>Ga0160427_10000011_pt1 | contig 238255 bp, 132 predicted proteins | sample SolpanmetagenomL_FD_108194 | JGI IMG/M metagenome (GOLD analysis project Ga0160427, IMG submission 108194) | Solar panel surface microbial communities from Lawrence Berkeley National Laboratory, California, USA - L | ecosystem: Engineered > Built environment > Solar panel > Unclassified ...
AGTGAGATATCTATTTGGACGACCTATGAAGATTACTCTCACCGAACACCTCGACCTTACAATAAAGTCTCGAAATCACGCACGTACTGTTCTGGCCATTGCCAAACAAGAATACAAGTCACGTAATACAGATAAACAACACTGTCGTCGCAATCAAACAAAGAAACTCTGGTGGGAGTGGAGACAAGCAGGAGAGAAATTTCGTGCGCTTGATCAACAAGTGAAACATCTACAATCTCAACTCGAAAGTCAACAGACCGAAATGGATAAATCTAGAGAGAAACGACCTCCAGCATTATTATATGTCATTCCTCACAGCCGCGGTCAAACAAAGACCAAGGACGGCCTTTCAACCCCTTTTTTACCATCCACAACCTCTTCTGTAACAAGTCCACAACAACAATCTCTCATCGAAAAAATCAACTCTCTTACCACCGAAGCGTCATACCATAAAAACCCAGCACTTGTATTGACTTATGCTCCCAAAGTCCCTTTTGCAATCCCCCCACCACCACAACCAGCACTCGCTCCCCCGCAACCTCCTTTTATCAAACTTGACACCGCCGCAAACATCTTTCATCCCAAAACCCACGCTTACGTCTCTGTCCCCTCACCGCTGTCGCAAGCAGCTCTGTCTTCCCGCATCGACCCGCCCCGTCGTCCACGCACCATCCCCCGCCGGACCGAAACACCGACGATGGTGGAGTTTAAGAACAAAGTCCTCGTTGCGAAAATGTACTCGGAGATGGAAACCGACGCCGTGAAAGCGGTCGGGAAATGGACGTTTACGTGCCATAGATTGAAGTCTCTCCGTAGGACGAAACTGTCTACTTGTACTAACAACGATGAGGAAGAGTATGGTGGTGAGGATGGAGAGGGTGGAGATGAAAAGGGAATGGTCAGGGCGAGGAGGAAAAGTTTTTAGAAAGGGATTTTTTTACGTTTTCGTGCTTTGTGAGGACTACAGTCTTTGATGTAATCAGGCTTGAATGATAGTGTTTTTACTATTTGTTTTTGTATATTAAGATAATAAGGATAGGGAGTGGATATGTAATTTTATAATAATGACGTTGATTTATTGGTGAAGTTAGTGCATAATGATGCGTTGTGAAAGAAAGACGTCAAACTCTTGAATGTGACGACAAGTTTTAAATACATGTGATATTCTAATTGATGACGACTTGTGCAATCACCACTCTTTTCTCTCCATATCAATTCTCAATCACTCGTGACGAACAACTCGTCTTGTTCGTCACCGTCAATGACTATATCATTCCTCTGACTATTATGGTTCTCGTCAACTTCTGCTCCAGCGACAAGTCCATTCTCATCATCAACTGCATTTCCAGCATCGTTGTTATTTCTCTCCACTAAAATATCATCTTCATCATCGTTATCACTTTCAATTACCCAACTCGAACCTTTTCTTCTAGGATTACCAAGCGTACCCATCATTTTCCTCCAAACTAAGTCCCTTTCTACTACGGTTCGTATGACAGCCATCATTTCTCTCTACTGCATCGATAGTGATTTGTTTCTCCGCCTTGACGGATTCCATCCTGTCGTCGATACTTTTATTCACGAGAATGGATAAGAATTTCGTTTCTCTAGTCTGGCCTATACGAAAGACTCTACAAAAAGCTTGTTGTTCGACTGAATTATTCCACCTGTTATTATACTACCATTAGTATTGATATGGTAAAAGAAGGTAGAGTGTGTTATGAAGTACAAGAATGTAAAACATACCATGGATCGACACAAATAACCCTCGAAGCGGCAGTCAGATTCAACCCCACACCTCCTGCTTGTAAACTACTCAACAAAACCCTCTGATCGGGATCTTGACTAAACTCTTTTATAGTCGCGTCTCTCGCTTCTGCAGACATTGCTCCGTGGAATAACAAACACTGCCACTTTTCCGTCTTGCACATACTTTCCAGAATCAACAACATTGGTCTCCAGACTGTAAAGATGATAATCTTGCAGCTCGGATCTTCTCTCAACCAGTTCAATATCGCGCTTTTACACGCTATAGTCTTTGCACTACCCATCGGAGCACCGTCTATCCCAGTCAATTCTCTCAACGTCCCTAGACCTCCACCTGCTGCTTTTCTCGACTTTTTGAGTTTCTTGTTAGTTTCGACGAGGTATTCTGCCAACACTTGGCCGTCGAGAGGAATCGCGGTGCCAAAGAGTTGTAAACAGTTTTTCCCTACGCACATAGCGCCAGCTAGACCATCGATGGCTGCATCGTCTTGTATTTCCTGTAGACAGCCATGACAGTAAACGTGATTACATGACGTAATGTATGGATCTTTTGCGTTTTGGTGACAAACTACGCAATCGAATCTGGCTTTTTGAGCGGCTATGTATTCCTCGGTGCGGGTTTCTAATTTGTTAAACATGTCTGTATATCGTGGTGCAGAAGGGTTTGTGCCGTGTCGATTACCGAGATCTTGATCACCTTGTGAGTGTGTACCATCGAGGTGTTCTTCTGATAACGTTTCAATCACATTCTTAGTACGGGATACACTATCGTGACTAGAATTGGCGAGTCTGTCACTTCTGTCGTTCAATACCTTTTGAATGTGAGCTAATAATAATTTCCCATGTTGATTGACTCTCGTCTTTTCTCTCGTCAAAATCTTGTTGAGTTCTACGTAATCCTCTTTTTCGAGGAGTTCAAAAACAGTACTTGATAATATCAATGGATGAGCACATAATTGCCTCAAACGAGTGATCATGACCAAACAACAACGTGTAGCTACCAGTACATTTTCTTCTTCTGCGAGGAGATGGTTCATTCGATTACGAAAACGTGCTTTGACGACTTGATAGATAGCTTGTTCGATTGCATTGAAATTGACTTTTAAACATTCATATTTCACTCCAGGTAGTGTTACTAGTTTTGCGCTGAATAAACGATCGGCATGAGTTCGATGAATCATAATCTTGTCTAAAAATCGACCAAGTTTGATTGCATCGTCAGTATCGGGTGTTCCTGAGAATGATCTTTTAAAACGTTCATAAGTGTAGCCTGTATTGAGTCCGATAAAGTTGAACAAAGTATGGACGTCTTGTGGACCATTAACGAATGGTGTAGCTGTTAAACACCATTTATATTTACTTTTCAATGCCTTGATAGCTTTGAAACGTTTACTTTCCGGATTTCGAATCATATGTGCTTCGTCAAGAATAATTCGATGGAAATCAACACGATGTAAGACACCTTTATATTTTTCAAGATGTTCTATCCACCATGAATCTCTATCATCAGGATCGGTGATGTCTGGAGGTGGATCTTGATCTGGATAACTCATAACGACTTGTTCATATGTTGTAATGATAACGTGATGATTCTGAACGTGAACGATAGGGTCACTATTGCCCTTCAAGTATGATTGTCTAAGGATAAGAACAGAATGGACAGTCGACTTGTCACCAGTCTCACAATGTCTATCAATCTCATCTTTCCATTGACGTTGAAGTGCTGCTGGCACGACTATCAACGTAGGTCCCACAGCACCACGGTTCGATCGGTGAGCCATCAAAGCAAGACTCATAACCGTCTTCCCAAGTCCCATTGTATCAGCCATAATACCACCTGGTGGATCCGCTGATCTTTCTCTTTGTAGCATGAATGCTAATCCAAGAACTTGATGCGGTTTGAGCGTTGATATCATCCCCTTGACCTTCCATTGAGATCCATCCCCAACACTAATCTGTCCAGGTCCAATTTCTTTACAGGCTTGATCAAACATTGTTTTATCTCTTCTTGCTTGTGCTTTATCCTGATCAGGGACATTATCAATTAAAGTACGTAATGCGTCTCTTCTTCCAGTAGCTTGACCATGGGAAGGTTGAGATGATGCTGCAAATGCGCTAGTTGCATCGGCAAACACATTACTGCTCATAATATTACGTATATTCCCGATGGCTGGGTTGAATGTATCCTTGCTTCCCATCTTTGGTCGAGGCGGCATTGTTTTGTTTGTTTTACTTCTCTTGCGACTCTGTCCATCGTTGGTCGAATTTACTTGTTTTCTCTTTCGAGATTTGCTTGATATACTCCCAGATTCTGTTGCGGCTTCGGCCTCTGCGCCAACGCTCGAAACAACTGGAACTAAGCCATATTCTTGCATGAAATTGTCAAATAGAGCACGCTGTTCCATGAGTGGACCCACTGAATTCGACTGCGAAGTTTGGAGAGGACTAATAGTGGTAGGTGAAATTGGAGAGATCCTGTCAAAGAGTGAACTGCCAAGATCAGGAGTGGACCTAGTTTGACCTAAACCAACAATTTCAAGATCCAGAGCTTCGGCTTGTAGCCCAGCCATGAGTACCTCCTCGATTGGAGATTCTTGCATAGCGGTCTCGCTGGGAATTGAATTGTCGTCCATGATCAATGAAGCTAAACTTGATCAGTAGTCTATATATAACATGTACTGAAGTCTATATAGAACGTGGTTCGTATGAGTGAATGAAGTAGATGACACGACTCGCAAATGAAGTCTTATGAATACGAATAGCCACAGAGAATTGAAAATGAACAAATTATGAACGTGAGAGTTGAGAGAATTGGAGTTTAGAGTAAGTTGATAAGAACTCGACTCTCGCAAAAAGAAGGAGAACGAACGACAAAATGAGAGACCAGAATAACTAAATGAAAGAAGTGGCTACTTACCAACGCTGTTATGTGAACCATGAGCAAGACATAAAGGTTGATGCAGTGCGTATATTAGATGTTGGCAAACGATAGATGGATATGTAATCAAGGAGCTGGACGCTGTCAAAAGGTAAGTGTCCAACCACGAGAAACGTTAAGTCGGATTGAAGCTAGACAAATTAAGTGTCCGGGGTTGTGAATCTCAATGAAACGAAAGTGAGCAGAACTGGAAAAGAAGACATGGAAAGAAATGAGAATATGATAGAGTCACATACTAGTGTGACTGAAAGATGAAGAACCGACAAAGAGAGAATCTAAATAAGAAGGAAAAGGGCTATTCCAGCAGAAGATGACTATAAAAGGCATGTAGACTCAACTGACCTAAGCTTCTGCGATCTAGATATTAAGATGGTAAAGGCTCAAACGTGACAACTAATGAACTTTGTGGACTTGACTTGAAACATTTCTTTGGGTTTAAATCCTTTAGTAGATACCAGAAGTGATCAAATCGAATAAGCAAACACGTCTTTCAATCCGTAATAGCCCTCGGAGGTAGTTGATACGAAAACTTGGTGATTTGTTCCTCTTTTCAAAATGGGTCAGTTTGATGAATTCAAGTAAAAGAAGTGAAAGAAACCATACTTATTGATATATATGGCGAGTTGTAGATGCTTTTCGGCCAATGAATTTGACCAGTGAGTTCATAGAAACCAGAAGAAATTTGAAAAGTGAAAGACCTTTCCTTTTCAAATCTCGACTCTCAGCAACCGAAGATCTATCGTAAAGTGATTCTGAACATAATTGAGGACAGGCCATGTACAATTTAATGTTACCGTATACATCTCCCCCAAGCTACATCACCACATTAGTCTCACACGCCCTTTTGTATCCTTCATCTGAAAGAGACTCACCAGGCAAACCACAACCAGCCCCTACCACCAAATACCCCCCAACAATACCCACTCCACCCAACATGATCCTCAATTTGACATCTTTCCACCACATTCGCCTCTGCAAATTCGTGCCTTTCATTCGGAAATCCCTGGCACTTCCTTGCAACCGGCCCGTCTTGTCAATCAACGTATCCATCCTCTCTCCTCTTTCTAAAACCCGTTCGATATTCTCATTCATTATCCCTCTTGCCTCGTCGATTTCTTTCTGCGCGTTCTTTATCGCATCTTTATTTTCTGGCGTGGAGATGGACATTAAATGTGCGAGTGTGGGATTGAATGCTGCACAACCATACGTTCTCAAATTTGAAAAGGCTGTCGACGAGGGTGGGAAGGAGGATATAAAGGCTGTTTGCACGGTACTGAGAAAGGAAAATGCAAGAGATCGAGGACTAGAAAGTGGTGTTATAGCAAGATAGATCAGTTGTGTGTCCTTTTTGGCGTTCTTGGAGGATGAAGAGGAGACATTGATGTTGAAAGGACTAGGAGAAAGATAGTGGATGTTGTATGAGCCTTGGACATAGGTTTGTTTCTCTGGACTAGATGGATTGATCTTTAAAAGTACTTGGGAGGCTAGATTCGATACTTCTGATGAGGAGGTCGCTGTGTGTTCGCTCAGTATGGTTGTCCTGTTCGCTATACACGAATATAGAATCGTCGGGGTGGGTGAGGAAGATGAGCTAGCCATAATTACTAGATTGTACTGGATGTTATAAATGACGATCAGAGCATTACGCTACGTTATGGTGACGGGGCTGAATGCGGATCAAACGATTTCCCCGCAATTTGTTGATCATATTCAGCACGATCTTTCGACAAGGGTCTGATAAAGATACAAGTACAGCTTTTCCTATATACACGTACAATTACATTTATACAAATATACAGCCTCAATACAACGATATCATGCTATATTCAGTGGAAAAAATAACGACTCTGTTTCAACCTCGTCACATCAAATGTACCCTTCCTCGGTACGTCCGGGAATTCCAGAGGTAGCCATACAGATATTTTGTTTCTTTTGTTGATGGCAGTCGACGAGGACGACTTTGTGGCATGCGGATCTTGACCAAGTAGACGCATACGTATTTCCGCTTCATTGAGATTCGAGTCCTCAGATGATTTCGAGGGTGTGTCTACAAAGTCATTATATGTGTCGTCATGTTGCAAAAGAGAGGTTGACGATTCATTAGCTTCAGCAACAATCAGAGGATCAAATTCTGGTGCATTACCAAGACCCGTACTGGCAGTGCCTAACGTTGGAATGACAGATTTCTCATTTCCATGTTCCAAAAAGATACTAGCTGGAGTCACCATTTCTCGTCCCTTTTGTTGCTCTTTCACATCTTTACTATTCAACAGCTGAATTCGTTGTGATTCCAGTATCATCTCCCTTTCCATTTGTGGTACATCCGATCTCATATGCTCAAACGCTTTGATTGCTTCTTTAGATTTACGCCAAGCGATAATCTTTTGGGCAGCTGTATCAGTAGAAAAGAGTGTGCCAAAATAAATGCATCCTTTATAACGAGCCTCGAATTCTTCCTTTAATCGTCCAATAATATCTTCCCGATGCATATGTACAAAAGCATCCCGCAGGACTTCACTCAATTCATCTCGATCACATGCATGTGTCCAGAACGAGTCGTGAATGCTTGCAAAAGTCATTCCACGTTCCTCACATTTGATTGCACATAACATCATATGAGTTGCATCCAGTGAATGAATGAAATTTGGTGGAAAACCTTGAAGCTGTTTCCGTCGACTAACCGGATCCCATCTTTGAGGTTCCCAAATCAACACATTTGACAGTTGGGTCTGCACTGCTTTGGCTGCTACATCTCTATAAGGCTGTACAACTGGAAATCGTAGAGGTGTAGTCCAGATGACCGTAGATTTGAATTGTGCGCCAACTTTGACTTTCTTCGAGTTTGATTTTGCATTTTTGGCGACAGTCTGTTTAAGGGCCTCGACCTGTTCCGGAGTGATGCTTGTAGCTATACGATCGGCACAGACACTTAACCAATCTTGTATGGCTTGTGCACCCGTAAACATATGACCGAACGAATTGAATATTTTCCGTGCAATATAAGCTGCCAATGTTCGATGATTGATCAAATCTCCAGATGTGATTTCGGGAAACATATCCTCCAATTGACGCTTTACTTGTTGTCGAGCTCCAAAATAGGTAACACCATACACATTTGTCATGACTGGCTGTTTGACAACTTTTCTTGTAATGCGTCCATGTAGTATTTTAGCAATTGGACTGCCGGCTTTAAAGTCTTGCTCGACCGCTGCGATGACACCCTCTGCAACAGCCGAGTATACGTCCGAAGGTCGGTCACCTGGTTCTAGATTGACTTGTCGAGCCCCAGCTTCATCCCCACCTAAAGCTGCATAATGCTGTAATCCATTGCACGTTCCATCTTGTTGAATGGGTAAATGTGAGACGAATTCAGTCGGATCCTCGAGCTTGAGCGCGTTGCAAAGTTCGAAACAGGCAGCTAGTGTTTGCCAGGCATCTTCTGACTTTAACCACCACTTCCTACCTGTCAATGGATTTTCTGCCGAATCAAGAATTTTATCCATATTATTGTCTACAAACTCCTCTCTTTCAGTAAAACTCGCCTTATCGTATCCATAAACATTCGAAAGATGAATCTTCAGCCATCTAAGACCGGTCGTTCCCAACTTCTTGCCTTCAGCAAATACCATAAGAGCACGGACATTATCAGCTCCCATATGATTCAAATATGGTGGAACGGGGTATGCTCGACCTCGAAAGTCTACATTGTGAGGGAAATAAATGGTATCATGACGAAATGCTTTGGCGATTTCCAACTGCAGATTTTGATGACAACGCTGTGAGTGGAATCCAGACTTTGTGTTTTCAATTTCTTGAATATTCAACAACCATTTGGCTCTGACCTGTGGATCAGAAGATGGCTCTGGTTCTTTAGGATATTCAAGGTCGGGATGTAGAGGTGCAAAATTACCAATGGCAGAACCTGTATTCCATGCTTCGATTTGTACTCTGAGTATGTCATCATTCATACGCCACGGAATCTTGCTCAAAACATTAATGGCATCAAAGACTTGTTGCATGTCTCCTTTCGATATAGCCGCAAGGGCATAATCTCTCGGAGTTGGATCTCCCGCTGGAATACGTACAAAGTCAGTAACATAATTGAGATAGCCGCCTTGTCGAAATCCTGTCCATTTTTGAGGTTTGACCAACATAGGTAACCTCTTGCAAATGATACTACCTGCAGGTTCATGCCGTACTTTTTCGCGAAGCTCAGGGCATGGCATAAGAAGCGCCTGTTTCCTACCACCGACATAGACTACTTTGTGATGAAACGCGGGTCTTAATCTGGTCACCATAACCTTTGTACGTGGGTGTTCACGACTAATTGGCATCTTGGCAACTTCAAGGAATTTTGAAATAAGCATGGCACCGATTTTGACTTTGATTGCCAAAGGCCACTCTACGTGATCTATAAGGGTCGTGTTCTTACTACGTCTTTTGATATTACTCTTCGTTATTGCTCGTTTTTGTGCCTTGATTCGCGGTTTTCCATCATTTTTGCGTAAGACTTCAGCCATGCTCTCCTCTTCAATTTGTGTGGCTAAATTCTTTGCAGCATCTGCCACTCTTACGTGATTGAGATATTCTCCTGAACGTTGATCTTTCTCCTGAGATATCGTATTCATCAAGAAAATTACCGTATTGACGGCAAGCGTCTCTGGTTTGATTGCTTCGATAAAAATGCCGTATAAATCTATATCAGGCCGAGGACCGTCTCCACGTTTGGTTGTTATTGATTTTTTGTTCAATCTTGATTTGATATCGCTTAATTCTTCTCGTAATATGGTTACCAAAGCCGAATACCAGGACCACATCATGGCGTTGGTTGACTTGTTTGATAAAGCACCATTTATACCCATTGACTGAAGGTGACTATCTTCATTTCGCCACTTTTCAATCGCAGCGTCCGCGGCAGCATCTTCGACAAGTCTCTCACGCACGACGTTGCGTAGTTCTTCATTACTCATATCTTTAGCATCCGCCGAAGCGTCAGCTTCGTTTTTAATCTCCAGTACTCTTTTGAGGAACGACATACTCGATCCTCTTTGATCGACCTGAAGGATGTCCGGTATATCGGTCTGCTTGAATGGAATGCTTTCCGGCAGGACTTGTGAAGTTTCTACAATCCTAGCTGGGACAGGATCTGCTATTCGGTCTGGATAAAATATATGTTCCAATCTTTGATACCCTTCGTCAGTCCAATGCGGTTCATCAAGAATCTCGTCGCATTTCATATGAGACATGCTTGTTAGTTCCTTTATGTCATCAGCACTACGTTTTGATACCGGAAGAGCAAGTGCAGCTTCGATCATGATCAAACATGCCTGTCCAGGATTGTTTCGCGACTGTAAGTTTTGAGTCCGGAACCATCTCTTCATTGCATCATAATCTTTCTGAATATTTGTTTGTGACAAGCTATGAAGTCGAGCCTCAAGATAGACTTCATGAGCATGCATAATCTCCGAGTCGGTTGCATCAGACATGTCCTGTAAACGTTGAATGATCCCCTCTGCTCGATCAAATCTCCCCACCCGTACGCAAGCATATAAATTCTGTAAAAAGTCGAGACTTGTGTTGCCAAGAGCGCTTCGTCGTGATCGAGGCTTTTCATAAGCCTGTTCAAGTACTAATGGCTTCGCCGGTGGCGCATACGATGGGTAATCCCAATGAAAGGTCGACTCGGATTGCAATTCCTGAGAAAACGGGGAGGAGTTGATAGAATTGACATGACCGGCTACACTGGCTAATCCTCGACTGGGACCAGATTTTGCTGTCTGTGAGCGCGTTTTTGACAAGGTGTTATTCTTGATCGGTATGTCTGATAAAGTAGCGCTTTGTCGGAGACTGGCGGGCCATAGAAATGGTAAATGGATTATGGGCGAAAAAGCGGCAATCTGAACAGCAAGTCGACGTTGATTTCGACCCACAGCTGACCTCGGTATCATAATGTTGTGTAATAGGCAGCGATAAGACTTGCTAGTTACTCACCGAAGAGAACCAACAGTCCGTAAATAATTTGCAGATTGATTGATAATAATCACAGTCCGCCCGGCAATGAGCTACAGTAAAAGGCTTCGAAAAAAAAAATTATACAATAATTTTGTTTTTGATGCACGTGATTGTAGATCGGAGTTTGTTAGTCATGGTGACCACCACTACTGAACTAGTCTGTAACAATTACTTTCTGAGCGAGAAATTGCTCGAATTTGTCGGACATTATGACGTGATACCACATTGATAAGGGATAATCTTCTTCAAATGTCTATTCCTAGAGGAAGGAGTCCATTCAAACAGAATGATAGCCAATCACGACGAGCTCCATCTGCATCTGAAGGATCTAGCTTGATTCCGGTAAGATGAGGTTTGTAGCGAGACAAAGGATGTATAATCTGACAGAATCACAAGACGCGGCAGATTGAAGCATTTGGTAGGACTTTAAACGCTACTGCAAGCCAGATATTAGGAGGAGGAGAAACTAGTCATCATTATCAGAATGCGCTTGGCGAAATACACCGGGAGTTGAGAAAGCCTATCATTCAGCGATCTGTACTAGCTTTGGCGAGGAGTACTCCGAAACAAGTCCTGCGATCAACTTTTAGCACTGCAGAGATCCAGCATCGAGCTTTGGCGCATGTACCGGAAGAGCTGCTCAGGAATATTCCAGAACCTCGCTCAGCCTTTAGTTTGTTTCAAGGTTACGAAGCGTCTCAACCACCAGAAAATCTACACAATAACGGCAAACATGGAAGAACACATTCAAAGACGCAAAAGCATGTAGAGAACGGCGCAGAAAAGGTAAAAGGCAGGCATGGAATGGTTAAATTGCGGAATAAAAAAAGACGCTCGATCACCGACTGACAAATATGGCAATTCGTAAGAATATGTGCGCATCAGAGATATTGGAGATTGATAGTAAGATCTCCAATTTACATGGCATGCGAAGAGTGGTGCTAGATCGATTGGCTGCATTGGAGCTGGAAGAAACGGATCTAGAGCATGAGATAGCGGATCTAAGTGTTAAATTGGATGAAATGGAAGATTCTCACAACGATGAGGTTCATGAGGATCATACTCCAGGCGCAAGTACAACACAGGTTGCAGCGGATGCACAAAACACAGAAACGACAAGTACAGAAGACGATTTTATGTCACAATCCGTCTTCGAGAAGATACCAGCAAACAAGACTAGGAAACGGAAGACGCCAAGACGGACATCGATGCCAATACTACATGAACATCTTAGTCCAGGAACAAATATCAAACAATTTCAAGCCCATGATGATGTTATTACAGCTCTTGATTTTGATGCGCCATTTGGTACAATGGTATCTGCAGCATTGGATGATACTTTAAGAGTCTGGAATTTGAATAGTGGAACATGTATTGGATTATTGGAAGGTCACTTATCTTCTGTAAGATGTATACAAGTTGAAGACAACATTGTTGCTTCTGGATCCAATGATGCCACGATTCGATTATGGGATTTATCGCAAGCAGATTATACTCCAATCCAAACCACAAACAAAAAGCCTTATGATGATGAAGAAGAAGGAGAAGAACAAGTTCCTGAACACGAGATTGATTCTGATTCATTTGAGCATGTCTCCAGCAAATCTTCTGCGACTCACACTCATGCACCGTCTTCCATGGCAGATTGTCCATTATTCACCCTTTCATCACATGTAGCAGAGGTGACGGCCATTCACTTTCATGGTCAAACGCTAATGTCAGGTTCTGCTGATAAAACTCTGCGTCAATGGGATCTTCATACAGGTCGATGTGTACAAACGCTAGATGTCCTTTGGGCTTCTGCTCAGGCTTCATCACAAGTAGCAACTCCATTTAACTCTGTCAACACTGGCTTCTCATCTTCGTCACCTGCATTTACGGAGAAGAAAAATACATGGTTTCGCCCAACTCTCGGTCGTACGCATTCATCTAATAATTCCGATACAGATTTTGTAGGCGCACTACAAGTATTTCAGTCAGCTGTAGCATGCGGAACTGCAGATAGTGTGGTACGGCTTTGGGATTTACGAAGTGGTGGTGTGCAGAGACAATTGATCGGTCATACGGGCGGAGTAACGGCGCTGCAATTCGACGACGTCCACTTAGTGACAGGCAGCGCCGATCGAAGTATACGGGTAAGTAATAATCAATTATACATATGGGTTGTGCTTGATACTAATTATTGAATGCTAGATATGGGATCTTCGAACCGGTTCAATATTTGATGCCTTTGCTTATGAATCTGCTATAACATCAATGCAATTTGACCAAAGACGTATTTGTGCTACTGCTTGTGAGAATGTCGTCAAAGTATATGATAAGACGGAAGGACATCAATGGGATTGTGGAGCTGGAGCGCAGTCTGAGCCCGATCCATCGACTGCTGCCGTTATAGAAAAGGTCAGAGTTAGAGATGGATATATGATTGAAGGACGAAAGAATGGTATGATAGGTATTTGGTCCTGTTGATCGTCCATGTCATGGCATTACTAGTTGTAATATACTGTAGTGATGAGAACCAAAAAAATATATACTCACGTGTTATGACGAAATATAGAGTTTCTCGATTTTTGACATGCTGATGTAAGGCTTCCTTTATGTTTTTGTTCATAGGATCCTGTGATGTTCTCTCCTCTCAGTGATTTGCAACGACTTTAACCAGACTGAAATCAGATACAGGTCTGCGCCGATATGGCAACATCTACATTTATTCGCCTCATTCGTCCAAAGGTCAGTATCTCCACTACTTTTCTAGCCTCCTCGAATCAATTAGTAACATGATCCGATTATAGTCCTTTCTCCACTTCATATCACTCCCCACCGCTACCGAATTCATCTCCCTCACAATCCTCATAAATAAAGCCTCGGGATTCTATGGCTTACTCGCTTTATTCACCGGCTATCATCTCTCAGCATTACAACTTTCCATGTACATATACTCGATCCTAATCTTCAGTCTCATAAGCTTTCTCGCATCGTCTATTCGTCGTCGAAAAGCACCCTTACGGAACCTATGTCTTGCCTGGATCATGATGTTGGACACCTTGATCAACGCGGGAACAACAATCGTCTTTGGAATGGGATGGTTTATCCTTTTAGCGCAAAATCTGACACCTGGTAATACCGGGTCGAGTAATGGAATAGGAGCAATCCCAGGGGGAAAGATGATCAATGATACAGCGGGGTTTACGAGTCCAAAGGCAGGAAAAGTCGACGAGGTGCACGTCATTGCGAAACCGGCTGGAAAGGGTAAAATGGTGCAAGATGCGGTCGCTATAGGTCTCCCAGCCAGTGGAAAGAATACAGGGCTGGGTCATGTTGTGTTTGATTCGGGAAGTATCATGAGTTTGGGCATCCTTTCATTGTTATGGATGGTTAGAGTATATTTTGTGATTATTGTCATGTCTCATGCTAGGACATGTTTGAGAAGAAGCATTGCTGCTTCCACGGTTAACAACGGTGGTTCAGAAAGTGCTGTAGCTACGAGAAATGGTGAAAGTAGACTGTTGAAAAGTCCTTTCGAGAAAGGGCAATCTAATGGTCAAGGATGGCAAGGTGCATTGGGAAGGTTGTTAGTATTGTTCCCAAAAACCTATTGGTTGGGCATTGAACGTGATGACGATCATGTCAAGGCTATCAAAGCACGTGAAAGATTTAGAGATCGATCGACCCCGAGAAAGGTTCCAAGAACGCCAGAGCATCAAACTGGGACAGTGGAACGTGAAAGAAGAGCAAGAAGTGGTACTGGTCCGCCAATTCCAGCTCCAAAGTTGTCAGATATCAAGCGTACGTCAACAGAGAACAGAACAGACTAGAACAGAATACATAGAGCATTTATAGTGTATAATATTACGTCACGAGATCATGCACCAAAAGTAATAAAGCATCAAGAAGTACAACCCTATATACATTTATTGTACAATCTCATCATGCCTTTTTTTTTTTTCGTAAAATGAAGTATGCGCCTTTTCATTAACAACTACAACCACCTTGGGAATCCGCCTGATTCGACGGTGTATTCACATCAACTAGAAGATTATTATTAGTGCATAGCCAGAGTAGAGCTTGATTCGTAAACTTACTCTTATTAGCAGTCCTGTCTACATTAGACACTTCGTCCTGTGCCAAAGCTCTCGCTATTTTATCAAACAACTCTTTTACATTTTTCCCAGCCTTTGCACTGGTTTCCATCCACATGTTTTTCTTTGGATCTACATTTGGAAATCCATTTCTTTCAAACATCTCTATGCTTTTCTTGTCTGCGTCACCAGTGCTTGGCTCCATCACTTCCCGTTTCTCCTGTAAGTCGCATTTATTTCCGACCAGACATATCAACACATCTGCACCGCGTTCAGACCGTACATCATCGATCCATTTCTTTGTTTGTGCGAAAGATTTCTGACCTGTTATTCGTGGTGAATTGTTAGTGATTGCGCATACGAACAACGTTATGGTTCAAAGCAGAGAAAACATACTTGTAATGTCATACACAACAACTGCTACACTAGAGTCTCGTATGTAAGATGGTATCAAACTTCGAAATCTTTCTTGCCCTGCTGTATCCCATAACTGTAATCGTACCGTTCGATCTTCCAAATACAATGTCTACACAGATTGTCAGAACTTTAGTACACTGTGTCTGACATTAATGAATACGTATATCACTGACCTTTGATAAGAAATCGATCCCGATGGTCGCTTGATACATATTGTCGAAAGAATCATACATGAATCGAGTAATCAACGATGTCTTGCCAACTTTGTGAATCACGGTATATCAGCATTTGGCCGACTATTACGGATATTGATATAACGCACCACTTTGCTCCCCAAGAAAGACCAATTTGAACTTTTTCAGTGTTTGCGCACCACCTCCCGATTCGTTCATTGCCATGGTCGTGATGAAAGGCGGATAAGGCCGCCCCCTTGCGTAGGATTACAGTACGTGCTTGATTGGTAGTGAGATATTCCGTGAATGATACCACTGCTACAAGGCTGTCTATAGATGATATGTATATCCGGTTATTTGTAGTTTAGACTGTTATTGTCGAAACAATAATATCACATGAAAGCATCATAAGGCCAAAGTCCAGAAAACAGCTTTTAGGGTTTTCCAAAATAAGTAAAGACGGGCCGCAACCTTATTTGTCATCATGAGCTGAAACGGCTTCCCCAGACTTTCGTCCAGAGAAATTTTGTAAAGAATATTATGATAATAATTTTCCTGGCTAGAGGTCGTAATTCTAAAATATTCAATCGGATTATAATCTCGTTTTGTTGAGATACAATGGCTTCTACGGTAGCACCGAGTCAATATAAACAATCGTCAAGAAAGAGTAAAACGGCATGGCGGAAGAATGTCGACATTACAGAACTTCAAGCGGGATTGGAAGCAGCTAGAGAGGAGGAGATACAAGGGTATGTATGGCCTACGAAATTGCTTGTAATACGTTTCTAAGTCAGGCGAACAGTGGTGTCATTTCAGAAAAGCCTTCAAATGAACTCTTCATACTAGATCGTACCGGTTCGGAAGAAATTCGAAAAAAGAATACAAAGCAATTGAAGCCTTTGAAAGCCGATGAAATTATAGCAGCACGAGCCTCTGCCATTCCTGGTATAGATTCTCGCAAACGTAAACTACTCTCACAAGACAACGCTACCGTCAAACGGCAGAAAAAGAATACATACGTCTCGAATGCAGAGATTCAGCGATTGAAATCAGTTGCGGCGGGTCAAGTGCCAGAAAGTGTTTCAATCGAAGCTGGGGCCGATCATGATCCGTGGGAAATTGTAGTCAAAGAGCACGATCCGAGATTTTCTTTCCTCGATGAGAAACAGCCAATACGATTACCAAGTACTACTACTCGAAAGCCTATACCGTTAACATCAAGTGGTAGAGCAGTTGCTTCAGTAAAAACCCCAGATCCGGGTAAATCCTATAATCCCTTATTCGACGATTGGAACAATCTCGTGAGCAGGACTGGTGAAAAGGAGGTCAAGGCTGAAAGAAGGCGCTTATTAGAAGCCAAAGAAGAGGCATTGCGAGAGGCAAAAGCTTTGGCTGAGGCCGCAAGAGTAGAAGCAACGGTAGATGCTGAATACGAAAGTGCATGGGACAGCGAATGGGAAGGAATAAAGAGCGAAGCCGAGGAACAATCACATCTTTCAAAGAAGCGGCCAGAAAGAAAAACACCTACGGAACGGAAGAAGTTGGAGAAACGTAAGGTACAAGAAAGATTAGCAAAGCATGAAAAGGCAATGAAATCAAGAGAAGAGCAACAAGCTAGAATTCGAAGTATAGCAAAAGAGGTCAAACAAATTGAGGCTGCAAGGGCTCTACAAAGGACTGTCATGGCAGAGTACAGTAGCGACGATTCTGCAGACGATGAAGATTTGAGACGAGTAGGAAAGAGAAAGACCAGGTATATATATAATTCATTCTCTTAGTTGGTGGTGTGTTTACTAATTCTTCTTCTAGAATATTGGATGCGCCTCTAGAACTAATATTAGCTGATGAACTTTCCGAAAATCTCCGAACATTGCGACCACAAGGAAATCTTCTTGGCGAAAGGTTTCGCAATCTTCTGGTAAACGGAAAGATTGAAACACGGAAAGCTGTAACACAGTCTAAAAAGCCGAGGAGAGAGCGACTAGAAAAATGGAGTTATAAGGATTGGAAACTACGCTAAACGACAAAAGAACCCCTCGTTATTGATGAGTTTTAAGCGTATGTCTGAGATTCCGGTACCAAACTTGTCGCATACTGTACATCCCCTTGTTTGACCGAACGTAGATGATTTTATCGTTATCGATTGAAAAAGGGGTTGGTGCGATAAAAAAAAGTGCTTTGTTCAGCGGCCATGCTTTCCAGGCTGAGATGTAGATTAATTACATCACCATATAAAACGCTCTAATTATTTGACATTGTGGCGCATCGTTGAGTTCGTTCTCCAAAACTATGATGACGGGAAATGCAATTTCAACGTCGCAAGGTTAAATTGTTTGCCAAGATCACATGTATAGAATAGCAATGTGTTTTCGAGACGTAGGAAAAAGTTTTCAGGTAGTCTAATAATGATCGATTAAAAAACTCGGCGTGCGCGAGTAATGCCATGCAAAAGTGTAAACGAGAGAATCCAGGTTTGTAGTTATACTTTACAAGGGTTGAACAACGTCACACACAGAGACATTTTATCGCAATTCTAAAAGATTTTCATTTGCGCTTCGCTGTGTTGGAAAATTGACTTTCCACCGTGCATAACACATTCTTCTAAAAAAGTCCCTGGCAGAAATTTGTCCGTGCCCGATACCAAGGATGTTTGTGTTTTGATCCAGATCGGCGCTACTGCAATCCATTCTATAATCACTACTGCTGCGCTCCCTCAAATTGCCATCCTTTTCTTTCTTTCTCTTTGACAGCACTGCAAATCATCACCGAGTCGCTTTTGCGCCAGTGACTGTTATCATTTCTAGCCATGTCTTCACCTCCCAAAAATGACCAACCGGCTCCTGCTTCATTAAGTAGTTTGTTTTCTACATTAATTCCTGTCTTAGCATATGCGGGATTATGGTTTATTGTGTTTACGATCCTCAGGTAAACTATTGTCACGTCTAGCACTTGATCAACATTATGGGACTGATCTTTTTTATAGGAAAAAGTACACGCGCATGTACGAGCCTAGAACAAATGCTACTATTTTAGCAAGATCGTAAGAATTTACCCTCACCAGAGTCATAACTCGTGCATATGGCTGATATTATGCGAAAATAGAGAAACTTCCCCTCCGCTACAAGGAGGCATTCTAGCTGCCTTCAAAAGCTTTTGGAATACTCCCGACGAATATGTTCTCACTCATCACACCATTGATGGATTTCTCCTCCTTCGTCTCCTCAAAATGGCTGTTGTTACATGCGTTGTTGGAGCCCTCATCACTTTCCCAATCTTATTCCCCGTCAACGCGACTGGTGGCGGACCACTCAAACAACTTGACAAGATCACCCTCGGAAATATCGAAAACAACTACTACCGATACTTTGCTCATGCTGGCTGTGCATATCTGTTCTTTGGATTTGTATTATTCATGATCACGCGAGAGAGCATCTACTTTATCAACCTTCGACAAGCATATCTCCTTTCTGCTTCTTACGCCTCGCGTATCTCCTCGAGGACTGTATTGTTCACTTCAGTACCTGCAGAATTCACCGATGAAATTAACATTCGGCGCATTCTCGGAAACTCTCTAGTCTCTCGCGTATGGATTGCTACAGATTGTGGTGAACTTGATGATCTAGTCAGCGACAGAACGAAAGCTGCAACAAAGTTGGAAGTCGCCGAGACGAAGCTGATTCGCAACGCAAATGGTGCACGAATCAAAGCTAACAAGAAAGGTGGAAAGAATTCAAACACCTCGGCAGATACCGAGCGGGGTTTTGATGGTCAATGGCTCAATCCAAAGAAGCGCCCAACTCATCGTCTCAAACCGTTGATCGGCAAAAAGGTAGACACCATCGATTGGTGCCGACAAGAGCTGCCCAGACTCGACGCCAAAATCCAAAAGTCACAAGCTGAGCATCGTGCTGCCACCGCCAAGAAGCTCAACTCTGTCTTTGTCGAATTCTTCTCTGTTGCTGATGCCCAAGCTGCTTATCAAACTTTGACTCACCATCAGCCTCTTCATATGGCTCCTCGCTATACCGGTATGTCGCCAAAGGAGATCATCTGGGGTAATCTTAGAATCAAATGGTGGGAGAGAGTCATTCGTAAGATCCTCGCTATCGCTTTCATCACTGCTTTGATTGTCTTTTGGGCTATTCCAGTAGCTGCTGTTGGTGCAATCTCGAATATACAAGGACTTGCCAACAGTAATTCGTCGACGTGGCATTGGCTTTCTTTCATCAATAGCATTCCAAAGGTCGTTCTTGGTGTAGTCACCGGTTTACTTCCAGTCGTCCTTCTTGCCGTTCTCATGTCTCTTTTACCAGTCATACTTCGTCAAGTTGCAAAACTGTCGGGCGATCCAACTTGGTCTGCTGTAGAACTCTCGCTTCAGAACTCTTACTTTGCATTCCAGGTTATCCAAGTCTTTCTTGTTACGACAATAGGATCATCAGCAGCTTCTGTTGGTCAGCAGATCGCTCAGAATCCTAGTTCTGCTACAACCCTCTTGGCTCAGCGTATTCCTACTGCAAGCAACATCTATATTGCTTACTTTATCCTTCAAGGTCTAGCAGTCGTGGCAAATGTTTTAGTCCAGCTCGTTGGCTTGATTATTTTCATTGTCCTTGGCAAGTTTCTGGACAATACCCCCCGCAAAGCGTACAACAGATTTATGAGATTGAGCAGCGTTGGATGGGGAACTCTTTTCCCAGTCTTTACAAACTTGTTTGTTATTGGTGAGTTTTTAAATAGCCCGACTTTTTTACAAAGCCATGACTGACTTTGGATATAGCATTGTGTTACTCGATTATTGCTCCTTTTGTACTTTTCTTTGCTGCAGTCGGTTTATCATTCTTCTACTTGGCCTATCGTTACAACATGCTTTACGTCTACAATGCACAGATTGACACAAAGGGACAAGTATATCCTCGTGCATTACAGCATATCTTTGTGGGATTATACTTGGCCGAGCTTTGCTTGATTGGATTGTTTGCTATCGCATCAGGTACATCTGTCGGTGCAGTCGGACCTTTGATACTTATGATTCTCTTTTTGATATTCACCGTTCTATATCACTTGTCTCTCCGTGCAGCGCTTAAACCTCTGATGGAATACTTACCAAAAACACTCGAGGCTGTCGCTGGCGAGGCACCTGTTGGAGCTCCCCATGCACGACCAAATATGCTCACTAAATTCCTCAAACCTCACATTTACAATGATTATGCTTCGATGCAACAATTCTTACAATCACATGGTCTGCATGGCAATGAGGTCGCCTACACCCAGGAAGAACTCGAGAATGCTTACTATAACCCTAGCATCAACAGCAAGATGCCTGTCGTCTGGATTCCTCATGATGGCATGGGTATTTCTGGAAATGAAATCAAGAATTCCCCCCAGGAAATTCCCGTTTCAGACATTGGATCTACTTTGGACGAAAAGAACAATATTGTGTGGGAAAGACATGAGGAGCAGATGGGCGATATGAGCCCTGAACATCCTTTGAGAGAAAAGACCGTTTATTGGTAATCAACATGATAAATATTGGAAAAGTTCCCGTAATTCTTTGTTGTAGAGACCAGTGGCGCACACTGATTTTTGTTCCTTTTGTACCCTCTTTTAGTTCTTATTAGTTCAAGACTTTTACGGATACCCCTTTTGTCGATTTTAATAGTCTTTGGTAATACCACTACTTATTTTAAAGTAATTCAGGGTTTTTGGAAATTAATGCCCTAAAGTACGTTGGCCAAGACTTTGACGATAATCTGCCTGTTCTTGACATTATTTAATTTAATAACCAACATAAAGGGGTCGTGGGGGCGTCATCTCCATCCGGAAATTCTGCTACTATTTTTAGATCGTCCTTCCCCACAGTTGATGAAACCATTGCGGAAACTATTGTTTGGTTGAATTGCTGACTCAAAATGATTTCCGTACTCGTGCTTGATAATTTCCCCCTTGCCAATACATCTACATAGATGACGAGGTCTCATTGTGAGCCTTGTAAACACGGATGTCTCATCGCTTTGTACACATCAATCATCTCACTATCAGACCAGAATCAGATCACAAAGAAAGCTTTGATATCGAAACAAGGCTAGCGTTCGCATCTGGCTTCTCACCCACAGAAACAAAAAAGTGTTTGTTTCTTTTTATGGCCAAGATTGTTGTAATAAGATATGGGAACCATGTTTGTTAATTTCTCCTTCTTTCCATCCTTTTTATCCTTTCCTTTTCCCTCTCTGTTTTTTCTTGGATTTGTTCATCTTGTCGTTTCATTAATCATTCTTTATAATTAATTCTGTTCACCTGTTTTCTTCTCTTTTGTGTACATATAGGCAGGTCCTTGCACATTAATTTAATCACCCTCTTCTGGCTAGAGGTATATGCATAATCGACAATAACTACCTCGAAAAGCGATAATTTCCAAGCATGTTTATCAAATCGATTCTATTCACGGTTGCGTTTCTCCCTCACCTCATCTCTGCTGCTCCTGCATTACCACAAGTAACGAAATCGAATCTCGACACATCTACAATAACGAAACGAGCAGTAATTGCAGCCCCGTCAGCTGGATCTCTTCATCCAAGAGATCTCTTTGCTGATGCTAGTAAAGTCCATGCTCGATATGGTAAAAAGGCATCACGTCTTCAAAGAGATATGGTGGGAAGACAGAATATAGGACAGAATGTTATTGCAACACCTTGCGAGATTGTCATAACCTTGGGAGCAAAAGTCGACAATGCACTGCAAAGTCAGCCGGCCATACCGATTCCCAGCTCCAACATCCAAACAAATGCTGGCCCGAGCTCTCCTACACGCAAGACCAAAGCACTCGTTTCAAAAATCAATACTACTGTACTAGGTTCAACTATTAGTACAAATATATTTGCAAGTCGAAAAGCCACGGGGCAAGCAGTCCGTCGTCCTGCACCATCTGCGGCATCAAAGGGAAGTTCAAAGGCAGAGGTGAATACAACACCTGGCGATGGCAATGCGACGTTCTACTTGTCCGACATCACTATCGGCGATCAGCTAATGCATCTTACTTTTGACACGGGCTCTGCTGACTTTTGGTTGCACGAGGGATACAATGGGACCGAGGGGTTTTACCCGAACCAAAGCTCAACTTTCAGGACCATGCCGAATGAGAGCTTTTCGATAAATTACCTGGACGGCAGTGGCGCTAACGGCTATGTAGGAACTGATACCATAACATTGGGCAATATCATCGTGCCTGATCAAGCCATGGGCATAGCAGAAGTAGAAATAAAAACAAACACTATCTTTGGTTTGGTGGGGTTGGGACTCTGGAAGCATCCTCAGGTTTCTCCAACTCGTGTAACAAGCTTTTTGTATAACTTGATGGCACAATTGGAGCAGCAATTATTTACAGTCGTCTTGAGCAAACAAGGTACATCCGAATTCGAATTCGGAAGTATCGATGGCTCGAAATACAACGGTGACATTTTCTACGCAGATATCGTAGTTTCAGATACGAAGGATGATGAGGAGTTTACGCATTGGCAGTTTGGCTCTTCATCAGTCACTTTTGGAGGTGTTACATATGCTATGAACATGGACGAGACAGTCATTGCCGATACGGGTGCCTCGTTGGCTTATATCAACGATGCTGTAGTTAGTGCATACTATGCTCAGATCCCAGGTGCGTCCAACGAAACGATCGTCGATGTAACGTCGTTTGATATGTGGCACTTTCCCTGCGATGCCCAATTATTAGACTTTTACATGGAATTTGGCAATACAGGATATCAGCTCAAGCTTCCTGCTACAGTAATAAAGCAGTTTCCCTTGACTAATAGTCAACCAAAGTTATGTTTGGGAGGTTTGCAATCAGCTATTGGCCTAGACATACAACTTATTGGTGATGCCATTTTATCCCAGCATTTTACTGTATTTGATGTCGCTAGCCAAGGAACTCCTCGAATTGGATTTGCTGATAAAGCATGATGTTTCAACTTTTTTCGTCAAAATAAAATATTGATCTAGCGATAATAATTGTAATTATTTAATGTATGTTAACAATTTATTAATACTAATTAATACTATTTCTTCTAATCGTTTCCAACTTTGACTTTGCCACGTATGTTTTTGATCCTCTAGAATAACCGTATAATGGAGTCTAGAATTACGTCAAGGTTAATCTATGAGAAAGATCTACTTTGTCTACCTTTGCCGGCAGTCTCAGGTGAGACCTACTCAACGGCTGAGGCTTTGCTAAAAGTCGGCTTGGAAGTATTGACCCCGCAAATTCATTGGTGGCGCACCTGTGGCACAAAAACCTTTTTACCCGTTTAGAATATTCTTCCCCGCTTTATAGGATGAACGGCCAATTATTGACGAGTGCTTCCCGCTATCGTATCGCTAGGGCTAGTTCATGCTTCTTTCCTTTTATTAATAATTCAATTATTATTTCAATTGAAAAGAGGTATTATTATTCTTCTTTCCACTTTTTTCCTTCCTTGTCTCATCATCCTTCATCAAACCTTTACTGAAAATCGATCGATTCCTAGCTATCCCTGACTTCTTTCACTGTCATAAATCACCACGACTTATTGACGTCATTTGATCACTTAGATCATTTGAGCATTGGAAATCAGAAATACATCTTACAAGTGAGCAATATCATGTGCTTAACCAAATAAATATACAGAATACAGACTGATTGTAGAGTTCTAGCTTGATAATTACAACAACACAACAAAAATGACTTTGGGAGATCTCATCCAAGCTGCAAAGAAGAAGCTGAGCATGCGCGAGAAGAGTACAGACTCTGGTAAGTCACATCACACCAGGGAAACCTCTTAATAGTCAAATGGTCTAACGTTTTATCTGTATAGTCGACTACGATCAGTACGATGATGTTGACGACGAAACCCGTGGTAATCTCGGTCGTGACATTGATGAAGCAGAAGAAGCCAATCAGGACTATGGAAAGCCAAATACATGGCTCTACTATATAATTCAGGCTGGAAATAAAAAGACAAAAGATCAGATCCTAGCCGAGAATGCAACTGAAAGCCAGTCTGCTAGTTCGTCTACCGTCACGTCCCCAACTTCTATTACATCACCATCTACTTTTCATTAAAGACACAATTCTCGATGTTGAGATTATATCTCGATAAACAAAAATAGTTATTCTATAGTGTCTGCATAGTGTATGTATGGGGAGGAAGGGCTCTTTTCAAAAGGGTCATGGTGTCTTCTGGTGTCTTTTCATCTGCATCTTTGTTGTATTCTGTCAAATAGCATGAATTAAGAGTTCTATACTTTTACACACTGTGTTATTTCACCTGGTTGTGTAACGTCTCTTCGATCACTGTAAGATGTAATATTCCCGCGGGTGGTGATTAAATCATGTACAGTAGCAGAGCCTTGCGGTCAGAATGATAGCTTCGTGGCTTGTGTAGACAGACTACGTGGCAATGACGAAATGCTTCTTGTAAATTGCGGGGAAATTACTCCAACTTTTAAAATTATGTACCTGTCACAACTTTGGATATCTTTGGGTCAACCCGAGTAGACTTCTAACTAGCGTGGTTGTTAAAACCAAACAACAAAACAATGGAAACCCATTACTGCCATCTCTGTCATATAGACAACATCAGAAAAAAGGATCGACAAATTTCTTTTCCCCCATATTAATGTATTTTGTCTGCTAAAAAACATGATGCAATGTTCCAATCACCCACTGTGATTCATCATCGCATCAAGAGCTTTCTCACGCTCTGCATATGAAAGAGATGTGAAATTCTTTCCACATTCGCTCCTTCACGCATTGGAAAATACACTCATTTCTTACGATTGGCATCTTCGCATTTTTAAGCATCATTTTATAATCTGCATCGTACTTACCATTCCATTCACGCGTCATATTTCACCACCTCACACACTCAGCAAGACTTTTGGAGAAACCGCCTTCACTGTTGAAAGATTGAATCTTGAATCTTAAACATTCTATATGTACTCTTTTATTTGACATCTATTATACATTTTGATCATTGGACGCGAATACACATTCGATAGATCAAGGAAGTAAAACTACGATATGATCAGGCATTTACAAAGGCGCAACATCAAATCAAAGCATCCCTCTATTAGTAAACAGGTTACTGAATCGCCAATTGAAGAGATAAAACCTTATGACGGCATAGCATGTGAATACTCAAGTGTCAAAACATTATCATATTCAACAAGCATGACGCGGAAGTGGGCGTCTTGTGTATTGCTAGTCATATCTCTTTCACAAGTCGTAACAGCACAACAATGCATATCCTTACAAGATTCAAAACAATGCGCAGCTTTTAATGCTTCATCCATATCTACAAGTACATTTAATATCGGATTATTGTGAGTTGGAATCTTGATTTACTAGCATTGATCTGACACTGACCGACGACATGCAAAAAAAGTCCATTTCTTTCTTCAGTCTCAGACACTTCTTCGTTCGACAGCAATCTTCAATCTTATATTTCTGGTTATTTTATACAGGATCGATTTAAGCAATTGATAGGATGTACGGCTTTCAATGCTACAAATCCGTCAGTATATTATGCACGTTATACAACATCAGTCCTATGCAACGCTATAATACAAAATTCTCTGCAAGATTGTTCCTTGTCCGGCAACTCTGCAAGACCACTATGTGCAGACACTTGCGTGAGTTCCATCTGAAATATTTCTAATTGTAAATGCGCTAATTCATTATCAGGCATTGTACGCACAAAATGAACAGAGCATAGCCTCAAGTAGGGCTTGTGGTAATCAAGGTCCTAATGCAGACAGTCAAATTCGCGCCGATCTTGTGAATTGTGCATTACCTGATCAGGCTATACACGGCACATGTATCACCGGTGTCAGTAATGAGCCGAACGATTGTAGTTTTGGTAACAATCAAGCTGGACTTTGCGCATATTGTTCTGCAGGCTCACCGAATGCAACCGATTCATGTTGTGTTTTTGCAGATACTCAAACGAGATGTCAGGGCGTAAATTTGGCTATAGTCGCTGCTCCATCATTTTCTCTAGTCTCCACGACTTCTCCGACTAGTACTGCAACGGCTTCATCTTCTTCTTCTACAAATCTCTCCTCTTCTAGTAATATTGCAAGTCCTGTCGATCGTCCGAAAACCGGCTTGACCGGTGGTCAAATCGCGGCCATCGTTATTGGTACTATTCTTGGCGCATTACTGCTTCTTGGGCTTCTGCTCTTGACATGTATTTTAATTCGTCGACGGCGACGAAAAGCTATTTCCAATAGACCAGCCGCCATTTTCAATCAGCCTGCCGTGGCACGTCAAACCTCTACACGCACATCCGTCATTGGTGGCAGAAATGACGGCGCAAGTTCACTCTCGGACAAAGTTCCTGAGAAACCCTCTGGGGAACCATTGCCTGGTGGTAGAATCGCACGATTTGTAGCTTTGGAGCCGAGTGATACTCAAAATCACTTGCCTATCTTACCTCCGCCATTCGTCGCGCAATCACGTCCACTTCCTAATCATCCAATCTCTAATGCAAGGCTGCAGATGGGCTTGCAACCAAGGAAACCTCGTAGTATACCTCTGATGGCTGACAGGTCAGCAAATCGTCCTATAGTTGATGAAGAATCGTCACCTGCAGGCACAAACAGTTCTGAACGACTGAATTATTTCAAAGATTATTACTCTGAAGACGAAATAAATACAGGCGATTTAGTTTCCACCTTGTGGGCTTATCAACCACGCGCACAAGATGAATTCGAGCTGGAAAGGGGTGACATGCTCGTAGTAGTTGGAATATGGGACGATGGTTGGGCAACAGGAAAGCGAGTATCGATACGAGCCGAAGATTGGACACCATCTTCTGCCATCAAGGCTCGAAGACGTAGCACTTTGAGCACAGGGAGTAGTGATAGCGATAACCATGATTCGGAGATCAAGGCATTCCCATTAGTTTGTGTGTGTTTGCCTAATCAATGGCGACGAACAATAGACGGAGAAGTTCATGAATTTACTGAAAATCAAATAGCATAGGATACCCATATGATTATACATTAATTATTGTCAAGCAATGAATTTATTTATCAATTAATTAGCCTTTGAAAATATTTCTACTCCACCAGTTACGGATTACAGGTCAACCTTATATATGACTATCACTTTGGTCTAGACCTACATCGATTTGCATAAACCCTAGTCAACTAGCTCTGGAACCTGTCTTGTGCAGATCATGTTGATGTACATGGCATTTCAGTGGACCATTAAGAATGTATCGTGTCAATATCTCCATCATACATAGTAATAAACCCTGATTATCGCATATTTCTAGTCATCCATGACTAAAACACGGATAACCATGACTGTAATAAGGTTTAAAGCTCATCCAAACCTCTAATATTGCATGTGTGCAAATAAGCTTGGGCCCGCTACAAAGCCCCGAATTTTTGGTAACTCGAGCGACTGTTTCAGATGATCGAAATATGGCTTGCATTTGTTGACACTCTGTCATCTTAGGGTTTGCCGTATAGAGCGAAGTTTGCCGACGGATCAAAACCCTGCCTCCGGACAAATAATAATGCCATGCCAGCTCAAGCAGATGGCTCAAACTTTGAGGAAAATTACTGTGAGTAACTTCTGAGCTTGCTCTGAACCAGTTCAATCATTATCAAAGATGCTCGATCTCGTCTAGATGATGGAGATGAAGTGTTTACTGATATCAAATCCAAAAAGATACCTCTCAGCTCCCAGGAGATTATTCGCCTTCGGTAACACAGACTGTCGCGCGAGGAGGTCCACACTCGAACGAAAATGGCATTGCTAAGACTAGAGTGGCGAATCCAGATCAACGTCGACGGGTGACACAATCTCAAATCATCTCTCAATTACCATTCAAGCAAGAAAACCCCGACATCATTTCTCCGTATCGGTACGCAGAAGTCCATACAGTACCCAATAGTGCAACTCTACAGCCGGAACATTTCCAACATTCCGTTGATGGTATCATCTACCAATCGCATCATCATCCTCAACAACAATTCTACACTGTATTTACAAATCCTTCTACAGCGATAGAAACCCCGCACGCGCCTTATAATGTGCCAAACGTCAACAACTTCTATGGGAACGGAATCGTAGGCAGCCCAGCCTATAATATTGGTATAGACGCTTTTGCAGGAGCCGATCGGATGGCTATTTTAGCAGCTTCTGCAACAAACTCTTCTCAATCTCAATTGGCCATGTCAACGAACCAAACATGGCCAACATCAACTGTACATTGGGCGAATGACATGAACCGAGATCCCGGCTCTGCCGCACGATTTCAGCCCACGGAACAATTGTATGGACCGGATGTCAGTCTGCATCTAAAGTTACAGAGTCTAAACTCTCTCGATAGTCTTGTAAGCTCTTGACTACTTAGTGAATCTATGAATCATACTGACTGTTTCACAAGGCGGCTCAAATTATTACAAGTCTCACAAGAACGACGGTGGCTAGTATTGTAGGAGTTGAAGAAGATCGAGAAGCATTCAATACTCGCAGGTCTCTCTTTTACCAAACCCGCAAGAGTTTCTGTAAATCTTCTCCGTTCATCGAAGCTGGTGATATTCAAATGTACACACCAGCACAACAAGATATTCTACGCCGAGTGAATAGAGCTACATTCGTCATGAGTCTTATTGAAAGTCACGATATTGATTTCTTCGAATTGAATAGGAGATTTCTGGAAGTGTTCGTTCCACCAAGTCACACTCTGACCGATTGGCTTGGACGTCTGTTCATCGACCTCAAGACACAAACATATATTTCTGGTGTGGTTCATTGTGGTGGAGATGCTGCATTAGTAACTGCCGAGCTATTTCCCCTGTCAATCGAACAAGAGTTGGCAGCAAGACATCCTGATACATTATCTCTGAACAACGCCGAAGTTGGTTTTGTGGCGGATTACCATGCGCGATGTAACGACTTGAAATATTGCTTTCAGAGTGGTTTAACCCATACTCTGCCTGATCGCTACATTTGGAAGGATTTCCTACGAGACTTTGCAACAACAATGGGCACCAACCTGAGTTATCTGCTTGGCACATTTCCAAAACCAATGATTCTTGGAGAACAAGCCAAGGTGCAACAGGTTGACGAAAATCTACAACAGAAATCGGCGCCCGTAGCACAGATGACTCGACCAGCTGTTCTTGAACGAATGTCGTCGACAAAATCCATGAATCAAAGCAGTAAACTCAAATTTCAATCACCTGAACGCAAAACTACTCCGCTACAAAATCCGGCATATAACAGTACGAATACGACTTCGTCGAGATCCCGACCGTCGTTGGTACGAATAGAAAGCGATGCGCAAAGTATCAATAATGCAACACCCACCCCCACAGTCTTGACACCGGCCGAGAACTCAAAAACCCTAGGTAAACCATCTAGTGTATCTACCCGTCAACCTTGGACTGAAGAGGAAGAACTAGCACTTTTACGTGGTCTGGAGGAAGTCAACGGTCCCTACTGGAGTAAGATCCTGTCACTGTACGGTCCAGGTGGAGTTGTATCCGAAGAGTTGAAAAACAGAAGTCAGATTCAATTAAAAGACAAAGCGAGGAATTTGAAACTGCAATATCTGAAGACTGGCAGAAAAGTACCGGCGTGTTTGCAAGGTGTGACGGGTGAATTGCGGAAAAGAGGTGGCGCAAAAGTCAGAGCGGCATTAGCTACTGATGAAGGGTTTGAGAATATGGATATAACACCAGAAGGTGGAAAGGAAGATGCGGATGTACCGCCGAGAATCGATTCTGCAAATCACCAAACGGAGAAGAAGGGCAAGAAAAGAGAGCGATGATGATGTTTACTACCGAGTTTATCAACACGTATGATGTTCTGAATCGGTCTGAATGATCGACCATCCGACAGGTGGTGTCTTATATGAGGATCATGCTGTCTGTCTCAAAGCTATTGGATCACCGACGATAATCTTGTTCTTTTGCATCTTGTTCTGCCTTTTCGCTTGCACGGCAGTCATGTTTTACAACGTCATGGCAATCTGCTGCAAACATGGAAACCATCCTCCCGCGGGTATAAACGCTCCCAAGAAAATGGCTTGAAATATCGCTGCCGCAGTACCTGTCATGTGTCAGGTAAGAAGAGAAACGAGAGCTGATTGTGTGATACCTGCAATTGGTCCAAGTGGACCGAAGCCGATGGTGTTCAAAACCCACGATATACCCCAGCCTAGTATTGCCATTGTTGTGGTTGAATGGCGAATGGCTCAACAATGATTAATGAATATTATGATGATCGAACAAATAGATGAAGTGAAACGATTCAGATTAGCCAGTCAATTACGACGACTGTGTGTGCACTATAAGTAGAGTTTCAAAGTTAGATGACGTAGTCTCGGCAACAAGTGATGATCATCACAACATCGATACGAGCGGTGCTGCGACTAGATGTAGACGCGGTACCGACGTATCCTGTTATTTACTGTCGTAAGCGCTGCTCACACCGCAGTTGTTAGGCTTGGCAATTTTGGCGATGATGCACTAGCTATGGCACTTTATGGTTTGACAATCTCGAATTGGATCGATTGTCTTGGTTGATAGAACCAATGTCAGTGTGCTACCAATAGGGGAATGAAGAGAAGGTGTCAAAAGCGACGGTTACATTATCTCCTGTAACAGAGAAAGTGACGTGGAGTGATGTTGTGCAAAAAGTCAATTGCTTCTTCAACGGAAGATGATGACAGTGAAGGGGGTGAAATACTTGTTCACCTATAGAATATAGATGCTATCGATGTAGGTTTGTTTGACATCTAAAGGCTTGCTAGTAAGATAAAGACATATAGACGTATAATTAACATATTGTACATATATATATGTAGGTAGTTACAGGAGTACAGGTTGTCCGTGTTCATTTCCCCCTTGTCTTGTATCGGATTTAGATGAATGAATATCTAGCTAGCTAAAAGAGTTTGTATTTGACCACGTGATAAATCCGACTCCGACTATGGACGACAGTCACCAACGAGTCAATACCCTGCTTAGGGCAAGCACATGATAATGTACGTATCAGAGCGAACAAGAGCATCGTGTTACAAGAGATCGCAACAACTCTGGGCCTTGAATGTATAGAGCCCTGAATGACTCGATAATCATGATATGCGGTGATATTCGTTCCAATGGCGACCGAAAGTAAACGCCAGGCATGGTTCGTATCACTCGAGTTCCATGAAAGTGCCTTTTCCAAAGAACTAGTCGTTATCAACACAGCCCACATACCTGGATGTACGCTGACTCCTGGCACACTCGCGCGAGTCGCGCCGTTCCACGCGCATAAGTCATCTCGAACGACGCATGTCCATTCGTCAGATACGAATTGGGATCATCATGGCGGTAACTCGTCCGCGACTCGTAACTCTGACGGCACAGAGAGTGAAGCGTCACGTCGAACCGGATCAAAAAGCAGTCGAAGCATTGCTGGTCCTACTCCCAGCAGCCGTAACATAAGTGGAAAAACCATCGGGGATTCAGATCTACCAGGCACAGTCGATCAAGCTCGTTCGCTCGTCTTTCGTGTCTCGAGCTTCAGTAATGAAAAGACGAGTCATAAAAAGTCTCATCTACAAATCTCTCTCCATACGTCTGTCAAACTTGCTTTTAATTTCTCAAACCGTCAACATGCAGTCATTTACCCTGCAGAACCACGATCTGCTCATGCGAGCTTCATCGAGCTTTCTTTTCGAGAACAGTATCTTTCCCGATCAGACATGTGGCAATTGACGGTCAGTGAGTTAGAGAATAAAGCCGTCTTTCGTGGACAACAGATCTTACACATGGGTACTATCAAAGCTAAGATAAAAAACATCTTTGTTCGAGGAAAAAAGGTGAATTCTGCATTCGTCACTCCCTCCACCGTGCCAATCATCCGTAGTGAATCTGCGCGATACGTCTTCTTCATTCAAATGTCTCGTGAGATGTGGGAATACGACGCCGAAGGCTCGGGCGAGATCACATATAGTAAAGTCATCAACGGCTTCTTACCTGATTTGTTCAAACGATGGCAGAAATTAAATGTGCGACATCTCGTGAGTATCATCATCTTTGCGAGAGTCGAGTATGAAAAGGGTATTTTGAAGGACACTCACACTGAAACGCCGGTCAGAAGGACGTGGACGGATCAGGGCGATGATAAAGATTATAGAGACTTTTATCGTGTCGTCACGACTGACATGGCGTCTGCCGATTGGATTCTGATTCTGCATCAGTTGAAAAGAGAGTTTAACTCTTTTCTTAGAGATGTATTGCTTGTATCGGGTGATAAAGCATATGGTAGATTACCTGACTCTTTAGCCGATGTTGGAGATCATCCACCAGTGGAATGCGTCATTGCTGGTCAGTTGACGCTTGCTGCTGATGGGAACGTATTGGAAGCTATCAGTCTTGCCTCCGTACAGTTTGCTCATGATTATATTGACCGAGATCTTGTCCGGACTGGTATCTCACTTGCTATAATCACAGCAGGAACTGGAATATATCACGTAGATTATGATATGTTGAAACTGACCACTGATACTTTGGTCGGAAACGGGATCGGAATCGATCTCATTGCTCTATCACCCATGCCATTACATTCCGTGCCACTTTTTAGATATCGAACACCAACTGCTATCAAACAAATGATGTCCTCAACAGCTGTAGGAAGTTATGGTGAATTAGCCAGTACTCCACGTAATTTCTTTGTCCGTAAAAAGTCTTCACCATCCCCTGTCAAGATTGATAGATATGTTGGAGACCATGGATTGAAAGCTACCAGTGTCAACAATCGTGGCCAATGGAGTTTTGCAATACCTCATTGGATCGATGTTTCATTCTGGACGAGCGAGAAACGACAAAAGACACTTGCACAACGGAATGGGAGGCGGCAGACACAACGTCGAGCTCGACAGGGAGATATGTATACGACTGTGTGTCGAATGTATGAACTACAAATGATGGGTTTGATGGAAATAGAACTGGCTGACATCTCGATACCTCTTTTAAGTGCTCAGATAGATCCAAAGATTGCTCTGTCAAAAGTTAGACCCACTTATATAGACAGGGCAATGTCGAATGGTTCATCTTTGTTGCTTGATTATAATAAAGGATTTGTGGCGACGACAGGAGCACCAATGAAACAGATCATTGGGGATAGTCGTGAAGTGGAAGAGAGTAAACGGCTTGTGTCGCAGTGGATGCAACAATATGATCAGAATGTATTCAAGATAGAAAGCGAGATGGATTCGGGATCAGAGAAAGAATTTCAAGCCCATGCACGGAACACATCTGCGACACAAAGATTATATGCTGAAGACAGCGTTGCTACAGGTCATCGCGATAGTATAGACTTTGATAGTGCTATGACGAAGCCTGAAGGACAAACGCATAACCGTAATCCGTCAGATTCAGCCACCCGGAATAGTTTCTCGACCCAGGCTAGTCCTAAAAGACCAAAAGCAATGACAAGACAGATTAGTCTTGGTTTCAAGAGATTAGGACCTACAAAAGCTGTGGCCAGCACGAAAATCAGCTCTGCAAATGTCGTATCGACCGGGGGTATTACTGATACATTTTCAGGAGATCTAACTCTATCACAAACCTCAACGGGACTTTTAACACAGCAATTCAAGAATACGCTTCGAAACAAGGCATCAGAGAGGAGTTTACTTGACATCAAATCAATCGCTGGTCAGCCTGTTATGTCTAATCAAATACAGATTGACAAAAAAGTCGTACACGTGCCTGCAATACAAACACAGTCAACTACCAAACGTGAAACTCACACTCAACCTATCAATATCGTACATGACACACCACAAGCAAATAATGCCAAAGTCGAAGATTCGTCTTCATTAGCAGAAGCGACTCTCCGACCTACAACGTTTATGGAAGTAAGCAATACAGTTCGTAGAGCAAGTCCAATGAAACACCCACGACCATCACCTTTGCTTCGAGGTAAAAGCTCTGCTGGCAAACTAAAGTCCCCAGCACTAAATACTCTGACCCCGTTGAACGCAATGTCTCCCTGGCTGACACTGCTCAATCCTTCCAATCCACGCAAGGACAATGTAAATGTTGCGTCACAATTCCGTCGATGGCAACATGTCTTTCCACGACATTTGACGACTTCCGCAATAAAGTGGAAGTCTTTATGCTCTCCAGCAGCGTTGCCTTTGAGTATTGACTATTTTCCATCTCGAGAAGAAATTAAGCAACAGTACAATGAATTTCAATATGTTGTTCGGCTTCCTACAGGTGAAGACACTGGCGTACGTCCTGTAGACGGAGCGAGTTTACTACGACAACTTTTAGCGGCGAGAATTTCGAATGGCTTTCAATTCGTTACGGGACAAGACGCATTAAGATTTGTGGAACCTCTTGGACTGACGTTGATTGATTGTTTCAAGAAAGATTTGACATTTGCTCCCAATCATACCGTTTTACTTAGTATTGGTGACGACTATCATCAACTCCAATGTCAAGAAGATAATGAAGTCTTGGTACGACGTTTTGTCAAGAAATCTTACTCTACTACTTCTATGGGTGAAGAATCTGCAAAGACAGTGATTGAATATGCACCAAGACTTAGAACTATTGCCAATAAGTTTTATGTCCGACGTGATTTCCAGTTGCAAAATCCCAGAGCTCCGCACGACTGGAAGCTTATTGATGGACATGCAGCAGGATGGCGTCAAGACATGCCTCCAGAATTATGCTTTTGGCGAGCAAGATTTGTCTTGTTACCTGTAGAGATACCCAAGAATGCTCGAAACTTGACCGCTGGATTGAATGAAGTGTCTGATGAAGAAACTCGCCTTGAAGGAATACAAAAGTTGACACAATTATGGCAAAGGCATCGCTATTTATCTCCTAGTGAAAAGCGATATCAAGCTTCTCTTCAACAGAAATTCAAAGACGCTAATCCACTCGCGATTGATTACCAGACGAGGGATATGTCGGCCGTAGCACGTGCTGCAGCACTTGGTTCTCTAGATGCTTCAGTTCAAGGTGAAGGACAAGCTCAACTATTTGCAGAATCTGATCTGTACCATACAAGTGACTTTGACATGCAAAAGGTTGCACAACACGTTCAAGCGGATCCTCCGAAAGGGATATCGATGGTTGATCGCCGATGGCATTTGAAGACTTATAATAAATGTTTACGAGGTGATGAATTGACGACCTGGTTGGTCACAAACTTCAAAGACGTGGATACTCGTGAAAATGCGGTCAAACTTGGTAATGAATTGATGAAAAAGGGTATGATTACACATGTCAGAGCCAGACATAGATTTAGGGATGGAAATTACTTCTATCAAATCGCTCAGGATTTTCGAATAACTGCATATCCAGATACTAGACCTGGCTGGTTTAGTAGAATGACTGACAGATCAGTGCCTACGACTCCCGCAGGTGAAAGCATCAAAGCATCACCCATGTCAGATAGACCATTGTCTCGTCATAGTCGTGATGATTCCGCTGATTCATCAACGAGTCAAAAGCCACCCGTGAAGATCAAACCTCTTGAATTGAGTAGAATGTTACAGATTGATGTAGATCCAAAAGGTAAATCATGGCGACCGGAAGTGATGAATTTGCACTATGATCGGGTACATAATCCTGATAACTGTTATCATATTCGGATAGAATGGATCAATGTTACTGCCAAATTTATAGAAGATACTCTAATAACATGGACGGCATATGTTGAAAAGTATGGACTGAGATTGATAGAATTGCCGGTCAGTGAAATCAGTAGAATCGCTGATAATTATCCTTTCAGGGCATGTGTTCAAGTCAAACTTGCCTCTTTACCTCCTCCATATTGTTCGCGTCAACAAACAAGTCCTTTTATGCTCGCTCCGGCACTGGAAGATCCACTGTATTATCACAAGTTGTTATTACGAAAGTGGGATTTTATCCTTGATTACGAAGCTGCATCTGCATTTGATCCTTCTGTTCCTATTTCATACTCTTGGTCTCCAAAAGGTCCTGATCAACAGTATACGCAGTTCATACATCGTTCAGGTATTCTTATGGTACAAGTCGATCGTCACGGTCATTTGTTATGTCAGGCTAATCGACTTTCAACCAACCGTCAAGCATCGACTCGAGACATGGCAAAATTTGAAACGTCTGAAAGATTGACAAATGATAGAAAAGCGACAGCTTATGCACAAAAGGCTAGTCCTTATGGATCACCTCTTGCACGTGCAGCAGATATAACAGCAGCATTAGCTCCACCTTCGCCGATAATCACTGCATTGACGTCTCCTTATGGGCTTAGCAATTCTGAACGAACGTCTAATAGACAGGGCGGAAGTCTTGCCTCGACGGGTATATTCTCATCACTAAATCTCGGTCCCAGTGCTGCAAGTATTACAACTGCAAATATGCCATCACCAAATATAGCCACAGGTTCTCGAGTCCCAACACCTGCATCTTCTTCTCATTCGCAAAGTCAACAACAGACTGTCAAAACAATCCCAAGCACAATCTTTGTCGAAGGTCGTATGGCAGGTCGACCAATGACGATTGAAAATCTAACAACCGCCGTTGAAGAAATGTGCCACTCGAAAGTCGAATTGGATTTATTCTGGCACGAAGCAGCACGTTCTTTCGCTGCCGGTAATATCATCAGCGGAGCCGGTGGAGAAGGGAGTAGTACGATGAGTCTAAGCAACAGTAGTCTCCACACGACAGATTTGAGTTTCACACAAACACACGACGATAATCAACATTTTGCGGAACGTCAAGAGTCGGCTCCTGATTATAGTTCTCTACAATACATACCTCCACAACCCATTCAGACTTTTGGAATGTATAATCTGCGGACCACAGCCGGGGGGATCAGTAGTTCTACGTCCTCGCCTGGAATCTTGCCCTTGAATACCGCCATACCTCCTTCTTCGTCTTTGCCTTCTTTGAGGTCAGAAATGGCTTTGTCGGCATTTAATACCCATTCGAGTCCGTTGACGGCTATTCCTTTTGATGGTGATAGGATTGTCGGGACGAGATTGAATAGTAGATCTAGCTTAGGACAATTGGGGAGTAAATCAATGACTGATGTGAATCGTTATTCTGTTGATGATAATCCTGGACAACAAGATTTAAGCATGCGAAAGGAAAGAGATGAGATTATAAATGATGGTGATGATGATATGAAGCATGGGAATGATGTTTTTTCAACAATGAATCGTGAAGAGAGTCATGTTGATAAAGAGACTGATTCGACCACTTAGTATAATTGTACAACAATCACGAATGTATATATAATCTATTATAAACAACCACCAACAACATGGCATGTATAAAGAGTATTGTATTGCATAAATCAACTACTCAACCCTCGTAAGAAAAGCTACACCTTCGACATGAGCCGTCTGAGGAAAGAAATCAAACCCTCTCAAACTCTCAATCTCATACCTCGCCAACGTCACATCTCCTTCCTCGTCTGTCGTAATAGCGCCGTCTTTACATAAAACACCCACGTCTCTAGCTTGAGTATGTACGTTACAACTAACATAGACGATCCTCCGCGGCCTGAACAACCTCAACTGTTTCAAAAACCCCTCGTCGCAGCCTTTTCTCGACGGATCAATCACCACGACTGTCCTGTCCGGCTCAAACTTTTCCGTCCGCACCTGCGCGAAAATATCCACCGCGTCGCCTGCCAAAAACCGCGCTTTGGTCTTTGGAATCCCATTCAGTTCTGCATTGAGCGTTGCAGACTCGATCGATTGCGCGGATATATCGATCCCGATGGCGTTTTGGAACAGCGCCGAGAGGGAGATTGTAAATAGTCCGGAGCCGGAATATGCATCGACGAGATTGATTATGTCATGGGGATTCGAAACAGAATTTGCAGACAGGATGTTGGATTGGATGTATGTCAGGAAAGGGGACAGGATGCTGTTGTTGTTCTGGAAAAAGGATCCGGCGGGGTTGTCGAAGCGTTTGTTCAAGACGTATTCTGTAGATGTCGCTTTTGGATCGGTTATGCATGATTTGACGTGTTTGATGTCGGGAGATGTTGTTTCGATAATCACGTCTGGGTCGGATTCGAAACTAGAAATGGATTCGTGAGCTGTGGGGAGTTGGGTCGTATGTTCTCGACATAATAACGTTGCTCCACGGGCATAAGCGTCGAGGTTAGCAATTACTCGTTTCCGTTCTCGTTTCAGTCCGTTCCGCACGGCGTCTGTTCCAATCGGACAGTCTTCTATATCCATTGTTCTTCTCGTTCCTTTCAACATGAACCCGATATTAGGAACTCCGTCCCAGGTCGGTTTGTTTCCTTCACGACGATCCCTTCTTCCTCCAGGAGGTCCGTCGAAATGAGGCGTCAGTTTCGTCCGATAACCATACTGTTTAGGAGATCCCATCGTGTCAAGCACAAAAGGTATTTGATCACTATGTAACCCGGAAAAGTTCCTGAATGCCTTTTCTACAATACTCTTTTTATGCGCGAGTTGATCTTCATACGTCAACATTTGGAACTGACATCCCGAACATTTTGAAAAATATGGACATTTGACAAGACTGTCGTCTCTTTGTAAAGATGGAGTAGTGACTTTGACAAAATCTGCTACGGAAAATGGTTGTTCTCGATCATGTCGAATGACTTTTGCAATCACTTTATCACCTGGCACGGTAAATGGTACAATCACTATTCGTTCTGTTCCTGGTAGTAAGGCTAGACCATCCCCAGTAGACGATAATTCTATAATTTCAACTTCCACTTCTGTGAATGGTTCTGGTAACTTTTCTTCATCTTCTTCGGCTTTTTTCTCAATAACATCATTTTTGACGTTTAATTTCTCTAGTAATTGACAAACATCACGACTTATTACTTCTTCATTACTACCCAGAATTAATGTAGTGTCTATTTTTTGCTTTTTACTCTTTTTAAAATGTCGACGGCCTTCATTAAATGCTCTTTTACGAGGATTTTGAGTCGTTATGTTTTCATTAGACATTTTTTTGAAACTGTTTGATAAGTGAGGGAGAGGGAAATTTATGTTTGTAGTAAGATAGCGCCTAATTCTCCACATGAAACAATTCTCTCTTCAATCACTTTGACATCCTGAACAAGCGATACATTTGGACAGAATTTTATTTTTGGAATTGACCCATGTCATTGTTACATAAATGATCTTATTGGTCGAGAGATATACTTTCTTGGCACGACTTTCATATTGATACATCCAAAGAAAAAAAGTTACAAACGACATTATTGTACTTGATTATTACATACAGTCAGTCATTCAATCATTGCGATACAATGCGGTCTAGTGTAAAGTCTCCGACATGTCTATTCTGTCGAATATCTACCACACCTTTTGTCCGTGGTCAATCTACTCTGCGACAATTCATAACATCAACCCCATATCAACAATCATTCTCCACATCACCTGCAGCTAATTCTCGAAGGAAACCCTCCTTTATCAACATTAAAGCATCTGCTTTTCAATCTCCTACATCATCAAATACTCTTTCAACATCTAAACCACTACCGCAACATCTTCTCCCATCAACACGACGACCTTCTAATCTAAATCCACAAAAAGAAGCCGAATTAGCAAATATCTCCACAAAATTATCCGAAGCTGCAGCACTTTTTCGACCATATACACCTCGTGAAATTCAATTATTACGTCTCAAATATACTCCTAGTCAAGTTGCTGCAATTCTTGCCGGCGAAAAGACTATAAATCTTCAAGATCTTGCCGCTCAAGGTTCAATGCGAACAGATCAAATGACAATAGATTATAAAGATGATTTATCAGCTATAATGCCTCATATTGATCATACTGTTCGAGGGTTGGACAAAGATGTAGATCCAGACATTCAATTCTTATCTGACGAAGAGACGAAAGTCAAAGTTGTCGAATGGTACGAGAATATATATGGAAAGGCACAAGAGCAAGACGATCTAAAAGAGAATACAGAAACGTCAAAGCTGGAAGAAGAATTGGCAGATCAAAGAGCAGGTCTTGAAGCAGGATTATATCCCGGCGATGGTCTCTCACCGTCTGAAAGAATGGAAAGAATGGTACATTTTGCGAGAGAAAGAGACGGGATAGACGACGACGCAGAGTTTGAACGTTTTGCAGGTCAAGAATCTACGTTCATGTTTTCTCCAAAAGGAAAGTTGGGAATGCAAAAGACTAGTTTACAACCCGACCTTCCTGTAACACGCGATCCAAGAGTACAGCTCGTCGATGAATCTCTAGATCAATACGCCGATGCATTCAATCGAGAGACTGGCTTGGGTCGTGACGCGCAACGATCTATCAATTCTGCACTTTTAGTAACTCATCGCGTCGTGAATCAAACTAGATTAGGAAAGATTCAAAGTCACTATTGTCTATCTGTTGCAGGAAACGGTAGTGGAATGTTGGGAATAGGTGAAGCCACATCGACGGAAATGACCAATGCCGTCAACAAATCCGCTTTTGATGCCATGAAGAATATGAAACCCGTACCAATGTATGAAAAGAGGACTATTTTTGGAGAAAGTGGTGCAAAGGTAGGAGCGTCGATTGTTAAATTAAGTGCAAGACCGTCTGGTATGTTATAACCTTCCTCTTCATTTTTGATAAAGCTTATATTAATATATTCAAAATAGGATTTGGAAGAAGATGTCAATCGTTAATATTCCAACTTGCCAAAGCAGCTGGGATAAAAGATTTATCAGCTAGATGTCTAAGATCGCGTAATAAAATGAATGTTGTAAAAGCTGCGTATGAAGCGTTGATGACGCAACGTATCCCTGAAGAAGTTGCAATGGCAAGAGGTAGGAAGATGGTTGATGTAAGAAAGGTTTATTACGGGACGAGTCCTATATGATATTACTTTGTCCTATATCTATCCGGATTTGATTGGGATCACTGATGGTCTATAAAGTATATAACAATGTCATGTATGTATTTATTCATCACTCATCATCACTCGATACAGCCACAAACGACGCAATGATGTAGCAATGATGTAAAGAAACATGGTATTGTTGTTCACATTACCATCATCCTCTCAGTAATGATGACCGAGTAACTCGTCTCCTTTGTAACCGCTTCATTAGTCTTTGATACGTTTGTAAAAGGAATAGCAAGGTCGGATATGTATTCCACGACATATAATCAAATATATACAAACAATATCTACAATGAACATTTCCAACCTCTTCTTCCAGACCTTGAACCACGGTGATCTCTCTCTTTCACCTCTGGCTATGCAATCAAGTTGTTTCCCAGTCTAGGATTCTATATCCTGTCAACAACCAACCACCTCCTCCTCTCACAGTGGTGTCCCTGACTTCTTCTATACAACTCATTTTCGTCCCCTCGAAGGGCTTGTTATGAGCAATAAGTTGAAAGATTAAGAAGATCAACTCTGCCCCGTCTCGCCTTTCAATTCCTGGTCTAAAATCAAACTATACACGCTAGCCTTGAGTAATGTAAACACCGTGGCTGATTTACGCTCTAGTCCACGTAACGCGTCGAGAATCTCAGAGCTAGGACGGGTGGATAGGTCGGAGAGGAGGTCTGATAACTATGACGACATGTTAGATTTTGGTATACTGTATAATTATATATACGTTATAGGAAAGAGGATTGGGAAAAGAGGGGTCAGAAGAGGTGATGAGACGATAAGAGTGGATTTGAATCATCTAGAGGCGTTTTGCTATTTGATGAGAACGTGGTAGAGTCCAGGAAGGAGTGGAAGTGCATGTAGCAATGTAGAAGAGAGAGGGGTATTAACAAGCTCTGAAAGTATTAAGAATTATATGTGGTAATGAGATAGTTTTGTTGCAAAGATAAGATGGCCTTGAGTGAGATGCTAAACGTGAGTCGTAGAATGATAGTATGAATGAATATCGAGAGAGTAGAGTAGAGATGCCAGTAAGTCATGTCTGAAGATATACGATGCAGCGACATTTCGAAATAGTGTGTGCATCATATAATCGAGATACCTGACCAAGACTGACTGTCCGAATCTGATGTTATGGCGCATCGTCAAGCGGACATGTCAAGCCATCATATCAAGCCATCATATCAAGCCAGGTTACAAGCCAGGAAACAAACATATCATGTAGTAGCAGTATGAACGGAGATAATCGGCAAATCATCAACCCTTTTCGTACGCAAGAACCTGTATCCGAAACGTAGCTTGACGATATATATCCCTCGCTACATAACTTCAAGCTCATCACCAAGACGCAAGACCATCCAGCGTGCGTTGACATAGGACAATTTCGTTCAACACGACTGAAGTAATATACAAGACGTGTCGTTGTTTGGCCTAGCCGCGCGATGTTGAGATACTACACCACAACCAAACGGTTCATCTCCGAGTCCCCGCCTGCCGATCACAGTCATGTCGCTTCCCCTCACAAAACGATGGATATGAAAGTATAGCAAGACGAAACGAACCGCATTAGACCAGACAAACGCCCACATATCATACCATCACCGAGCACCCCACAAGAAAACAGCACCGAGCAGAAAAAAAAAGTCGAAAAAGTAAATGTCTACTCACAGTTTTCAGATTGGTGGATAATCTAGTATACTCCCCCAACACCGCTCCTTCTATAGCGCTCAATTCTAAATCACCTCTTTCGTCGCCCTCATCACCATCTATTCCATCAACGCCGACGTTTTCATTACGTACAGTAGGATTCGCGTACGTCGTCGTTAGTGTTTCGTCTACAACGCTGCTGCTGTCGTCGTTGTCGTGAGACATGTATGATTCTTCGTCCATCTCCGTCACCATTACCTTTTCTTCTCCGCGTCTACTTTTGATTCAAGGTGGTAGAAGTTAATTAGAGATGGAAGACGCGTTGTTTCCACGCGTTTGAACGTCGCGTTTTGTTAAAGTCGTCTAAAAATAAACTCTTCTAATAATTCCTCTGTCAGGGTTAATCATTTATCTGTTTACAATAGGTTGATCGCTAATGGCTTCAACTTGATCAAGGGTACTAGATGTTGGAGGACTGGAAAGTTCATACACAAAATAGTCACACTTTATAATCTAATGTGAATGATAATGATAATAGTAATAATGCCATTTCTTCTCGTTAATCCAAAATAAATACATGATATTCATACACGCATTGCATACCGTCAAAAATAAAATAAAATCAAAGGAATGACTGTAACAATCTTTTCATATCCATTTCAACTCCCTCCTATATTTTATCGCACCGTAATCTTTCATCACATTCACAAATCATAAAATTAAAATCATCTCGACGACCATGTTCGTTACCTTTCCGACTCTGCATATTCATCATAGTTATCCGAGTCGAACAATGATGAACTTTTCATCTTTCTCAATCTACCAGACTCTTTGGCCCGATAATGGCACTTGTTGACCTTTTCCTATTCTTATTCTTATTCACTTTAATCATCCATTGTCTTTGATGCATCAAATCCGTCGGACTATCTTCTCTATCTCTATTTACAAACGAGCAATGTCGAGACTATCGATCATTAACTGTACTAGGAGAAACATGTGAACTATGATCATCACCATCATGATGTAAAGTCATGCTATTAAAATCTTCAAATGGATCCATTAATTCACCCCCTGGCGTGGCAAGACCGCTATCAAGAGGTACACCTTTCATTTTACTTGGACTGACAAGTAATGTCTTGACTCCATTATTTGCTCCGCCAAGATCTACAGACTGTGACTCTTTGACATTACGAAAATTTACAGTATCGATACCTCGACTGACGTTGGGAATAATTGGTGGTTTCATATGCCGAAGTAGAGCCCATTGTGTAGTTTTGAAAAAAGGATGAGATTTGACGTCTGATGCACCAGCTCTAGATCCCAATCTTTTCAATTCATCTTTGATCAAAAGTTTACGCACGAGTGATTTACAAAATCTAGAATATACAATATTAGCGAAATGAGAATAATCGTGAGCTATATGATTAATAGTTACTTACGCACTGACTTGCGGTGAATTACCACCTTCAGGTAACGGTATTTCATCGCGTAATATGTTTGCGAATGTTGCATTTCTATTTTTACCCTTGAAAGGAGTCATTCCATAAAGCATTTCGTATATCAATATACCTAGCGTCCACCAGTCAACAGCACTTGTATGACCACAACCTTTAATAACCTCTGGGGCGATATATTCTTCTGTTCCTACAAATGAATTTGTTCGAAAGTTTGCAATACATGATTTTGTATCAATTATAGGTGCATTAGCAGGAGTTGAGGGTGTTCCTGTCTTGTTACCCATAATCATTGTCGGCGCACCACCAGAGTCCGATTGTTTTGACAAATCAAAATCTGAAAGCATTATATGACCAGATTGATGTAGAAGAATATCTATAAAACTTGTCAATATTACCATGATACAACAATTTTGTTTGCATCATGACCTACTCTCTGGTTTGAGATCTCGATATATAAATCCCATCAAATGTAAATATTCCAAAGCTGCCGTCACTTCTGCAGCATAAAACCGTGCAGCATCTTCATTTACACATTTATTCGGTCGTGTTTGTAGAGCTCGAAAGAACTCTCCACCACTACAGTATTCCATACAAAGATATAAAGATTCTTCTGATTGAAATGAATGATATAATGTGACAATGAAGGGATGATTGCTTGTGGCCAGTATTTCTTGCTCTGCTAATGCTCGTTTGATTTTATTTCGCTTAATCATTTCCTGTTTACTCAACACTAATTATATAATATCAGCAGTACACTCTTGTAACATGATCATTCCTATTTCTTACCTTTCATTGCATAAAGTCTTGAACTCTTCTTTTCTCTTACAAGGTATACTTTTCCAACATCACCCTTTCCAATCAATTTAATCTTGTCAAAACTTCCAGGACCAACCTCTACATTCCTCACTTTTATACTGTTACTGCTGTATGTTCTCCGAAAAGACACAACATCTCTCAATTTACCAGGACTAGTCAAAAGACTTGGAACAGGTAAGAGTCCTCCTCCTTCTGGCGCAACATCAGTATCGACCTTTAATATTGCACTACTTGGTTCCGACATTGCTTGAGCTTTTACCATTGTCTTTATCTCGGTCGTCGACGGTATGTTTTGTGCATCTCCTTGTTTTACAAATATTCCTTGTGCATTTGGTGCACTGGCCACTCGTCGTAACTTTCTAGCCAACTCTTCCTTTGCAGCCAAATCAGCCGTCGTCTCCTCCTGTCCATGATCTGTTCCGGTTGGACTCGAAGGTACGCTGTTTTCGTCATGATGACGTATCGCAGGAGGACCTTGATGCTGAAAGTACGGATTTACATTCGCCGCAGGACTCATGCCTACTTCTAGAGGGTCTCCTTCGCTAGCTACAGTCTGACTCCGATTCCGTCCTATCCGATCAATATATGGAAAGAAATTTGTTTTCGACTTTGATCTGCCCGACGAAGAATTCTCTGATTTTTCACTGTTGTTCCCATCCTTGTCCCGTCCTAATCCAAGCATTTCTTTATTCCCAGAACTGATCCGAAAGAAGTTTTTGATTTTTTGACTGACTTGGCCATTACTGAGACTTATACTGCTATGACTTGTCCTGTTAGTATTGATTGAAGAGCTGGTAAATGCACGTTTATCATTAGGCATGTTGTAATTATGTTTTGTAAAAGACAGCACTTGCGTCATAAGCAATGTACTTTTCTCAAAAGAGAGTCTTGTATAATCTTAATCACTCTAAAAGCGAGTGTCGTGTTGTATATGAGGAGATCCTATTTGTTCCACACGATTTTGTGGTCGAAATAAGTAGCCTCAAGTCGTATTCATCGAAGATGAATAACAGAGTTCAAACGAGCGTTCTGGAAACATGTACTAATGTAGAGCTTAGAAAGAATATTCGTTTCCGAGACCAGCCAATCACCGAATGAGACGGCTCAAACGATTTGCGATAGCTGACGAATGCATAGACTTTTCGTCGCAGGATAGTAATTGTAATAGATGGTCCTCGCCCAGATGTGGTGGTGATCCTTCAAGTTTTCTCGTGGCGAAGCTCTTTGTAAAGGTGGGTCTTCTCCATCTTTCCAAAAACGTTAAAAAAGGCGTTTCCACATTTGTTTGTCGGGGTGAGTAAACTGGAAATAAAGTTATATATCACGTGTGACGTTTTTTTGCTTGATAGTTTATGACGACGGCAGTTCAAAATTGTAGTACTGTAGAACAAAATGTCAAGAGTAGAGTGTATTATGTACATGTATTCTAAATTATATTATATACAAGAAGTATGTATTCTACTATCATCCAGTAGATGACATCAAATGAGTAATCTTGGACAAGACTGCGGCAGGATAACCTCTTTTCGAGGCTTCGTCTACCACTGCTTGTGCACCGATAAAATCTGTTACTGCTAGGTGAGCTTTTACCATGGCTTCATAAGTGCTGGGTTCTCTCATCGATTTGTGTACCATATTGAAGGCTTCCTGGGCCCTGACAAGATCCTTTTCTATAGTCCAGCCATGTATAAGAGCATTAGCGATGTAGGGGGTGTATTGAACCTTGCGGTGAAGCATGTCGGTCAGAATATCTTCACATTCATTTACACGATGGTGAGCAACCAGGGTTTCAAACATGGCCTGGTAGATACAAGACTGCAATCGTATAGATTTAGCAGCTAGCACCTGTTTGAATTGTTTTCTAGCTCCTTCCAAATCATTAGCCACACAGCCCTTGGCATGAATCAGACTAGCATAATGAACCGCTTCGGGTTGAAGACCCATATCCACCATCTGTGACAGAACATTCTCTGCCGATGACATATCCAATGGCGATATAGAAGCAAAAGCATCAATCAATAACTTGAAAGTATGTAAAGTTGGTGTGATGTGTTGGCTTTTCATGCGAGAGTAGTATTCCAGTACTTTGTTCCGGTCCTGCTTTGTCAGAAAATATTGCATAAGACTATGATATGGTGCAGGTCTTGCTTTATAATTCGCACATGATTCCATCTCCCGAAACATTTCTTCTGCAAATTTACCGTCACTGACACGACATAATGCATTGACTATTGTTCCATATGTCACAGATGTTGGTTTAATACCAAGCTTACGCATTTCTGCAAAGTGGAATAGACAATCGTCAATTCTACGAGCTTTACCGAGCTTTCCGATTAAGGCGTTGTAGAGGAAAGATGTTGGTTCTACTCCTTCGGACTTTGATCTTAAAAATATCTTCAAGGCTTCTGTAGCTTCATCAAAAGTCTTTGTGGTCTCTTTCATTGTGGTGATATATAATCCATAAGTGTTAGCGGAAGGTGCTGAGCTTTGGCTGAGAAGTTCCTGATGATACTGTTCGGCCAGATCTCGACGTCCTGCAGCGATACATGCTGCAACCATAGCATCTAGCATACTAGTCCAACCGTACCTAACAACACGAAACTCGGGCGTAAAAGGCATGTCAAGGTGGGCCATGGATAGAATCTCCATTGCTGTATCCAGTTTCTCTTCTTTTGCCGCTGTTTGTATCAGCTTTTGATAAGCAAAATACCTAGGATGAAGCCCTGCGTTACGGATTTTCTGGAGTTTAGACACGGCTTCATCGAGGATGGAAGATGTGGATTTATTATTAGATTCAAGCAGTTCAGTGATAGCTATGGATCCCTTGTGATCAGTCGAAACATGATAAGGATCAAAGGAACCTTCAGCATCCAAAGCGGAGATAGTAGGAGAGATTTGCGTGAGTGACTGACGTGACGATTGCGATGTACTTGGAGGCGTGGTGTGGCTCTTGATCGAGAACGAGTACTTGTGAGCGGACCACAGCTGCGAAAGCTCTGACTGATTCGATAAAGATAGAACCTGGTCGATCGCGACCTGCGATGAGATGCTAGGACTGTACGATCTCGATATAAAGCTCTCCAACATACATGCAAATCTTGCCGGTCCAGCATCATTTCGACCTTGATTAGCAAATATTATTTGAGCCTGAGCCATGAGAAAGACTTCTAGATCGGAAGAACTCATATAAGCAATGTTATTGGGCGAGAGAACAGCGAGCATATTCTGCAATTGAGGTATCAGCAAGATATCAAATTCCATCATCATACGCAAAGCTGCAGCAGAAGACTCCACGGAAAAGTCGTTGGGCATATTTGAAGATAAGCCATTAACAACTATCTCGACTGCTTCTGTTAGGAGGTCTGAATTCTTCCCGTTGTCGAGACTGGCAGTACTGAAGCGTGACAGGATATTGTGAAAGGATTGCATAGCCGTACAAGCAGATGCCGTTTGCAGATGGTTCAGAGTTCGAATTACGCCTAGCTGAAGAATATCAGGCGTGATAGTGGTTTTTTCCAATGTACTCCAGTACTCTTCAGCGTATGTAGATGATGGTACATGTCCAGACCGAAGGAACAAGGCATAGATGGCCTGTGCAGAGGGAATCGGGTCACCCCCGATGGCGGCCAATGCTTTATATGCTTTAACACTTTCATCGATGTTTGCAGTATCGGCAGAGTAAATAGCGATCTTTTCGAGAGCTTTCATATAATTGGGTGCTGACAACGTATTGACAAGTGCATGAACAGCATCAAAATTAGACGCATGTAATTCTGCAGGTAAGATACCATTGAGAAGCACATGTTCACGGGATTTCATCTCATCATTGATATCAACTTCTGCCAATTCTATGCGTGATAAGAACCTTTTTCCACGTTCGAGCTCACCACACCGAGCATGCGCCAGAACAAGAGCGGCATATATTTGAGTATCCAACCGCTTCATATCATGCTGTCCAGCAGATGTGACAATGGACAGAGCCCGATATCGATCATAAGTAGTGGTGGCTTGTCGAAGATCATTAGCGTTGCCATATGCCCTAATCAGCGCAAGGTAGACTTCGGAAGTCATGACTTGTCCTTCCTGAAGCATTGCTGGGATTCTTTCAACACCATTTGCGACTGCACACGCCAGAATCAACATGTTTCGCGTATCCGGAAGAATCTCAACACCGGAAATCGAGAACAGATGTAAAGCGAGATCAAGCGAATGATCTTCGCTATACAATTTGTTATCGAGAGTGTCAAGACGGAAAAGGTTGGCGTTCGAGCCCAAACGATGGCGTCGCTTCGAACTGACTTTAAGTTCTTGAGCAACCTCGACAGCACGACCTGCAAGAGTTTCTAAAAGTATTGTTGTTGTTTTCAAATCTGGTCGAATATGCCGTTGAGACATGTCTAAACAAATGTCGAATATCCTGGATGTCACATGTTGCTTGTTATCACCAAGCTTGATCGCGGCAGACAAAAGAGCTTGATAGGCTTCTTGAGAAGGCTGCTCAATACCACTGCGAACCATTGCTTGAAACGCTTCAGGAATCCGTGCATAATCACCTGTAGTCAACAGAGCTTGTAATTCTGTTTCGTAGACTTTGCGGATGGAGTTTTTGTGTCCTACTTCGTCTTGGGGATCTATTGACGTGGAGTTGATGGCTGCAGAAAGCTGAGCTGCGTCATCACTTGTCTCATTCTCCGCGACATGAGCATTGACATTTACTTTACTTTGATGTGATCCTGTAGATTCTTCGGTAAGCATACCACCAGTATGATTCTCAATAGCACTAGTCGAATACGACCGCCTGAGAAGGTGGACATTATTAGGCTTGTGTTCTGACTGGGTAGAAGATGAATCTCGCCGAGTTTTCTTGGCTGCAACCTCATGGTCTTCAGTAATAGCTATTTTTGACTTCCAAGATTTGCTAGATGCTTGTTGATAAAAGGCATTATCAGCAATAACAGATGGGTGGTGTTTTTTCCATGCTTCTTTCAATTGTATCAGGGTGGATGGATGATGATCGCTAGATTGACCAATTCCTGATGCAGAGATAGTTGTGGTCTGCGATACATGGTGTAGTCCATGTTGATTGCGCTGTTTCCCAGGCGCAGTGTCGGAGCCAAGAAGTCTTGAAGCGAGTGGTGCGACTGGGGTGTTTTGGGAAGCGTATGATGATTGAGTTGCGGCGACAACTGTTTGAGCGTATCCGTGTGTAAATGTTTTCAGAGCAGTGCCAGCGAGGCGCGAGACGTGTACTGTTGACTTGGCAAAGACCATCAATCGCGAGCAATTGCTATTGGAGGTTTATATTATCTATACATTACTTATTAATGATACATCTTTTCATCTTGACCATTTCTTGTGATGGTACCTTTTCGAGGAGAGTCGTGCAGTGCAGGGTCATTTGAAAACTCGAAAGCTCTCAAATGAACGCGCTATGTAATGACTGAGAAGAGCGAGTGGATTGGGTAAGCGGTAACCTTGGGGGCAACAAATTGAAGGGGCGGAGAAAAGTGTCGATTGTATTCCATCCCAAAACTTTCTTTGACAGATTTTGATCTCGTCACGTGTGGTTCTTTTGCATTTCTTGGTTGAACTTTAAATTAACGTATGTCCGATACAGTATGTCATCTACAACACGTCATAGGCTTCATTTGATTCTAAATTATATCGATGATAGATAGACGTACTATTGCGGTCTCTGCGCCTGGCAAGATACTGTTGACCGGAGGATACCTCGTACTAGACAGACAATATGCTGGACTGGTCTTCTCTCTCGATGCTCGAATTCATGTTCACGTAAGTCCAATAAGCACTTCTGCTGGCGTCGTTTTATCCGAAATAGTGGTCAGATCCCCTCAATTTACGGATGCAATTTGGGAATATGGATATAGAGTCTGTCCGCAGCGTGGCGGTGTCAAAGTAACAGAATTGAGAGCGTAAGGGTCTGAAGCAATTCACAAATGTATAGCAGCGCATACTGATTTAGTTTGTGCACAGCGATGCTGATTTGAAATTGAATCGTAATGGATTTGTGGAAACTGCACTCTCATATGCATTATCATACATTTATGCTACAAAACCCAATGTCATCGAATCAGTCAATATCACCATTCTTGCTGACAATAATTACTATTCGACTGCTGGTGCTTCGTTAAAATCTGATCAAAGATTTCATGATTTCTCTGTACCATTAAGTCATGCGAACAAAACTGGACTTGGATCGTCCGCTGCTTTAGTTACTGCTTTGACAGGTGCATTATTGCAGCACTATCTTCCAGAGTCCGAGTTTGACATAACAAACCAAGTAAGTCTTCGGATTCTCCACAATTTAGCACAGATATCACACAGTGCAGCGCAAGGCAAAGTCGGATCCGGATTTGATGTTGCTTCTGCGGTATACGGAACTTGTAGATATCGACGATTTACACCTGATATCATTGTCAATTGCGGTGAGCCGGGCATAAAGGACTTTGAGACTGTACTTTTAGAACTTGTGAATGAAGAGAAGCAAAAATGGGATACAGAACTGTATACTGACGATCTAACGTTACCAAAAGGGTTGAGACTTGTCATGTGTGATGTAAAGGGTGGCAGTGTCACATCAAACATGGTGAAGAAAGTCCTGACTTGGAGAGCAACCCAAGGCTCTGCTGCAGATGAATTATGGAGTCGTTTGAATATAGAGAACGAGAACTTTACCAACGAACTACAGCGGCTTCACACATGCGGTGACAAGGATTACACAATTCTACAGCAATGTTTTCAGAATATTAGAGCATTACTGAGAGAAATGAGTTTAGCAAGTGGAGTACCTATTGAACCACCAGAACAGACTCGACTATTAGATGCATGTTCGGAACTTGAAGGCGTGATAGGTGGCACCGTACCAGGAGCTGGCGGCTCGGACGCTATAGCATTAATTATAGAAGATCGACAGGAAGTGGTTGACCGGTTAGATGTTCTTTTGAAGCGAATACAATCCGATAACATAGATTTTGCACATGGACCATCCGTGAGTATTCTAGGAGTTCATCAAAGTACACAGGGAGTCAGACTCGAATCACCGCAAGTTTTTGAGTCGTGGTTGTTGTAATGTTCTATAAGTATATCCCTACCAATAAATGTGAATTGTGAAAGACAAGCTTTGTGTGTACACGAATCAGAGTCTAGAACTCTATGCTGTGACGTCACCGAAATTATGAGATTTGCAGCGTGCTTCGTTTTCCCTCCAACCAGCAATTAGGCTATCGTTCATTGCACATGCATAGGCCCACGCGATGGCAGCAGCAACGCCATCAGAGCTAGCTAGAGAGGACCGAGTACTGCCAATGGATGACGATAATGCTACTGCAGCTCCACTCATTGCCGAACATGATATTCCACAAAGGATTAGTTCACAGAAGCGACCGGCTCATTTGAATATAAACGACAGCTACGAAGATACTGCGCGAAAAGCAAGTGTCACGAGTCCCACATTCAGTCTACAAAGTCCAGGACTCTCCATGGTATCTGCTGATATACCCGACTTTGGTACGACCATCTTATTCGATCTATTATTTGCCGCGACTGGAGCGAGATACCGTTACGCTCTTACCGAAGAGCATTTAAGCGAGAAAACTTTGAGTAAATTGCCTCTGAATGAAGTGATGGACCCTTCGGCAATAAGCGTGTATAAATTCAAGGAGCTTTTACTTGGACAGTGGCAAGATGGTCAGTTCCTTCAACAGAATTCTAAATATAGACGACTAACAAGTGTCCTGATAGGTTGGGGAGAAAAACCTGCTGCACCATCTTCACTTCGATTAATATACTTTGGGAAGCTGCTTGGTAATAATGCAGCGCTTGGTGGTATGCATGCTCCGATAGTATTAATTATGCGCGTTCTGACTAATGTGCAATTAGAGCATAATTTTCGACGGAACGGAACCGCCAATGTTATGCACGTCTCTGTAAAACCGGCCGATTTTCCTGATGATGAAGAAGGAGGGAAAGGAAAAGGCGCAGCAAGTATAGATGCTGCGGGCTCTAGATGTCGTTGTTGTATCATGATGTGAATGATGAATGCACAACTAGAGATGGATAGCACAAAAAATGGAACCAAGGCAATCAAAGACATGTCTATGACAAGTCAAGCCTGACAGCCGCGCTTAAACAAGCATTTATCTATCTATTGAGATTTATATGCAGCGCCAGCCAACAAGACTGCTCTTATATAACAGAGTTCTTATACGAGTATTGATCACTTTAGCAGCGATTATGCTTGAGTAAGCACGTCTCTCACGTACTATAGCAAAATCAGGAGTATTCCACGTCGAGATTGACGATATGAGAAGAACAAACAAGTTTGGTCACGGCCAGATATTATGATGTCAAGCCTGGTTCTTGCGAGTCCGCCAACCAGGCTCTAACGATTCCTCAGCATTCCTAGGAGAAGGCCATCTGAGACTTTCAGACAAGCCTCAATCTATAGCAGAGCTTTGTAAAATTCCGGCCCTCTTTACAGATGTCAGGACCGTGAGATGGACAGTATCTCGAGAGATTAGGGATGAGGTCACCCTTGAGTCGATTCGAAATAGAGGTGTATGGACACATTACTAACACCCAGTGTTTGGAAGTAACTGAATCAAATGAGAATGTAATATATTATAGATTGTATATCAGTTATATAGGGATGTTATGTAGCACAGTACTGTATTGCACAAATTAGAGTTTCGGGCAACCAGTCCCTCTAGTTTTTTCCCCCTAATCTATGACTACATCTATTGATTGTGTGAATCGAATTGCAACATAAACACAAGTTCAAGTCATCCATCATATACGATCTGGCGCATAGATTCTTCTGGTCAAAAAGTCCTATATTGTTACGCGCATTGCATATATCGTCGCCCTTGCTATACGCACAAAATCCCACTAAAATGTCAAAATTTCTAAACGACAAAGCTCGAAGTCTTTTGGCATCAACTTATCCTTCTGCAGTTTCAGCAGACACTAACGTTCACGAGCTGTCAAAAAACGTATACCCAAACGTCGAGGTCTCAAAAGATGACGAGCACGATATAACAAACTGGTTGGAAAAATCAAGCGAAATTTCCAAACACATTAAAGAATTAAACACACATTTGGCGTCGAAAAGTACAATCCAGGGCACACACCCGTCGATCGCAGATGTCGCTGTATACGCAAATCTAGCACCGATTGTAGCAACATGGACAGACGAACAACGTACAGGAAAAGACGGAAGCCATCACATTGTGCGATACATCGACTTTGTCCAAAACTCGCCCGTGTTCGGCCTCAACGTCATGGACGGCAGTAAAGTAAAGATCAACGTCAACGACGTCGTGAGCAAAATCCCCATCGTCGACGCCAAAGCAGAAAAAGAGCGAAAAAAGAAAGAAAAAGAAGCAGCTTCTACAAATACCGATCCGGCTTCTTCAGCAACGACTACTGCACAATCCATCGTTGAAAAGGTCAAAGATCTAGCTATTTCCGCGACGTCACAGGCCGCGTCTGCACTTGGACTCGAAGACCCCGTCGCTGCTGCTGCTCCTAAACAATCGAAAAAAGAAAAGAAAGAAAAAGCCCCCAAGAATTCACAACCCGCTGCTTCGGCTACCCCGTCGACCATCTCTCCTGCCCTTATTGATCTCCGCGTAGGCCATATTTTGAAATGTATACCCCATCCCAACGCAGACAGTTTATACGTTTCCACCATGGCGGTAGGAGACGCCGAAGGGACGGAAAATACATCTGTGTATGAAGGGCAGGTATGTCGAACGGTATGTTCGGGCTTGAACGGATTAGTCCCACTAGCAGAAATGCAAGGCAGGAAAGTCGTCGCAGTGTGTAATTTAAAACCAGTCACGATGCGTGGAATCAAAAGCGCAGCCATGGTGTTGGCGGCGAGTCCTCGTCCAAACACAATCGCAGGAGGAGAGGAAATGACGGACGAAGAAAAGGAAAAGGAAAAAGAAAAGGAAAAGCATGCCGGGCCGGTAGAGTTGGTGAGTGTTCCCGCCGAGTCAAATGCTGGTGAAAGAGTCTTTTTCGATGGTTGGAATGATGGCGAGCCGGAAAAGGTACTTAATCCGAAGAAAAAGATTTGGGAGACCTTGCAGCCCGGATTCACGACTACTGTTGGTTTAGAAGTGGGTTTTGATTCAGTTGTAGTGGGAGACACGGTCTTGGGAGAAAAGGCAAAGAATGGTGGCGTGGCATTGTTAAAGACGATACATGGATTATGTAAAGTAAAGACTTTGACAAATGCGGTAGTACGATAATTTCAAGGTATCAATGTATATCATTATTGAACAAGTCTATGTCATAATTGTGTGCACACTTACTTTCTCAAACCTTGTTCTGGCGCCTCGGTGTGGTGCAATTGAGGACGCTCTTGGTTCCTCAGTTGTTTGTTCACTTTCTCATTGACCGTTTCTAATTCCTCCTCGCATTTTGCAAGTCGATGATTAAGCGCCGCTAGATTATCCTCGCAATATTCTTTTTCGGACTTGGCGAAATTCCTCCGTATTATCAGATCATCACGTCTTACAAATTTTGAACCCCAACCGATGTCTTTCGAGAGGAGGGTCGACTCAGGCATTTCTTTGTAAAGATATGAATTCGAGGCATTTCTCTGTTCTGGCTGCAGCTTCGCCAGCTGCTCCAGCTCCTCAGATCTGCTTTTTGTTCTCCTCACAAAATCACCCCATAATGCTGGTATATGGTTTCTTGTCACGAAAATGTCGGTCGGACGTGACTTGCCATAGTCCCTTCGTCGATTACTCCTAAAATAGCCCAACGTTCCATAACTTTCCTCAGGACGTACGGACCGCATGACTTCGAAAGTTTCTCTCCCTAGTTCGTCATTGAAGGCAAAAAACATATTCGACTCGGGTATGTAATCAATATAATCCATGGCAACTAGAAAACCGATCTTCCATTTTTTGAGTTCACCCTGCCACTCGACAACCTGCGATCTCCAGTCATTCAAGGGCTTCTTTTCACTGTTACAGTCATTCATAAGACCAACCAACCACTTGATGAATCTGCACGAGAGCTAGTTAGAAATGAAATTCACAGGAAATAGTATATTTCCTACCTGTCAAGATACTCTTTGGGTGTCTCATCGTCCAAGTGGTTGAAGTTAATTACTTTTTCTTTTTTCTTCTCCGTCTTGCTGTCTTGACTGGGACACTTGACACCTCTCCCCAGTAGCAGCCTATGAAAAGGCATTCTATACAACTAATATTTTGAAAATCACAGACGAGGTCTCAATTGAGAGAAAAGAAAAAGGAAAGGAAAAGACGAAGGTGAAGTGCCATCCATTTTATAGACTCCCTCAGTAGGATTTCAAGACAAAGCATAAAACCTCATGTTGGTCCAGTCTTGAATCTCGAGAAATTCAAGTCTCGATTCAAGTCGACGCGCACGGACGGTTCCAGAGTCGCAAAATCATGACTTATATTCCTCGTTACCTTCCGAAATCACAACAACGTGATTCGCTCCTCGATCATCACTTCTTGAACCTAGATAGAAAGATACGAAAAGATATGTTGATGGAGAGATGGAGGAGGATTTGAAAAATAAGCTTTTGCGGGATACGCTTACTCAGCTTCTCAAGACGTCGAAGGATGAAACCTAATTCCATTTTTGGACAATGTACGTCATACTGCAGAAGAATTCAAATTCGTGCAAGGGAGAGAAGATGTATTTAGGTTTGAGCGAAAGGGCAGACAAATCAGGAACAAACCTGACTAGAGCGACGAGCAGGAGCATAATAGTTTATGACGATAAATGTTTGAGTGATAGACATTATCGATCTTAATGGCGCATGCACAAGACTAGTTCCATGAATGTGGTATTCTGCTGCGATATATCTCTATATTTAATCTTTGTGCCCGACAAACTAAGCTGTCTTTGGACATGCAAGACTTTAGAGAGCGAGCGATCACCTGAAAGTATCTCGAACATAATTTGAGCACGTAAGATGTACCTGGAGGAAGGATGATCCATAGCAATGGATCTCCCGCATCGAGTTTCAGGACTTAGCTCAAACCTTATTATTTCTCCACACGTTCGTCCAGGAACTTTTTGGATTCAATGCCTTCCCCACCAAACATAGCAATCTGCAACTCTTTCTTTTTCTGGTAGAGGTGGTGGGCTCATATTGACATGTGTAGCAGAGATAGGATAAAATATGGTACAGTTTAATGTTATGTAAATGTTCGACACGCGAGGATATGTCGTGTCAACTTATATACAAGTTCTGAAGTTAATTTGTTGCGCTTACATCTTCACCTTCGATAACCAGATCATCAGGCACTGCGCGACCCAGAGCTTCTTTTCGATCTCGTTTCGCTGATTCAATTACAAGCGAAGTTTCAGCTCCTACGCCGACTTGACATTCGAATCTACCATTCATACGACAGCCCATTTCAACGATATTACCCCTCGACATATCTGCTTCGGCTGGACCAGCGCCGGAAAGCACAAGAGCGAGGAGTGTAGCTTCATACCATCTCCCTCTCACATCTTTACTTGAAATGGTTGTAGTGCGTCGAGTGATGCTTGCCGAGGTGATGGTTTGCTTTGTAGAGGCGGTAAAGGCATTGCGACGACGGAGATCTTCCGACAACCTTGATGGCAGGGTTGATATACTTGGGGCGGACTTATCTGTCGCAGAATACGTCTTGAGAGTATAAATGTCCCCTCTGAAATAGAGGAGTCGAGACTGAAGTGCTTTGTCTGAAGTGCGCAAGAATATAAATCTTATGTGCAGTAGTTCGCTTGGTGAAGAACGTAATCGAACAAGATCGTCACGCCACAGTCTTTCAGCACCGATGTATGCTCCTTCGTAGTAGGTTTCGGCTGGATTGTAAGACTTTGAAGGATCTCGAATAATTGGTTGAAAAGGTGAAAATGAAAGATCGATAGCTTTTGCTGCCAGAATTGATCCATCCACTTCCAAATCGCCGGAACCATATTTCCCTTGTTTAAGTCCGTTCCAATCCACTGCGTTGTAATCAATCTTGACTCCATTTAAATATGCATGTGTGAATCCAGGAATAGACCATGCTAACCACGGTCGAAGATGATGATCGCTCGAGACTGTGACTTGTTCTGGATGTGATAATGGATTAGATAATGGTTGTATAGTATAATTTGAAGCGTTTTGTTGTTCTGCAGTATTTGATTTCCACCTCTTGACAATGATTCCTATCCCCCATGCGGTACCACGACTGAACCAAACCATCTCACCCAGTCTGTAGATGTAATTATTGTAAGTGATGTCCAAACTATGGATTTCGTTACGTTGTATGGTTTCGGCGATTGGCTGTCCATCACCCACAGAGTTTCGTCTCGAACTAGCGGTCGATTTAGATGGAATAGTACTTTGACTGCCTTGCCGAGCATTGGACGTTGTCACGTCCTTGCTTGTTTTAGTTGGAGCAGGTTTTGACTTGGGCTCCTGTTTGGTGTCCAATTTGACTTCCTGCTTGAAACTCTTTTTCTGCTGTGGTATGACTGGTATAGCTGGTGTAACATCTTCCACATCTAGCGGACAACATATCTTACAACCACAATTATCGTTATCTCCACTTGCATCTGTCGCTAGCCATAAAAGATGTGGATAAAAGTCTGCTGGACTTCGATATCGCTTTTTACGACCTCCAGGATGTCCATACAGATATGCGTCTGTTCTGTCAATCTTCGGACCATTAACAGTCCCGCCTGACGCTACAGATGCTGTGTGATGTTCAAATATACGATAGTTCTCTGGCAATGCTGCTAGGATGTATGCGCGATCTAACTACACTTTAGTATTATGAAATGACTGAGACAGATAACTAGCGATATACCCTTTTCGACTAATTTGAGATCTCTCGCTAGCCATCCTCCCAACTTTCGCCTCCAGTCAAGATGCTTCGTTTCTGCACTATCGACAAGCACGTAGTGATTTGATGCGCCTTCTTTCTTCTGGAGCTGTTCTTTCGTCGGCTGATTTGGTTCAGATATTCTATGGCGTGCTAGAACCTCTACTCTTCCATCCGATCGTAGGACATACAGTGGGTAATAGCGACCCATGTTTCATGACGACGATTGATTTGGAGTTATGACACCTTGCTGATTGAATTTTTGAATAATCACAATATCAATGAGGTACTGTAATCACAGAATAGTTAGATGTGTAAAATCGAATAAATCACGTGCATAGTTTTAAAGTTTTTCAAATATATGCTTCTGGCACTTATAATTTACGAAATGATCTTATATTATGCTCCATAGCGACATATCACCTTGAGCTTCAAACATGTATCAAAGAGGACACTGTATTCTCCATCACTATTACAGTCCATCATGGTAATCGATTCAAGGATGAGGGGTTTATCTGTCATGAAATGACGAATGCAAGCAGCCATATTATTGCCTTATTCAACGTACGGGCAACCGTAGTTCATAGTTTCATTTCTATTTTTAGACTATCGTTAAGTATTCATCATACTATTTGAAACATATTTTCCAAGCACATAAAAACCAACGCACCTAGAGATTAAATCCCACTCCTCCCGTATTAGAGAGTGAGGTTTCCTTTGAGGTCTCTGGCTTGATTTTGACTGTTTCCGTCCATCTCATTGAAAGCCCGACACATGGACTCACATTTCTCTCAAACTGCATCAAAGACCCTCATAGAAGGTTGCCGATTTAGAATACGCCAGACGATCTGGTCCAATTCTTATATTTGATCATAACCAATCGACGTAAGCTTACGAAGCATTGCTCTTGTCATCTCTGGGATTTCTGATACTGATAGAGCAGAGGTTAAATTACCGTCGGAAGTAACGAAGTCAGGCACTAAGACAATATTCAACCCAGTGAATACAATCGAAAAGCAAGAAAGGATGGTTGACCCTCGGAACAAGGCGCACACATTGGCGCTTCAGGCTGGGAGGGAGAACGCACATGATGAAAGTCAAGGTTAGTATCACTAAAGTGCATGAATCCAGATCTGACTCAAATCTCGTAGTTAAGAAGCCCCTAATGACTCCGGCGCAAAAGCAACAACTATTGATCCAATCCTGTGCGAATTTGCAAAAAGAGGCAAATACATGGCAAGAAAACGCAAATGATTTGGAATCTCAACTTGCTGTGGCTAAAACGGAAATAGCGAAACTGGAAGATAGACTGAGATGGTCTAATATGCATGCTGCCCACCATGAACATAAAGTTCGCGATTACGAGGACAAATTGGCAGAATCTAACAATCACCTGGTTGGACTTTACCAGTATTGTGTAGATAAAGACTCAGAATTCAGTGCACTCGTTGTCGATATGTGGAATGCTCAGAATCCAGAGATGCCTATTCCACACAGGACGGAGCATCCGCATATGCAACGTCCATCATGAGTGTTCAACGATAGACTGAGAGATTTGAACTATACGATGCCACAGGCAGTTTGATGAATTTCAAGAATGTAATTACAGAATGCACTATGTTTAGCTTATACATCAATGAGCTCCACATCCTCCAACAAAGCAAACAAAGCGTATGCTATATGATGAGCATCCCAGTGTGAATGACGGTACTAACCACCCATATCGACGACACTTGGAGCGATCCACACAAGGCTTCGTTCGGAGTTTGAACTCCAAGCGCACTCTTGAATGTGTACCCCCTTGTTATTACCTCCAGCGGACAGGTAGTTCATCGAGGTTGAGAGGGTATACCCCCTATCACACCACCAGCACACCCGCTCATGTTATGCTAGTCTAGTAGCATGTTTCCAGCATATTCTCGTCATTCCGCTAGACAGTCAAGTATAGAACAGCATGCCTCCAATCACCCAATATGATTTCAGCTGAATTAAGCTCTACTCGTCACGGCCAATGGTCAATAACGTCAATTCCACGTCAGATTTACTTGCATCATCACAGTCCCTCCATCAAGGATGCTCGTATTGGAATCTAAAACATTGGGACAGCAAGGAGTCATGAAGGGAGTCACAAGGCCGACTGGAAGGAGATAAGTACCACACTGAAAAAGATGGACCATACGCAATGCATCGCTACAGAGCAGGTTGAATATGGAGATTATACTCGGCAGAGCATCATTCCTGCGCTGAAAGATTATACTACGTGTACGAGCAATTCGTCAATGATTGTCATGATCATGATATGCACAATACTACTCGCTACATGGGTCATGTCTATAAAAACTGAAACAGTAGCATGACAATAAAATCACATCAGAAATACTTTTATATTAAATTGCATGCGTCGCGTTGATTCTATTATACAGTCGTTTCTCCCAATCAAATGTTTTTATTATTATACAGCAACTCACCGGTAGAACCACGGAATTGTATTCTGCGTATCAAGATCCGGATCGCAAGAGTACGTCATATCCTCCGTCGACCACACGGCGTTGTTGTTATGAATCGAGTCGTGTCGGAGTGGATTACTATTATCTTGGTTCGTATTCGGAAAGTTGTGCGACGGTTGGTGCAAATTTGCATTGATAGGGTGCATACCCGACGGATTGTTCGTTATGAAATCTGATGCTGCAAAGTCTGCGACTGTGAATGGATAGAAATGTTGCTGGGGAAGATTATTATTCGGTGCGTCCAATGTGGGGTTAATGTTGTGCCATTCGAGATATTCTGGTCGTGAAATCCAGCTAGACTGCATATCTGCGACGTTTAGAGATGGGACGACATGTTGCTGTTGATTCATGTGGCTGTTGTGTTGGAATGAGGCACTATCTATAGGTTCCATCAAGTTTATAGGATATGATTGATTTGTTTCTAAAAGATTTTGTAAATCTTGTCCGTAACCAGACCAAGTTATGGATGAACCTGATTCAGCCGTTGGGATAGTCGCCGAACTCTTGAGATCTAATTTCGAAATGATATCATCAATGCTATGATCATGTCAGAGTTGATATGCACCGACACGTATCTAATAATCTTACCTTCTACCGGTCAAGCCTTCAATTGCATCAATAATATCCATCGAGTTACGTTTAGAGCAGAGTTGTGGTAATTCATCGGCAAGTATCATATCCGAGAGAAGTAACGCCTGATAATGAGCAGACTTTTGCGCCATCTTGCGAAGATGTCGACATAGACTTGAACATTCTAAAAGTACATTTAGAAACAAATGAAGAAACGAGAATAAAAAGACATACCGGCAAGGGTATCTAATATCAGATACGATGAAAGACCTATGATGTGACTTGTCCTTGAGATGATGGTGTTTGTAAATCTAACAACCTTTCGCCATTCACTTCGATCCTGTTTGCTAAACTTGATTGACGGGTTAGAAACAAACGTTTCGTCCTCCAGTAGTAACGAACATGCAGCCAGATAACGCCATGTCCAAGAGGTTTTGGACTTGCCATTGAGTGCTCCTATCGCCCATAAACGATTCGAAAGATCCTTGTCGCCGATAGATGAGCCCATGATTTGTGAATACTGTCTACTTGGTAGAAAAAGTTGCTCCTCTGGCTCTACGTTGATACGTTTCACAAACTCCTTGTATAGTGAAGTACAGAATTGCGACTCGTTGTAATCTGCACCAGGCAGGTTTGGACTAGATTCATAACTAGACTTGTCTGCATCTGCATCATACGAGCTAGATTTCTGAGCGTGAAGTCAGTGTAAGTGAACAATGTGTAAACTAACAAAATACGGACCACCATATCAAATGGATCGTCTACCAGACCCGGATCATTAATGTATTGATCAGATAAAGCGGAAGACTGAGGTAATATGGCAAACTCTTCTGGAGGCTGATTAGGACACTCAACGTTACTACATCTCCTTTTATGGTCTTTGCGACGTGAAGTTTGGCGATGCATGTGAATTAACAATAGAGTAACTATCTTGGTCGTCAATGAGATATATGTGAAGAGCTAGAAGCATGGACATATGACAAGCAAATTGACAACTAATCAACTTTGAAACGTCAAAGATCGGATAAATAGAATAAAAGTCAAGATCTGCTGGATAGATATGTCAAAAGAACAATCTAGCGGTAAATATATGATCATTCACAATTCCTCAATAACTTGTGTATGCAAAAGGAAAAGGCTAAAAGTGATTGAAAGAACAATAGTGGGTGTAAATGAACTTCTGCGTTGGCGTGTGCAGCATAGAGAGCCATTAAATCTACCCGATACTACTCGGTCTATAGATCCGGGACATTGTGCCATGTATCATATCAGTCGAGACTTTCTAAGATGCATTGCGGCTGAAGCATGAAGACTGGCAGGTTTAAGAAAGAGAAAAAAATTGAAAAGGGACTAGAGAAAAGGAGTATGTTATGATGACGGCGAACAACAGCTCGGACAACGAATTATGAGAGCTGTGTCCGGATCCCTGAGAGTACTCGGGTAGCATTATGCAATCCATGTCAGGTTCAGCCCTAACCTGATCGACCACCTGCATAAAAGTCGCTGCCATACTTTCCCTCGAAATTTTCACCGTTTTATCGTCTGGTTGTCATTTGACAGCTTGCGATGTACACGAGACAGCAAATACATGCTTTGGACGTTGTTTTTTGCCACAAACTATGTTGAACCCAGTAATAATAATTACAAGAATACGTTTTTGGTCAAGATGAAAACATGTAAAGGGATTGTTGTCCCTAGTAGCATGGCACTAAGGATTGACAATTGTAACCTTTTACCACGCCTTATTATTATTTTTTAATATTGAAACGCACAAAAATAGTGGTCAATGTAAACATGTGCACCAGGTTTTCGGACCAACCTGCACAGCGGGTATGATCCAAGACCATGGAGTGACCGTGACAGAAGTTTCCAAGACTAAGGATTTCGCATATCTCAAATTAACTTCGACGACAACCATTGTTCAGGGAATGGAACCGGCAGATCCGGGGAAGTATTTTGCTCGACTAGAGCCACGGTACGATGCGGGGCAGTCTTTTACTTATTTCAAGAAGTTCTTTTGGTGGAGAGAATATAAAGCTTGGATGTTGCACGAGCCCATAGAACCTTTTCATATCACCACTAGAATTTTAAAAAGATAGCTGTCAGAATCGATGGACCACGCTTCTTAATTTCATTATTATTTTTTGGTTTGAAAATTTTCATCTGGTACACCAGTGCACTTTCTTCTTAAAGTGGCGTCAAGGATCGACGCACAATGCATTTCTACAATATTTGTGCCAAGTTTTCTAAGAGGATTTGATCCGTTGATATGATGAATTAGGGCTTTAGAAATGGAATCCATGTCATGGCACGAGGACAAAAACCGATACCAGAATCCAAATTTATGTTTATGAAATGTCGGTCAAAACAACAGCTTGTTTCGACGACACGTCGACAAACGCGAGCGAACCCGTTGACTACCGTAATTAGCCGCTCTACATTTTTATTCTCGCTTGAATGGTGATAGGAATCCTTGAGTTAATGGCGTATCAAAGATAAAGATACAGTACATGTTTGTTGCTGCGAACACTAGTCTATCTTTTCGAGATTATTGTATTGTCATGCCCCACCTCCTACCTTTTTCTACTCTAAAACTTGTTTTTCTTTTTAAACAACCAATATTTTTGAAAGTGGGGTACAGATGTAATGATTGCTGTTATTGATTACGACCCATTAAAATAATAAGCTTGACATATAATCATCACTGAACTATATATTGTTCTTCTACCATAGATCTAATCCCGACACATCGGGTAAAACAGGAGTAGTTATGATCAGCATCACTGTACCCTAGATCATAGTCCCCAAATATGCACGCTCTACCGTGAAATACCGTGTCATAATAGTGTTTTTTATTTTGAGTGATGTGTCAAATGAATAATAAAATAAAATAATTGAATGCTCCACAGTATTACTTTTTGAAGCTCGGGGCATCCGTTGACAAGACTTGCCGGTGGTACACGCCAATCGATAGCACATGCGAACGAAGAAGATTTTTCGAATATTTAAATGCAGCATCCTTGTCAAACCATTAAAAATACAGATTATTATAATTGTTCTAATTCTGATTGGCTACCAAAACGTCATTTGAAACTCGTACGTTTAGTTTTTAAAGTTCTTGCCTTTTCTAGACTTGACGTCGAACTATTTGGTAACATTTCCCCCAAACTTTATTGACATCAAGGCTTACCTCCAGGAATAAAAAAAAAAGAATTGATTTATTAAATAATAATATGCTACATACTTGCAGAAACATCGAGAAAACATGTCCGATGACGAGACTGATCCAGAATTACTTGAATTGTTAAGAATATCGTTGATGAAAAAGGCAAATCAACAAAACGAATGTTCTATTGCAGAACAGACTGGAGTTTTGAAATCTGCAGAATTCATCTATGACAATGCTATAGATGTTGCTCTAGAGCGTGAACGTATTGTTCAGGCTGCACATTCAATATGGAAAGATATGGAAGATAGATCATATTCCGCTAATAACTGGTCTTGCCATGAATTGCACCCAAAAACAAAAGATGAATCAACTTTGAATTTTATCTTTACCCTGGATCTACTGAATTTCAGCTTCTGGTCCGCACTACCCGAAAATAAAAGGTACAGTGTATGGTACAGAAATAAAAACTGGACAGGGTATTGGGGTTTGGTTGCATGCATCCAACGAGCATTGGATGAGGAAATCCCAATTACGACTCCCAAATTCTGGTTATCAAATCATGAATCTCTTGCGATCGATCCTGGCAATGATTCACCGGGTAACGATCGCAAGGACGGTAACTCTACTGAATTCATCACATTGGACGTGTTTAAACACATCTTCCGTGGTAATGGTGAAGAATCTATGCCCTTACTCGAAGAGCGGTTTCAGATATTGAGAGAAGCCTCTAGAATATTATTTACGGTAAGTTCATTTCCGAATGATGTACATAGATGAACTATTTCCATGATCTACGTTATAATGTGATGATTAATTATCGGTCTAGGAATTCGATGGTAGTGTCGTGACCCTTGTTGAGTCTGCAAACAAGAATGCTGCTAGACTTGTCAATCAGCTCGTACACCGCTTTGCTTCATGTTTTGACGATCAAGCCATTTTCCAGGCAAAAAAAGTAAAGTTTTACAAGCGCGCACAGATCTTTGTTGCCGATATATGGGCAGCATTTGAAGGAAAGGATCTCGGTGAGTTTCATGATATAGATTGTATCACCATGTTTGCAGGTAAGTCGCCAAAATCTCTAAATTATCCATAAAAATCCATGTAATTATGCCGATGATCTTAATGATTATGCATGTAGACTATCGTGTTGCACAACAATTGCATTCTCTTGGTTGTCTAAGATATAGTCCTACCTTGGAGCATACTATAAGATCTGAAAAGGAGATCGTTTCTGGGAGTACATGGGAATGCGAAATTCGAGGTTGTAGTATTTGGACCGTGGAATTGATACGGCGACAGATTGTTAGACTATACCCAGACTCGACCAATAAGGTCAATGCCATTCTGATTGACTTTTATTTATATGACCTTGCAAAGGAAAAGCAAGTAGAAAGAGAAAAGGACGAGATAGAAAATAGTGATGGGTGTGGCGAAGAAAAGTCTTTGATCCTTCCACATCATCGTACCAGGAGTATTTGGTATTGAATTGTGTATCAACAGAAACATGAATTCTCTCATTTGGATATGCCTCGTATCGCGTCTGCAGAACGTCGTATCACACTTTCCAATTACTACTATATGCATGTCATCTAATCACCCGGTGATTACTTGTGATCTCCGACCGATGTTTTTACTCATCCGGCTTCCGGCTTTGGAAATGCCGCCTTGATTTTGTTCTCCTAGAACATGATGTAATTTCTTCATCATCTCCCTTTCCCAAACTTTATACTCCTCCTTTTTATCGTATGATAACCAGTCCACCGCATCTTGAAACATTGTCCGCAACCCCGGTAGTAAACCTGCAGCGTTATCCTGATCATCATACATCTTGTTCTTATTCCTCACCGTCACTCTTTGTTTTTTCCGCACCACATCTCTCTCCACTCCTTCCATACCTTGATCATCATCGTTTCCACCACCATCCGCCATTTCGACCTCGTTCTCTATTCCATCTCCTTCTTTTACAGCCTCGAACCATTCTCCTTGCAGCCAACCTTCTTTCACCGCCGCCCGCAAAAACTCTTGGATACTCGACACCAAATCCCCATCCCCACCTCCTTCTCCATCGCCTCCTTCCACGTCATTCCTGTTCGTTAAAGGGCGGTTATCTAGCTTCAAGACAGCTTCCACGCACTCCACCGCTCTATCCCTCTGCGCCACGAATTCTTTCTCGTCGATAGTCTTTCCTACGATCTTAGCATTTATATACAGCATCAAAACAATCATCGACGCAGGGAGAAGCGATGGCGTCATCACGTCACTTTCCCCCCGCCCACCCTCTTTGTCTATTGGATTAGAACTGGGAATTAGAGAGGGGTTGTATTTTCTTATACTCAACACGTGGTTCAAACCATTACGGAGATGTGACACAACTTTCGGGCCGTGAGAGAATGATTTCGCTAACGAGGCGAGGAGAATCTCCGTCGACGCAGGCAGGGAAAAGGGTGGATGATCTTCCGTCCCAGATATCACACCGAGAGTTACTTTATCGTTAGTATTCCTCCCAGAAGCTCGTTTCTTCGACGGCGTAGATACGTCTTCGGAATCGTGAGGGGCTTTTGTAGAAGAAGTAGGGGTGGGAGACTTGTCGCGCTCTAGCTCTGATAGTTTCCGTTTCCGTGCCGTTAGCGTTCGTACGCTAGGTGATTCGTCCACGTCTTTCGTCCGCGCTGAGAGAGTGCTCGTGGGCGTTTGACGGCTCCGTGCGATTCTGGGAGTACCCGTCTTGGTAGGCGTAGACGGTTGACTACCCAGGGCTAAAACGCCTTGTAGAAACGTGAGGAGTTTTTTGTAGACCCGTGGCTGACAGGGCGGTCGAGCGGGGTGGCTACGGTCGAGGTGAAGTCGGGATTTTAATCTAATTTTACCTATGAGTACTTGATCGTAATGTATATAAAACCATTCAATCCATGTATCGTGTAATAATCAAAGTATAATGTGCTCGTGGGACTGAAAGAATGTATGCAAGATAATAATAGTCGACAAACGGGACACTGAAAAACAAACACGACTTTTTCAAAAACAATGATAAAGTAGAGTATTGGAGAGATAAGACGTACCTATCACAAGCAATATCTGCACAAGCATATATTCTACCTATTTCCTCTTCTGCCTTTAATTGAGGCGCTTTTGAGCGTGATTGTATCAATATGGAATTAGCTAGACTTGTTAGTTCTGGAGAGATGACGTTGATAGTGGGGAGTAATGAAGTTAGTGCTTGTTCTATTGGAGTCGGCATCGCTTGTCACTATGACGGGAGTAGATCGGTGATACCCTTTTGTATATCATCATCGTGAGTAGTCTCAAATATCGCTGACGAGACGCGTGACGTCATTTTACGATTTATGGAATATAGATATGAAGTGAAAGTGGTGGGTCATGAATGAATGCGTTACTTTCTATATACAATACTATACAGATATCATATTATTATCTTTGTCCAGCCAAAGCTTCTCTTCGTTTCAACTTGTCAACTGTTCTTTGCAGAGCGATTCGTACTTCACTTCCTTTCTTGAATTCACTCAGATCATAATATTTTGGAGCGATATCCTGTAGAATGTTAGTGTGGATCAAGTGCGATAGGCAAAGAATATACATACTAATAACCAGTCTGGTTTGACTGCAGTGACAGTCCTTATATAATTCTTACTCGTGAGAACAAACTCGTTATAAACAACCCATTCGGCATCAGTGCCAAGGACTGTTGAGGGATGTAGAAGCACACTCTGCTCATCCTTGACCGTAGTGTACGTCTTTCCACTTGATTCTCGCTTAGCAACCTGCATAAAGAAACCACTGACCAAAGCTCTACGTATGTTTTCATAATACTTTTTATCTTCAAAAGGTGTACTCATCAATTCCAATTCATTTCTTTCCATAATTCGCTTTAATTGTAATCGCACGTTATCTGCTTGTTGTAATGCTCTATATGACAGGAAATGATCGTGACACCATTGTTTTGGATTTGCTTGTGCTGCTGGTGATTTGAAAGCGTGATAGACATTGAGCATTGACAGATGATCTCCATCAGGATGAGCGAATAGATCCTTCATTTCATCTGCGCGCTTACGTGCTGCTACTGGACGAACAAATATTTGTGGTACAGAAAGAAGGGCGGTCAAGGACAACATCTCATTACTGCAGTAAAATTCTGGTGAACTTATTAGCATGACGGCCAAGGCAGGATCAAGTGGAAAGTCTGAAGCTAGACGTCCAAGAGCAGTCAATTCTCCTTCGTCATCAAGACATGCAAGATAGTTTAGTTCTTCCAAAGCTCGCATCAGAGTTTCAGGCGCTGGTGGATCCATCAAATCAAAATGTACAAGATCGTCAACTCCAAGCTTCTTCAGTTCAAGCACAGTTGATGACAGATTAGACCGTAATACTTCTGGATATGATTGTTCGATAAGTTCTTTCTTGAACGCAGTTTCAGTATAGAGTCTGAAGCACTTTCCAGGTTTCGTACGACCAGCACGACCAGCTCTTTGTTGTGCAGAAGCTTTGGATATAGGTGAGACCAACAAAGACTCTAGTCTTATCCTCGGATTATAAACCTTTTGCTTACTGAAGCCTGGATCAATGACATAGACTATTCCATCAATTGTCAAGGATGTTTCAGCTATATTCGTCGACACAATACATTTTCGACCTGGTCTTCCACCAACACGAAGAGCTTTTGGCGCTGGGTCGAATATCTTTTGCTGTTGTTGTGGAGGTAAAGTACCATATAAAGGATAACATTTTAGTGGTCCAGCATCAGCTTCACGGATCATCTCGTCGGCTTCTAAATTAATCTTTCGACATGCATCTTCAATCTCTTCTTCACCAGTCAAAAACAGCAGAATATCTCCCTCTGGCTCCGTAGCATGTATTTGTAGGACTGTACGTATAGCAGCTTCTACATAATCCTTTTCAGGTTCTGGTGTGTAAAATACTTCGACAGGATGTGTTCGACCCGGAACAGCAAGTAAAGGCGCATTCATAAAATACTTTTGGAACTTCTGAGCGTCAAGCGTGGCTGACATGATAATCAATTTAAGATCCGGCCTTCGTTGAGCAACCTCTTTCAATAAACCCATGAGTATATCTGTGGCTAATGTTCTCTCGTGTGCTTCATCCAAAATTATGGTACTGTATCGTGTTAAATTATGGTCATTCATAGCCTCTCGTAGTAACATTCCATCCGTCATATACTTCATTATCGTTTTTGGACTTGTCATATCCTCGAATCGTATACTATATCCAACTTCTTGACCCAGTTCGACATCCATTTCTTGTGCTACACGCTGAGCCACTGACATAGCCGCTACTCGTCTAGGCTGGGTACAAGCCACCATTTTACCGTTCAATTGTGGTAGATCATCGTACAACACGAATTGCGGAATTTGAGTCGTTTTTCCTGAACCAGTTTCTCCAACAAAAACGAGGATTTGTGATTTTTGGTACATTTCTAAGAATTCGTCTCTTTGCAATTGTACAGGAAGATTTCTTCTCGTCTTGAGTATACTGAAATATCGATCTGATAACTGTTTACCAGTAAACGGATTGAGTGGTCCATCTTCTGCGATCTGAGCCTGTTTTGAAGTCGTCGCATGTTTTTTGAAATTTGTCAAACTGCTACTCCCTTTTTTCTTGTCATATCCGTCATTATTATCGTGCATGTGCGCCAGGTACGGGTTTGAACCAGGATCCATCTTTTGTCTCTTGGCTGGATTTTGATCTGCCATCATTTCAATTGAGTTTATGTTACCACTGTGGCGGTCGATCGCTAATCAATAAACAGAAATGTTTTTAAAAATCATCCTCTACACCAAAGTCTTGGCAATGATGACATAGTGGGGCAACCACCTGCTTGGCAGAGCGGGGCAGTACAAAACATGTTTTTCCCTCTTCAGGTCATGATTCATCCTATGTCCACTCATACCAGGAGGATATAGCGTGAATATGACTTTTACAAAACAATTCATCTTAATATGTCTGGTCGGGGTGGTGCTTTGGGCAGGCCATGCAGAAGCTTTTGGAGCAGGCAACATTGCTTCAATTTCAAAGGTTGAAGGATGTAATTATCGTCATGGTGATATCGAAGAAACAGCTCTCAAGACTATTCGAGCACTTGGAGGTCATAAATGGACATCAATGATGATCAAACGTGTATACTTTGGAAATTGGCTTCGAGATTATTCACAAGCAGTGGATGTGGGAACACTTACTATGGTACAAGCTACATCTATTCGCATTCTGGTCTGGTTTCTTGCTTTTATGAGTTTTGGATATGCTACTGGTGAATTTGAAGTCACGGCCGAAAGATTGGGCTGTTATAGACCGGAAGAGCACATTGACAACCCAAAAGATTATGCAGATAACCAAGATGCTCGCAAATTTGACAAGAGATTAAGGGGTCCAGTGTCCCGTGAGGAATTAGAAGTCGATCCTCGGACTGGGATGAAGAATTATATTGCCAATGAAAATGGTAACTGGGCCACATCATCGGGTTTTGTCAAGTACAGTTTGGAAAGAAGTATCCATTTTGGTCGTCTCTACACAAGTGGCCCAAATCGTGGTCGAGAGGAAGATCTATGCGAAGCTCTACGTTGTCTAGGACAAGGCTTACATTGTCTAGAAGGTATGTCTCTATAAGGCTGTGCTCAACCGTCCTATTGGAAACTAACACAATCAAGATTTTGGTGCACATACTCAATATGTAGAACTCGTACTTCGAGAACTTGGTTTCCACAATGTATTCCCACATGTCGGTTCATCAACTCAACTAGAATTACGAGGCAAGCAAGTTTATCCGTTAGTTACAGGAACATTCGGTGGGGTAGATTTCCTTCACTCTGTATTGGGTGAGGCATCTGATCATGTAACTCAATCTGAAGTGGATGATGCACAAAATGTTCTGGGGCAAGCACAAGCTGGCAAGAGAACCGCAGGAGGTAATACGGCAGATCTAGGTGCCTTGACTGGACTATTAAAACTTGTTCCTGGCACTGGCGATTTATCAAGAGAGGCAGAAGATTTACAAAGAAGCGCGGATGAGCAGACAAGAGGAGGGAATATGGGAGCCGATGATAATTACAGCGCAGATCGATCTTTCAATCCAGGAGCCATGTTTAACAGTATGACTGGATCTGCTGATGGCTCAAAAGTTCCTACAGACCCTGAGGAGATTATTAAAAAGATTTATCCTATCCTACTGTTCCGTGACAATGTTGTTCGAACGATCAGTAATATTATCTCCAAAATCCCGGGATTGGAGTCAGTCGTGGATAAAATCACAGAGACTGTCACGTTATTCGTCATGAGACTGATAGCACCATACATCCTTCCATTAATTGCCACTGCATCTCAAGGGTTGAAACAAGGTAGTAGTGCAGTTGTTGGTTCAAGTGCTCAACAACAATATGTTGTGTTTGATAATCCACACAGTACTGATCCGACACACAGCATGGTAAGTGTCTTTTCATGTTCACCTGGTCAATACTGTTCCTATCTAATCGTACATAGCTGTCGAAAGACCACTTTTCCAATATTCTGAACCCTCCTGCTGGAAGAATAGCTACTGAGATTGTAAGATATGTGGCACCAAGGGTGATATATGCTTGGGAACACCCTGATGTACCTGTACATCAAGTCACAGCTGATGCGGTTCGTGTATTTCATCATCCGGCAATGAGGGATATGAATTGTGAGGTTCATAGAAATATGTACATGGTGGTAGAACAATGGGTCAATGGCTTGAATGACCGCGGTCGGGATTTAGAACATCTACTAACCAGAGAGAGTGTCCGAGCTGGCAAGAATCACAAAGCAGAGAAGACGCCTGAAGGTGGTATACCGAATCCGTTTGGAGGGCCTGGTGCTGTTTTAGGAGGTGGAAGACGTGAGATATCCACTGATGACTCAAGTGATGTAGGTCCAAGCGGAGGTTATTCTAGTCAGCAAAGCTATGCTCAAAGTTCTGGCGAGAATACATACAACAAATCTGATGCATCATATAATAGTTCTTATAACAATTCTGGGGGTGAGTCGAGCTACTCGCGTCCAGCACAATCGACGTATGAATCAGGTGCTGCTTATGGTCAGGAAGCACCGCCATATGGTGTGCCCATGTATGGTAACAATCAAGCACAACCACAAATGCCACAACAAGAGTATCCCGGTTATGGCGGACAATCTCAAGGTTATGGTGGTCAACCCCCGTCTGGCTACGGTCCTTCAGGAGGTTATGGACAAGGAGGAGGTTATCCAGGACAGTCGGGTGGTTATCCAGGTCAATCAGGAGGTTATTCTGGATACTGATTTTGTAGCTTGTTAATTTTCGCTTTATCGAAACATACTCAGTCACGTGTTACGTCATAATAAATTTCAACCTCATGTCATTGTGTTGAATGCCCATTCTTGTTTTTGCCTGTCGTTTGATAAGATCGAATTAGAATCCTCCATGACTCTTATATAATAGTAAAATACATACATCTTCATAATGGCCGATATAGTTCGAAATCCTCTCACTGGCAAAATAGCCGAAGTAGTCAAACGAAGTCCATTTCGACTTGGTTCAAAACCTATATATCTGTACGTCCTTGTTACTGACTTTACTCGTTGAACAATCTCCTAACATTGTTTCATCAGCCCAAACTTTGCCATAACACTCCTTCGCACACCACGACTTTCCCCCTTCTTTGCGCAATTCATAGTCCCTCGAAAAATGAACAAACTCGACCTCCGAGATTATTTATTCAACGCCTACTCCGTCGTTTCTCTCAACATTACTTCTCAAACCCTCCCTCATCCCGTCTCCTCCCAAGGTAATCCCAACAATCCAGCGCCCCAACGCGGAACATTATACCGTCCCGCACCGACCAAGAAAATGACCGTCAGACTGTCCGAGCCGTTCTATTGGCCCGAAGAGCCGACGGAGGAGAAACTAGAGGAGGACTGGAATAAAAAGACATTTCAGTCAGCAGAAGACGCGAACGAGGCATTTGGGCAACGGAAGCGGAGAGAGGCACAGAAGATTTTTGTGGATAAAGATAATATCAAAGAGATGAGGATTCAAGCAAAGAGGTTGTTGGAAGGGAAAGAGAGGTGGGAGCCAGGGAGGAAGTTTACGGGGAGTTGGTCGTTTAGAGAGGGGGATAAGTCGAGGATGAATGCGGCGGTGGTGCAGGGGGAATGATTTTACGAATAAAAAGTCGTGCGTGTTATATAGATAGTACATGTTCTGCTACTATATTTGGTCATATATCTGCCAAGATGCAATGAGTCTTGTAGATTGATTTGCGAGGTAGTTCATCATATAAATTGTACATATTGAGACCTGATTCGAGTGACAATTCGACTTGAGAATGGTACTCATCGGTGCCAAGAGGTTACCAAAGCTGGTACGGTCTTCAACCTTGCTCGTTTCTGTGTTTGGATCCAACCCGCGGTCGGGACGGCCCGTCGATCTCGGCAAGTCTTGGTACATTCAACGGAAGATTCCGTCTCACCCCCATTTATGTTTTCTGATGGGTTTTTGCTAAGTGTGATTATTTATGACATGTATACGAAGAAATCTATAAAGTCCAATGAATGATATTTTAGGTTTCGAGCGTAGTAGTATTGTATGAAATACAGGTGATTTATTTCGCCACTGTCACCACAGTCTGAAACAAGCGACATTCAACCTAGGGCTCATCGCCAAGAAATTGGCAAAATTTGGCAGTCCACAATCTTGTTCTTTTCTGCACCAACAGCCTCAGCAATCCGTTGACCAAGGTTGAGCTTATCAAATCTCCCCACCAAGATTTTCGCATCGCCTGAGGTTTCACTCATCTGAAACAGCGTTGAAGGCCGAGTTCGGACTAGCGACATTTAAGCTTCATCCTTTCTTGAAATTAAGGCAAGTTGCGACTTCGAGCGCAAAGTGTTTACTCAAATCCTGAAGGATTCGATGGCTCCCCGAGCCGGTCATCTCAGTGGAAGTAATACCTTATATATACTGACATCGCGGACGCAGCTCGCGTTTCTACCAGAGCATTACATTTCCAAAATCTGGTTACACATAAAAATTTTTATACTAACAATAAATTCTCCCTCGCAGTCGCATATTTGAATGTCCAGTTCCAGTCAAAACAATCACAGAGACTCTGGAGACCAGCAGCTCTCACATAGGTATCGAACCTCTGTGTACGGCTCCCATGGCTTTGAGTCTGCATTCGCAAATACCACTTCACGGAGAGCGTCACAGGAAGGCCAGATGCCACGCGATCCAGGTGATCGTCGTCTTCCTGAGTACCACAGCGTTGAGCGACTACCACTGTATACAGATTTTGACCCAGAAGAAAGGCCATTAACTCAAGATCAGCAGGAGGGGCGTCTTTTGCATCAGTTGAACCGTTCTACCGAGCACATCAATGCGGAACATTCCGCGCCGCCTCAAATCATCAGAAGTGGATCCGACCGTCGTCGTTCCCGTGGACCCCGGGCGGATCCCGATGATCTAAGGAAGTATCTTGGACTACCAGTACTTCCTCCATTGGACGCAGCAAGTCAACTATACCGGCGCCACTCTTACCAATCGTCCACCGAGCGCGGGGACGAGCCTTTGCAGAATCACCAATCAGCACTACATCAAACAAGATCATCACGGAATACATCGGTCTCCCCGAGTCGTCAGTCTACTACACGTCGCCTGGCACGTGCAGCAGCTGATATAGGCTCACGTGCAGGATCTACTATCGGCTCTCGTGTAATTAGAAATCAATCATTTGGAGAGTTTCGGAGCTCGTTAAGTCAAATGGCGGTCCGCCTTGGCTTCCCACTATCTCACGAAGTTCCAGTAACTCCAGGACAGGCCCCGATCAGCGAGAACAAACATCATCTCTTTTTTCAGGGCCCCTTTCAGCGAGCCTGCTACATGTTGTAAATCACCTTGGAAGACGGTCCAGTCAGAGCGCCCGAGCAACTGGATATCTGTCACCTGATGGAGAACCGGTTCTACAAGGCGAAAGTCGAAGTGCAATCAACTCCAGTCATGGGTCACGTGGATCAAGCACTTCCCGGTCTCGCCGCATTTCTCCCCCTCCAGACCTTTCGCATGCTACAGGTGACCAAGAGAGTGGTTTAATGCAAGACGGTCGTGAGGTCCCTTCTGCGATAGCACAGGTTTTGGGACATGGCTCTTCGCCACCGCACATATTGGTCTACCGCGATTCTTTGGATGATGTAACGAATGGCCAAGCAACAGCAGAACCACGAGGCCGTCAGGAAAGAAGATAATAACAACGTCGTTAGATTATGTCTAGCTCAGTAGTGCTATAGCATCAAACTAGAGTACCTCTCTAGGGGAAATTGAGCGCTCAGTATAGTGTACGATAGAGAAGAGGGAGCTCAAAGGCAAGCTTGTGCTCAATATCGTGCAACTGACGTTGTGTAGTGGCGATGATCTATGATGTGCAGTATCAAAAGTAACCTATGTCTCTGATTTCAACATCACTAATGTAGGCATATTATGTTTCACAGAAATGGGTTCTGTGGGCTTCCCTTGAGTTATACTAAAGGTAAGTGTATACGATTTTACGAATATACGATTATGTGGCAAACGAGAAGGCGTATTAATGATAGATAATGTGCATGTGACTTCCATAGTTGTTTTTAGTTTGTTTATAGGAGTTATGTTATGTTATAAATCTTGCGTGAAACCTTTTATACATGCATTACAGCCCAAGTACTATCGTCGACCGTAGGATAAATCAATCCATGGGCCTGAAGCTCTTCTCCACCTTTATACACCTCTGCCACATCAATCTTCAACGCCAACGCGATAGCTTGAACATGCAAACCTTCATTCGTCTCTGGAGATCCCTTCATATATTCAAACACCTTTCTCGCCGTACTCGACATATTCCTCACTACGTCCATGTCCGCTGCATTCCCACCTCCACTCATCGACTTTTCTCCCGTCTTGTCCCCCGTCGGTCCACCTTTGCTTAGTTGCAAATGCACCGCCGTACACTCCAACAAATGATAATTCACCTCGTTCATATCCTCAATCGGCCTAATCACATGCGCCACCACATGTCTTCTTCCAAAATGCTTTATCTTTCCCCAACAACGCACGTAGATTCCTTCTTTCAGCCGTCCGACCATCCCGCTCTCTTGCCCCGCTCCCTCGTCGCCTCCCATTCCATTGCCGTTTGCGTTCGGGTCGTTCCAGATCTTCACCTCGATCGTGCCGGTGCCGTCGTCGACTTTACACGTCACGTTAGTCGACTGGTGCGAGATGTTGCGGATCTGTCCGACGAGCGTGACTTGTGTGCATTCGTTGTCGTCGAGGATGTATGTGTCTGCGTCTGGATCTGGAAGTTCGGCCATGTGGACTTGTTTGATCGTGCATGGTCGGAGGGTATCTTTGCCGTATTTCTACAAGTCATCAATACCAGAACCAAAAAAATGAGGAAAGAAGGAGAGGTGGAGAAGCTTACGCGTTTCGCATTGGGGGATTCTTGACTTCCAGGCATGAATCCTCCTCCATTGGCTCCACCTTGCGCACCGTACGAGGTATATTCGTTTCCGTTGCCGTAGTCTACTACATCAGTATGGAATAATAGAGAATATTGTGTAAAGACGTACCCATATCGGAAATGTAACAGGTGGCGAATCTATCTATAACAAATCAAAGATGTCACAACATGTGAAGTGCAAACAGAGTACTTTTAAAATAATTAAAGGTAGACGCGTTTTAAGACGCGTGATGGAAATTGGTTTATAAACTCCTCACGTGATTTGGATCTTTCTGACTAGACATCACATGATCCGTGGATCACACATTCCCCTGATGATTCACTTGGATCTCAATGAAGTTCTATCGGTCAGATAAGGTAACGGGGAAGCAAATAGCTACTGTATAACGCCCGAGTTAAAGCAATGTCATTTTATTGCTTCACTACATTTGAACTAGACAAAACTACATGATCGACTTGGACGCACATATACTTGAGATAAGTAATGCTAATCAAATACGACTCATTCTTTCCAAATGTTCAAAACTTCCACTTGCTTGACAAAGTGCTCTAAAAGCTCCTCGTGACTTTTTGAGCAAATCACATGGTCTACCTACTTCTTCAATTCTACCTCCATTCATCACAACTACTGTATCGTAATCAATTATGCTTTCCAAACGATGTGCGACTACCAATATTGTACATTTCAGATTACCCAAGATGTTCTTGACTTTTTCGGAGGTTTGTAAATCAATCGCTGCTGTGGCTTCGTCGAGAATAATTATACGTTTCTTCCTTATTAAAGCTCTTGCTAGACAAATTAATTGACGTTGTCCCATTGATATATTAGCTCCACCATCATGAATATCCATGTTTAGATCTACAAACACAGCCTTGTCACGTTGTGACTTGTCTTCTATAGCTTTTCCATTCGTCAAATGGACTGTAGTCAAAATGTCATGTATATCATCATCTTTATGAATTCCATCCGGATCAATGTTGAAACGTAGTGTTCCAGCAAACAAAGTAGGATCTTGTGGTACATATGCCATACTTGATCGTAATCTTCCAAGACTAATAGTAGATATATCCACATCGTCTATCTTAATCATACCAGATGAGGCGTTTACTCTTCTTAAAAGTGCCATGACTGATGTAGATTTTCCAGAACCTGTTCTACCTACAAATCCAACTCGTTCGCCTGGATTAATGACAAGATTGATATTTGTAATGACTGGAGCAGAGTTCAACCTATAACTTGCGGTGAAATCGACAAATTCAACACGACCACATTTTGGCCAGTTTGCTTCAAGTATGGAATCTTGATTTATCAAAGTCGATTCTTCTTGGCCAACTTTTTGCATGTCATGTATACGACCAACACGGGAAACATCACCACTCAGAGAAGGACACTCCCATTGTAACATCATCACGTCATCTCCAAAGCGCGATACTTGTTGTATACTATATGCAATAGCTTCTATTGGCAGTCTTCCTATACACCAAACACCAATACTTTCAACCATCATTCCTACCGTGGCAGAAAGTAATATTTGTCGCATATTTTGATAATGACTCACAGCTTCCCTTACAAGTTCGACTCTGTAATAATCATCTATACAATCCTTGTTCATGTCAGAAAACCTTTCTACTTGACCATATGCTCGAATTGTCACGAGACCTGATTTGGTATATCTATAACTCTGATCGAGTTTACCGTTTGTCAAAGCTTGTAATTCTCCTAGGTCTTGTGATGCTCGAACAAATAGGTTTGCCAGGTACAAAAAGATGGGAGTTGACAGAATGCTTGGTAGGAGAAATAACGGACTTGATCGAAAGACACTCGATAGAGAAAATACAATTTCCGACACATGTACGACAAGATTGTGACCTTGGGAAGGAACAGAATGATCTACAGAAGACATATCATTCTGAAATCGACTTAGTATTGTATTTTGACTTGTAGCATCCAAAAATTCAAAGTTCGCACCAATTATTGCTTGAGATAACTTTGAATGCTCCTTACGAGACGCACGGATAGCTCCGAAATCTGTAAGCATACCTTCGATTTGCTCAGTCATAGCTGATGAAAGACATAATATGCCATATATGATTAGGTACCATTTGATAGAACCATGGGCGGATTTATGGGCCATATCTGGTAGTAATTCATGTTGTCGACTGCCTAATTTGATCATCCAATATTTGAGCATCAAAGGTAAAACGCTTCGTGCAATAAGAAACATTGAATGAAGATTCCAAATGCTAAAAGAAGCCATATTGGTCATATAGTTCAAAATTGTAATCCACGTAGTTTCGCGATTAGTTACTTCTGCTTCAACTTTGTCATCGATCTTTTCAATTTTCTCTTCGGCTTCTATTAGAGTCTCTTTCTTATCAATTTCATTTTCAAGATTATGTAAATTATCCACGATAGAGATGTCCGCATCTTCAACGTGCATATTATGTGTAATGTTTTTGACTCGACCAGATTCAAGTTCCACGACTAGAGCTGCTTTCTTGATGAATCGATCTTTTTGCAAGCATACAAGTATACAAGTTCTATTTCGCATAAGCGGTCCACAAATCGCATTTTGAAAAAGCCAACTTGCCGTATGTGTGTCAACAGCCCGAAATGGATCATCGAGTAACAGACATTGGTGAGGTGAATACATCGCTCGAGCCAATGCTATTCTATGTTTCTGACCACCAGATAACAAAATACCCTGAGGTCCAATCATAGTCTCATCGCCTTCGGGGAACGTCTTGAGGTCTTCTTCAAGAGCGCAAGCGTGAAGAGCAAGTTTATAACGTTGCGTATCATACTCAGAACCAAACAAGATGTTTTCCTTGACACTAAGATCAAGCAGCCATGGTTCTTGAGCACAAAATGCTACTTTTCCATATGGCATCAATACATTTCCACTACAGAGGTTCATTTCGCCAAGAAGAGCGTACAACATGGAGCTTTTGCCCGAAGCAATAGAGCCAGTAATGATATTAAGTTGACCGCGAACAAATTCAAAATTTAGATCATGGAGAATATATGACTTGTCTGTTGAAATTACACTGGTCGTCCATGAGCAAGTAGCATGCGCAAACCCTAGCTTTTCTTGATGGAAATCCTTGTTTTTTGCCTGATCGTCATATTTCTGAGTTTCTTCTTGATTCAAGAAATCGACTATCAATCTTAATTGTTCAAGACCAGATCGCGTGCTTCTAAAATTCCTAACTAGTCTATCAAGAAAATTCTCCAGTCCGGACAAAAGAGATACTGTAATGAATAACTTTGCAGTACTGATGGACGACGTATTGAACAAGGCTACAGTGGCAATGGAGCAGTACGCTACTAGACGACTTCCAAGATGGCCTAGAGTATCTTCTAATGTTCGAAAGCTGTTCGATTGACTAGTATATGACAATCCGGCATCGCGAGCATCTCGTAGCTTCTTTATCATTGCTGAAGCGAGATCGGCCAATTTGATGACATGTATGTTCTGCAGTACAGATGCTTCGAGTGAAGCCAGCGTCTCTGAAGTGTATTCGTCTTGCCTGCGTAAATTCCTTGTGCGTCTTGCAAGCACAGAATTGATAAAGGAAAAGATCGCTATGACGAGCAAACCAAGAACAGAGCTCGGACCGATGACCGTATAAAGCAATGATAAGGATGACACAAAACCCACCGGAATGTCAATACAAAGGTAGCTGAGTGAGCTGATCGAACTAGCGACCTCAGAAGCGGCAAATGAGTGTAACTCATACACTTGACCTTCATCTTGGACATCCTTACTATCGTCTGGTGAGAGTTGTTCTCTGTAGCATTTAAGCCGGAGTCGCTTCTCGTATATCGAATTTGATAGATAGATATCGATTCGAGGTGCAATCTTGGTCTTGGTAATCCATCCTTTTACTGTCCAGATTACATAACCAAGATTACTGAAAACGAAAGATAATATAATGTAGCGCCAGGCCGAATGGCGCTCATTGGTAGATCTTTCGTCAAGACAGTCCAATAGTCCATTTTGTATCTGGACAAAGGCTATTTGCTTTATACTTCCCACAAGTTCCCAAGTAAAGGCAATAAGAAGCCAATAACTATTGTCCCAAAGAATCTGTGTAAGAAACGCCTTCACAAATCTATGACATGATTGATCAGCATCGCTCAGATGTGCGTAATACTTAGTGTACTTACAGTGGTTTATTAACTTTGGTCTCGATATTGTTGATATTTCTGGCGCTTAGCTCCCTCGGCGTTCGCCATAAACTTTCTAGTTTTACGTTTCCATTGCCTTTGAGCTCAAGCAGGAATGAACTTATCCAAGAAAAAGTGATACGAGAATATAGACTAGAACTATATTCAGGCCAAGCCTTTTTGTCGTGCTGTCCATCGGATATGGCAGCAACTGTAGATGCTAGAATAGATCGTAACAGGATCAAACCAGCCAATTGAAGGTCAAATTCATACATATGCTCGATCTGGCAAACATGATGAAGAATTTCTATAGAGTTTATCGCTAGTGAATGTAATAAGATTGTATCATTTGTTGTCCCTTGAGATCTGATCAAGCTCAAAATGATGGAATATAATAGCAATAAAAGTCTACCATTGTCTTTCACAACGCTGAAGTCAAACACGAATGAGTACCACACATTCGTTTCACTCGGACCAATAATATTCGCTAGGGTTATGCCTAATAGAATGATCTCTAGCAATGAGGCAAGTGAAACATTTTGGAAAAAGGTTGTTCCGCGCTTAACTCTATTTGGAGATTGAGGTTGCAATTCTGATTGATAATGGACAGATTGAGCTCTGGAGTCTGATTGATGATGGACAAATTGACTTTGGGACCCCTTTTCAATTTTGTTGTATATCAAGCTGGACGCAGATAGAAGAATGGCGTATAATGGCAAATAATTGCCATACTGCTTACTACAACCGTCAGCCCAGAATTCGAGATAAATCCTAACAAACTTACTGCATGAAATTTACAGCGTAATATGTCATCGTGCCAATTATATGAATGTCACGAGGTCATGATCATGGCGTAAGTTTACATTGATCTCCAGGCGACAACATTTTCAGAACTCAAGGTTTATACTCTACCCACACGCGGGCTTTATACACTGGATCGGCCTCCTGGATGCATGAGATGAGTCATACAACCTTATGTAATGATCTGAACCAAGTAAAAATTTGAATCAAAAGACTTTTTCAAGCACAATAGAATAGAGACTCCCACGTTTGCTATAATCATTGCCTCAATCGAGTTTGACTAGACAACTGACCTCCATTTGCTCCAACTTTGTCTGCTTCAAGCTACTCTAGGTTTATCATTGGACGCCGTATCCTATGTTACCCCGCATTTTAAGCGGGACACGCCCTTATTTATGCTACCTCACTTTTATTATATTAGTGGGATACTGTAATAAAAAGTGCCCTAGAGTGGTAAACATTGATAAAAGGGTTTGTAATCTTGTCTTGTTCTAGAAGAGATCCAATGTTCTTGCGTCGAGAAAGCCATACTAAAGATGTTTAAATTATATTATATTTGTATTTGATCATGATATACTTATGTACGCTTGTAAGTAGAGGAACAAGGTTCATAGCATTCTTACGTTATTGCAGTCATACAAATAGTGAAGAATTTCTAATATCCGAAAGGCTTTGGAAAAGATGTGAAGAGTGTTGATATCAAAGTCATGACTCGCAGGATTCTACCCATGCCTCGTGTGAACGCACAGGTATCAAATCACGATGTATGATACAAGACTAGATCGAAGGGAGATATACGAAAACAACTACTCGTTATGGCCACTAGCACTTCGTCTCTGATCCTATTGATAACCAACAGAGAGGGCCTTACATCAAACATTTTTAGGAGCCTCCTCCTCCCCAATTCGGGGTGATTGAACTCTAAAGTAGGGTCCGCCGTCCTGACATCAACCTCGGTAGATCTAATTTTCAAGGTTTTCGCGCCCGCATTCCCATCTGTTGGTATACTATTATTAGGATTTCTTTCATATGGTACAAGTGCTACGATATTCCTAAATCTCTCTCTAATTGCTGGATCCTTCGACCCACCCAAACTCATTCCTATGAATGCATTTACAACTGCACTAAGCAACTGCCGCAGTGGCTGGACAAACCCTAGAAGATGGGATTTTGCTGCAACAGACACGGGAGAGAGAGACGAGTTCGTTCTTTCCACAATGTTTTACCGGAAAGATTGGGCCGTGGAAGATTTGCCTCTTAAATATGGTTCGAAGTCGAATTCTTCGAAGCAGTTCTCTGTATTTGGGCACTACTTCGGCGAGCGTTTTTATTTGAGGATTCTTTCCGCGGAGATCCACGTTGGACCTCTTGCAGAATATCTCCGCGTTGGTCCTCACTTAGAGTATCCGAAGTACCATCACCTGATAAAACTCGAACCTGGTGAAATAAATGCTCCAGAAGTCCTCGATGACCTGCGAGCGCTAGCAAGCGAGGCTGAAACGTATCTAAAAAAGCGTGAATCGGAGTTGATAGCGAATCATGTCTCATTTAACAGCTCTTTGTGGTATGATCACTGCGAGCACTACTTTTTCGATGATTTAAGGATGTTAATTCGAAATTCATAGTAAAACCATCAATCTCGTTCTCTACGTTCACGTCTGTGCAGAAAACAATGGCGAAAAGAATGGTCGCTCATATGAAGTTGAACGTATAAACAACGAAAGATTCAGATGTTCCGTACTAGGGCAAGGACTATGTGTAGCTATGACTCGTTGGGCACATGTGCGGAATCTTCGTAGAGCATACTCCGAGGCGTCGACTGCTGCGGCTCATCGAAGGCCTATCCAAGGACCTCCCGGATATTGGTGTGTGCGATGAAATCGTATTGTGGCTGATTCCCATTTGTTATTGAATGGTTCAAAAGTACTGTATGTAATAACAACTCTACCACGTTTTGGCGTTCCGTCTTGCAATCGTTTCGACGTTTTATTCACTTTTTCATCGCGCCATATACGTATTAGTAGACGTCTTGGCAAGTCAATAACATCAGGCCTACACATTGCTTGCAACGACCGCACATGTTCTCCGCATGTAGGCATTAGTCTTCACCGTCAGGATCTTCTAACGTTCCATTCGACAATCTTGATGCTAACTTCATCTTTGGCTTTCTCATCTTATACATCCTGATTAGTAGACAAATCGGATAAGATTGGCATTAGCACATACCGTAGTCATAATATTCGCCATCTGTAAAATTGATGCTAACAAACTCTGTTCCCGATTCTTTGCCGATCGCAGTCCAATTACCCTGTCAATTGTCACAACATTGCAAATGGGCAGTCAAACCAGGTCAAGGCTTACATCAGGTCTAAATTTGAGAAATTCTAATCCTCTGCAGTCGAGTTGCAATATATTGACTAACTTTGCTGGTTCCTGGACTTCATAGGCTTTCGGAGCCTCTATTATGTTGGCGGAGTGTTCCCTCTATATATCAAGCAGCCAAGCATTAGTAGAGTTAGACATACAGTGATAGTTATTTATATATAACAATGTTCCAAAATAAAATCCAGTAATGGCATGGCGAAGAGTCTTACCTTGCAATTCTTACATTTCCACACGAAATTCGCTTCTCCTCTACTGCCTGAAAGCTGATTCTTTTCCTAGGGTCAAATTAGTGTAAGACGGGTTATTATCGATGGAAATGTGATGAAGTACAAAACGCGTAAGTGTCACCCATTTTGGATGTTCTTCACGACATGAAGTACATTGTACAGTAAAGGTATAATGGAACGGCTGTTCTTCGGTATCGAGGGGTCGTAGATTTGTTAGACTAGGCGCCTTTAATATATAGACATTTATAAATGTAGATAAGAACAGGATATACCCATTGAGCTCTGCACTAAGAGCAAGTGCTAACATAACTGTGTGGTCGCTGATATCTTGATTGGGTGATGATCTATATTAGTGACTTGTGCCTTGATGTCTGTGGTGTTTGGTGCTACTCGATTGTCAAAAAGCCATAATTATTGGCACTACAAATTTATTGGACAAAAATAACAAAATAAATTCCGTGTCGCAAACGATCTCAGCCGTGTCAACATAGCGTGATATCGTCCAATGTGTCGGTCGCAGATATAAGAGAAGCAGATTCCTTGTCTGACGGGGATGCAAGGAGTATGGAATAGGGTTGCGCATGCGAGACACACGTGTGTTTGTATATCATGTACTGTCAAATCGGGAATTACAAGACATGCCACGACAGTTGGCGCCAGGCGTCCGACCAAATATCTCACAAGCTCGACGTTACTATACTCCGGCATATTTGCAGCGGCAGCGACGACAGATGCGCATAACAAAAAGGAGCGTCGATTGAAATGGGATGAAGCGATTTCATTGGTGCAAGAAGAATTGGGAAATAATTACCAATCTTCTATCATCGACATACCAGAGTCAAATCCTTGCCTCGACGACGCAGATGCATTATATATCCATAACAAAAAGTCTCTTCAACATGCAAGATGGGCAGAAAGTACAGGTCCGGCTTGGGATCCCGATATATTTCCTCCACAATCGATATATAGACCGGCGGATTACGCTGCCCACCAGCGACGATTGTGGTCAAAGAAGAAGCTATGTCTATCTGCGCTTGCAATCGAGAAGTTGACGTTGAGAAGTGTACTATTATTGGACGACGAAGATCTACTACGCCATGCGTCCGTAGATGGACTTTCCAATAAATTCCGCATCTTTCTTTCTAAACCACGGGCCGAACTGGAAGCGATGCTGAAATTTACGGATAAACGAATCCGAGCGACGAAAGCAACGTCTCCAGTAGCAGACGATGAAGAGTTTGAACAATTGCGCGAACCTTTGGCAGACTTTTACCAAGATCCGGCAGGGCATTATTTAAAAATTGCAGATAACACTACAAGGAAATTGAGCATCCGCTCCGAGGCATATAAAAGAGGACGTATAGATCATACCCAACTCGTCCTCGAGACTTTGGACGATCTTACATTTGCATCTGCTCCACCAAGTCTGCAAACTTTCAATGTTCTTATCAAAAGCTTTTCCGAACCTGCTCCTCGAGTGACTGAATTTATCATAAGAGCAGCAAGGGCATGCCATGTCCGAGTCAACGAGAGAACAATGCTTGCTATATTTCGCCATTATATACGGTCGAATAATTATGATAGATTTATTCATTATATCGAACTTATGCAAGGCATGCATGGGGGACTTCACCTTGCTCGTCCTGATTTGCCTTATTCGCACAAACCTAATCCACGTATCCTGCGACAGGTCCGTTTTGGCAGAGATAAAGTGATTCAAAAGCATACCCCGACACCGGTCGTTTTTGGGACTGTGATACAGGGCATGTTACATTTCCGTGGACTAAGAGCAGCTTTAAAGTTATGCGAGACGATGGGAAAGGATAACTGGGGATTATCAATGAAAGGTATGACGCCGTTATTACAAGAGTGTGCTAGATTACGGGACTGGCAGACTGGTAATGCAATATGGGAACAAATCAGAAAAGTTCAAACAAGATCATATCTTAATGGAAACGCCGAAAAGATATCTGGTTGGACATATGCTTCAATGTTGAAACTATGTAAAGATTGCGATAAAGATGACGAGTATACAGACACACTTTCCTTGGCCGTGAAAGAGAAATGGACTATGAATGATCTGCTTAATAATGTTGTCATGATAGATCAACGGCATAGTGCTAGGCCACACGAAGATACAGGGTAGTAATTATATATAATCAAGCAAATCTAGAATGATGTTGGACAGATTACTGTCATTGATTTGTAAATATCCACAGCGAATCAAGAACAGTAAACCAAGTAAATAATAACCATATATAAATGTGAGAATAGCAAAGCATATATAGCGACACCTAACTATCAATACATGTGAAATTTAGGCGACATGCTTTAGGTGACGGTGTTATCGGACTTAAGATTATGCGTGGAGAAAAAAAAAATGTCATACTTCCTCCACATTTTGCACTACAACTGCGAGTTACAGTGACAACCAAGGAGATTAGAACATAGCACACTAACAATCAAAGTCTCTGATAATCATGTCCATGGAAGTCGACTCGGTGGTGCCTATGGCACCATTAGCACAGGCTCCAAAGACTGTTGCTACGTAAGTAAACATATTAATGAGGTAAATCTTTATAAGACTGACAATTATGATAGAATTCTATGTTGTAACTGTGGTGCACCTATAGATGGAACTCAGTCGGCTGGTGCTTTATGTTATGACTGTATCAAACTCACAATCGACATATCAGAAGGAGTACAAAGAGAAGGAACCTTACACATGTGTAGAGATTGTGATCGATGGTTATCGCCACCTGCACAGTGGGTTGTTGCCGCGCTAGAATCTCGAGAACTGTTAGCGTTGTGTTTACGTAAATTAAGAGGTCTCAACAAAGTACGAATTATAGACGCATCATTCATTTGGACGGAACCACATTCGAGGAGAATAAAATTAAAAATCACCATACAACAAGAAGCATTTCAAGGAACGATTTTACAACAAACCTTTGACGTTGAATTTGTACAAGCCTTTCAACAATGTGCAGATTGTCAAAAGAGTTATACTCCAAATACATGGCGAGCTGTAGTCCAAGTTCGACAAAAAGTACATCATAAACGAACATTTTTATATCTCGAACAACTTATCTTGAAACATGCTGCGCATAAAGATACTATTAATATAAAGGAAGTGCACGAAGGGATTGATTTCTTCTTTTCCGCTCGAAATCATGCAGAGAAGTTTGTCGATTTTCTCACATCTGTCACGCCGGCCCGAGTCAAGAAATCTCAAGAATTAATCTCACAAGACACTCATACGTCTGTCAAATCATATAAATTTTCTTTTTCATGCGAACTTGTTCCAATATGTAAGGATGATCTAGTCGCATTGCCGATCAAACTCGCAAAAGCGATAGGAAACATCTCTCCTTTAGTGTTATGTTATCGTATTGGAACTTCCATCAACATCATGGATCCAAATACTCTAAAAATTGCCGATATTTCTGGTCCTGTCTTCTGGAGAACGCCTTTCAGAACACCACTTGCAGATGTCACTGATTTGGTAGAATTTATAGTTTTGGATATCGATTCAGTTCCACATAAAGGCCAAAGTCGATGGACAATGGCAGATTGCACCGTAGCTAGAGCATCAGATTTGGGAGTTAATGACACAACGTATTTATGTAGAACTCATCTTGGAAATGTCATTCATGCTGGAGATTCTGTCATGGGATACATGCTTACAGGAACTCAATTTAATAATCCTTGTTTTGATGAGATTGAGGAGTCAAAGCAATATTCTACAACAATTCCTGACGTCATATTAGTCAAGAAAGCATATGCGAGACGAAGAAAGAATAAACAAAACACTAGACATTGGAAAGTAAAGAGAATGGCGAAGGAAGAATCAGAAATGGCACCTAGGAAACAAGATCAAGATAGATTAGAGAGAGATTTTGAGATGTTTTTGAGGGATGTAGAAGAAGATGCTGAATTAAGAGCTGGTTTAGCTTTGTATAAGAACGGTCGTGTTCAAAATGTTGAAACTGAAGAGATGAATATTGACCAAGAAGAAGATGATGAAGAAGACGAGGATGATGACGAAGATGATGATAGATTACATATACCGATGGATCAATTACTTGATGAGTTTGAAGAAATGGGTATACGTGAGAATGAACAGTAGACTTTTAGCCAATGTTATATTATGCTTAATGACTATCATTATTATATATTGTACATAATTCGTCAGTCATTCGTTTATCATTATTCCATCAAATCATTATTCGTCGTAAACATGAACTTCCTCCTAGTAATTTCAAACCAGATATTGGATCTCTTCCTTTGCCTATATCCCATTTCTTCTTCTTTGTCAATAATGCTTCTTGTTTCGAATGCGTACCTTCTATCCAGGGATGTACACATGAGTAACAATAAATATACCCCGTAGAAGTAGCCGTAGCCGTCTTAATCGAATCAAGACATATCGGACAAAGACTTGTATCTGACGGCTTTGGGACTGTCAAGATTTGTAATCTCGTCGATGCAGAAATTACTATTCTTTTTTCTGCCTCTTTCGCATCTACCTTTTCCAAATCATTTTTCGTCCCAACTACATCATTAGAGAATGTCGAGTCGATAGTAGGAGGGGGTATATCCAACCCCTCACTCGCTTTTTTCCCCAACTGTCTCGCAAAATCCGACGCGTACCACCATTCCAAGAACTTTAACGCAAATATACTCATCGGCAACACAAACTTCAACCCATTCGCCGTCATCTTCTGAAGCACGGCGAGAAATAATCTCGGAGAAGAAAATATACCCCTCACCTCCCCCGGTCTGACTCCTTTTCCACCCAGAAACTCACGATCGTGAAGCTCATTAGCTCTAAAATCCACATCTTTCATCCTCATGATCTTCGTCCCAATAATCCACAGCCAGAAACTAGCATACCCCGTCCCGTCAAACGCATACGCTAGTCTGAATAGAATCGTCAACCCTTCGATTCCCAAATTCCACCACGGCCACACCCTTCTCAAAAAGACTTTATAAACCCTCAAGACCTTTTCTCGCCACTGACTCTCCTTCCATGCCTTTTCGTCGGGGGCCGAAATGAGGTTTTCATGCGCTATGTACCGCTCGTATCCCTGATCTACTTTTCTTTTCAAATACTCCAACCCCACGACCCCTAAAAGATTCGCGTAAATGTCTCGTCTGCTGAGCTTTTTTATCTCTCGAGTCTGAGGCGCCGCGTAGACGTCTGCTCGTGTCAAAGGGATGGAAAGCGCGCGTTCGCGTTTTAGATTGTAAAAGTGTTCGACAAACGTGGAGTTGTAAGTCGATAAATACCGGTGTTCGATCAGCAGGGACAAAAGGGAGTATAGTTCGTCGAAACGGTTGTAGATTGGTAGAAGAAGGCGAGGGGAGGAGTAGGTCAGGTTGGTGAGGATGTAGCGGAGTGTAGGCGCAAGGAGGGAGTTGAGGTGTGTAGAGCTGAGAAGATCTGATAAACATTAGACTAGTCGGATGGTAAGATGCGTAGAGGGAGACAGACCGAATAAGGAGGGTTTATAGGGATCAAGGAGGGATTGTAGAGGTGAGAATGGCTCCATTGACGGTGTTCAAGTTGTGATTACTTGATCTGAAGCAGAAAGGTGGTATAATAAGGTGCAAACAGTGTAAACTATGTCATACATACATGCTTCTGGTTTTTAGTTTCACAATGTCCAACGACAACGAGTTTGAAACCTCAATTTACCGATCAAATGGATACTTGGGAAAGACAATTCTATCTATAGTGTCATGCGAGCTTAGTGTGCATCTGATCGTTTGGAACGTGTATGATGCAGCACTATAGCACTTGGTCGTTATAACTAGAATGCATGTGACAATATCGTCAAAGTATGAGTTAGATTGCAAAGAGACTTGAAGAAAGATTAGTAAAATAGCAAGATAGTCTCATCAGCATGTAACTTACTACTAGATGCTGCCTTTATTTGAGAAGATCGCTAATCGCCTTTTTATATTATGCTCATTAGAGTTTAACCCCTCAAAACATTGAGGCTTGAGTAATTATTTCTACTATGCAAACACATGCAGCATAATTCAGGAAAACTATAAAGGATATATAACAATATGAAACACTCAAATTGAAGGTCATCATTACTGGGATATTCTTTCCATTTGACAAAATCTTGCGGTCGTAAAATAACCAACAAATAAGTGTGAATACAAGAATTCCTTATCTGATGATTTTCAAGTTCAGTATGGTAGTATGCAAATAAGGAAAAAATAAGGAAAAAATGAAATTGGGAGCTAAGGAATTCAGGCACGAGGAAAATCATAAAATGAAGAAATAGGGGAAGAAGAAAGAGATACAATGAAAAATTAAGGCAATAAGGATACAAAGTTTTTCCTTCGTGGCGCCAATTTGATCACAACGGTCGTCACACCATAGTCGGCGAGATCCATTCTCATTCATGGTGTTCACACCCTTCTGTCACGAATAGAGCCACTAATAATTTCTAAATTTAGCGTGGACACTTAGGGTCGTGATGACAAATCCGACCGCGCAAGCATTAACACGTCTTAGGCTCTTGTCAAAAAGTGTAACTTTTTCTACTAACAATGACAACAGCTTAGGTATAGTGATGTCAAGCAAAACAACAATGATAGGTCAATATATTTAATTATTATGATCAATGTTTGTGGCCGAAGCATGACTTCATTTTGACTATATTTAGTAACAAGATATGGAACATCTTCCAAATTAAGCCCTCATTTCTCTCACTAGTAAAGTTGGTTACTAAAACTTGTGTCAGAGAACTTTCGAAAGTAATAATGTTAGACTTGAGCCTCTGCACAGATAATGTCGAAACATGAACCCTAGCAGAGATGCAGGACTGCTTCGATTCAACCAATCTAGAATTTGGATTCAACCAATCTAGAATTCGATCCAAGAGTAATGATCGACGCTTCACGAACAGCAATTTCAACTTTCATCACAATTCCAACTTGTTTCGAACTAAAGAATAATTCGATTGCTGGTTGGTAATCTATCTATAGCACAAACGTGCTGAGGCTCTCCTGTTCTTATCAGGTGCTAATGTCAAACGAGGCAAATGAGGAGATGAATTGGGCGATCATCATTTCGAACATTCGCGAGGGTTGATCATTGGTTAGTGCTCTATCTATAGCACAAACCTGTAGGGTTTCTCTGAGTCCATCATGTGCCCATGTCAAGTAAGGAAATGAATTGGGCAAGAATCATTTCGGACAAAGCAACAGTTTAATTGGCTGGTGAGTGATCTATCTATAGCACAGACGAGCAGGGTCTCTCTGTCTTGATAGTGTACCCATACACATCAGGAGACACGCAAATGAGCGGATTGGGCGATCATCGTTTCAAACAAAGGACTAGTTTAACTGGCTAGTGTTCTACTTAAGCCACATACGTACGGGACCTCCCTCTTCTCATCATGTGCCCATGTCAAGCTCATTCTAAATTCTGGAAATAGCTCAGCCGCCACCGAGCCCCCGCTGTGTCACAGTGATCGCTCGAGTTATTATAAATTGGAGCTGTATCGCTCCTCAATTGATAACTTGTTCCTCTTGCATAATCAAATCTCAACTACATCTTCTTTACTATCAAATCGAATCCCATTCATTCAAGTCACTTCATCATGGCGCACGACCACCCTTTTCAGCCTTTGACCCTTTATGCCAATCTCGCGGGTTCTACGTTCGACGAGCGCATTGTAGATAATATACACAAATACTACTGGGTCGATCGATTTCGTCGTCAACTAAATATTAAGAATGAGAAAAACCCGAAGCCTAAGCCAGATTCTCAAGCGCATTATGATTCGCAGTTTTGGGATTTGATGATTAGTCCTGAATGTAGGATATCGCAACGAGATCAAATATGCCTTGCACTTGCCTGGCTAGGCATAGAGTTCAAAGTGTTCAAGGGCCTACAAACGGGCTCGCTGAAAAGTCTCGAGCGTCAGCGTCAGCAATTGAGGTCAAGACTCAACAACAAGGGAAACAGATGCCCCGCGTGGCTTTTCGAACGGCCTCTTGAATCCATGAACGACCCGCCAGGGACGTTTGATCTCCCAGCCTTGACTAGCGTGATGGAACAGCCTAAAGTGGCGCCAATCCAGGAAGCAGAGCTTCCGCAATTAGATCAACTCGCTCAGATACCACCCACAAAGCACCATGGATCCTCCCTACACAATTCAGGACAATCTCAGCCGGGTTCATCGAGCACCGGGGCAAAAGATCGTCTTGGGAAGCGGGCTCGCGGCGAGGATTACGGACCCAAATCTTTTGCCGAGGAAGTGGGAATACGCATACCAGCGCTTTTTGATGATAATTTAGTCGATACAGCGCCTCCAGCCAGTGAAGAGCCCCCTATTGCTCAAGCGCACCACCACGTTCAAACGCACCTGCGCGATGAAGCGTACCTTCGCAATGAAGCGCAACGTCAATTGCACGCGCAGCGTCAAGTTCAAGCGCAATCCCTCTTTCAAACGTATGTCTACCCTCCACCGCAGCAAGGTCCATCGCAGCCTGGTTCGTCGCAACAAGGTCCACCGCGACACGGTCCATCGCAACACGGGTCATCACAACACGGTTCATCACAACACGGTTCATCGCAGCATGGACCATCGTACTCCGGAGCGAGTCAGTAGACCAAAGAGATGGTGGATGTTATAGCAGGAAACTGCGTGTTTCACAAGTAATGAGGCAAATAGCGCAAGGGTATCTTGGTGTTGAATCTATTTTGTGTTTATGGCTGGTTGGGATCTGAATTATCTAGGGCGTTTATAGGTGAATGGAGTTGTCTTTGATATTGAATTACAGTTATGAATTTACAATGCACAGTACGAATCCAGTGATCAGTTGAATGCCAGTGATTTTGCAAATGTTATTGATCATTAGGTTTTTGAATCTAAGTCTATTATAATTGATGATCAATCTGGACTGTTCTTCTCCGTTGCTCCATCATCGCCCACGACTTGCACACCATTCTTCTCGGCCTCGTCAGGCGTCACTTGTTCAACTATCTGCTCTACATTCTTTCCTTTGCCAGTCTCCTCACCTCGTCCCTCACCATTCTCCTCTGTATTCTCTTGATAATAATTCTCATTCATATCATTACCATGATTTGCACCATAAACGGCATTCAACCTTTCTTGTTCTTTCTTTTCTCTCAACATTTCCGTCTCTCTCCTTAGTGCATCCAAATTCCATGCGCCACTCTTACTGATATGCTCACCATCGTCATCATCGTCTTCATCCTCACTGACGTCCCATCCACCTTTTTCAAACAACGCTCTCCCTGTCGCTTCTTTTGCCTTTCTCGCCTCTTCTTCCGCCTGTTTCTTATCCATCCTTTCTTTTTTCCATTTCGCAAACGTCTCTTCCGTCACCGGCGTCAACGTTCCCGTCAATTTATGCCTCTCACTCTCCAACCAATCCTCCAACGTCAACGTCGCCGAGGGGTTTTTATCCATCAACGCTTTTTCCGCCGCTCGTTGTTCTTTTGTCTTGAGTATGAATCCAGGCGGTAGACTATGTTTATACATGCACTTATCTCCTCCGTTGGGACACACCCAATTCCAACCATACTTTTGCTCTTCGACCGCCTGCAAGAAAAACACACACACTTTATCCGTCGTCGTTTTCGGATTCCCGTGTTTCGACAAGACCACCGTTCTCAATTTCTCCTCGTCCCACGTCGACATATCATCCACATTCACGCTCTTTTCCGCCCCCTGCCCCTCCGCTCCGTTCTCGTCTCTCGAATCCGCGTATAAATTCCTCTTCTCCGTCTTCCGCCCCACATCGAGGTCGTGCGAAAACTTGCACTTTTTCCCCTTTTCACACGCCCCCTTTTTGAAAAACTGACACACCACCGTCTTCGGATCGACGCCAAACGGGACTTTTTGCACCTGCACCGGCTTGAAGAGCTCTGCGGCTTCGAGGCGCGCGGCCTCGGCGGCGGCTTTTTCTTTCTGTTTGGCTTCGCGCAGCGCGGCGAGGCGTTTTTCGTCGGCCGTCTGCGCGCTCGTCGCCGTTATTTGTTTGATGTGTTTTTGCACGGCGGCGCCTTTTTTGTTCTTGAGCCCGAAAGTCTTGTCGATGGCGACTTTGGATGTTCTGGGCTGTTCGCCTTTTTTGTTTGGTGCCATTTTTCTTTTTTATTCACTCTTTCTTTTTTCTTTATCTATCTTCTAGTATACTACCATATATAAATCCTCGTCGTGCACGTATTTGGTGGGATTATATATGGTGCGTGTAGTTGTGAAAGTGAAAGTCGTTGGAACAAAAGAAACTAGACAGTCGTAAATAGTCGGAAATGGAAATTCGTAATTGATGATTGTGAGGAACGACGTCGAGGATTTAGAAAGTTTAAAAATGTTAGAGCGGCGATTAGATCGGGTTTATAAATCTTATCTTATCTACCATCTCCGCCTTTACTCCTACGTAATACCTACAGCTAACCTCGTCCATCCATATACAAACGATCTATTACACTTCCAACTCCAGGACTACAATCACTTCACGATAACGTATACCATCAACACCACTCTATAAAAAGAAAAGAAAGAAAAAGAAAGCAATGATATCAGATACAAATCTATACAGTCTAGCCGTATTTCTCGGATGTACCGCAATGTTACTCATAATATTATATCATTTCTTAGAACTCAACGCAAACGATACGATAGATTCAATAGGAGCAAGAGATGTACATGTCGTTGATGGAGGAGTCGGGACAAGCCATCATGTCGTCGGAGCAAAGATAAAAGCTATTCGGTAATCACACAACAAGTCAATGGAAAAAGAAAGAGACTATATTTTGTCCGGGAGGAGGTTGATAATGATAGATAAGAAAAGGACATACAAAAGACCTGTGTCAAGTTGTGGGATTATAAAACTATTCTAATGCTAAATTATCGCTATGCTGGTATAATTATAATACAATGGGATGATCAATGTAAATAACATAAAATGAATTCATTATAATAGTGGTATTATAACGATGAATGTCCATGATAAGGTTCATCATCAGCAGACGTTTCACATTCAAAGTCTTCATCATCATAAAATCCTTCTCTTCTTGCTTCGGTAACTAATCTTACTCCACCTTTATCCATCAATGGTCCAATAATCATTTTCTTTGCTTCAAAAGCTTGTAATTTTAATTCGTCCTCACGTTGTTCTACACTCAAAACACCTCTTACTCTTGGCATTCCTCTTCTAAGGATGGGAGCTAATACAGAAGACTGAGCTTGATTATCTACTTCTTCTTCCAACGTTGTCATGGGTTCAGCACGTGGAGTAATTACCCGACCAGCAGTATCCGAGAGATATGCTTGAGATGCCTCGGAATCATAGGCATCTAGATAATATTCAATATTTATATAGACGTTTGATGAATGATAGATATAAACTTACCAGATAAACCACTTGTAGGCCCTTCACCCAATTTGTGTACAACATCACTCATATGTTCTTTTACTACATGTGACATCCATTTGAACGCAGTTGAAAACTCATGACGAGGTAGATCGACCGGATCATCCTGACTTTGTACAAGTGATAATTTCACCTTTGCCATAGCCCCGAGAGTAGAACATTCTCCCCATCGACAAGCATACTTTCCATCTTCAGCAACTCCATGAATTTTATTGACATGCTTCTTTAACGTTTCGAAATTATGTAATTGTGCATCACAATCCTGCCATTGACATTTAAAAACAGCATAATCAATATCAATATCCATATCAACTTGTTTAAGTTTTTTATCTTCCTTCAAAGTTACATCAATCAATTCCTTGGCTTTGCGTCTTTTCTTTGCCGTTTCGTCATGATCAGTCTTGATGGTATTGATATTACCCGACGGAGAACCAGAACCTGAACCTTGACCAGACATCATGGCAGCTTGTGCAGCTTTGCTATGCGTATGTTTCCTCCAACCGACTGGTCTTCCTAGTCGTTTGATCGGATTACCGTCAGCATCAAACTTTTGACCTTGTGCGCGAAAAGCACTATAACCAATTGGATTTCCCGACAAAGAATTCACAGAAAGTCTTCCACTGTGCTCTCGAAGTCTGGGAGAAGAGGTTGAAGTAGAGGATCGTGGCAGAATACCACTTTTTGACGGTCGACCCGCACGTCTTTTTATAGGTAGCCGCGGAGTATCGACCACCACAACTGCCATTGTACCATCTCCGCCATTTGGGACTGTTCCATACGTTGATCTTGGGTAAGGAGACACACCATCTCCACCGTCACTCTCGTCATCGGCTTCACTCCCTGGATCATGCACTGCATGTGATACTTGTGGCTCACCGGGATCGAGAATATCCCATCGAATAGTTGACAAATCAAAACGACTATATCCTAGACTTTCACAATTCTTCTGTAAAAGTGCTTGTAACACCATGAGATGTGCATTTAATGGCCGCATATCTGGATGTTTACCAGTTGCTAACAAAACATCTCTAGCAATAGTACGTGGATCATAACTGTTTTTAAGTGCAGCTTTTGCTCTATCTAGTGAACTAACGAGGATTTGGCCACGAAATTGTGGAGTCTTGACTTTACCAGGAAAAGCACGAGAATTCTGGTTGGTAATTGTTACATCAGGTGGTTTTAAATGATCAGATTTAAACTGTGAAGGAATGTCAGAGTGCTCCGGTAGGTTTGTCTCGTCGGTCCAGGCAAATTTCTTTGGTGGCGGAATATCTTCAGCATCTGATTCGTTGTCAGCTGTGAGATCTATTAAATCACCGATAGTCCGCTTTCGAGCTGCTTGTTCTTTAGATTGTGGTTTTGACAAAACACTTGGAGCTATTGGTGTCACAGGTTTTGACGACTTTGTCGAACTGTTTGGTTTCTTCATGGATGCTGGGGATGGGGGTAATACCGACGAATTCAAGCTCTTCTGGACAGGATTTTTGAGACCGACTGCAGACTCTCGAGCTACGGCAGACTTTGTTGACGACGTCTGTTGTGGCTGCAAAGGAGTAGTGGGTGTCTTAGTATCGAGGGTTATTTTTGCCTTTCGCGGATCTGATGAGGTTTTGTTCAAATCAGGAACTGCTCCAAGTAATTTCCTAGCAAATCCATACATTTCATACTTGAGACCCATGGTATCAATCAAGGAACAAAGCGATGGATAAGAAGGATTTCCATAGAGTAAACTTTCTATGGCGCTTATTGTCGTGGATTTACCTCGTCCAGCATTGAACTCATTCAGATAATCAGCAGCGACCGTTGCAAGGATCCTTCTTCTAGCAGGCGCTATTACGTTCGCTGGATGATTTGTTGTCGATGTAGTGGATGTCGGTGTTGCTACGGTTGGTGCTGATGTCATAGAACTTGCTTTAGCCCGTTGATCCGTCACAATCGGTTTTGGTGCAGTCTCAGCTTGATTCATAGCTTTGTTAGATGGTCCGGCCATTGACTGCTTACTTTTTGTCAATTCCATCTTGTCGTTAGGCTTATTCCTTGGGCCAGAATCTACTTGAGTTGATGTTAAGTGGACGTCAGTTTCGTTCGATTGCATTGCAGTCCTAGCGTATTCCGTTCTTTCTTCCTCCCACAATCTTGCTAGCAAACCAGGATCTGCCTGATTGAACTGTCGCATTTTGAGAAACATTGCTCTTACTTCATCCTCGGTTGTTTTGTGCTGCTTTCGGTCTTCCGACTCTCGTTTTTGTCGTTCTTCTGCTTGCTTCTGAGCAGCGAGTGCTTCAGCCGCTTCTCGAGCCTCCTTTAACCTTTGTATTTGTTCTTCCTCCATGCGCTTTCGTTCCGCTACTTCCTGCTGGACCCGCCAAGGATCATATACTGATGTAGGTTCTACCGTGGTTGGTAGTTGTGTAGCATTAGACTGTGATTCGTTCAATACAGACTCAGTGTGAGTCAAACCAGTACTTGTGCTCATTACTGGGGTTGCAACAGAATTACGATAATTCGTAGATTCGTTCTTGTGTCGCAAGATACTACTCTGTGATAGCTGTGGTGAGTTTGATGTTCGCGTGTTTTCATATCGACCAGCATCCCATTGTACGGGTTGGACTGCCGGAATTGAAGGAGACCGTGTAGTGGAAAGATGAGTACGCATATCAGATATTTTATACTGATTGGAGACAGTTGAAACTGGTTGATGCACAGGTCTAGCATCTGACAATGCATTGTGAGCACCTGCAGATGGTACATTCACATGTCTCTGTTCCAAGTTTGCGCGCTGTTGTTGAGGATTCACAGTCCCATTATTTGAAGAAGTTCCAGTATTTGTATGGGAATAAGTTATATTGTTTGGCAACACAAGGTTATCTTGTCGACTTGATACAAGAGGGTAGAGGGTTTGGTGATGAGGTTGTGATTGTTGTGATTGTTGTGTTTGTTGATTCTGTTGATGATGCCACCATCCTTGTTGGTGCTGTTGTCGTTGCTGTTGTTGTTGCTGTTGTTGAGAATTGTAGACCGGAGCAGGTTGTGCTTGTGTTCCATTGTTATAGTTAAGCGAAGTGGGTATTGGGGGCAAGTATGATTGATGATTTGACGGATTAATAGGTTGTGGATAATTATGACTCTGCTGCTGATCCTGCTGCTGATCCTGCTGTTGATTGGCTTGACCGTACCAATTATTATTATTGTATTGCATCGGCGCCATGTTGAATATTGCTTAATATTTCGAATTAGATCCTGCGTCACATAGATTACGACTGAACCGATGGCTGAAGCAACCTAGCGGTGTTGGTTGCTGTATCAGCATACATGGATATATAGCAATCCACCGCCGCGGTTCAGGTTTTAAGCTGACGAGAATCGCGCTTTCACTTGTGTTTAATGCGATCAATTCCAAAGCATAATTATCATGATGGTCAGCATGACTCATCTTACCAAACTCTATTTGAGACATGACTCAGGATACATCCCTCCGTTCGAATTGAATGAGAAAAAACATCCATGCTTACATAAGCAAAGCCCACCTCCAAATCCATTCCCCACACCAAAACTCTGTTGAGGCAGAAATTCGAAGCACAAGGAGATTTTTTGAATTTCTGGACTTTGCAAAGGTATACTAACACAGCACAATCCGTCAAAATGACCAAGATCAACACAGGTATGTCACTATCAGTCTATCAGTCGCTTCGATACATTTAATAACATGATTGAAAAAAAGCCCTTCACTCCTCCAGGAGAAAGTCGCGAAAAGCGCACTTTTCAGCACCTTCAAGCGTTCGACGAACAATTATGAGCGCTCCTCTCAACAAAGAACTCCGTGAAAAGCACAATGTACGATTTTGATCCGAGAAAAATGATATCAAAGTTCAAATACTAATAAACAAACAAAAACAGGTCCGATCAATCCCAATCCGTAAAGACGACGAGGTTCTCATCACTCGTGGTGCACACAAAGGTCGTGAGGGAAAAGTCATATCAGTCTACCGTCTTAAATATGTCATTCACATCGAACGTGTCACTCGCGATAAATCAAACGGTCAATCGGTACCAGTCGGCATTGCTCCTTCAAAAGTTGTCGTCACAAAGCTCAAATTAGACAAGGACCGGGAATCAATTTTGGAGAGAATTTCAAAGGGAAGAGAGGCAAAGAAGGCTAGAAAAGAAGCCACCGTTGCTGCCAAATAGATGTTGTAAAGAAAAAAGAGGATGAGTTTATAATGATTATTAAAAAAGGGATAAGATCAGATAAATGGTTTATTTCTCGATAAATATGGCGTATTCTCGAAAATGCATAAACCCTTTTCATATTTTCAAAACATCATTCCTTTGTTGTTGGTCAGATAAATGTGAAGAATGATAACACGCTAGGATATCAACTCGGAAGCCTTTAATTATCAATGGCTTTCAGTAGTTAAACCCTTGCGGATATTGATATTTGAGATGATTTGAATCCATTTCTTCTCGCCTGCAGATCGTGTTTATACATAAATATCAGTGATAACGTCGATTTGATGGTGAGATACACTACATGCTCTTGATTATCTTCATTCATCATGGTCTCATTACTTTATATACAGATTATTGTCTATCCCATTATATACACATTACATCTGTGACCGATAGCCCTACCATCTCTACTACATTTTTAACGACTTGTCTGATTGCAATGCAAGCAGGACTATCGGGGAAAGAATCCAAAAAACTTTCTCCAAAGTCACAACTCATTCCAATTCTCGGATCTAGCGGTACAGCACCGAGGAATGGTAGATTCATTTCCAATGCCAGTTGCCTTGCTCCCCCAGTCGTAGGCTTGAATATTTGACTTTCGAACGTACACTTGGGACAAACAAATCCAGACATATTCTCCACCAAGCCCAGAATCTTGATACCAGCTTTTCTGCAAAAATCAATCTCCTTTCTTACATCTTGCAAACTAACTTCTTGCGGTGTTGTGACAAGCACTGCTCCATCTAACCCAGCTTCTTTCAGAAACGTATTGACGCTAAGATGTTCATCACTCGTCCCGGGCGGTGTATCAACGATCAAAAAGTCCAAATCTCCCCATTCGACATCTTTTAGGAATTGTTTAATAAGTCCATTCTTCTTCGGTCCGCGCCAAATAACTGCATCGTCACGATTGGGTAACATGAATTGAACGCTCATGACACCTAAATTATCCGTCACCCAGACTGGACTCCATCCCGCATTACTAACGTGAATCGTTTCGCTTTCTACGCCAAACATCTTTGGTAAAGACGGTCCACAAATATCTGTGTCCATCACACCGACCTGAAGATCGGGATTCGAGGCAAATGCATGGGATAGTAGTGTAGTAAAAGTAGATTTCCCTACTCCTCCTTTGCCACTTAAGACGAGGATTTTTTGTTTGATGTTCGAGAGACGGGACGTTATCAAAGGAATGTCAGGATCGGGTCCTTTTGTGGTATTTGATGCACATATTGCTTGATTCGGACATCCATCGCAGGAAGATGCTTGACCTGCTTGGTTTGATGTAGGACCGGGACAATGTTCTGTAAGAATTATTAGGTATGACTTGTATAACAGTGAGATATATGATTATCGAACCAGGCTCGGGCGCTATAAGATTCGGTGGTGCATTTATGATACTTTCCAGACCTACACCAGAGTCACTGTCTGATTTGACGTCTATATCAGAAACCATAGCCACATGATGTATCATTCATGAAACTGAAATCGCCTATAAATTTTATCAAGTATGATCACATGTCATGTTTCTCAACCACGTTGAACAATTTCAACACGCGATACGATGCGACGACATGCGAGATGCATTGCATGGATTGGAAAAAGAGATGTTATAATATAGTTGTGACGTTTTATGAATGGTCATGAAGTCCGGCATCTCGTTGGGACTCGTTCTTGACGATACTCGTCCTACTAATGCATTATTCGACGATAATTTCACAATTGATTCAAACTACCATGCTAGCAGTCTTGCTGCTCTAAACAATGACGCTTTACGTAAATTAGGCACAGAAAATGTTCACTTTGATCTCATACGTACTCTAGCAGCGGATTTAATTACAAGAGATGCAGAAATTGTTAGTTTACGACGATGTTTGGAAGAAATGGGAAGAATATTCAAAGATCATTTGTGTAATGAACATGGTCTTGATAGATTATCTGCAGATCGTATGGTGCATGAATGGACAAGAGCTGGAAAGGTACAAGAGGAGGATATTATAACAGACGCTCTTGATCTTGCGATCGATTCTGAAATAAAAGGTTCATGTGGATCTATTCCGAGTACATTGGGGACGACCGTCGTTTTGCAAGACTCTCACTCTCAATCTAGAGATGAAAAGCCTCCGGTACGGCCAAAGGGTGTCTTGGCCATGTTTGGTGGACGAGGTGGGAACAAAGTCAAACGTACAAACGGAGTTCCAGAGAAATTGGACGTACAAACTCCTCAGAAACCAAAGGGAGAATCAAAAGTGGGATTTAAAGAACAAAGGAACGGCGTTAAATCACCTGTAGCAACACAGAAAAGTCTACCTCGGATCCATACTTTGGAAATGAATGCAATAGTCGATACTGAAGACCTCCCTCCACCTCTTGTTTCTCCCATAAATGTACAAGATCGATATCCAGACACACCTGTTGATGTATATGGATTCATTATAGATTCTTCTCGCATATCAAACTTTATTGATAAACAAAAATCTTTACCGCCTACACCAATGAAACGAAGTGATACTCCTATAACTTCGTCGAGTAGTGTCAAGTCATTATCTCAAGATGAAGATGGAGATCATGATACAAGTGATGGTGATTCCATGACATGGGCGTCTTATCTGAAGATAGATACATCTTCGTTAGGCAGTTTATCGTGGTTACCAATCGCTTCACCTTATGCTCAATCTCAACATAGTTTAGATATCGTTGATGATTGTAATGATGTAGAAGATGGAGATGCCATAAAGCTACTTCAACAACAAATGACTAATGATTTTGAAAATATGCAAAAAGCACGTATTGGACCTTGGGAACGTTTCCTTTCGCACGATCGCATACAAAGCGATTCCGTCTCGACAAAATCATACATGTCTAATCTTTTACTACGTCGTAATTTACCACCTACCCCTCACCAAACTCCACCTACAGAGCTACCTTTTTCTCAAACCTCGTCTCTAAACCCAACTCTTCGCCGGGAAAGAACAAGACTAGTCCTTCAAGGCATACCAATGTGTCTTCGAGCACAAATCTACACAAGTGTTGCGTTGGAATACATCCAACCCGCACCAGACGAATACTCCATACTCATCCAGAATTCTTTCCACGTCGATCCACAACTCATTTCCGAAATCGAAGACGACATCCCCCGAACTCTCCCCAATAACGTCTTTTTCCGTCCCTCTTCACCATCCACTACCTCCAAAGGCCGCATTGCTCTCCGCGAACTCCTTCTCGCTTTTCTCTCTCGTAGACCTGAAATCGGATACTGTCAAGGCATGAACCTCATTGCCGCATTTCTCCTTCTTTGTCTTCCAAGCACAGAATCTGCATTTTGGGTGTTCGTATACTTGATCGAACACGTTTTAGCAGACGTCTATTTCGACGCGACTCTCCGCGGAGCTAGTATCGAAATTGGCGTTTTACGTTCTTACATAGACGAACTAATACCGCGTTTGGGAAAGAAATTCGACGAATGCGGTGTCGAAGGGCGAGAAAGTGCGCCTTATAATTGGTTTTTAACCGCTTATGCATCCGCTCTAGGAGTTGAAGGGGTTTATAGAGTCTGGGACGTATTACTTGGTCTACCATTGAAAGAAGGTGGTGGGTCGGGATTCATGATTCGATTCGGACTAGCGTTATGTAAAGCTTTTGAAGAGGATATGCTTAATCTAGAAGGCGGGTTTGAAATTAGAGGATTCATGGATAAAATGGGCGTAGGCGGTGTAGGAACCACGATTAGTAACGGTAACAACAAAGGGAAAGAAAAAAAGAAAGACAAGGATGTAAAAGAAGGTGTTAGTATCGACGGGTTGATTAGAGCTTGTTGGAAACTTGGAAATGTTGTCAAAGATGAAGAGGTTAGAAAGAGGAGAAAGTATTTTGCTTTGAAAGTTGATGAATGAAATGATTTCTTTTTATCATGATTGGATGATTGTAGCATTGTATAATAATTACAAACATATATAGCATAGTACAGTATTCTATCTTATTACTTTGTGTGATTTATCGTATGATTTGATTATATTTAAACCACACTGCGTTTTTTGATCCTATATTTTTTTCTTTACGCAATATTCATCTACCACCCATCTCCAGTATCTTGACAAAGTCAGTGACATTTCTTCCCTGGACGGTATGTGATTCACAATATTGTCTCCAATCAGTCGATTCTTCTTTAAAAATCATGATTGAGTCTATAACATGCAAGTAGATACGTCAACTGATCACTACTATCAACTAATCATTTCTTCCACTCCCATGACCAGCCTTTTCCTACACTCTGCTGTGTTGTTCCGACTCTCTCGCACTGTCACATATCTAACTTATCATCCTTATCTTAGAATCTACTCTATTATAAGACGCAGTGTCAAAAGTAATCTAGTCTCGTCCTTTCAACTCCAAACGCAGATTTCTGGGTGACATATCTTTTAATTCGTAAATCATGGTTACTTAATTATTACACTGGGGTGTTTTGAGGCTCTGTACTACAATCTGCCGTGCTAAAATAGATGTATCTCAGAAGTATAATCACATCTACCCTTTTACATGCCTCGATGACAAGTACCAGTACACAAAAAACCCATCAAGCACATTGGCGAATGGAGAGCAAAACGCATCTCCTCCTACCATCACAATTATTCTATCAATGATATGTGACGAGATGCAATGCGACAATACAAAAGTGGGTATCTAAACTATATAAGAAACGTAGGAATTTCAACCAAAACCTCATCACCGTCATTGTCATCATTATCATTATTTTCCTTTTTTATTTTATCTTTGAAGAAGGGCTGAGATTGTTTGAGTCTTGCCCGTTCGCGTCTTTGAGTCAGGATTTCAGCCATTCGATTCTCGGTTCTGGTGCTGTAGTTGTCCTTTTTTTTGATCTTGGTGTCGAGATCGTTATCGTCATAGACAACAGCGTGACTAGATGCTTTAGTTGTATATTTTAGTGGTTTGGCGTGAGAGTCTAATTTGATGCTTTTGGATAGAATTGAGGAAGAAGTAGCCAGTAGCTTATTAGCTGTAGAATCAAGTTTTGTTGTGTTGACAGATTTACTCTGCTCTGACAGGTTTAATTTCTTCGTTGGAGGTAATTGGTTAGAGTAAAGTGTGAATGGTGCATCTAGATCATCATCGTCATCATGATCATTATCAGTTTCATCTCCATTGCCGACAGTTACGGATATATCCCCTTTCATTCTATGAAGCTCGTCTTGTTCATTCTCCACTCCATCATCAACAACAACTTCAACCTCTCCCCCTTCTGTTCCCTCGCTACTATCTCTTCTCCTCCCTCCACCGTCTCTTCTCAAAATAACGCCCCTCCCTTCCTCACCCTTTCCATCCGCCGTAAATCCCTGCATCAACCCCTCCAGACTCCTCCCCGCATCTCCATGGCCTTCCCATCCCTCCCCACCTTCTCCTTCAAGAACCAACTTCCTCTTCCTCTTGCCCACCATTTCAACACGATGAAACGCCGTCTGCAGCCCCGCCGACGCCATCACATTCCCCCCTCCTCCTCCTTTATCCCCCTCTTCTTCTCTCCGACGAAGAATCTCCTTTTCATTCCTCGAAACAAGCTTTTTCAACCGTAAATACTCCGCCTGGCGCAAATTACTCGTAAACAGCTTCGCCGTCGACAGCAGTTCGTCCTCGACCATTTTCCAGCGGTCGTCCATGTCGAAACCGGTTTTCATGCTGTGATTCTCGATCTTGCGCGGAGAAAGAGAAAGGGAACGGATGGGAGAAGAAGGGACGGGAGAGGAGGAGAAGATGGAGAGTTGGGGAGCATTAGATGTGGATGGAGATTGAGGCGGTGTGTCGATCGCATCGTCGTTAGTGGTATGATCAGGAAAGAGAGATCTGATCGGAGATGAGCGAGGGATGATTCGAGATTTGTTAGTTTTGGTAGTTGTGGAAGAAGGAGTCGTGGATTGAAGCCATGGTAATGTTCGTGGCATTACTTTTCCCAGACCATTACGCGAAAAAGTAATAATGTGGGAAACATGGTTAACCAGATGAAATATATACAAGGAATACACCACCACTATTTACATTCACATTCACATTCAAATGCCGAAAATTGCAGTCGACGTGTAATCACCATCACGTGAAATTTATAGGACAAGATGAATTAACAATAGTTGTCCATAACTGAATGCTATACAATCATTTCATGGTCAAAAAAAGAATATATATACATTAATAAAAAGTCATGTCATTATACGATATTTACTTTTTTTGAGTTGTAGTACTCACACCACTACCCTCCAAATGATGGTTATGATTAGGTGCGTGATAACATTCACCGTCTTCTTCTTGTCTACAAACAAGTGAATTCTGTACCCAATCATTCTTCATAATTTCGTCAATAGTAGCTCTTTTATTTGGGTCTAATTCCAACATTCTACCTATTATATGTCTTGTGTCCCGTGGTAAAAGTCGTAACAAACGTATCGGACCTTTTATTTGTGGTGGAGGAGTTGATTGTTCTGTGGTAGAATTAGAAGTAGACGGGTGTACATTGGGATTAGTAGAAGGCATAGAAGATTGAGCGTGTCGAGGTTTTGAAGATGATCCATCAGGGCCATCAATTGCTGGAGTAGGAGTATGTCCTGAATGAGGTTTTGCCATTGATTCCAGTAACTTATCTTGTCCTGGATCAGGACTGGACACAAATAATTTATATGAACTGTCCGACATTCTTGGAGCTTTCCAAGGAAATCTTCGTAAGCACATACAGCAAAAGATGATTGCTATAGACCAGACATCAACTGCTTGAGGATCATATTTTGCATTATCATATACTTCTGGTGCAAGATATGGATCAGAACCAACGACTCCTGTCAATAGATTAGTCGAATTCACACAACAGTCTTCGTTAAAAGATATACTGACCAGTAGCAGGTACTATGGCATCCTCACCAGGATATCTAAACACTACCGCACTACCAAAGTCTATAATCCTCATAATACCCTTTTCACTAATAACTACATTATCTAATTTTAAATCTCGATGGGCCAATCCCATACTGTGAAGATATGTTACACCACTCAGTATCTGCAAAGTACAACAAGTCACTTCATCTCGACCCATTTTTCCAGTCATGACTGTCGCAAACAAATCAAAGGGAGCATATTCCATTACTTCATACCATAGACCCTTTTCATGCACTATATCAATCGTTTCTATAATATTTCCATGATGTAATGTTGAACCGATGCAGAATTCCGACGTGACTTTTCTACTATATTCTTTTTCGGTTTCATAACTATGTCGATCTCTGAATTGTTTGACGGCAAATGTAGTCCCATCTGCGGTCCTCTTCATCAATCTTACAGATCCACCAGCACCTGATCCCAACATTCTACCAAATTTACCGTATTTTGATTCCAAACCGTGATCATCTGCAAAAGGAACATGACTAGATGGTGTTGGTGAATCCTCTCGACCAGGCGAACGTGATTTCTTTTCTCTTTTATGATGCGTTGCGAACTTGAAGAACCTTTTGAGATTTGAACTAGATCCACGATCTTTGCCAGAATCCTCAAACGGCGATTTGAGATTGAGAAATGACATACGTTTCTCATCTGTCCTACTTGGTGTTCCTGCAGTAGTAGGACTTGTCAATAGCGAACCAGTACCTTGTCCGACAAGACTTGCAGCACTCAAATTCGGTTGTCCGAGAGTTACGTTACTACTTGAAGTGCTAAAGCCGTAACGATGATCTCTACTTCCAAACCTATATCTTGCTTCTATAGCTTCTCTTGACGGTGATTGCGGTAATGGTTCTGATATCCTGTTTGAATTTTGCTGTCCATCCTGACTTTCTGTAGCACTATCTTGCGATATTTGAGCAGGAGTCGCCTCTCCTGGAGTTACGACGGGACTTGTATCTTGAGGAGAGTCTGTCTCGTGTGCAGGTCCTATAGAAAATCGCGGGACAGATCTTGGTTGACTCTTAGTGGATTCGAGTAGATCATGTTCTTGCTTAGAAGTTGGTCGAGAGTCGTCATATACATGTTCCGGGGATTGTGATCTTTGAGGAGTGACAGATCCACTCTGAGCTTTGGTTCGTTGTGTCAAAGATATCGGAGGTATGCCCGAAGTCGGTCTTCCACTTTCTTTACCAATACTACGTGGAGTTAATGGTGGGGATTGGAGTCCTCTTTGATCCGGTGAGACTATCGCGGCGTCTCCCAGAGTTGAGGGTATTCTTCGACCTGTCAAACCGGTTGTTGAGGGAGCCTACAAATCATTTAGCAAGCAAAGTTTTATCTCATGTTTGAATAGTCTTTCAACATACTCTTGATGCATTTCTAGAATTTGGAAGAGACACCGGCTCAAATGCAAACTGTTCAAACCGTCGACATTGAACATTTTGTTGCAATCGAGACTTTAAATCCTCAATGTCCTTGCTTGTCTGCGGGCTTATACGCCGAATGTTGTGTTGATTAATCCCGACCTGATCGTGACTTGTACTCGGTGAAATCTCGCCTTCAGGAGATGCAAACTTTACAGTATGCTCCATCTCCTCTCAACAACACAGCTTCACCCTTTATAAATGACAACAACTCGAATGAAAAGAAACAATCGACCTTCTTCACTACAATAAGGATTCTTATCTCCGAGGCTTTGTCAGAATAGTAAAGTTTCGGCCGATGCAGGAGAATAAATGAACTATAATGACGTATATGTTTTGGTTGTTATTGATCAAAGTCCTTTAACAAATCAGTGAATGATAATAATAGATGGTATATATCAATGATCGTGGTATTTAGTAGATACTGACATTCATGACAGATCACAGATGGTGGACTTCTAATGATGAATTTAGCGGTCCATCATCAATCGGCGTTGCCGAGGTTTTTTCAGGGTGGTTGATTATTTTTTTATGTTTGTTGGGGTAAATTTTGGAAATATACGGATTCCCGGCAAAAAGTCAAGGCAGTTCTTTCTCAACACAAGAGAGCCGCATTTTATCATTCAACATTCAAAAACTTGATGTGTATATATCAAATCATGGTTATGTATACAATCACATCGCTAGCTTGTCCAATGTGAGATTGAAAACGAGCCGATTAGATTCACAATCATTACTTTCATTTCATATCTCATAATCCCATGTGATGGTCGTCTTGCTAAAAATAGAAATTAATCTGTGCTTTTGAAAAGAACGCGGGTGCCCCGAACTTGTTCACCCTGTCATACCGCTTGTGCGGGTTTATACAGTAATGAAACCATAGTATTACTAATGAAATGATAATATTACTCTTGTCGATATTGATTGGCATTCGGACATTTCTACTATTATCAACGAATGCTCCCACGGGACGTGAAAACGTATTGCCAACCGCTGTAGATCATGCAGTCATATTTGTCGACGAGAATGATTTTGAGAACCCTCCAAGATGGCTTTTGAATAATTTTGTGATTACGAATGGTGGCAAACATGTTGGTAAGATATTTATATTCATCATGACAATAAAGATCTTATTAATTTGGACCAAAGGTCAACCAAGCCGTAACAAAAATATCTGGTTCAAAGACGGAACATATATCGAATTATTCAACTGGTATGAACCTCCTACGGATCAAAATGATCCATGGACATTTCAAAAGCCAGGTATAGTTGATTGGGGAATGTCAACACCTGAGCATCGTAATGCTGAAGCTCATTTTGATGCTTTACTTACGAGACTGAGGCACAATAATGCCGATGGAGGACTAGGAATCAAATACGACGAATTGGTGGATGGTGGAATTGATGGTTCACCAGCGTTATGGAAAGCATCGAGTCCTATATATAGCAATGGAACACATACGCCAGACAAGATATATTATCCTACTGGAAGACTTGACTGTCCTTTTGTGCTCTACTATACATATGAAAGGCATGTAAGAAAGCCAGAGAGCGTCACTCATCCATGCAATGCCACAGGACTAGCTTACATAGAGATCTTGGTTCCAAGCACTAGCTTCTTGCACTATGTCAAGTTATGGTGTAGCATTATTGGAAAAAAACCTGTCATGAAAGATGAGACTAGTGCATTATTCGATATCTTTACCCCACATAATGATGGAGGACCAAATCCTAAGCTCTGGTTGCATACGGAACGTAATTCGAGAGAGACCGAATGGCTTGGAACGCATGGAATTGGTTTATACGGAATCGGAGTCTTTGTGGAAGGCAGAGAGGGTCATGGAGAAGAGAAATTGGGAGAAAATGCGACAGCTTCACAGATATCGTTAGTTTGGTAGGTTAGATTTCATAGAAACTTAGCACGTGATCTTTTGTAGTAATGACGTCACTGTGCTTCAAGGATTTCTACAAATCATAAGTAGAAATGATTGTTTGCTGCTGGCATGAGAAGGACGACGCCATAGTGATTGTGATTACTGTGTAAAGATATTTGAGAAATGTGGAAGTGGGCGCAGCAAACGTGAATATACAACTCAGTGCATCTTATTTGGGACTGTATAATGACATTACTCTAGGCTTGCCAATGTCGCCGGGACCGAAGAACCAGAATATGGTCCTGGGGCTATTCAAACCGTGACAGAACAAGCCAAAACGACTCCTTTTACAGAATTGAGCCGAGATGACTTGAGATGGATCATAAAAGACTCGACCTGTGTAGAGACACAATCATTTTACTTCACAACACCAACTGGATATCTCGGGTTGGCACAAGTAATTTATAGTAATGTTGCGTATGTAATTACTCGCTTTGTCATTCCCTGTCGTCACTCAACTAAGATATATCTCTAGTGGTCTTCGTGTGACGTCTCAATTCAATGCCAAAATCTTCAAACCTAATCATTATGCTCCTCACATTTGGTCGACCAAACCTCTCGAACACCTTTCTTTTCCCGACGATCATCATTCTTTCAAAGCAGATAAATGTACCGTCACTTTATCATCAGACGGCAGGTCTTATTCAGTAAAATCCACCGTCGATCCGTCCTGTATCGTCGATCTATCGTTTGATCGCACAACATCCGGATTCATGGTCGGACGTAATGGAACAAGCACATTCGGCACAGACGCACAACACCCATGGGGATCGATGCGTCACGCCTTTTGGCCGAGATGTCGCGTCCAAGGCACAATAACTACAAAATCCGACGGGGTGATAGATTGCGGTGGAAAAGGAATGTTTGTTCACGCCTTTCAGGGAATGAAACCACATCACGCAGCCGCTCGATGGAATTTCCTCTCTTTCCACGGTGAAACGACGAGTGCGGTAATGATGGAATTCACAACGCCAAGAAGTTATGGAACAACGACTGTAAATGTTGGTGGAATCGTCACCGACGACACAAATGGAGAAGGGAAAATCATATCAGCCGGCGCAAGTGGGACAATCAAACATCTAGAATCGAAAATGGATACCGCGAATGATTGGCCGGAACCGGTATCATTCAGAGCAGAGTGGGAGAATGGAAAGGCAGTGGCTGAAGGGAAATATGGTGAGAGATTGGATAGAATTGACGTCATGGCTGAAGTGCCCGGCTTTGTTAAGACTATCGTTGCTTCTGCTGCAGGGACCAAGCCGTTTATTTACCAAGTAAGTCTCTTCTCACGTCACGACAACAGGAATCATTACTTATTTTGATATTCATAGTATGCTCCTCAAGATGTTGATTTGGTCATTACTGAAGAAAACGGACAGACAAGGAGAGAAAAAGGAAAATGGCTCGCCGAAGCTACTTTTATTTCGGATCTTTGAACTTCATCTTCCTGTCGAGTAGATAATCTTTGTTCAGTATCACTTGTAGGCTCATAGTTTTTTGAATAATTCTATCACATATTCCTATACAAAGGGGTCAGTGTTTGATATTATACTTTTATCCAAAATGTCATTATTTCATTACAATACATATCATTTTATTTCGTGCAGTCTAAAAAACCACCTCCAATCTATCATAACACATATCCATTCGTTTAGTTTACGCAGTCTGTCAACCCATCTTCTCCCAAGCTTTTTGAGTTCTAGTACATCGAATATCTAAAATAATCCTTAGCGACACGTTTAGACAAGACTAATAGGATGTTGAAAGGCTACCTACTATACACCATGAAAAATGCAAGCTTTGCTCGAACCACGTCAACTTTTGACCAAGGGCTGGAAAATGGGCCATGTCCACTTCAATGCTTAGCCCTCTTTGATGCGGTGGCCGCTTTCCCATCTGACGCTTTCCCATCTGACGCTTTCCCATCTGACGCTTTCCCATCTGACGCTTTCCCATCTGGTACTTTCCCATCTGGTGCTTTTCGCTTTGACCTTACAACCAACGTAGTTTTAGGCCTTTGTTCGTTAGCAACATGTAAGTACTCATCGAAAGAGGTACCTATCAAGCCACCCTTGTTTATTATGCAATCGACTAATAAATTCTCACACTCTAGCAGTATCTCACTATACCGCTTTGTTACATTAGGGGATCTATAGTAATGGGGTCCGGGCGTACTGTCAAGTACGGTATACAGTTCTTCTTCATGTTTCGAGCATTGTTCCAGAGCATTGAGCAGTTCTTTGTTTCCCTTAACAAATGGCTTAGAACTGATCATAAAGATAATTATGAACAAAATCTTCATACGCCGATTTACTTGTTTTGTGTGAAGATCAAAGTCCTGTTCCGATTGCGCACTACCCTCGGCCGTTTCCAGATGAACTGGATTAGTTCTTAGGACAACTTCGACAGATGCATTTGTTTGCGTCACCCGAGACCTCTTATACGCCTGGGCGTCAAGTGTAGACTCTAAGTCAAAGAGTGCTCTCATAATTGGCAAAAGGTGTTCAGCAATAGGTTTGGGAATATGTAGATTTCTATCTTGCACGACAGCACGCTCGATGCTGTCGGGTATTCTTAATCGTTGATCGTCGTTGTCAATGTCTAAACTTCTGAATCTTCCCGAAAGAGCCATAGGTGAATCTGAATCGTCCAAGACTGAATTCCACGATGCGAGAAAGTTGAGTAGCTGCAGCCTAATTGTGGATGTCACCACTTTCGCTGCTGTTAAGTTTAGGAATTCCATGAGGTTTGTGACTCCTTGTACATTCGATTCTGAAAATTTACCAACATGATGGCGCAATTCGGATAATAGTCTGGACAAGTCTAGGCGCTCTAATTCCCACTCAAGCAGTTTTCTTGCTTTACCATTAATGATCAGCAACTCGCTTGGCTCACTGAGACATGCAATAAGTGCAATATTGGCGACGGTAAGAATCTCGCATTGACTACGAATCGGCGAAAAACTGGCTACATCCTCAATCTCCACCCTGTCTTGAAGAGAAACTCTTGCTTGCGGATTGGCTGCATGCAAAAAATTCCCACTTGCTGCACCCCTGATAAATTGGCCGATGAGACTGCGACAGGTCGCGAGCTCAGATGCTATAAAAACAGCGATCTCTTTCGAACTTGGTTCCGCTACATTTGCCGCCTTTGGAACCGCAGACTCCGGACACCTCAAGTTTTTCAATCTCACTTTTAACGCTTTCCCAACTTTCTTCATGACCTCTATCGCTGGGCCGATTTCTTCTTGGTCAACTGCTCCACAAGGTGATTCTTCAACGCGTGTGAGAGACGATGAGATTCTATCTAAGCTGGCCGGAATCGCTGGCTTTATCTTCTCGATCCAATCTTGCAAATCATTCAGTCTTTTCGGGGGTAGTCTCAGGCCAAGTATAGACAGCTCCTTCTCGATAAGGCCAAGCAGAAATTGAAGGTCTCCGAATCTCGGAGTGATGTTGTAAAACCAGTCGTATTCGTACTCAGGAAGATGGTAGGCTCCTAGGCGAATCTCGGGGCGCTCCAAGTTTTGAAGTCTAGCCCAAAAACTTTCCAAATAGTCACTAGATATCTGGACAAAAGTACCAAATTTCATCACCAATTCTTTCACATGCTCGATGTCAGCGTCTTCTGTGACATCCTTCTGAAGCTCCATAGACCAACAGTACATGAGCCTCTTGGATTCCTCTTGTATCATACCAGCCATGTTGTTGATTTCTTCAAAAGTATTTTTTACCTGCTGTTGAAGTTCAATGTGAAACATAAGAGTTTCTCTCGCCTCTTTATGAATGGTAATCGTGTTTGGTCCGGGAACTCGATCGAGAGATTTAAGCAATTCTTCGAAAAGCTTTCTTAAATCCTGATGTTTATTCTGGATGTCTGAATTGACTGATTTGATTTTCAGGCGATTATCTTCTAGAAGACTTTCCAGACCTCCAACGAACAAAGTGGTAAGATGTTTGAGCTTAGTGCATTGTTTCAAGTCATAATCAACCCGTTCTACTATACTTTCCGGATCATTTAGATCGTGTATGCCCAACTGTCTTGCATTTTTCCGGTCTTTTGGTATTTCTCCAGCGAGCTTTCTTATATCATCCCGTAAAAGTGCTATAATCTCAACCAAGACCTGTTCATGATTGTATAATTTTGTATGGAGATGTCTGCTTTCCGATTTCAAGGCACGCAAGAATTTTGACCAACTGCTGTCAGTATCATGACTTGCCATGCTTGCGTCACCTTTCGTCTCCAGTGGTACGGGAGATGGGTCCCTAGACCGCGCTTCCTTTACCTCTACAGACAAGTCCGGCAAACCACCTCGTTGGAGCATGTATCTTACTAAGGAGTTCTGAAATTTCATAAGTTGTTGATTTAGATTATTCATATTTGCCTTATACTTATTAATAGTATCTGGTCCTACAAAGTCACTTGGGTTTTTACTGGACCAAGTCGCCTCAGGCAGGGTAGTGCGCAAATCTTCGACAAAGGATGACGCCTGCCGCAGCTCGTAATCACCCAAGGCTACCTTTAGACTTTCCACTTCCTGAATAATCGAGTTCTGTTCGATGACAAAAACAAGTGACAATAAAACTTTTAACCGACTCCTCAGAGCTTTTGTTTCCCGGGCGTATCTCTCCAGAGCTGATGATTTCAGCAAGTTCATGTTGTCTGTATCATTACTCGTAGAAACTGCAAGATCCACCGGTGATACCTTCAGCACTTCTGTAAAGATAAGATCGTGATGTGCAAGTAACTGCGCCAAGCCAAATGACGACCTCACAATCTTACGAGTCTGTTCAAAGACAGGAATAGAGGCGATCTCAGAGGCCGGTCTAGCTGTATTGGCCGCTTCTATAATTTCACCGGGTATTTTCAATTGTTGGTCCTTGTCACCGATTTCTAACTCATGGAACCACTCGGCAAGAGCCTGATATGGATCTGGACTACTCCATAGTTCCTGGCTTGATGCGGCGAAAGTAAGTAGCTGTAGTCTGAGCGTGAATGTCACTAATCGGGCCGCTGTTGAGTCTAAGCGTATCATTTCGCTTTCCAAGTTAGCTACATTTTGAGCTCTCTGTTCACCAGGCTTCCAGTCAGAAATGCTCGCAATATACTCATGTAAATGGGACTGCAGTTGGATCATGTCTGAGCATTTCAATACAGGCTCAATGCCACTTTTTGCTTTACTGTCGAAAGATGGTAACCTGTCAAGCTTTCGAAGACATAGTAATACTCCAGTATTGACGATGGTGAGAATGTTGAATTGACTAGAGATGTGAGAAGAGACCGGTACATCGTTCCAACTTCGTAGCGGATTTGCTTTATGTTCGACTTTATCAATCGTTTTGGCGTCTTCGAATCGTTTGACAATATATTCATGGTAGATTTCAAGGTCAGATACTAAAGAAGTAGCAACTGATTCCATAGAATGCCATAGTATCTCACGCGGTACAGTATTTGACCCGGAAAGGGCAGAGTTCGGATTTCCTAAATTCTTGAAAATTGTCAACAAATCGTCCCGCTTTTCACACATGGCGTTCATGGCGTCTTGGTGATGGTATTCATTTTCTGTTACATCTATCTTGTCAATCACCTCCTCAAGCGCTGAAAAGAATTCATTAAACTCATTTACAATTGGTTCTTTTTTCTGCTGGATCCACTCTTGCAACTCATGCATCGCTCCTAAGCCCAGCTTCAACCGAAGTGCAGATAGGTCTCTCTCGATAAGCTTCGGAATATCCTCAATATCTGACAAGCGTCGCTCAAATATCTCTAAACACTCATCAGCCTCATCGTCAAGTTTCGATACCTTTCCGGTTCGTTTAGCTACATTTGAATGTTCGACGACGGCAGGGCTTCTCAGAACCGTTCTCAAACATTTGTTAGATTTCTGAATAATTGTTGAGAATTTGAGCACTAGGTCGTGCACATACTCAACTTCGGCTTTCTCTACATTTCTCTTCTCGACCTTTACACACCACTTTATTATATGTCTTCGAAATTCGTGCTGGAACATCTGAGCCATCTTTGTTACTGCTACAATATTGTCCTTTAGCTCTAGTGAAAATTCATATTTGACCATGAGATCTTCGATTGCGTGTTTGAGATTTTTCTTCTCTAGATTTTCGAATTTAGAGAATTCATAATGCAATTTTCCGAAAATTTGTGTCAACCTTACATATTCGGTGTTGACTTCCGATTTGACTGGTTCCTTGCTAAAACATTTAGACTTCTCAAGACTGATTAGATCTTTGTAAAGTGCATGGACAAGATTTTGGAAACGCTTGCATTGTGCGAAGTGACAATCAAGATACTCTTTTCCAATTTTCAGATTCCGTAAAGTCTGCACTTCCGACCGTCTTGCGTCATCTACAGGGCGCTGTTGTGATATATTCCCATCGGACTTTTTGATATCACTCTCAAGGTTTTCTCTATGCTTGGTCACAAAACTCGTATATTCGAGGGATTCCTTGTGAAACAGGCGCATGTCCGACATTACCCTATGTTCCAGCCAATATTTTTCCGCAGGCAGTATGCCATAACGACTTGCCATACTTGTGTCAAAATGTTATCGAACAACTAGTTCTAGAAAAGAAAAGAAATATGAAAACACTGTGACAAGTAAACTATAATGCTAATCTGCTATCTCATAAAGGTCAAAATATAAGTCGGAACTGTTGTAATAATGATTGCTCTATGACGATCGAATAGTAATAGATTGGAGTAATTAGCTAACTACGTTTTTGTAGGAATTAGTGAAGTAAAAGTTTTCACAATCACGTGCACATTGATAATTGTCAGGTTTTCAGCTGACTAATCAATTTGATGTAACGTATACCACGGGGTTTTTGTCACACGTAGTTCTTGGCAATAATTTTTGATGTAATGATAGTTATAAAAAGTAGTATTACTCTATGTATATTAAAGCTATTATAATGATTTCCTCCAAACTTTGCTTTTGTATAGAATCTCTAATATTAATTCCTATAAGGAATTGTTGATTTGAATCCTTTAAGATACGCTAGCGTGGTTTCTTTAATACTTTAATGTTATTAAGCTGTTAAATCTGCTACTAAATAGTGGTATTTTAGAGGATTATCTCTATGTTTTGCCTTTTAAGCTTTATGCTAATTCTATATAATATTAATAAGGTTAATAAAGTAATAGATTCTTATTATAAAAGCCTTTTAATTTAGATTTATATACTTAGAGTATGTAATAGTGATGTATAACTAATATCCCCCTCTTGTAGCTTATGAATTAGTAGTGTATTTAGCTTATTATATTAAAATTTTACAAATTTTAATAATAATCCTTTTAATTAATTAATGTAATAGTTAAGTACTAGATATAAGCAAAGAGACTAATATGACCTATAGCGGAACGGTACTAGATATAGATATAGATATCGTAGAGCTATAGCTAGGTTTCTTACAGAAACTAATCTCTAAGGAATCTAAGGAATATTCTCTATATATATAATATTTATACTTCTAATAGTGTAGACCTTTAGTCTAAACGTTATTCTAGTATAGGGGCTGTTTAGGTATAGCGTTACATCACGTAATTAGCGTTATACCTTATAACTATCCTCTCCTCTTACCTTTAACCTTTTCTTATATTTAGTGTTATAAGGTAATAACTATATACTATGAAGGTCATAGTACGAATCCTTATTTCATAAACTTAAGCTCTAGTATAGATCCTTTACTACTTAGCTAAAGTAACCTCTTATTATTCTTTATACCTTAATAAAACCTATAAACTATAGAGAGGAAATTAGGAAAGAGCGTATATTTATAACTCGTAGGTAGTCTAGCTAGCTTTAGTCTTTTTCATTATTGTTCCTTTTTTTTTAGTATTACTATGTTCTTTATTCTTTGTCCTATATTAGTCTAGTATTATTATTTACTTAAATAAGGTTTTTATTATTCTTTGTTCTTATTATTAATTGTTTTTCACTTATTGTTTTCGTGAATCTACTAAGGTAAGTTCACTCTTTATTAATAAAGGTAAATTCACTTTTTATTATAAGTATAAAGGTAAGCTACTAGATCTATAAATTCCCTTCTTCCTTCCCTTCTTTCGCGTTTCTTTTCTCTTTTCTTAATATTAATATTTCCTTAAAATACTTTGTCTTAGTTTAGTACTAGACTATTAACTATACCTAGAATTAAATTTTATCCTCCTCCTAATTAAGAGACTTTAGCATTTAATATTCCTTATAGCCCTTATTACTCTTATATTCGCAGCGCTATTAGGTCTACTAAAAAGAGCTATTAAGACGTCCGCGAGTTTCCTAAGTGTTTCCGTTATATTAGGCGTTAGAAAAATTGCTAGTTATATATTAACTTAAAGTACGCTTATTATTATATAAGTGTTTTAGTTTCTTTAATAGTCTAGTACTTTACTAACATCTTTTATAGTATCCTACTACTACTACTAATCTACTAGCTACTCTTTAAGCCTCTATTAAGGCAATTTATACTTACCGTCATACTTCTAGAGAGAAGCGTAGATCTATAGAGAATAAGAAGAAACTTTACAAAGTTGTTAATAACTATTATAATAATCTTAAAACTTGTTTTCCTTTAAATAAAACGTTTATAATATCTTTAATAACCTCTCTTTTTGTCGTCGCTTTTACACTTACTACCTCTACTATTTCTATTGTTTTAGTAGATCTAAATGTTCTATCTACCTTATAGGAAATTAAGTAAGGTATATAAGACATAAAATAAGACTATAAGGCTACTTTAGCTAAATTAAAATAGGAGTACTTTAATAATATTAACATTCTTTCTAGTAAGATATATACTTTACTTAATAAGATTCAAAGACTTTAGGCCACTATTACTAAGGTCTCTTATAAGCGTCGCGTCTCATTTTTCTCTTTATTACTCTTATCTCTAGAGCCTAGCACTCTTACATAAAAGGCGTTAGAGTCTAATACTAGTAGTATAGCTAATACTTCTATCGTAGGATCAAACGATATAAGTAAAACGAATATTAATATAACTATTACTATATCTAAGTCTATTATTATAAAGGCTAGACTTTCTAATACTTCTAATAGTAATATTAAAATACCTAATAAAGAGGATAAGGTAACGGCCTAAGTAAGGACTTTTAAGATAACTCAAAATTAGCGCTAAAACAAGAGTAAGAAGGTAAAATTAACTCCTTAAAAACGTATTAAGGGATTTTAGTTTTATAAAAAGGATTTAGCTAGTATTAGTCCTATATTATAGCGTTTTTTAGTTTATTATTTAGAAAATATTTTAAAAGTACTATTTATAATTAGTATATATTAATTATTATTTGTTTCTTATAATTTATTTCTTCTTTTATATATATATTTTTATTTTTTCTTTCCTTATACTTTATATACTAGTCCCTTACTAGACTTATATAAGGGTTTTAACTTTTCTTTTACTTTAAAGTTATCTAATTTTTTAGGCACGTTTCTTAAGTGTTCTATTAGTTCTTAATCTAGTTCTTTCTAGCTAACTTAATAGACTAGGTAGTAAGTTCTTTTAGGCTTATCTATTTCTTTTTTCTTTAGTATTATTTCTACTTCTTATTCCTTTTCTTTATCTATCTTATCTAGAAGTAGTTCTATATTAAGACCTTAGTAGTATAGTTCTAATAGACTAATATAGAATACTAGGTGTATTCTCTCTATGTTATTAAGCAATTTTAATCTATAGGCTTACTAGCTTACTATCTCTTTTATTATAAAAGGCCTTATGTATTTAGCTACGTACTTCTTCTTAGGCCTAAGGGATCGTAGATTTTTAGAATTTAATATTACTTCTTGTCCTTTGTTATAATATTATAGTGTATGTTTTTAGTTAAAGTACTTTTACTAACTTTTAATCGTAGAGTGTAGATAGTCTTATAGCTTATCTTATATTACTTTTAGTTTCGTAGCTTACTCCTCTACTTCTAGGACTTTAGTTAGAGGTTCCTTTTCTCCTTTTTCTATATTTTTAGGTAGTCTTAAGTCTATACCTATTATATACTAGAGTAGCGTAGTTCTAAGAGATACTTATTTTAAATTATTATAGGAAAATTTAGCTTAATATAGCTAATATAACTAATCGTCTTAGTAGTAATTAATATATAAGTAGAAGTATTATTCTATAACCTAGTTCTACCTTTCTATTTAGCTATTAGTTTATAAATAGAAAGTAGTACTTAGCTAGCGCTTTATTTTCTATCTCTAATATAAGTTTACCTAGTATTTACTAATAAATAACGAACCTTTATTAGTAACTATTAATATAAGGAACCCTTATTTAGAGCAAATTTCTTTTTCTATAAGATCTATAAGGTTATAGGCTTTTATTTCTATATCTATAAAGATATATCTTACGTATTTAGATAACTAATATACTTATACTATTATACTATTAACTATAGAATCCCTATACTTAGCTAGTAGTAGTTCTACTACGAAGTTAGTAGACTAATATTTTAGGAGTTTATTTAAACCTAGTATTAGTAAGGAGGTTAGTTCTCTATAAGGCTAGTATCTATATAGTTTATGTCTTTAGTACGCGTTATATAGTTTAAGGTATTTCTTTACGTCTTTTTTTAACATAAGCTACTAATACTTCTATTTTAAGGTAAATATAGTTTCATCGTTTCCTAAGTACCTAGATACTAGATTATTATAGTATTAGTATAGGATACAGCCTATAAGTACTTCATTTTTAAGGATCATAATTAATTCTCTATTTCTGACTTTATAGCATAAGATACTATTATTACGTTTCTTATAAGATAAGGTAATTTCACTATTATTAAGCTTATAGATTACTTTAATATAGGAATATAACTAAGATTATATAGAACTAATAAGGTCTACTAAGCTTACTAGTGTTTCTTTATAGATCTTATCTAATTTAATCGTTAAATATATATTAACTATAGAAGTAGAATCTATGTAGCTAACACGTCTTATAACGTAGGCCTCTAGGTATAAACTACCTCTAACTATAGGTTTACTTATTACTCTAAAGGCAGACTACAAGATAGGCAAACTATAGTCTCTAGCGCTAGTAGTACTAGAGGGGTCGTTATTCGTTAGAGAGGAACTTTCTATTCTAGTATTATATACCTTATTTAAATTTAAAACATTTATAGCCGCGATTAATACGCTAGTATTAGTATTCTAGTAGTTATTACTACTTATAAGGTTCTATAATATAGACGTTATTAAGTTATATTTAGCTTACATTTTGCCTAAGACGTAATAATCTAGTCTTCTTAATAGACTATTAGTAGAATTAGTCTTTCCTAGAGTGTATTTAATAATTATGTTATATTAAGATAACTCCTCGACTATTTTAGCTTATCTTTAAGAGAGACTTTTTATAGATAAGAAGTATTTTAAGCTATTATAGTCGCTAAGTATTTTAGTAGTCGATTTTATAGAATAGAGGTAGTACTACTAATGTCTAGTAACTTATTTAATAACTAGTAGCTCCTTATCGTAAGTAGAGTACTAGTACTCTACGTTACTTATTTTTTAACTATAGTATATAAATAGGTGCTAATCTAGGCTAGTACTAGAGACGTATAATTACGAGATAATTCTTATAATCGTATAGTCTAAAGTATCCGTCTAGATTCGTAGTTCTTTGTTCTTATTAAAGTGTTAGAGCGTTACTACTTCTTAAAACGCTTATTTTAATATATTAAATCTCTATTATACTTTATTAGTCTATTTAAATAAGGGAGGTCTTTTACTATCCTTCATTTTTAGCTTCTTTATAAGTATATTAAGGAGTATATAATAACTCGCGAAGTTATTAATAAACCTTTAGTAGTAGTTTATAAATCCTAAGAACTCTTCTACTTATTTAATACTTATAAGGATAAGCTAATCTTTAATAGTACTAATCTAGTCTAGTTCTATTAATATTCTAGTAACGCTAAGTACGTAGCCTAGAAAATCAATAGTTTAGACTATAAAAGCGTACTTTACTACCTTAAGAAATAACTTATATACCTAGAGTTATTCTAGGACTATAAATACGTCCTTTTTATATTATTTGTCTATATCTAAGAAGATTAGTATATTATTAATATATACTATGTAAATCCTATCTACTAATTCCTCTAATATTATGTTTATATAACTTTAGAACGTTACTAGGGCATTTATAAGTCTAAATAGTATTACTAGGTACTTATAGTACTTATATTAGTACTAAAATACCGTTTTCTATTTATCCCTTTCCTTTATTTATATTCTATAATAAGCGTCCCTTATATCGATTTTTATGAACTATTTCTTTCTTATGATTCTATCTAACATTTCTATAATTAATAGTAAGGGGTACTAGTTCTTAATAGTTATATTATTTAATCCTTTATAATCGATATAGAGCTATAAGTCTATTATATTTTTCTTTAGGACAAAGAGGATTAGTACTCTTACTAGACTTTTACTAGGCTAGATATAGTCTACTTTTAATTCCTTGTCTAAATATTCTTATAGTATACTTAGTTAGTAGTCTCTAAGTATATATATAAGTCTGTAAGGTAGCTTAGCGTTTAGAATTAGATTAATTACGTAGTTAAACCCTATAGATTCTAGTAGTTTTCTAGCTTCTTTATATTAAAATACGTCTTTAAATCTAGCTTCTAGAATCTATAGTACTATACCCTTAAGGTAGTTTATAGATTTATTATATTCTAATACTTCTATTAGTCTATAGAGGGCTATTTCTAATGTTCTATTTTTAGCTCTATTATTATTAATATCTATCGCTTCTAATAGTATAGTGCTAGGCTAGAACATCTATGTCCTTTCCTTCTAGTCTATTATTAGATTTATTTAGTAAAGCTATAAGTCTTTAAGTAGTATGTCGTATCCTTTTATATCTATAGAGTAAAAACGTTCTTTAGATTCCTATACTATACTAGTACTATCTTTTAAGATAAGTTTTATATTATAATTACTATAAACTATAAAACAATGCTCGTTAGAAGCTTCTACTTATAAGGCTTTACTAGTAGTTATTTATAGTCCTATTAATAGTATAAACTTATATAATATAAAATTCAATTTTACTTCTAAATCTATTAAGACATAAGCTAGTATTTGCTTATTATCCTTCCTATAGTAGACCTTAATATTAGTCGTAAATTGTTCTATATTTAGGCTAGTTTATGTGCTTAGCTATAGTAAGGCGATTATAGTAACTAAGCGTTTAAGTTTTTTGCCTTTAAGTACTTTAGTCTTACGTGTCCTAACTTATTATAGCTATAATAGCGTAGTTTAGCCTTTCTATTAAACTAGTTCTAAGTGTTTCTAATAGGCGTATTATTTATTAAGGAAGCTAGTTTATATTTATTATTAGACTAGTCTTAGCCTCTTAATAAGTATTTATTACCTTAATAAGTAGAGTAGTTTTCTCTTAGGTTATTATTTTAATAATTATTGTTTCTTAAATAAGTATTATGTCTCTAGTACGAATTGTCCTTTCTATGTTTACGTCTTTAAAATAGCTAAGTATTAAACCTTCCTCTTTTATATACTAAAATAGCGTTAGACCCTTTATATCTCCGTTAAGATAAGCCTCTACTATTTAATTTAATAACGCCTTTTAGTTATAAGAGTTAGGCCTTTACTCTATCCTTTATATTAAGGGCTATCTAGAGCCTTTAATATTCGGCCTTTAAGTCTTAGGTTACTCCTTAAGTTAAAGTAATAATATATTCCTAGTTAGTAATTAGTTCCTTAAAGGCTTCTTTAGCGTAATTCTTAAGGTATTATATAAAATTAACTATAGATTATCTTTCTTATTAATAGGCGTCTCTAAATTTAGCCTAGTATTTAAAACTTCTTTTCTATTAGTCTAGTACTAAGTTTTTTAACTAGTCTTATAGATAGTACTAGGTTTTATAAGTAGTATAGTCTGTTTCCTCTATGTAGGTACGCTAACGTATAGATAAGTTACTCTTTAAAAAGGTAACTATATAGTAGACCTTATTAATATTATTATAATAGATATATAGTTAAGCCTTAAAGATATAAGTATATACTTCTATAAAGTCCTTTACCTTTATGAAATTATAACCTTAATAGAGTCGTTTTAGAGAGTTAACTTATATTAATTTTTCTTTTTATCTTTCTTAGTAGATTATATCCTTATCTATACTTAGCATTAGTCCTAGAGAAGTATAGGTCTAAATTAGTATAAGAGTTTGTCCTTAGAGTTCTAGGATAACGTTATATCCTTAAGGAATTACTAAGAGAGTATATCCTCTAATATTAGAGATAACGCTATATCTTAAAGGGACTATAGTTAGTCCTTTAGTAGTTAGTCTTTAATTAGCCTTAACTTAAATAACTTCTAACTAAAGTTCTACTAAATAATTAAGGATTTAACGTTATAGTTTATTATTTAAGTTTAGTATTATATAAACTACTAGAACTAGTTTAGTTATCTATATAACTTTAGGACTTTATATAAACGCTTCTAGGCTACGATAGCTAGCTTTAGGTTTATGTATAATTATCGTAGATCCTTAAGGGATACTTCTAGGTAACTACATATCTACTATAGATCTAGCATAAGATCTAAGTACTAGTATCATATTTTGTCTAATTACCTTTAACCTTATTTAGGTTTTAGGAGAGATTAGAATTATAATAGTTAAGTACTAGATATAGGTAAGGAGACTAATATAACCTATAGTAGAACAGTACTAGATATAGATATAGATATCGTAAAGCTATAGCTAGGTTTCCTATAGAAACTAATCTCTAAGGAATCTAAGGGATATTCTCTATATACATAATATTTATACTTCTAATAGTGTAGACCTTCGGTCTAACGTTATTCTAGTATAGGGGCTATTTAGGCATAGCGTTATATTACGTAATTAGCGTTATACCTTACAATTAATAGGATAGATTCTAGTTACTTTAAATACTAATCTTATGTTCCTTTATATAAAGGTAGTTACTCTTACTTATATATAATAATCTATAAACCTTTGCTTATTAGTAGGTAAAGAATTATTAATTATACTTATATTTTAAAGAGCATACTTATATCCTTATTTTAATAGTATAAATATAGCTATATTAAGTAGTTAAAGTACATAAGATATATATAGAGGTAGATAAATGTAATATATGTTATTTAAAAGAGCTTTAGCTATAAAACTTAGACTTATATATATAGTATAACTATTAATAATTAATAGTCTATTTTTTTAATTTAATCTTATTTCTAATATAAAAACATCATTTAACTAACTATTATAGATATCTAATATTATCTATACATTCTCTAATGTTATATATAGCTAGTCTAGTAACTTATAATTAAACTATTATTATTAAATATGTTTTCCTTTAAAAATAATAACTAGCCTAATAAATTTACTATTTATACTTATATATTCAACTATTATGACCTATTCTCTATTTGTTAGTTCTTTTAATAGTGTACTATTATTATGTGCATCTCTATAGACATATTAATTAAGTCTACTACTAATAGTAAGGCTAGTTTCATCTATATTCCATATATCTTTAATTACTCTAAAAGGTCCTAAAATCCCTTTAAAGCCTTCGGAGTACATCTATTAATACGCTGAATATCGATTAATCGTCTAATAAGAGCCTTAACTTAATTATAGCGTTTAGTAAATGTATAAAGCTAATTTATCCTTAATAGTCAAAAATCCTTATTATTTTCCCTTAACTTATTAGCTATATAAAGTACTTATGCGCGGTTTAGAGCGTAGCTATCGTAGTCTATACGTATAATCCATCTACATAGATCTTCCTCTTAATTATTAGTAAGTCTTTTCTGTCTTTAGTGGCCTTTTTTAGCTAATTGTTCTCTAGACATTCTACTTTATAAAGTTGTTCTTTTTATACCCCATTTTTGCGCTGTTTTACTAATTGAACGAGGAGGACGTGTAGAAAGGTCTTCTAATACTAATTTCAAACGTGTATCACGATTAGATGTTATGTTAAGAAGTTATTACGTGTTGAAGTTCATGTATTATTATTAATTATATCAAAAATTATTACTAAGAACTACGTGTAACGAAAACCCCGTAGTATACGTTAATGATAATTAATTAAATAATTAGCTAATAATCTTTGATAATTATAGTGTTATTAATACTTAAATAATTGATGTTATATAGCACACTTCTATGTAATCTATTAAGCTAATTAATGACTATATGAAAATTTTTATACTAAGACCTCTAGAGTTTTACATACCCCTTTAGCTATTAGAGCTAGTAGTATAATAGCTAAATAATATAAATGAAATAAGAGAATAGTAGCTATTAAAGCCTTATGTTATTATACTAAGTTTTTTAATAATTATTTTGTAGTTATGTGACTGTTTTTATGAAGATTTTCTACTTATAATTAATAAGTAACTAAGTAAATAAATAAGTATAGAAAAAATAAATATAATAAATAAAATAATTAATTTATTATACTTATTAATAAGTGCTTAATAAACTGCTTATATTACTAAGCTAATAAGGGCTTTATAAGGCTATTAGTAATTATCTTATTACTTAAGGTCTATATAATTAATATCTATTATAGTTGTTTTCTAAGCTCTTACCTTAATTAGTAATTATGAATATTAACATACTTTAGCTTTATTATTAATGTTATAAGATTATTTAACATAAGTCTAATAGTCTATTAATCATCTTATTAAATTTAAATATATAGTGAATCTTTAATAATTAATCTAAATAATCTAATCTATTAGAGAGCATATTTAATAGCTTTAGAAAGAGCTAATAATTTAGCTTCTATACTTAATGTTATAACTATTGCTTATTTACTTACCCTTTAGTTAATTAGACTATTAAAATATTTAAAGATATATCTTTATATACTCTTTCTTAATTAGTAGTTATTAAAGCTTATATTATAAGAGGTAACTAAGCTTAGTAAAGGTAAAAATCTATTAAATTTAATAGCTATTACTTCTATTATAAAAAGGTAGGTAATTACTTTATTAGTAAGAAGCTAATATATTAAAGATAGATTTTTAAGATATTTAGCTAATCTTAAGGCTATAAATAAGATATCTAGTCTTAATATAACTAATATAAAGTTAATTAATCTAATCTTTTATTAATATAATAAAATCTCTTAAGGTAATACTTATCCTTTATTTAAAATAAGGTTTATTAATATTAATAAAGGTGTATTTACTCTCTTTATAATTTGTATACTATTAAAAAATCTTTAATAAATTGTTCTTATATATTACTATTAAGAGAGTGTAATAGTCCTTTTTAATTTATCTCTTATAACTTTAACTAAAAGGAACTAACTTAGTTCTCTAAGCTCTTTTAACTTATATACTTAACTTAATTATTTCTTAAATTAATACTAAGTATACTCTTTATCCTTTTTATAATAAGTCAAGATAATATTATCTATAAAGAAGAATAAGTATAATTATTAATTCTTAAAGATATATAAAGCTTTTAAGACTTTAATTAATCTAAGTTTTTTAATAGTTAATATAAACTCCTTATACTAAAAGGCTAATACTTGTTTTAATCTATATAAAGCTTTTTATAGCTTTAATACTTATCTATTTTAAAAAGGTTAATTTAATAATTTAAAGCTTTATAAAATTAAGCAAAAGGTTAATTCTTATAGTAGTATATAAAGATATATATTTATAATATCTAATTAATAAGTTTCTAAATCCTAGTAAGTAATAATAGCTACTATAAATCTAAACAACTTAGTATATAGAGTTATAGTATATATATTAGCCCTTATAGCTTATAAATTACCTCTAACATAGATTCTAGCCTTATGTTTTATTAATTCTCCTTTCTTATTTAGTTTATACTTCTATACTTATATTAATAAGAGGAGTAATGTTAATATATATAGTTAATTAATAATAGTCTATATATCTTTTAATTAAATAATTATTAATTTAATCTTTATAGCTTTTTTAAACTATTTTCTATAAGGATATATAAGAAGGTCTTTATATGTTATTAGTTCTAGAGGTAATTATTATAAATTAAATAACTAAAATTACTAAAATGAACATAATAAAATAAATGCTAAATAAAATATATAAAGATTAGAGTCTTTACTAAATAGTTAATTATAAAGGAATATAAATAATAATAATAATAGTTTTAGATCTAGAGTTACTCTTAGAGAAGGATAATAATCATTTTCTATTATACTATTCTATAATTAATTAATTACTTATAATACTCTTTAAGTAATTATTTATAAATTATCTAAATTAATAGTATCTTTAACTATATCTTATATTACCTTACTTTCTTCTTTTATTTCCTTTAGACTTTATTAAGTTATACTAATAATAGCTTATAGAATTAAAGATAGTTATGTAGCTAGTTTAAAAAACTTAGTCTTATTAAATTAGATATCTCTTATAATAATAATTAACCTTTTTATAAGACTTTAAAGTCTAAAGATATTTATTAAGTTATAGCTAGTAAGATATCTAATAATAGCTTTATTATTAACCTTATAACCCTTAATAAATTATTTATTATAATAATAGCTTATATATCTAATAAGTTTAAGGTAAGATATATATAGCCTTTTTATTATAGCTTTTTTATAAGAGTTATTTAACTAAGCTTTCTACTTAAAGTTTTATTTAATAGATAAGTAGCTATCTTATATAACTTTAGCTATACTTCTTTAGGAAGTTTACTTAATATTCTTAGAGCCTTAGCTCTTTAAGTAATAATTCCTTCTTGTCTTTTAATATGTCTATTCTACTAAGAGGTATATAAAGCTAAATATTTAGTAAAAATACCTTATAAAGTAATCTAGTCTTTTAATGCTTATAAGAATAATGTTTTATTATCTATTCTAAGATATATAATAGTTTTTAAGAGTTATAAAGATATAAAGTAGTTATTTATAAAGTTTATCCTTATTTTAATAATGTCCTTTATCTTATACTTACTTAATAGAGTATTTATAAGGTTAAAATTACTATAGATACATATAAAATAGCTAATATATCTATTATTATTAAAAGCTAATAAGGTAATTATAATAAGATTAAAGGAAATCTTTTTAAAAAGCTTAGATAAAGGTGATATTAATTTACTCTTTAAGATTTATTAATATAATTTTATAAGAGTATAAACCTTATAAATCTAATAATTTTATAAGAGTATAAACCTTATAAATCTAATAATTTTCTGTTTCTTTTATAATAATATAGCTAATTATTAATTCTTAAAGATAATTAATTGCTTTCTTATAAGGGTAACCTATAATATTATGCTATAATATAGTAGTTCTTATAGTAGTAGTATATATGCTCTAAAACTCTAATACTACTAAAATAATACTTCTTTAAGTATTATCCTTAATAATAAATTAATTATATTTAAGAGTAGTATTACCTAATTTCCTTATTAAATTTAAGAGTTTTTAATAAAGATAAGGTGTGTTTTTTATATTAAGATAAATTAATCCTTTAATTAATCTATTAAGACTAATAAGATTAGTTAAAATACTAAGAATTATATAGATATTTATTAACTTAATCTTAGTTTTTCTACCTTTAAGGTTAATAGATACTTTACCTTATACCTTTATCTTTAACTTTAATATACTAGTATCTAAATACTTAGAAAGTGTAGTATCTCTTGTTTTTTTAAACTTTAATTATATAGATTTATTATAAATATAGTCTATTAAGCTAGAATTAAGAATCTAAGAACTTATAATACTAAGAAGTTAAAGATAAGTTACTTTAAATAATTCTTATTATTAGTTATCCTTATTTAAGTCTTAGATTACTATAGCTATATTACTAATTATAATCTTTTAATTACTTAATAATATTAGTAAAGATAATCTTTAATTTTTATAACTAACACTTCTCTTAATAACTAAATTAATATAATCTCTTATTATTTAATTTTAAAGTTATTATTAAACCTTCTAGTTAACTAAGTTATTTATAGATTAGCTATTTAGCTTAAGAGATTTATTAAGGTAGTGATAGTTAGTATAATAATAAGATCCTTTATAAAGGTACTTAACTTTCCTTTTACTATTACTATTATTATAGTTTTCCTTCTTTTACTAATCCTTTAATAATGTTAAAAAAGCTAATAATCTACTCTTTAAGAGCTTAACTAATTATTTAAGAGTATAAACCTTCTTAAAGGCAGTAATTAATTAAGAGAAAGTCTACTTAATCTTATCCTTTTCTTTAAGTTTAATAAGATATGTTTCTATAAATATAGGATTAATTTTTATAATTAATAATAAGAAGTCCTTTTAAGGATTAATCTTACCTAAGAGTAGTAATTTAAGCTTTAGTACTTTATAAAAGGCTCTCTCTTATAATTATAACTATAATTTAAGATTATATATACTCTTAAGACTTAAAAGTTGTTTTCTCTATACTTGTTTAGCTTTTAATAAGCCTTTAATTATTAATAAAGTATACTTATCTTAGAGATATACTAACATAGCTTATAGATGTATATCCTTAAGTATTATAAGAGAAGTAAATACATATAAAGTAACTAATTTATGAATTAGAGTTATTAAATTTAAAAGGGATTTTTACTTATTATTATATTCCTTAATTAGAGTGTTATATAACTAATAGTTTAATGTTAGTACATCTATAACTAATGTTATTATTACTATAGTTAATAGCTCTTCTTATTCTAGTTCTAGTAAACTAATTACACTTCTTATATTTAGTCTTCTTATTATAATAATAGAAGAGATATATACTTCTATATAAGTATGTAGTAGCGTATAGGACCTATAGCTTATAGTAGCTATAGATATAGACTAATTACTAACTTTAATAGATGACTTAGAAGTTAGACTATATATATTTAGGTGCGCGTGCCAAGACGCGTCACGTGATTCTTATCCGTACTTACTAGGGTTGTCCTATAACATATAACTAATAGATTTATACGTTATTAAGTTAGCTTAACTAATAATAAGGTAGTAGATATATTTAAGGTATATAAAAGAGACTTATGTAGTTTTAAAAGGCTTAATAGCTTTTTAAGAAGTAATAGATTAACTAAATCCTAAATATAAAGGCCTTTTACTCTCCTTATAATATAATACTTCTATATAATCTAATTACTTAATTCTTATAGTATAATAGCTATTCTCTTAAAGGTTTATTCCTCTATTATGTTAATAGAGGAGAGTTTAATATATATTTATGCTTTTATTTATATTGTTTCTCTAATAATAGAGAGTTTCTTTTCTTCCTTTTTGTAGTAGTAGTTATACTAAGCTTATAACTATTAAGTTTTTAGCTAACTAATTAATTTAATATAATAATAATTAATCAAATAATTAGCTAATAATCTATGATAATTATAGTGTTATTAATACTTAAATAATTGATGTTATATAGCACACTTCTATATAATCTATTAAGCTAATTAATGACTATAAAAATTTTCATACTAAGACCTCTAGAGTTTTACAATAATTGTAAATCTCTAGAGGTCTTAGTATGAAATTTTTATTTAATTATTAATTAGCTTAACTATGTTAATTAGAGAGAGTAGTTAGTACTAGTTACAAAAAGGTTAGTACTTATTACTAGTAGCTAGTACTAAGTTTCTCTAGGACGCAGTTTAGCTAAGGCTCTATATACTTCGCTATTAGGTTCTAAGTAACGGGTCTAGGATCAGGAACTACTATCCTAGAATTTCTAGATTTCCTTATTAAGCTAGCTAAACTCTAAAAGTCACAGCCTGTTTTGTTGCCCTAGAAATACGTAATAATTAAGTTAATGTGTAATTTGAAACTTACGTATTAAATTTTAATAATGTGAATATATATACTACTTAATTATTAATTATTATTAATACTATTACTATAAGTATAATAACTAGTTATAGACAATTTCTAGTTCGTAAACTTCTAAGTAATAGCGTACGTAGTAGAGAGGTTAGCGCGAATAGGGAGATAGTGAATATAAGAGATAGTAGCGCGAGTAGAGGAGTATTAATTATACTACCTATATTACTAAACCTAGTAGGATCTAGTTATAGCGTCTTTTCTATTAACAAATTAACAGCCTTTAGAGCCGTAGCTACTTCTGTAGTTAACGTTATAATAAATACTACTTATTTAAATCCTACCTCTAGTACTAGTAGACGTAGAAAACATAAATTAACTACGACTCTAAGTAATCTACTAGGCTAATAGCGTACTACACTAGTAGAAAGGACTCGTTAGACTAAGGAAGCTATAAAGGCGATGTTTATAGAGCTTATCGAGCTAAGTAATACTAGAAAGTAAACTAATAATAGTAGGTATAAGATAGACGACCTTAACGATGTCGTAAGAATACTAGTTTCTATAAACTATCATTATACTATAATATAGATCTATAGTAAATTCGATAAGTTTAAGAGAATATAGAAGGAATAGAAAGCTCACAATTCTTATATATCTAGATAAGGTAGTAATAACAATAGTCTTCTTATAGCTAATAAAGATACTACTAATAAGTATTTTATAAAGTATCTAGAATTAAAACAATTTCGCCTAAAAGGCTCTATATTTATTAGATAACTAGAATAGCTTCTTAGAGTAATTAGTCTTATAGAAGATTATGCTTCTAGTATTAACGAGGTCCTTAATAAGCTTAAGGCTATAAAAGTAATAGAAGAGATATATACTTCTATATAAGTATATAGTAGCGTGTAGGACCTATAGCTTATAGTAACTATAGATATAGACTAATTACTAACTTTAATAGATAACTTAGAAGTTAGACTATATATAATTATATACGCGTGCTAAGACGCGTCACGTGATACTTATCTATACTTACTAAAGTTATTCTATAATAACTACCTCCTCTCTCTAGTAGCTTAACTCTAAGTCGTTTTAGATAGGCTATAAGCTTGTCCTTTACTTACTTTTACCTTATAAGACTCTTATAAATACCTTACAAGTCGTAGGATTTTGCGACTCTAGTATCTTATAGGCCTTAGGCTTTTAGATCTAAAAACTTTAAGAGACTTACTACTTAAGTATAATTTAAACCTTAAACTAGGCGTTTTTGCCTTACTAGGTAGAAGTATAATGTAAGGGTTTTGTACGTAAGGAAGAATAATGTCTCGTATATAGCTAAAGGCTATATAATTCTACGCTATTATCCTTGAAGGTTCTTCTAGCGTTCTATATATAGGTCTTAAGAGCTTTATTAAGGACCCGAATACGAGTAGAGTAAATATAGAGTAACGTTAATCTAGGGATATAACGTATGTAATCTACTAGCGTTATCCCTACGACCGTCTACACGTAACCCGTCTATATATGCTTATTATAGTATCCTCTTATCTACGCTAATGTCCTTAGTAGCATATACTTACGGCCTTAATAAAAACCTCTATAAGGAAAAGAGTATCTACGGCATTAGCTATAACGTATGTAATTCGCTTATTAGGTTTTATTCTTTATTACTATCTTATTGTATTTTCACTCTTTATGTTTGCCTCTTTGTTCGTGAATCTTAGCTATTATTGTTGAAAGTGAATTTCATTCTCTTTTATAACTTCTTTATATTTATACTCACGTATACTATAAGCGGTATTATAGTATTCACTTTATAAATAACATAAAAGGTAGGATCTATATCCTTATGTTTTTCTTCCTCTCTCTCTTCTATCTCCTTTTCTATTTTTAAATCTAGCTATTAATTTAGTAACTTAACTCTAACGCCTCTACTTACTTATAATACGTAAACTTATTTACTATAGTATTTGTTAAAGTGCTACTATTTATTAACTATAAGGTCGCCTTTTTGAAGATTATTAGTTTTTCTCCTAAAGCTATCGCTATGCACGACGTTATAGAACGTGCGTCTTACCTTCGTTATGTCTAAAACATCTCTATTAAGGGAGATTAATGTAACTACGACGTAAGTTCTAGTCGTAAGTGTAAACAATATGTTTCTTTAAAATATAAGTGTATTAATACTCTCTCTAAATTTAATAGACATATCGAACGTCTCTACGATGTCTATAACGATTATACTATAGCCGTAGCTAATACGCTTACACGTTTAGGTAATAACGATGCTGCTATTACTACTAACCCTAAGGTGTAGCTTCATAGATTAAAGCTAGTACGTCTCTAACGTACCTTTAATTCTTAACTTAAAGTTGCCTATAAACGCGCTTAACTTACTAATGTTCCTTTTAGCTAACCTTTAAAAAACCTTATCTTAACTCTTAATCTTCTTTCTTTAATACTTATAGAGTAGAAGAAGATTGCTTCTAGTATAGAAACCTCTTCTACTACTACTAGCGCTATAGGTGCTTCTTTATAGAAGTTAGAAATTGCTACTAGTAGTATAAATACTACTACTCTTATAGAATTAGTAACTTCTATAATTACTTCTATTAAGGATATAGCTACTAATCTTAAGGAAGCTACCGCTTTTGCCCGCGATGTAGCTATGTACTACGCCTAAATTACCTCTAAATTTAGCTTAGTATGTTTTTCCTTTTTCTTTGTTTTTTTTTTTTAATAGTAATAACTAACTAAAGTAGAACGCTAGTGTTACGCCTATTCTTCTATCTTCTTCTCCTTCGTCTTTAGTATTATTACTACCCCTTAAAGGTGTTAAGGATAATCCTTTAGGGTAGTCTTAGGAAGTAGAGCCTAACGAAGAGGAAGATAGCCTTAAAATAGATAATACTTAATAATTAGATATAGGTTACTTAAGGGATAATTAAGAGATAATAATAGATTCCTTATTTTTGTTTATTTTTTCTTTTGTTTAATATTACGACATATCCTAGAGATGCTTCTTTAAAACTATATAAAAATCTAGTATAAATAACTGTTTATGCTTCTTACTTATATTTCCTCTTTTTTTCTCGTACCTATACTTCTAATAGATCTATTATATTGTCAAATTTAGATTCTAGCTCCTATGAATCCTAGCTCTTATTATAGCCTTCCTATTAGAGCAAGTATTCTTTAATACTAGCTTATCTACGTTTATTTAATATCTTTTCTATAGACTATATTATTTTGCTATCTATAGATAATTCTAGTGCTAATATGTTAGGAGAGGGTTCCTTAGAGCGTTCTTAAGCTAGCTTAAGTAAAGAAACATAAAAAACATTATGTATTTAGTAGTATGCTAGTAATACTAAGTAATACGCCTACGTACTAATAGTATCACTTATATAGAAGGGTCTAATAAACTTACTTAATAATTTTTTACTCATACGTAATATACTTAGATTCTCGCTACTTAACTATATAAGATCTCTAATTTAGAAGTGTATAGGTTTATGTTTCTAGTCGTAATATTTTTTCTAAAACTCTTATACATAAAGTAGGTTCTTCGTAAGCGCTTTACGTACTTCTCGGAAGCGTTGTACTTTGTAGACCGCGTTAGGTACCTAGTTGTCGTAAGAGGGTCTCTTAAGTATCGCAAGACCTAATCGACTATACGAGTAGCTTACGTAGGATCTACTTAGTTATTAAGTAGGACTTAAGTACTACTTACTTAAGGTATTATAAATTTGTTAAAATTTTTGTTAAATTCAATTGAATCGTTTTGATAGGTCTACGGGCTATAACCTAGTTATTAAAGTAATTAGAAATAATAGGGATGTTATAGCGTGTAGTACCTAAGTCTAATAATAGCTGTAGGTAGATAACTAATTACTAGCTTCTCTAAGAGAAGGCCCCTAAGGTTAATATTATATAGGTGTAAGCTACTAAGCCTAGGCTACGTAACTATGTTACGTGTCCCGACTAGGCTATCCTATAACATAATATCATAGTCTCATTACTTAGTGTCTAGTACTACTCTATTATAATTAAGTCCTAGGCTACTATTAAGGCTTCTTCTTCTACCTCTTCTTTAAGTACTTCTCTAAGTACTCTTACTACTCTAGTTAGCTCTTATAATTAGGCTATTATTACTATAGTATTAAGTACTACTCTTATTATTTATTTAGATCTAGCTCTAGTTTCTGTAGTTTTAGATATAGCTACTACTATTACTAATTTATAGGTAGTCTAGTAAACTACTCTAGATATTATCTTAGGTCTTAAAGACCTCGTTATTAGGATAGTATCTCTTATAACTAGTATTAACACTATTATGTTAGATATCTAAGTAGATACTTCTAATACTTAGAACATAGTTTGTTTATCTACTAGTACTATTAACACTACCTTAGAGTACCTTCTAAAGGTAGAAGAGTATATTACTTATATAGAGACTAATATTTACTTAGTATTAATATCTCTTTATACGTATTATTATTCCCTTACTAACGTAATTAATATCCTTATAGAGGATCTAGAAGAGAGTAATAAGGATTCGTTATTAGAGTCTAGTTAAGGGCTGTTTTTCTTATTCTTTTTCTTTTTCTATTTTCTTATATTTTAGTTTCATTTTTTATGTATTTATAAAGAGTTTTTGATTTTAATATTATTTGTTTATTTATATACTTATTATTATTTATCTTTTAGTTCTTACTAACGGCCTTTACTCCTTATTATTAGGCCTTTACTCTTCGTTATTAGTTCCTTATTAATAGTCTTTTAGTTCTTTTTAAATTTATTAATTTTGTTTTATACGTTTTCTAAGAACTTAATAAGTTTTATTATTAAAGTATCTTATCCTACCTACTTAACGAGGTAATAAGGTCTTCTTAGCTTACCTTATAGGCTTTTTTCTAAGACTGTTTTAACTTCCTATTTATTATACTTATTTATTTCCTCTAGTAAAGACTTAATATTAGACCCTTAATAATATAGTTCTAATAAGTTTACATAGAAGATAGGATATATTCTTTCTTATAATATTAGAATCTTTAATTAGTAAGCTTATTATCTTACTATTTCTTTAATAATAAATAGTCTTACGTATTTTATAAAGTACTTTTTCTTTAGCCTTAATAATTATAGATTCTTTGTATTTAGTATTACTTCTTCTCCTTTTTTGTAGTGTTTTAGTATATGTTTCTTATTAAAGTATTTCTATTAGTTCTTAATTATAGAATAAAGGTGTTCTTATAACTTCTTTCTTATAGAGTAGAGTATTACTACTCTTTCTTTAGATTCTAGTACCCTTTTAGGGACTTTACTTTCTGTTTCTCTCGCGTCTTCTAAGAGTAATACGTTAATACTATATATGTACTAGAGTAGTAATGTCTTAAGAAAGGCTTATTTAGAGTTATTATAGCTAAATTCTACCTAATGTAGCTAGTATAGCTAATTGTCTTAGTAATAATTAATATATATATATAAGTATGTTTCTATTATTTAGTTTTGCCTCTCTATTTACCTATCTATCTTAAGGTAGAACGTAGTACTTAGTTAACGTTTTACCTTCTACTTTTAGCATAAATTAACTTAGTATTTACATATAAAAAGAGAACCTTTATTACTAATAATTAACTTAGTAAAACCCTATTTAGAGAAGATTTCCCTCTCTATAAGGTCGGCTAAGTTATAGGCCTTTATCTTAATATCTATAGCTATATACTAAGTATATTTAGAAAGTCTATAGACCTATACTATAACGCTATCTACGATTTTACTACCTATTATAGAGAGGGGTAGTTTAATAACAAAATCTATAAACTAGTAACGTAGTATCTCGTTAGAACCTAGTATTAGTAACGACGTTAGCTCGCTATATAGTCGATATTAGTGTAGCTTATGTCTCTAGTATACGTTATATAATTTAATATACGCTTTTACGTTAGCTCTTATAGTTAGCTACTAGTACTTTTGCCTTAAGGTAAACATAGTTTTCTCTTTACCTAGATAGCTTACTATCGGATCATTATAGTGTTGTTTAAGGATACGTGCTACTAGTACTTTGTTCTTAGGTATTATAATTAATTCTCTATCGTCTATTATATAGTATAATACGCTATTAGAACGTTTTATATAGGATTCTTTATTTATACTATTATCTAACTTATATATTATATTACTACAAGTCTCTAACTAGGACTATATAGTACTAATAAGGTCTAATAAGCTACTTAGACAATCCTTATATATACTATCTATCTCTAAGATAGTATATAAATTAACTATAGAAGTAGGGTACGTGTAGCTAACACGCCTTACTATATAAGCTTCTTAGCGTAAACTACCTCTAATAGTATAATTACTTATTACCTTATAATAGCACCTCTAATATCCTACTAGGCTATACGGTCACTAATACTAAAATAGTAAAAGTACGGACAGTAATCGATCTCTAATCGATCTACTATAGAGGTATCTATATATAGTCTTAGTCCTATAACACCTTACTAGTAGACTACGAGGTAGACTTACTATAGCCTCTAGTACTAGTACTACTAGAAGGAACGTTACTTATTAGAGATTAGTAAATTACCTTTATGCCTTATACTTTATTATTTATTATTACTACTATAAGTAATATACTAGTCTTTATTTAGCTATAGGTTTCTTTACTTATTAAGTTACATAATATAGTAGTTATAGAATCATACTTAGCTTATAACTTACTTAGTACGTAGTAATTAGCACGTTATAATAGTCCGTTAGTAGGGTTCTATTTACTTAGTATATACTTAATAACGATATTATATTAAGATAACTTCTTAGTAATTTAAGCCTATCTTAGCGATAACGTCTTTATACTAAGGAAGTATTTTAAGTTATTATAGTTACTTAGGATTTTTGTTATTATCCTAGTAAAGTATAGATAATATTACTAATAGTATATGACCTATTTAACTACTAGTAGTTCCTTATTATATATAGAGTATCTAAACTCTACGTTACTTAGCTTTCTACTATAGTATATAAATAGACACTATTCTAAGTTACTACTATTACTATATAATTATATTACGATTCCTATAATTATAAAGTCTAAAGAATTAGTCTATATCTATAGTTCTTTAGTCTTATTAAAGTAATAGAGTGTAACTACTTCTTAAAAGGCACGTTTTAGTCTATTAAAACTCTACTATACTTTATTAGTCTATTTAAATAGTAGGGTTTTCTTACTATCCTTTAACTTAAGTCTCTTTATTAGTCTATTAAGAAGGTAGTAATATGATACGAAGTTATTAATAAACTAACGATAATAGTTAGTAAAGCTAATAAACTCTTCTACCTACTTTACGCTTATAGATACTAGCTAATTCTTAATAGTCTTAATTCTTTCTAGCTCTATAGATACTCTATTAATACTAAGTATATACTCTAGGAAGTCGATCTTCTATACTTAGAACACACATTTTATAGCCTTTAGGAACAAGTTATATAGTTATAATCGTTCTAGTATTATAAGTATATTAAGGCTATACTACTCCTTAGTATTAGAGAAGATTAGTATGTTATTAATATAGACTATATATATTTAATCTACTAGTTCTCTTAGTATGTTATTTATATACGACTAGAAGGTTACTAGCATATTTACTAGTCTAAAAGGTATTACTATATACTTATAATAACTATACTAATAATGAAATACTGTCTTTTACTTATTACTAGCTTTTATTTAAATCCTATAGTACATATTATAGATATCTATCTTACTAAACTACTTTTTTCTAGCTATATAGTCTAATATCTTAGTTATTAGTAATAGAGAGTAATAGTCTTTTACTATTATATTATTAAGTCCTTAATAGTCTACGTATAATCATAACTTAGTAGTGTTCTTTTTAGAGACAAATAAGATTAGTACTCTTACTAAGCTTTTACTTAGTCTTATTTACTCTATCTTTAGCTCTTTATTTAAGTACTTATATAGTACCTATAGTTTATAGTCCCTTAGCATATATATTAGTCTATAAGGAGGCTTTATGTCTAGTACTAGGTCGATTATATAGTTATAATAATTTGATTCTAGTAGTTTACTAGCTTCTTTATATTAGAAGACGTCCTTAAAACCCTCTATTAGGATTTATAATAGAACCCCTTATAGATAGTTTATAGTTAAGTAATCCTCTATAACCTTTATAGATCTATAAACTAAAATTTCTAATAAATCTTAATAAAGTAAAGAGCCTTCCTTCTCTCTTTCTATTAATAATAACGATTCTATATTAGGTTAGAAATACTACGAGCGTGCTTTCTAGTCGATAATAGGGTTTGTCTAGTAAAGCTAAGGGTCCTTAAGAAGTATATTAAATACTTTTATGTTAATTAAATAGAACTTCTTATTAAGTTCTCTTATAGTACCTTTACTATTTATTAACATAATTTTAGTAATATAGTTACTATATACTACGAATTAGTGCTTGTCTAGAGCTTCGACCCGTAATGCTTTATTACTACCTATCTCTAGTCTTATTAATAGTATAAACTTCTATAATATAAAGTTTAACTTTACTTCTAAATCTATAAGAATATAAGCGTTTATTTAAGAACTAGTTATACTATATCTTACATTAATATTAGTATCTAGCTATTCTATTAATAAGCCTTTATTAGCACCTAGTTATAGTAAGGCTATAGTTATAACTAGGCGTTTAAGTTTTTTGATTTTAGATAGTTTAGTTTAATGTGTCTTATTTTCTTATATCTATAATAATAGAGGTTTAGTAGTCCTTTACTAGAGCTTTTATAGCTATTTCTAATTAGTATATTATTTGTTAAGAAGGATAGCCTATAGTCGTTACCTACCTATTATTAGTTTAGTAGAAGGCTATCCTTAGAGTATTTGTCGTTTCTTTAATAGTCTTTTTTATAGTTATTATATTTAGAATACTTATTACCTTTAGTATAATTTAGTTTAAAGGTATAGTTATTATTATATTCCCTTCGCGTATCTTCGAATTTTCCTCTTTTATATCTTAACGATTTCAATCTATTATATTCTTTATAATAGCGCTTTATCTATCTATGACTATTAAGTTTTATGATTCTCTTAAGTCTAGAGAGTTATAATTTAATAGTATCTCTAATCTTAATAATTACTAAGGTTCTTCTATATTCTACTCGTAGGTCTAAATAGACTCCTTAGATTAATGACGTAATATATTTGTAGTCTATAATTAGTTCTTTAAAAGCTTCCTTTATATACTTATCTAGATATTATATAAAGTTAATAATAGCTTAGCTATCTCTTTAGAACGTTCTTTTGAATTTAGCCTAATATTCAAAACTTCGTTCTTAATAATCTATAATAAAGTCTTTAAGCTATTATTATAGATAAGGCTAAGTTTTGTTTATAGTCTTATTAGTTTCCTCTAGATAAGTACACTAATATATAGATAGGTTACCTTCTAAGAAGGTCGTTATATATTAGACCTTATTAACCTCGTAGTAGTAGATGTATCTCTATATATTAAAGATATAAGTACATACTTCTATAAAGTCTTTAACGTTACTAAAGGTGTATCCTTATTAAAGTTTATCTAGAGAGTTAACTTAGATAAGTTTCTCTTATTATCTTTCCCTTTAAATAACTTCTTTATCTTAACTTAGAATTAGTGTTAGAATAATAGATATATAGATAGGAGGTTAAATGTCTAATATTAGTTCTTAAAAGAGGTCGTATTATTATTATCCTATAATAGATCCCTTATAAGATACTTATTAATAGTTCCTAACTTAGTTAATTTCTGTTTAGAGTTTAGCTAAACGATTAAGGATCTATTATTAGAGATTGTTAGTAGAGTTTAGCACTTAATTAAATACTAGAATTAATCTATTTAGTTATATAATCTTAGGCGCTTACGGTTCTATAGTATATACGATATTAGGTGCTTATATAGCTACTATAGATCCGTTACGCGAACAAAGTATAAGAGACATCTTTGTCTAATTACCTTTATCTATAAATATAGATTTAGTAGAGATTAGAATTATAATAGAGTAGTACTAGACACTAGGTAAGGAGACTATAATATTACTAGTATAGAGACGATCACGAGTAGGTATTATAGAGCTAAGACTATATATACTATAGAAACTAATCTCTAAGGAGTCTAAGGAGAGTTCCTATATATACATAATATATATATAGATCTATAATAGTAGCCTATTAGCCTAACGTTACTCTAGTTACGGGTCATGTTAATAAGGTTTAGACCCTGTAACTACCGTTGTATCTTACACTATAGTAATAAAAAAACTATAAAGTCTAAAAATTAGTAACAAATCTGAAAAGTAGAGTGTAATCTAATAGAATCTTGTTAGAAAGTAGTTTATTTTCATATTACTAGATACAGTAATTGTAGAATCTAATTCTGATTATAACTAGCATCATCTAGTTCTGATTTTGCTGAAGGATGCGCGTTTTTCAGGAAATTTTGACGCTCAGCTATCTTCAGCGTTTGACCAAAATAGGAAACTCTTGGCACTAAATCTGATTCTGATCTGAAATTGACGGACAAGTATGCGAAGCCTTATTGAACATTAACAACACCATAATTATCATAGATTTTTTTGGCTAATCATTTAGTTACAATATAACGTCAAATTGATCTGATAGCTAAGAACCGACAATAATAAGTAGCTAGGCATTGACTCAGTCGAACAAACACAGAAGGAATATGAGGAAATGTAGGGGAGCATCTCTACATATCCTCCCGCCGGTCTCGTAGGGTGGAGTACGTCACAATTTCTTCTAGGAAGATTTCCTGGCTCACGAATCACTAACTTCTAGTACATAATATCATAGAACAATCATTGTATACTCTTCCATACGCATGTACTTCGTAATAGCATAGATCCTAGTACTAAATAACATGTACGGTGTGTTATGTTCTATTCTTACCAAATTGTCATTGCTCCATTTCATTTCACTAGGCTCTGATCCATCCTCAAAATACGTACTCTGTTCATTTATCTCACAGTCTATTGATCTATATACATCTTGGCATCGAGATTCGACGACATCGAAAAACTGTACCAATCCTTCGTAACACTTCTAGACAAGACTGACACAACGTTAAAGCCAGCTACTATATATTATTGAAAGCGCAAGCTATCCTTAAACGACGTTAAGTTTTAATCAATGGCTAGGAAAATCTAGATTGTTCACGTTAAGGCTTAGACATCCTTTCCTCCGGGAAACGATCCACGAGATGATGCTACCCGCTTTGATCTATAGTCGTCGTCATTGCTGTCGCTTTCATTGCTCTCAACCTTTCCATCGTTTCTAAACTACCGTCTTCGAGCACGTCTTTGACTAGTGATTTCTGAAGTTCTTTAAGTTTCTTATTCAAGTCTTCTATTCTCCCCCGGTATTCTGAGTTAATTCGTTTCATTACTGAATCACTTGACTTGTCAGTAACCAACTCGTCTATCAGCAGGTTTTCGTGCAATTCCTCGATCCTGGTTTTTATAGCTGAACTCAATTTAGATGGCAAGGTTGTCTTAAGACTTTCCTCTTCCAGATCAGCCGTTTTCTGTTCAATCATATACAGAATTATCAACAAAGTTTTGGCGCGACTTCTTGAGAGTCTTATACCACGAACGTAACTCTCCTTACTTGATTCAGTGTTAGTCAAGAACACTGGGCGTCTGGAATGATCTTTCGAGAAAATATCCTTAGGGGTTTCCGTTCGCGCTTCGCCAAGGTTAATCTCTGATGGCTCCAGCACTCCCGCGAAGATAGTATCGTGGATTTGCAATTCAAGCAACAAGTTAAATAACCAAATCCAAATAAACTGCGCATCTCGAACAATAGGGTTGTAAGACTTATGCAATCTATCAGTTTTGAGCGCAGCGTCCACAATCCTTGAGGGTATCGTCAAGTGTTGGTTGTCAGCATCGATCTTCAGATCTTTGACATATTCTTCAAGGGCCACAGGTGGTTCTGGACCATTCAGCACTGTTTCGCTCGACGCGGCGAAAATGAGCAGCTGTAGTCTGACCGTGAATGTCACCAATCTTGGCGTCATTGAGTCTAAGAATTCTATGTGGGGTTCCAACACATTAGCTTCATTTTTGGCTCTTGATATACCTAGGCATGAAATTTCTTTGACATGCTGATACAATGTCGAACTCAGTCCAGACAAGTCTAGGTCTTTCAAACCCTTTTCAATACTCGCTTTAATACCATTAGTATGCTCCAAATTGCCCAGCTTTTCGAGGCATATTATAAATCCAGCAGTGACGATAATGAGGATCTCACATTTGCCCCGAATTCGCAAAGAGATAGGGTCAACATCCTTTACTTTGTATAGATTTCTGCAGGATTCCAACTCGCCCCTTTTGCAGAATTGGTCGAAACGCTCAATAAAACTGCGATAGATTGCAAGATCAGATGCTATGAGAACAAGAACATCCCTATATGAATGCCCCATCGAATCAGACGGTACAATACTTAGTACAGGAAGTGAAGACTTCGGACATGTCAAGTGCTTGAGGCTTTTAACTAATTCTTCAATTTCTTTATACTGTTTTTTCATGGTGCTTTTATTGTCAATGTTAATAATCTCTTCCTTGTGTAGGAATTCTAGTACATGTTGAAGGCCTGAAAATAGCCTAGAAAGGTCGTCCTGAATAGGTGTCCTGTTCGCCTCAATCCAACCTTGCAAGATTTTCATCGCTCTAGAGGACAGCTTTGACCGGAGTTTAGGCAGCTCTTCCTTGATGAAGTTGAGAAGAAGTGGAATGGTGGGCAATCTTTCATGAATAATGTTCAACCAGTTCTCTTGCTCTTTAGTAAGCGTTACTACTTTCTTTGGAGGATCGGATAGAGTCATACGTTTAGCTTCGGTAAGGCTGTTGAAAAGTTTTACTAAATAGTTTCGAGACACCTGGACAAGGGTCGAAAACTTCATTACCAGTTCTTGCACGTACTCAATTTCAGCTACTTCTACGGTCTTCTCGTGCAGCTTCCTAGACCGCACTGTTTCGACTAACTTGAATCTGTGCTGTAACGTTTGATTGGTTTCATTCACTTCTTCATTAGTATTCTTTAGCAACTTCTGAAGTTCACCGTCAAACACAAGATTTTCGATTGCAAGTTGCGAGCTTTCCCTGGATATATCGTGCTGATGTTGGTTTAAATACTTGCGTAAGCGATTGAGATCGCTAATCACTACTTGATGTTGATGTTGATTCTGGTCCTTCGAATGAACAGTCACATTGCGGGATAGGTTCTGACGTAATAAATTTTTCACAGTTCCGTAAAGATCTTCATTAGATTTTACGAGCTTTGTACATTGTGCTAAGTGATAGTAGAGCTGGCTGACTAGACTTTCTGGGTCATTTAATTCTAGCAGTTTCCCGACGTCTACCCCCAGATTTTCTTGTATCTTCTCAGTATGATTATTAAGAGATTTTATTAGTTCCTTACTTTCGAACTTGAGGTTTGTTAGTAGCGAAGATTTCGACACATTACTGTTGCTATCACGACTTGCCATGCTTGTGCCACGATATCATCCGACAATTACTGCTAGACAAGGGAACAAGTGTATAAGACTGCAACAAGCAAAATATGACGCTCATCTACTACATTAATAAAAGTAGAAATGTAACTGGGAATGCTGAAAAGAATGTTCAGAAGGCATTCTTTTTGAAATGAAACCGGACGCGAAACAAAGGATCTAAGAATCCTACAAATCCTACAAATCCTCTCCCGCCGCCGGCCCGCAAGGTGGGGACGGGGACAACTCCTCCTGCAATTCTAATTGACTTACAAATCACGACTATTGAGTACACTATATGATAGTTGTTCTGTGTAATAAATCGTTCGATCAAAGAGTCTTTTTGCACTTGCGCGCATTAATCCATAGAAGACAGAGCGGAATATCTGTGGTTAAATCCAATCATGTGCCAGCCGCCAAGACATTGGACTAACTCCTGCAGGAATCCCGCAATCCTTCGAAGCTCGGTGACATCATCATTTTGTGACACAATATTTTGCACATTCCTTCCACCTTTGGCTCTTGCAGAAAACTCAAGGATTTCAATCCGTTCGATTCCCTCTCAAAGTTCTTGTCACTCCCGAGGGCCTAAATCGCATGGAACAAGAAAGTCTTACTTTTAGATTAAAGTACCGTAAAGATTCAATTCTACGTCATCACGTCTACGTGACTCAGTAATTCGGATTTAGACACACGTTGATATCACAAGAATAGCAGAATCATTCACATGTAAATCATTTCTACATGGATTCATTAATTCTCTGCGTCATTACCTGTGGCGATACTAATAAATATGGCGAGTGAAATTGATTTCTCTATTCTCATTCGAATTCCAGGCAGCTATGCACGATACACCATGACCGTTCTCCATATGCTATATGCTCCCCAATTTTTGATCCTCTTGACTATAGCAAGTGAAATGGCATCTCATGTCATGCAACTATTTTTTTTCGTTGGGACACGCGATGATTTGTTGTTGGCATGTACACGTTCATTACGCAATCTCCAAATTGTACGGATATTTACATAGATGTAGTTTAAGGACAGTTTCATGATCTCGAAGTCTGTGTTTTGAGGGCTGCAACGGGGAATTTGCTTTATCTTTAGATTGATGGAATTATATAGAACCGCTAAATTCATCTTCTTTACCTGTTTAATTGATTCATCCTTAAGACCATCTTTTCATCAAGTAGTTTCCGAATGCCTCTCGCAGTCTTGCCTATAGTGATAGAACCCTGTCATTACTTGTATCCATTTGCAGTTTCGAGATTTATAGATTAATAGCAACTGTAGAGCCTTACAGAATCTTGATCGAGTCCGACTGTTTTCGTTTTCTGATGCGAAAGTTCAAGTTTACAACTCGAGTAAACGCTCACTTTCGAGTGGAATCTGTACCATTACCTTCGATCACGGCTACTGAATGCAACGTTGTAACTAGATCTAAAATGAAGACTGGGACAATAGAAGCTACGGGATAACGCGTTGGGATCTTTGCGATGATCCATTCGTCGACGCAGAGGTAGAATGAAGTCTTTCGTACAGCGTCCAGACTTTACTCACCATTGCGATGACATTAGTAAGTTTGTATTTAATCTCTCTAATCCCTTAAACTTCCCAAATCTCTGTTGAGACATACAGTTGAACAAGATCAATGGCTCGACCAAAGTGCCCATAAATTTGGGGGGATCGATCGCAAGTGCACGGCTCAAATCTTGTTACGAAATCTTACCTGAGCTTCGTATGTCGCGGCCAGTAGTGCTTTTATGTCGTCTGCAAATCCGAAACTTCCATCCATCTGAAACGACGAGTTCAGTCCAGAAACTATGCCCACAAGGATGTCAAAAGACGGTATTTAATGTGCTTGTCGTAGGAGCGAAATCCGCATGATAGCAAAGTTCGACTCTTTGTGGGATTGACCTCATATCTACGCATGGACTTATCGATAAAGAATGCTCGTTTAAGGCAAAGTCCAATACCACCGTACAGTCCTCTTTTCATGAACATAATTTCAACATTTTGAAAGGTGACATTTACGGTGATATATGACTTTTACTCTACTCTATTCATCTTCAAACATTGTTTAGTGCTCATCCTCGCTATAATCATGAGTTTCGCTGCGGCTGGCATTATACGAGTCTTGAGCATGGTGTGACGAGTAAGTCTTGATGCATCCCTTTTCCGGATTTACCGTGTTACCCGGAGGCTGACGCTTCTTCATATTGGTTGCTGTCCTAACACTAGTGAATTTTTCATGGATGCCTAGTCTAGGATGGACTTGCAGATGCGCATTTGATGATGGAGCTTCTTTCAATATCAACCTCTGCTCAAGCTCTCTATTCCTCCTCATCTCCTCTTGAGCTTTATCATAACCCTCGTCATCATTATGATCGCTTTCAACTCCATCACTATCTTTGGCCACGATGCAAATATTGGGAGCATGTCGCACTTTTTTTGTTCTTTCGTCAGTCCCGGTTATCACATGAAGAGCCTCGATTTCTTCTTCCATAACACCGTATCTCTCCGGCACTGTAGAATTACACCAAACAATCCTAGATCTGTTGTGGTTCAATCTTTTGACTATATCAAACTGTACTGCTACATGAACCTTTGACATTTTATCGAACCCGGCCAAGATTTCATCGTTATCAGCGATGGTTGGCTCCCAAGCGTGCTTACCTTTCGCGCCATGACCTGGATCGACCGAGTTTTGGCCACCGTGGTTTTGTTTCGGAAGCTCAGCGTAGTGCGACTCTCCATCCCAAATTCCCATGCCCTCTTCTTTCGATGCTGAGATTGATATCCATTCATACTTCAAGCCAAACTTATATAGGTAAAACTTCAATCTCGATACATGATTGGACGGCGTAGCAGGTTCCACCGCTTTCTCAAGACTGCGGTGTTCGCTTATAATTCTATCTAGGGCTGCCGTAATATATCGAAGATGCCATGCTGCATTTTCTATCGCGTGTGGTTCCTCCAGCGCTTTACGGTAGATTTCTCCTTCTTCGTCGCTTTGGTATAACGCTTGTAGAGAAGTGAGCGGCCTAAAAGGACCTTTCTGCTCGGGAATCGTCCAAAATGACATCCTACGCCTAATTCTTTCTAACGATGTCATCTGATAAGTTACCCAGAGTTTTATCGCACCATGGAACCGATTGTCTAGTGCAAAGTCGAACAGTTTGTGTTTCGAGATTAAAGTCCTCCATAGCTCTCTGAGGTCCGATATCGATTTATGAACCGTTTGGCAATGGCCAATCAAAACCGTTTTGTCCTTACTCAAATTGTTCTCCAAGATCGTTATGAAAAAAGTTATCATTGTAAAGCTTTCTTCACAGCTGTTATTCATATGTTGTAGTTGCTTTCTTTCCACATATGCAAGAATTCTATTGTATCTTTCTGATGCTCGTTCTTCTGGAGGAGGCTCGTTTAATGACATATCGCGTGTGATACTTATACACAAAACGGCATGTCAGAGGGTCTTCACCTTACCTTTTATACATTTTCCAAATTTGTGTTTAGCTAAGATTGAGGGATTTGTGCATAAACTCTGTCACTCTTTGATCCTAAAAACCAAAAAGATGTGATCCTTTCGGTAGATCGACTCGGACCTATCTCCGAAGGGAGATGGAACGCAGTTTCTACATTTCTGGTGCTTGACAAAACTTCTTGAGAGTTACAATTATGAGAAATCCATATCAGAGTCTGTCTCTCCACTGATGACTCTGGTTGAATCACAATGGCTTTCTGCACGGCGTCGATACACTACAATCGATTTCCTGACCGGTCTAGTCCTGATCGATCCTCGCGCTCACCTTCTTTTTGACGCCGGTCTTCCTCCGACTTGTTTTGCTAAGACCCCAGTGAGAAACTTCTACAGGAAGCAGCGGTGCAGCGGAAAGGATTGAACCCCGCCTTTCAACCCCGCGTTTAGGATTTGGGCCACGAACTCAAATCCTCCACCCCCACAAAGGTCGTTTACTCTGGGGCTCGTGTCCCCACTTTTGTCAAACCAAGTCCTTGCTTTTCTTCTCCATGCTATAAGTTAAGCAACTACACATTAACATTATTGTCAGACGAAACCTCGCGATCAAGTTCTGGTACTATTAACGATTTTTTAAGTCTAACAGGATTGGTAGAATAAAAACTTACCGCATACCGCCAGGTTTATATACGGTTGATTGCATTTCGTCTGTTAATTTACAACATGTTTTCGAAACCAGCATCATAGACGAGATAGCGTTATTGACCAACAAGAAGGCTTTTTGGGGGCCCATCCTGAATCTAGAGAAATATAGCGCTTGATTACATTTATATACATATAATCTCTCACGTCTACAATTCTGTTCTTGATGGAGATATCACATGTTTGGTCAGGTGAGTATGAGTGCAAATCTTCAAAAGTATTGATTCAGCATTGTATAGTATATTATATATGGATTATACATTTTCGTACATCATTCGCTATATATCGACATGATCCATCTAGAAATCTCCTTGACTCTCCTCTACCCTCTCTACTACCCTCCTAACCATATTCAATACATCCCTCCCTCTTCCCAACCCCAACATTCGCTCTGCATCAGCTTCTAATCCCAAACACCTCGGTTTCTCCCTATCTGGCAACGTATCTATCCATTTCTCAAAAACGCCCCTCGTCGTTCCTTGTGGTAGATATAACTTTTCCTTTTCTTCATTACCATTACTTTTTAGATTATTTTGAGAAAAGGATTTAATAATCTCGTCCATCCTGCTCAATACTTCAAAATCATCATCGAAACACTCCTCAACCATGAAAGAATCGATTAATTTTCCTAACAAAGACAAGTCATGGCCATCGTCGTCTATTTTACCACCATATAATTCTTTAATAACGGTTCTTATTAAATTAAATGGGATTTGAGAAGGAGGAATATTAGTTCTCGACTTGGCTACATTATCAATCAAAGAATGAATGAGCGAGAAAGAACATTCAAACTAAAAGATCAATTAGTCCTCAATGCCATTATTCAAGAATGAAAGTATACGTACGTCAGAATCGTTAAATTCCCATTCTCCGCCTTTCCATCCTATACGAGGCTTATACCTCCCTCTCTCTACAATCACTGAATGGACAAATGCCAACATGAAACTTACTCTCAATTTCTCGACCGGTTGATCAATCATTTTATTCGTTGATACGATTCTCATAGCGTCATTCATACCTTCTTTGATTCCAGCTGGTGCTTCGTATGTAATCACTCTACAAGCTCGAAGTAGACTTTTGGGTATTTTATCGTTACTTTCCATCGATAAAAAGACCTTGAAACCATTAGTTGTATTGGATGGTTTATAAGATAACAAACGTTTCTCTAAACCCTGTAACCATGATATAGGAGCTAGATGAATATTCTTGATCAAAACCCATGAACCAGTAGTCGAGGCTGAACGCAAAGCATTGTCCGCGGATGAAATAGATTCCGAAGAACCCATTGCGATTGAAATACATGATTGTTGTGGTAATGATGAAGCAAGAGAATCTACTTTTGTAGATGCATCAAACCCTGGAGTAGAATGAAGTGCGATGGGTGTTATTACTGAGGATGTTGAAGGTGAATTAATTACAGACGAAAGAACATCGTCAACAAGATGAAAGAAATCAGCATCAAATATATTCGTAGTGATGAAGGATTGAATAGCAGGAATCAATCTATCTGGTCGGAAGTACTTCACTATCAAAAGATTATAAAGTGACTTGTCGATAGTTGATGAATTCACAGGGAATGATAGTACAGGTATCTGTGTTTCTGGAGTTTCAGATTTCCAGAATGTTTCCCAAGATTGACCTGGATCATCAGATAGGACTTCGTTTAGGACTGATATTGATTGAACATTGCTAAAAGCAGTTTCGAGGTCACTTGGCAGAAAAGATATAGAAACATCCTCCAGTAAAAGATCAATAAGTGACGAGTTCATCTCCTTTGGAATTGCTTGAACAAGTAATAGAGCTAATGTAACTCTATCCTTTTGTAACAAAGTTACAGCAGCTGATTGATATGCAGCCTTGAACAGCCGATTGATAATATTATCAATTCTATTCTTTTCTCCAATCACACCATCGTTCCTTGAATCATGCAAGACTTTTTGAAAAATATCCGTAAAATATTGTAATGAAAATTGATAGAAATGGTTGACAGTATGCATTTGATCCAGTATTGCAAATATTTTCGAACAAGATTGAGCAATGACGTTATAATTCTTCGTGATAGTCTCCAATTCCGCCATGACACCATCAGTCTCTGCTGCTTTTGCAGTAATATCACGTGCTTCATTCTTCAAAGTCTCCAACGTCTGAATGACTTTATCATCATCTAGGATATTACCTTGGGATTCATTCAATGCACCAAGTAATTCCCTTTCCAAATGTCGTAGTCTCAATCTAAATTCACCTTGTGTTTTGACCAAGTTTGATCGTTTTTCATCCACATCAGGACGTTCAGATTTGACGACATTATCAAGAGCTTGAGTTTGAAGACTACTTTGAGTGACTGTAAAATTAACAAAACATGTTCGACTACAAATATCCGGTGAAAAGTGAGCAAATGGATCTCGAGTAGTCAAAAACATTTTGAAAGAAGGTGAAAAATCAATTTCTTGTTTACCAAGTTGGACAAGTACTCTTCCACCAGTCTTTTGATATTCTTTATTGAGGACGTGATTCAGTATAGGATCAAACCTTTCAGCATCTTGTATCAGGATAGGGTTACCGAACCGAAGACACGATTCGAGTTGTTTACTAAGTCCACTGTCAAGAAAACTAGTAATTGTAAGTCTTCTATCTTTACTCTCTTTTTGCAAAAACTCTACAACTCTGTCAGATGGATCAATAATCAGTGGATATCTGTTATATCTTTTCAACATCAAAGCATTTTCGGTACAAAGTTCATCGACTGGAAGACCATTATTTTGCCATTGCAATCGATCATCAGCAGTAGATAGATAATCCACCAAAGCATTATGCTGTTTAAACTTAATATCCGATCCAGTTAATTGATGTTTCCAATCATCAACCATTGCTCTACGATATTGTTGATCATATAAACCACCATAAGTGATGGTTGCTGCAGCAAGAAATACATCTCCAACGATAGTATTCATCTGTTCCTCAAACGACTTGCTGCCTTGTTCCCATCTCGTTCGTTCTGTTGACAAACTTTCAAGTAATCCTGTACTTCGTTGAACTTTTGCTTGAACTTTACTCATCTCATTCTTGATACTTTCCACTTCACTTATCAAAGCAGCATATTCGGATTTATACGTAGCTATTCTTTCCTCTAGGCTGACAACCTCTTGGTTAATAACTTGAGCCTCTGCTCTCGTCTGTAACGCAGAATCCTGTAATGCTGCTAGTTCAGCTCTGAGTGGTCCAACCTTTGCCAAAATACCCGAGAAATTGACCTGTGCTTCAACCCATTGAACCAAGGGTCCACAAGCTTTACTAGCACGATTTACACGTTCAAAAGTAAATTCATCGTTACTCAAGTAATCTCGTTCCATCTTTGCGCGAAGTGAAGCTGTCATTTGTGCTTCGTTATCGTAATGGACGATACTTGGAATGAAATCATCTTTCCTAACGACAGCTATGATACTTTTCCAATCTACAACTTTGTGACCGAGTAAAGTACAAACAGCCTCTAGAGCAAGTTTGACGCCAGCAGGTGGGTTTTGCATTGATCTCACTTCTGTCAAATGATGTTTCTTGATGTTGTTAACACTACGTTGAGCTTCTTCCACGGCAGGCGTCGCTTTTGCAAGATCTGTTTCGACAATTTCTTTTCGTTCCGAGATTAGTTTGTCTTGCTTAGTCAATGAGGATTGGATTTCCAAAGAAACAGCTTTACGTTTTTCAGCTTCTTGTTGATTGACTACCACATCTTGTAATTTATCACTCGCTTGCGCGTCCTTCACCTCCAATTCGCCACGTTTTCCCGCAAGTGATCTTGACAATCTATCGACTTCTGTCACGGTTTCTCTCAATTTGTCAAGACCAACATTAAGATGTCGTTGTTGTTCTTCAAGGTCCTCTTTCTTTTCTACTATCAATTTGCCATATTGTGCTACAAAATCAAGATAGTGTCTCGGTGTCAGCAATGTAGTTTTGTTTTGACGTTTGAGAAGCATTTCATTGTATTTATGTATCGATTTGTGAACATAAACCATGGCATTTACAACAGCACTTCGATGATCAAGAGGAAGTTGAACTTCTCGATATACTATTGCTATACCTTCTGGAGAAGTGTAATTTGTCTTGTCCAAATCAATGCCAAGAGTCAACTCGTGACCAACTTGATACAATGCTTGATCAGACCAATCTCCAAACCAATTCAGTACACATCTGTTGAACAAAGCCGGACTAGTTGCAGCTTGTGATGATAATCCTTCAGTGGGTGGATTCATCGTGAAAACGACGTGCAGGTTACGGACGATCTGCTGAGTGAACCACTTGTATAATTCTTCAGGAGAATCAAGTAGTAAGCCCATCCTTTGTGCACCTTCTTTACAGGATGTCATGAGGGCAGCATACTCGTCTCCTTCAAACAGACCTGGAACTTCTCCATTGGCAAGCAGAGTATTCATACGTTCCAAAAACCCAGAATCAAGAACATTAGACTCATCCATGATGAAACATATCTTTTCACCTTTACAACCACATCGGCGAAGAACGTTACGAAGATCATCATCAAAGTCTTCACTTGAATACTTAGAGTGCACTTTGATCTGAAAGACGCTTAAACCATTCATCCAAGCAACAAATCGTGATAGTATTGTTCTTCCACTTCCACTCAAAGCAATCAAAATTAAATGTCCCTGAGGTTGTCTGAAAACACGATCTATTCTGAGGACATGATCAAGGACATCGTCGAATAAGACGAGTGGAACATCGAGTTCTTCTTCGCAGAATGTCCGTAATCTGGCCTTTACAAATTCTCGAAGCTGTTCGCGTTCGACTGGGATATAATTCTTTGAAAGCCAATTAGAGTACAATATAGGGCGGTGTAGAGCTGTAGCGTGATCTATATTTGGAAAGTATTGTACGGCGATCCTGTCAACGGCTTTTTCCGTCCATTGTCGCTCATCTTCTGTAACAAGTCTGTCTGAGAATAAACGGAGTGCTTCATGAGCCCAGATTCTTACTAATCCTTCGATTGAAAGTGAATCAAGCGGACGAATAGATTCGTAAATAGCACGAGCCCATCTAGTCAATTCACGAGGCGAATATACATAATGAGGGTGAATATCTGCAGTAAATCTCTGTTGAGACTCTGAGTATAAGTGAATCATTGATTCGGTAAGTTGTTCGGCGTACCCACGTAAAGAGGGAATTATTTTAAGTACTGCACTATTGAATGTACCGTAGATTTGTGACAATGATTGTTTACCAGGATAATCAACCATAATTAAAGGTGCGTGACGTAGGAATCGATGACTCAATGGGCTTCTACCGACATCAGTCGGAGGGTTACAAGCTCCGACGAATTGTACACGTTCAAGACTTACCCAAGTTTTTGATGTAGTTCTCCAAAATCCGTTATGTTCGACTAGTTGTCGGAGAAAAGATATGACACGTTGAGTCCCATAAGAATCAGGACTTGGTAGATTGATTTCGTCACAAAAGACTACTAGCCATCGACCGATTTGAGTTGGAGCTAGTGTTGTTCCGGTGGACGTTTTCCTATATTCACAATATTGTTCAATTGTTTTGACCAGCAAGTCTGGAGTCGTTGAACTTGAAAAGTTAAGACCAACAACTTCCATGGCAGAAAGCTTACGTAAAGCACTGAATAATGTCATTGTCTTTCCCGATCCAGGTGGACCACAGAGCAACAACGGTTTATGCTCAGCTAGCCATGAATATAATATATTTTCATGCCTTAGCGTATCAATCGTGGGTATTACAACATCAGTCTCGGTGATTGAATGTGTATTGACTTCTACACTGGGAACTTGCGATAGCCAAGGAGACCATGAACCTTGTGGTAAAGAAACATCAAAGTCAATGAGTGAATTATGCTCTGATCCAGTTGGACTTTCGAGACCTGCTTGAGTAGCGATGTAATCACCAAATGATTTCCTATGGACCAGAGCACAATCTCCCGCAAACGCCCAAACTATGGCCAAAACAAGAGCCTTGTTTATATACGACTCAATCTGCTCATCTGTCAATGAAAAGTCAGAATGCTTAGCATTGTAGTCAATGACATTGCGACAACTCTTTCTCATGAGTGAGAAAAGACTATATAAAGCTCTGATATGTGTAAAATCCATGATATGTGGTAATTTCCCTGCTTCGGTAAGCGCGTTGAGACAAAAGTCATTGGTCAATAGTTTTGTTTGTAAAATATGTGCAACTTGACCTTGAATTTCCAACGATATAGTAACGTCATCGTCGATATCGTCAAGAGATGTAGTCCTAAACTTGTCAAGTTCATGACCAATGATTGTTTCTGGAGTAATTGTGTCATCACTAAACCATACCATTCCGCATCGACTTACAGTAGCCAACGTTGCGTATTTCAAGTTCTCGACTTCAAACATTATGCGAACATTTGGTGGTAGATTTAATCTTTCACCGTTTGGTAAAGTCAAGAGCTTGTTATCATCCAACACACTGTTGAGATTCTCAACCCATTCGGGATCTACATCACCGTCAAATACAATCCAGTGTCGTTTACCGTCTTCTCCTCGTAAATTGTCAACAATCTTTCTTAGTATGCTTGTAAATAGACCATCTGTCCACTCTCGTGTAGTACTGTCCATACTGCCATATAATTCAACTTTTGACATGACTTTTGCATCAATGACATGACAGACTCCTTCAATTCCGTCCGTCCGTTGCAATGCCGTCAAGAGATTTCTCCAAGCGGATGATTTTCCTGTTCCTGAACTACCTACCATGACTACACCATGATATATATTCTGTATTTGATATAATTGAATGATTTTGGTCAACCATGACTCGGGAACACTTAATTGATTTTCTTTTGCCACGGTTCGGATCGAGTCTGTAAGATTTTGGAGTAGGGCAGGGATATATTCAATACCAGGAAAGACTTCTTTTTCAATGTCTTGGATAATGTCAACATCTGGACGTATAAGTTTTGGGGCTATCGTTTCACGTAAAGATTGAATTATTATCTGTGATTCAAACTTTTCAAAATCCGTCACAACGCCTGTTTGTTGAGTTTTACGACTTCTCTTCAATGATCCTGAACTGACTAGAACACTTTTCAAGGCACGCAAACCGAAATCATAATGTGGTTGTTTTGATAACCGATTTGAACAGCTTTCGAAAAAGGGCACCGACTGACGAGATAAAGCTTTTGCATGGAAAAATCCCTGTGAGAAAAGCATGACTTCGGCAATCAATTCCTTGTCTGGTTTAGACATGGCTACACTGCGGAAAAGCTTCTTCAAATTATCAGGAAGGTTAGATCGTCCTGCATAACCTGGATTCATTGTTATAAACATTCCAGTGTTTTGATGTACTTGTATTTGTCGACCAATAACTTCAATCAAAGCAGGAGATTCGGCCGTGTTTTTCCTCAACCCGAGTTGGATGTTTTGAATTTGTTGAGATACGGCCGATAAAATACCTTCTTCCAATCTATTAAATTCGTCAAAGCATCCCCACGCACCGACTTGTGAAATACCAAGAAAGATACGACCCATGGCTTGGTAATCAAAAGTATCATCACAATTAAATACAAGTGTAAATCGACCTAGCTGTAATCCAAGTGCTTTTACAGACTCGGTCTTTCCAGTTCCAGCAGGACCATAAGGAGATCCTCCAAGTCTTTGATTCAGCGCTTGAGTCAAGACTAAAAAACATCTATCCGTCAATGGTGTTCTGACTAATCTTTCTGGTACACCAAGATATTCAAAGCCATATGTCAGACTAGCATTAGCCATTTTTATCTGGACTCTATCGATCAATGATGCATTTGAGTCATATTCATATCTCATCTGCAATTGCCAGAGATAATGTGATGGACTTGATGCATTTGCTTTGATCAAGATTCCAATGGCATCTCGTTGATGAACAAATTCTGTAATCAAATGCTCACATTTCTTACGTTGTAAAACGTCAATATCATCGAGCACTGCAGCAGCAAGTAATTGTAGCACTTCAACTTGTTTATCATAACATGTTTTCAATTGTGATCCTTCCTGTTCAAGTGCAAGTTGTACAGAATTCGTCCACCATATTTGAGCTACGAGAACAACAATCTGGGCGGGATGATCATTAATGAATTTTTGAAACATTGTTTCATCAATCGCCATAACATTGACAAGATCAGTAAACTCTAACAAAGACGCACTCAGTATTTCTGCCAGACTTTCTCGCATTCCCCTTTCTAACAAGGTCAGCCATTCATTGACTCTTGGCGTTTTTGCCAATGATATACTGTTGCATAGAATTACTTGTTCACCTTGTTTTGATGTGATGCCTGTAATCAAGCCCTCATCATCAGTAACAAGTCCTGATATTCCTGCAAACATCTTGCCAAGATGTTTGGCTACACGAGAAGTATTGTTGCTGTTGCCGATTATTTCGAGGAGATCTTCGTCACCAACAAAATAAAATCTCGGAAATGATACTCGTTCGCGTTCAAGATATTCTCCAAGCGCCTTTTGAATTCTGTTCAATTGTTCAGCAAGTCGTTCAAGAGATTTCTGAACGCCTGGTATATTCAGAACATTCAACACGAGTGGTGATTTGTAGACTTTACGAAGTACAGTCATGAATTCATTATCAATATTGTTGAACCTGTTCGATTCTGTAGGTAAAAGATGTTTTATATCGGCATTTCCTGTAAAAACGCCTTCTAGATATACCCATTGACGTTGAACATCGATCCAGATATCAAAGAGAACATGTACCTTATTGAGACGGTCCTCCCACATGGATGCATCTTCTTCAAAGACTTTATAATATGGTGAATGTTTCATTGCCGTGAGTGAATTCAAATTCTCGCTACATTTTGCTAAAAGGTCATCCCAACCACGGATCAGTCGACATTTTGTTTGGTAATTGACAAGATCAAGGGTATAGGATGACCACGTCTCACGGACCTGTCGAAGAAATTCTTCTAATGCCATTTCACCTTGGGCTTGAACAATGACGTCACGTATTATGTTTTCACTTGATGACAATTGGAGGTCCCAGACTTCACCCAAAGTCATTGATGTTGCAGAATATCTCTTGCTTGGCTTCAGTGCTTTGAATATCTTGACCCAATGACGTTCTTTGACAGCATCAGATCGCATATCAGATAATAAAGGAATGACTTTGATGAATTGTTTAAGGACGGTCTGGACATGCTCGAATGCCGCATATTGTCTCATTCGACTTGGCATGTCCTTTGTCATCTTGACCAGGTTCTCTAGAGATTGCCTGAGTTTTCTTGTATTGACTAGTGCCCATGGTTGTTCCTTCAAGTCATCGATACCATTCCAGATAGTTTGAAGATTAGCCCAGACTGATTTGAAATCTTGAACCTCTTCAAGAATTGCAGAAAGGTCTAATTCAGTCAATGGTGGAAGATCGAGAGCTTCTTTTGCTTTTGCGACCATTGTTATCTGCTCGTTGAGCTGAGTAAAAGCAGAATCAAATTTATCAAGAGTTGTCACTGCAATATCTGGAGAAATCGTTCCAGATACAGGTTTTTCTTGATCCCATTGCTCACTTAGTTCCACGGCTTTCTGCGTGATTAATCCGCCCTCAGCCAAGATTTTGGATCTCAACGCATCGGTTTGATCGTCAATGATCTTGCTCTTTCTGTCCAATAATTCGTTCAGAGCAGTCCATTCATGGTCAATTTGTTCGAAATGTAGCCAATTAGAAGGGAATTGATATCGCTGTCTTGACAAAGTTCGTTGACCATCACGAAAATTAGTCACACCCAACTCCCATGCTCTAACTTTTCGCTTGATCTGTTGAACTATTGTGATGAAGGTAACAGCTTGTGACGTGGAAGAAGTTTCCAAATTCTGAACTTCGAGTTCCTTTCTCGATCTTTGTATATCCATAAAGACATCAATACATTTATTACTCAACCTAGATGCAAATTGAGAAGTAAGTTCTTGTTGCCATTGATCGTATTTTGCATTGACTTTGAGCTGAACTTGTTCATAATCGACGAGAGCATGGTGAAATATTTTCTTTGTAGCTCTCGTGTCAAATGTTTCTCGCATACGACGGATTTCTTGTAAGAGTTGTACCCAACTGGCCAAATCATCGGAAAGTTGTTGATGAATGACGTCTGATTGGAGATCCCACAAAGATTGGTATTGTAGCCACTGATCGACGTAATCTTGAATCTCGATACAACGATTGTCAATGGCAACATAAGCAGATCTAAGCTGATCAATACATAGAAGAGGCAATTCATCAAATGTAGCCGTGGATGAATGTCTATCCTGTCCAGTCCTCATCTCGAAGCGAGCAGCATGTAATTTCGGCAGTCTCGACACAATTCCGACCCAGTCGTGTAAAAAGCTCGTCCATTCAGCTCTCGAATTCTCCACCGGTGGATCTACAAAGATTGTCTGGTTTCGCATGGCGATTTCATGTTCCATGACATCGAAAACAGGTATTTCAAGCTGTTCTTCACGCCCGGTCGTATCATAATAAGAGCCTCCAATAAAACAAGTCTCCCAGGTCGATAAAGATCGTATTAGTCTGCTTAGTAAGATTGCTTGTACTTTGTTATTAACTTGTTCGACCCAATAGCGTAAATTCACAAAGCCTTGCAAATTCATCTGATCTATTGCTTTTTGTATAGCATTAATCGATTTTGAAAGCCCTGTAGTCGAATATGCAGCAGATTCTAGACTAGTCAATGCAATTCGCACGTCCTGGTTAGTTGTTACTAGAATGGCTGTCTTTTGTTGTAAATCTGTCACAGCTGTGGCAAAATCTCGCACAAACTGAACATGCTTACTCTCATTCGGCCGTTCAAGATCATCACGAATCACAACTTCATGTGCAATAGACAAACTTTCCCATCGTAGAGGTAGACCTTTCGCAACTAATTTCTGCACGTCGTTTCTCGCCTCGCTGAGTAGGATTGCGACATCTGGAAGGGCATCGATGACAGTTACGGTCTGTGCATAGGTATTTACACTCTCCATCAAGCTTACGGCATAGGGATATACCCGACGGGCATCTCTAGAAGTCAAACTTACCGCATGTGGAATTTGAAAATTATGCCAAGAAAGATTGCGAACTTCTTTAAACAAGGTAATGACTTGTGCATCAAAACTAACGTTCAATTCAAGCACATTTCCTTCGACTCCATTCCTCGTGATAGAAAAGAGACGGCCACTGACTGAAAGCTTGCGTCGGTTGACTTCCCGTAACCATTCGTCATATATTGGCCTTGTATCCAATTTTGCACGGAATTGATTACTTTCCGCTTGTAATTTTGCACCTTCGACATGGAGATTCCAATCTCTACCCAAGACGGCTTCGACTTTGGTCATGTATGTGTTAAGCTGTCTTTCAATTTGTTTTGTACGAATGATTGCTCCAGAAACAGGAGGAATGTCTCGTAATTGAGCCATTGCATGAATTTCTGTATGACCATAAGCATGTGTATATCTTTGCTGTAGATCCATAATGTCATTCTTGACATTATCGATTAGCCGAGTCTGATATTCTGTTATTGCCCCTCTTATTTTGGGCCGTACGAACAAAGAATTAAATTTGGAAAAGACTCGAAACATTTCATTGGAAGAAGTATTTGCAACTTCTAATCTATCACGCAAAAGAGCAATGATTGTATTTTCGACTCTGGATGTTCGTTCATTGTACATGCTTTCAGCCTGAGACCAGCGCTTGGTACCATCTTCCGTCACGTCAAGAACATCAACATCTCTTAAAACTTGATATGCTTCGTCAATCTCGTTTATTGCATCGGCATCACCCATTTCTGAGTTTGGGTTTTTAGAAGTGCCATCATGGTCTAGACCCGAGCTAGTATCACCGAGAACATCAGCAATCGTATCACGTAGACGTTCATGTGAATCTCGGAATATGTTCAAATAAAGCATCCTTTCTCGAAGGGGCTTGAAACGGGCATCAGTCTTCATTGTTTGGAGTTTTTCATGTCTTCTTCTGATTGCATCACGAGCAACATCATTAAATTTGCGTATTAGTGAGTCCCAAGACTGGAATATCTCATCCACACTTTGGTAAGTATCTCGAAAGGCAATTCGGTCGATGAACATTATTGTACGACCAGAAAGTAATGTCCTCAACCTTGAATCTACATCTCCAGAAACTGCGTCAATTAGTAGTAAAGCTCGAGAAACTGGATATGCAATCTGACGAATCTTTCGACTCATATGTTCAAACATCTTCGAAACAGCGTCATTAATCTTATCAATAGTTGTAGCGGCAAGAAGTTCTTCGATTGGCAAATCCCGCAGCAGGGAATTATACTTTTGGACGATGTCTAGACATTCTTTGAGACCAGTATCAGCATAGAAACTGACAGCTGTGGCGTGTCGTTTTGCTTGTTTAAGTATATCCAATGACAATTGTACTTCATCGCCGTTCTGTTGTTTATCGATATTATCAAGTGATTTTTCCATTGATAACCAAAAGTTCTTCTCTTGCATAGCAGTGCCTGTCTCTGCGTCTCTATCCCGATGAGCACTTTCATATATCGCTTTTATCCATCCATTTACTGTCGATTGTAACATGTTGAGAAAAGTCGTGTCACTTAGAAGATTTTCGGGAACTTGTGATAGTCCAGGTCGATCACCATTTAATCTAGCTTCATTGACTAATGCCTGTATTACTGCCGGAATAGGTAGATGTAATTGTGGTATTTCTGCATTTTGTTGGAGATTTTTGATACTTAATTCAAGCTCAGCAATCCTTCTCTTTGCCACGGGTATTCCCGACTTTGTCTCTTGCTCTATTGTCTTATTTCGTGTTGTAGGGTCATCTTTTCCGTGCGCATATGCATCGAAGAAAGGGGCGAGCGCAAAGTGAATTAAATTGTGCAGGGTTTCGAGCGGATCGCCTGTGGATATTGTTGATATGGATCCCAGACCGGGTAGATTGAGGATAGATAATTGTTCATTCAAGCTTTGTTCTAATCTCAAAGGAAGTGGCCGTTTCAATATGGCTACTGAAGCAAGAGTATTCGAGGAAGGCGACAAAGTCGATGTGAGAATGTAAAAGTATCGGCGCGTAGACTCGTCGTCAAGATCCCCGCTCGAGTCTACATCTCTATTCTTCTGTATATATATCGCCACTTGCGAGCTCTGTGCAAATGTGCGACATCTATCAATTGTATCTTGTTGCAAAGATGGTGAAAGTAAACTTCCCGATCTTTCGAGTTCTTCACGATGAGTCCCAAGAGTAGCTCCTATTACCGTTGCTATATAATCAATGAGACTGTTGAAGTCAAGGCCTTCACCATTGTGTTCAAGTTGTCCATTATTTACATGTGTTTCTTCGACCGTCGGTGGAATAATTGGATCTTCCATTATTGTAAAGAAGAGCTGTTTAGGCTAACATAATCAATCAGAAAGATCTCATGAGCGATTGATCTGATATGCGGTCATCGATCCAGGCATGTCCGTATATAGTTTAGTATTTATCCTCATCAGTCGTCAAAGGATGTACTATGTTTGCATAACTGACCACAACGCGTCTACCAAAATTTGTAGAACGTAAATTCTTGTGACGTAATTATTATTATAATTCGTGTTTTTATAGTGACCTTTGTATACATGGATTTGCGATATGAGCATGACAACTTGGAGACCGGGGCTACTTTCATAAATGGACAGGAGACCAGCAGAGCAAAAAACAAGATTGATGTCAAGATAATGGGACCATCAAATGGATAGACAATCAAAATACAAAACTTTCATTGTCATTGATAAATGTGAAATGATGACAACTGGGAATTTATCTATCGAATAAAGTAAAATATTATGCCTAGCGGATTTCGGATTATCTCTTATGCTATCTTACATAGGAAATTTCTTATCATCTCTTATGCTATCTTAAAAAGTTGATTGTGGCCGAATAGGTAATTGCAAGATTGATGATGCTACAAACCCATTGATAAACGTTGCCTGTCAGATATATTTTTTCTGTCATAAACTTTGCTATATAGAGACGACCGAGATTAGCGTGATTTATATTTATTTACACTGATTATACTAATATCAGATATTGTATTAACTAATCCAATATTCCCATGTCACATGAAACTTGCTCTAAGAAATCGTAGAGCCAAAGTCGATGTCAAAGAAAAGCTGAACATAGACACATGGACAAAGCCGTTGTCATGTCAACGAGAACCCAATTGCGCCTGCTCCACAAAAAAATAATACGACAAACTTTAAACCCTAGGGTAGAAGAACAACACCTCCATCAAAGATATATTGTTGTCTTTACCGTTAACATATTCATCATCAACGATATAACATTCTTCAAAAGATACTCCAAGTTGGTATCAGTCATGGCAACAGCCCCAGTCACACCAACCTCACAATTTGATTATCTTCGACGCAAGAATTCCAGGCTTAGTGCACTGACAAATTCTCCATCAAGACGTGGTCGACAAGACACACACCGCGACATTAATGCCACGACAGACAATAAATTCTCAATGAACGGGCGTAATTCAGCCAGTACAGGGCTTACAAGCCAAGGACCACCCCAACATTCTAAAAAGTTTGTTGTTGTCGGCGATGGTGGTTGTGGAAAAACATGTCTTTTGATCAGTTATAGCCAAGGCATATTCCCAGAGGTGAGTTTACACAAGTCTGATCAATAGATGTCTTACTTATAGCGAAATAGAAATATGTTCCTACAGTATTTGAGAATTATATTACACAAGTTGATTACAGACCAAGAAATGCCAGAGTTGAACTGGCTTTGTGGGATACTGCTGGCCAAGAAGAATACGACAGATTAAGACCTTTATCATACCCAGAGACTGATTTGTTGTTCGTTTGCTTTGCTATTGACTGTCCCAATTCGCTTGAAAATGTCATGGACAAGGTATATATTACATTTTCAAATTATGCAACAAGTAGATCTACTAATACTGTCATAATCAGTGGTATCCCGAGGTCCTTCACTTTTGTCCGACAACTCCACTTATTTTGGTAGGTCTGAAATCAGATCTCCGTAATAAACGTTCATGTATCGAACTTTTAAAAACACAAGGACTTACACCAGTCACTATTGAACAAGGTCGATCGGTTGCCAGAAAAATGGGAGCAACATATATGGAATGTTCAAGTAAAGAAATGATTGGTGTACATGAAATATTCGATACAGCCATTGATATTGTTGTATCGGCAGATTATGGAGAGAAACCAAGATCAGACTCATTAGGGGAATATGATAATGAAGGAGAAATGGCATTTAATGAGAGGAGGAAGAAGAAGCGCAGTTGCCGTATTCTTTGACCCCTTTCCTTTTATCCTATTCCTCTATTCTTTCTCACTTTGTTTGATTGTTATATACTAACCATATTGTTCTTTTATTACAGGCGAGTCTCTTGATGTCGAAGCAGTTTGTCCTTCTAAACCATCTCTAAGTATTCTTGCAAGGTTTCAACGACTAGTAGCAAGTGTAAAGCGAATGGTTATATCCGGATGATTGTCTCTTTGTCTCAAAACACAAGTAGAATTGGCCTTGTTTATATCTGAACTGGGGAAAAAAATACTATCGAAAGTTGTCAAGTTTAGTCATGTACATTTATCGTTTTGTATTGTTTTATTTTGCATGGATGATTTAAAAAGAGTCATTGAGCATGCTGGTAATGCTATGGTCTGTAATGAAGAATGAATTGTGTATAGTCGAAGCATTGCATTATTGATTCATTTCATCATTATCATCATTAAAGAACATTATGTATTTATAAAGAATTGTTCCATCATTGTATCATTTCTCATTTCATGATTTGTGTTCCTCTTGTTGATTTACTTCCGAGTTGATGTTATTATCTTGTGGTCCCATGAAATTTTCAAATTGTGCCCATAAATCTTCTACTTTTGCAAAGTCTCCCCCAACCTGTTGTATCATATCAGTATCAATTATGGTTATCAATGCTATACAAGTGTTCCTACAGCGATGATTCCCTCTAGATTCCGATTCAATTTGTTTAAATTTTGTAACACAGATTCCATATTCTATCGACACGTTAATTAATCGTGTTGAAACGTGAAATATTTCTTTACGTACAGTATGTATTTCTGACATTAAAACATGTCGTTGTTGTTCGAACAAGGTCCTTTTCATCGAAACATTTCCATTTGTCGATTTGTTCATTATGTCTGTCGATATCGTAATTTTATCATCCGTTCATCATTGTATTTTGGAGGGTGAAGTACGCGTCGCGCGTTATGCAATCAATATAATAAATTCCCACCCATTTATTCTATTTAGTCAACCGTAGATATATATATTCACCCCACGTCATCATCCATGTACGGACATACGTTTATATATCCTATCCTCGAGCTATACTCTTCCTTGCCGACCATGTTCTTTCCAATCGTCACCCTCCTCTCTCTTGTCTCGTATATATCCTGTCATGAACCCGAGAATCCATCTACAGACTGGGCAACAATCCACATGACGTCCGAACACCACATTTCCATCTTCGACACCGCCTCCTTCTTCAACCTCCACGACTACTCTTCACGCGGATCGTGGGACTCGGACGACATTCTGCGCACGTACGGAATGATGGACCGCTCTGCGTCTCACGTCACGGCCGAGCAGAAACAAAACATCCTCGATACGATTCTTCGACTTTACGACTCGAATCGCGACGGGATGGTCAGTCGCGAAGAATTCGTCGGCGTGTTCGACAACGGGTCCCGATTACCGGACTTCAACCTCGGTCCCGGCCACCACGGCGACGACGAGTATGAATACGAGATTCACCATTTTCAGAAATTCCACGGGGAGAATGCAAAAGAAGAGGATTTGACGCACCCGGAAGATATTGAGCATTTTAAATTACATGATGAGTTGGATAGACTTGCGGAGGAAGTGGAGAAGAGGGAGTTGACAAGTGGACAGGTGGTGGAGGGAAATATACCGAAAATGTTCCTGCGAGGATGATCATGACTGACAAACAGATTGAGATGATTGATGTATTTATAGATGTGTAAATAATAAATGTCATGGAGATAATGAGATATGAATGTCTATAACGTAATGAAATACACCCGGAGCGTAAGATTTTACTCGAAACACATCCCCATCGATAGATACCGTGGTGTTTTCAGGCCAAGAAATGTCTTGCTCCACGAGAGACTGAATTGATGATCGGACATGTTCACTCTTCTCTTTCATTTCTTCAACGGCAAAGTTTTCGTGGACGTGTATCCATCCACCGAGTTGATGGTCAAGTACTGCCACGGCTATACTCCAACTATCTTTTGAAGTGGGTAGCAAACCACAATTAACATGTCTAATTGGTGGAATCCTAGCTCTATTCTGTCGGATCCAAGAGTCTGCTAGGACGTTACTCCCTTCAAAGCCTATTAATCTCAATCCATCCTTTTCATCTTTCACAAGATCTAACTCGTCGGTTTGACTACTTTCTGTCTCTGATTGATGAACAATCTTACTTGACCATTTATTCATTCCCGCTCCTCTCCTTAATCCTTCTAGACTCCAAGAGTTCAAATCCCATCCCAAAACAAGATCAACACCTGTCTTGAGGTAACTAAATGCAAAGTACCCTATCCCAACGTATAAATCCACAACCGCACATCCTAATCTAGACTCCTTTCCTTGCCCGATAGCAGTATGAACAGATGAAAGAGTCAATAAGCGTGTTTTTTCACGAATGTTTCCCGCTGAAAACATGGTATACTGCGGCGCCCAGGTCTGTTTGATTCCATTCTGAACTGTAGAGACGAAGAAATCAGATGGACATGGACGAGAGGAGAGAGGAGGAAAGTGACCAAAGAGAGGACGGAGATTACTAGGTGAGCGGAGGATGTTGGATTCATCACCATTTGTACTCGAAAGAAGTTGGTCTGATGAGGAGGTTCGGGGTGGAATAGGTGCATTAATCGCTATATGAGACACTTTCATCCGAGTAGATAGTGATGAGAAGAATAAAGACAGTAAAGACGATAAAGGAGGAAGTAGATCTATCCATAGTTGAGACTTGAAAGCAGTAGAAGGAAATAAAAGTAGTGGTGGGTAAATGGTGAATGTCTTTGGTAATTCAGAACGTAGAGGAGAAAGAGTAGTTATGACGTCGTCGTCTTGCGATGTTAGCCAGTTGTCGAATGTTGTCAGTATTATATCCTCTGGTGACTCGGGTTTTGGTCGACTTCGACTCGTAAAAAAAGAAATCGGTATTTTCTTGAGCTTGACATCAGATAAACTGTAGCCACCATGATCTCCAGTTAGATGACGAATTAATGTATTCTGAGATTCATCAACGGCAGATAATGGTAAAGAGGAGGGTAATGCGAATGCATCAACCCCATCTTCATTTTGGTATGGCTTTGTTTTTAATGTTGTATGCAGAAGATCAGTGGTCGCAATCAGAGCATTGAATGCTTTTATTTGATCCCGAGACACAATGAACGCGACGATCGTGTCCTCCGACTGTACATCTTTACTATCGTAGTCGTTACTGGCATGGTCAATGTTAATTTCACCAGGCATGAAGTTGAAGAAAGTTTTGGATATTTCTGACCTAAAGTCTGTCATTAAAATTATGATAATGCTATATAATACATCAATCTAAGCCTTTCTACGAGATCTAACAGTAGTTTCACCATGTTCAGCATCATTACTGGTAGTCACTTTTGTTTGATCAACCACGGGATCACTAGCATCTCTCTTCGCACTGGCCTTCTTCTCTGCTCTGACCTTTGCACCTCTCTTTTCTGCTTCCAAAACCATAGTTTCACTATATTCCCACAACTTCTTTTGTTCGGCTTCATCCATGATTTCATCTCTATTAATCTCTCTCTTTCTACATTCTTTGATCAAGCAACTACCTTCACCATGACCATATTCAGCTTCCATAGCAGCGTACAAAAAGCTTTGCGCACCCATTTCTGGGGATTTAAGTACAAGCCACCAAAAGGGATAAGTGATTAAATACAAAGCTAGTCCTATCAAAGAGCCCCAAGTGAGATATCTTCTCATTCCGGGTGTCCGACAAAACCCCGGATCAACAAGTATGACTCGAGTATTCATTGGTTGTTTATCTGGTCGGGAATATGAAGATAGATGTTTTTGAAAGGCAAAAGCAAATGTCATGAGGGCTAATTTTGAAGAAGCATATACTGCACCGGGAGAAAAAGAAACATTCTCAACAGTCGTAGTCTTCTTTTTCGATTGGTTATTTTTATCATCAAGTTGATTTGGTAATTGACCCGCCAAATACGAAATACATGATCCAAAAATAACTCTTACCTCTCGATCTGGAGGTTGGGCTCGTAAAGCAGGACTAAGAATGCTCAAAAGATGGAAATTTGCTAGATAATTGACTCCCCAATTCAACTCTACTCCATCACCCGTGCTCTGTACAGTATGTCCACGAGGTGTTATCGTATTTGCGCATAAAACAATCATATCGAGTCGACGAGGCGGAGCATTGTCTATCCATTTTGTCGCAAATGTTCTGATCGAATGAAGATTTGACAAATCTACTTGTTCCGCTGTGATCAATTCGTTCCCGCTTTCATGTCTCAACCGATCAATGTAATCAACCAAGAAATAATCATTAATTGCATGTTGAGTTAAAAGAACAATTTGTGCTCCTCTTGTAGCCAACGCTTTTACGACCTCGGCTCCAACACCAGAGGTTCCACCCTAGTTTTTCTCAGTGTTTGGATATACAAATGATTGATAAGACTTACTGTGATAATGACGACTTTACCATGCATATTCCTCTCGGATCGATTTCGAGTGCCCTGAAAGTAGACTTTGACGACATAGAGGACACCAAGCACGAATATGACTCGGAGTGTCGCAGCCAAGTATGGAATGCTTTGCACGCCATCTGTAAAGACCTGCTGTATGAATGGAACAGGCATGAGCTCATTGCTGGAGGAAGAACTTTGTCGAACAAGACCTCGGCTCAAGCCGGAAAACTCTATGACTCGTCCTGGAATCAACATGACTCGCACCACTTATAGTCATTTGTACTCCTTGCGTTTCTACTGATCCTTATTCGTCGTCGAATACGACCTATGTCAATGACTGATCATAATGAAGAGAATTATCAGATTCCACGACTGAATCAGCACTACTTTGGTGCCGGTCTTAAACGACCTCGTGTCCAGTTTGTTCCTGCATCTACCAATGATGAAGTTTCTGTCACGACAAAGTCTAATAGAGAAGCCATAGCGAAAGCATATCTGAAGACAGTGCTATATAGCTCTCGTCAGTCCTCTGAGCGCTCCATATCGGACAGAGATGTAGCAATCTCGACCATGAATGGGAATTCGGAAAACGAATAACAGTGCTGTCGTATATGTTTACTACCTTCCGCCTCTTCCATACCGGGCCATATTCACGAGCAGACCATTCCGCATCAAGTGGCTCTACCTCACAGTCACCCTCCATCATCACTTGATCGTGCGAGAACAGGTCTAGCTATCCTCCAATCTCAGGGATGGGATCCTGATTCATGTCCGGGACTTGGCGCAAACGGTCAAGGCATTTTAGATCCAGTGCGAGCTGTGGAAGTTGTCGATCGCGAAGGCATCGGGCTTCATACAGTGCAAGCGGGCTCGACCGGAGTGTTCAGCACAAGACTGACAGACAGACAAAGCACGCAAAGCAGTGGAATAAAGAAAAGAAGTTTGGAGCTAAAGACGTCAGGAAATTAGAGGACATGAGAAGAAGATGGAACGAGATATTGCATGAATCATTTTATGGATCAGGTGTATTGGACGCCTACGGTCTTTTCGATTATTGAGTCGTCGGCAATATATGAAATCTGTCACTACATTATCAAGAAGGCGTTTCGCTGTGTCTCATCTTCAAAACAAATTCGTAGCGGATGGACTCGGGTTCTATCATACCTTACTCTCCCTTCTAATTGGTGCGGATGTTCAATCAACTTTATATCTTCAAGACATTCATGATTGTAAGATTTCTAGAGATGCAGCTTTACCGAGTATATACAGCTATGTCAATCCTGGCTGATGAGACATTGTTCAACATAACTAAAACTTCTGATCTGTTCCGATAATAATCGTTTGATGTTGGGTAAGATTGATATCTAATATATGCCGCTTTGAAGTGATTTTTGTCCTGTAGATAAAGCACAACGTTAAAGAGTGATTGGTAGGATCGAAATCATCATCTCTTGAGATGTAGTGTTGTGGAGAGACTGAGGAACATTGATCTAGAAAAATTTCATATCATGCGCTTCCATGGTCTTTCGTTAATTGCAGATTGTTTCGAAAAGTGCCGCCGTATATAACGCTGTTAAGGAGATAACTATACTGTTTGGACGCCCTGGTAGGCTACTGTGAAAGAGATTGACGTTTATCAAAGGAACATGTCATTTTCATGAGTTGTCACCGTCGTGACTAGAAACCCTGGGGTTTCTGGAAAAAAGACCCTGCCAGCGGTGAAGGTATCCACCGAGTCGAAACCTCGAGCCCCACTTTGCCAAGCCAACCCCGCAAATTGATGATGGATTTCGAGAACCAGGTCCGTGCACTTCTACTCTGCTGAAGTTATAAGTTCGTCCACTTTTACGTTTTTTTTTTTGTTTAGTTTAACGTCTGCACTCGAATTGTGCTTTCAAACTGTAGGTCGACATATACTAATAATTTCCAACCCAGGTTTAAATTACACTCGTCACAACCATTTCTACCCCGATATCCTACGCCAGAAATGCCGAACAAATTCAGGACAAATGAAAAGCCTCCATCGCCTCGCCAAACAGCATATCGCAGTGTCTTTGGTGCAATGGTGTCGGCGATTAACAACCGTCGAAGCGGCACTAGAACAGATCGTCGTAACACAGACAAACCGAAATCGCGTACGACTAGGTCCGTGACTGAGAAACTATATTGGGAAGCTGCGGGTGAGCCTCCACCGCCCCGTCCGACCACAGAAGATGCATTGTTGGATCGAAAATCTGGTTCTAAAATTTATAATGACTTCGCTCCGCACCGCCTGTACTGGGTTGAAACTGACCAGCATGCGAGGCCTTTTTGTAAGTTCGTAAAATCGCAATGGTCCAAGCAATGGAATAAGACCATAGATTGGCCAGAGCAGGTCGATCTAGCATTAAGTGAATTCCAGCGCGAATTCCCGAAATATGCCAAGGAACCAACATGTCTTCCAGCAGTCCAAGATTATAAGGGTGTTGAGCTTTATGCCCTATGTGGGCTTTTTAGCGCGCTCGGCCGTTTGGAATACATATCGTGCGAGCCTGAATTGAAGAGTGGTGTATTAGAACATCACCTTGAAATTACAAGGATTTCAGCGCTTCTTCTACCTCTATGCTATGCATTAAATTGGCTTCACTCTGTGAGCAAATACCTCGCATATCGAATTGGCGTTCTTAAAAAGCTGCTAGAAAAGGATGAGCGGGATCATGAGGAAGCTGTAGGGAATTCAAAACACCGGACTGTTGTAGCTATTAGTACATCTATCGATGCGAATCGAAAGGAAATGAAGAAGTTTAAAGATTTCGACAAGGATTCGGAAAACTGTCAGGAGGAAGTCAACTCCTTAGCTCGTAAATTCATAGAATGCTTTGGCGGGCCAGGACCTGTGCATGAGGCAGGATACGATACTCAAAAAGGATTCACGGTGGATGACGCCAAGAACGACATACTTGGTCTGGGGATTATCGTGAAGAAGCTTTTGGAGAGTAGTATCTCTACTGAAGATCTCGAAAAAGCTGCATAGTGGATGGAATCATACCGGAAGTTCGTTTCCGACTATAAAAAGTTATTTCCTGCCAAATAGGAATGAAACTGCTTCAGCAGATACTAAGCGTAGATCATGTAGGGTACGGTTGAGCGATGGTCTGCGACAACTAGAACATTAGTCATCTCATGACTGTTGTCACACCTATTTCCTCAATGCGAAACTGAAAGGCCAGAACCACCTGAACTAGATGATCTCACCTTATCCATCAACAATTCCCAACGTATCAGCGCTAGATTTCCAGTGATTGGTAAGTATTAGTTCGACGAGCTAGATATATATGTGCTACATACGTCCGTAATCCCATTGAGTATTTTAATACATAGTATGAAACTCTCTAAAAACGACAAACTTGTGCTCCACTCTCCACATTTTTTTCTCGACGATTCTCCAGCCTCGTTCATTACCCCACTGCGGCATGCCTATATCTCCCGCAGCCGCAATCTAGGGCCCCAAATCATCACTTGTCAATCGACTTGACATTTTTCCCTTTTTTTTCCCTTTTTTTTCCCTTTGTTATTTTGCTTGCATAGTCATCGTTGTTGACTTCATTAACGAATCCTTTAAACATGGAGCAACAAGCAGCCTTGGGCATCGTAATTTTACGCTATATATGATTGAAGTAGCACAACCCTTTTTCATATAAATTATACCATCACCCAAGAGGATTCTAAAGGGCAGACACTATCCTCGTTCGAGCTTACTGATCTGCGAGACCAGTTGAGACCGGGGAGTCAGAGTGATGGGACAGCAAGGACACCCCTATCATTCAGTCGATCATCATGTCAAGCAGAGCCCGAAAGAGCGCGTAGGTCAAGTTCCAAAAATCAGAGCTGCTCAACACTAGGTAGCTCGCGTATATCTAGGCAAAAGCTCGAGACGGAGAAGCCCGTGTGAATTCCATGACACGTCATTCCGAGCGGATCGAAAATTAGACACAGTCATGATGTCCCACACGCTTCTCGAACAAATAAAACACAGTCTGTGCCACGTCATTGTGCACTACAAGAGTTCTGATGGATGTGGGTCCTGGCCTGACAGTTTTGAACCAATGCCCACTAGTGATTGTGAACATGCAGAAGCGACAGCGAGGAGTCTCTTAATGAAGCTTAGAAGAAGTGGATGTCAAAGTCCACTACGTCAATCCTTGAACTCGACGACATGGAGAATTGAAGATACGCTATACTGGTAAGTATGAACCATTGGTCGTAAATTTCATGCAATGTGATGACAGTTATCTGAACTACCTGAAGTTTCTCACTTTCTGGCAATCAGCAACTTATCTCCCAATTGATGGCAGCCAAGCCATAGATTCTTTGGTGTGGCTCGGCTTCATGGGTCCGTGGTCGAAATGGTCGTTGGGAATCTCAGGAAGTATGAAGTGGTAATCAAACAGCAGCAGGCGCCGAAGATGGACAGATGGAACCACAAACAGCAAGGATTGCGAGAAAGGGTGATCGAAATTGGATCGACCTGGAAGCTCTGGTACTGACCATCTCGGGACGAAAAAATAAGGAATTCGAAAAGGATGATCTGCTGAAACAGCTAGCGAGCAGGAAGAGAGCCTTGGAAGCGATCCGGAAAGCGTTTGAACGATCGCACAGAGCTGTTCTTGCGTACAATTTTCTTTGTGAGCATTATCAAGCAGGAAGAACTTGCGTAAAGACATAACGTCGCATATAAACGACCGCACAGCCATGTCAAGTATTGATCCCAAAAAACTGGAGTCCGATTTGGGGAGCATGGAATCTTTTTTTCACGCGCTCAATGCAAATGGTCGAATCAAAGATGACTACTTGGAGGTAGTACAGTGGTATAACGAAGGCTGTTCGAACATGAACAGCATTCTCACGCTTGTAGGTGAGCCGCTTTGGTCCGAATTTGAAGCTTAGTCGTTGTAGTGACCATTTCATACTCCAGCGTATTTTAATCTGTAGTTGCGACGCTTTTCAAGTAAATAAATGACGACAGAATAGTCGGACATCTGGTGAGTAATTTGTGGAAAATAAATCCTCTGCAGCATTTGGGGTACGCGAATATTGCGCGATGGAACTCGACAAAATCGTAGGATTGGGATGCTAGAAAATGTTTATACAATTATCTATGAAACATGCTACATGTTGAACCATAGTTTGTCTATAATGCCACGCGAAACATGTTACAAAGATTTAGAGAACTGCAATTTCATTACATTGCGACCGTAATCCATATTGTGCTCCACCCAATCTGTGCGTGGTAATCATGTCTAGTGTATAGAATAACACCCGAGGCACTTACAAAGAATGATTGGCCACGTCATGTATTACAATGTTAGATTGTCTTGGTGGAAAATGACAATTCTTGGGAATAAAATTGGTCTGGCTACTCATGTTTTGGACCTTATCCATGGTACATACAAGCGCCTATATTACTACTATGCTTTCGATTTATGGTACTCACATGTGAAAGATTGGGCAAAATTGTAAAAGCAGTTGTTCGTCAATGTTACAAAATTCAAAAAATCAATTGTATACGCTTAAATTAATTTGCTCGCTACATGCTAGTATTCGTTGCTTGTAGACTAATCTCAAATCACGCCCTTCCACCCTTTGTCCGCCGGATTTCCACATTCCAGTGCGATCTCTCTTTCACCTCTGATGCTCGATTCATTGATTCTTTGCCACGTTTCAGCTAATTCATATATGCGCCGGCGTTGATATCTCTCAGAGATGATCGAGAATTAGTAAACGAATGAATTTCTAGTTTATCACAAAACTTAGACTCTTCTTTTCGAGCGCTATCAACAAATTTCCTGATTTCCTTACTGCATTGGCCCTTGGTTCCTGCGTATCTAGATTCAAAATACCTTTTTAGATCGCAAAGCTTCCTCATTGTCTCCTCACGGCAAGATGAAATGAAGATACTTGTGAAAAGTTACATATCGGGATTCGGACCTTAGTATCCTTAATCGTGATATGGTCGACGTCGGTTTTATATGTGGTATGACCCTAGTTTCTGGATCGGTCGTATGAGTAGGCTTCTCGTGTCGAGTTCCTTCTTAGCCTGGTGTGACCAAATCTAGGCTGGTCATCTAATTCGTGCTCTACCGCGGAAGTTTTGCCGCGAGTATCTCGTGACGTTCTGGGATCATTCGTGGTCTTAAATTCGCTTTGCTGCCGATCGTCGCGTCGATATGAAGAACGTCTCGAGTATTTATTTTCGGTCTCATAAGGATTGTTAACTTGCGGGGTGTACCCTGTCGAGGCCCGTCTTGGTTGCTGGTGATCATATGACGCCCGTTCATTTGATGGCTTAGACGGTCTCAAGGTGCGTTCAGCTGATCCGCTTGGGTTGTTACTATGAGAACCTCTCCTGTCGTCATAGCGTGGTGCTCGTTCAGTATGATATTTAGGTTCAGGTTTTGGGGGCCGCCGATCATAGCCTTCAGAACGACCCTTGTTTCCATTTGGGAACTCAGGAGTCGCACGTTCGTCATATCGGTGCGTTCGCTGTGGCGGGACCCCTTTTGGCTGCCGCTGATCATGCGAAGCTCGGTCACCTGATGAGTTGAATTGTCTCGTGCCGTAATCAGCTGATCTGCCTTTATTAGTACCTGATCTGTCCTCATACCGTGGTGCTCGTTTGCTGCTACTCGTAGTCTTAGTTGCCTGAACCGACTTCCTTCGGTTCCATAAATGCTTCCCGTATGCAATTGCAGCCAATACCGCAAAATTAGATTTCCAGTATGGGAACGGTCCTGGGTTTTTATTTTTAACGGGATCTTTCGCCTTTTCCGGTTCAGATTCCCGTCTGTAACTTCGGTCGTATCCCATGGGTCTAGGATCACGTCTCGCTCGTGGCTCTCCCATGATGGACACTGACAAAGTTGATAATAAAATCCTGTTGTGAGGCGTATTAGAATATGAATTAACCAAATATCAATAAAATATAATGCGTTAAAAAGAAGCGGAAGACAAGCGCTATATATACTCATTCACAATAAAACGGGGAAATCTTGTTTGGTTTCGTCATTTGGGTTCTGACCAGTAAACTAAGACGTTTCTACATCCGGACAGCGGGAGGATCTCGACGGTACCAGACTACGAAATGATCTTTTCTATTCGCAAGCTTTTTTCCAACTTCCACCCCGAGCCATGACTAGGAAATCTTCACGAAAGACATTCTATAAATGCGCACCGAATCTGATGGAGACTCGAACACCTAAGTAGTCTAAACGCCGTCTGTAACGAAGGAGATCAAGAAAAAAGAGTTTGCACCAAATCCTTCCATCCACGTGACGTTGCGCTCAACTCTGGTACAGGGATTTCCGCTCCTTTGCGGGGGATTTGGTGTGGTTGTTTTGCGCCAGGCTCGTTCGCAGTTCAAAATCCTACTTCCTTTTCGCGATCCTCCCGTTCTCGTGAGACAGTCGTTCCTCATTCCCTTTTTGAACGTCTCATATCTAATTATATGTTTTTGACCAGTTACATCGATGACACCATTACACTATCGTCACAGTTCAATAGTGTTGGACATTTTGCAACATAATAAGTCCAATATAAAGCTTTATAGAAAGAAATGAACGAGCAGATCAGGTCATTTCGTCATCACGGTTCTTTGACTTTATTCCTGAATTTGTTTCAGATCCGTCAACCCGAAACCTTGTCATGACGTCGTTTCGACATGAAGTGGAAAAGGATCGAGGAATTACTTGGCGCGTGGGAGGATGAACCTTGGCGTCGGGGCATGTTCTATGATTTGTTCTCTTTATTATTAATCGAAACTGTGGAAAAAGGTCATTTCACGTGTAGAAATTTATATTTTTATACATATGGTTTATATTTGATTAGCCGTCCACATGCTTGCTATGGATTGACATGTATTTCCGGGATAATTATTCCATCATGTCTTGCGCGTTGTTCTTACATTCAAAGATTTTGCATCGAGGATCCGGAGATGCCAAGAGAGTATATTTGGATTCTTGAGTGAACAAGGTTAGACAAGACTGACAGTGAGCAGTATTTATATGAAGCGGATTTGAAGACAGTGATCACCAGTAGTAGTGCCCAGTAGTAGTGCAGGATCCAAGCTAAGATCGTGGCTGGCAGAAAAGACAACTAGACTTCTGGTCTCATGAAAGCCGGCATTGAAGAGACTTTTGTGGACGAGAAGCGTCATCTATATCACACTATGCAGTAAACAGTACTCCTGTAAATACGCCACGTGTACGGGGATCGCATGATCCTCTTTCTACCATTTTAGTATATGCTGTCGGAAAAGGCAAGGAAAATGCGAAAGTGTGAACTCGAATGTTCGACAAAATCCAAGAGTGTATGACAACAGGTCGAGCCGAATCCGTGCCGTGTTGTCATTTGTTTTATATGCTATATCTGGACCGCCTTCCACTCTTCTTGGCATTCTCTTTCCTTCCTGCTAACCGCCTCAACCTCATCACGCAGACGCTCCAATCTCGATCTCAGAGCACTCTCCTCCATCAACCCCGCCAACCGCGCCACATCAATATCAACCCTCGTTTTGGCCAAAAAGTCCGCCGCCTCAAGTATCTTTCCTCTCAACAACTTTGACCTTGAAATGTACCCACCATGTATTTTTTGTAATTTCTGTTCCAACGCGTTTGAGGTAAGTGCGATTGTTTCCAATGATTTTTGAACTTTCTGTTTTGTATCTTCTCGTTAGTCATTGCATTACACGCGACATCAGCATATATAGAAACGAGTTGATATGAAATCTTACACGTACATTTATCTCAATCCTTGTTAGTGAATCTTCGTCTATTTCATCATCATCATCGTCGTAGTCTGCTAGACCTGGTAATATCCTAGTCGAATGTAGTCTATCCCATTCTTCCCCAAACTTCTCCATGGAAGCTCGTCTGACGTCATCTTTCTCCTTTGCTAGTTCTAGGGTTATTTCCATTTTAGCAGCGTATTGTTCCTCTTCTGAAAGGTATTTTATTGATGCACGACTTCTCTTCTTGTTATTCTTGTTCGAATTCTCAGCATCGTGTAGCATAAGTGATATTGCTACTTCTGTCACCTGACGTTTTACTGGGTCATTAATTTTCGAAGCTGACTGTAAAAGTCGTGTATCATTTATATAAACAGGTCGAGGTAGACCGCGTTGTATCACTTGAGTTTGGCGACGAAGATCAAGCAGTGCTTGAGCGTGTTTCTGTTGACGTTCTCGTTCATCACGGACGGCGGCGTCTTCTTGTGTTGTGAGTTCTGATGTTAAAGGAGTTTGAGTTTGTTCGTCAGGAAGTTCGAATTCCCATTCTGTTTCTTTTGGTTTAGGTAATGATGCGAGCTTACTGCGTAGATCGTTTCGAAGGGTTTGCTCGCGAAGTCGAACGTCGCGAGGCGTTTGACTGACAAGTTGTCCTGTGTTCGAATCTTGATTGAGTCGAAATGTATCGCGAGGGGTACGCATTGGCGTTGCTCCAGGACCTCTCATTGGAGTGGATCCTGGTCCTAATCCCTGACGATATGGAGTCGCCAAAGGGTTCGGAGTGACGAGATTGTTATGTGCAGGAGTTGCACCTTGATATCCTGTTGTATTATCTTCTTGTATATCTGCACTTTCACCTCCCAATAATGCTGATTGTAATTGTGTCCTAGCCTTTGCGTTTCGTATCTCATTCAATATTCTATCCTCTTCTTGTGGTGCTCTTGGAGTTCTTATTGGTGTAGCACCTATTCTGTTGGAATATTCTCCTCTCAATCCTCTACTGCTTTCGTCATCTTCCTCCGAAACATCCATTCGTCGTCCTAATAAGCCCAACTTGACAATATCATCCATTTCAGCATCACTGACTTGAGGGGCAGGTAACACCAAAGCTCTTCTCTTGCTACTTTGTTCGGCCTCACGTAATTTGGCCAATTGTCCAGCTCTTGCAGCAGCAGCGAATGCAGAACTTCCAGAATCTTTATCCTTTTTCTGTCTTTTACCGGGTAATTCCTGATCATCGTTATCTCCCTTTCTTTTGATCGCAAGTTGCTGTTTCCTCGGGTCAAATCCTGCTCTTTGTGCTTCGTTTTTCTCCGCTTCCTCTTGCGTATCATAAAATCCTGGTGCTGGTGCTTTTTCAAAAGGTATATCTGCATTATAATCCATCTGACCCTTCTTTCGCGTACCGACTTTGATATTTATTCCACTAGCCTTTAATTCTCTTCTTTTCTGCAACAAAGCCAATCTTCGACTTTCTTCCAATTGTCTTTCTCTCGCTTTTCTTTTTGCCTTTTTACCCTGCGTATTCGCCAGTCGTGCTCTTGCCTCGCTCAACATTTCCTTTTCGTCTTCGTCCAAATCTATCGTATCTGGTCTAGCCGGTTTACTTTCCGGATCTGGATCGAGTTCTCCAGGTCTTAACCTTCTAACATCATCAGCTGACGGCGCTGCTCCTTCGCCACCAGTAGGTCCGCCAAGTCCAAACTCTTCATCATTCTCTCTTGCTTCAGCATCATCCAATAATTTCTGATATCGTTCTAAACATTGAGTCGCTGTTCGACCAACAATCGGCGCAATCGTCCTCCATTGTGTCGGCATCAATTTTGCTAGGTGCAGTAACTTTTCGTCTTCGTCTTTTGACCATTCGACCTTGCGTATACCCGGATCGAGCCATTCTGCCCATCATGCCTTGCATTGTTTTGGAGTTTTTCGGGCGAGAAGACTAGATACTCGCGCCCATTGATTCAGACCGTATTTCGACACGGACGCTTTTAGTATTTCATCTTCGATATTGGTCCATACACCACCTTTGATGACCGGCATGGCTTGACAAAACTATGTGAATGTTCTGTGAAGCTTAGTAGGTTGATGGTTCAATTATTTATTAGAATTCAATTAGAGAATGATAAAATATGGCGATTGATATGATAAGATGGCATCACGTGGTCAAATGCGGGGTGGAAAGGAAGTAATGTCGTGATGTCAAGAGTTCCACCGCTGAATTGGAATTTCCCTTCTAAATAATTGTTGATGCAGATCCAAATTAAAAGGCTTATCATTAGTAGTAGGTCAAACCAATTTCAATGCAAATTGTAGTGTTTTGATCTGCAGCTTTAACTTCACGCTAGCACTCGAAGAGTCCTGCCATGTCTTTTTACTTTCGTTACCTCGTGAGGCTGAATTTTATTCGTGAGTTCCCATATCATTCCTACCAGTGCACCTTTCTCCTTTCGTCCTTCGCTTTCAACTTTTTGTCGTAGCGGGATTTCATTCGTCAATTGTCATGAATCCAAAAAATTTAGTGGAAAGCCAACATTCTTATTGGTTGGATCAATTAATAAGACGATCGGTTGATACATACTTGGATGCTCCAAATAACCAACGCGATGTCATAAAATCAACTGGCCCATCATTCGATCCATTTGGTCCGATTGAGAAGCCAATCCTACAATCGGAAGGCATGACAAATGATAAACTTTGCCTGTGGCTTGACGAGCTGTATGAAAAATATGGTAATACCCAAACGCCTCATGACAGCTCGCTCATCGCCGTGTCCAAATTCTTACTAAATGGCATTCCATTCTTGCATGATCTCGCGAAATTAGGAAAAAAAGATGGCCATGATGCCGTAAAAACCCTAGAATGGATTGTCGTACGACATCAACGTCGTATAATAACAGAGCTCACGTCACTCGTGCTGGCCTTTTCGAACAATGGCAAGATTAGGTCGCTCGAAAGGCAGCAACGTTGCCTACTGTTCCAAAAGTATCACGACTCGATCAAGAAGGCATACGACTTAGCACTCAAGCACGCCACATGTTTTGTAGTTCGTACATATAGTATAAATCCAATATTGACAACACCATCGATACGCGGATTTCTCGAAACCCACGGCGAAAGGCCGTTTCTGTATGAAAATGCTGTCCTTGAAAGTGAGAAGAGTTCGCTTCTTACCGCAGAGGTTTATTACCAGTGTGCGCTATCTTTGCAAAGGTCAATTCATCTCTCCACAGAAGAGCTCAAGTCTTTTACAAAGCTCGCAACTGCCCATGAAAGCTGTATGAATATGCTGCGGACAACAAGATATCGCCTGGACATGAAAGATGAAAAAGTCCAGGACATCAAAGATGGTGTAGAGATGTTTTTGAAATTAATCAAAGGTAAACTACATGCTCGTTTATATACTCAGCTACGCGATACTGACGAGAATGATCTAGGAAACTGTTGTAAAGAACGTTTTAAATTCCAGATCCTCGATTTTGAGTATTCGGAACCTCGGAATTTACATTCAAATCGCCATGACAAGTTCTTTGTTATGATTAGTGATGAAGAGGAGAATCAATTACTCAAAACATCAGTCCATCGTCTTTTGACATTGAATGTAGACAAGACTGACACATTCAACGAGTGTGAAAAAACATGCAAGAACGGCATGTTCTCGGGGAACAAATTCCAACCCATCGGGTCTATTGAAAAGTCAAACGACAGTGCGGCTGATGAAACTGTCGATGAGGTTACATTATTGAAAATTGACGCTTTCTTCCAGCTTGACAAGGCCATTTGTGAAATACTGTCTTACTGGCAGGCAGGAAACGAATTTAACTCTGCTGTAGTCGCCACGACCACTGTCGAAAAGCGTGTGAAGGAGCGCGAAAGCAACGCACAGAACTTGATAAATGTGAGAGATTTGCACGCGCTGAACTGTGAGAACCCTCGCCATGCAAATGGCAATATGACCAAGCTATTAAAACAGCACTTTGCTATTTTTGAAGCCGTACAAGCGCTGGAGCGATATACAGTAGTTGAGTTACTCGATGAGAAACTGCAAGAAGTAAAGAAAAAGCTTGAGTGTGAATGGCATGGTTCTGGCATTAATCACCATATCGTACAGATAGACGAGATATTGCAATGGAATAGCAATAACCGCACCCAGCTCAAGGATCCAAGTCTTCGAGCAGGCTGCAAGTTCGTGCTCAACGATCCACAGCATGAAAATGAGATCAAGTCAATGCTGATAAAGATGAGTGGAGGACGACTTCTCACTAGTCTATTATGCTTGGATCATATACCCAAGACAGTAGCAGTCACTCTCACAGAAGCCTTGTCCTCGATGCTTGCAGGAACATGTCGATGGATTAATCACACGAAAAAAACTGATCAGAAAATTAAATCTGAAAATGCACCACAAGGCTTTGATTATAACGTTTCTGATTACACCAAGGAATGGCTACCAAGCGTATTAACAATCGCATGGAATGCTCCACATTCTGCATCTCGAGAAGAAACGTGTCTACAAAAGGTTCTGATCTCGAATACAGAAGCTGGAATACGCGGTCATGATGTTGAAAGCTTGATAAATACCAAGGCGTTGCGATGGGGCTTGGCTAATACATTCATCCGTGGTGCAGATGAACATCGATGTAAATCCCGTAATGGCTAGCGTGTTATATAGATGTTATTAATGATTCTAAGAATATATAAGCAAAGCATTGAGTACAAACATGACCTCCGTCATGTAATCCCTTTTAATTCGTGATTACCTACGCTGTATTCTTTTGGCATTTTGTTTACTTTTTTTGTCGATCGTCATCGATCCAATAAACGACGTCGAAAGATGAGAGAGGGTGACGTCAGACTTTCAAATAGCAAGTATAGTAGATCAGAAGGAGGTCGAGTGGAATGGATCAATATATATTCGAATAATTAGTACCTTTATAATGGATGTTAACAGGTAATTCACGGAATGAATTTCAAAATAGTAACGTATGATTAGATTACCTTATTGTAATATCATCAGCCATATGTCGAAAGTGAGTTATCTTTCTACTACTTGTCAAGCTATCCGCGGATAATAAATAGTTTCAAACCATTCGTATAGGTCTGTTGTAGTAATTGTACAAGTGCAGTACTATTGCGACCACTAAATGTGCCGAGTCAAACCATGTTGTACTATTCAAATATGTGATTTTCTGCGTGTAAACAATGCTCAAATCGCGCATTCGATACTGATACTCGTCGATTTGGAGTGCAAATCGCAGCAGCGAGCGAGATGCGGGGAACTTTTTTGGTTTTGTTTGTCCAACCAAAGTAAAAATAGAAATATACAGGGTCGTGCAGAACCAACTCGAATGTCGCAATTTAAGGTTTGATTGGAATTTTAGGCTTTGGGTTGGGATGTTGCTGGTTATGCGGGGCTGTCATTTAGATCCGAATTCAGATTCTTTTCTTCTTTTTTCTTATCTTAACAATCTTTCCGTCTTTGCCAAAACTCCTGGTCCCTGTTTTCGTTTGTGTGTTTGATCATCATGGCGCCCGTGATGAAACGAAGTGTGTGGTATAATTTGCGGATATGGGAAGCACTGCTTAGCGATTTGATTTATCATGGAGAACGACCAATTGATGATCCGCTCTATCCATACAATTTGCTCCCTCCGTCACCTGAGTCTACTCTCGAATTATTCGCAGACGATCTACCGCTTGAACTTTTCACACTACTCGAACAATGGTTGGAGTACAAGTCTGGCTTCGAAAAGGAAACCGTCAAAGGCTTTAATTTAGATCTAATCAAGAACCTGTTTGCACTCAAGATATTTGGACTTGTAGATTTCAACGATTGTGACAATATCTTGAAAGAGTCTATCGAACGTTGCAGATCTCAGATACATGTGTATATCATGTCGCTCCTCGTAGCATTTTCGGAGGAGGCTTTAAAGCCTTTATCTAAGCCAAGCAGATATCGCGAGCTTTTCCAAAAATATCACCAGAAAATGTACGAGACGTTCACGTTTGCGATTAGACGCGTAGTCCTTTATGTTTGTACATCATGTCGTAAAAATCTGGGGTCTGATAATATGCTCTACCATGAAAAGTCGGTTGAACGTCCGATGGAGGTCAGGATCCGGAACTTTCACCATTGCACGGATATTTTAGTGTCAGGTCAGTTAAATCATGAAGAGTCTAAGAGCATCGAGGAGTTCAGAGATCTGTACGCAAGCATTGGGGACATGTCGCGAAACCCGGCTGGATTTCTTCATCGGGAATTATTATATTCGCTTAACAAGCATCTATCTCTGTGTATCACTTCTATCAAACGTATGTAATAAGTCTTGCCTTTCAGTTTTTTCTCTGAAGAAACATTAATAACCATGCTGCAGAGGGTTTGGTCTCGGGTCTGGTCAGCAACGGACTATATACAATAAACAGGCGTCTTAAAACCGACTATAATGATCCAAATGAATTATTGTTGATACTGGAAAGTAGTGGATTGGACGACAGGCATTGGTCGACTGGCTCGGCCAGGGACATTGAAAGAATCCACCGTACAAGCTCAATTTCCATTCCCAAGTCTGCATATCTTTTACTACAGCTTGATCGGTCTTTCGAGACTGATATGGTTCCTTTAACATCAATCATTGAGAATTACTGTGATAACGGCAGCGACCAATTGCAACACTTGAAACTAGCCTGGATTGAAAACGTTGACAAATTGCCGAGCACACTATATGTGGGTGCTCAGTATCTAACAGTGGAGGCAATGGATACCATAGTCAAGGAACATTCTGAAATTTTCAAAGAGATCAAAAGTCTAAGGACTAAGGTCGTTTATCAAGCATTAATTGGTATACTCGAATCCATCAAAGAGATGATCAAGAAGATGCAAATGGACGATGATGTACGACGCAAATTTGGATTGCACATCGACGCTATATCAAAATACAACGAGGGCTGCAAGCGATCATACGGGGACTCAACAAAGTCCTCGCCAAGCCAAAGTGAGCAGAACCTGAAACAAAGTCGTATATTTACCACGCTCCAACTCGTGGCCAAATACGATTTAGAAAAGAATCCGCGCGACGAGAAGATGTATATGACCACTTTGGAATATATTCTTGAAAGGATACACCTATTCTTGCCACAAACTTACGCTGTTAGTTACACTCTCCCAATATTGATTCCAAATGTTTTAAAACTTTTCTGGGAGGATATTCAGAATACTAAACACTTAGCCCACCTCCACGAAAAGCAAAAGGTTGCTAGAAATTGGGTCAGAAGCATTTTAAATCTACCGCCAGATGCCAGCTCACCTGCTGGCAAGAAACCTCAATTCAAGCTCAATCCGCAATCAACTTCTTTCATGCCCACAACACTCCCGATTCGAGCGCATACCACTTCGAATATGTCAGCGCGTCAATCTGGACCGCAACAATCGAATTACGCGACTGGAAATACTCACAGTCAGGGACCTGCTACAGCACGTCCCAATGATTATGAGCGGCAACAAAGTAAATGGCGACCGAATGAGGGAATCCTTCCTTCAGGACAATCTAAATCGAAACCAATCGAGTCAGGAAATACATCTGACCTTCCAGAGACGGGACTACCAGCCCATACAGGATTCTTTCAACTTAACCAAGACAAGCCTCCTCCATGGAACTTACCAGTCCAGAAATGACACACTGCATTCATATGAACACATCAAAACGTGCTTTTGATATTCTATGATGAGAGAGGGACGTGGACTTTACATAGCTTATGATCTATTTGAATGCTTTTATATAATATATCGCATCTATAAAGTATCAAGTTTCTGATGGTCTGGTTTTTGACATCTTTGATAATCACTAAGTGACTAACCCGAAATCCGAGGTCACGCGTATATTCTAAACTCAGGTTAGATAAGTCTATATACCTTTCCAACGTTTCACCAGACTTGTGTATCTTCGAGTACATAAAATGAAACTTGAAAGGTTTAGAGAATTTAGTACAAGTCGCTTAACCTCGAAAAATATGCTAGAAACAGATTGTTAAGAGGTTCATCTTAGAGGAACAGTAAGTGGTCATGGCAAGAAGTAGAGATCTCCTTACTATGTACTAGTCAACCATCTTTTCAGGGGTCGTTAAAGAATACATTCGGGATACTGTGACGTATGAATATATATACGAGAAGCACCTACTAAATCTATGATCTTCGCTATGATAAGTTCAGTATATGTAAGAAAGGTGAGAAAAGATGTAGGGGAATTTACTAACAAAAGTTGAGCTAAGGCGTCCCAATTTTTCTGGGTGTAAAAATGAGTGTAAATAATCTCACCTCTTTTCCGTAGAATGATATGGTTATTTATTAATGAATTAGCTAATGATTATTATCAAGTGTACGAGACTAAAAAAATCTTACTTCTGTAGTTCCCACATATAACGTACTCATTTTAGATAATCTAATTGATTATTATTAGTCAATTATTATTAAGCAAGTCGTTGTTAGTGCTCCATACAAAAGGTCGTACACCCTTTAAAGTTTTGTTGGTAATTTTAGGTTTTGGCAGCGACGTTAGCAGCTCTGCGAGGCTGTCGTCCTAGGGTCATTCAAATTCTGGCTCAGATCCTTCTCTTTTATTTTCTCAACTTGACAATCTTTCCTTCTCTGTCAAAACTCTTAGTTCTCGGTTTTCTACCATCTTTTTCATCATTATGGAGTCAATTATAACTAATGAATCACTTTTGCAAACATGGAGAGAATCGTTGTTGAGAAATGAATGGAAGTCGATCAGTCAGGAAGATTCCGAGTCTAGTGAGGTCTCCACATCGAGGATGGGGCATTACATCAAAGTTGAAGAAGCACTTATTGCGCATGTAATAAGTTCGCTGGATGCGAGGCCCGAATCTCAAAGCGAATCGCCCGATGTGAAGTCTGTTCCCCAGAGCAATTCGCTCGATGAGGCGAATCCTGACCTTGAGAATTCCCGTCATCTGTCAGCAGACAATTCACCAAAGCGATTTTTGGACTACTTTCGAAACCAGTTAATTGACAGCTTTGGCTGTGATCAGAGCCATATCCAGATTCTACATCTCAATCCGATAGCGGAGCTCTTCAGACCTTCAATGGCTAAACTTGAACATGTATTACACTTGGCTAATGTTAAATCTCGTTGTGAAACATTTATACAGCGATACAAATCTCGCATACATTCCCAGATATTAGCTCTCGTTCAGGCGGACGTGATTCCAATGCTTTCGAATGCAGACGTCAATCCGCTCAAGGAATATTTTGACAGCATGTATGACACATTCACAGTTATGATTAAACTCATTGCTCTGTGTGTGTACAAATCAACCAACAAGGAATTGGACAGAACTTTGAAATATGGAAAGGGATCACTAGTCCAGCATCTGGATCGAAAGTTGGAATTTGTCAAAGATAATCCAACGTGGCAAGAAAAGCTCATGAGGATTGAAAACTTTTACTGTTGCTTGGAACTCTTGCTTAAAGCTCGATTGACGGACACAGAGAACAACCACATTAGGATGTTTGCGGATCTTCACAAGGAGATAGATAGGTCATTTAACTCTCCACCAGTAAAGCTAAACCACTTCGCTCCCGAGGAGACTTGGTCTCGAATCGATCAGCAGTTGGTACTGTGTATGAATTCCATTGCAGGTATGTCTCGGGTCACTTTTGAGAGATTATGGCTAATGTACCTTAGAAAGTCTGTTTTGGACTCGGATGGATTTTGCCACACTAGCTAAGCGTCCTCTCGTCGAACATTGCGCATCGTTGTTCATGGAAAATTGCGAGATAGAAAACGACCAGTTGACTTTGCAGATGTCAAAGGTCAATGGGATACATATGTCGAAAACTGGTGTAGAATATGAAAACATAGCTTCCTTGTCGATAGATGTCTTCCTACAATTTGATAGATGTCTAGTGTCCAAGATGGTGCATATGGCATCTATATTCGGCACAAGTGATAAACATGAATGGGACGAGCAATTGGTAAAATTAAACAAGAAGCGGTCAGAAAATATTGAGCAGTTTGTTAAACTCCCAACAATCCAATCTGAATTGGTAGATAAGATGGAAAAAGTATTGTTAGAACATGGACAAGTTTATAATACTGCAACATTTCTGGAATACGATGCTGTAAATAAGAAGTTGTACGAAGCACTAAATTACATAAGGACCAAGGTTCAAAATAGGCAAAACTTTGGCGGAAAGCAAGCGAAGTTTATTGGGTGGATAGATACGATTGTATTACATAATTACAAAGTCGATGTCGCAACTAGAAATAGCGCACGGAACACAGCGGAACAATCGGAAGTTCGTCGACAAAATCAGATTATCAGACGCATATATCTCTTGTTTCGACGCCTGACCAGAAACGAAGGCAAAAACGCTTCGGCGCAGCCGACAGAATACATGGACACATTAGAGTATATACTCAGAATGGTATGCAATTTCTTGAGCCAAGAGTCTACACGAGTCATGATACCAAGTGCCCTTAATATCTTGTGGCAGCAACTCCCGACTACTAATGAGTATTCTGGTCTCCTCGGTAAGCAAAAGACTGCTAGGAATTGGATTCTATTTGACTTGTCAACGGGACAGGTGAGTACCACATGTTCTCAACAAACATCGAGCTCACATAGGAAAATTGGGGGTGGGGTTCAAAATACTAACCCACCAGTTCATGCTAATGCACCTGGTGACAGGGTTCTTCCATCCCGATTGAATGCAGAATCATCGACTTTTATACCCGCACATCATGCCCCAAAAAAGCCAGCGCGTCAAACTGTACTTCAACCCTCTAGTCACGCGAGTGACTATATCAGCAAGCCGGTACCCGCTACAAACCGCACCAATATTGGTGTTCAGCATCCCCACAATTCGCAATCGAAGTCGAGATCGGAAACCCTTCCTCTACTAGGATCCACAACCAGACACGTACAGTCAGGAAATCCTTCTGCTGATTCAGCGCTGCCACAGAAAGCGCATCATGGACTCTTCCAAGCATACCAATACTTGCCTCCATCTCCATGGAATTGAGAAGGCGAAACCGCGCACCCTGATCATCACCGTCTGGCAATAAGTGTTCTCGGTGCGTGCTTCGAGGGTCCGCTAGAAAAAGAAACTGTGGATTTCATATAGCTTAGATTGGTACAAAGCTGTTGCTACATTCTAATGCCATGACTGCTTTACTTTTCATTTTTGTCTGCATAACATTCAATAATGCTGTGATTTTCTTGAGATTAAAAGGTTTATGAAAATATCATACTCATGCCTGGGATAAATGAGACAGGATTTGGTTGACTGTTTCGGAATGGACATAGGAGCGTGTGACGGACGGGATATTGTGTCGATGATATCGTCAATTATCAGTCGCTACTAGGGTTACATAAACTATAAACATACCCAACTCTTGGGACGTTGACACCAATATCCTGGTACTCATAAAGTCATAAAAATCTTATTAGTGATATAGAGTAGCATTTCTCGTTTACCCTGCGACCTTTGATTTGATCTTTGGACTGTTGTAGCTAGTTGCTCGATGGCGCTAAAGTCATTACACATGAAAACAGTATATAAACTCTCAATATTTATTTAGAAAGGACCCATACTCTGTAGCATGTAAAATGGTCGAGTATGCTAACTTACTCGAGAACAGTCGAAACGATGGAATCCGAAAAGACTGCAGACCCAAGGATGGAGGTGTTTGGCAGGAATCGTGCAGGCGTTTTGCGGCAAGGATTCACCCGCGTCGGCCCGCGAGGGATTAAGGATCAGACACACGACGAGGGAGCAATTCTTGACTGATGCACACGACAAAGATCCTTACGAGCTGATCACGAAACCCTGATATGCCCAAAAAGTCCACTCCTCTCAGTCTTGCATCTTCATCGCTGGATTGAGAAGCTCGATTAAGAATGAATTTGCGACATGTAAACCTCTGTCGCAAGAAACCTATGCCGTATGCGTCACAGTACTCATTAAAATTGATATGATTCCACATCAAGTCATGACTTTTAAATCAATGTAAACTCGGACATCGCTTAAAAATGTCAGATTGGACCAAGTACATTGATAGAATCGAGGAATCGTGCCAAAGGGTGACAACAGGTGATGGGATTTATCAGGTGACTAGGGCTTCAACGGCAGAAGGATTTATTTCTCGAGTGAATGGGTGTGATGGAAATAAATCCTTCGCGAGTGACAATTCTTTTGCGGAAATGCAAAATGAAGCTTCATGCTAGAACTCCACAGATCTGTCATATAATTTATCGTAAGCTTACAAGATATAGACAAAGCTGGAGAGAGTCGAATTTGATGCAAAACACTGAAGAAAGAATAAGAAGAGCTGATGGAAAAGGTGAGTGCGGATTTTGTGATGGGATTGCGTGCGGGGTAATCTTGCCTGATTATTTCGAGAATTGGGGCGGCAAAGGAAGCGCTAGCGGTTGCGGGAAAGGAAGCATTAACGGAAGAGGATTTGATGTGACACCCATCTTGAAAGACGGTAGGATCCTCCTCCAACTATTTAAGAGACGTGATTGTGCCAACATTTCTGCGTTGCCATAATCATCAACTAGGATTCTGCTCAGGATTTTATCGCCTCACTCGTTCAAATGTCCCAACATCTAAATCCGATTTCACATCCCCAGCGTTCAAATTCCCAAGATAAACTTCAGACCGGACAATATAAGGTTCCACGCTGCATCGAAAATTTTTTGCAGTCCCTGATTCCTACGATTGATGCATGCAAGGTATTGAATACTGCGTATTGTCAACATATGGCTTACCGGAGTACTATTGAATCTGCACAAAGTGATGACTGGCTGGTGAATCCTAATAATGAACTTAGGGTACTCGAAGAATTAAGAACGAATCTTGAACAGTGGCGTAACGGTAGACCGCCTGCAGAAAGTAGGAAATATGAGAGCTTAGCTAAAGCAGGCTTCGAGTCTAACCCTGAGAAGCCTGAAACCAAGTCTGAAGGATTCCAATATAACGTAGAGACTTTCACCATCCACGAGGCAATTAAATCTTTGGCGAATTCTTACCCCGAACCAGCGTCAGACCCTACTGAGTGGATCGAGAACGTAGAAAAAGAATTGGATCGTCTTGTTAAGATCTGTAACGCTTTCCAAGAGCTTCTCAGGCAACCACCCGTCCAATCTTCACGGAGGACGGTTCGGAATAAGATCTTAGCACAACAGTATCAGCGGCAAAAGCTGGCACCAACCCGAATCCCCAATAGCACTCGCACCGGAGGAAGTACCCCAACACACCATAGCCAGACAAACATGTATTCAAGAAACGGTTCCCTACCGCAACACAGCCAGTCAAACGTTCATCCACCATTAACAGTTGACGCGTCAAAGGTTCGCTCTTCGCGCGGCAATTGGTTAAAGCGGCTTTTGCAAAAGATAACAAGGTAACTCTTTTCCCTAGTGTACTTGCTGCCAATTATACATCCGAAGATTGTAGCGATCCATGGCTTGAGTAATTAGCTAATATTTGTACGCTAAACTTACTATTTTTATTAGTATTCATAATTAATCACTTCAAGCGGCGGTAATAGATGTTGTTATACTCCCCTTAAATTAGATGTAAGAATGAAATAACATTATATGCATGTGTACACTAAATTAGATCACTTAAATAGCAAAAATCAATATCGTTTTCTTTGATTTATCATACAAAATCGGCGGTATAACTAAAACCTCGAAACTCTTCTTGCATAGCTTGAGTTAAAACGCTATTCACGGGCGTAAGATCCGGCTTCATACTAGTAAATTCTTTATCGAAATTACTGGTATCAGCTCGACCTTGAACACTCGGTACAAAAGGCGGCGGAACTCTCTTCCAATAAATATCGTCCCAATTAACGCCTCTGAAGAACGGATGACTCATGACTTCCTGCGCGTCGGTCGGTCCTGAACCAAGTCTTACTTCTGGTTCACGGGTGAGAAGTTTTTGTAAGATAGAAACGCTATCGCGGGGCATATGGATTGGATAAAGTGGTTCATCAGCTAGGATTGCATCGTAGATTTCATCTTCATCTTCGCCTCGGAAAGGAGATTGTTGAAGTAACATTTGATAGATCAAAACCCCAAACGCCCACCAATCTACCGCTCTTCCATATTTCTTATCAAGGAGGATCTAAACACAAGCATTAGTATGTAAGAATGAGAAGATGGAGGAGGAAATGATATACTTCTGGGGCCATGAATTCAGGAGTTCCACAAAATGTACCTGTAGTAGATTGATACCACATGTCTTCTTTACATAAACCGTAATCAGCAATTTTAATATGACCGTCGAGTGTCAATAAGATATTGTCAAGTTTTAAATCACGATATACTACACCATTTTCATGAAAATATTTCAATGCTAGACAAACTTCTGCTGCATAAAATCTGAATATTATTCATTAGTGTTTATTTAAGGGACGACAGAGATGAATGATACTTACTGCGCTCGTTTTGTACCAAATTGACCCCTTTGAATGTGTAACATTAGATCACCACCAGAAATATATTCCATGACAAAATAGATTCTAGTTTCCGTCTGAAAACAAGCATGAAGACTTAATAAATAAGGATGTCTTTCTCTATTTGCTATCAAAAAGACTCGTTTTTCAGATCGAGTACTTTCAACTTCATCATTTTCGATGATGAATTCTTTCTTCAACACTTTGATGGCATATAATTTACGAGAATTCTTTGCTTCTGCCAACATGACTTTACCAAAATTACCTTTACCAAGTACGGCCAAGAATTCAAAGTCAGCAAGACCGACTCTTGAAGGGACTTGTTGTTTTCTTGGCGAAGGAGCTGTCAAATCAGTCGAAGATTTTTCTTGCTTTGCTTTTGGAGACGAAGGGATAAGAGCGTTGGAAGATTGGGATTGAATAAGAGGAGGAGATGATATTTTTTGTTGTTGCGAAGGTGAAGGAGGAATTGGAGGCTTTTGTTGCTGCAGTTGTTGCTGCAGTTGTTGCTGCAGTTGTTGCTGCAGTTGTTGCTGTTGTTGTTGTTGTTGTGCTCCTCTTTGTTGTTGAGATTGATCATATGGTGATAAATTAGTAGGAGCTGTAGATCGAGGAGATGAATTATATGGAGATGAATTAGAATCATCAAATCCAATAGAAGCTTGAGCAAAAGAAGAAGGATCAAAGTCAGGTGGACCAGACATTCTTGCAGCAGGATTTGATGATTTTGTTTCTGGTACTCTATAACCAGAAGGTCCACGTTTGTTATCATATGGTGACGGTTGTTGCGATTGTAGCTGAGGTGCAGCTTTACCAGCAATAGCACTCGATGCTGCAAGTGCTGCGAGATTCCCAGCATTTTGATTATTATAATTGTTGTTATTATTTCTAGAATTATTAGACATGTCAGGTGATTTTGGAGAGACTTGTCTCCCTGCATTTTGAGCCGCTCTAGCAGCTGCTTCTCTTGACATATCTTGAGGAGATGAAGCACCATAAGATCCCATTCTTTGATGACCACTATTAGGCTCCAAATAAGTATTATCTTTATTATTGTTGTATGAATAACGATCAGATCCAACCAATGTTTGATCAGTAGAAGATGAAATGAACGATTGACTTGACGGAGCAGGTGATGGTCTACCTGAACCTGTCCGTAATGTTCTATTCGCCATTGGTTGACTTTGTTGTTGCTGTTGTCTACCTTTTGTTTTACGGATTTCAGACAAGATTTGATTTGCACTTTCCATAGTCATTCCACAGAAATCAGGTACAAGATGTGCACAACTTGCATGACATGTTGCACCACATTCCGAGCACTTTTTGCCTTGTTTACGACCTAAAGGAAGCATGTAACCACAATGACAACACCAGTTAGCTCCCATATTTGAAAACGCTTCAAATCGGTGAGGTATACGATGGTTAATCTTTTCATCATCTGGATCTGTTTCTGCGTTCGATTTGCTGATACATTTTGTGACTACTTTTGAATAACATTTCTTATGACAGGTTAGACGACAGTCAGCACATTGCATACCCGCTGTATATTTTAGTAATTCACCACACAAAGCACATCTCATAATATTATAAAATGTTTGTTGAACAAATTTATGCCCGAATTGTTCGATAACTTCTTCTTTCTTTTGACGTATAGCTCCTTTACGTCCAAGACCCAGATCCAACGGTCTTCTTTCACGATTTTGTTTTACAAAACCAAGTCTCAATCTTATCTTACCGTATGGTTCTAATGAAAACCAATCTTCGATGAAAATAGGGCCCGCAGCAGGTCCCGTCGGAGAGGTCAAACTTGCTGATCTTGTTTGGGGAGAGAAGGTATTTTGTTGTAATGGTGGACTGTATGGATCCAGTTGTGGACGATTACCAAGTGAAGATGGTGAATTCTCACCCATGCGATCAGCTGATATCCATCCAGAATTATTAAATTCAGATTCAATCTTTTTTCTACGCATTTCTTCTGCAATATCAGATATCCTCATCCATAACATCCCTATCGGTTGAGCTGTGTCTCCTCCTTTATCATAAACAGTAAATTCAATTTCATTTGCTTTGTCAATGTCAAATTCATGTTGATCGTCCATCCATCTGTCACCTTTTATACTTTTTGTTTTGTCCAAAATAACATCTTCTGCTTTTATTATGACATATGTATCTGGTGCCCTCGAAAACCTTCCAATAGATGCATGGTTAACATCTGCAATAGCTAGTATCCTTATCGATAAATGTCCACTAAGTGGTTTACGTTGACTTGGCATATTTACACTATCATCTGTAAAAAAAAAATGGATTAGTGTATGAAGATAACGGTTAGATTGATTGACAAACCATCTTGAATGTCAGATCCAGCATCAACGTGTAAATCCCCATATCTTTTCAACGCCTGAGTAAGTAACATTATCTTTTGTACACTTTCTACACGTTTTCCTTCTGTTTCTTGTTTGATTTCACGATCTTTTCCTGCTTGATAGAGTCTGACCATTTTTTCAATTCCATTCTTATATTGCTTTTCTACACTCAATTTAAATTCCAATTGAGATAACATGAGCTGTATACGTGGGCCAAGATGTGGTGTATCTGCTCTAACAAGGTCTATTATTATTTTTATCAGTATATATCGTAAACAATTGATGATTTATTTATAAAATACCTAAGCGACTATATGTAGGACGAGGCTTTGCTGATCTACTAGGTGAGTCAGGTGGGGGAGGACCAAATGGTCCGGTCAAAGGCATTCCTTGATCGTTATCAAGGTCACTATAATTACCAGCATCTCCATAAGCCGAAACGGATGAATCTCCGGCAAATGCACTAAACATTGTCTGTTGATATGGATTATCTTGTCTTTGTGCAGACGTTGGAGATGGTCCAGAGCTTTTGATAGGATATGGAGCTATGTTCATTTGTTGAATCCCATCATTCATCCTTCTTTGTTGAATATTATAAAGTTGTTCTTCAAACCACTTTATATTATTTTCGGATTCTTTGACTTGGCGATCAATTCCTTGTGTCACCGAAGGATCTACTGGTGCTTGTCGATTATGAGCCTGAAGTACTCGGGTTGTAGCATCCATAATTTCCCTTTCGCGCTTAATTTTGCGCTGGAGATCAGCGATCTTTACATCGTCGTCCATTGTCGATTTCTATGAATGATTGGGGTATATCTCTTTATTGTTCGAGTGTATTGAAGTGTTGACTGTGATTATGGAAGTACCAACAGTTTTGGAATGAGAAATTATATGCTGCCGCGTGAATCGGCGCATAAAAGAAATAGCAAGGTTCTAAATAGAATCCCTTTGACGAATTGATGGAACAAATCAGAAATCTGTCAGACTTTGTGAGCCAAGCGTAGTCAGGAGTAAAGCTACTCCTTCGGTATTGAGCATAGGAACCACGAATGATAATCTGTCTAAATAAGTTCTCCTTGGTCCAACGTACGATTAGGTGTGCTGTAGTCAATTCGGAAATGTCCACAAAGCACGATTACACGTGATATATTTTGCAATTTTTAGTTCATGACGTAATGTTGCGATCCTCTTTTGTCACTCCAGCCTGGCGTAGACTCTCATGATAGAATTGCCAGTTATATTGATCCGAAATGGTTCTCGAAGATGTGCCATATAGTAACCCTTCTGAACCAACCACGTCTTCTGATTTCAATGATCCCTCGGACCCAGCATTTCAATCACAACAAAATATACCATTGACACCATTTGTTCCAACTCCTGCGTCAATTGCAGCTATAAAATCTCGAATACCCTTTGAAGCACTCCCCCGCATCACTCGATTTCCTTACTTATGGTCTCGCTCTATATCCTCCGATGCAGCTCATACTAATGATCTTGTCGGTCGGATCGTCAAACTTCAACTTCTAGTATCTCGACCACTTTCTACCCCAGAAATTGAAGCCATAGGGACTAATTATGTCCGAGGGGTGCAAGTAGGATCATATACGTTTGAGGCATGTCAATTGGTAGCAGTTTTACTTTTACAGAGAAGACGATCGAGTTATGCTTTACCATTCTTTGATTTGGCAAAGATAAAAGGCTTTGAACCAAAGAGATTTGCTGGTCTAGTTGGGGACACTGCAAGGAAAGCATGGGAGCTTAGTACGGCTGGAATGTGGATTCTTGCAGGCTCAGTTGTGGGGAGTATAATGTCAAGTATTGTTGGAAAAATGTACGAAGCTTCAAATACAACGAGAGATCCGAGATTAAAAGATGTTGTTGGTTCAATGCATGAAGCTTTTATGAATCAATACGGTAAGAATGGTAGGAATAAGTATGATGGATCAGGTGGTAGAGATAGGACAAGTGTTTTGGGGGCATTAGAAGCTCGAGGAATCCAACAAAAAGATGCCGGACAAATCCAAAATGTGGAAGATCGGAATTTTACACAGGATTATGCCAAAGCAATACCACGGTCGACATCTCGTACAGCTAGACAGGTGTCGCATACTGTCGCGGCTGATGATAATGATGACATGTCTCCTACAGGTGGGATGTTTTTTGATGATGTCGTTTCAAACTCAAACTCGAATGACGTTGAGCAGTCAAAACAAGTAAACGATCGAATTAATAAAAGAGAACGACACAAAAATAGAATAGTTAAATCAACGTCCGAACACTACAATCATAACGACCGACATGATCATGATAGAGAAGATCAAATTGGTCCTAGATTTGACGATCCTTCAAAAGATACTGCATCTTCTGTAGGTGGAAGTTCCTGGGACAGAATAAGACAAGAAGCAGCAGCCAAATCTTCACGTTCCTGAAACTTTTACCTGGTTATATAATGTATATAGTATCACAGTATAAATTTCATAAATACGTAATATTTCGTCGAGTAATGTCACCACGATCATTCATCATAAAAGTTTGTAAACTCGTCCATACTATAATCATCCCCATCTGTCTTATTATGCGTCTCCTTTGCACTTCCTTCTTCAATCCATACTTCGAATATCATCTCACCCGCACCGACTCTTCTGATTGGAATTGTCTTTATTCCACCCGTCTCTGCTCCCCGCTTGACTCCAACAATTCTCCCTCCGTCCTTTTCCACAGTCTTTTGCCCTTCTGGCTCAACAGGTATCCAAGTCTGCGGATGTCCTATCGGTGGCTCTCCCTGATCGTCTTTTAGTTCGACCGCCAAAGTAAATGTACATCCGTCCGGTAACTCTCCCAGTTTTTGTCCACAACCAGTAAATCTACTCAATGTAGCACGGTATTGTTCCTCTAAATCTCCTTTTGGTAAGATCTCGCCTCCATTTACTCCGTCTTTTGACAATAAAGTATTTTGCTCTGATAAAGGAACCAAAGGCCAATTCTCCACATCAAAAATCACTCGTTCTAATATTCTTTCTTGAGAATCGTAAATGACAACTGCAATTCGGGCGACAGAACATTTTGAGAGCTCGGTAGAAATTGCTGATATAGCATCCGTGATCCATAAGCACACCCGTGGATGTCTACATTGGCGAACAGGATAATTATATGCGCGGGTGAGGAGAAAAGCTTCCAGAGGGTACAGATTGCGTTCGTAGAGGAGTTGGTGAATACATACGGTAAGAAATGTGGTGAAGGAGTGAATCAATTGAGAATATGTGCTCATGACATGATAGTTCAATGTTCCGATGCTCCTTTCATCAACCGGATCATCCCACTTACGAAGGTTGAAAACACAAATGAATGAAACTGCATGCTCTCGATGATGACAATTTGATCCTCTGAGAAGGGCGGAAGTGAGCACGTGATTGTTTTGGGACCAAAATTAATCGCTGCGGGGTAGTTTTTGGTTTGTTGTTGTACGACATCCTCTAGTAACAGCCAATGCTTCAAACTCACCAATTGCTGTCAACATCAATGCAACATGGACGAGGAGCTGGCTCATGTTCTTCTGGCGACTCAAGACTCAAATGAATCCATCCGAAAACAAGCAGAAGCTCAAATTCATTCATTATATACCAATCCTTCATTTGGACTTGCGCTTGTTCAATTAGCCGCAAGTGATCGATTTCCAATCAACATTCGACAGTCTGCCATACTGGTATGCAAGAAATTCGTCGAACTGGGCTGGTCTCCTAGTTTGGATAACTTTGGGGGACAAATATTAGTAAAAGACGAAGATAAATCTACAATCAGAAGGATATTGTTTGATCTTGCTATAAGTAATTCGGATGAGAGAAAGATTAAGAATGCGGCTAGTCTAGTGGTTGGGAAGATTGCTACGGCAGATTTCCCGGAAGAGTGGCCCGATTTACTTACGATTTTGTTGAGCGCGATACCAACTGCTTCGGATGGACAACTTCATGGCGCATTAAGGTTATTACAAGATCTGATAGATGATTGTTTGAATGAACAACAGTTCTTTTCTGTAGAAAAAGATCTGTTATCAGCGTTATACACAGTCGCCGTGGATGAAAATAGGAAAACAACATTAAGAGCGTTGGCAATATCTGCCTTTCGATCGTGTTTTAGTCATTTGGAAATGATAATGGAAGACCATAAAGTTGCAGTCAAATCATTTGCAGAACATACATTACAAACATGGATGCCTTTCTTTATAAGCGTTTTGACGACAAAACTACCTCCGTTGCCTTTCGATAACGCTGAAGCACACGATCCACAATCTGATGCTCATTATAGGGGTTGTGTAGCATTGAAATTGCAAATCGTGCTAGTTTTAGTAAAGGTTAAATCATTGTTTCCTGCTGTCTTGACTCCACAAGCTACGACTTTATTTTCTACAATTTGGGACCAATTAACTCAATCGAAAGTTCAATATTGTGAATCATACATAGAAAACAATCGTCAAGGTAGATTAGAAGATGCAGACGGTCTTCCATATACGCTTGATTTTCTCGTTCAAGATGAATTAGATTTTATGCAATCATGTTTAAAAGCACCTCCAGTAAGAAAAGAATTGGAAAGACAGTTGAAGTCGCCAGATACTTCTGATTGGGTTGGAAAGGTGGTGGAACTATTGATTACCTATTCTCAAATCACAACAGAAGAAGAGGGAATGTGGGAAGTTGATATTAATCTATTTTTGACGGAAGAATCTAGTATAACTGCAAATTATACAGCTAGATGTGCTTGTGCTCAGTTTATAATTGTCCTTGGAGAATGGTTACAGAATGCCGTGATTGATGCTTTGATCAAGCAGATACAGTCACAACAAGATAACGAAAAGATTGGCTGGAAGTTTAAAGAGGCTACGCTATTCATTCTTAATTCGTTATTGACGGAACTTTACGAACCAAGTCATACATTGCCATCTAATCAAGCACATGCAATATTGAGCTCGTTAAGTCCATCTTTACAGGCTGAAGACGCGTTATATCGCGCTAGAGTACATCTTACCACAGCTTCTCTCATTCGTTGTTGTAAAGATTCCCTACAAGATTCTTCAACAACTTACCTGCAATCCTGTTTAAACACAATGACTACTGATGAGTCAGATATTGTAAAGATGTCTTGTGTAAAAGCTGTGCAATCTTATCTCAATGCTATTGAACCAAATCAATCCGCTCCTTTACAATCACATCTGATCAACCAACTATCTCAATTCTTCACGTCACTTGGACTGACCGATTTTAACGAGAGTGAGGATATTACAGTTACATTTTTAGAAACTCTTCGCGATGTAATTATAATCGATACTCGTATATGTCTTCATAGTGACGCTCTTGATCTACTCTTCAATCTAGCTCATTTTGGCGCTTCAAGTTTTCAAATTGCAATGTTGATAACTGAAACATTTGAAGAAATGACCAGTACTATATCTGCTACTGGTAAAAATGATTTTGAGCAATTGACTTCCAAAGTTCTACCTCCATTATTAGAAGCAATGGACAGGGATCATCAAGAGAATGTTGACAGTCATGACGCTGAACACGAACCTACTAATCTAATCTATCTTGTGGCTGATTTATTAGAAGTATTCTTACTCAATTCTCCATCTCCGTTACCTTCCGGCGTCGTGGCAAATGTCATGCCTAGATTACAATACGTGCTGCTAAATCACAAGGAAGATGCTCTTCTAAAAGCATGTACTTCTTCTGTAAAGGCCATGCTTGAACATGATCCTCAACAAGTGTTATCTTACAATGATCCCGCTACAGGTCAAACTAGTCTTGAAATATTACTCCACATTGTATCTCGTCTGTTGTCACCTGAAATTAATGATGATGCTGGTAGTGAAGTCGGTGGTTTGGCTGTTGCTCTTGTCGAAAAGGCAGGTGCAGAAGCTCTAGGTCCCTATCTCGAACAACTACTTCAAGCTGTAGCAGTAAGACTTGTCAACGCAGAAAAAGTACAGATTATACAAAGTCTTATTTTGGTGTTTGCGCGACTAGCAATTAGTTCTGCGAGCGAAGTTGTTCAATTTTTAGCTGGAATAAGGATAGATGCAAGCGCTATTGAAGGAGAATCGAAAGAAGAACAATCTGGACTTGAGATTGTCATTAAAAAATGGTTAGAAAGGAGTGTTGAATTTGTAGGGTTTGAAGAAATAAGGCAAAAGTAAGTATGATCTTTGCTTTCTCCCAACTCTTGACATTCAATTGTGCCTTATAAAGCCCACCCTATGCTCATCTTGGTCACGCTAACTTGTCATGTAGTGATATTGCATTGACTAAAATCTATGATCTTCACTCACCTCTGATCTCTTCCATAATTGTAAAAGGAGACTTGATACCTCCTACGAATCCAACATCACGCATAATAACAAGATCGAGGGCTAAACAAATGCCGATACAATACACTTCTGTTCCAGCAGATGTCAAAATAATCAAGGTTCTAATTAATGAACTTCTCTACGCTACTTCCTCATCATCTGACTTTCCTCCTGGAGTCGCAGATGATGACGTCAATACTACATACGCTGAACCCCGATCTGCTATATCATCAGCTAACAGATCTAGATACTTTCCTCAAAAGGGGAGGAATGACCAAGACGAGAGTGACGAAGATGAGGATGAAGGATGGGAAGACGACGATAATGGTACAAATGGAGTCTTGGATTTAGCGTCGGGTCTTACTAAGGAGAGTTTAATGGCGTTTGGAAGTTCCGGACCGAATAGGGCTATGGGAAGAGGGGCAGGTGGAGGGTTTAGTGGGTTCGGAAACGCAGGAAAGGATCAAGAAGGTGAAGAAGCGGTGGTCAGAGAATTAATGGGATGGTTTAGGGGGGTGATTGATGGTCAATCAGCAGGAAAGGGCGATTTTGAAAAGGTCTATGGTTATTTGAATGACGAGGAAAAAGGGAGGTTGAGAGGATGGTTGGCAGTCTGAGTTTCATGGAATGCATAGTGTATATTTCCCTTATCCGCCAAAGTCTGGGCCTCTTTCAGATCTAGTCAGATGTGCAAGATGTTCAACGAAACTTCGTAGCGACATTGATAATCCAAATTTTACCCTGGGACAACCTCATAACTTCCGAATTCTCGAAAGGAGATAAGCAAGATGAATAGTATTCATATCGACCATTTCAATCACTATCAGAATTTGTACCTTTCTTGTCAATATGTAACGTATAATCGCTATTGATTACGAAACATTAAGAGTCATGTCGGTCACAATCATAGCATATGAAATTGTTCTTCATCCACCAATGTAGAATATAAACCAAACAGAAGTTGCACAAAATACAACACAATATTACTCAGAAATTACTCGACCAAAAAAAGGGAAAAAAAAAACCACCGGAATTAAAATGAAAATTTTTGGAGTTGTCTATTAATAAACACGCAGGTAGTTTACAATAAATTAACTCAAACCAAACCCGCTTTAACGTACATATTTCGGGTGCACATTCTGGCGCAATAATTTCAGGCAAAGACTTGATGCAGCTCATAAAACCTAGCCTTCCATTAGAACAGAAAGTGGAGGTGCCAACATTCTAACAAAAGTCAAATCCCCCGCAATGTTATAAAGTCTCCATGACATGAACTGTGGATAACGTCCGTGCAGCGAGTTGAAATCTAGTGTTATCAGCATGCCTTAATTATTAGTTGATCTGGAACGAATCTTATTTTAGTGTACCACTCACTACCAGAAGTCATTTTCAGATGGGAACGTTGGATATAGATGAATGTCTAATGCGTTGAGCGAACTCGGGTTGTTTAATTACAGATTGCCGTGTTAGATTAGCTAATTAAATTGCCCAATCATCAGATCGATCATGATTCCGCCTTATTTTAGACGAATGTGTCAAGAGCATTTGTCATATTTCTAAAGCTTTGGCTGACTCCACCTCCTCGCATATCATACATAACAACCATATCCCAGTGAGGACACAACGTCCGCAATTATGAGAGAGCGACTCGGAAGCTTGCGACCTGGTTTGGCCACGGACCCATCAGCGCTGCGACGTTGGCTGAGCCAACCAAGTCCATTCTGGGCAGAAACCCATGTGGACAGAGATTTGTTTCCACATGAAGACCATTACTCTCACGACCCTCTGTGGTTTGTCGACTTTGAAGATGCAATAATTTTCGACGACATCATCCGCTCAAACTCCAAAGATGGTGAAATAGAACAGTACTTGGGCGACTTTATTGTAAAATCTACAAAATATAGCATGGGGATGCCATTTCTTCATAATTCTATCATCTCTGGAGATAAAGAATACGTCAAATATGCTGATGATGCTATCAACGCAATCAGAGATGGAGTCAAAGCCAAAGAAGAGTCTCTAGAGAATACCGCTGAGAAGTTGAAGAAATCGGTATGGTCTACCGAGCTTCTTGAAAGACCTACGGAAAAAAGACGCGAGGACATCCAGTCTTCACCCCATGTACCGAAAGAATGCTATTGGCAAGTATTCTTCTCGCGTTTAGTCAACGTTGATCCTTCCGGTCTACATTTGGTGAAAGCCTTAGTTACCAAGAATGGACGACAGCAGTATATAAATACTTATTTGGACAAGTATGAAGCGATGTACATGTGTTACGCTATTGCGGCCAAACAAGGCAAGCCATGGAATGTGGTTGGAGACTTGGACGTCTATAAGAAAGATGCTGCCCGTCTCAAGGCAAAGATTGAACATCTCGAAACTAGTGACCCGTGCGACATCAAAGGCTGGTCGTCTAAAGTGGCAGAGATACTATACCTTCACAATACAAGACACGTCCCCTTGATATATAGCATTGATTCGTCCCCAACGCCCTACATCAATGATCCCAAAAAACCTTATAAACCACGGCTCACTTTTCAAACATTTCTGCACCGGATTGAGAGTCTACTAAGCGATTGCAATTATCTAGGCTTTGCTGGGATAGCTTGCTATTTGAACTGTTTTCAACAGACCTTGAAGCAACATCCGTCATCTGTTACCATTGAGACAAAGCTGCACGACGCTCTGAAAACCTCTCAAGAAGCCATAGCGAAATTTCAAGCCGAGACCATTGCATGTTGGCTGACGAAGAAGAGCAAATCGAAAACTAAAAGACAATATAGCCTCGAGCCCATTATAAGCATCTGGGAACAAAAATCTGGTCTCATGTCTACATTCCTTGTGGAGGATATGCAAAAAATGAATGGACTCACACTGATTGAAGTTTCTAAAAGCATCGAAGCCATTATACCCTTGATTCGGACTATGCTAAATGTATCTTCGGATAGCATAAATTCCGAATCCGCAAAAATAAATACAAGAATCCGTTCGGAACTATCAGAAAAGTTGGACTGGGATAAGGTAGATGGCGACTCCTTGGATCACTTTTTTGCAACGTGGCCTTCACAATTTCCGTCTGAGGCACCCAAGCTTAAAACTCTACATGGGCTTTTAGATGCAAGTCTCCAAGGGCATTACACAGATGTTAACAAAAAATTGGCTGATAACAAGGAACAAGCCCATTTCGGTTTTATTCTCACTTTAGGACACTCAACATGGCGAAGCAACTTGTATATCAAACTTTACCTTGCTATTGCACTCAGTACACCACTGTTTAGATCATGCTATGACAGTAAGCCAAGTCCATTAGCAATTGACAAAGAAGGGCTACAGGATGCCGCTATCGAAGCCTTGAATTTCAAGACAATAACTAGCCTACGCAACCTCTTTCATGAACTGAAAGAAGAACGATCGCAATTACATAAGCAAATCTCATTGGAAAAGTCTCTTCTTTCTAGAGAGAATTATCATCCATATCTTAGATCTAGATTGTATCTGATAACTGTAGGACTTTCACTTTTCGGAACATATCTGCATGAATATAGCACGTATATGCCTGGCATACAATCAAAGGGCTCGGAAGCAAAGGAACTTCTAAACACACTAGTTGCAGAGGTCAAGGAAAGCATCACCAGACCTACATGATTTTAGGGCCATACTAGTATGAGGACCTACTAACAGGTCTTAAACCTCCATGAGTGCTTGTAAAGAGCAGTACCGTCAGCACATATCATCTATACAAAACCTATCTGATATCTAGGAGTTCGGATATCGTGAAGTTCCTTCAGCAGCATACATAGTATTTAGTCGCCGTCTTGTGGTCTTCATGATACACAATGTTTCGTTGGTTCCAGCTAGAGATAGGAACTGGACATCGACATATCGTCTATTGTCTACTCATCCAGTTCTGATCACGACGACTCGCTTTGATTTGAAAATTGGTGTAAAAGAATGTCGGCGAATATGTGTCTGATGTCAATCGCTAAAAGTGCGATGAAGCAACCGTAATTCAAAGGCCTTTCTTATCTATGCAATCTACGAACACTAAGATCAGAACTTTAAGACACTTCGAGAGGTCTGCGTTTTACATCAGATAATGTTCAAGTAAGCTTAGCTAGTTTATTAATCTCAATACGTAGAAATTTGATATTTTTCGCATTTTCCCAAAGTTTCTTGAAGTTAGATTGTGAACTTGTTTACGACACGGTCATAGAATATTGAATCAATCTTGAGACATACTACAATCTTGGTATGTCTAGAAGATGTCTGCAAAGGCTTATAATTATTGAGCTTTGAAAAACCAACAAAGTATGTACTATAATAATTCCGCCCACTAACAAACGTTCAAGGAACATAAAATTGAAAGTGCGGGGTTTGATAACATAAATTATTCTACGCTAACAAAAATTCTATTTGCCTGATTTGAAAGCCACAAATTAAAAATCTTTGTTGGCTTGTTTTGATGACCAAAAAAACTAGTCCTATTTTTATTATACACGCCGCTTGGTCACGGTGAGTTTACCACGTCTTGGCTCAGCACTGACTCGTGTTTCTAATTGGCTATAATATTCATTACGTCGAAATTGTCAGTACCTGTACCAACCAAAGTTTAAAGACAAGAAAAAAGGTTTATTTGACAGCCTGATTACGAGCAGTCCAGTCTTATAAGTCTGAGCTGGTCCGTCGCTTTGTTGCATAACAACCTTTTAATCAGAAGTCCTAGTTCTCCCACAAAGGTGTCACACAAATAGCATTTCATTTCATTTCATCTCCATTTCAACGCATTCATTTCAATTTGAACAAAGCTTTCACGGATGGCTAATTCTCATCTTACTCATCCTACGCCCGGGCAAAATGATACAGCAGGTGGCATTTCATCGCCTGGTCATAATGACTACCCTCAAACAGCCTCATTCATACTTGATCTCGAGGATGCAATTATCGCCGATGCGCTTGCTGGATCAGGTGTTGCGCTGAGCACGATACCGAAATATCTGGGCAGTTTCATCATTCAACTTACTATATACAGAGCACAGAATCTACACGCAAGCGGTCGAGAGGACCACCAGCTCATGGATTATTTGGAATACGCGGAAGACGTCGACAATTTTGAAGCCGGACGTCATCCTAGTGGTGGACTACAGGTTAAGCTAATTAATCAGGGCGTCGGATCCAAAGGTGTAGATGTAGCGGAATTAATGAAACAGTTCAATGTGGCTTATGAGGGTTTGCAAACCCTAGAGGCGCTGCAACATTATCTACTCAGTCTACAGAGAGAACGCTACTGGGACACCCTATTTATAAGGGAGTGCGATGTTACTACCCTAGGTCTTGATTTGCTATCAGCTCTAAACTGCAAGAATGGTATGCAGCGATACATAGCGATAATAAAAAGGAAGCTACAATCATTACATGTTATAAAACAGAAGCTAAAACAGTTGTACGACCTCGAGGACGAAGAAAATTGTAAAAAAGTATATCATGACAATGTAAACAAGGAATCGTGGAGCCAACATGAGCAGGGCATCAAAACCAGGACGCAACAATTCTTCCAATATGTTGAGAGTCTTGAACATTTCCAAAAGAAGCTAGAAGAATTTCAAACGCCACATCCCAAAGCCGGGGACAAAACTGCGGAGTCTTTAATTCAACCCACAAAAGATTTACTAAATGCTTTTTACAAAACCCCTCGAACCCAGAGTTTTGTAATGAACACTTTTATTGCTGACGACACGCAACCACCTGAAGAGCGGAAGGTATACGCTGAGCGTGCACGAATATCGCGACTGCTCAGCCATGACATGGCGGAATATAGTCATTCCAAACTGGATTCAATAGTCGTGAATATTCATCGCGCTCAATACATCCATGGGGACATATTTCAAACCTATGAAGAGGAGATAGATATATGTAAGCAGGCTGCTGAGCACGCGATCGAAGCATTAGTTGAACTACAGGAACGCAGCATTGCTTATTGTTCCCTCCACAAGGACGGGTCTAACAATCACGCGGGAACCCACACAGAACAGCAGCCACAGATAAAAGATTTCGAGGCTTGTTTTAAAAAAGTTCTCACCAAATTGAGCCTATTCATAAAATCGATTTACGATATGAAACACAGTGACCATGCAACTAAAGCAAACGACGACACGACGTCGAAGGAAGCCCCTGAAACAAAGACGCTATATGAAATTGCCTGGGCAGAGGAATGTATGGAGGCAATCAAAGCTATAAATTGCCTGGAAGCAAAGTCTGATGCTGTGTGTTTGGATTTACTGTCGCATTTCCTGTCAACGCCACACAGAGTGACCCCTGAACAACCGCAGACATCACCAAGTCACAGATTTGATGTTGCAAAATCAAGTCTCGACGGCAGATACCATGACGTAAAACAAAATTTGGTACATATTCAAGATAAAAAGGAAGTAAATCATCTCGAATCGATTTGTAATTTTGCAATCGCACATCGTGCACATCCGCCTCTTGCTGCGTTATTAAACGCATCACAAGTCTCAATGAAGCTGTATCTTACTACCACCATTCTTACTCCACTATTCCACTATCCTCACTCAACAACACCCCAACTGGAAAAGGCACCAGGACTGTCAAACGAGCATAACCAACTCATAATTAAGAAGCTGCACCTACTCCTGACAGAATTGGAGGGGGAGGAGAAGATAGAAATCGAAAAGGAAAGGTCCGAGCTAATGAACATGATCAAGGGAGAAAGAGAGCAAGAAAGAAAGCAGCAAATAATAGAGCAAGAAAGAGAGCAAAGAATAGCGCAAGAAATAGAGCAGCAAAAAAGAAAGCAGCAAGAAGGAGAGCAAGAAGGAGAGCAAGGAAGAGAGCAAAAAATGGAACAAGAAAGAGAAAGGGAAGAAAGAGAAAGGCAAGCCAGAGAAAGGCAAGCCAGAGAAAGGCAAGAAAGAGAAGAGCGTGAATCTCCGGAGACTCGCTTAAACGCCCGTTTGAAGGCCCGCGTGAATCTCATAAATTCAGATCTTGGACTTTTGAAAAGGTTTCTGGAGGATTATCGACAGTATATGCCCGGTTTACAAGAAAAGGAGAGGGAAGCTATACAGAAGTTGCTGAATGAAATGTCCAAAGCTCCTTGAGACCCTTAAAGTCGCTGCCATCTAATGATATTTCATTACTGCATGGAAAAGTAAATGATTGGGTTTCTAACGGGGAAATTGCACGTATTTCTGATCATAGTTGAAGAAGGAAAGGAGTGTTTATAGTTAATGAAAATGAAATCCATCTCGGCTTTGTTAACTCGTGTCAATAAAATCGAAATTATCCGCCAGTAATGTTAAAAGGTGTAGAGCCCATTCCATACATTTCGTGATCTATATTTCGTGTAATCGATGTTTTCTGTTTGCCGTATGGTCGATATCCTGACTCATGCAAGGATATCGCGACCACCCGTAGCAAAAATGTCAGTGAGAGTCAACGGATCAAGGTCTGGGTCAAGAAAGCCTCCCATTTATAGTGAGCTGACAACTACTTTGTGAATGTGGCGTTTGCATCAGTCACGCAAGGTTATACTACGCTTTTAACCCTTATACTTCTATTTAAAACCGATGTCGAGATCTGCTTGACTCTATAATCTTGATACCAATGTTAGCGAGTAAAGATATGGCTGGAATCGTTCAATCAGCAGATGCACAGCTGACTGTGAGAGGTCAAGTACTATAGATTATCATCTCCGATCTGCCCTAGCTTATTGAACGATTTGATCATTCATTAGCACTCGCCATGCTAGACCACATTTGGCTTACATTGAGTCAACTGTGTCGATGTAGCAATAGATGTACACGGTTGTTCTGCCGAGGTGTATCTCGATTGTCATGACGATAATAAGGATAATAGTAACAAGTTTAATCACAGTGGATGGAGAAAGTCGAAGTAAGATAAAGTATGTACAATCTAAACATTTCGTCAAATGTCAACATTATTTCACGACAATGATCAAGAGCAACAAGATCAGCACCAAGCAAGTAATAGTCACCCAACTCCAATTGTCTTTGGCCTTTCTAGCCACACCTTCTAACCTTTTCTTTGCCCTTTTTAATCTCTCATCTTGTCTGTTTACAACACCATCAACTTCGTCCAGCATTCCATTTTGAACCTCGAGTTCACCTCCGATTTGAATGCTGAGATCCTTTTGTCTGCTTACAGAGCCAGCTAGTAAATCTAAATGTTCATCTTGTCTTTTAAGAATATCTTTATGTGCCGCGTGTATTTGGAGGTTGGATAGTTGACCATGACTGCTTTGAAGACCTACATCATCTTCATTGTCTGTATATCGTTGTATAGTAGATGTAGAGAACAATTTTCCTCTTTCTTGATCATTTTCGGGATCATCGGTATATTCTCGGGACTTTAAAGATTGGGTATATTCTTGTGGATTTGAAGTGAACGGATCGTCTTGAAAGCGGACGCTTTTTATCGATGGTTGGGGTGGTAATGGTTTATTTATAGCTGTAGAAGGATACGAAGATGTATAATCTGCTTCGAGAGATGTGTACTTTGTGTTTAGTCGTGTTATTTGTTCTGACAAATCATCTAGACTAATCACATGATTAATACTTGAATCGCATTTGTATAAGTATCGAAGGTATAGATGACTGACTCTTGTCCCGCAGAAGTTTGACTGTCCCTATGTCTTTGTAGAGAAGTTATTCCATTTTTGAGAGCTGTCAAAGATTGTCGAATCTTCTTTTCTTGTCCGATTGTGTTGACATTATCGCTTAATCCAAGTTTTATATGATCTGCGAGGAGGAATAGATGGTTTGCAGTAGCGTCTAGATTCATGATCCAAATATTAGTCAAGATTGTAATAGATCGGGCGCATAGTCAACTTGTTGTACGTCCAATATCCTCAAAGTTACTCTCGTTGATAAAACGAAACGGTTCATATCCTGCCAACCAATTGATGGAAACCCTAATCACATGTCATGTCATAAATTTTTGGTTGCCCTTGAAGTCGTATCCTGCAATAGCCGCTATCAATTCACATCCATGGTGTACAGCACTACAGTCCCATTTGTTCGAACAAGGTGAATAGTCTTGGATCTCATGATTCAAAGTTATCGATTTGATATTGCCATTTGTCGCTTGTGAAATCTTTGGGTGCAAGATGAGTGGAGAATTAGTTTTATAAAAGTACACGGCTATATAATATATATACATTGTCTACTTTTGTTGTCCTGTGGATATCAATTGTTTATCAGACGCTAGCATCAATTTCAATTCCTTTATTCATTAATCTTTGCCAATAATCTGTTATCAATCAGATTAGTATTTTCGTTTTCCGTGATAGATATGTATAATCATCTCACTCGTAATCTCTGAATAAATGATATTCATCGTCTCCAACCTTTAGAGAACTGCCACCAAATTGGGGTATCAATACTTTATCTCCGGCTTGTACGCTCATTGCCATTCTTTTTCCATCTTTATCAATCCCTCCAGGTCCAACAGCCAAGACTTTTGCTTCATTCATTTCTTTTACTGAACTTTCCGGTAGAAAGATGCCTCCTGCAGTCTTTGCTTCTGCTTTTACTCTTTGAACCAGAACTCTGTCAAGTAAAGGAACAAGGGATTTGATTGATTTGATTGCTGTAGACTAATTATCACCCAGATCAGTTTACTTGATAATATTTGAGATTGCAGAATGTCATACCATTATGATTTTATAGGAGGATTGATCACGGCGTTTAGTATATATAGTCAATCGAAGGTACTTTGTCAGGTCTATAATAATCCTCAGAATTTCTCGAAAATTGTATATATTCTGAGCTATGACGCACGGACCAATATTATATATTTTACTAAAGGTCCCTAGCAGTTCGTTGTGATAACTATTTCTACATCACAAATATGGTATGTGCGAGTCTTTGTCATTGGTTAATGATACTGTTAGACCGAGATGTATAGCATCAACCTCACCATCCGACTTTCAGCCTTTGATATATGGTGAAAAGAATGAAGTAAACTGTTTTCATGCAGCAGCATTGTCATGTGATGGAACAACAATCATCACATCCCATGAAGATCGCCTTTTAAGATCATATATCCTTCCACATGACTTGCTATCATCTCACACGGAAGATGAAAACCCAAGACACTTGAAAGCATATTCTACATCAAACCATGCAACTCAATCATCAGCAATTTTCACAATTCATCCGAATTATAATCTTTCCGATTCTTCCTCAACTCTACTTCTTCACGGAAGAAAGGACCTCCCTCTACGGCTGACTAACTCTTTGGACCTTAATTATACTCACGCGACATACTCCTGGATCAATCCCAATACAGAAGAATATCTAACTCCTTCATCTTTGATTTTTTCTTCAAACGGAAATAACTTCATTTCAGGCGGGAAAGAGATTATAGCTTTGTTTGATATAAATAGATATGGTGCCACCGATGTACCAATTCGTCAATGGAAGACTAGAAAAGGAAGAGGGGCTAGAAAAGCGTATGGAAGTGATGGAATGGATATTTATGGTTTAATTACTGCTATGGATATTTGTAAATCTACTGGTCTTTTGGCTGTTGGAAGTACAGGTGGTCAAATAGGAATATACGATAGTCGAAAATGTGAAGGTTTAATAACAAGATTCGAAGTTGGAGATAGATGTGTAAATAATGGAAAAAAGGATGTAAAAAAGGATGATAAAAATGACCACAAAAGGGTTGAAACAAGTGGAAGTGGAATAATGCAAGTTGCATGGAACAGTAATGGTAGATATCTATTTATTGGAGAGAGACAGTCAGATTGTATAGAAGTATGGGATATGGTCAATGGTCAAAGATTAAATAGATTAATTGGTAGAAAAGCCGAATCTACTCAAAGAATGAATTTTAAAGTGGAAGAAATCGATGGTAAGTGTAATGTATGGACTGGTGGAACAGATGGAAAGCTGCGTATATGGTTTGATGTCACTACTTTTGTAGGTGATGTCAAACCCCGTGTTGAATTTATTGCTCATAATGATGCATTATCAAATGTTATGATTCATGACTCTGCACCTGTTTTCATTACAACTTCTGGTTCACGAAGGACAGCTCATGATGATCAATACATGGTAGATAGGGATACAAGTCAAGTAGAGATGAAGGTATGGCTCGACGGCGCACAGTCGCAATGATGCAGATTTGATGAATGAGGTGATGATAAGTTGGAAGTTTTATTTGAATAACGGTATCTTTAGCTACAATTCAGACGATACTCATCCACGACTGATTGATTCATGGTAGTGTGCAAATTATCCTGCCCACAACGGTGTTTCCATAGTAATTGTGACGCGTCGCAGATATGGGCTTGTGATATCACTATGTAGTCAATGACAAACACAGTGTTTCGGTTGTAATCAATATCTTTATCTAAGTAATGGATGACTATGGCCAAACATGGGCTTCGAGAAATGTACTATCTAACAAGATTTGAAGAGTGTAGGCATCAGCCAATTTGTCAAATCCAGCAATAAATAGCAAGAAATTTATTAATAAGCAAGTACATTATATTCAATCATTGACAAGGGAAAAGTGAAATGAAACATCGTTCTGCTCATATATAGAATATCATCTATTCAATCAGGATAAACTTTGACTCGATATAACCAAATGGCTTAACAATATGCTAGGCATGGCATCAGTGTCTTCCGATTTTTAACCTATATTTTTGTGTTTTATTATCTTTGCATATTATTATCATAAACCCTGGTGTAGTTCTTTCAGTCACGTCAAGCCCCCTTTGAGCCATCGACATAAAAAAAGCTTATGATTATAAAGTCTGGTTCGACTAGCGTAGAATGGAAATGCCTTTTTCTATATGACAGGCGGGGTATATCCCTTCATTTGGGATTCCTCCTTCTTCCCTAACACTAGAATCCATTTCTTTTCCATATCTTAAATAACGAGCATGATTGTTCAAAAAGCGGAAAAGATATTCAACCAATCTCACGGAAACACCGAAACTTTGTCTGTCATGTCTCCACATTCTATTCGACAGGATGGAAATAAAGAAGAGATTCGTCCCCCCACTTATAGAGAAACTGTAGCGGCCCCGATATCTACATATACCTCATTCCAGATATCTGACGAGTATTATCGTCAAAGACTGCATAATGGATATCGTGTCCCAGGTGGGAGATATACCGCCGGTCAATCTACAATAATAACCCAAGATCCTGGATTAAGTACCAGTATCGAAGAACTTTGTGACTTTATAAACATTCAAGTAAAATATGCGCCCCATTATTTCGTCAAAATCAAGGGCTCGCATATTGAACATAGATCTAATGGTAGTGAGCGGAGATCGCGACGCGTCGTTGACTTTGACTTTCTTGTCCCATTTGAATGTCTAGATGGTCCTGTAATAAAAACAAAAGATGATCCGAATTTCAAACCTTACACTCATGGGATAAATTTGCCTTTTCATGATACTAAAGCCTATCGTGGAGGTGTATTCCGCTCTACAGTCCCTCACATGCATTTTGATGATCAGGAAGCTACTATTGGTTTATCAAAAATGGACGCCATCGAATCTTGGTGTCTCGCGTTCATAAACACTAAAGCAAGCTGTAAATCATTCACTATTCAACATCATGTCATTAACCATAATGATCAAAATGATACTAAAATCATTGAAAACCAAATCCGACAAACGGGATATCTTGGAGATGTTGATGTCAAATTTATACTTCGACCGAAGAAAGTGGTCATTTATAGCCCTGGAAAGATTAATACATATAGGAACTTGATCTGGTTGAGATGGTTCTTTTATTTGACATTTCTATGGATCTTTGCATGGCCTATTTTATTTTTGTGTACAAAGAAATGGAATGTCGTTGATATTGGACATCAATTTAATGATACGACGCAAGCGGGTTCTTGTCGATCTAAATTTATTGGTGCAGCTATTAGAGCTGCGACGAATGGGAAAATTCGTGGACAAGATTTGACCGATGAGTTTATTGAACAGAGTATCATTAATGAGAGGGAAATGCTAGAAAGACAAGCACAAGCACGTGTAGAGGTAGAAAGATATAGAGCGTAAGCAATGAATCAGGTGGATAAAATAATGATTTCTCGAGTGGTATTACTGCACCAAGGACATTCAAAAATAGGTTATTTCACGGTACAGTAGGACATTTTGAAAATCAACCAGGTCTCAAGGTCAGCGAAAATACTATCAAAGTGTATACTAGTCAGTGTCAGGGATACGAATGTGGAAATATCAGGTCTGGTTAAAAACTTCATAAATAAGTTATACAATCCAAATGAGATGTTGTATTTATGTTCTTTGTCCATATATAATAAAAGGTATGTTGTATTACACAAATTGACTGGCGAGTGCTTCTAGATCTTCTAGTCTCTCTACATCTTCTATTATTTGAACATTTCTAGAGCCATTTGAAGTTCTTCCATTAGAATCATTGTCATCGTCATCACGTTGGAACCATTTCTTTTCTAATTTTCTTCTTTTCTTTGTTCTTTCTTCTATCATTTCTTCTTCTGTTTCCTTTTCTCCTTCCTCTTCTTCACCATCAGTACTATCTCTCCCTAGAGTTACTTGAACATCTCCCTCATCATCATCTTCATCATGTTCACCTCCCTTTTTATCCTCATTCTTCTCTCTTTCCTTTCTCTTCCTCGTCTTTTCCTTTTTCTTCATCCTTTGAACTTCTCTATCTATTTCATCTTCTTTCAATACTCTTTCCTTTTCACTTTCTACATATTTCCTTCTTTGTTCATCTACTTGTCCTTCTGATTTAAAGGCTTCTTCATCTTTTACTGCATAAGGAGCATGAGCATTGCCTTGGTCATCAAATATTAATCTACTTCCAGGAGATTTGTATTTTAATAATGCTTTTTTGGAAGATAGTTGTTTAAGTTTACGATTCGAGTCTATGATTATTGGTTGTGATGCTCCTTCTATTGTTACTCGATGTATATTTGATTCCTTCATAGATCCATCACCTCCAACAGGTTTTTGATCTTCCGTAGATACTGGTATTCTTCTTTTTACAGAGAACAAATCATCTTCGTCCTCACTATCATTCATTGTTTTGTTATTTATCAGTGAATTGTCGATGAGGTCATCGTGAGAGATAATTTTCGAATAATGTGGGGCAAGGACGTCTTGATTTCGTCTTTCAAACATTCTATCGTATTTTGTCCGTACTTTTCCATCATCATTTTCATTTTCGTCTTCATGCTCGTTTTCAACATCAGATGCGTCAGACAATGATGCAGGTATATATCTAGGCGCATTCTTTGCAGCTTTTGCGTCTTCCCCCTTGACAAATTTGATCTTGGGAGCTCCAGGTAAACCTAAACTAGCAGCATATTGTTCCAAATCTAATTTATCAAGTTGAAAGATGTCCTTGTCTTTTTGTAAATGAATAGATCTGACATAACTTATAAAGGCCTTTTGACCGAGATATTTCAATGTTGGATCTTTGAAACACATACTTTGTAGTGCATCTTTTATCGACTTTTGTTTCTTTTGTCGAACGTTTATTCTTTCTATAGGTATTTTCCTTTGTTCTAGCCTTGTTAGGAATCCAGCTTCCTCACTAGGATCTACGAATAGAATAGCCCTTCCTTCTCTTTGATAACGAGCCGTTCTACCGACACGATGAATATATGTATCTACATCTTCTGGACAGTCTATTTGAACGACCCAATCGACGGCAGGAAAGTCAAGACCTCTGGCTACAACATCAGTAGCAAAAAGACACGAATGTTTAGCAGAAGAGAATTGTGAAGTTATATCCAATCTAGATTTTTGATTATGTCGACCATGAAGATGAAGCAAAGGTATACCTGGTTGCATTCTACGGAAAGATTCATACACAAATCTAACTTGTTTGCCTGAAGATAAAAACACGAGTATTTTTGCTTTTTTAGTTGATTGTAAAAACGACCATAACGTATCTAATTTATTTGACAATTCAGTCACAATGTAATTTTGTTGGAGTGTATCTGGAGTAGCGGAAGATGATGCCGTCTCTGTAGATATATATTCAGGTTCCTTCAAACTCAATCTAGCAAGATCAGATACCTTTTTTGTTTGAGTAGCACTAAATAATAAAGTTTGGCGATCTTTTGGGAGGTATTCGATTATAGCATCGAGTTGGTCTTGGAATCCCATATCCATTATCCGATCGGCTTCGTCCAAGACCAGCATGCGTAGATTATCACAGTTAAACATGACCGTTTGTGATAAATGTTGTAATATTCTTCCTGGAGTACAAACAACAATATTCATTCTTGCCAAGGCATCTTTTTCATCTCCAAAGTTTTTTCCTCCTATTACTAATCCTGCAGCAAATGTATGACCTTTTCGACCTATTTTTACCAAAATATCGAATATCTGTATCGCTAATTCCCGAGTTGGGGATATAATCATTGCGCAAAGTCCTGCATCTTGTCCGACACATTGGGCTCGATAAAGATTCTCCAAGACTGGTATAAGAAATGCTAGAGTCTTGCCTGATCCTGTCTTTGCCGCTCCAAGTATATCACAACCTTTTAAAGCGAGAGGAATAGTTTTTTGTTGAATTGGTGTAAGATTTATGAAATGGGAGGATTCTAGACCGGATAAAGTGGAGGCGGATAGTGGGAGGTCGGTGAATTTGGTAGGTATCGATTTTGTCTCCTGTTTACCCATGTCAGTAAGATGTACAAGCAAGATTGGCGGAATTACTTACAAGATTATCGACTGCTTGTTGTAATTTATTTTCATCAACATCGTTTCGTTTTCTTTTTTGAGATGATTGTAACTTTTTAATCTTTGTCGGTTTAACACGTCCTGATAGATATGATTGTGTTTGTTGACCCTCCATTGTTATTTTTGTATCACATCTACATCATTCATTGATTGCGTTAATATCTTCATTCAGATTAACAAGTCAATAAAAATTATAGAAAAAAATATCGATACGCAAACTTTAATTATCTCGTGCCAAGACGTTTGTTTTTGCCATGATTATGATGATAATCATCATTGCGATCATATTCACGACTAACGATCGTCCTTGTGTTACAATGGCAGATCAGATTTCAACCTCCACTACCAGCAATGATTCATCTACCAATATCGACATTGATTTGTCGAGAAAAGTCACATCACCCGTTCTTGACGCATCAAACATAAATTCCGAAGCAGAACTCGTTTCCAAGGATAAGTCAGAAGCGGAACTACTTTCTCTAATCGAAAGGGAAGGAAAGGAATTCGACAAAGATGCAGAAATCGATCGTATCATGTCAACGTTCAAATTAAATTACTACGCTGTACTTGATCTACAACCCGGAATACCCGATTCCGACATCAAAAAAACATATCGAACAAAATCTCTTTTAATTCATCCAGACAAAACATCAAACCCTAGAGCTCCAGAAGCTTTTGATAGACTTGCAAAGGCACAACAACAATTATTAGATGAAGGAGCAAGATCTAAATTAGATGAAAGTATCTCTGACGCGAGAATGTTATTGATGAGGGAATTCGGATATACGATTGACAGTGAACAAGTGAAAGATCCAGACGATGACTTTTTAAAAGCTTGGCGAACCAAAACAACAGAAGTTATTATGGATAATGAACGAAGAAGGCAAAGACAAGAAAAGGCGCAGATGCAGGAACAAGGCCGACAACAAAGAAAAGAGGAAGAGGAACAAGAGACAAGAAAAAAACAAAAGGAACATGATAGAAAGTGGGAGGCCAGTCGCGACGATCGAATTGGCAGCTGGAGATCATTTCAAAAAACTTCTGTTGGCGTTCCGAAAATGTCCGACAAGGCTGGAGTTAAAAAAAGGCCAAAAGTGAAAACGCTTGGGTGAAGTCAAAAGTGAAATATGCTTGGGTGAAGTCAAAAGTGAAAAACGCTTGGGTGAAGTCAAAAGTGAAAAACGCTTGGGTAGGTGGTCCTTCGCAACAATCATATACTTTACGACTTTATGCACAGGCAGGTTTTACAATAATAAATGACATGTACGTTTTCAAGAATGACTGGCTTGTACTCATGCAATAACTTATGAATTGACAATATATTTTATAATGCGACTCACATATACTACAAGTCGTTAAGGTTTGCTACGACCAAAGAAAGAAATATTTACCAACACGTTATTTATTATTTTTGTTGATCGGCAATGTTTAAGGTTCGATCAGAAATCTGATGGATTTCTAAATCATGCCAAGTGTGGTTGGCTGAAACTTAAACTCAGGTGTTGGAACGCCAAGGAAGTTTGATTGTCAGGCTTCACCAGAATAAATTTGAAGATCATTGCTTTCGAGATCCTCTCTCCACGGTCGTCCTGGATTTGACGTCGCGGTTTCAAACTAATGTCAAAGCTTGCGAGCTCTGACATTGAAACGCTTGCCATAAAGGGCGATTTGTTGGAATTGATGTGACGCAAGTTGTTGGAATGTTGCGACTTTGCACTTGAACTTGGACTCTTTCGAGCTCTCCAGACCAAGGCTATCCAGGCCTGGAACAAGACGGTAGATTGACACTCTTTTCGTTTCCGACGCCGAGAAGCTGTCCGGAACCTATATAAGCCATCTTCGTACCTCATTGACCACCTCCTCAATCACTGCATCATTACTATCAACTTTAACTTAATATTATCGACTCTTTCATTCCAAGGAAAACTTTCCAATCAGCTCTTATGGCGGGACCCTTGCCAAAAGGCGCTAAAAAACCAAGCATCCTAGACGGGAATCCTAATACTCATCCACATTTATGTTTGGAAAGACTGAGGAAAGTGATAGAAGTCCCAGATGGCGCTTTTGCTAAGGTCCCGAGAAAGAATCTAGAGAAGGCGTACAGTATCTTAAAAGACAAACATGCATTAAAAATAAAAATCGATGAGCGTCCTTCCCAAGACTTAAGCGAAGAAATATATCCAATTTATTGGACCATGGTCTTGATGGAGCACATAGTGAGAATAACTCCTGACGAATTGTCGCAGTCGATGCTGCCACTAATTCCCGACGGTATTCTTAAGCTTAAACGAGTAGATCAATCATACATTGACGCTATCATCGGTATTGAGGAATCTCTCGATTTGACCCCCCATTCTAAAAATCAAGCTTACAGTGTTTTGGGGATTTTATTGACCGCTGATGTCAGCTACGGCCATGGGCCCTTACTTCTACATCTACATCCGGGAGAAAGCTTCGCCAAAGAATTTCTAGGAATTGTGGCATGGTCTCAGCGCGCTCATCCGGAGTCCCATGGGCGACTATGGGTAGTTATACTGCAGGATTTGCTCCAGAAATGTTCGATAGGTACCATCGGAGAATTGAGTGCAAAATTGATATTTTACTATTCCATCGGCTTTGCGTTTCATAATGTATTTGGTGGTGATGTCCATAAGTGTGTAGAAGGTTATGCTAGGCTTGACGAGGATCTGTTCGAGAGGGCGCGAGAAGAATTCCCATTTGCAGCAAACATGATTCATTCTGAAAGGCGAAGTGGAAGAGGAGCAGGTTTTGCCGAGGTCGAGAGTTGGCTCGAAACTACAGAGGGAAGCAGATTAGCTCACAACCAACATAATGTTACCACTGTGATACCGACCAGAAGCCGATATGAGAGGGACGGAACAAGTAGTACCGACGTCAAACCGCCGATGAAGAAGAAAAGAGGACTAAATGAACCTCAATAGAGGATGAAATGATTGTCAAACGAGGAGCGAGTATTAGAGAATGAAGTACATAGACAAAGGCGTAGATTGGTGGATTTGCTATGTAACATCAAGGGAGTGTTTTGTAAAACTTTAGCGATAGATAACACGGCGTTCAAATTATGCATTCTCGTTGCAATTTCATTTGCGCAGATGATTTATTACATGACATTGATGAATCTCTGTCAACGTAAATGGCTTTCCAAAAGATAGATATCAAGGCTTGCCCTGCTTTCCTCAGAAGTTCGTGACAACGGGTGATATACGATCTCTTTGAGCTTCTTGAAGTACCAAGCTTGAGTTTATGTAGCATTGAGCGCATGCAGTCGATGGAAGTGGTAGCTCTCGCGACGAATGCCTCCGGAGGCATCGAAATTGACCTCGCAACAGGCTACTTGAACAAATCCGATAAATCCATTCTGTGATACTTCTATCAATCTTGTGAGGTCAGCGCATCATAACTGCAAACCCTAACCACGAGATTCATGACTTCACTTTGATGAGAAAACACAGTGTACTTCTTTTGTAGTTTCTGCCGCCAGCATTGCCGTCGAGTAGCAATGTGCGTGACATGTAGAAATTACTGAATTATCAAATCAGACTGAAGGCTGCGTTTCATCGAAGCCATATTTGATGGGAAGTACTATCTACCTCCAAGATGCCTACATACCATAGCTACTAATATCTTTTGTCGATTTAATTCGCTTATGCATGACGACTAGTGTGATTGTCGATGCATCATGAGTCGTCATTAGTATAGAAGGTGTTATCATAACATTCTAGATGAGGTAATTAGCATTTCCCGAAATCAAAACTGAACATGGCTGGAATGATAGTAATGATTGATCATGATGACAAGATAGGGTTATATACATTAATTACTAGTTACTAAATACTATATTATGACTAAATTAAAATACTTATTAAAGATGGAGGAAAGAATATAGAGCAAAGAACGCATTTTCCAAGACTAATATGCTACTGGAGGGTACTGAAATATTTAACGCGATAGCCTAGGCTTTCGCTGTCATAGTGATACGAGCAGTTGGGCTAGCACTGCTGATGTTCGCTTTGCACACCGAGAGATCGGAGCTACGTGGCTTCTCATATTTAGTGACGGTTGTGGTGCTAGTAGTCTTGACAATCGATTGAGTCAGTAATGAGAAGCTGGTGAAATCGGCAGCAGGTGCAACTGTCGAGGTGGTTGTGCTAGTGACGCTGATCTTAGTTGTTGGTGCAACAACAACAGTTGAAGTCGAGTAAAAGTTCTTGAGGCTAGTAAATGTAGCTGTAGAGGTGACTGTGACTTGTGTGGTTGCAACACCGGTCGTGATAGTTTGAGTAGCGATAGCAGCGCAGTATGGAACTGACCAACTTGAAACAAAGGCTCTTGCAACGTGGACAGGGCTTCTCTTGCGGATAGGAGCAATGGGAGCCTGACACGTGAGAGTTGATGTCAAGGTGGAAGTACGTCTCAAAACACTTGTGTAGACTGCGGGGGTAATGGTAGAGATTACGGTGTTACGAGGTCCATTGACGAATTTGGTAGCAACACCGCTCTGGGTAACAATTGGAAGATTAGAGTTGACGGAAGTGGCTGTAGCAGTCTGAGTGTTTGTGCTGACCGATGTAGTAGCACTTGTCAAAGTCTTTGTAACTGAGGTCGAGCTTGTGGTGTAGACAATGGTGGAACTATGGAGCATATTCCAAGTGATGGTCTTCTTGACTGAGCTACCAGAAGCTCCAGACGCAGTGATTGTAAGGGTGACTGGAGAAGCCGTTCCGATGCTTGCAAGAGGAATTTTAAAGTTGAAGGGGACAGTTCCCGTAAAGCTTGATGCAACACTCTGCGAAGAAATAGCAGATGCACGGATTTGATTACCCCGCAGATCGTAATAGTTGGCTGCCATCCGGAAAGTACCAGCAGAGTCACAATTAGTATTGTCATGATCTTGTACTATGAAAGCCTGCAAAAAACCACTTTCACTTTGATCAACGTTACAAATACCAGAAGGTCCAACAGCAAAATTGAAGCATGGTCCAGCGGCAGCATGTACTTGCCCATTGGCAAACAAAAGGACTGCTGCCAACGATGTGATTGTAGTCTTCATTTCGATGGAGATAAAAAGCAGATGCTGATTATTTATTTTTGATCTTAGAATAATACAAGCTCTAGAGTAGAAGGTTGTTGTGGAAAGAAGTGGATAAAATGTTTATAACAGGAAACATGACCGACTTTATGTCCTTCAGATATGAGCTTAAGAGATTATGTATGATCCCCTGTCATCACTCACTTGACAACGGATATACGTGTCTGAGAGTTTGAAAAATTCATCAAAACGTGTAATCGTTAGATAGGACTCATATGACAACTATTGGACTTGTTAAATATTAAATGATGTAATGATCACGGCCGTTATTGACACGGAAGCTACCATTTACCTCTGATTAGGGTGACATCGTTATAGCTATTCAATGTAAAAGATGTATCAGAGACGACCGTTAACACGGAACCTACATCATGTCTCCATCTGTATATTAGGAAGGCATGTCTTTCATTTCGTTACACCCTAACGATTATACTTGGTTATTGCTTTGATGAAAGAGGGAGAGCAATTGATATGCTAGACCGGTGAATTAGCTATCGAACGACTGAGTGAGCGGTCGTAGTGAGATTGTTAATTTCCATTAAACTCTATACGTTGTCAAGGGCTATGGAGTTTGGAGAACTGATCAAGTAGCATGCAGAGCCTATAAGGTTTGCTAGCTCAGCGGCAGTTCTCTAAATCTACTTTTGAATACTGTACAGTAGTCTATTTACGATTTCTACGTTGTTTGGACGTTTCCAAAAATGAAAGATCGTCCAACGTGTCACGACGTTGCCGTTCCACGTGTCGGCAAGACTTACTCGACTGTACAAACTGTTGAAACAACGGTTAACATAAGTTAGAGCGTACTAATAAAGACACGTGACTTAACAAGCTAACTAGTTAAGTCACGTATGTTACTATATGTGAGAATTAATCAATCAGAAGTAAGTCACAAGCATTCTAGCAATAATAAAAATTAGAAAATGATTACAATGATTTTGATATCTACTTGCTTAAATACAATTAGTCATGCTAGAGTGGTATTGACCAATACGTACCATGTAACGGTCTCTGTCTACCTGTTGGAGTCAACGGTTTAGATATGTGAAAGTTTGACCTGTTTACTCCGAATCTTGTCCGTAACTAATAGTGGAATAGTATACAATTGCCGATCAAGACTGCATGTATTATCGACGTAGCCACTACGGGCATGCTAGACGGAATCATCACCAAACAAAAAAGTCAACACTAATGTATGAATGCTTATTCTTGAAACGAATCCATTCACATCACTTTTACCAAACGTGCACGTGTTGATCAATTCTCCACTCGTAATGATATGGAGCTGCGTAGAAGGCGTTGCAGCAGTCTCCAAAATATACTCATCTCCTCCGAGGATAATGAGGCGAATGAAGGAGAGATTTTGCGGCAGACATTTATTTATGATCTGCAACAAGGAAAAAATAAACATAGTTGGAAACGGTCTATGAGTGATGATAATATTTTAATGAGATCCTATCAATCCTACCATAGAAGTTTCCTCGATGTTCAAACAATGTGTTCCGAGCGATCTGTTACGGTCGAAAGAAGTGACACTTTAGCAACCCTAAAATCACCTCTATGTAGCCCTGAGACAGATATATACGCTGCGCCTTTCAACAGTCCTTCTACTATCGCAGGACACGATGCTTCACCGACCCTTAGTGCATCGGTATGGGATGCCGAAACTTCTTCCGTAGAAGATGCTAGATCTCCGTCTATACTTGTTGAGGAGGTAGAAGAAGAGTCAGGTGTGGAACGTTCACGTGCTGGATCATACGAAGCTCATTCTCCACGATCGTCTCTTTCTTCTGTAAGTACTGTAATTACTGATTATTTCAAAAGGCGACATGCTGTCGTACACATTGATGACGAGAAGAATGAGCTCTCCCATCTTTCAGCGCGTCTTTCTCATCGAACATACGACAGGGGAATGTTTCATCGGGGATCACGGTACTCTCATACCTCGGATAGGTCATCCATTTCAACTTCGACAGGTACAGATGCAAATTCGGTATCTGCTGCAGATTCAAAAGGCAAAATTAGACTCTACAAGACTAATTCCTACGAAAACTCGATGAATAGACTTTCGTCTTTTAGTAATGAGAAGGAATTTTTGAATTCAGTCACTTATGCTAGCGATTGTTTAAGTCCTGATAGGGCTGAGTTTATCAATAGACGACCCTCAGACCAGCGAAATGAAGCTTTCCCTTCTTTGCGTAGAGACTCTTCACGAACAGATGCTAGACGAACATCCTCATTTGGGTGGCAACAACGTCAAACTTCAACAAGATTCGATTCGGTCTTTTCAATCGCTTCACAAAACTCACGTAAATTTGCAGGTCGTCAAACTTCTACCTTTGCAAATTCAGCATCTGATGTAACAGTTGACATTGAGTCAGAATCTGACTCAGTTTCAATCAATGAACGACCGAGATCATTGACAAGTACTGCAAGCTCCACAAGATCTGCTACTGCATCCCTTTTAACAAGTAGATCGCTTGATAGAAGGTTATCTTTACCGACATCAAAGGAGCTAACGTTACGATACTGGTATCGATCATTGATATTTCTTGAGACTCTGGAAGATGATGTGGTCGAAGCAGAACTTACCAGACAACGTAGATTGTCAATTCCAGCCAATTTCTGGTCGACTTTAATTCATGCTCTTCCAAGTGAAGGAACAGAGGTGAATATTTCTGCAAAACATTCTTATCCTGATATTGGTGAAGTTAGTGATCCTGCTAGACGTCTAACACCCGGTGAGTTACTTTTCCAAAGGGCAACGTTCTTTGGTACTATTATAGCTATCAATCTCGTATGTCTTATGGGTTCTTTATTCAGTAACTCACATCAGTGGGTTCTTGCATTGATCACGTTTGTCAAGTGTAAAGATGTCTTATCAGCTGTCCTTTCACCACTGTGCTTTTATGCCGCACCTATCATGAGATGGGTTTGGCCTCCAAGACCAGTAGAAACACAATGGATTCTTACATTAATTCCGGCTTATTCAGAGAGTGAGGAACAGATTGTGAAAACGATATTTTCGTTACGGGACAATCAAGTTGAACCGCATAAGCAAGTCATGTGTGTGATGCTAGATGGTAAACCTAGAGATATCAAGGGAAAGTTTACCAGACATATCTGCAATTTTTCAAGACCATATGTCACTTTCAAATGGAAGAAGAATGTTTTCAAAATTGATGTTGGGTTCATTGAAGATGTGCCAGTTATAGTATTTGATAAAGAGAAGAATGCTGGCAAGAAAGATTCCCTTATTGTTTGTCATGACTTGTTTAATTATCCTCGAGATAATATCCATCAATGGACAAAGTTATTACGCGATGAGATATGGGAATATATAATGCCTGTATTAGTCCCAGATGGACCTGAAGGACCTTTTACTAGATTTGATATGGTATTTTGTACCGATGCTGATTCAATTATACATAATGGAGCAGTAGCCTCTTTAGCCAATGCCTTGGCCAGAGATAAAAAAGCTATAGCGGCGTGTGGTCTCGTTTTAGTAGAACTAGAACCTGGTCTTGAATGGTCTATATGGAATCTATATCAACAATTTCAATATTGTTTTGGTCAATTCGTACGTCGAAGAGCCGAAGCTACTTGGGGTAAAGTTACCTGTTTACCCGGATGTATCACAATGATAGCTGTTCGTCCAGAATGTGCTGGAGCGATACGAAAATATGCTGAACCTGTAGTTGGAATTCCAGTAATACACCATCAAGTTCAATATCTTGGAACAGATCGAAGATTAACATATTCCTTATTATCACAAAGTAAAGGTTTACATACACTTTTCGTACCAGAGGCGGTTAGTGAGACTGTAGCACCGCAATCATTGACTCATTATCTTAGTCAAAGACGTCGATGGGGTTCAAACGCTTATTTTAACAACTGGTTTTATTGTATGGGTGAAAATATGACACTAATTACTAGGGTCGCAGCTTTTATCGAAGTTGTCCGTCTTAGTTTAGTGTATTATAGAGCATCTAATACTATCATGTTTATAAAGAATATGATAGTAGCATCAACAAATGGTTCTTTTGATGTCATGGCAATTTTACCGGTCCTTATTGTTAGTCAAGCAACTACTATATCTTTTATGCTTGTAATGTTACAACAACCAGCTTTACGTCCAAGAGCTCATAAATTGCTACTTGGATTCACCATAAATAAGTTTATAAGTCCGTTCATGTCTATGGCGGTGTTTACCAAAGTTGCGAAAAATGTTGGAAGTCAAGGTATTTCCTATAATATCATTTCAAGATTACATTTGCCGTAAAACTAATGTGTTTGATAGTTTGGGGAATATCAGGTGTTACTGTAGCCACTCCCGCACCAATCACTGCTCCTGTGGCTGGCTTGGCACCCACGATTGAGGCACCATCGAAGACAGTCTCCCGAGCAAGTACGACAAGTTCAACTTTGTATAATGAAGCGACAGAGCTTTGAAAGCTATGATGTAATGATAAACATGATCAGATATATGTGTGATGGTAATGCATGACTAAAATCAAATCTATAGCGTTGATGATGGTAATGCATGACTAAAATCAAATCTATAGCGTTGATGATGTACATTCTATTAGTTAATGAACAAAGCATATAATTACATCAAAATCTATTATTTACATAAAAACAATTATAACCAATGTACCAATTGAGATGGTACATTATCCAAGACTGAAAATTCCACTTGATGTTGTTTTGTACATACTGCAATGATATCAAACTGTTCTTGCAGAGTCTTATGGTTCCACATTGATGCATCAATTGATTCCATGTTGTCGATTTCTTTTGTAACGAGAGGATCATAATACTTGACAAATTCACAACCAAGCGTAAGGAATTCCCGACCGAACGAGAGACCTGGAGAGTAACTTGTTTCAGATTGTCCAGGTTTGAAGCCAACTCCGACAACCAGAACTCTTGGGTATTTTGTAATTCCATTCAATTTGGAGCTCGATAACCATTCATTATGTATTTTTTGAGCTGTCAATTGTGGACGAGCATGTGTTCGAAGTGTTGCTTGATATAATAATGGTAAGTCATTGTTTTCCAATAGATAAAATGGATTGACAGGAATACAATGACCTCCAACGCCTAAACTCGGTCGAAAAGCTTGAAAGCCATATGGTTTTGTTGATGCAGCATCAATCATTTCATCCGCGTCAATGCCATATGACTTGCATGCGTCGCTGATTTCATTGACGTAGGCAATATTAATCATACGATAACAATTCTCGTATAGTTTAACCATTTCTGCAACTTCTGGTTTTGACACGGGAACGACAGTATCGAATGCTTTGCCATATATAGTTTTTATTTCCTCGAGAGCTGAGGAATCAAGACCAGAAATGATTTTTGGTATTTCATGAGCTTTGGGAAAGGTTCTACCGGGATCAACACGTTCAGGTGACATTCCACAATGAAGGTAATCCTGTACCGGTCCTAGTAGTCGTCTTGTAGTTCCAACAGCCACACTACTTTCGATTACAATAGTACATCCCGCTCTAGCATGATCAAGAACCATTCGTAATGCATTTTCGATATGACTTAGATCAACTGTAAAATCTGACTTGAGTAATGTGGGAACAGAGATTAGATAATGAGTCGCACGATTAAGTTCTGATTTGTTAGTTGTAAGATTTACATTTTTCCATTCTCCATATATATTCTTGAGATGATCAATACGTGACTGGGAAACATCAAATCCTATCGTGTTAAAGACACGACCAAATTCTTTCAACAATGATTCACCAACATAACCAACGCCTACAATACAAATGACTGTATCGTCTATGGCAGTGATTGAGTCTACACGTGCAATCATGTTTGAGATTTAGTAGGAAAAAGAACAAGAGAAGCAGGTTTGAAGAGTTGCTTGAGGCGAATAAGTTTTCTGTTATGCAGACTTAATAGATGAATGAAATTTCAAATCATTCAATGACCACATGGTGGCTGGTAATGAATAATGAAAAGCCGCGCATTTGACACCCTGAAATGATATATTGATGTTTCTGTTATTTTGATATATTGATGTTCCTGTTATTTTGACGCTCGTCATATCATCTTTACTGCACTATAAAAAAAACACCTTAAACGGTGCAATGTTCGGCTTGGACGGTTATTGAAACTATATGACAACATTCTTGTCAAAATTTTGACATGTAACTCTTACCAACGTCGTCGAAACGCTGTCGCATTCAAATAAAACGGCAAACCGTTTGTCTGTTGCACAAACTCTAAGAGTCACCGTTTTAAGTGGTTAAATTCATTATTAACAAACCGTAATGATCTTGACGGCCAAAGATAATTGTAGCGTTAATCATGCTGTTCCGTTATCGATGGAATAGGACTTGTAAAGCAGCTGCGAAAACGACTGAATACGTTCATGGTGATCTATCGAAATTCAAACTTGTTACTGGACATAATGAATTGGAGTCTAGTGAGACATAAAGTAGCTTCACTTGACAGCAGGTGAAAAGGTGACTTACTGTAGAGATAAAGACTAATTATAGTGGGCGAAACTCGGCAAACGCTGTCCTTAATTTCACATGTCATTGTTTATTACGTTGTTATCAAGTTGATATGGTTACTTTTGTAATTTCATAGACATGATATTGGAGAATGGCAAGAAAAGACATGTTGAAATCGGGTTATTATCTTGCTATCATTTTATCGATATTATCTTTGTCTCGAGCTATGATCAGTGATTCAAAGGTAGAGCCGTCGAGTAATTTCGCTATACCATCCAATCAACCACCGGAGATATCATGTATATGGCAATGTGTTGTCTTTCCGGGTGCACAATCATGTATATGGCAATGTTTAGTTGCTCCATCAGCTGTTAAAAAGACAACATCTATCATAACGACATCCACGACTGCATTAGTTTCGACGATCACGGTAACCACCACGGTTGAATCAAACCCAGAAAGTTCACCGACGGAGGCGGCTCATTCCGAGACTGTCACTTCTACGATATACCTCCATATGACTTCTTCACATGCTACGAACCCTTCATCACATACATATCCCTCTTTCCATCCGACCATTTCTTCGCATTTATCCGATTCTCAACATTATTCAGAGTCTTCAGCATCAAATCAAGATACTTCATCCTTGGGAGCTGCAGAACACAATACCAACATATATACTACGCTTGAGTTCACAAAAATGTCTACTGAAGTCGAACATGCAAAGACATTAACGATCTCTGATCCGACAACAAAGATTGAATACATTTCAACTGTTACTGGATCAGATCCCCTCGTAAAGACAGGGTATATAAGTACGGATATTCTATCACATCCAAAGGCAAAAGTAGTATATGCAAGTACAGAAACAGGATCAATGGATCTAACTCGGACTGAATATGGAACCATTATGTCGTCGACTGCACTGGACACAAAGTTGATATACGAAAATTCACAAACATTAGACGATACAAAACTAGCACATGCTAAAGCACAAACTGTAGATGAAACGAAGCTGGACTTTGCAAATATTGAAACATTCAACCCGCCGTCAAATTTCAAATCAATCTCATCAGAAGTTAACACTCAATTAGATACATTGTCCACGAATCAAAATTCGAAAAGTCCAATCGAAACATCCCAGATTCCAGCGATATCCTCATCACAAACATCAAGTAAAGAATCACATATGAATAAACGATCAGCAACATTAGAGGATGATGTTACAAAATTTACTACAAGCACTATTGTAGAGACCAGATATATTACAATATCTAGAGAGAATGAGATTTATAACGATCTTGCGCAGGACCTTACTAACTCACAAATATTTGTACTTGGAAAACCACATTTTTCATCATCATCATCATTGCAAGCTGAGCATACAAGTCCCGGAATAATACCGGCGCGGCCGCTCATGACAACAGGCTCCTTTGCAAAAAGCATTACGATCAAGGTATGAAATAGAGGTCTTTCCGAAAGGGTAATTGTTAACGTTCTTGATAGCCAAAGCAAAATGATTCGATCAAAGTTCAAATACCTTCAAAAAAATCTAAACCGAGGCGTGCATTATGGCTTTGGCGGAGGTGACCGAGCAGTATGATGGTGTTAGTGAATGTGTGCAAAAGACATAGCGAGGACCTGATATATCTCACGTAGATTAGCTGAGCTAATTCAGGCTCGATAAGATGATGCTCTCCTGGGGTTATCGAATTGTATACGGTTTCAACTAAATACTATGACCCTTTGAGCCTCTGAACTCAAGACTACGAAGCCGGACCACAGCTTTCGTTGAATTGGGCCAATTATCGCTCTTTTATTTCCTGCACTTCCTAGCGCTTACATAACTACAAATAAGATCGAACTATTTCGTAGGACATATAGTTACAAAATATAACTAAAAGATACGATCAGGTAATACAAGTGATTCATGATTATTGAACCCTGATAAGCATATAAAAGTTGTCAGGGATCAATAGTTTCGCCCACGCCTCGTATTTGAGTGGGCTCTTCTGAAGCGATACCTCGATCCTTTCCCCACATACCCTTCTTCCGTCGATTGCTAAGTCTAATTTACGTGCGATAGACTCTAGTTCTTTTCTCCCTATTATTACGTGGCACGTCGGAGACGAAGCAGCTTTTACTGATCGTTCGCAACCCTGTGTTGGTGGTGTATAGGGCACCTAGCGAAGCTGTTAGTGAATGCTTGACTAGATGCTACGCTTGAAGCATTAATTACCCGGTTGAGCCAATCTGCGTTACGCAATTCCCTCGGCTTGAATGGAGTCGTCGGTATAGCATACATGTGAATCTCTCCGTTCTTAGTCCGCTGCTTTGCGCCTCTGCCACTTTCAGGCGGGGCATTTGGTAGTCTACCCACTGTTTCCTCCGGTTTTGGCCGCGCGTGACCGAAGCCGTGAAGGTGTGTAAAAGACTTATCATTGCCTCGAGATTCTCACTGATTTTCATAAGAATGTAGAGTTCGTTTTCAAGATCGAAAGGCGAGTTTTTATAATTTATAGCCGCGTTAACTGGACATGTATTATCGCTCGCCTTAGCAAAAGTTTCTAACCGAAATGGGATTTTGAACAATGGATCCTCAGAGTCGCTTTGCATTAGCTCATGGAGAATGCGACCTTCAGGAATAGAAAAGTCCATAGTCATTCCAAAGTATTCTAGCGCTGTATCTGATAGTGCGCGGAAGATAGCGCAATTTTTTGGCTTATACTCTCTATACGCGCCTCCTAAACCACCCTCAGGGTATCGATGCATCAATATCTCCTGGTCGAACCGTTTATAAAACTTTTTGTGTGCGTTATTATAGCTTATCAGCCACTCTCTTTGGTACTCCTTTGCCCACTTGAGAACATTTCTCAATTTCGATATGAAGTTTTGTTCAAATCGTACTTTTTCTTCACCATGCTCACACAGTTGACCAGTCTTAGAAACGGCTGCCGTAAGGAACTCATCTAAATATCTTTGATCCTTCACACTATGAACTAGGTCGTAAACATAAATACTGGTATCTTTAGGTAGCTTGTGTTTCCAGCCTTTGAGCCATAATTCTAACATCGGCTCACTAGTTCCGTCGGTGTGAGGGATCTGGTCTAAGCGTGAACACATTTCTCTCGCCTCATCGAAAAACTCTATAGCTCGCGTAAGCTCAGCGTACGGAAAGCCATTATCCCATTCCTGCACGGACCGATCTACTGTATAAAGATCTATCATGCTGTTTATATAAGAGAGCTCCTTTAGAAGGACCCCTACTAATGACGGTATATGTTCGAATATTAAGGTATAATTTGATTGTAGTAAAATACTAAAGGAAGACGTAGTAACGATTAGTAGATCTTGTAAAAGTTAAGATTGATCTCCGGACAATTGATGAGTTACAAATTAACTAGGTATTCCCCCGCACTTATAAATAGATTAAGGCAAATTAGTTACTAGCGTAGAGGTTCGGTAGACCCGAAAGGGATAGTAGTTAGCGCTAGTTATAAAGAGTTAAAAGAGTACATTTCTTTAGTCTAACGGGGTTCACGTAGTTTCTATCACACGTAGTTCTTGGCATAAATTTTGATTCAATTAATATTATGACCTCTATGTTCAAAGTGCTATAACTCCACAACATGACCTCTAGACGTGAGACCCTTTTACAAGGTGCTTCAGATGATCTATCTACACGTGGAAACCAAAGCATCGCGAAAACGGCGCGTAATTGGACTGTCAATCGCACAACTTTAAGAAATCGAGTCCTTAGACATCTATCTTATTAATTTGCTCATGAAAATCAACAAAGACTTACTATTAATCAAGAAGAATGGCTAGTTACGTAGATTATACGTATAGACAACGATAGGCATACTCTAAATCGCGATCAAGTCCTTTATATAGTAGATATTATTAGAGAAACAAATCAAGATTCTTCCCCCTTAGGAAAAAACTGGTTTTATACATTTAAAAAGAGACATATACAAATTCATTTAATTATAGGCAGGTCTATTAATATTAAGAGGATCTTAGCCTGTAATCCTAATATAATAAACTATTTTTTTGGCATTTTAGAGTATTTAATATACTATTATAAGATAAAACCATAAGATATTTAGAATATAGATAAAACAGGCCTTGCTATAGGAGGAAAAGTTACTTCTAATGTTGTTAGACTATCACAAAAGAAGAGGACCTTGCTTAAACAGCCTTAAAATAGAGAATAGGTAATAATAATTAAATGTATAAGTACTAAAGGTAAAAAAATCAAACCTTTAGTTATTTTTAAGGGAAAACATGTTTAAGAATAGTGGTTTAAAAAAGAAACACTAGATTAGTATTATACAGCTTCTAATAATAGATAGACAAACACTAAAATTAGTCTTAGGTAGCTAGAAGATATATTTATAAAAGAAATAAACATAACATCAAAATATAGACTATTAGTCTTAGATAGTCATTCTACATATAGATCACTAAAGTTTATAGCTAAAACTATGTTTAATAACATCTTATATATCTATCTACCTACACATATATCACATGTAACTTAACCTCTTAATATAGCTATGTTTTTACCTTTAAAAGAAGGATATAGGTTAGCTTTAAAAGAAATAAGTATAATTAATGATACAGCTCTAGCTAATAAGCAAAGATTTATTAATTGTTATATAAAGGCTAGATATGTTAGCTTAACATTAAGGAACATTAAATTAGCCTTTAAAGTAATAGGAATCTATCCTATTAATAGACAAAAGCTATTATCTTCAACTTTTGTAATTAGTAATAATTCTACAGAAATTATACCTTCTACACCTTAAAAACTATTATAAAGGCATTACATAAGTATCCTTACTTCACTAAAAACTCGCTAATAATTATTATCATCTTTTAAGACATTAAATCTATCACCTTCTAAACTATTAATGTTATTAAGAGTTAGAAAGAGGCTTAACACTTAAAATGCACAATTATTAGAACAAAACATTACTATAAACAACTAGAAAGAGCGTATCTAGAAGCTATAAGGGTCAAAAGGAAAGAGAAAGCTACAAAAGCTATTAAATCAGATGTTCTTTAGATATATTAATGTAAACAAGGCTATATAAGAAAGGAGATAATTACAAGCTAATCTAGTAGAGAACATTATACAAATTATAGATTATGAGGAGGAGTAAGATAAAGAGAATACAGAGCTACAAGAAGTAACTAAATAACATCGATATTAAGAGAGTTATGTTATATTATATATAGAGGTCATAATATTAATTAAATCAAAATTTATGCCAAGAACTACGTGTGATAGAAACTACGTGAACCCCGTTATCTAATACCTATATAAAGGCCTGTCTAATAACATATAGTTTATTTTAATTTAGGGTGAAAAGAGTACATTTCTTTAGTCTATCTAATGCTTATATAAAGGCCTATCTAATAATATATAGTTTATTTTAGTTTTTTAATTAAGTTTATAAAATCTTTTCAAAAAACGCTAAGTATCTAATAAGACTAGCTATTTATTCTATAAAGATTAAACTCTAAACTCCTCTTTTTTTCCTTATACTATAATTAGCTAAATTGCTACAAAAAGGTTATTTATTATATTTATAGAAGAAACTTCTATTAAGATACTTTTTTAAAAATTACTAATTATGTTACTAAAAATCTAAGTACGATTTGCTAGAATTTTACTAATTATACTTAGTAAATTAGTTAAAATTATAGATCTTAAAAATATAACGTTATATAGAGTCTTAATCCTTATTAGTAAGATATTATAATAGTTAAGTACTAGATATAGGTAAGGAGACTAATATAACCTATAGCAGAACGGTACTAGATATAGATATAGATATCGTAGAGCTATAGCTAGGTTTCCTATAGAAACTAATCTTTAAGGAGTCTAAGAGGAATTCTCTATATATATGATATTTATACTTCTAATAGTGTGGACCTTTAGTCTAACGTTATTCTAAGATAAGGGCTATTTAGGCATAGCGTTACATTACGTAATTAGCGTTATACCTTATAACTATCCTCTCCTTTTACCTTTAACCTTTTCTTATATTTAGTGTCGTAGGGTGCTAACTACATACTATGAAGGTTATAGTACAAATTTCCTATTTCATAAAGTTAAGCTCTAGTGTAAGTCCTTTACTACTTAGCTAAAGTAACCTCTTATTATTCTTTATATCTTAATAAAACCTACAAACCGTAAGAGGGAAATTAGGAAAGAGCGTATATTTATAACTTATAGGTAGTCTAGCTAGTTTTAATCGTTTTCATTATTGTTCTTTATAAGTTCTATATTATTATCTCTTTATTCTTTGTCTTATAATAGTCTAGTATTATTATTTACTTAAATAAGGTTTTCATTATTCTTTGTTCTTATTATTAATTGTTTTTCACTTATTGTTTTTGTGAATTTGTGAGTTCACTCTTTATTAATAAAGGTGAATTCACTCTTTATTATAAGTGTGAAGGTAAGTTACTAGATCTATAAATTCCCTTCTTTTTTCTCTTCCTTTTTGTTTCTTTTCATAATTATTAACTCTTTTAAAATATTTCTAACTCTAATTTTATTTCTCTATTTCTTATTAGGTCTTTACTAGAACTTCACTTATGCCTCTAATTAAATACTATCCTCCTCCTAAGCAAGAGAATACTACGTTCGACGTTCTATGTAGCCCCTACTACTCCTACGTTTATAGTACTATTAGTTTAACTAAGAAAGGTCACTAAGATATCTGTGATTTCCTTACCTACTTCTACTATACTAGGCGTTAGAAGAATTATTAGCTCTATATTAACTTAAAGTACGTTTACTAATATATAAGTATTACTCTTCCTTTATTAGTCTAGTATAATACTAATATAGTTATAGTATCTAATTACTACCTTAGAACTTTTAATAACTCTTTGCTCTACTATTAAGGCTATATACGCCTACCGTTATGCTTTCTAGGAGGAACGCTAATTTATAGATAATAAGAAGAAGCTCTATAAGGTTATTAATAGTTATTATAATAATCTTAAAACTTGTTTTCGTTTAAATAAGAAATCTACTATTTCTTTAACTACTTCTTAGCTCCCTATCGCTAGTCTAGTATCTAGTTCTTTTGTTTCTTCTAGTCCTCTTAATACTACTCTTTTATCTACTCTATAGAACTTAAAAGATAATATAGTAGACCTTAAGCGTAACTATAAAGCTAGTGTAGTAGATATAAAGAAAGAGTATAAGGAGAATATAGCTATACTTTTAGAGGATATTTCTTTTCTAGTTAAATAGATTAAGAGCCTCTAGGCTAAGATCGTTAAGGTTTCGTATAAACGTTATACCTTTATTATTTCTTCTTTAGCTAGATCGCCTCCTTTTACTTTATTTAGTAAGGAGTCTCTCGACTTATTTAGTAATAAGCCTATGACTCTAACTCTAAGACTGTCTAGAGTTAATGCTAGTAACAAAACTATTACTTCTATAACTAGTACTACTAAAGTTACTAATAATAAACTCGAAACTATTAATATAACGTCTAGTATAGTTAACCCTCTTATTTTTATTAGTACTAATATTAATATACTTAATAATTCTAGGGAAGTACTAGGCTAGCTAGAGACTTCTAAATTAACTCGTAATTAGCGCTATAAGAAAAGTAAGAAAATGAAGTTAGCTACTTAAGGAAGTGTTAAGGGGTTTTAGTTAGCTTAATGTTTTTAGTTAGTATAGGTCCTATATAGTAGCGTTTTTTAGTTTATTATTTAGAAAATATTTTAAAAGTACTATTTATAATTAGTATATATTAATCGTTATTCGTTTCTTATAATTCGTTTCTTCTTTTATATATATATTTTTATTTTTTCTTTCCTTATACTTTACGTACTAGTCCCTTACTAGACTTATATAAGGGTTTTAACTTTTCTTTTACTTTAAAATTATCTAGCTTTTTAGGCGCGTTTCTTATATATTCTATTAGTTCTTAATCTAGTTCTTCTTAGCTAACTTAACGGACTAAGTAGTAAGTCCTTTTAGGCTTACTTATTTCTTTTTTCTCTAGTATTACTTCTACTTTCTATTCTTTTTCTCTATCTATCTCGTCTAGAGGCAGTTCTACGTTAAGACCTTAGTAATATAGCTTTAATAAACTAACATAAAATACTAGGTATATTCTCCTTATACTATTAGGTAATTTTAATCTATAGGCTTACTAGCTTACTATCTCTTCTATTATAAAAGGTCTTATATATTTAGCTACATACTTCTTTTTTAGCTTAAGAGAT
>Ga0160427_10000013_pt1 | contig 221849 bp, 169 predicted proteins | sample SolpanmetagenomL_FD_108194 | JGI IMG/M metagenome (GOLD analysis project Ga0160427, IMG submission 108194) | Solar panel surface microbial communities from Lawrence Berkeley National Laboratory, California, USA - L | ecosystem: Engineered > Built environment > Solar panel > Unclassified ...
ATCTTCATATTCATCTCCATATTGATCAACCGATTTCTTGTCTGCATTAGCTGCATCTTCTCCCGTCAATTGACCACAATCAACAATGGTGCAGGGAGAATTGGGTTTATCATCGGAATTTCTTGGTGCTTTTTCGATATCTCGAACAACTGATTTTCCAGCGATAACTTCACCAAAGACGACATGTTTTCCATCAAGATGGGGCGTCGGTACTGTGGTAATGAAGAATTGAGACCCATTCGTGCCTGGTCCTGAATTTGCCATGCTTAGTAGGAACGGCTTGCTATGCTTCAACTCAAAGTTCTCATCGTCGAACTTCTCTCCGTATATGCTTTCGCCGCCTGTACCATTGCCTGCTGTAAAATCACCTCCTTGTATCATGAATTGAGGGATAACTCTGTGAAAGCTAGAGCCTTTGTAGTGTAATGGTTTTCCTGTATTGCCAACGCCCTTTTCACCCGTACAAAGAGCACGAAAGTTTTCTGCCGTCTTAGGTACAACTTTTATATGAGTCAGTACATTCACTGTGCAGATAGGACAGCTAGTTCCAAAACTAACCATCATCGTACTATCAGACAAAATTGGTCAGTCTTACACGGATCAATGGAATTACAGATAGCTTACAAGTTCAAAAGCAACACGGCGAGGAGACTCCCTGCCAATTGTGATGTCAAAGAAGACACGGCTTCGGTTGCCAGTTTTAGCCATTATGTGATTGTAATTTATATATTATCAATTGACTGCTATTTCAGAGTGAAACAGAATAATACACACTACAAAAATTATTGGTGAGCACAATGACGTGGAAGCTTCCAGTCGTGTGGGGGTAGAAATGCCCCGCTTTTTGCTGTGGACTTTTGACAAACCCTATGCTCGACTGGTTTTTGTCAAAGAAGCTTTTTCTTAATCGAAAAGCCAATCTATGCAACATAAGCATCGTATAGTATCCAAGTAACAATTTGAAATCGCAAGAAGCCATGTCAACAAAACCTATAAACATCTTATTGATCACACAACAGCGTAATGGCTCGGATCCTTTGCGCAGACTTTTGTGTCAGCAACCCAACATGGCAAAGCTTAGTTCAGAAAGCACAGAGACAGGTACAGCACGGTTCTTTCGCAAATTCGTTACAGATGAGAGACTTCGTAAATTCTTTAGCACTCCCGAAGAACAGCGCACAGAGGATGATCGAGCATATGCTTTCCAAAAAGGCTACAAAGCCACACTTGATGACTTGAACTCAATCTGCGAAAAAGCAAACTCCGAGAATAAGTTTGTATTCAACAAAGAGCATCTGCACTGGTTTGTAGATCCAGTGATCAGATCCGATTACGTGAAATCACTCGGCAACCTAGATTTCAAGACTGCAACGCGAGGTACGATTTCTTTGCCGGAAGGTGAAAGCCGTAATAACATTACCGTATTTTCTGACGCTTGGCTCTCCAAATGGCAACCTATCTTTGTAATCCGCCATCCTGCTTTGACGGCTCCTTCGCAGCTGCGAGCAGATCTTGGACCTAACCCAACTGCTGCAGAACTAGTGGCTACGGGTGGAGACGAGATCATGCGGGTCAAATTGCGAACTTGTCTTGATTTTGCCCGGGAATTGTTTAATTGGTACTGCGAGAAGACCAATATCAGGCCTATCGTGATCGACTCGGATGACGTGATGGCTACACCAGCTTCAGGCGTCGTTGTGGAATTATGTAGATTGACAGGTATGAACGAGAATGAAATAATCACAAAATGGCCAGCGAGAAAGCAACAATATGATATCAAGCAATTCCAGCAGCGAATGACTGGGAGAATCGATACTTCTACACACATCATGTCTGGACCGAATGCTAGAAGATTGGTTTTGAATGAGGAAGTTATGAAATGGAAAGGTGAGTTTGGCGAGGAGATTGCGGATCTCCTTGAGAAAATCGTAAACGAAATGATGTCGAGTTATAAATATTTGGAGCAATTTAAATTGCAGCCTCAAGATGTATAGAGAAATACATGATCGATTGCACAAGCCAGCCTCATTGATCTTACTTTGAATGATTCGAAGTGGATTATATTTAATCGAACGTAGGAGGGAGGGGTTGAACAGGAGTTGAACATGAATACGAGAAAAAAGTCCTCGATGTTTGTTTTTAACTTCCGGATGACGTAAGCAGATTTGTGGAGACTTGCTCCGAAACGATAGATCGTGTTGTTTGTCGCTGTCGTTTATAAAGAAGACATGATGTTCCCTTGCCTGTTATCGTTTTAGTCAATTTCCTCGGTAGATGAAGCGATCACATCTGACCGTGCTACTGATTGAATGCTTTCTCGAATTGTTCAAGTGACCTCGATAATATGGAGCAGTTACAGATACATAGTCGAGTAAGGCTGTCACGGAATGGACAATACATAATGTTCATTGCTAATTGATCTTATAAATATAGAGCTATATCATACGATGGATTCACGTCAATTCTCAAGAAACTATCTCCTGGAGTCTACAACCGCATAAAAAGAGTGTCAACTTTGGTATTTTTAAACATCCTGGAGGCCGTGCCGATATAACTCCAAATCTAACGACTTCGGCCACGTTGGACTCTCCGCAATTAGGTCAACAACATGAACACGAACGAAGGAGACGAAGCAGCTCTGCCCATGCCAAAGAAGACGAGACAAACAATGCCGTGGTGGAACGAATGCAGAGTTTGGGAATCAAATGTGTTGTATGGACGGGAAAGTGTGAGGCTAACCAAGTGACCGTGGGACGATACGATGTTCCAGATGGTCAGAGTGGGATGTATGGACTGCTATTTGATAATACGTTCTCAAAGGCAGTGTCAAAAACAGCAACGTTTGTGCTCATGACACATCCAACCAGTGTGCCACCGAAACTCGGAGCGCAATTACGCCATCAACCATCTCAGAATCAAAACGCAAGTCCGACTGATACTGGTAGACCATTATCCACGCTCGGCACTCATGCATCGTCTGAGAGTCTAGTTCCCGATTGTAAATCAGTCATTTCATCAAGAGAAGCTAGACGATCACCTAGTATTGGATCATTCACAAATGGCTTCTATAATGGTATAATGCACAAAAAGAGGCGTAAGAAAGGACAAGGATATGCTTCGAGATTCTTCTCTCTTGACTTTACATCCGCTACACTTTCGTATTATCGAAACAGTCATGCTTCTGCTCTTCGTGGTTCGATACCGCTGTCTCTAGCAAGTATCGGGGTAAGTGAGGGAAGAAAAGAGTTTACTATTGATTCAGGTGCAGAATTGTGGCATCTGAGACTACGAAATAAGAAAGACTTTGATAATTGGCGCAGGGCATTCGAACAGGCGACTCATCAGCCTGTACAAGAGGGTACGGATGATTCTAAAGGCGGATTGGGTTCGAATTTGATGGTCAATGGAGGTCAAGGAGGATCTGGGATGGAAGAGCTTGATTGGAATCGGGTTCAACAGCTTGTGTCAAAGGTTTCTGGTTCCCGGGATGCCGTGCGTGGCTTGGCAAGAGATACAGATCCGCAATATCCCAACAGACCAATACGGGCATCCTTGGGCGATGCAAACTCTTACATACAAAATGTTCTGGAGAAAGATGTTCAAAAACTACCCTTTTGGAAGCGCAAACTGAGCAGTTCTAGCCAACAAACAAATCCTACGAGCATGTTCAAACGAAGTTTTTCTGCCCAAGGAACCGTTACCAATTCCAGTATGTCGGAAAACCTCCTAAGTCCTGCCTCCGCCATGGGTTCTCCACCTGCGGTTCGTAATGTTATGATTGAAGAAATCCACGAACGATGTACAGCCCTTTTAGGAGACTTGGATGCTACTGTTCAAGAATTTGCAGCGCTGATCAAAGAGGCAAAAGGAAGACGGCGACTGGTATCAAGCGCGTCTCGAGTTTCAATGCAGTCTGCACTGACTGCTGGTGAGACTTTTTATGATGCTGAAGAGATTGTGCCGTCACAAATTTTGGACATTCAACATGCCGATTCTGGTAGTGAACATGACGATTTTTACTCTGATGATGAGTCTGTCAGTGATTCGGATGAAGAAAGGGATCATCCAAGGACAACATCGAATCCTAAGCAGACGGCAGGCGATTCACGGTTTCCATTGCCACCAAGCAATCGATCGCCAAAAGAAATACCATCTTTCAACGGTAGAACGACAATTCAGCCTCCAAAACAACCACCGCCTTCATTGATCAGCTTCTTTCGCAAAAACGCTGGTAAAGACCTTTCCACGATTGCCATGCCTGTGACAGCAAACGAACCAACTTCATTATTACAACGCCTAGCTGAACGATTCGAAAACGTCAAATTGCTCACATGTGCTGCGTCTTCATCAAGTCCTGATCAAATAATTGAAAGACTTGTATATATCTCAGCCTTTGCAGTCGCAACAATGGCAAGTAACAGGGTTAAAGAAAGAGCAGTTCGAAAACCATTCAATCCCATGCTTGGAGAAACTTTCGAGTTGATTAGACATGAGGATTTGAATGACTCTCGTCCATTATATCGGTTTATTGCTGAAAAAGTGACACATCATCCTGTCAAAATGGCCTATCAAGTTGATGCGCTAGATGGTTCTTGGAGTCTTGCTCAAAGTGCTTGTCCAACTCAGAAATTCTGGGGCAAATCAATGGAAATTAATACCGAGGGAAAGTATAGATTAGTATTGCACAAAGTAGTCCAGAATGATCTATCAGAACGATATAGTTGGAGTCAACCGACAGCATATTTACGAAACATGATTGCTGGAGAAAAATACATTGAACCAGTTGGGAACATGACAGTGACCAATGAATCAACAGGACATAAAGCTACGGTTACTTTTAAGGCTGGAGGAATGTTTGCAGGACGTTCAGAAGATGTCAATATTGCTTTTTTCGAGCCATCTTCTTCGTCGGCTATAAATCTGTCAGTAACTGGCAAATGGACGACTAGTCTGGTACGATCTGACACGAACGAAGAAATATGGAAAGCCGGTCCATTAGTAAACGACGCTTCTAAAGTCTGGGGCTTTCCAGTGTTCACGGCCCAACTTAACGATCTTACGGCTGTGGAAAAGGATAAAATACCTCAAACAGATACACGATTGAGACCTGATCAAAAGGCATTGGAGGATGGCCAATTAGATCAAGCAGAAAGTATGAAAGCTAGACTCGAGGAAAGGCAAAGAGCGAGAAGGAAAGTTCTCGAAGAACATGGAGCGACGTATAAAGCCAGATTCTTTGAAAAGGTCGAAGTAAAGGATCCTGATACAAATATCGTCGAAGAGATTTGGGAACTGAAAACTGGTAAAGAAGGATATTGGGAACAGAGAGAAGCGGGAAGTTGGAATGATGTACCTAATGTATTTGAAACATGACGAGTGTATTTTTCTATGCTATACAATACACCTAAATTGACATTTTATATCATTCTGTTTGACATTATTGTGATTCGCATAATTTATATCCTACTTATAAATCGACACTAGTTTGTATCTCGACTGTTCAGTTAGTTTGGAATTGAATTTGAGAGGAACCAAAAAAAAAGCCAAAGACTACAACATAGTACTACATTCATCTACTCTTTCGCATTCTTACCTTTGTTCACTCACATCTCCAAATATTAATCATGCCTTTGATACATTCCTCTCAGGACTATCTACCATGTACACCCTCCCTTTACCTATCATCGTCTCAATATCTAAACTAACATATACTTCAGACATCGACGGTTCTATATCTCAGAAATCCCTCACGTCCGCACAGGACCTCATCAACGCCGAACTCCGCCCCTCTGCAGCCCTCCACCCTTCTCTCCCTCCCCTCCGCGAACCGACATTTTCAAACCCCGTCTCGTCAGCTCTAACACACCTCTCTGCGCTGTCTGATCCGACGAGTCACAAATCCACAGCGATAGATCTCGCGCGCTATAATCCCTCTACAGCGGACGAGAGTGGTTCTTTGTCGCGGCAGTTGAGACAAGCATACGTCAACGCGAGCCACTTGTCGATCCGCGCGACGAATCTGGCGTTGTTGGAGACGTACGGGCGGAACGCGTGGTTAGTGTCGAATTCAACGCTCGAGGATACTTTACGAAGTTTAGAAGGAGAGGTGGATGCTGCAAAGAGGGAGTTGGAGGTCATTCACCACGAGAGGAGGGAGAGACAAGAGCTTATGATGGGAGAGATGCAGGGTTTGGAGGACAAGTGGAAAGAGACGCTCGGAAGGAGTTCAGAGGTGCAAGTCGCGCTGGTAAAGTTGAAAAACGAGAGGAGAGAATTGGGCTTATAACTTTACTTTAAAAATTTATTGACGATTGTGAGATGTGAGATGTGATATGTATTTATATGGATGCAATGTATATATAGAAGAAAAATAAAACAAAATTCATCGAGGAGGAATATATGGCTTGACGAGCATTTCCGAAAACTTTTCCAACTTTTCCTTTCCTCTCACTTCTTCCACTAACAATGGCATTTTGACAACGTTAAACTCTTCGTATAATTCCTCGATTTGGTCGAGATATTTCTTCTGCATCTTTCTCCTCGCATTGCATTGTTCACAAGGATTGTCGTTTTTAGGAAATAACAACTGATTAACGACAATGGCATGAGTATCGATTTGGTAATTTGCCAGTTCCTGAATCATCCTTTCTGTTTCATATAGAGATAGGAACTCTGGGATACATACACATACAAATGTCGTCATGTCTGCATTTTTGAATTGTCCATTCACTTCCGATATCGTTGACCGTAAATCTTCCATTTTTTTCAATACGTCATCCAGGTTTTGACCATTAGGTAAACCACCTCTTGCACCAAGTACGGTATTCAACATTGGTCCAAATTGACCCGATAATTGCGATAATTTACCCAATGCCTTTTCGAGCACGGTAGGGAATTGAAGAAACCGAAGCGTATGACCTGTTGGAGCAGTGTCGAATATTATGACCTCATAAGCTAGGGATTTTACTTGTTTGAGTACTTCTGCAAATGACATGGCCTCGTCTACTCCTGGTATCTATAACATACGAGTTTAGTCACTGACTGTAACAATTGTATGAGAAAACACTCACGCTAAAAGCTAGGTCTTGCATAATTCCACCCATACCTCCCAAACCGCCTTCCATCGCTGCCTTTTCCCCCCCGTTCTCTCCATCTGATCCAGCAGATAATAAATCTTGTATACTTCCATTCGGATCAATCTCCATGGCACTCAAATTATCAAAGCCATTCACCAATCTTGCATCTTTTCCAAACTTTTGATTAAACGCATCGCTCAAATTATGTGCTGGATCGGTCGAGATGAGAAGAACTGATTTTCGATGTTTGGACATTTGTATAGCTAATGAACATGATGTCGTTGTTTTGCCTACTCCTCCTTTACCTCCCACAAATATCCATCGTAACGTTTTTTGTTCCAAAAGTGATTCAAGTGTAGGTTGCATTACTTCTTCGTCATCTGTCGAGATTAATGCTGTAGTCGACATTTTGGTACAATCAAGCTTTAATTTGCGCTGATTGGATTAGGCTATTGTCCAAGTATAAGCTCAGAGAAGCAAGATTGGATGAGCTACGTAGTACGGTCAAGCCTGTCTCTATGCATTCATTAATACACCAGGTGAAGAATGGTGTAAATACAGTTTCCATGTCAGAACTTACAGTACTTACCCCGCCAAGATTTTTATTTTTGGTAGTAATCTTTAAACATACGTCACAATGACGTTAGCTTCAACTCATCAACATACAGTAGTAGAGAGCATAGGTATAAAGTAAATACTCATGGCATGGGATCAGATCGAGGCCACGCCTCCTCACTTGACCTACTTACTGTTATCGGGATTTCTCGTAGCATACTCACTTTTTCCTGTGTTAATCCGAGATAAGCTTCACTTGTCAGAACCTCCAATTGCACTACTCTTCGGCATTCTTATTGGACCGAAATGTTTGGCATGGCTAAGTCCAGACGATTGTGGGCGAACTGGATGTAGGCGCGATTTGGAGAGCTGGGGATGGGGTGACAATATCGTACAAGAAACAACTCGAATAGTCGTAGGGATTCAGGTTTTTACGGTGGGAATATCCTTACCGAAATACTATGCTAGCAAACATTGGAAAAGCGTGCTCGTGCTACTTGGTAGGCATTGAAACATTATAACACGACCTCAAGAAACTAGCTGACAACTTCAAAAGGCCCAGTCATGACCTTGGGATGGTGTGTATGCGCTGGACTATGTATCTTGATATTTCGGAGCGATTTGGGTACAGCACTCGTAGTCGGAGCGTGTTTAACCCCTACCGACCCCGTCCTAGCTGCGGCCATTATATCAAGAAGCCAGTTTAGCTCTCGCATTCCCCAGAGAGTCAAAGATCTGCTGGCTGCAGAAAGCGGATGTAATGATGGAATTTCTTTCCCGTTTCTATATATCGGTTTATATGTGCTTCGATATAGTCATTTCGGTAATGCCATCAAAGATTACATCCTTATCACTCTGCTTTGGAAATGTACCTTTGCATCATTATTTCATTATTGGTCTATCCATCGGTACGGTTTTCAATAGAATTTTAAGATATTGCGAGAATCGAGGTTTTGTGGATGACAGCAGTTTTACTGTATTCTACCTTTTACTAGCTATTTTCTCGATCGGTATTGCTAGTACATTGGGAGTCGATGACTTTCTCGTCACCTGTGGAGTTGGCTATGGTTTCGCTCGAGACGGGTGGTTTCAAAAAAAGATAGCTTCTGCACATCTTCCAGAAACGATCGACTTGTTGCAGAATAGCGCTATGTTTGTGTATTTAGGCACAATCATCCCTTGGACTGCTTTCTCATCAGTGTATAGCAGTCCGACTGTCACAATTTGGAGACTTTTACTCTTTTCCTTCTCGGTCCTTGTTTTTCGAAGATTGCCACTAGTACTTGCGTCATATCGATTTATACCCGATTTGAAAACGTTCAAAGAAGCCGCATTTGTAGGATGGTTTGGTCCAATGGGCCTAGGAGCTCTTTTCCTAGCGATTGAAGCTCGAGCGGTTCTTGAAACAGGTACTGCTCATCCTTTACCAAATCCACCAACTTATAAGCCACCATACTCTCGAAAAGAAAAAGCCATCGAGTTCATTTGGCCAGTGATCTTCTTTGTTGTTCTCATGAGCGTCTTTGTCCATGGACTTAGTGTACTTGTGCTTAGCCTTGTTGGGCATCTTTCTAGAGATGAAGAAGAGCGAGCACCTCTGCTTGGAGGCGAAACGGAAAATCTGCATGGTATGGTACACGATGACAGTGATTATGAATAGATCTATATATCATCATATATCAATGTCGATCTTTTTTTAAGCAAGTCGTTCAAAGATTCAGCAAGAGTAGTAGCAAGTTCTACAGACTCGAAAGCGACTCCAAGTTCTTGACTTGTATACCAGCTTGCTCGATCCATATTACCGCTGCCTAGAATCACGATTTTCTCATCAATGATGCTTAGTTTAAGATGCGTCACAACAGGCTCATTCTCATCGACGGCCGATTCAGATGCGATACGCTTGAAGTATCGAATGTTAAGCTTTCCTGTAGGAGTCGTATTGCACTGTTCCATGTCCAATAATCCAGTACGTTGGCGGTTCGATATCGAGTTCCAACTCTTTTTATATCTCTTGATGAGCTTACGGACACATTGATTTGTTGTTGTGCCTGCTGTTAGTAATTGTTCCAAGGTCATAGCCTTCTCATTTGTTATGATATTTACATTAACCCCTCTCTTTAATGCATCGCAGACGGCTTGCAAAACAGGCGGAGATGTTAAATTCGGTGTTTGAATTCTGATCGACTTTTTAGCTTTTGCAAATGCTGTAAGCAAGAAACTATTTAGTGGTGTGGGAGGCGGTGACGCGAATTGTTGCTGGGGGAAAATCCGGAACTGTGGGTTGATGTGATGGGGCGATGGTAGGAATACACACAGGATTTCGCCCTTTGGTAATGTGGTTACCCTGTAAGGTAGTTCCTTTTCTTCTATGCTTTGCTCATCGATCAAATCAAATGCCGGGGTTATTTGTTCCGACAGCACGAATTGTTTGTCTAATGAAGTAGCCCATATAGTATGCCAGAAATCTATAAATGATTGTACAATCGGACCACGCATGGTGATACAACCTTCAAACCAATTCTCCCAGCTCACATTACAGCTTGGTAAAAGTACAATCTGCCTATCTATAACAATAAACTTTGGATGCATGATACTTAAAGGTTTAATAAATATACTCTTGACAATCAAGTCTAATCCAGGGCGTTCTGTGCCGTTGAGTAGTCCCAATTGTGTCAATGATCCTGTAGGGTGAATGGACCCATTTGAAGATTGCGTATGAAAGAGCATTTGCCACAAGCTTGATGATGAGAAGCCAATGCGGACACGGATTTTGACACCTTTCCGCACCGCTTTCTCAGAAAGTGTTTTCAATAAGTTGTTAATAATCGCACATGATTTTGATTGGGACCAATAGCAAGTTACAAGTATGACTTCATGCTCTGCCGCTTCAATTAGACCTGCATTAGATTTGAAGATTGCTTCACCTGTGCCCAATATTAAGTTTGTAATCCGACACGATGTGATCAAAGTCGCAGGGTTTTTGTTCCACCTATGAGCCAAATGAGTTGGATAACCTGCCTGTTGTTGTGATAGAGTACTCAAGAACTCTTCTTTCAGTGCATTCATGTGCACGCTCTCATCTTGCGGCATGTTTATTCATCCTAGTAAGCAAGTGATGAACAACCAAAACAATGTCCGTTTTATGTAAAGGAACTTTAAACCCCTGCGACATGGGTTCGCCAAGCAACTTTATGCAAGAATGGTGGAATTGCGGGTCCGCCCGGTGGTCGCGTGGCGCAAATTCCGCATAGAGATATCCCTTTTGCGTACGACGTTAATGTTTGTATTACGAAAAATGAATGAACGAAGATTGATATCTAGTGACATTTGTGTGACTCAATATCCATCAGATACATGTTTCACTGAATTTCATTTGAAGATTAATCACCACTGTCGATCACTGTTATAAATAGCTGTGTCATGATGCCCCAAAAAGGGGAACCAAACAACCAAATGTTGGGTGGGGTAAACCATTAAATTACAAGACCAACCACCATTTTCAGCAGGACTTTGAGCAGGATTTCCCAAAATCGGATTCGAGTATGGCATATCCAAATCGGTCGCAAGCCGATCAGAGGCCGGATCTATACCCTAGATCTAATACTCCTCTATCACTGACACCAGGTCAGATGTCTCGCAATCCGGCCGCGGCACCATTCCCTGCCCAACGAGAGGATCCTAATTTCTATCAACATGACAATGGATATAATGGATATGATAGGCATGATAATGGATATAATAGGCAATATAATGATCAATATAACGACAACTACAACAATAACACATACAATAATCAGTATAGCTCTCACTATGACAGACAAAATAATGGATACCACAATGATCAATATGAAAGTCAATATAACAATCAACGGCCACTTCCTTCGCCACATCACAGAATGCCCTCACCAAACCGACCATTGCCCTCAAATAGCCGACAAATGCCCCCACCACATTCCTATCAACCAGCATCATCACCCAATCGATCACTTCCCTCCCCTAACCGTCCCATACCGCCACCTCATCGAGCGACGCCTTCGCCCGCCGCCGCAGCCTACGCTCATCCTGCCGCTGAACTCCATCTTCGCAGTATGCAACCAAATGTTACTGAAAGAAGCCCTCAAGATGACCCATTCACGAACAGAAATAATGTGTACCCGACAAGTCCTTACTCAGATATGCTTCATCCTTCTGCACGATCGTCACGAGTAGAATTTGATGATATAGATCCGGTCGCTATAGCAGACGAGGACTATTCAGTAAATACTATGCAACAACAGCGACTAAAATTGCCAGGCATAACTACTTCGACTGCTGCCGCATATACCGCTATAGCGCAGAAAGGACCAGATCAATTAGCCCAACCGGTCAGTAGTCTTGAGAAAGAAATGTGGAAACGGAAAGAAGTTCTTGCACAAAAGAAAAGAAAACGATGGCTATGGTTTTTAGTACCTCTAATTGTAATTTTAATAGTAGGAGGCGCTTCAGCAGGTATAGTTTTAGGGCTAAGGAAGAATTCTGGATCTTCGACTACAAAAAGTGAGCCTACTGATACATTGAACAGCACGTCGCCACAGATCAAGTCGTTGTTGAGAAATAACAAGCTCCATAAAGTTTTTCCTGTTCTAGATTATACACCATATAATACACAATATCCAGATTGTCTCCATTGGCCACCAAGTCAGGACAACGTCACTATGGATATGACTGTGCTAAGCCAATTGACAAACACAGTTCGAGTATATGGTACGGACTGTAACCAGGTAGAGATGATATTTAGCGCAATGGATCGACTTGGATTGAACGACACTATGAGCATGTGGCTAGGAGTTTGGATAGACAAGAATCAAACCACGAATGCACGTCAATTGAGCCAGATGTATGACGTTCTGACCAAATATCCATCTTCATTTTTTAAAGGTGTCATTGTTGGGAATGAGGTACTCTTTAGAAAAGATCTCGACGAATCGGGCCTCATCGATCTATTGAACACGGTGCGATCTAACTTTACCTCTCTTGGCATTGAATTGAGCGTTTCGACATCGGACTTGGGCTCCGCCTGGACTGCTGACCTTGCCGCAGCATCCGACCACGTCATGGCTAACAATCATCCCTTCTTTGCGGGCGTTACCGCAGACGTTGCTGCTGCTTGGACTTGGAATTTCTGGCAACAGGTCGATGTGGCCATAGCACCTGAGCCGACCGATGCAGCGGCAGGATCGATCCCGAGAAACATAATCAGCGAAGTCGGCTGGCCTTCCGCTGGAGGAAATCATTGCGGGACAGGTTCTGCGTGCACTAGCCCTACAGATGGGAGTGTGGCGAGCGTTAGTGAAATGAATACCTTTATGTCGAATTGGGTCTGTCAAGCAAATGCTAACAATACCATGTACTTTTGGTTTGAAGCATTTGATGAGCCTTGGAAGATTATTTATGATACACCCACTGAGGCTTGGGAAGGTGAGTAGATTGAAGCTTATAAATCTCGATATCTGATTGCTAATATTTGTTAATAGATCGATGGGGTTTGATGACCATTGATAGGCAATTGAAACCGGGACTTATTATACCAGACTGTGGGGTTGATACTGTAACATAAAGCATAGCGATTTCTTTTTGTTTCCCCGTGACGGGGATGTCCGTGAACCAATACATTTGATGCTATAACTTGCATATAAACACACCGAACTGGATTCGGAGGTTGAGGTCAATTGAGACACAAATCTTTGTATATTAGCTATAATTATAATCATGTAATATTAGATAACTAGAAGCTAGAAAATATTTACTTACCACTACGGTTATCGACATGTATAAATATGATATTGCTGTTTCCGGTCCGGTTTTCGGTTCCACCGAGGTCGACAGTCGTGTTTTTTTCGCGTATACTTTGTCATGGCTCGGCACGGCAGAATCTTTCAAAATCAAAACAAACGCGGAGCTATTCTATTCATCTTTGTGATGCTCCACTTTTCCGATTTTTGCTTTTTGTTTTTTAGAGTGCAATGAGAATGAAAAACTATTTCTGGACTTTTCAAATCTTTTTAAGCATTGATCGGGCTTAGGACATTTATGAGCACAATCAATATTATTTAAAATTGAGATGTGCTGGCAAACAATTGACATTTCAATACTGTAGATCAACTTGACATTAAGGGTTCTCGACACATTACTCGTGGAAATGCTGCGTATCACATATTTCATCTCAGTGCTGAGCCTTTTTTAATTAACGGAGTGGTTCTTCCACCATGTTTTGACGGAATGTGGACATGCCTAAAAAAGCAAAATTAAGGTTCATGCAGTGTAGACCTTGCACCATCCAAGATTTTATTATGGATGAACAATTATAATCACCTTACGGCGCGGTCGGAAGCAATTGCATCTCAACAGAGCAAAAGGAGATCTTCCGGCGTGCAGGTTCTATTGTGTGTGATAAGTGATTATCGATAAATACACTGCTTGACTCATTAATTAAAGAAAAGGTGTACGTTTCATAGGAACCATGGTGCTGCTTGATGTACGTTACGTGGATTTCCCAGGCAAACTCTCATTAACCAATCGCTGAACGCGAGATTTTTGAAACATAATAAACACGGTTCTACCAATGATTTTCCCTTTTTGTGACGTGATCGATTTTTTTTGCCTTTTCCGTCCTCTTGTACACCCATTGGATCTTCCTCTCGCTTCCGTGTGGCTTACCCACTTCAATGCTCCGGAGCATGGATCTAATCTTATTCTCGAGAATTGACCATGTTTTTCGGCGTGTTTTTTGACATGACTGGTCGACTTGGTGGTCTGGGCAAAAAAGGTCATTGCTCTTAGGCAAATCTTGTACGACCAGGTATGGACCAGGTATGGGAAGCTTGTCAATCCATCCATAGATTGATGCATGTAATAAATGAAAATATTATCCAAAGCTCTTTTTTTCCTTTCTTTCCTTCTATCCTTGCTGTCTGTCATTATTCAACATTCTTTTTAATTACGAATTTCCTTTTTGTCACTCATTCACACGGGTATTCTCTGGCCGGCAAAGTACTGAGTCCGTTGTCAATTGATTTACGCGTCCATGCTGTAATCGACGCGTCTTGGATTTTTCTATACGATTTGTACAGATTTAGGCCGAAGCTCTATTAGGAAAACCTATTTTTTTTTCTTACTACTATTCATCCATTTGACAGAAGATGTTTACTACTCTTGACTCCAAACGATTATCTTTTATGTACAACGATGAAGTGCTTAGATTATATGTGGTCAAAAGTCAAGATGGTTGGAGGGTAATGAAACGTTCTTCCGGCTCATCAACACCAATACCCTTTCCAACACGATCCATACACAGTAGCTCCGAGAAAGAGCTTCCACCCGTTCCTAAAAAACTGCCGAGACAGATACAAGACGTCAGAGCATCTCTCAATTTCACCAAAAATCATACATTATCAACAACTTGTAACACCAAAAACTCTACAACATATAATGAACCACCAAGACGAAGACTTTCGAAACTTCGACGACGACATGAGATCAAACAACCTTATCTCAATATTAATATCACAGACAGCGTCACTGTCCTTGCTGACTCGAGTAACGACGACTTGGAAAATAATAATGAAACAAAACCTTTTAGTGATTCATTACAATCCATCATCGACATGGATAAACACGAACAGGAGCAGTCCAACAGCATTCGTGTTGAAACAAACAGATTATCAAGAGATATAACACAATTGGAGAAGCCACGTTCAGATTCTGCAGTCTTGCTACATGAGTTTGAAAGCAACAATTCATCTTCTAAACGACATTCCCGAGTGATTTCTATCGAATATAAAAGACCGATTCATACTAGTGGCTCGACAGCCACGGATTACTCTTTTAAATCTGTCGACAGTAGTCGAGGTAAATCACAACGATTGAGTTGGTTCATGAGTAGACCGGAAAGTCAATGTCACATTGTCGCTCCGGTTCCAATTTCTCCAATCGAGAGTGTCGATGTACAAGGTCTCGAATTCTTTCCCAGTACATCCTTGGACCAATCACACGCACGAGAAAGTACGGCTCTGTCCTTGTCATCTATCCCTCCAATTCTATCCCCCTCGAGCCGTTTCTCACGACGATTATCTGGACAAGTGTTGATATCTCCAGTATCTCCACAGTTCAAAGATCGTCCTTCAACTCCACGACTCCCTTCCATCGACCTAGATAACGCACCTCTAGACCCATTTCTCGAATCAAAAAGTCCATCCGTCTCACAACTTCAATCTCCCATCAGAGTCAAACCACAAACCCAAAAACTCACCGGCACCATCCGCTGCGTGACGGAAGATCTGACAGACATAAGCGACGTATTCTTCGCCTCGTCGTCGTCCCCCTCTGTCGCAACCACATCGCCCTCGACGACAATAACATCCACGCCAACATCTACAATCTCATCGACATTTTCTTCCTTTTCCTTCCCGTCCATCTCGACTTCCTCGTCTTCGACATCTCTTACAGATCTCCAATCCATGTCTTTGTCTGAATATCTTCTTTCGGAGCCTTGTCTGCATTTATTCCCCCTCCCACCACAGGGCATAAAACCTCTCAATCCCTCAAACGTCCCATGTCGAGAGGGAGAGAAAGAAATCGAACGCTTAAAGTTACCGGTCCTGAATACCGACGACCTCATACAATTCGACAACGAGGCTGATAACGACGATGTCGTGTCGTCGCCATCATGTGCGAGGAAACACGTCGTTCAACAGCGCCAGACAATACCCATTTCAAGATCAAGAAAGTTGGGAAAGAGTGTGGTGGGAGAGAAATCTGACAATAACGAGGAGCAAGAGGATTTACTCATCGAGTTGTAGACGGACAGTACTTGGATACAGGGAATTGAGATAGAGGTGGGGTCAGAATGTATGAAGATGTTTGTTTATGATTGTAAGAATAAAAATGTCATGTGCTTGTATGTTAAAAACGAAGAAAAAAGAATCAAAAGTAATGTCTTTTATTTACAATATTTATTACATCTTACGCTGAACGGTATTCATATCTTCTCATCACGTATATCAAGATCTTAATATGATTATCATGACATGTAACAAGTCGAGTCTGTTTCGAAATGTAAATGATATTAACTTGTGGTATAAAAGAATAAAGTAAATACAATAATTAATCAATGATCATAAATATGCAACAACGTTCATCATACGTTCATCATCATCGTCAACAACCTCTTCAGTCCAATCTATGGTCTATCAGACCGTAATTCCTTCCTGTCCTTCTATGCTATTATTCTTTTCATCTCGACTTGTACTCCCGACAACATCACCTTCTATTCCTCCATGATTATATTTCTCCTTGAACTGGACTATATTTCGTAACAAGATATCCATTTTATCCACCGTGCTTAGATTCTGAAATATAACCTTTTTAGAACCATCACCATCCACATCATCATCCTTTGTCTGATTTACAGAAGAGACGGTGGAAGAGGAGCAGGGGACGGGAAAATGCATATTAATCAGTCCGGAAGATGTACCTTTCTTACCATTTTGTAGTTGTACTTGTGTAGCAGAAGATACTCTCGGAGGGGAAGGAGTACTTGTTTGGATTAAAATACCATTTCCATTACCATTACCTATCCCTAATCCTGACAAGGAATTTGATGTCGATGAAGATGACGAGTTACCTGTACTTGTAGAAGCTCGTTCTCGGACATAATTCTGATGGCGTGTTATAAAATCCAACATATCTTGTGTTCTTTGTTGCATTTCTTCAATACTCAAATTATCCATCACTGGTCGATTTTTGGTTGGAGAAGGTGGAGCGGACATCATTTGACCGTTTTGTGTCAATGCTGCTCCGACGATATTCGAGCGAGACCTTGATATTTTCCCCCTCGCTTTATGCGATACTTTTGCAGTTCGAATTCCGTCAGTATTCGAGGCGGAGGATAGAGCAGGTGAATTGATCGTAGCCTGTTGAATCGTCTCGAGGTTCCTATGAGTAATCGCCAGCGGTTCTTCGTGAGGACTACTCGATGCTGCTTTACTACCTGGAGGAGACTTTTCACGATCTTTAGAATATTGATTTCGACCCGATCGTTTTGGTTTTTTACTTGTAGATTTCTTATGTGAACTTGAAGGGGGGTTCACTTCAATGGCTGGAGGTGATGCTGCTCTTATGTGGCTATCTTGGTCATTCTCCTCCACTTGTACTTCGATATTTTCTTCCATTTCTCCATCTATAATCACGTTTATTAGTGTATAAATCCAAGGTATAACATATCCTATGAACAACTTACCTTCAGCTCTTCTTCGCCCAGCTCTTTCCTTTCTTCTATCAGCTGCAGCTCCTCGTTCTTGATGTCGTGTTTGTTCCCGTTCTCGAAGCTCTTTCTGACGTTGATCTTCGGCTGCCGTACTTCTAATTCTTTTCGTCATAGATCTGATAGACTTGCCTTCACCATCAGAATCTATTTCACGACTATGTGATCCAGTGCCTATAGATTCCGATCCTGTCCTCTGCCTCTTCACATCGAGTTTGGAGCTAAACATAATGGTTAGTGAAGATTACAAAGGTACACTTGGTTCATGCAAACATACTCATCACTGTCGTCTCTTCCACGTTTACCCTTTCTACCATTCGTTTCTTGTTCTCCCTTACTTGCTTCAATCGCTCGTCGAAGCATTTCATCCTCGTCATAGTTCTGTCTGCTATTCATCGTCGACCTCTTCCTAGGTCCGAGTAAATCAACCGGACCGAGTTCTTTTGTTATAGAGGTCCGCGGAGCCCGCAATCTTTCTGGTGAATCGTGACCTATGATGAGGAATTGTCTAAGGCTTTCAATACCCTCTGGATGAGTGGGTAAATAGACCGAATAAGATTGACCTTTTAGATCTTGGTGAACGATATGTAGACTCGGATTACATTTCTCACAGATATAATCGTCGGGTGTTTTTTCTCCGTTCATCATACCCAAACATCCTCCATGCTGCCATACTTTACAATCGTCACATTGGATGAAGAAGCTTCCGGCTTCCTCGGCTAGATCTCTATAATCGTCGATTGCTGCTGGTCCTGAATATTCGGTGAATCCACACACGCAGCGTGTTACATCTCCGCTACTTTCGTCCTCTGCTCCTGTCGGTACCATTTGCTGGATTTCTCCTGTCTGTAATAATTGCTGGACAAAGTCTGAGACTAGCGGGCTTTGTTCATCCTTTTGTGACCTTTTGTTTTTGTCGGATCGAGTAGAATTGTGTGAATTATTGCCAGTCGCAGAAGAGTTGGAAGATCCGGTACTGTGAGTCGACATGGCCGGAGCTGCCGAGCGAGTAGATCTTCGAGGTGGTGAAGTCATATTACCCACAAACACATGCAACCAGCTGCTTGCAATTTTGGATCCCTCAATCGCTAGGTGATTGCGAATTTAGCAGTAAATTGAATGGCTATCGAGAATAGATGAATGGTTGAAATACAAGTATATTGATTGACATTGGTAATTGCTATTAGATTAGAATCGTGATACGACAATTGATGGGAATATTTGCTGGATAGGCAACAATTACTTGGATCTTTGTGTGCTTGATCCTGCAACACAATAATCAGCAGCAGGCCATTTATTTCGCTTTCCGTTCAATTTCCCCACAAAATCATCATTGAACCCGTCGTGCCATTGTCTTTGACCCCAGATTTTGTTTTTCACATCACGTGCATTCAAAGTCCATTACATGTGCCGCTGGAAACGTCAATTTTGAAAGAATTACGTCATCAATAGCACGACTGTCAACAGGGTTGAATGAATAGTCAATGTACAGTATATACAATGTGAAGTTGGATTGGATTTCTTCGAGGTACTTGAGAACTTATGATACATGATATGAAAATAATAAATTTATACTATGCTTTCCGATACGCCAAGGTAATGCAAAAGAAATATGACCGGTTTTTTGTACAACCAATAAATGAAATTCATCCTCCTATGCCTGTGTGGCCGTCACTAAGATTATGCCTCAGCATCGGGCTCAGCCTCGGCCTCACGTAGACCAATACCCCATCGTGCATCGGGCTCAGCTTCGGCCTCACGTAAACCAATACCCCATCGTGCATCGGGCTCAGCCTCGGCCTCACGTAAACCAATACCCCATCGTGCATCGGGCTCAGCCTCGGCCTCACGTAGACCAATACCCCATCGTGCATCGGGCTCAGCCTCGGCCTCTCGTAAACCAATACCCCATCGTGCATCGGGCTCAGCCTCGGCCTCTCGTAAACCAATACCCCATCTTGCATCAGCCTCAGGTTCAGCTTCGGCCTCTCGTAAAACCAGACCCCATCGTGCATCGGGCTCAGCCTCGGCCTCACGTAGACCAATACCCCATCTTGCATCAGCTTCAGGTTCAGCTTCGGCCTCTCGTAAAACCAGACCCCATCGTGCATCTCGGGCACCAAGTACCCCGTTACTTCCTGTTACACTTGATTGACCGTCTTTCCTCAATCCCCGAAAAGCATTGGTAGGAAGTGCTATGATGGATTCTATCGCAGACACAACTTGACCTACGACCGAGTCTGCGACAGGAGCGACAGGAGCAGCGGTTGGAGTAGTCGCAGAGCCTTCTTCAGAGTAGTAATTTTGATGATAAGCTAACGACGTTTGAGCTGGATCTGCTGGAGTTGGTAGTGCAGATGTCAAAACAAACAGAGCTGGTATTACGGTAGCGATAGTCGCGTAACGCATCTTTATTGTAAATACGCTGTTGTAAAGTTGTGAAGTTGGATATACAATGAGAGGAAATTTGCAAAGTTGAATATGCAATGAGAGGAGATTCGAAAAGATACGATGGAAAAGAACACTCAGCGATCAACGCTGGAAACGAACGAATGTAATGTTTGAATAGATTTTGAAGAGATCAAAAGCTCAATAACAACGGATCAGAGAGACCATTATATATGTGTCTTTCCATTCATGAGATATGCGTCTTTCCACCCATGAGCAATGTGACTCACTCCTACTAACCACTAAAGTCGCAGTTTGTGCATGTCGAACCCAGTTGATTGATTAAGCGAAGTAGCAAGATAGTACAACGAAAATTTACTTGGCAGGTTGGCATAATTTGTGTGTAACATCGGTCACTGAATGTATCTTGCTCTTGAAATAGCCGTTGACAAGACTCGATACCGCTGCTCGACGAATTCAGGTTCTTCGCTTGGCAGGATCTCCAGAAACCTTGTAGTCAATGGTCATATGAAAATGACTCCAATGAACTTCTCGCCAAGAGCGACTATGTTCACATTTTAAATGCTATTGACATAGTTTGTAACATAAGAGCGCTGATTTTCAACGGCCTGGTCGGCGTAAAATCTTGGTATAGGGATGTTCAAACGCCTGCACAACGGCTTTATCGGCAAATCTGAGACATTCCGATGTACCACAATTCAAACTGATATCGTACCTACTGAAGAAACAATGACCCTGTCATGTTGCATAGTTGCATATGAATATTGGTGATGCAACAGCTCGGGTTGGTGTAAACGTAGAAGCAGAGAGAGAAGAATCAATTATAATATCAGCGAATTGACAAGCGTGAAAATCAATTGATAGATATAATGAGACGGAAAAATATTCGCAAAAATGAATACCAAAAGAAATATAGAAAGGCAACAAGCTATGAAATATTCTATTTGCGAAATGAAATTGTGACTTGAAAATAAAAAGACATTCAATTCAAATCGAATGACATTTCACACCTGTCTTATAGGCTCAAAAGACTTTCTTGCATCCGCCTCGGCCTCTGCCTCTGCCTCTGCCTCTGCCTCTCGCGCACGGATTAGCTTACCCATGCTTGCGTCTCCCTGAATTTGTTTTGCAGCTGGATTGAATGGTATTGTGACTTCCTCCGTTCCAGCAACATTTGCGTTTCCGATATTGATATCTCGGACGTGAATCAATTTTCCTGCTGATGAATCACCTTGGATCTGTTTGGCTTGTAGATTGAAAGGGATAATGACCTCTTCAGTTCCTGCGACATTGGTAGGTGCTGGATTCTGTCGTTTGACTTGGAAAGGTTGAGCTGATGCGGAGAGGATGAAGAGGGAGGAGATGATTATGCTAGCGGAGAGATGCATGGTTGTATAGATGTCTTAAAGAATCAGGTATGTATGGTATGAGAATGAAGATCCGGTCGTAGACAGCTCAGGCACCGAAGAAAGAGAAAAGAATGTAGAGAGAGGTGAGTACAAATGAGAAAGTGACAAGAAGGGAGGGAATCGACAAACAGGATACTATATACAAGACGATAGTCCGAATATTGTCTCGAACTTACATGATATTGCCGATAACGTCTAAAGAGCCTGCAGACTTTTATTGAACGTTGTGCTTCAAAGTCGATTGTAAAACTCCAAGCGAGCGTCAAATGGCCGAAAGACTTGTGAAATGAAAGTTTCGGACCCTTTCAAACGATATAAATGAAATTGTTTTTAAGCTACGGCCGTTACATGTCACAACGTTCATACCAGCTCTGTCTCTTCTAATATCTGTGTCGAAATAAAACACACTTCAAACGGTGATTAACGATTAAAAAATCGAATATGGCATTCAATTCGTAAATCTTCATTAGTTACAAATACGAGGCGAAAAAGCATTATGGCTTGATGATGGTACGGAAGGACTCTAGGACATTTTTATGGTTGACTTTCGGTTGTTTTTAACAAGCATTAAATACTAGATGATATCGATCAGAACATATAACAAGTAGTCTTAAAAAACGCTTTACATCTCGCACTGTTCAACACATTTTTAGTGTGTCCCATCAAAGTCACATTTGTATTACTCTCTTTGTGTTCATTACCTGTATCAACTTCGCTTGTTCCCCCTTCTGTTGGTCTATAACTCCCAATAATTGTTGGATGAACAGTTATACAATGCAGAGTTTGATTTGTACAAGCTTGTCTTAGGATTATATCTATGGGTTCATCAATGCCTATCGCGTACTGGTCGAGTAGCTTACGAGCGCCTCTTTGAGTCACTGCATAGCCATAAGTACAAACTGCTCATGTAAGTTGTTGAATTTGTCTTTCTCCTTGATTTGTCATATACTTAGCAGTCTCGGGTTCCAAGAATTTCGTTGCTAGCGTATTATCGTCATGATAGAAGACCGACTCTACATCCGCATGTGGATGATAGCAATGTCCTAACCATAATATATCCCAGCTTGTACCATAAGGACTATGATAATTGTTCTTATCGCTAACTATTGTTGAGATACCATCTGCAAGCCGTAACATTTGGCTTTTGATATTAATATCCCAGTCTGCATCGTCTTCTAATATCAAAGCTGTATTCCACTCATTCATAATGATAAACTTCAGCATATCAATTGATGCTAATGTTAATAGCTTAGCGCCGTACTCCCGTGTCTGATAGGCATCTATAAATAATGGAGACCATGGTGGCTGTGGAGGTATCTTAATATCAAGACCAGTCAAGTCTTGTGCTACTCTTATACCATCAACTCGCCATGGTGTACCTTTTGATATAGTCAAAATAGCCTCAAACTAAAACAGCATTAGTAAAGTATAAATTGTGATCTCCAATTTGACCTACACCGAGAGTAGAATTTCCTGCTGAAGCTAAGTTCTTCCGTTTGACTTCGATAAGAGTAGCATTTTCTACTGGAACTGAGGTCTTGGAATTAATTGTGATAGCTTCTTGGTAGAGAACTATGAAGATAGTAAAGATACTGATAAAGCTAAGTGATATCCTAATAAATTTCGAGTTAATAAGCATAGCTAGCACGCTAGTAGCGAAAGTAAGAAAAGGAAGGAAACTGTAAGGTTTGAACCGTTAGCGGGGCAAAAACGGTATATAAATAGGGGTAGGAAAAATTTCCCTGACCATAATTCACATAAGGTTTCTGTCACGTGTAGTCTCCAGTAATAAGTTAAAGGTTATTGCGCTACCGTTGTGCTAAGGTAGTACTAGTAGTGAGATATTTGACCTATTCACATACGGAATACACCAAAATCAGTCCTTTTGATCTCAGTGCTACCGGTCATTGCTACCTCGAGACCCATGCCCAAGACTCGTCTAGTATGACTAGGAGGTATTATTCCATCATCCCACAGTCTTGCAGTGGAAAACGTTGATTCACTCTCCCTTTCAATTCTGGCTTTCAATTCTGGATCGACCTGTTTTCCAACAGCGGCCATGACGGCAGACAGTTGTTCTGCTCCCATCACACTTGTCTTTGCGGTTGGCCAAGCCCACAAGAACCGTGGGGAATATGCTCGACCACTTTTTTAGAAGGTTAGCTCAACAAGAACGGCTCAGACGCAATAAATAGATATGGATACTTACCACATTCCATAATTGCCGGCTCCTGCTGAACTTCCAAATACAACTGTAAATTTAGGAACCTCAGCACATGCTACAGCTGTAACTAGCTTCGCTCCGTTCTTCGCAATGCCGCCTTTTTCAGCATCTTGGCCGACCATGAATCCAGATATATTTTGTAGAAATACTAACGGTATGTTTCGTTTGGAGCACAATTGTATAAAATGAGCACCTTTGAGTGAAGATTCGGAGAACAAAATACCATTACTAGCTATAATACCGACTGGATGACCATATATAGTAGCAAATCCAGTCACCAGAGTCGTTCCGTACAATGGTTTGAATTCGCTAAACTCGCTCCCATCGACAATCCTGGCTATTATTTCATGTGCATCAACTTGGGCTTTTAAATTAGTTCCCAGTATGCCACCGAGTTCTTCAGGATCATGTATAGGTTCTTTCCATACAGATCGTCGAGAAAGATTTGGGGTTGCGGGATAATTCAGATTCCTGATTGATCTTCGTGCAAGTATTATAGCATGTGCGTCATCCACGGCAAGGTAATCCGTTACACCACTTATTTCACTATGTAATTTTCCACCTCCAAGATCCTCTGCGCTGACCGTCTCTCCAGTAGCTGCTTTGACCAACGGTGGTCCAGCAAGAAAAATGTGACCTTGTTCCTGTACAATGATGCTCTCGTCAGACATGCTTGGAACATACGCGCCTCCAGCAGTACATGGTCCCATAACTACTGAGATTTGAGGAATGCCTGCGCTAGACATCCGAGCTTGATTATAAAATATCCTACCAAAATGATCTCTATCAGGAAAGACATCGGCTTGATGCGGTAGATTCGCACCACCAGAATCGACCAGATAGATACATGGTAATCTATTCTGTTGTGCAATCTCTTGTGCTCGAAGATGCTTCTTCGCCGTCATGGGGTAATAAGTTCCACCTTTTACTGTACTATCGTTTGCAACAATCATACACATGACTTCTGATACTGTGCCTATTCCAGTGACTATTCCAGCTCCTGGTGTGTCTTCATTAGGGTAAACTTGATATCCTGCTAGTGCAGATAGTTCCATGAAAGAAGTTCCAGGATCTATTAATGCAGATACACGACTGGATACAAAACTTGGTTAAACCAGTCAATCGTACAGGTGACATTGATGAACTTACTCTCTGACAAGCATTTTCCCTCTTTGTACATGTTTGTCTCTCGCCTTTAATGGCCCTCCCTCTGCTGCATCTTTATGTAATTTTTCAAATCGACCGCATAGCTCATTGACTGCTTGGTCATTCTCTTGAAAACTAGTGGACGATTTGTCTACCTTTGATTGAATAATGGATATCTGATTGGCTTGGAATGGTGATGTGTATGTTGCTTCTGTCCGACATTGTGCTCTCCATAGTCTGTTTCCTTGTCGAATTATTGACCCTGCTCCATGTCGATTACAGCTATACAGTAGTTTGCTATAGTGACGAGCCGATGTGATCAAAAATGCCATTCTCAAATGCGATGCATATCAATCATTACTGCTAGTGTAATTATTGTAATCGTCACCAACCTATCGCATACTTTGAGTGTTTACTCAAGTGGGGGAAATATTAAGCCGAGATATGCTCAGAGCCGAGAATAGCCGTCAACTATCAACAGACGCATATCAGTAGCATGAAAGACACTTTACGACATTCCCATGTTGATTACGCTATGACGAATAACCCTCTGATACTGAGGATCCTCAGATCTCCAATTCGAAAGATCCACCAGCCCAATCCCAAGATAGCAGCTCGAGCAATATCCACGTCGAAACATCCAGAAAACTTCCAACCACCTTCACAAGCCGACCTTGACGAATTACGCGAACGTACAAGAGAGTTTGTCTTACGAGAGATATCAGAAGAAGTCGCACAGAAAGTCGATCACAGTAATGAATTTCCAAAAGATATGTGGCAGAAACTCGGAGAGGCAGGGTGCATCCACCCACACATAATCATACACTTTCATCCTACTAATGATATCATGTCTAGGTTTTTAGGAATTACAGCAGATGAATCACACGGTGGCTTAGGCTTAGGATATCAATCCCACATTACAGTTCTTGAAGAGCTATCTCGCGGGTCAGGATCTATAGGGTTATCCTACGCAGCACATTCTCAGCTTTGTATCAATCAATTATGTCTCAACGCGAGCGAGGCGCAAAAGTCAAAGTATCTCCCTCGATTGATATCGGGAGAAATGGTCGGTGCGTTGGCAATGTCAGAAGCAGGAGCAGGAAGTGATGTTGTGAGCATGAAAATGAGCGCTAAAAAGGTGGATGGAGGATATTTATTGGATGGGACAAAGTACTGGATTACAAACGGACCTGATGCGGGAGTTGTTGTTGTTTATGCAAAATCTGACCCTACGGCGGGGAAGAATGGTATTACAGCCTTTATTGTCGAGACTGAAGCAAAAGGCTTTTCTGTAGCGAAGAAGTTGGACAAGTTGGGTATGAGAGGATCCAACACTGGAGAACTGGTATTTGATAACGTATTCGTACCGGATGAGAATATCCTCGGCCACGTAGGAAAGGGGGTCAAAGTATTGATGGAAGGACTAGACTTGGAAAGATTGGTGCTAAGTGCTGGTCCCTTGGGTTTGATGAAGGCTGCATTGGATGTGGTATTGCCTTATACTCACGAAAGGAAACAATTTGGACAACCAATTGCTCATAATCAATTCATTCAAGGAAAACTTGCAGACATGTATACAAAGTATCGTGCTTCTGCAGCGTTCACATATAGTGTTGCAAAAGCTATCGATGAGTCGTTCCAGCAACCAGAAATCTATACCCAAGATTGTGCTGGAGCGATATTATTTGCTGCCGAGAGAGCTACAGAATGCGGAATGGACGCGATACAATGTATGGGGGGAACAGGATATGTAAATGAGGTGTCTGCCGGTCGAATTATGCGAGATGCAAAATTGTATGAGATTGGAGCTGGAACTAGTGAGATTAGACGTATGGTTATCGGACGAGCCTTTAACAAAGAGTACGGTAGATCTTGAATGACCGAGAAAATGTCAAATTGTCATTCGTCGTTATACTTCTTGTAAATGTTGTAAATCTATTCATTGATGCATTACCATGACCTCATATATTCAAATCATCTTTCTTTCATCCCTCTATATCATGAATATCATCAACATATATCATTTCGTCATCAGTCGTGTGTGTTTTACATTAAATCGCCGTATTGGTCCAATCTAGTCTACATCCTCTTTTATGTTTGGAACCCGAGTTGGTTCTGAATTACTTGCTTGTCCAGCTTCAACCGATTTATTTGTTTCTTTAGCTACCAGTGACTGTTTGAAAAGTTAGTATAGTTCACGTTCAACCATTGAAAACACTATTTCCATACGTCGCGATACCGAGCCAAGTATATCCGCATAGCTTCGCCATAATTCTCAAATCCCAACGATTGCATGGCAAAGATGATATCTTCACCATTGACAGTCTTTCGTTTCTCCTGTTGACATTTCTCCGATGCTATTCCTCATCAGCCTTTTTGTATATGAGCATCATTCCATTAAATCAAAAAAATACATACCCTCGCTGGTGATGAAACTTATAAACTCGCTGACACACTCTTGCATACATTCTTTTGCGTCTTTTGATATTTTGGCATTCTCCGGAAGAGCAGACTTCATGATTCTAGCGACTGGAGCATGATTTAGTATTAGATGAGCTTTTACATCGAGCGGTCCTTGCTGATCGGGCATTTTCGTGCGACCTTGTTCGGCACTTTTTATTTTTATTTTTTAAAATTACAGAGCCGTGAGAGAAATTTAAGGAATTGACGGAAATCCAAGCAGAATGTTTGGGCGGGTTAAAGGATAGACTTTTGAAAGTAGAAGCAATTGAAATAGAAAATTGATCGACCAATGAGGTTTCAGAAGACAGATGAATAATATAGACAACGGAAATGGAAAAAGGGAAACGAAATGTCAGACTATTGTATTGCAAAAAATGCTCACCATTTGCAATAGGTAACCATCTATCCTGTTCCTTCACATCAAAATCTGGAGGCAGCCCAAGTTCATCCATAATACCGTTCTCTTCATCATTGTTTACTACTGGGGATTTTGATTGTGTCTGTTCTCGCGGGATCTCCTCCGGGGTCTGTGACATGCTGTGCCAAACAGAAGAATTGATTGGTCAGTAAAATGAAAATAATAATATCAAAAGGATGAATGACGCAAACATTGTTAGGACAACAAATATAAAATTTATAGCTAGAGCACAAATTATTTTCTTCCCCAATAACAGATTCCACGTGATTTTGGTCAGACAAAAGAGGTGAATGTCACGTACACTACTTTCTATGCTATGCAATGTCGTACAAATCATCATTATATACAAGAAAAGATAAATTATGCTCAATAAAAGTTGTCCTCCTTTATTGTTGTACCACTTGGATTTTGTTCGCGATCTGGACCTATCGTATCAGCAAGATGACGCCGAGACTTTCATGTTACTTCACTCACCTTCCACTTCTCCAATTCTTCTTGTTTTGTAGTGTATTGTTTTAGTAGTACGTCCAAAGTGCTTTTCAGACCATCATGATTCGTTTTGAGTTGTGGACGAACATCTTTTACGGTCTGTTCGATCAGAACACCATTTATGAGACGAAAACACTTTCGATCCTCGACCAGCGGATTCAAGGTATCTAGTACCAATCTTGTTATCACGTCAGTCATGCTCTCCACAGCTTACAGGTAATCGACGCGTTTTAAATGCGCTTGATCATGAGATATGACGCCGAGAACCAGATTGTGTAGAGTAATAGAACATTGTAGCACGACATATTTACCAAAGAATGATATTACATAAAAGATCTGAGAGAAACTAGGTGAAATGACTTACTTGTGCTCTTCACTTTCCTGTTCAACATCACCTATTTTCTGTGCTATAGCTTGAAGCGTATCTTTATAATTCGTATATTGTGATTGCAGTTCTATAATACGCGGATCAGCACATATAATATCTTATACATATATACTACAGTTTGACAGACCCTGCTGCTTCTTTGCTGAAATCTGCGACATGTCTATCTATGAACAATGCTGATCCATTCAGAAGACAAGGTAACAGACCAGGAGGGTGTAAGGTGAAGAACGAATATTTGTACGGTTGGCCATATATCACAAGTGGTATTAAGAGCAAAATAGTCTATGATTTCAATCATCATTTTGCCTTGGTGTAGAACAGGCCCTAACCAGTAGATATGCATCCTCATTTACATACAAAAGATAATATAAGTATGTATTCATCAAGGTGCTTGTATAGTCGTCACATTTAGACTGATCATGGCATAGATTGTGAAGAAGTCATGCGTGCTCTAGATGAATGTCACGCTCGAGGCTTCCTTTACAAGGTATTTGGTAATTGCAGCAAGGCCAAGCATGAGGTCAACATGTGTCTACGGGCTGAAAGACTGAAACGTACAGCTGCAAATCGCAAAGTTGCGGGAGAAAAGAGGCAAAAGATAGAAGAGGCATGGAAGAAAATTGATGAGAATTCTTGAATATTAAAAACACCATGTAACGATATACGAACAGGACGAATTGAGGCTGGAAAATGCATGTATTGGTGGAAATGCGACTATGATACAATGTTGGTTTTACGGGTCAAGAAGCTATTACCGATCAGGAAAATCACTCGTTAATCCACCCAACTTCTCCAGCCTGTCAGTTACAGCATTTACTAAAGCCGTTTCTCGATCCAACAATGACATGACCTGGTCCAATCTTCGCCGCCTTATCTCATTGGGTATAATACCATCATGGTTCGGGACGGCTTTGTCATCCTGCTGGGTTATTTCTTTTGACTTGGCTATAAGGTTATTCTTCAATGTCTTGATAGCCTCAAGTCTTTTGTAAAGTCCTTGGTCAGATTCGTCAAGAGTCGCCTCCAAATCATCAACTTCTTTTGTCCAAGCTTGTTCTCTCAGACTCAATTGCTTTCCGGCAATGGCGCTATGTGCAACTTTTCGACGCATGGCCTCAACTCGCTTCAATAGACTTTCATTGTGCTCATTCAACTTTTTTATCCGCCCATCAACGCTGGTTTTATCGTCCTTTGACGTCAAGGGTGCTATCGCCTCGGTTCTATTGGATATATCACTCACACGACGAACTTGTTCAGCCAGTTCAGCCTGCATACGTTGACACCTTCGAAATAGATCAGCAGCAGCCAATCCCAACTTATTAGTTTCGGTAGATAATATTCGATGTGCTTCTGTCAGTAATTGAAGAGTTGCGGGTGACAGTCTGATCTGAGATTTGAGATCTGCACGTTTAAGTCGAGTGTTTCCAGATTGAAGGATGTTTTCGATAAATGATGATAATGTAGAGTTGATGAAAAAATCGCGAGCTGGTAGATAAGGTTCACGGATGTCTGAATGCAAAAGTAGTGATTGAGAAGATGGAGCAAAGGAATCCAAGACTTGATTTTGAAATGGTAAATCCAGTACGGCTGCAAGTGGTTGGTTATCGGTGGAGGTCATGATGAAATGGCCAAGTTCGATGTTTAGGAGAGAGATGGCCGCGGGAATCAATGTATTGCTTTGATCTGTATTAATTACATGCTCAATCGAGCTCTTTTCTGACTCATGAAGCAATCCAATTCGAAATGATGCACCAGTATCGGAAGGTCCGTCGAGTTCCTCTTCCAGATTCGACAGCCATGATGACAAATCGCAAGTGAAGACACCTGAGTCGTTCGTGACGTAAAAGAAATATTTGCCAGTGGTAAAGTGATTGTATAGCTGATCAGACAAGCAATATCTATGCGTAATGCTTGCTGTCAGAGATGGCCATGTGTGAGTTGAAGCTGTCAATTGAATAATCTCAAGGACAAGCATATTGAGATGCGTCGCAGTAAGACTAGGTATCTGGAAATGGGATTTGCGAGCTGGTAGCCACGCAGCCTCGACATCATTGATATCGAGACATACATGTAGCAATCCGGATCTGGTCAAGATCAACACAAGTCCAGATGATAAGCTCATGTTATGGCCGTCATCATTCTCATCTTGGGATTCATCCTGTAGTATTTCTTGACTCAGTCTTGGTGCTACGGCAAGTATGTCAGAGATCTCATCCATGTCAGATTCAGGAGAAAGTTTAAATGGTCCTTGTAATTTCGGAATGGCCGATGGATGTGACGGTCTTTGGTATATCGACACACTCTCCAACCCTCCTGGCAATAGATCGGTAACAGCATCCTGATCTTCAACATCACTAATCCATTTTTGTTGTTGTACAACATTTCTTCTGTCTTCGGCAGAAAGATCGTCTGACATGACCTTTACAGATATGGACGCTGATATGGACGCAATTGTAGTTGAGGATGGCTGGAATCTGCTTGGGAGCAAAGGACACAGTGCATACACATCTCCTTCGGACATGGCTACCCATAGCGTCATCGCTGCCCAGCCACTTTCATCTTTTGACCCAATACCACCGAAAGCTGCAGCAGCGACTTCCATCTCAATCAGATCAGGTGAGAAGCCTTTGCTAGTTCCATAAACAGATGCTCGCACGTCTTCGCCATATGAGCTTGCATTTGCCAACTTTTTAAGATCCAGTGCCAATGCCGGTTCATCAAACGAGTAACGTGAATCGATGTTAATTTCCCATAATCGTACGCAAGCGTCGCTAGCGATTGTGACTAGACATGATCCTAGAACACCTAATGGATGCCAAAGTGCAGCTTTCAGCGGTGCTTGCTCTAGTACATGTGCTGTCGGTCCAAGCTGAAATGTCTTGAGCTTGACTAACTCGGGGTCCAATCGTTTGGGAAGAATTGCAACGTGAATAGTATGAGATGTCGCAATGGCCATGAAATCGCCCAATGGGGACATTATGAGTTGCCTAATCTGCCCTGTAATCGGTACCTTCAGTATTCGAGAGTAATTTTGTACATCTTCATCCTTGGCTGATAAATTGATCGAGCTTGTTGATGCTGTTCCTAAGAAACTTTGCTTTAATTGGCTTGCGCCATCACCAAGATCCTTCAATTCAGCGAGATCCACCCATCTGATATTGTTATCAACGACAAAGAATATTTCGGTACCTCGATTGGCGATAGTCCTTGTCGGACCGGAGTAATCCTCCGACTTTCCATGGCCATTGCTAATTGTTCTCTTTATTTTTCCTTGTTCCTTCGATTGAAATGCTTGAAACCCAATTGATGGCCGTGAAAGCCAGGCTGGCGTATGACTGAGAAGTTTCGGCATTTTTCTGCCTTTTCTACCGTGGAGTTTCCGATAACATGCTCAAGGGTGAAGTCATCTAGACTTCATTGGTGATGTTTAGCAGGGGGATTATTGACGAACGTCCATGAGCCATCAAAATTAAAAAGTTTGGTATCACGTGCAGTACGTTGCTTTTTAAACTTCGAATCTCGGCAGGTACGGTATACTGTAGTACGTTTCTAGCTCGCGAGGAAAGAGCTCCACTTTGACAAGTAGAACTTATTTATTACGTAGTATCAAATGATCATGGTAGGTCTCGGATCGTCAAAAGCTCATTACTATCACATCGTTTTCTTTTTCGTTGTAACTTCTTTACATAAGCACATGATTTATTGCATAAGCCTTCGATTTGCGTTCCGCTGCTGCCCAGAATCGGCGTTTTGTTATCAAATGTCAGCTTATCTGTTCACGGTCAAGTAGTGAGGTATGGATTACACTCTTGACTCTCCGCCGTCGAGTCCACTCTCAAACCGCCCAGATTCGAGAGAAAACCAAAGTCAAGAAACTATTTTAGACTACGATGCGAAATGTTCGGGGAGCGATCCGCAATTGCTTGATCATATCGCACATAGCCGTGGCGCTCTTGAGTCCATGCCCAGTGTGGCAGAGAGCAATGCAGATGAAGTATTCGTGGTCACAGAGTATACACAAGAGAATAAATCAATAACAGCAGCGGACTTTCGAAGATTCTCCAATCGCAAGATAAAGCCCGTTCTTCGCTACGGAAATATGCAAGTAGGAGATCTGAATACCGAGGGACAGAAAATCCTTTCTGGAGTGACCAACGTGAAAGCTCATCGGATCAAAAAGCAGAAGTTTCGAATTCAAAAGCGGTTGTCGAAAGGTAATGGTTGCCATGAACCGCCGTCCGGAAGGATCAGCAAAGACTCAGCTGTGTTTGTCAATGAGAAGACTGAGACTTTAGGAGATCTTGACTTGAATGAACGAGCCATCTTGACTGCCGCGAGCATTCCGTATCTGCAATCGTATGTGAAATCAGCCATGAATGATATGGTACAGGTGTCTATAAACGATGCCTCACATCCATCCTGTCAGAAACCAACAGCATTCGTTGGGCCTCTGCCGTTATCACAAGAGGAATATTCCGTGCTTGCTCGGTGTTCCGATATCATAATGCAGAAAACAGAAATATCGATGAAGCCAGAGCCTGTCGGGCTGCCAAGAGTGTGGGCGACAGATCGACAAGCCTTGTGTGAAACAATTTTATATTATCAAGCATATCAAGGCGCGTGTTATATTAGTAATGGTGTTTTACGAGCTTTTATGTTTGATAGTAATGGTCACGAACGAGATTTAATCGATGAAGATGTAATAATAGCCCGAGCAGGCGGAGGAATGCTAAAAGATAAAGTATCTAATGAGATGTATCAAGCGAAAGACCAAATGGAAAATAATCAGACGCAAGCAGTCAAAGCCGCCATCGTCGCTCAAAATCCAATTGTTGTGTTTTGTGGAAGTGAAAATGCCGACGTACCTACTAAAATGCCCCAGAGGTATTGTTGCCTAGATTGGTTCAAAGTCACTCATATATGGTCTGAGAGAGTGCAGCGGAGATCCGGCGGTAGTGGTGTGGTCATCAAATATCGCTTCGAGAAACTAAATAGTTGTGAAACAAGCTGGTGGGCTGCCAGATCGAACAATGCGTCCGAAACGGTGGTTCCGAAGATTGGTAACCTAGGTCCGGTCATCACCTTTGAATGCTGGGCTTGTAGGAAGCTTTCCCCACAGGTGTACTTGGGAGGTTGGATGTGTCTACACTCTAATTGTTTCAATTTCTGGATTAAACCCGATGGAAACGAGCCGGAGGTTCTGAAATATGACCCTAGATTTGTCAAGCAAAAGACAGCATGGTTGCAAGAGACTCCGCCGCATGACGTGCGCCCTGAGCTTCCAGAGCCATTGATGATGGTCGGCGAGGACACGACTTTTGCGATGACAAGAGGCATGTGTTGTTCAAGATGTGGCAGATGCACGTCTAGATACCTTTGGAAGGGTTGGAGATGTGGAAATGTCGAATGTGGTTATGACTATACACCACAACATTTACTAATCCCAGCTGTACGACTTCGAGATCCATGGCATGTAACATCGATTAGCTATGCTCAATCATTAGACTTTCATGACACGTTTCATGTCAAAGTGGACGTCATAATGGACCATAATTATCGCATCAACAGATATACATTTGCTGGCATTGATGGTTGTATCATTCATATGATTGCTAATCGGACAGTGAAGGAGGAAGCTCTCGGACCAGATCTGATGTTCGAAGAGCTACAACAAGCAGATTGTGGACTTGAACGTCGTAGATTCAAAACTGGAAGCGAAGACTTTATGACTGCTTTTAGTAACAATCGCGGAATGCCTTATAAATTCGTAGCATCTGCAGAGTCTCTGTCATTTGAAGGCTCTCCTTGGCCCTTGACTGAAACAAGATCGAGACTGACTTGGGCGGCCCGTAGACTTATTGGTCCAGATGTCAGCTTCAATGAACTTTTAACCATAGGATATTTCCAGCAGCAGAACATGAAGTATCATGACGATGGTGAATTTGGTCTGGGTCCGACAGTCGCTTCTCTTAGTCTTGGTTATTCTGCGGATATGTATTTTCGTATCAAAGGCAAGCATTGGTGTGGAACTTCACCATCCGGCGTCTTTACAGACACTATTCCTCTGCCAGGAACTCTAAGATATAATGAAAGGATGGAGAGATATCTCGAACTGATCGAGCAGAACGATGGTAGTAATAAAGCGTCACGTCTGCGAGATGCAAGTACCAAGCTGGGTCTAACATGGAACGTGAAGGATAGAAAGCCATGGTTGAGACTTCGTTTATGTCATGGTGATAATGTGATTATGCATGGAAATCAGATACAAGAATATTTTGAGCATCAAGTCGATTCTTTGGGTTCGTTGAGATTTGCTTTGACTTGCAGAAACATTCTACCTGGTCATTTGAAGACTGATGAATTACCATCTTATAATGTGCTGCCTGATGATGGACATTATAATGGGTCGAGGATAGCAGATTTAAAGTGACATGTATTCAATAATCATGTTGATTTTATCCAATGTTTCGATTAATGAGAGTATAATATATATTTAGTCATCATATTTATCATAAAAAAGTGCTTCGATTGTAAAGACGATGTGTATTTGTCAATAATCACCGATAATCATCGTCATATTCATCTTTATATTGTCTTCCATAACCACCTCTTCCGGGATCAAATTCATCTCTGTATTCATCTCTGACTTGCCCTCCACTCTTGCCTCTACCGTATTGTCTTCCATCCACAAACCCCTCATCCAAATCCGCCCTTACTATCCTCTCGTCTAATTTCGTCCCACCGACATATTTCAAACAATCCAAAGCGTCCGAATGGGTATAATACTCCACGAAACAAAACCCACACGGCGTCTTTTGAAACCGATCCAATCCCATGACTATACGTTTGATTTCACCGCATTTGCTGAACAGTTCATGTAATTGTTCTTCGGTCGTGTAGAATGATAAATTACCCACATATAACGTGGTTGCGGTTTTTAGTTTCTCTTCTATCGGTTGAGGAGACGGTGATCTGGCGCGTTGATCTTCCCCATTGTTGTTATCGTTACTAGTATCGTTAACAGCGTCTGATGAGCGAGGATTGGTTCTTCGACGCTTGAACTGAAGATGAAAATGTTAGTTGGTTTTATATCGTGTGGAGAGAAGCGGAGAGTGTACTTTTCCAGTCGCGTATGTGCTGGGTCGATCGAGACGGTCTGCCGTGTTGCGTAAACGTACCGTTGGGTTTGACATGATATGATCTAGATAGACAACAGGAGGGAGAATTTGGTTTGGTTAGAGATGGTATGGGAAACCCCGCGTTCACTTTCTACAACGCAACTCTATTCGCGGGAAATATTATAGCTGCTGTGTATAAGTTATGATGTCGTCGAATTCACAAAAGCAACACGTCAGAGTAGGAGTAGGATGTTTCGTCCTAGAATCAGGGAACGAACCAAAGGATAATCCTCGGTTTTTGATTGGGAAACGAAAAGGCGCGCATGGGTCAGGAACGTGGGCTTTGCCAGGTGGACATATTGACTTTGGAGAGTCGTTTGAAGAATGCGCAGCACGAGAAGTTTTGGAAGAGACGGGACTTAAGATTCATAACCTCAGCTTCTTCACGGCGGCTAATAATCCTATGTTGGACGAGGAAAAGCATTACGTTACTGTATTCATGGTAGGACAGAGAGTTGATGATGGTCAAGACTTTGAGAACCTCGAGCCGGATAAATGTCACACTTGGGAATGGGTTGATTGGCAGACTCTACAGTCCTGGTGTAATATTGAGAGAAATGCTCATAAAGATACAGTTTTGGAAAGGAGAATGTTTATACCGTTGTTGACATTGTCTGTACAAAGGCCAGGTGAAATACCTGCTCTCAAGACGACTTGAACCAATTGAATTGTATAAATGACTATAATCTACATAACTCCGTTCATGATAATGATTGAAAATATCCAAATAATCTGTACAAAATATAATAATTACATACTGGACGCCAAATAATCAAAAGTCTGCTCAATAATATCCAAACCACGAGTCAGATCTTCACTTGATATGTTCAAACTGGGAAGAAATTTAACAGTGTTGTTCTCAGCAGTGGTGCTGAGAAGACCTCTTTGTCGTAACGTATTGAGAACATAATCAGCGGTGACATTATTTATTTCAACACCAACCAACAAACCCATGCCTCGAACATCCTTGATCAGAGAAGGATGGCGCTGCTTTATGACTCCAAGTCTTGCAAAGAACATTTCACCTTTTCTACAAACATCTGCATGTAGGGAAGGATCTGATAAATGGGTCACAACATACATCCCTATCCGGCAGGCTAATGGACCACCTCCAAATGACGAGCCATGAACGTCAAAATCAATCTTATCAGATACCTCTCTGGTCACAAGTACGGCTCCAAATGGGAAACCTGCTCCAAGAGATTTTGCTGTACATACTATATCTGGAAAACAATCCCGAGGCAATTGCATGGAAGTGTGAGCCCATAGCTTTCCTGTACGGCCCAGACCGCATTGTATTTCATCGTGAATCATTACTGCTCCGACTGATTTGGCGGCTGCAGAAATAGCCTTGATGAAGTCTAGGTTGGCAAGATTGACACCGCCCGCTCCTTGTATAAGTTCTATGAGTACCCCACACGTTTTTTCTGTTATTAACGATTTGACTTGTTCGATATCATTAAACTCGCCTTGGACAAATCCGGGAACAAGTGGTTTAGATGCTGCATCCCAGTTCGGGCTTGCACTGAGTGCGCCCATTGTACGCCCATGAAAAGCACCCGAATAATAAACAATCTCATGCTTTTTCCCAGAAGATTCAAGCTCCTTCCCAATCTTGCGAGCGTATTTAATGGCCGCTTCGACCGATTCCGCTCCAAGATTCATGAATGAAACGGCCGCTGCTTCGAACCCACCACTTTCTCGCGTTTTTTCAACCAATAATTTCGCTAATGGTCCGGCATATATGTTATTAAAGCGCGATCCCGGATGAATAAGTATACCGGCTTGTTCGGCAATGATTGTGGCTAATTCTGGGTTGGAATGACCAAGATTATTAATGGAGAATCCTGTACTAAAGTCCAAGTAGGCACGCTTTTCCATATCGTATAGCCATGATCCAGAACCGCGTACAAAGACTGGCGGTTCTAGAGCGTAGGTTTTGATAAGATATGGCTCATACTTTTCTACAAACTTACTACTTGACGAACCAGGTTCTGGATCTGGATTACAAGTCTCATTGTCGCCCTTCGTTTGATGGATGTTCGCATTCAATTCGGTCATTGCACATGTGTTTTGGTATATTGGCAGGACTCCAACAGGCTACGGAAAGGGCAGATTGGCGAAATCCAAGTATCTTTTGGTTAGCCGTTCATATCCACGTTTAGATAATGTTAATCACGAGTCATGGATACTTGCCTTGAAACGAAAATATTCCGAGTGCTTTCCACTCAGTGTACAATTGCCGTGAGTATAAGAGCCTCTTGGTTTTGTACCTTCACAGAATTCAAGGCAGACAATAATACGACATAGACGCGAATAAGTACTTTTGATATGTCGAATCGCAGCCGGAAACAATCATTGAACACCTAGCACAAAGCAGATGAGATTAATCATGACGTCATATATGATATTATGTTTCCTCAATGGCATTGAATGGCTCTCATTGATTATGACGGCCAAACTTGTAAAAGATTGCAGAATCATTAGTTACGATGACTACTGATGTAAAGGATGAACCCAATATGCTGGTCATCGGTGTTCTGGCGCTGCAAGGGGCTTTCCACGAGCATATCATGATGCTCAAAGAAGCCATACAGAGTATAACTCAATCTACTGAAATTCCAGCAACTCTGACGATTTCATTTCATATATTAGAAGTTCGTACACCATCTCAATTAGACCAGTGCGATGCATTGATCATACCTGGTGGTGAAAGCACGGCAATCTCATTAGTGGCTGAACGGAGCTCCCTACTGGAACCGTTGCGACAATTTGTCAAGGTCCAGCGTAAACCTGTGTGGGGTACATGCGCTGGACTTATATTGTTAGCTGAGCAAGCTAACAGGACAAAACAGAATGGTCAAGAGCTGATAGGCGGCCTGGACGTCAGAGTCAACCGCAATTATTTCGGGAGGCAGACTGAAAGCTTCGAAGCCGAACTTGACCTTGGCTTTCTCTCACCTGCATCTACAAAGTTTCGATGTGTATTTATCCGGGCGCCAGTTGTGGAAAAAATACTCGATCAGAATGATCATAGTCCATCAGATGAAATTATAACTTCGACGATGACCGGATCGATAAAATCAAGCGAACATGTTCCGGTGAAAATCATGGCAACGTTGCCGGCAACTGCAAAATCGATAAGAGACGAGAAAATTACGGCCGAAAGTATTGGTGAGGCCGGTGATATTGTCGCTGTTCAACAGAATAATATATTTGGGACGAGTTTTCACCCTGAATTGACAGGAGACGCAAGAATACATATCTGGTGGCTGAAGACTGTTGTAGGAGCTATTGCGGCTCTCAACAGCAATGCATGAAACTATGTAGAATGTGTTCGGTAAGAAACAACGCCTCAACTTTGTAGCAAAACCATTCTCAACAGAGTTTTTACCCCGCTATCCTTGTCAAAACCCAATTTGTTCTGTAGATCATTTTGCGAAATCCAGTCAAGATCCATCGCTAAAACACATCAGTACGCACGCGTGATCGGATGGTCTGAAAATCGGAAAAGTCTATGAGTTGGATAGATCTACCAATTGCCGAGCATATGTGATATTGTGACAAGAACACTTGCTCTGAATAAGAAGTTGTTATATTTCCAACCAACGTTTTCGCCCACCAGAGGAACCGCGCAAGTGCCGAATCTGCTTTTTATAGTGACTCAACACCGACTTTGTGCAGGAGAACGAAATACTCCGATTGCACTGGTTTCCACTTTATGAACGAGAGGCATTTGCAACATCGTGGAGGCTTCTGCCGAAAGCCGCCGTAAGGCAGGTTTGCGACCGGTCTTTCTTTCACATTGCGATATATATATTTAGCACAAATTTTAACCACGCCTGAGATATGTACGCGAAGCGCACAAGTTCTCCGAGTTATGGAGAGTTATCAACAGGCAGATATGCAGATGAGTTTGTCAGAAGAAGTGGGGATCCGGAGTACGGGGACAGCGGAGGAGCAATCTATGGCACATCCAGATCGCGACGATTTACGGGCGAGTCAGCGCCGAGAAGCGGTAAGTCTTATATCTTCAATTTGATTTTCCACGGTACTGATAGGACGATCCTAGATCCATACGGGGATATGAGACCGGTCAAACAGTATCGAGTTGAAGATTATGGGAACGGTAGACGACTGGTAGAAACACCCACAGATAACCGAGGATATACAGATTCCGGCAGAAGTGGATATAGGCGATTTAACCCCAATGAGCAAGGCATGACCCGATCTAATTTTGACGTTGATTACCCACCACCGCGACTTCGAAGTAGAAGTCGTAGCAATGAAGGTGGTATGCCGCCTCTTACAGGATATCGCACATTACCTGCAAGGGTAGGAGATCGACTGTCAAGCTCACCACCTCGAGGAGATATTGGACGATCAAGTAGTGTTCGTCAAAATGTTACTTCGGCTTCCCGTTACGATGATCTCGGTTACCATTCAAGCGAAGGTTACTCCCGAAAGGCAATACCAGCACCGAGGCGAAATAACACTGTACCCATACCGTCCGAGTATGATTATGCTCGGCCGTCTGTGGTTATGCCTCCTTTTCCGCTAGACGACGGCGTGTCCATATATGAACCATACTCTATAGAAGTAGAAGGTAGAACACGTGGGCCACAACGTCCGCCCGGTAAATACGATGACTCTGTAGTGAGTCGGGGTTTTGGTCTAAGAGAGCCCAGTAGAGACGGACGGGCAGGGACAAATGACAGTAGATACTCGCAGACCAAAAACGATATTGATTATTATGGATATACAAGACCACGATCAAAATCGCGATCAAGATCAAGATCACGAGACCCATATAGAGGTACTGATAGGAGGCTCTTTGCAACTGCCGGTGAATATGACACTCGAAGGGAAAATGAGCGATATGCCAGACAAGAGGAAAAAGATGTCGATCGTGGAAGGGATAGACTGCGAGATGTTGACGATAGATATGATTCTACTCGAGATGATCGGTCAGGCAATAAAACAAACTACGGAGGTATAATGGCTGGATCTGCTGTTGGACTTGGGGCAGCAGCTGTTGCGGCTAATTATAGTTCCGCACAAGACCGAGGTTATCCACGATCTCCGCCTTCGGATGAACGGAGGAGATCACAGCGAGATAATGATGCGACGCAGCGAAATTCAAGCACCGATCGAAGCCGTTATGATAACCGCAATGTCCTGGCTAGAATGCCAGAAGGCCCAGTTCCCGACGAAATGGAGGAGGACTATCACCGAGTTTTACGGGACGCTCAAAAAGATGCTTATAGAGAAGCTTCAAAGGATGTTTATAGAGGAAAAGCCGACGCAAGCTTTGCTCCTTTACAATCTATACCCGACAACTACCGTGAGCGTGATCGTGATCGAGATCGAGATCTTCCTATACGAGACCGTGATGACAAATATAACGACCGCGGTACAGATCTTGATCGAGTATCGAGTAGAGATGTGCGTGCGTCCGTTGCAGATGAAGTCGGTAGTGGACGTCAAAGCATCTTGCGCAAAGAAGTGTCACAATCAAGTGCTGGTGATGCTCTTTATCGAACTGATTCTGGTGAACCAAGTGACTCGAACAAGAGTAGAGTAAAAATAGTTGATCCACCTTCGGACAAGGAGCAAATGCCAAGAGGCATTTTGAAAAGGCCAAAAGAGCAATTTCCAGAAGATCCAAACCCTATAAGAGAAGGTGTTGCACCTCTTAAAGATGTATGTTTGCCCAATTTTCTCTTTCCATTAAACGTATTCACTAATTTATCACAATCCTTAGAAAAAGAACCTTCCCAAAGACATACCTGAGCACGCGAGATGGACAAAGGTTTCTCGAAGGATAGTCAATCCTGACGCATTGATTGAAGCAAAGGAACGATTTGAAGAAACAGATGATGGATACGTCATTATCCTCCGAGTACTGACCAAAGAGGAGATACAAAAGTTGGCAGACAAAACAAAAGCTATCCGAGGTGACTATCCCACATGATATCTTAGTACGCATCCCGCATGGACTAACTTGGCCTGTCGATCTAAGACGTCCGTGAATCAAATGGCAAACGGAAACAAGACAGAGAACGAGACGGTTCACATCGTAAATCATCACGACGAGATCCTGACGGTGGCGTAACAGGCATGTCTGAATTTGAAAGCTCAGACTACAGCGGTAATGATGGGAAGAGTAAAGCTCCACCATTATCAACGATGCAGTCATCTTCGACTTCTACTTCTGCGCCTCGTGATCCAGCATTTAGTATTACAAACACAACACCAAAAGTAACCAGTGGTCCGATTCCGCAAAATCTCCCGCAACAAAATGTCAATAATACAATGATTGGCAACGGTAGTAATAATATTTCCTCGAGTGGAGCTCCGCCTACAACACAACCTTTGCTACAAAGTATTTCGAACCAATCTTTATCAATGCCCGTAGGAGTAGGAGGATTTTCTAATCCTACAATGGCGGAGAATAATTTGGGTAATAATATTGGAATAAATCTGCCTGGTCCTCCGCCAAATGCACCTCCTTCTATAAGAGATAGAGATCGAGATAGGGACAGAGATCGAGATAGAGACAGGGAGAGAGATAGAGATAGAGAAAAGGACAGAGATAGAGGTTATGGTAGAGATAGAGATAGAGATCGAAGATAGAGATTGAACATACTATACAGATAAACCAAACATATACATGATATTCTTATTAACATACATTTACACTTACGTGACGTTCATCTACCGTGATTATCGTTTCTGAATATTCAACAACATGTATGACTACCATTGTCGAACATGTCAATCTCTAGTAACTTATAATTTGTTTTGATTTGTTTGAATACATCAATTGTTATCATCATTATGTACAGAACTTTTATTACTTTTTTTAAGATTCATATATACTCGAACAACATCACGACAAAGACATTTCAATCTGACCAGCAGATATAAATGTTCTCTTGTCATGTATAAAATCCATCATGATTACCATTATTGTTATTTGTATTATTACTATTACTATCATTGTTATTATGTGCGTGCTAAAAAGAGTTTTTCATCATATGTTACTATCGTCGTTAAGATTGTGATTGTTGTTGTTATGATCGAGTGCGTGTTGGATAGAAGTAATGACGTTGGGGAGTACTTCTTGGAAATTATAGAACGACTCTGGTAGTTGAATCAAATTAGTACCGTCATTACAAGGGATTTGAAGATTTGACGAGTCGGGAATCGTCATTGGTCCGGACGGTAGTGTAGCGTATCGTTGGTAATGCTCGTAAAGATCGCTTTGGGATGGAAGAGTGTGGACGGCAGGAATGGTATGTTGAGACGGCGTGGCGTGTTGTGAAGGTGGTAGAGGAGTTTGGGCCATGTCTCCGACTCCTTGGATTTGTAATTGCGGATTATTGTCATGAACAGAAGACGGTACGGTTGATCCAAGTCTTTGAGAATGACTCGTTGCTGATCTACTAGGTGCTCGGCTTGCATCTCTTTTCGAGACAGCAGACGTTGAGGTTGACGTCGATCGTTTCGATACTCCTCTACCTGTCTTGGATTTATTCCGTGTTTGCCGTCTCATTCGACGACTTTGCATTTTCTCATCCTGATTGCTATTCCGCCAGCTATCCACAGCTCTTTGTATCAAGCCGCGTTTACCCTGAAGAGCAGGGTTAAGTTCTGCCAAAGCCCAGCCGATAGAATTACATTCAGACTCATACTCGTATCTGTTTCCAGTATATACACTTCTATCTACAAAAGCTCGTGGATAAACACAATTTGCTCTTTGGAAAGCTATCCCTAAAGCGGCAGAAGATACAGAGTCGACGTCGCATCGAATTCTATACGCTTGTTTGACTCGATCGCGAGAGTATTGAAAAGCTATCCATTGCACGCCTTCGTCGTCAAAATGAACTTCTAATGGAGTCGCAGGAATAGGACCAGGTGCTGCACCGATCGGTCTATGTCGTGGATCATTTTTGAAAACAGCTTCACCAACGCGCCCAACCGTCGTATCGATCTGTAGAGGGGAAGAAGAGGTCACCTTTGGAACTCTTGTTGATTCTTGTTGCGAATCGACTGGTGACGAACAGAAGCTGGGCATGCCCATATCAAATGTGGAGAAAGCTGCATTACTCTGAGGGGTTGGAAGTAACGGAGTTTGTTGATCATGAGGCGTGTTATACCGGCTCGGGGTTGATGTTTGACTTGCTGCTTCTGACGCGAAGATTGCTACGGGGTTATTTGACATCAAGGTCATGCTTTGACGATGTGGTTGCGTTGTGTAATGATTGTTGGGCGGAACGAAGGCCGGCATAGGTTGCGTCATGTAGCCCGGTGAATAGCCCGGCGACATTGAATGCATAGGATGTGGAAGTTGATGCATAGGGTATGCTAGATGCTGAGGTATGCCGTGAATTGGCATATCAGGCGGAACATGTTGCACAGGCATGTTAGGATATACACAAGTCATGTTCTCTAATGATGCATTTGGTTGGCCAGTAAATTGAAAGAATGGTTCGGGCAACATGCTAGACATTTCTTGCGATACACTACGCGACGGGTTGAATCTTGGAGTAAACTCTTCATTGGTTTGATAGTGAGTTTGAGAGGCATCAGAGGCAAAGCGTGGCCGATCGTGCCCATCAAAGTTAGTTGCCGGCCATCTGTAGATTGGACGATTGGTTTCCTCAGGAATTAGGCCAGACTCTTCACCTTCATATATTCTACCTGGACCAAGATTAGGTTGTGGTTGGATGTTAGATAGAAATCTGTGTGCTGAAACATGCTGTGGGAGTGGTTGATATATTGTTCCCGTTTCATGTATATGATGCTGTTGGACGTATCAGTCTCTGCTTCACACTATATATATGCATCAAATGTCAAATAGCAATTGATCTGAGAAAGAAATATATATAGGGTTGGTTATTGTTTATTCAAACTTGATTGTAAATGACTTCATATAACAGTGAGGACGAAGCCATGCCATTATTTTGTCAATTGTTATGGCATTGTTTGATATTATGGCTTTTCAGGCAAAATTGTTGACTAAAAGCTTGTCTTCTTATCGGGGAAGTATGTTATACACCTGGAAAAGCACGGGATAATACTAATCATTATGATCATAAATTGAGGAAAGCCGAACGCACCATTTATTAAAAGTCAAGCGACCGTTGGTGATGCTCGCCCGTTTGAAATCCAGTTTGAGAACGTGGACTGCGTTTGAAAAAGAGTTGAAACAGTAAAAGAAAGTACAAATAGATGCTAGCTTTTGAAAGAAGCAAGATTAATCACATCTGCAAAGAAAATCTGGAAAACGCGTCTAGGTCATCTAATGACGCTCCGCAATGTAATAAATGGTGACGAAATCGACGGTGGGAAGGATTTTATTATTTTGTTTGATTATTATCCAAAAGCGATTACTTGTACCGTGCTTCGACAGTCTCCAAATTATGGTGCCGGAAAGCTTATCAAAACGCCAACCGAGATTACCGACGGAGAAACTCCACCAAGTACCTTTGTTGTCATCATCTTTTTTATTATTATTATACAGGAACAGCGGCGTGAATCTTCTTTCTACACGGCATTTTTCGGTATGTTTCGCCTATATATACCGGGCACTTTTAGGCTCGATATTTCTCTGACTGGTTCATGTCAGAATAACGGTTTCACAAAGCATAAATCAAAAAAGCACATTTTGGCAGTAAAGCTATAATTAGTTTGTTAGATGATATGAGAATTGAATTGACCGCATAGCTCAAGACTACATGCAAGAAGCGAGTGACACGAAAACCATCGTAATAATAAGTCAGTGTATGACAAGATCAAGTTCATCAATTTGCGTAGACGTATGAACATAATCACTGCTGGAAGCACGGTCCTGAGGATCTGTCAATAGGTAATTGCGTAAAGCATAAATTCGAAAATGGTAAAAAAAGTAGGTGAACAAAAGGTCGGACCAAGATTCGGTCCAATCATATCCGAGTCCCGTACCCACTTATGAATTCTCATCGAGGCATATGAAACACACCACCAATGAAAACCTGTTTATTATGCTTTTTGAATATGTGGTACGTGCTTAGTTGATGATCTTTCGAAATTTTACATGTGTTACAGTAACGTTAAGTCATGCGCACGAGACTAAGCTAGCCTATCTATTCTCCCGCTTGCAGTAGGTCTCATTGACCGCTCGGCGTGCAGGCATGTCCAATCGACATTACATCTAGAAGTGGCGCTTTAATTTACACAGCATGATACATACTACGATATGCACTTCATGACCTTGGGGGATAACCGAAAGTTTTTGTACGCCAAGCATATCCACGAGCAGACTTGAATTTTGCTTTCGTGGTTCTACAAGGACAACCAAACTTGCTGTACCGAGATTGGAAGTAAACAGTCGGAAATAATGCTTTTACGATACCGATGCCGCGAATATCGAAGTCATTTTAACCTTCAATGAAGTTCTCGCATTTCTCCTCAACGTTATGGGATAATAGCAGCAGTTATAAGATTATCTGAAACCAATTGGCACGGGATTGCCATTGATTTCGTAAGCATTTGCGATGATGATTGATCATCGATATTGAACCTTTTGACCACCACGCTTCTCAAGCTTTGCCTGTCTATTACTCTGACCTTTTGCACCCTCCGCTGTCTCTTTCACCCCCATCATATTACCGAGTCCTTGACGTGCTCCAGCAACGGTACTCCATGCAAGCCAAATCGAGTAGATAGGTGCAAGAATGAACAGATACCAGGCCTTGTTTCCCACTATCGTAGCTAGTGCAACACAAGCCCAGGTCCAGTAAAGTAAATCCCACATCCATTCGGTGAGACCTTTGGCATCCAGGTCCTCTCCAGCCTTTTTCAATATTCGATCATTTCCAACTCCTTCATATGCCGGTCTTGCAATGCGCTCGAACCAGTATTCTATAACGAAGGAGGGCATGGAGATGAGAATCCATGCCAATCGTGATCGCGCTGTGATGAACGAGCTGACAAACAGAAATAGTCCATGTATCACCAGACTGATCAAATGTAGCCGATTTAGAGATGTCGCGTTCTTGCTTGCCGTAGTCTTTTGCGCTTTCTAGAAATTGACGATCAGTCACCATTGTAATTATTCTGAAGTAATCTGCTAACCTGTGCCATGGTAAAGATAGTTTACTCGAATACTGGGCGCAGAACTATATAATAACAATTGGCCTTATTGAAGTGAGCAGCAATCCATTATTTTCTAAACGCAATGACGATTTTGCCCCGCGAAAATCCACAACAACAATAATCATAATAGAAGATGAATTAACAATTGCTATAATTCAGTCAATCTCAGTATACAAGGTTTCGGCCACTCGACTTCTGAAACAAACCTCAATCTTCGTCGGTCAGTATGGTGCGCAACATTCATCTGTGATGGTATAGCTCCAGTACTGCAGACTATTACTTGTTTCACCTAGCGTAAATTCATAAAGAAACCATTACCCAATGGGACGTTAATACAAGAAAGATTGACTACTTGTCAAATTGATCCATTCGACAGGTCATTGAAACTCGAATGCCACATGACGAATGGCTCCCTCTCTTATTTCACTTGATGTACAACTTCGACAGCTAATCTTCTATCATCTCGACCACGAGTCACTCGAAAATGCAAACTTTCTTGCTGGACGATTACTTGCGCTTGATTCTCGTAACGCAGACTCTGCTCATCTGTTGGCACTTACTTACTATAGAATGAGGCGTCACAAAGCAGCACATGACACGGCAAGAGAGCATGGCGCTTCTGGAAAGCATCTGGGCTGCGCATATGTTTTTGCACTTGCATGTAATGCGATTGGGCGATATAAAGAAGGGATAGCTGCTTTGGAAAGGGCAAAAGAATTATGGACACCCAAGGATCATTGGAGTAAGAAATGACTACGTGACTTTTAATGGCGTGTTACTTATTATTTGCATAGATAAGCACAGTGAAACTTCAAGAAGGCATTTGCCAGACGCTTCGGCTGTTTTGAACCTGCTTGGAAGGCTGTTTCGGGGACATGGAGATCTACTCAGGGCAGGGGAGAGCTTTTATCAATCACACAAGGCCAATCCGTTTACCTGGGATGCCTTCAAAGGGTTGTGCGAGATTGGTATGATATTTCCAGAGTTCAGATCGCTTATTTACTGATGACCTACAGGTGCGGAGGTTGATAGTACGAAATGTTTCAACCTGACCGCAAAAATGTCTGAACCTTGTGTGACTGCACCTGAAGTAAAAACTATAGACCATATCAAGGCAGAGAAGTCAGGTGCAACTTCTATTCATGATCCCTTTGTGACAGCACCTTCGACGAAATCTGGGCACGAGTGGTCATTTCAATTTTCCAAAATAAAAACCAAAAATCTATTTACAAGTCCATCAAAATCCTCAAGTCTAACAGATTGGGATACACCAACATTTAATGGAGTGAGTATCGATGATGATGTGGACATGGGTGGCTGTAAAGTAGACGAACATGTTCCTATAGACGACAACCTCGCTCCGCCCATTCGACGGTCAAAGACCTTGTCGCGTCTAGGACTTGAGACTTCAAAAGATTCTTCAAAGGGTCAAGCTCCGAGCCTCAAATATCTAGGTCGATCTCAATCAGAAACAACGGAGAAGAACACTGAATCAACGCAGGTGAACGGAATTGCAGGGATTCACAAGCGATCCCATTCTGGTCATGCATCCAATGCTCCCAGCGATGCCACAACATTACAATTGCGCAGAAGCAATCGCAATAGACTATTCGGACAGCTAGGCACATCTAAAATACAAGATCCCAAATTGACCAAACGAGTTATCGATCCTAAAAAGACGACCGCAATTAGTTTGAAGGGTAGAGGTACATCAACGGTAGGACGAGTTGTTAGTGGGAATCGAAAGATACTTCCGCCAGTCACGTCAATCGCAGAAGAAAAGGAGATGCGTGCGCCAAGTCGCAATGGATCATTTATAAACACCAGCACCCAGCCGATCAAAGCTCCAACAACTACGATAGTTCTTCCAGACACTTCTCCCATCGAAACTCTCCTAAGTCTACTGAAAGGCCTTGGTCTCGGCTACTATGCACTATGTCGATTTGATTGTAGACAAGCTAGTAAAATATTCGAGTCTGTCGCGCCCGCGCAGAAAGAAACGGTCTGGGTTTTGGCGCAGCTAGGGAAAGCTTACTACCAAACTGCCGAATATATCAAAGCTCAGAATTGTTTTGCCAGGATGATGAAGCTTGATCCTACAGTCGTCAAAGATACGGAGTATTACTCCACCGTCCTGTGGCAACTCAACAAGCCCATCCAGCTTGCCTTTCTCGCGCACACTCTCAAAGAATCCGATTTTGAAGCCCCCGAAACTTGGTGCGCACTTGGTAACGCTTTTTCGTTAAATCGTGAACACGAGCAAGCTATCGGCTGTTTTAAGAGAGCTACCCAGATAGACCCAACATTCTCTTATGCCTGGACGTTAATGGGGCATGAGTTGTTGACGAATGAAGAATTTGATGCGGCTCTTACTGCGTATAGAAAAGGTGTTGGGAGCGAGCGGAGAGGATATGCTTCATGGTACGGACTCGGTAAATGCTTTGAGCGAATGGGTAAACTCGAGGAAGCTGAGCGTCATTATCGTATTGCTGCAAGCATCAACAAGGAGAACGCGGTGCTTTTTGTATGTATTGGTGTGGTACGGTGGTTTCAATTTATGCTCACTAAGCCGGAATTTTGCTGACTTTTATATATTGTAGATTCTTGAACGTATGCGTCATCCTAGAGAAGCGTTAGTTCAATACACACACGCCATTACACTTGCACCAGCTTCGGCACTAGCTCGATTCCGAAGAGCACGAACTTTGTTGAATTTACGTATATATCAAGATGCGTTAAGAGAGCTAAACGAGTTACTTTTGATAGCTCCAGAAGAGGCGAATGTTTGGTACATGCTGGGCAGATGTCATAAAGCTCTCGGTAATCGTGCAGAGGCAGTCAAGTGCTATACGACGAGTTTGAACCTTGATGCAAAGGTGAGTACTCCTGACTCTATATACATCGCGTCTTGCTAACATTCATATTAAGGCTGCACAACATATCAAAGATGCCATGGAAGCTATTGATGATAGTGATGAAGAGGAAGAAGACGATGGCGAGTAAGTCGACGCGAAAGTTTGGTGCTATATCGATTTTATTTCCAGTCTTGAAGCAAGTATTTTCTTTGTTTGTTTGGCCGGACTAGACAGCATATCATATTCTATTATAGCGACGGCATAAGCAAAAGAGGGATTCATTATCATTTTGTACGAGTACGCTTTTTTGGGTTTTCATGACTTTAGCACCAGCAAGCATTTGTATCATTGGCCAAGGACATTATTGGCAGCATAGTTAATTACATATGAGCGTACCAAAGTAATTTTTTGGGAGCCGTTATTCTCTGCTTCGTCCGTTCGACTTTGTTTTTCATGTAGTCACCGCACGTACGTAGATATGCAGATAGCATAGATGAAGCCTCTTGGCGCAACAAGTTATTACTCAGCATGTGATGTTTTCTACTACTTGTCACAATTGCGCTATTGTAACCTTGTTCTCAAGACAGCCTTCATTCGTGTTTCGAAACTTCATCAGATATATATGATACGAGATACTCCGGACGTGGAAACGGTTTTAATCCCCGGATCTCGGGTATCGTCGAAATTATACGATTCGTTAAATACCACACCAATCAAGTAAGTTGACCGTTTGAGAAATCACAACCGTGCCACCGTTTCGTAAAACCCGTGGACCAAGCAGCAGTACATACGGTTTTCCTGTTGTCACTTGCCATCAGAAAAACTACCTTGCAGTAACTTCCATGCCTCTATCACTTGACAAAAAACAGGAAGCCGTTTCGGTTCAATCAGGTTGGCAACGAGGTTATTTTCCTTTTGTTTCCTAGCCTTTTTCCTTTTTCGTATATTACCCTTTACACGATTTTGAAAATTTAATATTGTTGCTATTCGATATTTGATAAAAGAAGTCATGTGCCGATTGATGTGAGTAACAAATAAGGAACAAGAGAAGGCTATATGAGCGGGCAAAAGTCATAGATCTAATAGAATATGGAAGTGCGGGATTTGACACTGTTGGAGGCGGTAAAGCTGGGGGAAAGGAGCATCGATGAACTACAAAAAATCATCATTGGATTACTGGTAGTTATGACTGTCAGTATGGCTACAAGGTTATATGTACGGATCGGAATATCTCGAGTTTTTGCATCGGAAGATTGGTGGATAGTGGCTGCATATGTAAGTATATTCTGAGCAAGAGCAATGATAAAGATATTGACGAAAAGGATGGTCACAGCTATTTGGGTTAGCTACGTGTGCAATAAACATTTTCGAGGGACCGATACACAAAGAAGTCCTATGGGGAAATGTGAAGCATTATAAAATCTTGATAAAGGTAAGTCGTGTATCTCGAAAGGTCTTTCAAAGAGGTCAATATAGCGAGACTAACTTTTAACTTCTTAGGCCTCCTCTGCCTCGACAGTCTTTTACATATTATCCTTGACTGCTGCTCGAATATCTCTTGGACTGTTCTTTCTCAATATTTTTATTCATCAAAGAGGGCATAGAATATTTATTTGGACAATCATGATATTTACAGCTGTACTGGCTTTAGCATATATACCTCTTGGAGCTGCACCGTGCATGGCTAGACGATTCGATTTTGGAGGATATCAAGCATGTCACCGTGGATTCTTCGAAGCGGCTAATGGAATGTTCATCACATATTCAGTGCTAGTCATACTAGGAGGCTTTATATTTACCTTTCTCGGCATGAATGCGGTTCGATCTATACCATTATCGCTAGGGTCAAAAATATCAGCATGGCTTGTGCTGAGTGTGGGAATGATGGCCGGGATTGCGTCGGTTGTCAGGACAGTCTTTACGCTTAGATCTACGGCCAGTGCAACAGACGCAATTGTATATGCACCGTTATTGAGCGAATGGAATATCATAGAGATCTCACTAGCTATTACGACAGCGAACCTTGCCATGGTCAGACCACTAATAACGTTACTCATGATTAAACTAGGTTTACGACAAGAACAGGTAAAACCTGGACCTGAAGTGGCTGCAGCGAAGCCTGTAGTCCGACCAGGAACTTTGACAAGCACGCTGGATCGTGAAGAGTCCTGGGCTGGTGGAGTGAAGAAGGAAGTGGTGATCAAGATTGGTGCCGACAATGTAGTGACGAAGCATGTCACACACGGAGAGTCATCAAACTCTTGAATGATTCTGTCATGTCTATATATTATATTACGTATTTGTATTGGCTTTTTTCAGGCAAAAAAGTCATCATTATTGTTTGTGAAAGCATTGTCACATGCTGGGAAAAATGTGTATTGTATCAAGATTGTGAATAACTTTGATCATAGTTACTTATTTCATGGCTGATAACTAATGATTATACCTATGATCTAAGATTGTATTACAATACATTGATTGCTGTGCTACATTGACCAACAAAATGCGCGACTTGAATTGATTCAAACAGGGCGATCAGCGACAAGGCTGCACATCCTCACTTTGTAGCCCCGTTTAATCCCTTTCTTTTTCTTCACCAGTTCCCCTGCCTCTCCATCAATGGCCCCACTACCTCTTCTAGGCCGATTATACCTGTAAGTCACGACTTTGATGAATTCTGTGTGTAAAATACTCATTCGATTATAGCCAAGAATATTTCGCATTACTCGGCTCATTCATCCTCGTCGGCCTTGAAACTCTCATACGAATCGTCACTCTCGCATTACCAGATCCTATAGTTCGGACACTATATCGCGTATCTCGGCGCGTCTTCAATTGGCTCTCTTCGTCACAGGGTAAGAAACTGCGAGCGAAGAAGCGCGGCGTTTCATCTCCGATCGCAAAGGCTTCGGATTTTCTAGAATTATGTGAATTGTTTGGATATTATGCCGAAGAGCACGTCATACATACGGGCGATGGATATTTACTCGGTGTACATAGGCTAGGATGGCGAAAGGAAGAACGAGAAAGAGAACAGAAAGTGAATTCTGGACCTGGAAGTTTGCAAAAAAGAGTAGTATATCTCCATCATGGATTGATGATGAATAGTGAGGTATGGGTGTGTTTGACTGAAGAAGAGCGTTGTTTACCTTTTGTATTGGTGGAAAAGGGTTATGATGTCTGGGTAAGTTCTTGATACGATCATCTCGCATATAAAATGTCATTAACCATGTTTTTTTATTCTAGTTGGGCAATAATCGTGGTAACAAGTACTCGAAGAAATCAGTCAATCATTCTCCGACCAGTTCTGCCTTTTGGAATTTCTCCATCGATCAATTTGCTTTCCATGACATACCAGACAGCATTAATTATATATTGGATACTACAAAGCAAAAGTCATTATCATATATAGGTTTTTCACAGGGGACTGCACAGGCTTTTGCAACGTTATCTATACATCCACAATTGAATGAAAAGGTTGATTTATTCATTGCATTGGCTCCTGCCATGTCTCCTCCAGGACTCACAAGAGGTATCGTCACATCTTTTATAAAAACTTCACCAGAAGTTCTATTTCTGTTATTTGGTCGTAAAGCTATATTGAGTAGTACGACAATGTGGGAGTCTGTTCTATATCCTGCTCTGTTCTGTTGGTTTATCGACAAGAGTCTTTCGTTTCTTTTTGGCTGGCATTCTGAGAATATAACACCGCATCAGAAATTAGCGGCATATCCCCATCTATTTTCTTATTCAAGTACAAAATCAGTAGTCCATTGGTTCCAAATCATCAGGACTGGAACCTTTCAGATGTATGACGATGAAGTACAGGCGCCGATAAGCGTCGGTAATGGATCAAAATACTACAAAGTTGCAAAATTCCCTACTAGAAATATCAAAACCCCAATCGTCCTTATTTATGGTGGAGCAGATAGTCTGGTTGACATTAACGTTATGATGCGTGAACTACCAAAGCATATACAGGCTATAGAAGTGTCGCATTATGAACATTTGGACTTTTTATGGGCATCTGATGTTCATCAAAAAGTATTTCCTCATGTTTTGTCGTCTTTGAACAAATATGCACCTGGTTCAAAGGTCGGTCAAGAAGCAAAAGTGGTTACATCTAGAAAAGATTCAAATCATCTGCAAACTCCACAAAGATTAGCTTTGACAAATGGGGAATCTGCTACAGAAGAGGATGACGACGGGACGAGTTGTGACTCTGACGCTGTGGAACATAGAAGACGATTTAGAGCTGGTAATTCACCCCATCCGTCGTTTATAAGACATGACATTACAAACTCTCTACTAGAGGATGAAGATCATTTATCTGATGGTGTGAAAAGACTTTCGTCTTCTCCTCGCCGTCATCAATCAAATTCAACGCCATTGAGTAAGATTGATGCACAAAATTCCAGGCCGAACTCCGGTACAAGTACTGGAATAAATATGGCCAACAAGCAAGAACAGCAAGTTGCTGAAAGTCCAAAATTAACAAAAGCTGGCTTGTATAAAAGGTCTAGCTTTGATAACAGTAGTCGGAGTAGTGCAGGAGGTGGGTCTCATGTAGACAAACCGACAAGCAAGTCTGTAGCATTTGGAAATATAGGTATAATGCCAAAAGCAATGCCTGCAGATAGTGTAGTTGATAAAGCGAATGTCGGACCTGAAAAGTCAATAGGTGGAAGTGAGATGGACAAGACGAAGAAAAAATCTAAGAATAAATAGAATTTTATGAATAATGACATGTCTATTCTTATCAAGAGAAACGGTATGATTGGTAAAAGATGTTTGTGTCTAGAGTGACAATAGATAGATTATGTTATGTACGACTCTCATCATTATATTTGTATAAGTATTGATTACATGGTCAGTGTCTATTGTCTCATCATGTTTTATACACGTTGGCCATATGTCTCGATCTATTTACCGTCAAATACCAAAGCAATCTTATCATCTCCTGCAGTGACTATTCTATTTCCATCCTCACCTTGTACAAAACCAAGGATACCACCACCTTCACCACCACCTCTATGGCCTTTCCATTCTGCCACAAATCCCTGTCCGGACGCAACACTAGTCGCTCCTGTAGAAGAACCTCTAACGTCCCAACGTCTTACAACTCCATCGTTACCGACGCTAGTCAATAAATACGACCTATCTTTATCCTTGTTGAATTGTAACTGTACGACCGCTTGATCGTCATGCGCTTCTTTGATATGTCTTCTCACTGCGAAATTCTTACTGACGTCAAACAGAGCGATACTCGAGTCTACACTTCCCGCAGCAAGAAGCGTCAAGGGAGGTTGAGAAAACGTCAGAGTCTCTATACTTTCCGATTGAAGTTTGAGACTCGCGATGATGGAACCTGCAGAAGTATTCGCAGCGGATGAAGCCGTCGATGTTGAAGAGGAAGAAGAAGAAGAAGGGGTGGAGAGGCGAGGGAGACTTATGACTCTGATTTCTCCATTCTGACCTCCTACTGCTACGAGGCCGCCGCCGGGACTTATCGCGATACTATACAGCCCATGCTGGACTACAAATCGTTCGTCGGATGCTGTAAGACTGACGATTGCGTCACTTCCGCTGCTTCCGCTTTGATTGCTCGTGATGCCCTGTGCTGCGGCTTCGCCAAAGACGTCCCAGACGTAAAGACTTGAATCTTCCGAAACGGTAGCGAGGAGGTTTCCAGCAGGGGTGAATGCTCCTGCCGTACAGGCGTCGGTGTGTAATGAAAAGACTTTTAGGATTTCCAAGCTCGACGATGGCGAGATTGCGTATATCCATACAGAGCCGTCTGAGGCTCCTATCGCGAATGTATTTGGACGAGAAGGAGAAGGACAGGTGGATAACCAGTTGATTTCAGCGACTTCTTGCGACGAAGCGACTGGTTGGAGAGTCGCACCCGGAGAGGAACTCGTGCTTGGGGTCGAGTAGATTGATACTCGACCGTCTAATCCGACGGTTATGGTGTATTCGCCACGAGGCTGGGAGAATGCAATCGCGTTGACGGAATCTGTATGTCCTTCTAATTTCGCAATGACTTGTTGAGATTGACGTTCGACGGGTTGAGGATTACTCTCGTATGACGATGGGAGAAGAGGTCCGGGAGGTGGAGTCGAGTCCCAGATATAAGCTGTGTCGTCACCTCCTCCGGTTGCGATTAGAGATGGTTGGAGTGGATGTTGAGCTATGCAGAATATACTATCGGTGTGCATGTCGAAATGCGCGAGACTGTCGTTTTGTAATACTATTTCCTCGACATCTTGAGGTGCGTCGTTACGGTCGTCGTCATCGTCACCGTCAACTTCTGCGTCAGAGTCCATTGCGACATCGTCTCCTTCGGCATCTGCTACTTCTTCTTGAACATCATCGGCACTGATCATTTCGTCGTCATCATGGTGATCGACATCATGATCAGGATTGTGAATCTGAGAATTGGGAGACATTTCTTCGGCTGTTGTAATTGATGTGTAGAAGCAATGTGATGACTTTACAGGGTTATCAAGAATTCATCCAACAGGCGTGCAGACTGGCTAGCGAAAAATAAAATTCTAAAAATAGAAATGTTTACAGCATTTGCAACAAGCTGCTTCAAGATATAGCGATGGAGCTTGAAGTCTTTACGATCAAAATAACACTACAGATCACAGTCATGAGTCATCATAAACGTATACTCCTGTTACGGTGGATTTTATATAAATGTCAAGTTAATGCCTGTCTAAAAACTCATATGACAACGACAAAATGCATGTGACTGCATTCCAAAAGGTCTAAGCTTGATGAAAACTAAGTCTTGTTCACATGCTACAATCATCTCTCTGACACAAGCCACAAGACAATTACTACGGTACGCATTGAAATGACGGCACGCATAGGTTGGGTGCGCACTTGAATAATGACCGAACCGCGAACAGTACTTTTAATTAAAAAGATAATTTAAAATGACGGAAAACGCTCCCGCTTCTAAATTTGGTAATTGAGTTTTGTCACGCACAATGAACCCCCCTTTTTTTTTTTAAAAAGAGTGGGAAATTTCGTACTCACCAAAATCACGACAGAATCTATAAATATATCGAGCTGACCAAAATCTGACTTGAATGGTTGTCATAATCCACAATCCACTCGAGAAATTACGCTAAGTCATATGATGACTTCAGAACCCTATGACGTATACTCAGGACTGTAGGATTCAGGACCTAAAAAGTGACGTGACAATGTGGATAAATACGTCATATCAAATCCTTTTCATGCAGCAAATGTCGTAGAAGAATCCAGTGACCCCGTAGTGGCGTTCTTTTGGTGTATGATCATCCCATGCATACCCGTTAGGCGTATACTATTGATATCTTTTTATAATTTATTTCCAGGGACTTTTTGTTTCACACATGTTGTGCCGAGTCAAGGAAATTTTTCGTGGCCCTGAAATCTGCCAAGCGTCATGTACGCAGCCTTTTCTGTACTCATCACTGCGTTTCATATTTAAATTGCGTCTAGGAAATTTGAAATGAATAACCCGGATTCGGACGAGGCTGAATAGACCCTTGTCGAACATGTCGACCCGTTCAGGGTTAGCGTCTACCAAATGTTTCCCAAATGTCTATTCTTGGGTATAAACGGACCCTTGATTTTTTGACAGGAACGACAGGATCTATTTTCGTCATCGGGCCTTTCACACCAGTTCATCAAGGGGTGCCACCCAACCACCCCCCCCCTCCTTGATATAAATCCCGCCGGTTGCCTGATTGCTGAGCCGCATATAATATTCAAGTCAAGTCTTGCCAGAAACTCGTTTGTTTTCTATACTTTATCCAGCCTTTTCCATCTCCTTGTTTTTTTCCTTTTATTTTTCTCAATCTTTTCCAGAATCTCACAATCACACTGTCTCGAATCGTAAATCTTTCTGAACAACATCATGACGTCTCTTTCACCACGATCGAATACATCCTTACCTATCCGCACTAGCTCTATTTCTCCCATGCCGTTTCAAAAATCTCTCGACATTAAACACATTTCTCTAAAAAAGATCAGCATCTGTACGACGCCACACTACGTCCTCCCCATCACCTCTGACGCCTGTTTCGGATCCGTCAAGCGGCGACGAGCAGATCAAAGACGTCACACCGCGCTGAGTCCCATGACGCTCCACGCGTCGTCGTCGCCGGTCTGCGCTCTCTCGCCGATCGGCATGTCGCCTCTATCGTGGTCGACGGCTTCAAACGCCAGCCACGGCAGTGCAGTGAATACGACAACGACCGACGACGACGAAGCGGAATACACCCCGACGTCAGAGGTCGAAGTCGAAGTCGAAGTCGTACTCTCGCCCGTGTCTCCCCTGTCGATAAAATCAAAATACAATAGTCGATACATGTCGTTTCCGAAAGTCGACAACTCTCCTTCCCAACACGTCGTGTCGTCTCACCAAAGACCTTGTTCGAAATATATCCCCGCCGAAAGTCTGATCACGTACGAAGGGATGGAGACTGAGAATGGAGATGTTGACGACCCCGCGACGGCGTTCAAACAACGAGTGACGAGTCTTTTGAATCAAAGATCTTCGCACCAGAGAAATACTTCTCAAAGTTCGATAAAGTCTCTGGGAACAAAAGACGAACAACTGGCATGGCTTTGTAAACATATTCTATAAACAATGTCGGAGCTTTTGTATATTTCTTTTTTTCAATTTTCTACATGTAAAACAAAACACCTGATGAGAGGGGATTGATTGATGATAGGATGATGATTTTTACGATGGATGAAAAAAGAAAGTAAACGGGTTTCTTTTTTTTAAATAGTCAGCAGTCATAAGACGCTAAGAAATGTGTAATATAAATTGAATGAAAGATTGTATATAATCTAAAATAAAACCGAAAGCTGGTACACAGTTGGTGAGAATGATATTAAGTAGATAGAACAAACAAGATATATGAATATTAAAATTCCACATCCACTTCCATGATGAATGACAATAAACGATACAGTTCAGCTTCTTCATGCTGACAATCGACGAGACAAAGGTTGTCGAGTACGTGAATTAGATTTCCCTTCTATGCATCCTCATACCCATACCAATGCCTACACCACCTCCATTTACTGTTCCCATAGTCGAAGTAGTTGAGAGAGAAGGACTAGTCATAGGACACATGCCTATCCCATCACTTCCTACCATACAAGTACTACTATATGTCAATGAATAAACCGTTGTAGTCACTGTACTTTTAACACTTGTGGCAGTGTTTCCAAAACCATTGTTTGTGACGGGACATGTAGATGGAAGTTTAGTAATTGTTACTATTCCAACATTACGTCAGTCATTATTCACTTTTCATGCAAACGGGAGAGAGGAAATGGAGATAGTGAAAGAAGGAAACAAGTTACGTACTGGTTGTTGGACTGTTGCTGTTTCCGTTACTACTGCTACTGGATGTCAAGACAGTATTTGTTCCTCCGTTTACGTTCCCGCTGCTAGTAGTGGTAGTAGTTGTAGTAGCAGTAGTAGTAGTAGTGATTGTATTTGATACGGACAAAGAGCCAGGAGTTGACTGAACAATGGCTGAAAAGCTACTTGTACTGACACCATTATTTCCAGTCAAAGTTGTGGATTGAGTTGATCCACCACCATATCCAGGTTGAGATATGGTAGTAGTCAAAGGTGGACCACCACTGGGTATAACGAGAGTTGTATCTGGTGCTATAGTTGCTGTTGGGACAGTAGATGTAACAGTTTCTTGTTGTCCACCACCACCGTATTGACCTCCATCTGTAGCTGTGACAGTAATAGTTGTAGAAGAAGACGAAGAAGAAGAAGAAGTATTTGGATCATAAGGATCGACTAAATTCTGTTGAGGCTGTGCCAAGCCAAACTGTGTTCCAGGAGAACTTGCATATCCACCAGTCAATGACGAATATAATGTACATTCATCATTGCTAGATTGATAAGTGAATGCCATACAACCACGTGTGTTGGAACATTGCAAATTACAATCTTCAAAATCATTTCCGTAAGATTGACGTTCTAGAAGAGAGCGTCTGGACTGCGTTTGCATGATTGTACCGCCTGTAGGAACAATATCGCAGGCATAGAAATATGCTGTGCCTGTCTGATCATTACAAGTTGTGGAGTTGTTGGATCCACAGGCTGATTGTGTATCTGCACATACTGGTGCTGGAACAAACGTTGATGTTGGTGAAGTCGAGGTGCTTGCAAATGTGCCAGTCGTAGGATTGTTATCGGTTGAAGATGATACAGGATCATCAACGGATGAAGCTGATGAACTTGACGTTGTTACAGGTTCATTATCGACCGAAGTGGACGGAGATGGTTGTTCTGTCTCGCTGTTACCGTTATCTGGGTTAGACGTCTCGGTCGATTGACTGCCAGACGTAGCAGTGATTGGTGAAGTCTCTGCACCGTCATCTGTTAAAGTCACTGAATCACTTGTCGAGATAGCTGTCATTGCAGAATTGGTAGGAGTATCGGTAACCATGTCTGACGATGTCATTGGAACATCAGATGGAACTTGCATATCAGTCGAAGTAACTCCTCCATCAGATGTAGTTTGCACATCACTTGAAGTAGGTCCATCATCAGAGGTTACCACTGGGTCTGTCGTCATTGCCGAGGGCGAACTCGTCATCGTCTGATCGTCAACTTCTGAATTCATTGATGTCATGCTTGAGAAAGATGATGACATTGTCTGCATGCCAGAATCCGTAGTGGTGGAAGAACTATCAGGTTGCAATGGACCACTACTTGAAATGGTACCTGATGTGGTTTTATTCAACAAGACAGCAGCAGTTACAGGATTAGTAGTTGCAAATAATTGCAAGTCTTGTTGTCTCTTCAAATAACATACTTCACCATAATAAGTAAATCCAGTACATTCAACATTGTTTGTACAATACTGGAAACAATCACTATAAAAGAATGAATTCAATTGCTGAGTAGCAAGATTAGGGACAGCAGCCGAATCAGTTTGACACAAGATTTGATAGGCGTTACCAGAAACGTCATATTGGACTGTATTGTTCGCAGATGGACATGCCGGATATGTTTGCGAGCTCATTTTCGATGTAGTCGTAATGGACGGTAAGACAAGATCAGTCGCAGAAGATGTAGCTGTGACGTAGATTGTTCGAGTCGCCAAACAGGAGCCCCATGATGATGTAAAAGGATTATTGGTGGAAGCAGCAGACGTAGATAATATGGTTGGTAAAGTTGAAGAACTTGAACTCATTGAAACGAATGGAGTTGTTGTTTCATCAGATGATGTACTTGTTACACTCGACGAAGGTGCTGCAGGGTCTGTACTTGATACGATTGAAGAACTCGTCATGACTGAAGACATGGTTGATGATAAAGTCATTGAAGATAAACTACTTGCACTGTCAGAAGAAGTGGTACTCATCACTGTAGACGTTGACATGGTTGATGTAGTCAAAGACGAAGATGTTGACTCGACTGTTGTAGTCGAGGACGAAGATGTTGTAGATTCCGATGACTGCAAGGAAGACGTTGATACAACACTTAATGAGCTGCTCGAACTCGAACTCGTACTGGACGTTGTTGTGCTCAAACTCAGACTCTCACTAGAAGTCGTTGTACTCGAACTCGGACTCGAACTCGAACTCGAACTCGTTGTAGTAGTGGTAGTGGTAATCGTAGTCGTAGTAAACGCCAACTTATCCCTCCTGATAGCAGCTATTCTTGTCGGCAACAACGAAGTCGTACTAGCAAAAGATTGCGGATTTGCATTTTTAAACCAACATACACCAGCACCTTCACCCATTAAAGCACCATTGACGTAAGAAAAACCAGTACAAGCTCCATTAGCTTCACACAGAGCGAAACAGTCCCTCCAGCTGCGAGGAGCAGTTGGAGAAGCGTAATAGGTCCCTGCTGTACCACCACCACACATGAATAAATATGCAACATTTGCGGTATCTGTTACAGCGTATACGTTTGTGTTAATCGCGGTACATGATGGTGGATATGCTACAGAAGTGATACCATCCGGACCCACAGATCCTACACCCGAGGCTGTGGTAGACGCAGAATTACTTGCCGAAGTACTGCTATAACATAAGCAAAATACTTAGAATTCTTTCAGATTATGAATGGAGAAAGGAAACTTACGTGGAAGCGCTCGAATCAAGAGCCCTAGCAGCTATCATCTGAGATTGAGCATCGAGATAATCATAAGCTGGCCCATTAGGATTAGTGAAACGATAGAAAAAGTTCATCATTTGTGGAGCTGAATCGATTGGCGCTCCTGCAGCCATAGTAGCCCAGACATGATCCCAATTAGAAATGGCTAGGTGGGTTACTAGTCCATTGTTTACCGAACCGCCCCATTCATATCTGGCAACGGATCCAGATGCGATTGTACTTGTGTTTGCTGTTATATTTGCAAAATTTTGACGGATCGCCCTGGATATAAATGTCATCAATGATGATCAACGTGAGAACAAAGAAATAATCTTACCAATCTTTTGCCCAGTGTGGTAAGGTGGGTAGACAATAACCTCTCCGAGTACCGCCATTATAAGGGATAGTACCATCGCTAGTTCCGTGAATTTCAAGGATTGGTATATTAGCTCTACCAGGTGTGCAATTCTCGACTAGATCGTTAGTAACAACAGTAGATGGGTCTGTACATTGTGCATCCGTTGTTTGTGTGTAGAAAGCACCACAAGATATTCCAAACGCAGTGAAACGTTTCGATAACCGTGTGTCACAAGCCATGACGTTTGAGAAACCTCCACCATTAGATTGCCCAGTAGACCAGACGCGATTTGTGTCAACACAATATTGAGATTGCAGGTAAGTAAGAAATGCATCGATGAAACCAAGGTCATCGGAAGGTTGTGTTAGTACTGCTGGATCACCTTGCCATTGTTGCTTTTGGTCTAATCAGTCTTTTGTCAAACTCATCTTCAAAAAGAAAAAAACTTACATTGACTCCATCTGGATAGATAACAATTCCATAAGGGTTCCATTGTGGTGAAGACAATTGTGAAATACTTTCAATTGATGCTCCACTTGAACCCCGACCATGGAATACGAGGATCAAAGGAGCAGCAGCGTTCACATTATAGGTTGCTGGAATATGGATCATATAACTTCTACTTATGCCCGTATATTCAAAAGTCATTCTAGTCGATGCACCTCCAGCGGTTTGTCCAGCCGGCAATGGAACGCCACAACCAATCGACGCATTCGCATAATTGATCTGAGGTGCTGGATAGGGTGGTGGAGCTATGTATTTAACAGCGGTATATACTCCAGAACTGGTTGAATTACTCCTGAACCCGGTTTTTAGATAACATGCCTTTGATGAGGCCACATATGACGCTGCTCGGCAAGTCGTACTCGCGTCACAAAGAGAAATACAACTGGCAAAAGATGTGATGCCAAAAGAGTTTGTTGTCGATGCTGGTGAAGTATCTTGATTACAATAGATTGTATAGGTTTGGTTATTCGAAGGTTGTGTATATTGTTGACCGTTATAAGTTGGACAGTAAGGAGTGATGGTCTGCGAAAGCGCTACTGAAACGAATGTAGATAAAGTCAAGGAAAGGAGGGTGATTGACCTCATGATTGGGTCGTCTATTTATCGATCAAGTGAAAAAGGGCATAAGACTATCCCACGACATGGAGGAAAAGAAAGAAAATAAGAAAAAACAAATTGAAAAGGAAGAAAAGAGTTGTTATAGAATACCTTTAACAAGGGACGGCAAAATGAATGGAATGTGTTGTGTATTTTACGTGTCGTGTTTACCATTCCTCAAAATCTTTTAATCTAGAAATATATCGTCGTTTGGAGGTTTTTTGGGTATATACATTCCACAAGACAACAAACCTTTTTTTGACATACAGAAAAGACGGTAGGAAAAAAAGTATGCGTAAATGTGTAATATACTCTACAAAGATGACTTTTCGATTGATGCTCCCTATTCAGCACTTGATATTGGGATATTACTATAAAATGCTATGCTTTTTGGTTTCTATAATCGTTAATTATTCAATGTTTATTGTCCCGGTTTCCAATTACCTTGTATCAAGTCAGTCGATTGATCGAGAAGAATGAGGTCTACATAAAAAGACATACCGGAAAAGATATGCTTTACGAATGCCATTGAATCATCATCTTCACCTGCACCCATTTGAGCAACACCTGGACTGAAACTTGTAATAGGCAGTATTACAACATCGCCCACTTGTCGTCGTTCTGTCATTCCGGTAAAGGCTTCCCAGGAAACTTTACCCTTTGATGTACTCGTGTCAAAATATTTGGGATCATTGAAATAATCGAATATCTTGTCCGTCCATAGAGCTGGTCCGGTAAATTCAACGACATCTTGGCGCAATTTCTTCGTTACCTTTAACTTGCCTGCTCTTTTTCTTTTCAAAGTTTCTCTTGTTATATAAGCAATAACATTTCGCAGAATTGGATGACCAGCTTTGCTTTGTATTGTCCATTGGCAGAATTGAATTCGTCTGGAATACCATTCTGCCCAGTCGGGTCGATCGGGATCGGCTTCAATACCAATGACCATACCGTACGTATCCTCTACACGACTGTTATCTATCCACTCTACACTGGGTCGAAATGGATATGTATCAATGTCGGAATATATTCCTCCTTTTGCGAATAAAATCAAATATCGGAAAAAGTCAGCCTTCAATACAGGCAAGGGAAGTGCTTTGTAAGCTCTGACAATCTCGGGTATATTGCAGTAAAGGTATTCGATCAAATATGCGGCCACAGAATCCGTTACAATTTCGTGATTGTGATTTGGATGTAAACTGTTCCAGTTGTTGACAAAAGCTCGGTACATATCATCGAAATCTTTGTCTTGTGGTGTATTTTTCCATGTTTGCCATATTGATTTGGGAAATGGTCGAGTAAGATTGTAGGGATAGTAAAACGCCAGCTGATCTTCGAGGGATTTTGGTTTTGAATTTACAAGTGCTACCTGGTTATGCCCGTGTTGATTGTGTATGCTATCCAGTCCATCATCTGCCGTAACTTGTTCGTCCTGATTCGCTTGCGCATCTGTTGGTAGATTATCTGTGTCCTTGTCTTGATATCGTCCCAATGGACCCTTGATTCTCATAGACTGGACTTCATCCCCAGAGTTGACCGCGCGTATAATAAAGACGATGGTACACAAAAGTCCGATGAAAAGTAAAGATCTTTTGAGTGTTGACATCAATTGCTTTTGCTGATTTCTAGAAGCATCTGCAAAAGCCGGTGTGTTCATCATGATGTCTGCAAGATATACTGGCGAGGAAGAAGTAAAGTTATTGGGATTGACATGGCCTCATGAACCAGGATTGCGCACAATCGTGATTGCCGGAAGTCGTCGAGAACTGTGTTCAGCCTTTCTCTATGAAAGTTTAGCTTCAAGATTCAGCAATGACGAATCAACCAAAAGGTTTATCAAACAAGCATTTTACAAAAGGCTTGTCAATTTTTCTAAGGTTTCGCGTCAAAACATGCACAGGAAGGATTCGAAACACCACAAAATACACTGCCAAATATATATCGTAATGGTTGCTAATAACTTCTAAATATACATGTCTGGTCCAGTACAAGCGTCTGAAAAACGTGGTGAACCATTTTCGTCCTGGATATCATCGATACAAGAAAACAAAGAATAAAATTCATGTTGCTCATCATGCAAAGTAAAATTCATAAACATGTCTTTTATCCACTACCTTGCCAACTCCCACTACTAATTATTGCCCCAAAAGTCCAAACTTGCTATAACATCCTCGCCTGTTTCATCTTCGTATACGTACAAAATCTGCGTATCATTTAGTAATTGTTTTGTTGAAATGTGGGATTACTTAGGGATTGTGACTTACCTCTAATGAACTCGAATGCAAGAAACGTATATTTTTCGCAGTAAGGACACAAACAAGACCTCCAGTCTCTGTGAGTCTAACTTCTATAAAGTCTTGTTCAAATGCAAGGATGTATTTGTCACCCCAAGTAGCAAACGCTGTAGGTGCGCCCTCCCACACAATCTTCCAATCATTTCGCGCTCGCCAACCATCCTTGTTGACGAAGAAAGAAACATCTGAATAACACAGCAGGAATTCCGAAGGCGTCCGTTCCATATATATTGGTTTGACATTATCTCTCCGCACGATAAAGTCTAAAGAGGTATCTGCTTGGTCAAGAAGTGATTGTGTGGCAAGTGTTTCTAAAACGACAATTTCAAACCCTTTCGTTCCACCAACGCATATCTTTGTTCGAAGGTAATGGACATTGCTGACTTCCATTGGTACGTACAGCTCCTGCAGAAAGTGTTAGTGTGCAAGGAGATGAACAGAATTAAATATATTACCTTGTATAATCTCAAAACATCCTGACCTCCAGCCAACATCCATGAGAATCCAGTCTTCTTTTTGTTCTTTGTGACAGACTCCATAGGCTCATATACTCTAACCGTGCTTGATGATGAGGATTTGACGCAGCATACGACAAGCTTTCCATTACAAACTCCTGCATTGAAATAATGACCATGACAAATCTTTCGACCTCTTTTCGATTGCATCGCTTGACTGTCATCTGAATAAATGGCGTCAAGTAGAAAAGTATACATGACCTTATCTGATAAAACCAACAAGATCCGATGTTGCTCGAGTACATCAATTTGAGTGACCATTTTGCAGTCAAGAAGTTTTCTGGGCGCAGTATTTTCTCTAGGTTTTCTATCGAGACTGTAAATACCAAAGTCGGTTCCAAGTAGTAGTTTCCGTGCACCATCAATAGGTACACAACAATTGACACGCATTGCAGGAGAAAAGAAATGCTCGCTGATGTTTGTCTTGGTGAATACATTACTCCGTTCTCGTAGTTTTCGCTGTTGAAATTCAACGTTCTCCAACCACTTGTCTCGCTGTATAAGAGCAGTACAGTATAATGTGAGCTCATATCCACCCTTTCCAAGCCTTCGAAAAGTAATGGGGTATCCTTGATCTTTGGGAGTAGTTGCAATGGCTCTGGCTCCGGCTATCATACCTGCTGATGGACGTTTTCCGCCTTTTGTCATTTCTTCGACTTGTGCTACAACCAACAATTCAAGCGGTATTGGTTTACGATAGACCTTTTGCTCTTCTCTTTTGTTTATGACCTTTTGACGGACAAGGAGAACAGCATGATCGAAGAGATAAGCTTGTATATCAGCCACTTCTGCTGTCGGAGTCTTCTTCATAGCGCTCTTGAAGACGATCTGCCTCGACTCATCTGTGAGTTTTAGATCAACTGGCGGTAGAGGTCCCCAATTTAGAGACTGATTCAATTGAGCTAATTGGTGTATGTTTTCGGCTTTACCAGATTCTTCGTTGACCTTGGTCAGGAACTCTTTGACCATATCTACTGCTTTTGGAAGGTCCTGTATATCAGCATTATCAGCAGCCGTAGATTTTGCTGCCGCTTGAAGCAGTAATGGATATCTTGCAAGACGTGTCGTTGGCTTGGTCAGATAACCATTCAATTCCAATTTTCTAGATTCTTTAAGACGTTCGGTCTCTTCTACAAATCTAGCAAATTGCGGATTGGCCAGCTTCTCTTTTTCAAATTCAAATTTACCGAAAAGCTGATTTGCACCATATTTGATAAAGGGACTGAATTGAGGCACATACTCGAGGAATATGTCACCGATATTTCGGACTACAGGACTTTGTTGTTGTCGTCTTGTCAAAGCAGATGCAAGTCTTACGTTGACAGCGTGTACTTCCTGACAATTTGAAAAGACTGTCCTGATAAACTTTTCTCGTCGATGTTCGGGTATAGGAGAAATTGCCGGATTACGTAAAGGCTTTATCCAAAAGTCACGAAGGTATTCTAAATCTTTTACAAAGTCCCGCTCAGTATACATGATCTCTGCAAGAACCTCTTGTCGTCTTCTCTCGCCATCTCCCACGCTATCGGCCACTTCTGATGAAACAGTATTAATCCATAATCTTTGATCATCACCACGTTCTTCCTCGTGTAAACTGGCTTGAGAACCTTGACGTTTGAGTCCAGGTTGCAGCTTTAGATTAAGTCTTGATTGTTGCTCAAGACGACGCGGACAAGCTATAGAATAGCACAGATGATCCCGAGTACATGTCGGAGAATAACACTCGGTCAATAGCGTAAAAACCCCGTTGACATCAGGTGGCTCGTCTACAAGAGCTTCCTTGAATTGATAAAGCTCATGGGGTGAATCTCGAAGCCTGTGTGCATATGATACTTCATGAAACAATTTCTGAGCATCCAAGGATCGTCCCAATAATAAGGCAAGATTTCGATCTGAAGTTCGTATAATATATGCAATAAGTTCTACCGCTTCGTGGCCAGTAAAAGCATTCTTATAAACGAGCCCATCCTTTTCTTTTTCTCCCGTCCCAATTCGTTCCCGAAATGCTTGTGCGACCTTTGAAAGAAGAGCACCATAGACTAGTGGTGTCCGTTTTTGTGCCACCATTGTACTTCCTGTCATTTGACTATTTGATCGTACTGTCGATGAGGTCATAGACATTGACGGTCGTGGAGAAGTCGCCTCCTCTTGTGTAAGCTGCGGTGAAGATGCCAATGTGGATGCCATAGACATTGACCTAGTCTGTCCCATGTTTGACGTATCTCCCTGACTATGAACTCTACCTTTCCATGCATCCATAGCTGGAGTAATCTCGTCAATACTTGCATCTCTGCCCATACCATTCGTATCGTAAGTGCTTGGCGCAGATGTCTTCCGGAATCCAAAATCTCTGTCCCAAGTATAAGATGACATTGACATTGTTCTTTCATCCGAAGTCCTGTCTGGAACCACTCGTCCTTGTGGCGTTGTTCGCGCGAGATTATTTGCATAATTCGGTTGTCGAGAAGCCTGAGGGTTATAGGCTTGAAAGACAGGACGTTGTATTGATGCCATTGATTGAGCTCGGCTTGGATCCTGGTAAATAGCAGGAACTCCCATACCTGATCCTATAGATGTAGCTCCTCTTGGCGGCATACCTCGAGTGAATGAATTTGGTTGGGGATATCTTGGATCGGATCTGGGATTACCACTATAAGGACTGACATTTTGACCTCCTTGCATTGACCGTTGAACAACATTTATGGGTTGTCCAGTAGGGTTCTGCTGACCTCTCATGGCGCCATTGCTCATTTGATATGGAGCAGCTCGTTGTGATTCTGGCCCATAATAATTTGGATTGCGCTGATCTCCATAATTCCTTAACGGTGGAGGCTGTCTTAAATGCATGGGATAGCCACGACTGGAGTCCATAGTATTTGTTCGTTGTGAAGAATAATCATATACAGCAGGAACTGGTCTATTTGAAGGGTTTCTAACATCTTGCTCTGACATATGTGAGGGCGATGTATGGGAGGACGTAGAGGCGCTTCGTAATTGCGGCGGTTGTGGTATTTGCGGCTGTTGAGGTGGTTGCGGTGATTGTTGTTGCTGTTGAGGTTGTACATATGACGATACGGGCTGGGATCTATTTCCACCAAATATGTTCGCAAAGACTGCATCTCTTTTGGCTCCTTGTTGGGGAGGATAGCCTCTATCCATTGGCTGTCCATACTGTGCCATTTTGATCTAAACCTCGTTTTTTGGAAGCTCAACAATCCGGCGAATTATGATCTAGTCGTAATAGTAGAATACGTCGCTTGTCATCTACGGGTATGCCTCTTTGGAGGCCGATACACCCATGGAACAGTTTGAACCGTTTACTAATCTTTCACTTATCAATGCCTCAGCTGCGCATCCTATCAAAAGGAATCTCCAGAAGTCTCAATAATTGCTGTCGCTTGTCAACACAACCAGTAGGTCCTCATTCGTCGTATGAAAAGGTAAGGAACGCCGTAATAATGATGAATGATACTTTGTGCAAGTCGATCCTCTTGCAAGACAAAGCACATATGTTACTACAATGACCTAGTGCCAAGATTCGCAATCAACATTTGGTCGAAAACAAAAAATGACGAAATCAATCCTCTTTCAGTAAAAAAAATAACCCTGATTTTGAGTATGGAACACTTGCAAAGTTAGAGATATGTATGAGGTTTGATTGTTTCATGGTTTATTTGTTTGGTGAAGCAACTATCTAGGCTGCTATCACACGTGTGTAAATTTGGGACCATCTACATCACTGGACACGCACCGCAATGGATTTTGTGTAATATCAAGCAACCGTCTATGTCTGAATATTGACCAATAAAGATGACTGCTCCTGTGCAGCATTACTCATACCTGCTTCCGTTCAATATCACTCGATTATATTAAAACTACTTCCTGGAGAGATGTAATCTAAAAGTCCTGAATACCTGTTTGTCCTGTAACCGTCTCAGATTCAACATATTCCTCTAGTTGATCGCCATAATACTTGTCTTCGGCTATTCGAGTCTCCTCATCTAGATCGTCATAGTCCTCGTTCATATCTACAGTAGTATAATCAAAGTCTGTATCGTGACCGTTCATAAATCGCTGTGTCATTATTCGTTGCCATATTTGCATTCCTTCCGCTTTCGTCTCCGGCTGCTGATCTATATGTATATATTCCATTCGTATCTCCCCATTGGCTTCTCTATGACAAGTCAGAGGGCTCTTTGAATCTGGACTTGATACTGCTGCTAATTTGGCCTCTGATCGAATGAGATCTGCTTCTAATTGTGCAGGATATCCTTTCCTTCGTATTTCTGTTTCTCGTTCCGATGCATTCTGAAAACGTCGTACTAAACAATCATAAAGAAGAGGATCTACATGTTGCGTCAGGATCTAGTCTTCACAAGCAATACCGAAGCAAAGACCTGCTAATTCGAGATTGCTGGCATCGAAATACTCTGGATGTCTGGCTAGATATCTTCTCCTACGAAGCCTGACAGGTGATGGAGCTGATACTGCCGAGTCTCCTCGTAAGATGGAGTGCAATGTCATTATCCTGCAGCCAAGGCATACTCTATTCAGCTACATACTCCCACAGCATGGGCATCAGCATGATCCAGAACCGTAATAATACGGATGTGGGGTAAATATTCAACTATGACGTGATCGAGTAATTTTCGGGTTTTCGGATTTGGGAGGGTTACGAAAATTCGGATAGCGCAACCAATATCAGTCCAAATGACTTCCTGATTTGACTGATCGTCACACCGGTAGCGTAGTGGTCTACCGCGTCGTTCTTATAGTTGTTTCCGCAGGAATTACTATGCCTTTTAGGTCATGCGAAGGTCGTGAGTTCAATCCTCACCCGGTGTAGCATTATTAGCGTCTATGACTTCATTTTTGGACTTTTGAGATATCCGATTGGATATCCATGTTCCTACGGGTTAGACGCGTCGAATGATCTTTTAGATGACCCAATTATGTACGGTATTGACAGAGAAACGGGGTTCGAAAGTTGGAAAATATTTTCCCCCGTGGCTTTTTTGTGGAACCGGATTTTGAGCTCGATCTCTTGTCCCCCGTCAATGACGGTTTGGACAACAAAGATCGGCGATTTGATTATCATAATAAGTATAGCAACTGCATGCATTGGGGCGGAAGAGAATATAATTTCATTTCATATACGAAAGTAAAGTAGGCTCAAATAAGTAACCCACAGCCATGCTTATAATGTGACCATAATACCGCTATCAACCTTGTCTTTCCCAAATGCTGCCCTCGCTCAATGCTACGCTACACTACCTAATGCTATGTGACTATGCTATTCAAAAATCTGCAAATTCGTCATTATACTTGTTATACAATTCCTGACTATATCTATTCTTTGCAAGAGGTTCAGCCGGATACCTGTCAAAATTTCTCGTATCTGTAGGACTGCTAATTAATGGGACTATTTTGCCGGGACCTCTTCGTGCAGCTATATCGTCCCAGACAATCGACCTAAACCATACATGATCTTTGATCGATTGTGCGCCACCAGATGTGTATCCCAGTCGCTCTGCAACGTCGACTCGACAAAGTTTAGATACAAGATCTTTGGCATCATTAGACATTACAGAAGGATAATTGATTTGACCTTGTAATATTCTTGAATCGTTACAGATCAGTGTACGTCCGGAAGGCGTTGGAAAAGGGGTCAACTTACTGCTCATAAATCTGCATTGGCTTTGGATCCCAAAATGGAGGTTGTCCGACCAAAAGTTCGAAGATTAGAATGCCAAAAGCCCACCAGTCAACTGCAAGTCCATGACCAGTATTTCGTATCACTTCCGGTGCGAGATATTCTGGTGTACCGCATAAAGTATATGTCTCTTGAACGTCAGGATTTCCTTTAACAAAGGTCAATATATTAATTTCATAGGCAGGTTTAATCGACTTACCATTTTCGTCCTTGGTTCCAATCTTCTTTGCAAATCCAAAGTCAACTAGTTTTAGATGACCTTCAGAATCTATCAAAATATTCTCAGGCTTGAGGTCCCGATAGGTTATTCCATCGTTATGTAAAAACTCAAGTATCAAACATATTTCCGCAGCATAAAACCGAGCTGTATCCTCTTCGAAACGACGGGCTCGTCTGAGATATGTGAAGAGTTCTCCTCCAGGACAATAGTCTAAAAGCATATATATTGCATCTCGTTCTTGAAAACTAGCTAGCATGGTTGTAATGAACGGATGACCAGCAACCTCTGCCAAGATCTTTCTCTCATTCTTGACATGTTCAATCTGTTTCAGCCGGATCACTAACAACACATGTCAAGTGTCTGTACTCATTGTCAAATTGAAACATGGATATATACATACCATCACTCTTCAACAACTTTTTCAAAGCAAATACTTTATTACGTTCGTCTCCTCTCGAGTTCTGAAAGCGTACGAGGTTCACTCTTGCGAATGTACCTGTGCCTAACGTTACGATCCATTCAAAATCAGTAGCTTTCAGCTCCTTGCTACTCCTTCCAATGAATTTCTGTGCAGAGTCGACAAGTACTTGCTCGATGGGACATAAAGTATGCGAATCCCAGGAACATATTCTCTGTCGATCATGAAGTCCTGACTTTGCAGGGGACTCAATTTGGGACGTTGTAGAAGACCGGTGGAGGCGTTGAAACCCAGAAGCCCATTTTTGGGGTATGTGTAGATGTGGATGATAGGGACTAAGAACCGTTGTCATACTGGTAAAGTAATTATATTGTGGGTAGAAGTTTCATTAGATTATGAGAGTCGGGATGATCAGACTTTTTAGAGAAGATGATTGAATAGTTAAAAAGTGTGTAAGTGAAAGGCGCGTCCTAGGTAATATACATAATATGGTTTCCCGTACGGTATTGCCGGATGGTTTGTTTGATGATGTAAGGGAGGACCAGCCGCCTGACAAAATGGTGCGGGGTAAAGAACGACCTCGGCACTTGTCAAACCCTATCGGTTACTGTACTTTGAATTCGGTTCATGTCAGGCAAATTCTATAATTAGATGCTTTAGAAGAAGTCTATCACAATTAGTTAATAATAATACATGTCTAATAATTCTGTTTGTCGATATCTAGACGAACATATACACATTGAGCCTATGTCTTGCTTACGCTGACAATATCCTTGATATTCTTCTCAATGGTTCTGCTCATAAGCATAGTCAATTTACTCATTTCCGCACTTGCATTTTCTTTCCAATTGTGACTGTCCATTCCACCCTGTTTTATAAACTTTAGCAGTAGGAAATATATTCCAACAACAAAGACATGTATTTTCTCTTTAAGTAACATGGTCAGACCATGACCGAGAAAACCTTTCATCACTTCGGCTGGTAAACCAGCATATAAAGCTGCCAATCCGTCTTTACGATAAATGCTACTCAGATTCATAAATATAGAATTTGGGTTTCTCATTCTTCCCATAATTAATTCAGCCGATACGTTACTACCAGGCAGGGGGCGAGAATCAGATACATCCTTCTCTAATTCGACTCGGTGGGCAGATGATTGACCAGACTGAGTGCGTGATTTTGCAAGATTAATAGGATACATGACAATGCTGGCTATAGCCTTTGACACCGCCGCTATGAGAAATGTGAGTCGAGGACCAGGATGTTTGCGCCGTATCGATGGAACAAGTAATTTTAGCAATAGATTTTGTAGAAGGAATGTCAGCGCAGGGTTCAACGTTAGGATGAGACTGGCTTGATATCCAGCCCAAAATCCTCGTATACCTCGCTCTCGCTTGATGGTCGATATTATATTCGTAATTGGAAGATCTTGATCCGTTATAGTCTTTCCTTGCGACCCAATGGCCGAAGCTGCTGTCTGTTTACGTATAACAATTTGTGATAGAGGTGTTGTTACAAATTTTGAAGCTGCCCCAGCCATCATGCCAATGCCAATCTCATCTAAAGCGGGTATAGACGACTGCTTACCTAGTCGTCTCAGCCGTCTTGTGCGAAGAAATGTGTAAACGAGAAAGAATAAAAACGCATCAGCTAATGTTTTTATTGTGTTCAGACCGCATCCAGCATAGAATGCCCCAAGTCCGCCTTCGCGCACATAAATCTCCCTGATGATCTTAAAGATCGATACGGGACTTTTGACCGGCGTGGATCGGCTGGGCGAAATAATATCATGGTTGCGAACTTGACATCGAGTAACCGTCAAGTCTAAAGGATAAAGCAAGAGATGTGAGACAGCAGTGCCTATAGATCCTGCCAGTGCATGGCCCAAAGCTGGCAGACCGAGTGGTGTTTTCTTAGGGTTGCGAGAAATTTCATCCTGTATGCGGTGGTACAGCTCGAATGGATCCTTTATCATTATCAATCAGTCTAATGACGTTAGGCTGTGGAAAGGTATACATGTTTACTACTTGCTCGCTATATACATATGACATTATTCAACACACCGGACTACTGACTCGATGCCTGGCCTGGCAAGTAAAATACTTTTCGTTACAATACTGTATGTGTTGTGTGTTTATCGAATGACGTAAAACGGTCATCAATGACAGGGCCAAACGTTTGCGGGGAAAGTCATTGGTAAACCGAGGCTTACTTCTGCAGGGCCTCACTAACCAATGCTATTGCAGGTTGCGTATAGAAAGCGGTTCTAGCATCAAGATCTACTAGCTCTACTTTGCTTCGTTGTCATGTGTAGCTTGCAAAATCTGAGTTACAGAATCGTGGGACGGTATTCTGGGAATCAAACTGACTCAAGTTTCGTGACTTGAATTTTATTAATTATCATTGGATTATTTTATTTTCTAGTTGTAGCAACAGCGTTATGACTTATATATTCATATTTTATGCGTGGTCGATCATCTTCTACTACAGGCATTAAAATGTGTACTAGAATATGCAAATTGGGAGACTGTCAACAGGTTCTTGTCATCTATTATTCGTCCTGGAAAAAAAAGGTAATCATCGCCCTAATAATGAAATCCAATATTTCTACTGATTGATGATGGATGGATCCAACAATTTTTTTTATGCTTCGAGCTAGACCTTTTTGGTAAATTTGGAACGCCTCCTCACCAAAGTTCTCAATCCAGTTTTCAAACAACTCATTTCAATTTACCCCACATAGTGATCATATTGGCAGACCCCTTACCAACCTCTGTTCCACCATAATCTCTCCTTTGTCTTTTGTGTGCATTTTTAATTATCACAGTGAATCTTGTTGTTCTTCTTCCTCATCGTGACTGTCACTCATTTACTACATCGTCCGACGACCTCTTCCAGTTCAACCAGGCCAGTTTTCCTGTCGATTAATAAACGAACAATCAAGCGAGTAAAGAATTTTACTTTTAGCTCCACACCATTCCGACAAGGCCGTGTTTCAGCTTTTCGTTTGACGCCAGAACCGTTTCGTACCTATCGGCGGTATTCTCCTATTCGACCCTGGCCTAGCAAACATAATATAATAAGCATTTCACAAAATCTTCTAACGCGTACCACTTTGCGCTTGCATAGGCCAAGGATTTTGTGCGGTACGGGATTTTACACTCTGCAGGTCTTTATAAAAGCAAATTGATCTTCAAACTCCATGCCCGACTACGCATCTTTGGCAAGTCCAAGAAAGATGGAATCATACAGCAAAGAAACGGTCAGACATAGAGGATTTAATGCCGGGAATATCCTTGGAGACCCTTTTGCACTCGCAACAGTCTTGATTGGAGCTGTAAGTAGTTTTGAATTGTATTATTTCTATTATATATTAACAAATGTGTAGATAGCATGGATAATAACTATTGCCGGATCTGTGGCAGGCACAACAAAAACACACTGGTTACCGAGTTTTATTTGGTGGACGATTTCATATGAATTCTGCTGTATTGCTGGGATTGCTGTGATTGTTACAGCTGATGCGATCCACACTTATCAAGTCGCTGTAAGTCTCTCATATAATATATACAATTATTTTGTACAAATGACTAATATCGAAATCAGGCTGTTGGATTTTTGGCAGCAGGCATGGTTTTTACAACTTCTGGTGTCAGTGTAATTCTCAACAACAACAACCCTCAACAAGTCACAAAGGCACACGATGCTGCAGCTGCTGGTTTAATTCTCCTTACAATAGTGAATATTATTTGGATATTTTATTACGGATCACTTCCTACTGCATCTCACAGATACGCTCTCGATGCACTGGCTTTACAAAAGGAAGGACGATATTCAAGAGCTTCTAGACAAATCATTCCTGCGAATCGTAGATCGGAGGGTGTCATGGGTCAACCGCCTTTGTATACATCTGCTCAATTACGTGGATTAGAAACTTCTTCACCCGTTACTGGTTTCCACGGTGGTCTCGCTGGCGAGAAGAACCGTTATAGTGAAATGCAGTATGGAGGAGCCAACCAGGGTATGATGAACAATAATATTCCAAGATCTCCAGAAGCAATGAATGGAGAAGCACCTGGACATCATGACAATGCATCATCGGACTACCCTTACAAGGCTCGCGCGATTTACAGTTATGAAGCCAATCCATCCGATCCTAACGAAATCAGCTTTTCGAAGCACGAAACTCTTGAAATTAGTGATGTTAGCGGAAGATGGTGGCAAGCTAGAAAGTCTGATGGCACGAATGGTATTGCTCCAAGTAATTATCTTATCTTGTTGTAGTTTTAGTTTCTGAACAGGCGGAATGGCAATGATGACCATGTCAAACAAATAAGGATGCCGGTTTTTTCTTCTTGTCAATCATAAATTCTGGACAGATTTTTCCTTTCTTCTCATGACTCATTTATTCATTATATCAAATCTTTTATATATTTTCATCTTATAGATATCAAGTCTAATTTGACAAACCAAATGTTTGATATTTGATGAAATGGTTGGAGTCGTTGGTGACATCATCATCGACAAACAAACAGCATTATAATCATTATATGTGATATTTTCTTTTTGTATCAAACCCCTTTCATGCCGAAGAAGCATAAGCATGTCTTTACAAACGTCAAATCCTCGAATGATTATGTTCACCCATCTCTTGGAAAGGGTAACAACAAAGTAAACACTCCAGTCTCGCCACCCGGTCCCGTTGGCGTCAGTGAGAGATTACAACAGTTGAGAATAGAACAAGGCGGTTGTAAATCCCTAGAGGAGATATCAGATTTATCCGGGGAATATACTCAACGATCCAGCACTGTTGATGTTATAAACGTACTTGGATTACAAGAGTTGACGTGTTCGAGATCCGCGAATCGACCTTTGATCAGACTGAGATCTAGAATCCCTGGACCTGCACCACCCAAGAGTTGGACTGAAAATAGTAGCGGTTATGATGGGATTGGGAGGAGGCAGGCTGGTTTGAGATCTAGACCGAAGCAACCATGTCAATTTATAATCGATATTGGACAAGATGCACCTGATGCAAAAAGTCTAGTACACGTTTGTTTAAAAAAGATTGCCGAGGAGTGGAAGTGTATGGACGAAGATATATTGAGCTTTTTACAGACATGTCCACAGACTATTCGCAAGTCTCTCGTTGGATATATATCGTTTTATGGCACGGAAGATGGACTTTCGGCAAGAGAACTTGGTTATTTAATCGGATCTGGAAGGGGGACATGTTCGACTTTGGATCTTCAAGGATTGATTGGATGGAGTATCAGTATGAAAGAATTGATTAATATTGTAGGACGATTGAAGAAATCATCTTCATCTCTTGATGATTACAAGGATGACATTTCTAACTCCTGGGGTGACGACGAGCATGATATACAGAACACTATGAGTCCTTCTATTCCAACGAGTGTTTATCCACAGTTAATCACCAAATTATCTCTCGGGGATACACCGTCTACAATATCCTGGAATGATCTGTTAACTCTAACGACCCATCTATCTTCATTAACTCATCTAGACCTATCTTCCTGGCCGTATCCAACTCGAGTTCCAAACCTGATCCATACCACAATTTCCTCAATGGGATATACCGTCGAAGCCAGTTCGGAGAAATACTCTTCCCTCGACAACAACTACCAGCAAGCATCGTCTGTATTGAGACAACTAGCGAAAAACACTCACCGACTTGAACATCTAATATTACGGAATTGTTCGTGGTATCACGCCCTACTCCCACCTGCGTCTAGATCTTCTGATTCTTCATGGTCCAACGTGACGGTCTCGTCAAAACCTCAAGGGCCCGGATGGACAACGTCCTGGTCTCTACTATCTACTCTCGTCTTATCCCATGCTTCTCCTGAATCATTACCTATCATTCCCCTCTTTCCCGCGTTTTCCGCCTTTACGCCATCTCACGAAAAGAAAACTGACGTTCAAGAATCATTGATTAGATATCTTTTTTCCCATCCAGTCTACCGTGCTGGTTTTCCATTTGGGTTTCTGCTATCCGATATGAATTTGAGGAATGAAACACCGTCGGAAGCGAGAGGAGGAGTCAAAGTATGGCGAAACATCACTCTGTATGGAAACAAATGTAACTCGTGTGGTGGAATCATAGGGAATGATAAAGAATGTATAGTCTGTAAAAACATCTTGGAGAATGGTATGCTTGTTTTTAGAGACTGGTTGTCTAGAGAAGAAGACGCTATACGTGTTGGTCTAGAGATAAGAAAGTTGAGAAAAGAGGTGGCGGGGATGAAGTGGTTACGACTGGATTTTGGCTGGAGGGCGATTTAATCTAACTGTCTGTCATCTAAAAACAAAAAAGATGCTAGGAATAGAGTGGTTACGACTAGATTTTGAATGGAGGGAGATTTAACCTAGTTCTCCATTATTCCTGATCGAAAAAAAGATGGCAGGGATAAAGTGATTACAACTAGGGTCTAGATAGAGGGAGATTGAATCTAGTTGTCTATTATTATTGACACAAAACGATAGCAGAGTTGTTACCGTCAGATCATGGATGGAGGGAAGTTCAGTCTAGTTGTCTATTATAATTGGTACCAAAAAGATAGCAGAGTAGTCACAACTAGTATATGGTGGAGAGAGAATTGGTCTACTCGTCTCTCATGCTAGAAGAGGTGTAAACGAGTAACGATTGTATGTATATACTATGTTTTTAACGTAACGATAATGTCATTGTACTAATCAAAACATCCTGCTTGAAATATAAATCTACAATCTACTCCAACAAAAATAACATCTAATGATTATTACTATTCATGACTTTTTCTATACTAATCTTCCTCGATCCATTATTAGATTGATTATGATTATTGTTGGTATTAACAACAGTAGTAGTAGACGAAGAAGAAGGAGAAGATGTAGAAGATAGAGAAAGAGCACTGTTAGCATCTAAACTCAATCTCTTCTTCATTCTTTCTATCTTGACATCATTGCTATTATTAGTAGAAGTTGTTGTAGGTATGTTATGTCCAATAGTGTTTGCAATGTTATCAGGTGTACCGCTAGTAGTAGGTTTAGTATTACTTTTATTGTTAATAGTATTAGTAGTAGCAAGGGGTAAAGTCGAGCTCGAGAAATCCTTCCATTTTCTCCAACCATCATAATCTATCAAAGCTTGCATACAACCCCATTCTTTGACTTTGCGTTCTAACCATACGAAATTGACTGGCTATTTTATATTTATTAGTATTAGACATGTGAGATAACAACTATGGATAACCCAAACCTTTGTTAAAAAATCATTACATCCAGCAGCCAAGGCTTCATGTCTATCACTTTGTAATGAACTTGCTGTCAAAGCGACAATAATGACCGGAGATTTAAACAAGGCATCTTCCATATTTAATTTATCTCCAGCCGGGTTTTTAGCCTTGTCGACTTTGTCAATATCAGCTATCGGATCGGAAATATTCAACATTGGTGTAGATGGGGCACTATCGCTAAATATTCCTATTCCATTTACTCTTTCCAAACGTCGGATCTCTTTCGTAGCATCAAGTCCACTCATGATAGGCAATTGAATGTCCATCAGGACCAAATGAAAGCCTCCTGTCCGCCATTTATTAACTGCAATTTGACCATTCATTGCTGTTGACCAGCGGACTTTCAACCTCTTCATAAAAGCTTCTAATAGCTTGAGATTGATAATGTTGTCTTCTACAATCAATACATTTATAGGCGGTACTGATCCGTCAAGTACGGAATTAGCTAGACTTCCACTTTTTAAAGTGGTTGTATTGGTTGGAGTTACACGACGTGATTTACGAGGTCGTTGAGGACGATGATGTTCACGAGCGATCGGTGTAGGAGGTGTACTACCTGGTTTGGCCAGAGGACCTACAGTATCTACTGGAGGTGCATCGGGAAGAGTCGGTGCGGGGACTACACCGTTCATACGTTCTGCTCCATTTGAATCTAGTCTTGGTCGACCGGATCTTACAGGCAGATGTTGCATAACATTCGGTCCTGGTGAAGCTACCAAAACAGATCCCGATATGGAAGGATGGGATATGACTGTTGGGGATGACGTATGTTGTCTAGAATATTTAGGACGATGTCTTCGACCAGCAGCGCCAGGAGATGCTAATGGAGGTACTTGACCAGATTGAAGTATAGATATTGATCGACTGGATTTATCTGGTAATTGTAATCCATGTATTGCAAATCCTCTTTGATCATGAGGCATGGTAGTCTGAGCACCACTTGTGTGAGTGATTACGGGAATTGGCATAGGTGGAAAGTAATCTCCGCTGGATTCCTGGGGTCGACTGTCATCTAGAGCATGATAATCTCTCGAGCCTGGACCATGACCATGATGAGAGTCTAATTGTCGTGTCTGATAATGGGGAGTTCGAAGGTTTGGGGCAGTTTCGATGATCAAAGCATCAGCTACAGTTTGACCACCAGGATAATAAGTGTCCAAGACTCTACAAACCTCCTCTTCCACACTCAGTAATCGATCTTTCGAGTCCGGCGCATTTCCATCTGGTCGAGTTACAATTCTTAATATCACATCCGGCGAATCAAAAGTTCGACCTAGTGAATTTGCATATTTGACCAGAATTCTATCTCGAACATCATCTACCAAATCATTTTCTTGTATCTCTACTCTAGCTTCTGATTGTCCGGCTCTTTTTACCCATATCTTTCTTCGTAGTATCGTATTCATCATCGGTCCAGCAATTGTATTGTCTACTGATGCGGAAAAATCCCCTTGACCACTATCTTGATTGTGTGTTTCTAGCCTTAATAATCCTTGAATAATGTGTGCGTTTTCACTCGAAACTAGTGATTGTTTACGATATTGTTGATCGACCTGGGCTAGCACGGATTGGATTGAACGGGGTAGAGTTGTGGAGCTAGAATCGAAGGATGAACTGGTTTGTGAGCTTTTTATTGGGGATGTTTTTTGCGAAAATGGAGATCCACTATATAGGAAGGGTTAGATCTTTGTTGAATTGACTGTAGGTGAGCCATTATCGAATATAAACATACGGATTGAATATGCTCGTGTTTACATCCGAAATATGCGGATATTTGCGTTCTCGCAATGCCTGACCATCTTTAAGTGGTGGAGTTGGCTGCGAGACGACCAGAGAAGGCTTCTGAGATGCCAGATTGCTTGATCATATGCTGAAGATTGATTAAAATGTTATGACCTCGAACAAAGTTAACCTACATCCGGATTATTTAGTATCTGCTTTGAATACGAATATGCTCTCGAGTACTGGTGAAAGAAACGTAAACATGGAATGCGGGGCATTTACCAGCACGTGTCAATTCAACACAATAAAAGAAAGCGATTCACAAGTCAATATATTATACCACCACAAACACCATGAATTGCCATTCATACAGTCTTATTTCATTGTATAATATTTATTACATTTAGAAACGAGCTGTGTTGTTTCTGCTTGCTCCTCGGGTATTATTAGCAATTTACATCAAATATGCAAGAATATGTACATTTCCATTAAATCGTAAATTCATCCACAATCATAAGTTTGTTGTAATAGACTATCCAATCATCTATTACCCAAATGGCTCATATATGCCAGGTTCCCAGTCTGTACAGCCAGTTTTTACTCTATCGACCTTTTCACATATATCGTCCGTCTCGTCAATATATTCAACATCATTATTATTGTCATCATTATCGTCAATTTCATAATCGTCATCAGACATCATACTTCGCACAGACTCTGCTTTAATCCTACTGGATCCAATACTTGCATAATCGGCTCCCTCGAGGTAGTCGTTGTCGTCAATCGCGTTGTTGCTCGAGCTCTGGGAAGGGTTTGGTCAGCCAGGAAGCCTAATATGGCGCCCGGCTGATTAATCCCGGGCGGACGGATCTTGATTTGTGCTCGTACCTCTTTAGAATTGCCTTTTGCAATATCTACAGATCTCTCTTTGTTTAAACGTTCAGCAGTGGAATCACCATCAAATTTACCATCAACTTTCTTCGAGTTCGACCATTTGCCAAACATCCATCCACTCATTCTCGTACCCAGTCCTTGACCATCGGTTTGTGCTAACAAATGACCACCTGATCGTTCAGTAGCAATGCTAGATAGAAGATTGTGACCTGGTTTCGTCAGAACATCAGCTCTGAAAGTTTGGACTGTTGGCTGGCTTAAAAGTGGTCTTGAGGAAGGTGCTCGAATACTTAACCCTGTAAGCATTTGCGAAGGACGCGATTTCAAAGTATGAATATCCATTCCTGATACAGATATGAGGGATTCATGAGAATTTGATCGTTGACGAAGACGTGGCATGGAAGAACCCCTATGACCCTGATTTTGATCTTCTGATAACGACGCTCTTCTGCTCACGTTGACCAGGACCGGCGGAAGGTTCGGGACCGGAAGTCGGAAGTCGACTAACGAATGCACGGGTGCATCTTGGTCGTCTTCATCCTCCTCGTCCTCGTAGCTCGTCTCGTTCTGATCCGCATTATCGTTACAAGCAGGTTTTATTCCCAAGTGATCGGAAACGTCGTCCTCCTGACTCTCCTTCTTCTCATCGACCCGACCATGGACATACTTTAGAGTATCAAGTTCATCATCATACGTTAACTTCTCACAGTCTTCGTGGTGCGGCAAGTCTATATCAGAGCTTATCATACCATCTGCTGTCATCAAGGGAGAATCGTGAAGTTCTATACCTGGCGTCGTTGGACGCGAAGAATTAACGTGCTGGTCATAAAGGTGATCAAAGACAGAAGGACTTTGGAAAGATATAGGCGGTGAACTTGGCATCGTTGATCGTTCCATAGCAGAGTGCATTGACCATCTTTGACTGCTTATTGGACGGTATGATGGGATGTTTGCAGAATCGTCGGAATGAGGTGTGGCCTTTTCAGATGGTGGTGGAGTCGGTAGAGATGTGGGTATATTTATGGACAACTCTACAGCTTGAACTGAACGTTGACCGAAGCTACCAAATGGGGTGACTGTAAGGCGTTTCTTCGGTCGTCGGGCAGTAATTTGACTATGACGACGGTTCGGCTCTCTAGTCTTTGGTCCTGACCCGTGATAGTGGTGATGAACATGTACCTCTCTAGTATTGGGACGTTCGACTTCATGGCTGAGACTAGTGGATAAAGAATTGTAGGTTTGTAGTGCCATTGTTTGGTCAGTTGTCGATAGACGATCATGCTCCATTACCTGTGTTTGCAATCTTTCTAGGTCCTCATTGGCAATCAACAGCATGTCTCGAAGTTCAGAAATGCTCAACCGGAGATTGGCATTATCCTGCAACAAATCCTTTACAAAGTGCGATACCACAGGTGAACCATTACTAGATTTGCCAGCAGTGGCAGCCTTTGATCGTCCACCAGTTGTGTCTATTTCGCGTTCCAATAATCTATGCTGTTGAAGCCTGTCTAGTATCTCAGCATGAGCCTGTCTTTCTGCTCTTGATTCTTCCTCGACGGCCTTGACACGATCTTCGAGGGCTGCAAAATTCCTCTCAGATGCCTGCCATCGCACAGTCGCAACCTTCTCTTGTTCCGTTTTCAAAGCCAAGCATGTGTGTAGTCTTGTTTGTTCGAGCTCGAATCGTTCCAATTCACGTTCAAGTAGATCGGTCCGGCTTGCGAGGATATTCAACCTCTGAATCTCCTCTTGAGCTGTCTGAAGGGTTGTTGTCAAAGATCTGACATGAATGTCTGACTCGTCCAAAGAAGCATTTGCTTTCTCTAAAGATTGTAAAAGCCTCTTGTTGTTTTCTATAATGTTATTGTTTTCAAGTTGTAATGCATCCTTCCCTGTGGTCAACCGTTCAATCTCACATCGAAGGTGCTTCCTATCCTCTTCTGCTTCGGCTACATAGGCTTCATGTCTGACCAATAAAGCCTGTAATGACCAAGTCAGCGACATGGCATAGTGATTTTGCTTTGCGAAGAAGAGATGGCGTGCTGTGATAAAAACAAAGGCATTGATTAATCAAGCATAGTCATGTAGTAGTCTAATCGATACGATGAAGTAAAATATCGTAGAACGGTGGTTGCTCTCTTGTTAAATGAGAGATGATAATAAACGTTTGACTACCAACAGGACAATGCAACAAAACGATCGATTGTAATATAAAAATAAAAGAGAAGGAAAAGAAAAAGTTCACGGACCTGTCCGATTTTCCCAGCAGTCTCTATAGTTTTATCGAGCCGATCAAACTCCGCTTGGGTATCTCTCCAAAAAAGGCAAGTTATGGTACCACAGCAGCATTGTCGCATCGGAATGTTGGGGTCATCTTGCTCTTCCTCCATATCAACAAAATGTTTTGACGGTTGAACAGGAAATAAGCTGGTATCCAGGCACAGGCCAACGTTTATTGTATTAGCTTCCAGGACGGATGTAAACAAACGTGATGACATGGTCCATGCGGTTTTTTAGTGACAGACTTTATGCGGAAGACCACTTTTTACATCCCTAACAGTCTATTAATTAAAGCGATGGCTGATTGTTATTTATGAACCAGAAGAATGATTTGTAATTGCTGTAAAACATATCTTTTCGTCAATTTCGCGTCGCGAGCTCACTCACTTCGCGACACATGGAACAAACACTGATAGTAAACAAATAATTTCCCACGGATTTTCAAAAGCTAAATACGATCGAATTGACGTCATTAGTCATTATTCATACTGTATATAGTTTACAATTTATGCTAGCCAAAAGCAAGTTTACTTTGGCCCTTCTCTGCTCGACCAGACATATTTCCTACCACTTTACCTCTCCCGCGTCCTCTATGTTGGAGTATTGGTCGAGGTGACGCGCGAGGAACCACATCGTTTACACTTGGTGTGGCTTCTTCACGCTGGAGATCACGAGCGAAATGCCAATCCTCATGCTCGGGTCGATTATGATGAGATATGCTTTGATTGCATCTCTCACATACGTAGTGATCCACATCCTCGTTATTCGCAGGACCTATGTTAAATTCTTGTGAATCGTCCGTAATCTGTGCTGACGTTGGTGGTGACATTGCGTCTTCAATCATGGCTTCAGAACTTGGTAAAGACTGTTCCGTACTTTCTCGCCGTCCGCCAAGGAAGCTGCGTATACCACCTTCAACCCTTCGTCGTTTAGGTGATGGAGGAGCTATACTATCATCCCTATCTAGAATACTACTTTGATTCACCGCTTTCGCTTCTTCTCCCCTAACCAAAAAGCCACCAATACCTTTATTATCCTTTATACCATCTTCAAATCCACCCACACTTAGTGATAAATTTGCACATGGCCAAGCACGTCCATCGACCACGACCTGAGCCATAAGATTTCTGGCCAAATCGTAGAGCAACTCTTCATCAATCTTACGACCAGTTGGAATTGGGGCTTGCTTACTTCGAGTTTGTGCTCCTTGCCTGTGATGTAAATTAATAGTTTTTGGTCGACGTTTGTTATCCAGGACACCTTCTTCTACCAGACGTGAAAAGATATCTGCGACAAATATACGTAGCCACTTCCCTGCGACCTCTATAGAATTGATGGAAGGTCTAAACGACTTGGCACTCAACATTGACTTGATCTGTGTTCGAGGGTTTACTTCACTTTGGTCTTCACCCCTGATGACGCTGTGCAACCAAGATCCTGTATCATCATTAAGTTGTTTCTTCATCTGCTCGATCGGTATCTTCAATAATTCTTCTACTGTATCGGTGTTAAAAGCAGCTACAACTTCATCGCCTAATTTTCCACCCAAGTTTCTAATCTTCGTGAATTTAAAGCCGCTGAGGAACTGCTGCACGGCTCTGTTCCTAACCACTGTCTGAGAGTTTGGTTTTTTATGACCCGAACCTAACTTTGCTAACATTTTATTTCGAGCAACTCCTGCCGAGCATGTATAATGTAGACGTTCAAAGACTGCTGATCTTACTGATCGTACTATCTCCGAAGCAATTCCCATGACTACATCATCCCAATCTGGATCATCCTGCTCCGTCTCTTTTGCATCCAAATCCACCAAAGCATCTGTTTCCCAATCGATCACGCTTGAAAGTGGTCGAGGTAACAATTCGGAAGGATCATCATATGGGGCCGGGCCTTTCAGAATGGGATATCTTTCAAGTAGCAAGGAGTGTACATGTGCAGATAAATCCACGAATACTTCGTCGATACTAGCTTTTTCCACCCTCTGCAAGTTTTCAGGCAGAACGTCCTTGATTATAGCCAAAATCTTGCGACTTTGTAATCGATAAGGATCTAGACTGACTTTATGAGTGGCAATGTTTGCAAATGCATCTTCATGGTATGCCCATTTTTGATCTCCCTCTCGCCATGTTGCCACGTGCTGTAGTATAATATCTGGACATGCCTTTTTAGCCTCCCCGCATGTTACATGCCTGTTTAGCCCGAATGCTCGAGCAGGATAATTAATGGCGATGAGACCTTGCCATTGTTGTACGGCGAGAGGCTTATCAGGTGCGATACCTAGCCTGACCATTTCGCATTGCGCATAAAAAGCATCGAGGTCGATGTGAGCAATTACTCGGAGAGGACATGTTGTGCTGTACAATGATAATTGGTTGAGATGTTTATGTGTGAACTTTGATTTGCGCGGTCTTGAAGATGACGGTGAGATGGGGGACGATACTGGAAAGTCTTGTTGTGAGGACATATATGCGGAAGCGTAGGTCGAATCAATATCGGCGAGGATAAAAGTATTCCAATTCACGCGTTAAGGTGTTTCGTGTAGATCAAGTCTAGCCTTCGTCGTACCCGAAAGACCATGACTATACAAGAGGTAAACAATTCTCCAGCCCAGTGACTATCATGACACGCTGTAATCGCTGTCACTGCGACAGTCGTTCGTTTTCAAGAACATGTTCTCTTGACGTGCGGGTCTATACATGATCCCCCCGCATTGTTTTCGGGTTAAAAAAGTGTTACGTACAGCCATATCAACCTCTCATCATCACTTGACAACAAATAAATATGTCCGGAGCGGCTAGTATCAAGAGAGCATTGCAGAGCAATCACACATTTGTCTTAGATGGCGGTCTAGGGACGGCGTTGGAAGAAAAAGGGTACAAACTCGTAACCCCGCTCTGGTCAGCCTGGCTGCTGCCGTCCGATACAAAGGCTATTCAAGACCTACATGTAGATTTCTTTCGAGCAGGCGCAGATTTCGCCATTACAGCTAGTTATCAAGCTTCCACAAGGGGATTGGTGGAGCATTTGGGAGTAACTTATGAAGAAGCAAAGTCTCTTATAGAAAAGAGTGTAAAGGTTGCAAGAGATGCTAGGGATGCTACAATGAAAGATCCAGGTCATGACGGTCGGCCATTATATGTTGCTGGAAGTGTTGGGCCGTATGGAGCATATCTAGCGGATGGGGCAGAGTTTACCGGTGTTTATGGAGATGTAACGGAAAAAGAGTTGCATGACTTTCATAGGGATAGAATACGTATATTATTAGATTCTGGAGTAGACATGTTGGCATGTGAAACGGTACCTAATATTCGTGAGGTAAAAGCCCTTTGTGATCAACTGCGAGATGAGTTTCCTACTTGTATTGCTTGGCTATCTTGTACATTGAAAGATTCGACGCATATCAGTGATGGAACGAACTTTGAAGAAGTAATCAAGATCACGGATCAATGCGATCAGATCGTGGCCGTAGGCTTCAACTGTATGCCAATAACGTATTCTTCCGAGGCTTTGTCGCGCTTGCAGCAATTGACAACGAAACCCTTGGTAATATACCCTAATTCTGGTGAAATATGGGACGCACGGAAGAAGTCATGGTCTGGCGTCAATTCGACAGCAGAATATTTACATGATTTTGCTCAAACGAGTCACAAGTTTGGTGCAAGACTTATTGGCGGCTGTTGCCGAACAGGATGTAAAGAAATCTCGGCTATGAAGGACGCAATAAGAGAATTGAGCCCAACTGGGAACATGGCAACGAAAGATGTGATATCAGATTAAGCCTGATTTTCGTAAAAACAATATGTAAATAAGCATAAATATGTACAGTCGAATCAAGTCCATAATGTTACAAACATCATCGCAAAGCTTTTACTTCTGCAGCCAATTGTGGCAAATCTTGACTTATGACTTCATAATTCGGGGCGGTGGTAATAAATAGTGCTGATATATTCTCACTCGCGATGCTTTGTACTAGATCTGCTTGTTCACTTGTAGTGCCGTTGAAATCTCGAATTATATATGCAGCTTGGGCCTTTTCTGAAGCAGTCATGTCGATATATTCTGGTGAAGAAAGAAAGTTCGAGAATCCAGCATTCTCACCCTCAAACGTAACAATTACATCAGCAATATTGTAGTAGGCGCTCGCAGGCGGCGCACCAGGATTGAAAATGATACGCGACGATGGAAGATTGAGTACCGTCCTTGCAAAAGATGTTACCGTTTGCATGTAACCAGTCATGAAGGAAGTGTCATTGACAGGTGTTTCATCGAAAAAGAACCCACTAATCTGGTGAGATGAATTCTCGGCTGACCACTTCACATAAGCTAGTATGTCCGTCTGTATCTCGCCAATACAACGTTGACCCCATGATGTATGTACGTATCCGAGTGCGTGAGAATTATTTCTTGCGTTGAGCTCTGTCAAGGCATCTGTCCAGCCCGCGTCTGGAAGTGCTCCAACCGAGGTACCAGGTCCTGAACTTGGGTTGATAATGACATCAAAGCGGACCGAAGGGCTTTGATCTATTGAGTCATACAATGACCTCCATTTGTCTAATCCAGGATAGACATACAAGGGTAAAATTAGAGAGGATAACAACATCTTTCCAATTCGTGGTGGTTGTTTTTCGATGAATTGATGCGAAGCACTTTTGCTTTAACCTAAGTCAATCGAAGGAGATACAATAGAAGGATAGGGAGAATGAATTTGTGAATGAGCACAGAACAAGAAAAAGTTGAACAGGAAGAAGTGGGATTGTGTCTAGATATAACATCGAGGTTTCATTTCACGTGCCCATTAAATATACTTGCCAAAGGAGATGATTCTTACAATTGTTGAAAGCTTGACCTGGCCGGCCGAGTTTCAGACAGTACAAATAGTCTCACCTCCAATAGATATCGCGAGTTATCAAACCTACCATTAGAGATATGAGACAATCTAGAAGTAAGGGGTCAGTCTTGATTTTTGGATAGAAGTTAGAACAAACCTAACTTTAAATGACGGGTTCCAACCACTTCAGCACGATGGTTCTCACGTGACGCTGGATGTGTATCGGTACCAGCACTTGCCTTGCCTTGGTTGAACTAGAAAGCCTCATTTCATTTCATTATAACTATATAGTGGTCGATTACCTGACATCCTTCTGAGTCCCAGTTTATAGATTTTGAAGAATCATAGATCCAGATTTCAAATTGGGTCGACCAAGTTAGATAAGATGTCGTCGTCATCTAACGCCGTATGTAATGAATATCATTGCAAGCGATACTGTTTCTAATACTTTTGCGACAGATCAAGATCCGACGTAAGAAGAATGTAAAGAAGGGAATTCAGTTCTGTATGATGGTGTGTGGTGCTTCAGGCACAGGTAAGAAATTGAGCCCGTTTCGAGAGAGTTGTTGTGACTAATCGCTCATTAGGACGTACCACATTCGTAAACACATTATGCGGAAAAAGAGTTCTTGGAGATGATATCGACAACGATCCTGCCAATGCCCATCTCGAGCAAGGTGTTAGGATCAAGCCAGTCACTGTCGGTTCGTTGATTTCAACAAAAAACTACGCAAGACGTTCAATACTAATGATCGTTGTATAGAACTCGAGCTTGATGAGGAAGGTACACGCATTTCTCTCACAATATTAGATACGCCTGGATTCGGAGATCAAATTGATAACGAGGCGAGGTAAAGTTGCAAAGATATCGCTTTTCCGGGCATTACATGACTGATAAGTTTTCAAGCTTTGCCGAGATTGTTGGATTCTTGGAAAGACAATATGATGATACCCTTGCTGAAGAATCAAGAATCAAGAGAAATCCGAGATTTAGAGACAATCGTGTGCATGCATTATTATATTTCATCACTCCAACAGGACATGGGTACGTCATCTTTTACATCTATTTTCAGAAACATCATGTTGACACGATCAAGGTTACGAGAACTTGATATTGAATTGATGAAACGACTCTCGCCACGTGTGAACGTCATACCAGTCATTGGAAAGGCGGATTCACTTACACCTGCAGAACTCGCAGAATCGAAACAGTTGATCATGGAAGATATAGAACATTACCGCATCCCGGTCTATAATTTCCCATATGATATCGAGGAAGATGATGAGGATACAGTGGAGGAGAATGCAGAACTCCGTGGGTTGATGCCTTTTGCGATTGTTGGTTCTGAAGACGTGATCGAGGTTGGAGGTCGACGCATTCGTGCCAGACAATATCCTTGGGGAATTGTTGAGGTTGAAAATCCACGTCATAGTGACTTTCTTGCCATTAGAAGTGCACTCCTTCACAGTCATCTGGCGGATCTTAAAGAAATCACACACGACTTTCTTTATGAGAATTATCGTACCGAGAAGCTTAGTAAGAGCGTCGATGGTGGTCTTGCAGCGTATGTTGATCTTTTCTTGTTTTGCATCAAGACATTTTGCTAAATCTTGTTATTAGTGATTCATCATTGGCTCCAGAGGATTTGGCAACACAATCTGTTCGCCTTAAGGAGGAGCAGCTTCGTCGTGAAGAGGAAAAACTAAAAGAAATTGAGCTCAAGGTACAGAGAGAAATCAATGAAAAGCGTCAAGAATTACTTGCACGTGAAAGTCAACTGAAAGAGATAGAGGCACGAATGCATAGGGAGCAGAGTGTGGCGATGGCAGGCGATGGAACAGATCATGTTGCAGCTTCATAATCAAGATTTATATTCTGCTTGGAGCAATTGGAGCACCAAAACCTCTGTAATTTTTTTTGCTTGCAAATCGCCAGCACACTTAATGAGTATCGATAGACTATATGTTATATTTTGTCGATGATAGTATGAATTAATTTCAATAATATGTCATGTTCTATTTGTGGCAACCGTTAAAAAACATAGGTGACTAATAACTGAAATTTGAAGCGTTTGAAGAGTACTCATTCCATATAATTTAGAGATGTAGCATATGTTACTAGAATAAAAAATCTTGATTGATAGATGCCTCTACAAACATCAGCATCGAATCCTTCCTCCATGTCTCCACGATCCTCAATTCAATCATACTTTAATCACCGAACTTTCATCATCTACTGTTCAAGCAATCTGCTCATATCCACCCGACGACGCCGCATGATTATCCCGAGCAGAGAACAAGTAGTAAGCAATAAGACCCAAGATAGGGAAAAAGAAGACAAGCAAGACCCATAAGAGTTTATTAAGAGGAGGACGTGACGATTTGAAAATCTCAACTATTTGGTGGAGAAAAACACCATCAGCGATCCGAACTAATACGATCAGTCATGAGAGAAAGAGTGCACTTACCGAATACAATAATATCCAGAATCAAGACTATCAGTCCGATAATTGAACCTCCCGTACCGTAATTAACCGCATTTGATTGTGTCCCGACGGTCGCGTCGGCTGCTAATGTAGGAAGAATGAAGAGGGCGGCGGAGAGGAAGATGTTGAAGACTGATGGGACCATTTTGATAATAGTAGAATATTACTAAAGATCGAAGAAGGGAAGAGATGGAGTATGAGAAGGAATGGTGGTCGATGAAGAGGGCTTATGTTAGAAACATGGGGTCACGCGCGAGACCCCGCAGTAGAAGGATTGCCAAGATTTCGGATAAAAGTCTTGTATCGAATGACGAATATGGTTTGTCCATGGTTACGATATTCGTCAATCTCATCATGTAATAATACTGTGATGAAATCCCATGTACAGTCATATCTCGAGATAAGTGTTACACTAACGGATAGACTTTTACGCCAGATGTAAAAATAAAGATCGGAGATTATATGAGATAATCTTTACGAGATAATATACAGGAAGTTTATCAATACGGCTATCTTTGTAAAATTAGTTGAAGCCATGTACAAGTCCTTGTATGTCTGTCTTTAATGGTGTAACAAGGCTATATTTTATAATCATTCGTGTCGTAGATGAGATGAGCGCATATATTGATTATCGTAAATAAGAAACGCGCATGTATGAATTGCCATTCCGTCTAACGAGCATCAGTCCTTGCTGAATTGGCTGTGGTTGTTCGCCGCTCTGGATTCTTGGTGACATTCTGGCCGAATTCCTGGAAAATACTGCAAATATTTCTTCATTTATCACTACATTTGCATTTGCATCTGTTGTTGTTGCTGTTGTTGTGACCGATCGTATCCCATTCTCTCCAATGCCTCCAACATGACCACAGCATTGCCTCTAATTACCTATATCCACTATTAGTCTACGTGTTCTATAGCCGTATATTGGCGGATCATCCTATTTCGCTTACAACTTGTCCTAACCTGGTTTTCTTCCCATCATCTGTCTCCTCCATTGCATCCTCCAATACGATATTCAAGAAGACCTGAAGGTATTCGATCAGCCAATTGTGAGTAATAATTATATGCGCTCATTCGGTCGTACATCATAACCTCGAAGAACTCCCATGACTTTACGACTGCCATTTAATTGCACAAATATCCGCTTCTCAAGATACTTTCCATTTCAATTAGCGCTAAATATTGATATCATGTACGTGACATCTTACTTTCTTGAGCTCCGGTTGCGCTCTCGGCATCTTGACTTGAATGACTAAACTCGTGTAGATTGACGTTCGTCGTCTCGGCAAATGGAAAAACGTGAAGCTCAAAAGTTATTGTTGAAAGTCTTGGCGCTTTCTAGTTTTGATAATCTTTTTTCAATTTATTATACAGTATAGTGATCGGGATGACGGATTGTGCTGGACCATAAAATGAGCGCATAGGAAGATGAAAAAAGTGCTTGGATCCAGAAGGATTGCCCAAAAAATTGGAGAGGATGAGGACTCCACGACTTCTCAGTTAGATGATTCTGGTAAGTTATGATTACGGTCGATCATTGTTGACATCCGTGTCTGACCTGTTCTATACATCCAGTCGACTAATGAACATCAGATGCTATAAAATTTGCCAAACGAAATTCAACCAAAGGTCGTCAATCTACCTCGCTTCGCTCATCTCTTGCGCAAGGTAATACAAGTGACGAAGAAGCTACCGCTTCCGATCTTATAACGCCCCGAAGGGCTGGACTTTCGAAGATCGCTATACAGCGCAATGCGAAATTAAGACATGCAGCCGCCAATGTTCCGTTCCGTAGGGATGAAGATACGACATCTTGTTATGATCAAAGTACATTAGACCAGCTTAGGCAAGCTACACCAAGCACACCAAGGAACGAGACAGACATCGAACAAGGAACAGAGCATAATAGTCAGGCATTGGATCTTGCAGCAAAATTTGGATCAGCAGTCGCGCGACATAATATATTCACGGCAATTCCGACAGACGCAGAGATACGTGAAAAGAAGGAGCGTAGAGCACGATTGGCAAAAGAACAGGACTTTATATCGCTTGATCAAGGAGATGAAGATTTGGACGAGAACGTTACTCGCGATGCAGATGGTAGATTAGTCCTACTTGAAAAGCCGAAATATGCTGAGACCCGGCTTGTAAGAGATGATGAAGATGTTTTTGAAAATTTTGACGATTTTACTACTGATGGCAAAGTGGGAATTGATCGGATTGCCAGGAAAGAGGCAGAACGAAAAAGACGCGCAGAAATGGCGGAACTCATTGCAAATGCAGAAGGTCAATCATCGGATGATTCTGATGATAGTGAAGAGGACATGAACGCTGCTTTTGAAATAAAACAAACACAATCAGGGAATTATATTAATCATGCAGAACAACAGGCTGATTTATCTCGTCCGCAAACACCTCCAAAGATCACTCCAATACCAACGTTCGAGTCAGTCGTTTCTCGCTTGAACATAAGGTTGCAGGAAATGATTGTCGCTCAATCTTTGAAAGAAAAGGAGCTACAAGCACTTGAAATAGAAAGAACACATATCGTGTCTGAAGAGGCAAGAATACAAGCTGCTCTGACTGATACCGCAGAGAAGTACCGAACGCTACGGCAATCAAACTCTCTTGCAGAAGATTCAAGAATTCCGCTCATCGCTTCGGAAGAGAACATGCACAATGAAATAACGCATTCTAATGGTGTTTGATTTCCATGAGCACTGCATTGTTGTTAATAGTGCTGCTTTAAGCCGCAGGAAGCCGAGATTTCGTCAGGCACGTGAACATTTTATTCATTTCAAGGTTTAAACTTTTTTCTAATAACAAAGACATCCCACCGAGTCAATAAATGCTACAGCTGCTACAGCTCGATAGTTGTACATTCTTTGCCATATTCAGCACATACGACCAGTAATCTTTTCACAACGCTTCGGTGTTCCAGTCATCGACATGAGTCCACATCACATCGACGTGGAAGTCAAAGCTGTGACTGATACAAGCGCAATAACAGTCCCCGAACCTTTAACACTACTTGGGATAGGAACTAGACGTTCGGCTGCTGGAAGATTAGTCGCCGGAGTCGCAGCAAATGCTGATGTAGAGCTCTTCAAAGGCCACATACATCATCAACACAAGAATAAAGCGAAAAGATGGGATCGTAAGATTATACAATGTAACAATAATTAATTTGTTGACTGACAAATGAACAGACAGGTTAACAAAAGAGTCGGCTGGTCGGAAGAGCAATAAATTAAAAGATCTAGCCAAATTACTCAAGAGTCCAGGTCTGATCTCACTAGGCGGCGGTCTTCCTTCTTCTGAATATTTTCCTTTCGATGAACTTATTCTCAAGGTCCCCGCTGATGGACTATATTCAGGGCAAGAGATGCATGATAAGGGAGTTATTCTCAAAGCTGGAAAACATGATTTAGAAGAAGGACGGTCACTATTTGATATAACGACTGCCTTTAATTATGGACAAGGAACGGGTTCAGCACAATTGCTGAGATATATTGTTGAACACACAGAATTGGTACATAATCCTCCATATCAAGATTGGCAGTGTACCATGTCGGTAGGATCAACATCAGCATTGGACGTAGCTCTTCGTATGCTATTGAATCCGGGTCAATATGTCATAACCGAAGAGTATAGCTTTAGTGCTGCCGTGGAAAGCGTACGTGCTCTTGGTGGTAAATTAGCTTCGGTTCCGCTTGATTCAGATGGAATGATACCGGAAGCTCTCGACTCTATGCTTTCTGAATGGAATCCCGAGGTTAGAGGTGCATCAAAACCTTTTATATTGTATACCGTACCCACTGGACAAAATCCTACAGGAGCAACGATGCCTATAGAAAGGAGAAAGCAGATCTACGCTGTTGCGCAAAAGCACGACTTGTATATTCTGGAAGATGAACCTTATTATTACCTCCAAATGCCATCACATACAAATCCAGTAGCTCGTTCGACGAGTGATGAACCGTTTGACAGCAATGCATTTCTCAAATCCCTCGTCCCATCGCTCCTTAGTCTCGATACGGATGGTCGAGTAATGAGAATGGATTCGTTCTCAAAGGTCATTGCTCCAGGAACACGTGTCGGTTGGATTACTGCTTCTGCACAGATTGTTGATAGATATATCCGTCACTCAGATTTATCGACTCAGGGACCATCTGGTATATCACAACTTGTTTTATTCAAGCTTCTTGACGATCATTGGGGTCATCAAGGCTATCTTCAATGGCTAGCTCATCTTCGCAGTGGATATACTGAAAGAAGAAACGTCATGTTGGCTGCCTGCGAAACACATTTACCAAAAGAGATTATAAGTTGGAATATTACTCGTGCGGGAATGTTTCAGTGGTTAAAGGTCGATTGGAAAAAGCATCCCCATTATGTTGGTGGACAGAAAGGCCCGGGAGAGATTGAGGAGGAATTGTTTCAGACGAGTATAGCAAAAGGTGCATTGATATTGAAAGGAAGTTTGTTCCACGCTGATGAGGATGAAATACATCAAAATATGTTTTTTAGAGCTACTTTTGCCGCTGCACCATTTCACAAGATTGATGAAGCGATTAGAAGATTTGGTGAAGCTGTTGGAGAAGTATTTCAACTCGTATAACCAATATATAACTACAAAAAAGATGGTATCGTAGATTTTGGTCATGATAGATGCATTATAATTGTATTATGATTAGGCATAAGCTTTCTTTGATAGTCATTGGTAACATTTTTATAGATATACTATGATATGATATTCTTATAGATATGATATAACATGATATAATATGATGGTAAATTACTCTAATTGATGAAATTGACACAGAAAAAGTGCAATATCATACTACCAAGTATATAATCCGCAAATGCTCTATGATGAAATTAGTATAGGTATAATCGCCTCATTGGTTAAATAATAAATACCTTTCCGGACTAATACTACTAAATTCCACTCTATTCTCTGCCGCAGTCTGCATTCTTAAACTAGCAGTGAGTACGAATTGACCGACAGTAGCACCAAAGCCTGAAAGAAACGCATTGAATGGCTGTGTATTATATATATATATTAGTAACTTTCTATTCAATACCTCCAATGTACTAAGAAATGAAATGTATAAGAGTATCATTTATCATCATTCATCCAACTCTCTTTCCACTGACATTTACATCTCTTTCCCTTTCTCTTTCTCTACAAACAATTCTATGTCCGCCATAGTATGCCCGTATATCTTGTACCATCTCATAAATCCCAGACTTTTGCATCATAGAGCTAGCACGTTTCTCCCTCTTTTATAACCCTTTCTTTACACGAGACGAAATACAAGAGGAATAGAAAAGATACTGAGCCAACTCACATAATTCCCGACCAAGACGCAATACAAAAACTGCACTCCACCGACCAAGACCAAAAACGCCATAAAGACATCCACCAATTTCGTACGTTGCGGCGTATCCTTCTCGTAGCGGTGCCATAAAGCTTGTAAGATATCAGAAGCGTCGTGTGCGGTTTTTATAGTGTTACTGTTGGAACCGCCAGGACTGCTGACGTCTTTACTCGTAGGGCTGGTTGCTGATGAAGGAATGTGTTTCGCAGAAGCGGCCTGGGGGGGTATGATGGTGGAGACATGGCTGTGGGGTGTGGAAGAGGAGGAGACGTGGCGTTTGGTAGTGGGCATGATGAGATCCGGAACAATTGAGACGGGGTGCGGAAAGTAGTTGAACAGAGCTAAAGAGAGATGGGGAAAGGTTGTTGCATTGGGTGAGGTGGAGGTTTGGAATTTTGCGGGGAAAGTTATAGTGTTGTAGCTACTACATCATCTACTATCGACATCGACATTATCAACGACGTAATCAAGCGGTGATAATAACAATACGTATATTAGATTATATTACAGATTGATCAAACAATATGGTAAGTATATACGTCTTCTTATTGACCTAGAGTGAAATGTTGACATAACATTTTCTGTAGTCTTTAGAGTCAGTAGCTTTCTCACCCTTTCCTTTTGTGTCGTCTCGTTATCTATTCCGTATGATTCTATTTTATCCTACTATGCCAATGCCTCTTCTTCGACCATCATCCAATCTACTCATTTTCATAAATATTTCCTTTTCCTCTGTCTCACCTCTACATCCCCTTCCTACCACCTCTCCAAACCTTCCTCTAGAACTTCAACACGAGACCTCTTAGCATATTCCTTCCCCTCCCTCATCTTTCCTCTATCATACCCCTTCTCTGACCTCTTTCGCTTTTCATATAATCATCCATTATTCTGATCTTATATGATGAATAGTTCCATCTCCTTCCTCCTCGCTGCACTCGTCTCCGGCGGTGGTATCACAGGCTACATCCGCACGTCTTCCGTCCCCTCTATCGTAGCGGGGTGTAGCGTCGGCGCACTCTACGCCCTGGGCGGATATCGTATAAATACTCGCCAGACATACGGTGTGGAATTGAGTCTTTTGGCGAGTCTCGTGCTCGCGGGAAGTAGTGTTCCCCGAGCGGCCAGGAGTCGGAAAATGTTGCCCGTCGGGTTGAGTGTTTTGGCACTGTTTGGGCTTTGGAGATTCGGTGGGGCGTATTTGAGAAAGGAAGGGGTGAAGACGAAGATTTGATTTTAATACTGCAAGTGTTATGGTATGGGCAGTACTGAATAGTGGTAACGAGTGTCTACGTGTGGAGTTCAAGTATAGTCAGATAGGTATGGTTCAAATGAAAAGATATGAGGAGATATGTAGTTAGGAATAATGAATGTATATGATTTTCTACATTTAATCTACGTCTATATTGCAAGTCAAGTCAAGGATACTGACAGTCACGCATAAGCATATCATCAAATAGATGTGATAAGCTTTGAAAGTGAAAGTCCAAGTATTTTTAGATGGATGTGGTTCAAATGAATGAAAAGGTTCAAAAACCATGTAATTAGGAGTAATGAATGTAAATGATTTTCTACATTTCATCTATATTTTCGAGGGATACTGTAAGTCAACTCAAGGGAAACTGAAAGCCAAGCAGTGTCATCAAACACAGTTGACAAGCATTGGAAGTGAAGGTTCAAGTATTATTAGATAGATATGATTTACAAAATAAAAAGGTATGATGAAGGAGTAATCAAGAATAACGGCCGTATATTGTAATCTATAATTCATTTCTATATCATGCAAATCATGTCAAAAGGTCCTATAAATCAAAGGTGACGAGCATGAAAAAGTCAAGACTTCATGTATTGTCGGTTAGGTACAATCTAGATCAATAAAAAAAGGTATAATAAAATTAAAATAAGTAATTAGGAAGAATAAAGGCAGTAAAATCCACAATCTCCAATTCGCTATGCTTGACCAAAACATCATAATCTCATAACTTAATTAATCACAATGCAATCAAATCTACACTAGCAAAGTCAGGCGGACTTCTTCTAAAAATAACACGATTTTTAGCATCCAATGCTGTACCAGAATTACTCATCCATATAAAAGTCTTTGATTTATCATCTCCTTTCTTTTCACCTTCAGAATCCTCAACCTCGACCGTACTCATAAATTTCGATCTAGCAATTTCATCGTCACTGACACCGAGTGGATCTCTCGGTATCCAAACGACAGGACGACGAGCACGAAGAGCAGCATGTTGAAATGCATATCTGACAAGAGTATCTCTTTCTTCAACAGTCAAATCTTCAAGTTCATCGTTATAACCAGAAAATAATACATCTCCAGCAAGTTTTTGTGATTCAAAATCTTTTTCAGTCTTTTGTTGTTCTACCTCTTTCATCTCAAATCCATTTTTATCAACATTCGAAGCGTCTGGACGAGAAGGATCTTCATTCAGGGCCCGATGTTTGCTTGATTTGATCAAACGTTTCAAAGTGACAGCGGGCAAAGTTACCACACCTTGAACTGTACCCGAAGCATGGTTCTTCCATGATCCTCGTACAATTGGTTTGGTGTCCATTAGTCTGTTACTATCGTTCTGAGGTCTCGATCGACTATGACTTAAACTACGACTACTTTGACGACGTTTACGGATATCATCCCTTTCTGCTATTTCCGCCTCACGATCTGCCTGTCTCTCTTCCTGTTCACGTTTCTCGAGCACGTCTTCTATGTCAAAACTCGATCTAGATTCAGATTCAGGTTGTGTTAGACTTTGCCATTTTGCAGCTTGAGCCTTTGCAAACTGTTCGTCTCTGATAACAGCTTCATCCTCGAGCGTGATAGGTAAATAACGTAACAACGGTCGGAATGAAGCGTTGAGCAGAACCTGAAAGATAATTGTGGCGATAAATGCAATAGCCATGATTATCGCTTGAGGATATGCAGCCACGTCACCCTGTGCGTTTCTGGCGAGCAGAAAAAGACCAAATAGACATAACTCCATGACATAGATGCCTACAAATAATTGATTGACAGCTTGAGGAAATAAAAGCCCTCCTGTATCTGATTGAAAGATATAGACATAGATGACATTATATCTCTGCACCCACCAATATACAACAAAAGCAATTACATTAAATACTAGTATCAACGGAGCTATTATGGAGAATATAATTCCAATCACAGCAAAGTTTGTAAACGATGGAAAATAAGAACCCCAAGTGACATTCTGTAACGTGACTTGACGAGACCATTTCTGTCTAGCGGTTTTATCGACCAATGGAGCCCACAGAAACCAAAAAGCCAAAGTAAGGCCTTGAAGTATCGTACCAGCACTGTTCGACAAAGCCTGAATGACGAGATAACTAAAATAGTATGTGGAAGCAAATGGTAATGTCCGCGCAAGCTTCGTTGCCAGACTGACGGGGTTGTTTATGAAGGCTTGAAGCAGTGCTATGGCACTACTACTGACAGAAACAACCAGAAAGACTTGGAAAAAGAGAAAGACAAAGTAATACTGTTGTACACCTAATTCTAGCTCATTTCTTGTCGAGACACCTTGAAGATGAACCAACAGCCGGAATAGCAATGGTGCCACTGCCAAAAGAATTGACAGTAACAATGGCGGTAGAGCACCTTGAATGATTGATATGGCCCATCCAGGAAAAACTCTGAGCCATCCAAGCCATGAATATTTAGCAGAAGCACTTTTGATTTGAGACAGAGCACCAGTAAAGGCGACAGGGACAGCCCACAATATAAGGATAGCAACACAAGCTACCAACACTAATGCTACTCGGACATATCTTTCCCACCATTTGATAGACATGTTTCCCCAAAGTACATCCGATGGTGCAATTTCGACATATCTCGGCGCCATATTGTGCGGGACATGATGACTAAGGGACTGACATGCCATGTGAGCAGCTATTTGGTGATTAAATTGAATAAATGCAGAGTTCATGAGTGGATACTTGTCAGATTCACTCTGATCAATTTCAATCTCAGCATTCAATCTAGCGAGCTCGCGACGTAGATGATAAATCCGATCTACCTTTTGACCAATAAGTGGCAAACTAAACATCCAAGCTGTTATTGGTAGCCGCGTTGTCTCACGATCCGCGACTGTGATGTATTTCTTCCACACTGCGTCACCATCTTGATCCTCGGAATATTCTTGATGAAAAGCCTGTGGATATTCATGCTCATGATCCTCGTTATCTTTTTTCTTCCAGAAATGTGTCTTATGCCAGGCTTCGGCCCATTTGCTCTTGGCTAGTCTGGAATTAGGATCGCTTCCATTCAACGGGAATTCGTCCCCTTCTACTTTTGCTGGTTGTGGACTTGGAAACGGAATCGGAGACTTATCTCCATGTACATGTAACCTGTTAGATGCACGGGCGAAAATGCCACTCTTGAGGGCGTCATTATGCTGAGAAGATTCTGTTGACGAGCCGGCGCCATCGAGTGTCGAATGCGGCTTCGAAAAATGTTCATCATCGTTTATGGCGAATTCATTCTGAACGGCTGTTGCATTCTGGTGACTTTTCGGCATAGTTTGGGGCATTGCGGTAGGAAACATATTATCACCAAACTCATCTTCTTCTCCTTCTCGAGCTAATCCATATGCAGCATTGTCGGCCACAAACCCACCACCAGAATTCACAACATCTATCTTTTTATTGACTTTATGCACGCCTTGATCAAGATCAACAACAAGATTACCAGCAACCTTCTTTCCTGATCGTCCGGCAGCATTAATTCCTTGTCCAACCATACCAATAGCTTGACCATTTATCTTCACAAGGTTTTTTAGCCGCTTGTTCCTTTGGCCGTTGTCATTTATTGCAGGCTGATCGTGACTTGTTTCTGTATATTCTTCTTCGTCCGTCATTTGTTCCTGATTCCCAAAGCTTACGCCATGTCCCTGAGCCAATACCGCGGCCTTTTGGTCGTCTCGGGCTTGTTGCGCCTTTTTCTCTTTCCGGCTCAACTTCCGGCCTGCTTTTTTTGCGACTTTCATCTCTTGCTCATTGTGCTTCTTCATACATTTCTTGATCAAATTTGTTTCCGCATCTTCTAATTGGTGCGCAATATCATCGCGTTTGTCTACTTTTGCGAGCAACTCGTCATAGTCTCTATTGATCCAGATATTACGTATACCTCCGGGGAATACATCATACAGACCACTAAGTGCTTCCAAGGTCAACCATTTTCGAGGAATCCCACTAACGAGAACCGTTGTTGCAGAGGCTCTTATCCGATGCTGTGGAGATGACAGATATGCCTGTCGAATTCGTATGAATCCTCGCAGTTCTTTATACATGACATAACCGATCCATATTATGACCAGTATAGCCAATACAAGATGTGCCCAGAGTCTTTTAGTATGATATAACGAGATGTTTGAATATGATAACCTATTGACACCACTTATTTTCCCGTCATTCAAACCACTAGTTGCATTTATAGGGAGTAGAATAGGCATGATGACAACGGCCATAGGAACAAAGATCTTGACCAGCATCCGTAGGTATCGAAGGAAAAAGTATGCATCCAGGCCACATTTGTGGATGATTGTGGAACTGGGCATTGAAAATACAGGTATAAGCCATTGCCAAATTCCTTTTGGAGGCAGCGGAACTCGTTGTCTTTCAGCTACAAGATATGTTCTTGGACGATAAATACGTGTTAGTCGAAATCTGAGAAGTACAAAGCCCAGAAACTGGATAGCAAATAGTACAAGTGATGTTACGATGGCCGCGAGTACTGTTCCCAGACTTTGATTAGGATCCTGTTGAGTGGTTCCCCCATCTCCGGTTATTATCCCAACGAAGCCAGAATTACTGGAACTAGAAGATTGCGGTGATGCTACCATGGTGATTCCAGTAACTACTTCATATCAAGAAGGATTACTCTGTCTGACTTCTTCCATATATGCACTCGATTCGATTTCCAGAACTGATGATATCACGTAAGAATAATAAAAGGACGAATCATGTGAACGCACGTTGATCGCTGGTTGATGTGCACAAAAAAACAGGAGTACCTGGGCTGATCGGTGATTCGTTGGAGACGTCCCTGCCAGTTGTCGATATTAGGTACACGTTTCAACTTTTACGGTAGCACAGAAATGTCGAAAAATATGATAAAATAAAAACGGAAATTCAAAACAAGGGGATGTTTTGTCACATGCCAAAACTCATCGAGATGAAGTTGGACTTGTTTCGAAACCAACCAAACATAATAACTCATATACTATACAATACAGGGTATCTATTACATGCGCATAACATAAAAAACATATATACTATCTTCATCTCATCATTGAATGCTACCGTCGTCCAGATTTATTTGCAAAGAGAGAAGAACCTTCCTCACCATAACTCCGCAGCGGAGGTGTTACAGGTCTTTGTGGCAATTGATCATCGTCATCGATGTTCAAAACATCTCCTAGATCGGAACTATCGTAAAGTATCTTCTCTGCCTTTACTCTATCAATGCCCATATCTTCCATAATGAGATTTAATGCAAATTCTGGCACTACAACGGCCTGAACGTAACCAGCTATGCCTCCCGAGACACCACCTTTCGCGATCAACTTGTTCTGTATTGCCGCTAATTGAAGTTCTTTTTGAAAAGTTTGAAAAGCGAATTCGGATCTATACATCTATCAGCAATGCCAATTCATTCTTCTCGAGATAATAGCCCAACATTATTCTTGAACCTTTACTGCCGTAATATCCTGACCATGTCTTGCTTACTAGATCTGATTGCCAAACTTTCTGTATCGTGCGAGATTCAGTAGTCCTCACAAGTTCCTCCCATGCATCTTGAAATGTGCTGCGATGGTTTCCTCTTAGCACTTCCGCCACCGATGCACGATATCTTCTCAGTCGATCTGGAAGTGCAGTCCAATTGACGGTAGGATATCTCCTTTCCGCCCATGCTTCTTTGGCTTTGGCCCTTGTGTGAGTCTGACAGAAAAGCTCCTGTTTTTTCAAAGTCATGCGTCCTCCTTGACAATTTTCGTCTTCCCATGCAATTCGGAATGCTCTTGAAACTTGACTGCCGCATATTGTACAAAATTCGTGGTCGGGGAAATCCTTGCCCTCGAGTAAGTTTTCCTCAACAGTTGAAGACGGTGGGGATGAGAGTAGAGGTTCGGGTGACGATAGTGGTGAAGTATGAGATGGCAAGTCATCCGCCTCAAATACTTCAGTATTCAAATGACTTTCATTGTTGATAGTGGGACGAACAAAGACAATCTCTGACGCTTCAGAATTTGACCGAGACGAGGCTACATTTATTGAGCTGTTGGGCCTCTTGAACAAGATAGCGGGCTTGATCTCAACCAATGCCGGCTTTTCAGTATATGCTGGCAATTTGAGTTTTGCTTTCTGTGAAGTCGTCGTATACACTATCGATGGTTTTTTCCTTCTCTTCTTGTTAGGAGATGCCACCATCCACGGCGGTATTTTGGCAGGCGGGCTCCTCTTTGGACTACCATACTCTTGCTTTTTTGACTTTTCGTCATCAACGATTCGCGATACATTCGTCACCGCATCAGCCTTTGATCGAGAATCTCCTACTACAGCAGCTTTCGACACAATTCTTGGTGGGCGTATCGAGGGTCCTGGAGGAGGAACATAAGCTGGAGAATTCAATTCGTCGGCGCTGCTTTCAGGACTATCATATATGCCGGTCTTATCTTCTCCTTGGCGAGGGGCAAAATCGTCGGCCTTGTTTCTTTTGGGAAGCTTCCCATTCGTGATGACCGATGGCTTCGAGAATTTTGGACTTCTTGTTGTAATTTCGTGATCTTCTTCCGTAGCATGTGGCTTACCACGTACTATATTAAGTAATGGCCGAGCGGCTCGCGTCAGAGGGGGCATCGTCAACTCATGAATGAAAGAATGACGAAATGATGAATTGTGGGGCAACAGATAAAGTGAAAAAGTCGCGTCGTTTCGCGCCTCAGTATTCGTCAATAGGTCAAATCAGCGATTTATTCAACTTTGTTCAAATATATACAATGAATGATACAAAACATTAATCATTGACAGTGATTAGGCGATCTTCCTGCCTACATTTCCAACGCCTTTCCCAACAATGCTCACAATGATCTCGTCGGCACGATCAGTTTCTCGAAAACCCCAAGAACTCATACCAAAAGCCTGAAGATCTCTAGCGAGTTGCACTACCTCTTCAGTGGCTAATACATCGCGTGAAACGACTAACCTGCCGACATCTTCACTGCCCATAGACATTAAAATCAGCATTGAAGGCATTGACAATTGTGAACAACATCCTCCCTGGTCAATAGCTTCGAGTAATTGGTATGCGCAAAACCGACCGATATCTTCGGGAGTTTCACCACCTGATGGAGGACTAGCCAAGTCCGCAGAATATACAACTCCACTTGAGCTTTCGGCAACTAAAGTCAAACCGAAACCGAGCCCGATCTTCTCTACAGCTGCGGCATTCTGCTTATTTGGGGCAGGGATCCGTGGCGCCGATGACACGTCCGAAAATATATATGTATCTGGTACAAAAGGGTTCAGGACACCTCTAGCAGACTCAATCATACGTGCATTGTTAGTCCCCGAGACTCCGGTGGAATATGCAACCCCTCTGACCTGTTTTATCCGACCGGAACCTAGTAGATGTATTGTCTTTGGCAGTCTAATCTGATGTCCGAAAATGAGCTGCACTTCACCACCTCCTCCTGTTCCTGTCGGTCCAGAATTCGACCTTCGCAATAATCGTAGTTCAATATTGTTTTCCATGCCAAACACTTTGTAAAGTGGTAATATGGCAGTTCTGACTGTATCAACGCTGACGTCCCCATTCTGGGTGGAACTAGTGATGACTCCTGGTCCGTGGAATATTATATTTACCGGAGCTTTTGCAAATCCCGCCAGCATACACAGTGGTATCAAATACCAACTTAACCCTCTATCATTGTCTCTCGGTATCTCATGCTTTAATACTCCTCCACTTGCGCCATATCCAGCCACACTTCCAACAATAAGACCAGGTTTGTACACTATCGTAGTTCCAGTGATGGAAAATTCTATGTGCGATCCATTTGTGATGCTGTCAAGTAGTCGTATGAAAGATATCTCGTGAGGTGCGAGACCTGGGTTGGAATAGGAAGATTCTCTTATGCCTGAGATTTTGATTGGCCGTCCAGTAAGTGTTGATAAAACTAAACGATGGTGTAGATGTTCCGATCCTTGGAACTTTAACGGCTGTGGAGTGTTGGAGATGGCCATGGTTTACTGTATTATATGAGCTGGTTATACTAGCGCATGAATCTGTACATTGTCATCTATGTGATTGGTAAAGGGTCTGATGCGTAGTCTTCAAGAAATTCTTTGACTCCAGAAAAATTTCCCCGCTTTTTATAGATGTCAGAAATCCGACGTCATTTGCTGATTGCTAATAAAGATTAGATGTAACCATGATGATGACTAGCGTATTGAGTCTTTGAGCATTTCGGTAACATATTGTCATGTGGCGCTAGTCGCCCAGAACATATATGAAACCTGAAAGATGTTCTGCCAGAAATGTCGAACGCCGCTTAGGTTTGACCAATCATTAGAGAACCTAAATCCGACTTCGTTCAAGATTCTGACTGGTGAGAGTTTCGCCTATTTGTCACTCATCATGCTTCTGTTGACTTGCCACAGAATCCGCGCCAATATCTGCTCCTGATCGTTCCAGTCTGACTAACAATCGTGAGTATGGGCAGCGTAAAAAGAAATATGACGAGGCGGTTCGAGATGGTTCGGGATTTGGACAAAAGGGATTGTCAACCATCAATGACAAAGATGACAGCTCTAATCAATCCGATCAAACTATGAATCCTGCCATGTCTTTTATCATGCTCAGTGAATCCCAAATCGACACGACAGAAACTGGCGCAACAATTTCTGTTGGAGAATCACAATCTGGCAAGTCAAAAGGGGGCCAAGTACCAACAAAAGAGACATTGGCTTTATCAAGTCAATTAGAGCTAGGCAATCGATTATTTGAGATATTGTCCTCTCGGTCTGACATTGATCATCCCGTATGTTCGGAATGTACAGACCTTCTTCTTCAGAAATTACAACAACGACAAACGAGTATTGATCGCGAATGTGAAGTTTACTCGGAGTATCTGAAGAACGCGCAACACTCTATACCCACTGCTGAAGAGCAGCAGAAGACGATACGGTCGTTACAAGCGTCACAAGAAGCTGAAGAGTTGGCCTTGAAAGAGTTGGAAGAATTAGAGGCTGAAAAGGCAAAAGTTGAAGAAGAAATGCTTGCGTTGGATAGGGAATCTACAAGACTTGAAAAGGAAGAAGAAGCATTCTGGCGAGAACGAAACGCGCATGATCTGGCGTTATCAAAGTATATCGATCAAAGGACAAGCTTACAAAATCGGTTGGCAAACGATACTAAAATACTGGAATCGTTACAAAAGACTAATGTGTATAATGATACTTTCTGTATTAGCTATGATGGACATTTTGGAACAATTAATGGAATGCGGTTGGGGAGACTTGCAAACCATCCAGTCGAGTGGGCAGAAATTAATGCTGCATGGGGTGAAACTCTTTTAACGCTAGTAGTATGCGCCGAAAAATTGGGTCACGCCTTCAAGGGTTACAGACTAGTACCTCTAGGATCTACTAGTAGAATTGAACGGTTAGAATACCCTCAGAACGCCTCACAGTCATCACAAGCCCAAAATGCAAAGCCAAAAGTCACTGTCTTTGAATTATTTTCTACAGGCGATTTACCACTCGGATTGGGATTTCTGAATCGAGGATTTGATAATGCTATGGTATGTTTTCTAGATTGTTTGAAACAATTGGGAGAGTATGTACAAAGAGGTCAGATCGCACTTCGTCCAGAAGAACCATTAGCAGCACTTACTCCGCCACACGTTATTGAGAAAGATAAGATTGGGGGTATTTCTATCAAGTTGGGAGCTTTTGGACAAGAAGAGCAATGGACCAAAGCATGTAAATTTACTTTGACATGTTGCAAACATTTGTTAGCACGTGCGAGTTTTGTTGATGACATTCATTGAGGTGGAAATTCAGGATAGAGTTATCACTCAAGTTGTGACTAAAGCATATTTCGTCGCCATTGCTTTGTTGCAAGGCCTTCTATTTCTGAAATCTCGATTGGTCCTCGAATGTCATCATCTGCGAGTGCTTCGATCACAGCTTCTGCAACGAGATCTGCTTTGAGAGGTTTAGCAACAGCTGCTCCTAAAGGTCCAGAAAGAATTCCACCGACTAAAGAATTTGCCATTGAGGATATGAGAGATAACCCAGCCATTGGCATTGTAAACGTGCGTGAACTATCATATAAAAAGCCAGGTCGAACAAAGAATGATCGCAGGGATGGAAATGTTTTGGTGATGATGTCTTCTGCTTCGCGCTTTGTGGTAATATAACGACTTGGCAATATCGGAGCACCTGCTGCAGCAGAAATATAACCAAAGTTTCTTACTTTTGCCTGAGATGCTTCTTGCGCCAATAAAACGGCTGTTTATGATTATTAGAGTGTTCACTAATGTCGTCATGTAAATATATAATGAAAAGACCTACCAGAATCGCGATTCATGACCTCATAGGTAATCTGCCCACCACTTTCCAATGGTCTTAGATCTTCCCCTTCTTTTCTCTCCAGTGGGTTTGCTGTTCCTTTCTTCGTGCTACTGAATGCTCTTTGTAATCCATTCCAAATGGGTTCTTTACCGGTTAACACTCCCTTGTAATCCGCTTCGAGTAAAATACCCATACTATGAACAACAGCGTCTGCATCTTTGAGTTGATCTCTGTATTGAGAAGGCTGTAGAATATCTGCAGAATGCCATGTGACGTCTTTTGACCAAGGAGGTGGAACAGAAGATGATGTGACTGTTGACCAATTTGGTTCACCTGATCGACTATGATAATCATGACGATTAATAAGATACAACGAGAGAGAGAAACGGAAATAATTCGTTATCAATATAGGAAATTACGTTGACAGAAGAAAAAGTGGTATGCATACCTTATTGATATGACTGACCAACCTCTTGATATGGCCGCTTTACATATTCGACTACCTATGATATTTTATAAATTATTGCTCCACGAAAATTTGACATGGTGGCATACCTAGAAATCCATTTCCACCGCATACTACAATCTTTTTTACACTAGCCATATCTATTATTTGTCTAATTTTTAGGAGTATTTGCTCATCTATAATGCAAATCGTGTTGTTAGTTGTCAAGTTACTGCAGTTCGTACGGGCGATTGAAGTGAATGTATAATTAATGACGTCTATTAGTCGGTAAGTCGGACCGTCGCACCGACTTTACAATCTTCACCTAACTAATCTATCATTTCTTCTTCTTACTCACATCTATACCCATCTGTCCAATCTCCTGTCTACCCTTCTCTCTCTCTTCACAGATATACGCTTTAGACACCAAGATTATGTATCAGTATTAGAATATCCAAAATGCCAGCACCTAGTACATCCAAACGTCTCCGCAACACCCGCATATCCCGCTTCTTCCTAATCGGCACACAATCCTGGACACTCAGCCCTACCTCCCCTCCTCCACCATCCGTCGCCCTTCCCATTCCAGCCGACCACACCAAAGCATGGCGGGTATACATCCGACCTCTGCACAACCACGGTCCCGACATCAACACGTGGTTGAAAAAAGTGCAATTCAAGCTGCACCACACATACACGGACTCTACACGAACGGTCGAGAGCGCGCCGTACGAGACTGCCGAGACGGGCTACGGCGAGTTCGACATCGAGATACGCCTCTACTTCGACGCGACGAGCGGTGAAAAGGCACAGTATCGCGTGCATCGACTGCGTTTGGAGCCGTTTGGGTCCGAAGCACAGATGGCGGCGCAGCGGGAGCGCAACGAAGTCGTGGCTGAAACGTGCGAGGTCGTCGAGTTCAACGAGCCAGTGGTGGAGTTTTATGAAAAGATGGTCGGCATCGATCAGTTTTCTTGGCTACCAGGCTCGATGGAACCGGGGAGGAAAAAGGGAAGTGTGGATGGACGGGGAAAGGGAAAGGGTGGAAGAGGAGGTGCGAAAAGTGTGAGAGGGACGATCATGTCGGGGAGTGATGGGACGAAAGACGCGACGGCGGAATTGCCAGCTAAAAGTACCCAGGATTGTCCTTGGTCTCAGGAGATGGAAAATCAAATCATGGACATGTTGTTGAGTGCTCAGATGCAGTTGGATATAGAAATACAGAAAGAGAGTTTGAAATCAAAGGATAGACAAAAGAGATTACAAGATATATCTATATGAAAAACTTTTAAAAGAGTAACCTAAACAAGTTTTGAAATGCACAGGTATGGTCAAAGTAATCACTTTTCTTGTACATACTTTATAAATTATACTAATGATTATAACGTAATTCATGAAATGAAAAGTAAATAAATACAATGATTACCAGCAAGAAATAAAGAGAAAATAATGGACTACTATTGCTGACCTGTACCTATTTGACCTTCGACAAACTTTAATGCATCTTCTCGACTAACCACACCAATATTACTTGCTTTTTTCTCATAACCAACACCATAACATTTATCAGCCACGTGGATCATCTCAGGTCTAAAAGTCGTACAGATAAATTGACCCGTGTCTGCCGATTCTTGTAACATTTGAGCCACTGCGGTACGATATTGAGCATCGAGATTTGCATCTATTTCATCAAAAAGATAAAACGGAGCTGGATCAGATGCTTGAATTGCAAACATGAGAGCTAATGCACAAAGACCTATTTCACTCAAGTCAGTCACAAGCTGTCATGTGTTGTTATGTGAAGAAAGGTACTCACTCTTTTGTCCTCCACTCAATTGTTGAATCTTTTGCTGTTCATCATGTTTACTATTAAAACTAACTTGAATCGACACTCCAATGTAATTCTCGACGCTGTTTCGTGCTGCTTCATCTTCACTATTGTCCTCATTCTCCCGTCGATCTGTACGTCTTTGAATTTTCAAACTACCCTTTCCATTCGGTACGAGTCTTTCGAATATTCTCGAAAATTCCCGACTGACCTGTTTAAAAGTTCTTTCTATAGCTTCATCTTTTCTCAAATCAAGCGTTTCTATTAGATCAGTAATAGATGTCAAACTAGTCTCTAATTCTTGTCGTCGGTTTCTAAGACCTTCTTGTTGTCTTGTGAAATTATTATACTGCTCAAATGCCTTTTTATTGACATGGCCAAACTTTTTCAATTCTTCCTGTACTTTGTGGAATTTCTTCAAGGCAGTACTGTTATCCATGTCCTTGTAAGGGGCTACAAAGGCTGCTTCTGGAACCATACCAAGATCTCGTAATCTTTTCGTCACTTCCGCAGCTTGAGTTTGATACATTGCTTTTCTCGACGCAGACTTTTCTATCTGACGAAGGCCTTTATTCATCTTTACTGCAAGTTCTTCTGCTTGACGTTTAGCATCATTTCTATCGTGCTCTCGTTGTGTTAGGTCCTTTACTGATTGTTGAACCTTCTGATCCAATGACTCTGCCTCATTATTTTTGTCATCAATAGACTTGTCAATCTTCTGGAGTTGAATCTCTACCTGTTCGTAATCAGATCTATCAGTCACTTCGGATCCTAATTGAGCATCAGCAGTCCTAATCTGGTCTAATCTAGGTCTTAGATCTTCCCGTAGTTCAACTTCCAACTGTGTTTTACGTATTTCTAACTCTGATCTCTGAGCACTGATTGCAGTGAGATCTTTTCTTAAGCTCTGTGACGATCTTGTCAAGCTGATTAATTCTTGATCTTCTGCATCTGTCAAGGCCTTTTTAAAGTCTGCCGTGAGTTCATGTTCAAAGTCTTGGCTTGTACTGTTTTCTCGTTGCAACTCCGCTTCAATGTTAGTCTTTCTCTGCTTCAGACTTTCTAATTCTTCACGTCTTGCTTGAATGTCATTCGTCTTTGATCTTAATTCAGTTGCAAGTGATCCATATCCATCATCAGCCTGCTGTCGACGAGATTCTGCCCTTTGTGTGTCACTGACGGCTTTTGTGACCTTTTGATCTAGTGTGATAATCTCTTGCTTTATTGTATCAAGGCGTGAACGTAACTCTTCGGCTGCCTTTCGACTTTCTGACTCACGATTTAGCGCTTCAAGTCTAGATCGATTAAGATCAATATGTCCTCCGGTGAGAGAACCCTTTTTCTCTGCACGATCTCCGCCTGGTGTTATTGCTGTCAATCCCTGACTACGAGCATATGATGTTGCAATGGTCATATCTGGGCATACGATAGTCTTACCAAAGACCTGTTGCATCGCAGGATCCAATACAGGGTCATATTGTAGACGCTTAATCAGCGGAATAGCTTCGGCAGCTTGTGGAAAATTTACAGTCTGGGTACGTATACGGTTAAGAGGCACAAAGGTTACTCGTCCAGACTTTTCCTTTTGTAGAAGTTCGAGTAGTGTGGATGCTGTCGAATCGGTGTCAACGATACAATGGAAAAGACTGTTACCAGCAGTAATCTCTGCCGGCCATCTGAAGCCCTCCTGTGCCGTGAATAACTCTGCAAAAGTTCCATAATATCCTTCAAGCTTATGTTGTTTTACTAACCGACGGACTGCTTGTAAGCCACGACTCGTATTCCTGTCCATCATGTGTCCTATGATTTGCTCGTTCTTCTGCTGTTCAGTCTGAGCATGAGCTAATTCGGAATTCAATCGTGCATCCTCCCTTCGAAGATCTTTTCTAAGATCCATCAATCGATCTCGTTCTGCCGTCGCTTGCTTTATATCATTTGCCAAAGTTTGTGCATCGCTGCCACGAGTATCGATTCGATTGCGCAACGCTTGTTCGTCATTCTCCAGTGAAGAAATTGCGTTAATCTTCTCTTGCAAGCCTTCGTTGGCGTCTAGAAGGACTGCTTTACGCCTAGCTGTAGACTCCCGAACTGATTGTATTTGACCCCGTAACCATTCATCCCTTTCACGCTTGTTTCGGAACTGCATCTGTCGGTTTTGTTTTACGTTAAGTCTCTGTCTTCGACCATCAGCATCTTGGAATTCACGCTCAAGTCTTTCTTCTTCAGCCTTTTGTAATTCATATTCTGGTAATATTTGTGCAAGTTCAGCATCGCGGGTCTGTATCTGTTGTTGTATCTCTTGCACTTCAACATCTTGCCGACCCTTATTCTCCTGAGCATTTGACACGCTATCTTTCAGAGACTTCATGTGAACTTCCATCCTCGCCTTATCTTTTGCAAGTGTTTTCTTATCTTCATTCACTTGCTTTTTTTCAGTCTCATAGTATTTCATCTGCTGCTTTAATTGATCAATTCCGCTCTCGATACTTTGCAATCTCTCCTCCTGCTTTGAGAACTCATTTTCTTGATCTTTCAAAGCCTCGTTATTCATGCCGCCCGAGGTAAGTGCTTCAAGTTCAAGTAATTTCTTTGCAACTTCGTCTCTGTCGCGGGAGTAGATCGTATGTTCCAAACATCTTCTTTCTCGATCTTTCTCTTGGAATCCCTTCAACTCCTCCTTCTCTTCTTCAAGTTCTGCCAATCGTTCACCAATAAACTTTAAATAGTCGTCAATCTTTTCACGCTTACTATCTGTCTCTTGCATGATCTTTTTCGATTCCTGACGACGAGATTCGTAAACTTGTGTACCAGCGACTTCTTTCAGCAAAGCTAAGCGTTCTACTTCTCTCATACCTGTTAGAGCAGTAATTCTACCCTGTGGCACAATATAGTAAGGATTCGATCGTGAAAATCCAGCCGACTCCAGCATATTTGCAACTTCCTTTTTTGTTGCTGTTTTGCGATCTATAGTATATTCATCTTTCTTCACACCGATAGTTCTTCGTAGCACTAATTCATCGGCTCCATTCGGAAATCGTCCATCTGAATTGTCGAATACAATCTCAACAAATGCTGTCAACGTCGTTGCTTCAACTCCGTCCTTTGTATCTAGTCAATAATTGGATCGAAATGTATATATATTTAACATCATCTTACATGTAATAACGATTGTCTCTGTTCAACGCCCATTTGATTAAATGCATCTCCCAATACGAATTGGACTGCAGCGAAAAAGTTACTTTTCCCAGCTCCATTTCGCCCGACGACGACATTATGGCGTGGTGAAAAGGGCTCGACGTTCAATTGTTGCTTGTAGCTGAACACAATAGATTAGTCTCGTTTATTGTATGACTTTATGCGCCATCGATTACCTTTTGAAGCCTTGAATACTTAATTGCTTGATATACATGTTGTGTCAAGCAGCTAGAACGACCACATCAGCGTTACTCGCGATATTATGGTACACTTTTCAGAGAAAGAAAATATTAGATGAAATGTGAAGATGAAGTGGTTTATTTGGAGGACGCGTTCGCTAATTGAAAACGCGTCAGGATAAATTAACGTCATCAGAGGGGTTTGGACAACCGTAAAATTTATATGATATCGAACATCGGCTCCTAATAAATGGATTTTATATTACATGATTGATCTTTGAAAACTTATAATGGAAGAGTCGATTGTTAAAGTGTCGGACGATACGAGGCACTCAGAAGAGAAGGATGTTCTCAAAGTGCAAGAACCAGATGTAACACAACTTGCCCATACATCTGAAAAGGAGGATGCGAAAGTTGAGGACAAGGCAGAAAGTAGCGCGGCACAAACCACACCACATCATACTACAGACGACCGAAAAGCCAAATTTGCAGCCCTTCGTGCGCGCAATACAGATTCTCGAAAAGCGAACTTGGCCGAAACAAAGTCTGAACAACAACGAACCACAACTGATACATCTGCCTTGACCGCATTGAACCGAAAACGTGACACTGCAGCCGCAAAATTACTCAAAGCTGATACGGAAGCTGCAGGAGAAGATTTTGAACGAAAAAGAGCATGGGACTGGACGATTGAAGAGAGTGAGAAATGGGACAAACGAGTTGAGAAAAGAGCGAAACATAAAGACTCATCAGCGTTTCAAGATTATAGTAAAGAGGCGAGTAAGCATTATAGACGACAAGTGAAGGAGATGCAGCCAGACACAAGTGCTTATGAGGAAGAAAAGGCAAATATGATTGAGAAAGCGGTACAAAATGGTGGTTTGGAAATAGTAGAAACATCTACAGGAGAATTGATTGCTGTGGATAGGAATGGAAAGTTTTATAGTACGGCTGATAGTACAGACTTTGTATCGAACAAGCCAAGTAAAGAGGCTGTCGATCGATTAGTTGATCAGATGAAAAAGGCCGACGAAGCAAGGGCCAAGAATCGTAGAAACCGAAAAGGTGAAGATGAAGCTGATGTGACTTATATCAATGATAAGAATAAGCAGTTCAACCAGAAATTGGCAAGGTTCTATAATAAATATACCTCAGACATTAGAGAAAGTTTTGAAAGAGGTACAGCAATGTGATGGAGATGCATTTAATTTCGTTACGACATTAAATCATAAATCTAATATACATACATGATAAACACGACAGATGTCAATGCTGGAAAAAGAAGAATCATAGATAACGTTTGGCCGCTTGAGCTACTCTTTGTCGGAATGTCGGACTCGAAACAGGTTGATTGAGTTTATAAAATGGGCTCATGATACATTTGAGCCAAGAGTCATAGACGTCCAACATGAACTGTCGAACAGCCTCTTCTGTTTGAGGTGAACTGGGGTTACTCGCTAACAATGTATTTTGTCGAGTAGCATTTGCACCAGTATTACTACCAGTCTGTAGTCGATTAGCAGGACCAGGGTAGGATCCGTATGTAGTTATATTAGGATCAGGACACATTAGTAGAAGGAATTTGACATGTCCGCCAGTTAGAAAGCAATGTATAAAATTGTTTTGAAAGCGATCAATATTTTTCAAATATCTTGTTATTATATAAACGTCAAAATTCCTTGTATTGTGAGACGGTAGGTGGATGATATCTACTCACAATGCATTATTACTCCATTGCAACTCTTCTACAATATCAATACTACTGTGAACTATAAATTGATTCATATGTCGTGCTTCTTCTCTAAATCTAGCCACTCCATCTCCGTTTGCTTTTGAAGTACCGAATTCATATTCAAACATAGGATTATCTTGAGTACCGACAATGGCAAAATAGTATGACATGATTGAAATATCAACATGCCACGATCACAATACATATATCATTATCAAACCCAACATAGTCAACAAAAGCAATCTCCATACAAATTCTATACACGTGACATCATTTTTCCACAATCTTCCCCAATCTAGTTATGAAGTAGTTTATTCACCTCATCATCCCTCTTTTCTCACATACCTACCATGTCTGGGCCCTTCCGACCGACCAATGCTTTATCCGTAGGTTTACTATGGAAATCTCCCTGGCGACTCTCAACCCCTCGCAAACTCCGGCAACGAAGACGGTTGCGAAAAGTCGACAACATCATTTCCGTCCTCGACACGGCCCTTCAACGCCTTCATCTCCGCCACGACCCGGCCTTTTCTCCCCGCGACTCCGTCCTCCCCAACATCCACACCACTAAAGAAGCACTCACGCTGCGCTCTCTCCGCGGTCCGAAAATGGGCGCGATCCTGCCGCCTTATCCGATCGGAACACACGTCGGTCTGCGCGGCGAGATCATAACGACCGGCCAAGCGGCGGAAAGTCTGGGCACGATCAAAAAACTCGAGAGGTGGAAGGCAGACATGCCCAAGGAGAACGAAATGGTGGCGAGGGATAAATATACAATGTTTGATCGAAAAGAGCGCGGTTATCGAAAGGGAATACACAAGAGTTTAAAGTGGACGAGGTGTAGTCAGAGAATAAACCCTCCTGGATTCTAATATTCTGATTAAGAAATTGGAACGGTTGCAAGATATGAAACGAGGCCAAGAAGAGAAGAAGAATGCACAATGTGATATTGCCTTTGAAAAGTCAAGGGGAAAAGAGACGTTCTATCAGTCTTGCTACTGTACACGAGAGTTTTTGATGAACAAAGGTTTCAAGACCTGGCTGACCGAACCAGCGTATAAAAATAAGTAATAAATGCGCTTGTAAATATAATACATGGTTACAAATCAAATATAAATGTCCATGAAATGTATATACTCATATCAAAACGATTGACGACGGCTTCTTATAGTATGACTGTAAACACGGCAGGAATGCAGAAAAATCACTCAATCATTCATGTCGTTAAACCATATTTTGATACACAAATGCTCAATGAATACAATGCTATGTTAAAACACTTTTCAAAATCAAATCATGCAGTTCCTACAACCTCTTTTCCCTTTCTTCTCATCACACCTATATTACCATCTGGAGACTTGGTCTCCCCAAAATTATGAAGTTTCTCTCCTATAAGATATACTTCATCTCTTATTCTTGCTCTCCATTTCATCATCATTGTATCCGGTCCGAAAAAGTTATAAATCCCGACCACAATGATCAAAGTCATGACGTAAGATGATCGATATATTGCCACTTCTTCCACAGCCGTAAGTGAGAAAGAGACGGGGGTAATTAGGGGTATGATGACATTTATCAATAATAAAGGCAAGCAAAGCGGGCCTAATATCGCCGCGACGCCAAATATTACGATTGGTAATACGACTGCGCGAGTTGCAATGTGAATATCGGGATTCCACCATTCATTTCGAAGAATTTGGCGCTTGACTGCTAGACCAAATCGAGATCTTCGCCAGGAATGGAGCCATAACCAGATCAATGTTGTCCCGACAAGGAATGTTAATGTCATATACACCTTATCAGGTTCATTGTCTTTGTTATAATCCCGATACAATTCACAAGCTGGACTTGTGGCTGCCTCGAATATCTTGGCTGGACTTGACATATTCTGACTGAAACCGGGTTTACTTGCATTCGTCTGTAATATTGCTTGAACGTACAAAAGAGGTAAATGGATGTACAGAGAAAATACTATACCGACCAATGGAGGAAGGACAAGCCCAAGAAAGCCATAAAAATATAAGCATTTGAATACGCACGTTAATGTATATGTTGTATCCCACAGAGTTTGTCCTGTTTGAGGGTTTCTTAATGCTATCGATTCTTTTCTTCTTGCCAGGATGACTCCACTTATTATATGCTTGACTATTTGTAGACCAATAGGTAACGCCCAACCATCACTAAGCTGAACCCTTGCAGGTAAAGCAATCTTGAACAGAGCTCGACCAATTAAGAGTGGTAAGATTGTATAAGTCAAGGCAATCACGACAGTCAACAGCCACAATCCTGCAAAAAAACCCATGATTCGTAGTCGGAATTGAGAGGGGACAAAGACACATCGATAACGTTGATGCGGTCTACCATGTAGAGTAAAATCCTGTAGGTCTTCACTCTTCTTCATCTCTTCGTCGGAAACCGGCACGAATATTCTCTCATGTCTTGGAATTCGCATTTGATCAGATGCAGGTACTCTCATGAATTGTCCGACAAGCTGACCATCCTTCAGATCTCGTTCCTCAATCTCGATACGCTTACCAAAGAGGAAATGTGATAGTCTTAGGCGACCTGCACATTTTCGTAACCACCAGTCATATAATTCTTTAAATTCAAATTTAATGACCCATCTTTTGTCGACGAATGGGCCAACGGCGAACCACAAAATGAATTGTAATGGGAATTCTAACACTGAATGTGGTAGAGGCCAATTGATGGGAAATATAGACAAGTTGCTAGCTGCAATTGACCAGATAATACCAGCCATACAAAATATCATCATGAATCCGTATACAAAAGCACTAAATGCTATCTTTCGTACTTGAGTCGAGATAGAACGTTCTAGGACATCTCGTACAGGATGAAATGTTGGATCATCCGGATCACGAATGAAGTATAGTACTCCGGTCCTCAGTATTTTTCTACACATCGAAACAAACAGCGCTAGTACAAACATATAACCAGTACCAAAGAACCAATGCAGAAAGAGGAAGATATAAGGTCTTTTCCAAGCATAATCTAATCTATGACTTATAGTAGCACCATGATCCAAGGGTAACACAGCGATGTCAAGTAATACGCCGCAATAAAGCGGAAACATGACCATTTCAATTCCTATGATGAATATTACCTTGAAAACTCCACCACCTTGCCGTAACATTGCTTTGTAACGTGCCTCTCGACGTTGTAAGGTAGAATTATTGAAGAGAGGCTTATTTCGGAGTACAAAGGCTATTGCAATACCAGTAATTAATAGATAGCCTGCCACGATAGCGAGCGTTCGATCAGTCGTGCTCCAGAATGATAGCATTGGATCCAATATTATTGGTTTCGCTGGCCTAAATTTTATTCCATTTTCGTAAATCTGATATAAGGTCTTGTGCAACCGAAACGATTTCTGCAATATAGCCTGTATCGGTTGTAGGATAGCTGTGAACATGTTGAACGTCAAGCCATTGAATATCGAAGCGGTCGGAGCCCTGAGTAGATATTGTGATAAAAAGTCAAAGCCTTTCCATAAATCTGACTTTATCGTAAGTAGAGATGATCGAGCTTGAATTGATGCCAAAAGAAAGTATGAAGTAGTCCCGATATGAGATGATTTGACTGAAAATATGCCTAATAAATGCTCGTAGGTGTTGATAGCGGTCGAGCGGGATGTCAAGGTTACAATACCAAAGAATCTTGCAATTGGATTCATATCCCGTGTGACTTCACCTACTCCAAGCACAATACATATCCATACACATGATACATATATAACAAAGGCGATTGTTACTACCACAATATCCAGCACCACATCTGTCAATCGAGCTATGAATTGCAGTGGTAAAGTGACGAAGAAAAAGAATGGATCTCCAAGAATCTGCAAGGCCAACTTTCCGAAAAGGTAAGGAACACCGACGAATAGCCATAGACATATGCTAATTGTCAATATACCAAGAATTGCATGCTGAAAGAGTACCAAAAGAGGGCCTTCTAGACCGATCAGTTCCATGATACCGTCAATCTCATTTGCATCGTCGGCTTCATCTGCCTCGATGTTTACATTAGCGTTAGCATTAACATTAGCATTGACATTAGCATTAACGTTAGCATGAGCATCTGCATTGACATTAACATTAACATTTGCTGCTCTTATATTTTCTTGCCTGTGCGCAATCTCATTGATCCGAACAAAATCTTCATTCTCGTTTTCACGGGCTTGTTCGCGTCGGATTATATCCTGCAAAGCTTGATCATCAGAAGCATTTATGTTGATTTGGCCCCAGAAAAAGTCAAACAGTCGACCAAATACACCCTTTACCTCGTCTGTTTTATAGTCTGCGGCTTCGTCATTGCTCGCAGACGCCGGCGTGTCATCTTGAGCTGAGGATGAAATATTCAATTCGAGCGATGTTTCTCCAGGGTTCAACGCCGGTCGTTCCACGGATGATACTGTTGCGCTTGACTCTGACTCTAGCGTACTCGACCTATTTTGAGTTTCTTTTACAGCCACTATTGAAGCCTCAGCGGTGCTAGGGCTGGCATCAATACCAGGTGCCCTTGTTTGTAAATCGCTATCTGATTGTATCCCGCCATCAGCATTTGACTCGATCACGTCCATAGCGGATAATTTGATTGGTAAGGCTATAGCGTTTGAGGAAGATTGCTCATTAACGACATTTGAAAATGGAGAATTATACATTGTCGCGGAAGGTCCTGATTGTGACTCAACATGGGCGGCCGCTGCGGTCTTCAAGGAATGCTCCAGCTTAGGTTCATGTTTCTTCAAGTTAGCAAAGATAACGCTTACGTCTGCGAGCCATGCTGAATCTATTTGTGGTGGAATATTCTGAACCCAATCAATCAGCTCACCTAATGCCTCCACATCGGTCGTCTGACCCTTCATACACCTTTCTACGATATTACATGCTTCGTCCTTACTACGACTGACCATATCAATGCATTCCTGCGTTCTGTTGGGATCTTCTATTTTCCAAGCTGTAAAGGTCGAAGCCATGTTCTTCTCGAAACGGTCCCAAAGGAGTAAGTGTCCCTTGGATGATATCGTGTCGTCATTGATGACGTTAACTGGTATATTAAATACCTCCAAGTCTTCAGGAGATTGAAGCATGACCTTTTTTGCAACGCTTAGGAGTTCTAGTTGACGTTCCACTTGACGTATCTCCTCGTCTAATCGTCGACGTGCTTGCTCAACTCGCTCTAATCTGAGCTCAGCCTCACGAACATGGGCCGCAGCATTAATAATCGGCTGTTGCTGTGCAACCCATTCTCGTATCATCACAAGTACCAACAAGGCAGCAACGATTCCAAGCGTGATTATTTGCCCTTCAAGCACATCCAGAATGAATCTATTCATGGAGTTCGACTTTGTCATTGTATACGCAAAAGGAAGATCTGACAATAATGTTGATGCTGCAGCATGCTCGATAGATTGCTCATTGACATTGTTGTCCACAACCGATTCGGTGATTTTTAATGGCCGACTTACAAACTGCCACATTGCAGAAATGATTGAACTACCAATGTTGAGATTTATAGATTTCATAGCGTCTGCAGTAGATCCAATCATGTGTCGTTTGCCATTCTCAGGGCTTCCAGTAAGATGGCTGTCTCTTTCTAGGTTATTGATCCAAGCAGTCCTTGCCCATCCAGCATCTGCCATGTAAAAAAATCCATACCAATCCCATCTCACAACCCATGGCAATAAAACAGTCCACATCAATATCACAAACACAGTTCTTGTCCACCTAAGTATACATCTTCCGCAATCCATCATCGCTTGATTCATATACACCAGAAATGGTATACGATCAGGCATGTTCTTGTCATATAGTTTCGTGAATCTGAACGGTGTTTTACATAACTCGCAATGCTTCTTATTTGTATGCGCTAACCAGTCCATAAGGCATTCTTGATGTACATGTTTTATGCTCCCACTACATTTGCAAGGATAGAAAAGTGGCTCCGTGATTGTTCCTTCACTCCGACATATTCTGCATGTATCCTGCTCTTCTTCATTTACGTCAACACTTTTGACATTGACATCATACAGAGGGTCGTTCATGATATCAGGTCGCATCTCCTGCTCCCGCGAGGACTCAATCCCCTCTTCGAATTCGTCCATCGTATCCCTTTCTATGCTGGATCAGCGACTGCACTCGACCTCATTGAGAGATTTCTATGTGACAGAAATATCAAGATAGGATATAGTGCCGGACGGCGTGTGTGGCCAGTTGAGTGACCGATTTATGTGTAATTATATCAAGCCCTATAATAAATAAATCCCGCTATTGCAAGACCTCAGTGTCTATGTAAATTAATGAAATGAGATCGTTTATAGGATATAAATGTCCTTACTGAAGGCCGGAAGCATGTGTCGTTGTGAATATTTCTCCAAACACAATTGTCCAGATATGAGAAACACAATGATTTTCGCCCCGTTACGGATTATTCACCTCAGCACAAATGATTTGTCCATATAATGTATGATTAATCAATACACCGACCTGACCTGGAGGCTAGTCAGATATCACTTTTTGATTAGTTCATACTGATGACGTCACAAAACAAAAAATCCTGTCGCGTGAATCCCACCTACTGGGAAGTGACGTGGTGATTCGTTTGTAAAGGATTATGCTTAATTAGTTTACCTTCATTGTGCTACATGCTGCATTCTGCAAGATAGAAATCAAACAGCATGGGCGCTGATAGCAACGCTCCAATGCTTGGGCGAGCGTATACGCCAGCTGAAAATGCGAAGATGGAGTATAGATCGGGAGATTCAAGCACGAAACTGAAACGACAAGCAAAGAAACCGGGCATATTTGGATCGCTGTTTGGCATCATAATAAGGTAATCAACAAAGATATTGTGGACGACAAGTTTGCTGACTCGGACATCAGGTTACTTCTTTGGTATGGACTATTTACAATCATCTGGCGTTGCCCATCAAATCTAGCGGATGTAACTCATGAAACTTCACAAATCTGCAAGCCATATTTACAAGCTCGAAGTTCACTACGCCCATATCTACAACCTTATTATGATACGCATGTCAGTCCACATATAGAGAAGGCTCGGCCATACTATGATCATGCTCAAACCCGTTATATCCAGCCAGCTTCTGATTTTACCCAGGACAAATATCAGAAGTTTGGTCAACCGTTAGTCCAACAAGCATATTCGCAAGGTGTTTCACAATGGGAGACGTCATTGAAACCGCAGTGGAGATCATCACGGAAGCAATTAGGAGGTTTAGTAGATACTCACTTGGGACCCCATTTACGAAAGATTGATCAGAGAGTTAAGCCTTATTATAACGGCATCAGAGCCTCAGTAAATGACATCTGGAATTTGGAACTAAAGCCAGCCTATAAATTCATTATGCCGTATCTACAACGATTGTATTATCAAGTGGATCATATTGCCATAAAGTATGTCATTCCTTATAGTCAATATGCAAATAGACTTGTCTGGACTGCTCTGAACAGACATGTATTCCCTACTCTGCAGGTCCTGTATGGTGAGAACGTGGAGCCTCAGATAACACGCATAACGCAGAGACTTGGTCGATATAGGGATGAAAAAAAGCTTGAATCGGCAGTACGCGCTGTGGACTCGTCATCGTCGCTTATAAGTACATCGACAAGCACAGCAAATATCGCAGCATCGCTTGCTTCATCTATAGCTGAAGTTGTACAGTCGTTGACTGCATCTTCAGCACCGACCGCAATTCCTGTGTCAAGTGTGCTCAGCTCCAAATCTTCAAGTATTGAGATTGCAAAAGTTAGTCCTTCAGTGTCCGAGGTTGTTACTAAGAGTGCTGCTGAATTATTCGCCCGTGATCTTGATTTGTGGAATCGACAAGTCCAAAAGGCTGTAGAGGAGGGCAGCAATCATTTGAATCAACGGGTTGAAACAATCTGTAACGAGCAGATATCCAATCAGATTGAAAGACTCGGATCAGCGCATTTGACTCAACTCGAGGAGCTTCAGGCCTCCAATGTTGAAAGTCTTCAAAAGACAATTCAAAAAGCAGTCAGTAATCTACCGGAAGATGCGCCCGAAGAATCTATCACCACAGCCTTGAAAGATATTGAAGATCATATCAGGTTATCAGGACAAAAAGTGAAAACCAAGGCAGAAGCCATTCGACAGTGGCGTAAAGCATCTGATGCCGAAGCAGTCAACTTGATTCAAAATGCAGTAGATTCAACACTTGAGACTATTGAAAACATACGTGATTTACGCTTACAGGAAATTGGTCGACATTGGGCGTCCCACGAAGATATCTCGCATCAGGATTGGATCAAATATAACGAATTGAAAAAGACAACTGCTGGAACTTGGCGGAACAGCATTGAAGAGCTGGCTGGAAATCACAAATCCTTACCCGAAATGCGATCAAAAGCTGTAGAGGTTGAAGAAAAGGCTATGGCTGTGGCAGAAGCTGCTGCGAAAGAGCTTGGTCGTCTGAAGAGAGTCGCGGCTTGGAAACTACAAGCTGGTGATGATACAGATGATTTTGAAAACAAGATTGTCCCTGCTAGATTGTATAAGGTCAAGGAGAAAATGGCAAATGCCATTAGTGATGCAAGTGCGGCCGTTGCAGGATCACCTTCACAGGGCACCTTGGAATCCCTTGGTTCGGTCTTATCATCCAGAGCATCCGAGGCAGTAGATTCTGTCTCGTCTGCAGCTGCTATTTTATCGTCATCTGCCTCGTCAATATCGGAATCACTTGCTAAGAAACCTATTGTTAGTTCTGCCATGGAAAAAGTTTCTGATCTTGGCAGTAGTGCATCTGATCTGTCCACTGAGGCAGTCTCTGCTATACCAATGTCAGTCAAGAGTGGTGTCGCATCAGTCTCTTCTTTCATCAGATCAGGTGCAGAGGCGTTACATTCTAAAGTGTCCTTACCGGCATCACAAATCTCAGGTGAAGTCTCCTCATCTGGATCAAAATTGTCTAGCAAAGTCAACTCAGCTGCGTCACAAATATCTGATACAGTTTCTTCCACTGCATCAGAACTGTCTAGTACTGTTTCGTCGGCTGCTCAATCATTTTCCCAAGAGCAGCTTAATAATTTTGCAGTAGATGCATCTGCGAAAGCGTCAGAAGTGTCAGAGTCAGGCTCATCCAAGGCATCCTCGCTGACGTCGATCGTTGGAGATGAGGTAAACTCGGCCAGGGATGTTACATCAAAGGCCAAAACAGGTTTGTCAAAGGTTTCGGAATCGGTGGCAGAAATCAGCAGTGCCGTCATTCCGACCGATGTCACTGACAAGGCTCACTCGGTCGTACAGCATGCTCTGTCTAGTGAATCATCTTCTTTGTTACCAGCATCCGAAGGTATGGCAGAGTCCGTTTCCGAAGCTGTTAAGGATACCTTACCAGAGGGTCGCGAATCACCAGTTGAGAAGATCAAAGTGACAAGAAGTATATTTGCGGGTGCTATGGCGCAAGAAGTTGGTGATCGACAAGTCATACTGGATGAACCGATCGAAGACGATTCGTATCAGCCCATTGAGGCAGTGTTAAATGCAGGAAGTATGGGCATTCAATCAGTTACTGATGCAGTACGCGAAGCTATATATGGCAAGACTACAACTGTCAATGCAGGATTCGTGGCCAAAGTTACTTCCGTACCCAGCGCATTATATGAGTCTGCCATGTCAGCAGCCAGTAAAGCTTACTATGGAGAACCAAGTCCGACAGGCATCGAAGCTGCTAAGATCTACGCATTGAAGCAATATGATGCAGCAGTAGAAGCGTGAGTTTCTGACATTGCTAAAAAGTGTATTTTACTAATTGAATTAGTGCATCTCGCATCATATACAACAGTGCAACGAGCGCCGTCTCTTCGGTGCAATCGATTGTCACATCACAATCGGTTAGACCTGATGTGGCGGTCAGTTCGAAATATAGTGCTGCAATGAATCTGGCATCGGAACAGTCAAGTATCGCAAAGTCAAGGCTTTCCGAGCAAATGTCGAGCGCGTCCCTTCCAATTCACAAGGAAATGCTATCATCGATCAATTCCGCTTATTCTGCAGCTACGTCTCGTGCAAGTAAACAATTGCTAGTTGTTACGCCTGTCGCTACTTCTGTACTGTCTACACAATTAGCTTTTGATTCATTCTCATCGATAGCGGCATCAAAATTATCACAAGGTTTGAGTTTGGCCTCTGAGCAATACAGCAAAGCAAAATCAGCTGCCGGTCTTACAGCTTCATCAACTCCAACAGGCGTCCTCGATCAAGCACGTCGACAATATTACGAAGGCGTTGGCTATGCACATGATCAATACTCTTCATATTTGTCATCTGCTTCTCGAGCTATGAGATATGCTGGATTTGTTGCTGTTCCTACAAGTACACCAATTTATGAGGGCATGTTATCTTCGGCACAATCGCAATATGCCGTAGCTGTCGCTGCTGCGAATTCAATTTATACTAATGCTGTCTCTGCTGCTTCATCGGCTGCAGGTCTACAAGAAAGTACGCCAGCTCAAGGTGTGATTGACGCAGCTGCTGCTCAATACTCGTCTGCAATATCTGCTGCAAGTAATCTTTTGAACCCTGCACAGACTCCTGCATATCAAGCAATGCTCTCGGCAGCTTCTTCTAGATATAATGACATATCTGCAGCAGCTTCAGATCAATATGATTATCTTACTGAAATGGCAAAGTCTGCAGCTGGTGCTACATCATCAGACGACTCGATTCTACAGAGTGCACTAACCGCTGCGTCATCACAGTATGCAATGGCTACTGCTGCAGCTGCCTCGGCATTTGCCCAAGTCTCAACACAAGCGTCATTTGCGGTATATGGGACCTCGACAGATAAGGTTGCTAGTGCCTCTTCTGCTTATTCTGCTTATATCTATGGTACAGACCCTGCATGGACCGATGATATTGCCAGTAAGGCTAGTCAAAACTGGGAGTTGATGATTTCGAGAGCATCATCACAAATCTACGGTAGACCAACGCCATATTACGAGGCTGTTGCTAGTCAAGCATCCTCTTACGCGGGAATTGCGACATTAGCTGCTGCTGATCAATATACCGCCGTAGCTCAGCTTGTTTCCAGTCTTATCTCTGGTCACGAACCCGCGTTTACAGATCGAGTCATGTCCCAACTCAGCTCGGTATACTACACTAGTGCCTTCAATGTAGCGTATGGTGCATCTTCGGTAGTGCATTCAGCCTACTCAGGTGCATCATCAGGTGCATCTTCTGTCGTCAACATAGCTTACTCAAGCGCATCTTCCGTCATCGTATCAGTCTTCACTCCACCAGCAGCGATTGACGATATTTTGAGCAGTGTAAGTGCTTCGTTAGATGGTGCTGTTAGTGCAGCAGCAAGTCAAGTCCTCTATTCGACTTCCGTAAAGGGCAATGTAGAACAAGCAACTTCTGCAGCGGTCAATGCTGCAAGTCACGCTTCATCTTATGCTTCTCAGGCAATATATGGGACAAGTGCACAGGCACAATACCTGTCACAATTCTCAGATGCAGCTGCTAGTGCTAACAGTGCAATTTATGCTGCTGTATTTGGTAGTTCGACGCCTACCGCAACTCCTACTGGCTACTTGGACAATGCTGCTCAAGCAGTCAATGAAGGATATGCTTCTGCCTCCAGCGTTGTCGATGGAATGGCAAGTGGTGTCAGTAGCATGCTTTGGGGACCGGAAAAGACCCTGGCAGTAGAGAGTGCCACGGGTAGAATTGCTCAGGCAGTGGAATCTGCAAGAGCTAAGCTTGAGGAACTGTCTGCGCGTGCGGGTGACATGGTTGGAAACGCCAAGAACAGTCTATCAGGTGATAATAACAATGATGCAGAGAATGTCGTGCATGTCGAAAAGGTGGTCAAGGTGGAGAAAAAGGTCGTTGTTGGTAAGGATGAGCTCTAGACAATTGTTGCTGTGAGAAGGCTCAACTGGGCTTGCACAGTGTTTATATTGTACCTTTCGTGATTCAATTAGCTAAATATCTATGTATACGCGTTATGATATATGAATAAATACCACTTTTTCATTTGATTATCGAGTTTATTCTTGCTCGATGGAAATTAGTGATTAAAAATGACTTATTATATTTCGACCAAATCCTTTTTATACAGTGTCAAACTAATTCGACGACAAAGTCCTGTAACTCGACCCACATGCCTTTGCTAATGTACTGAGCTATCGTACATATCGGACCTTTGAATAACCATGTCGGCTATTTATCATGTTCCATGACGAATTCTCCCATCTTCTGCCCCTCCGACCTAGCTGACTATGACATTACCCACACTCATCACCCCAGTCAAAGTCGTATTCGAGGTCAAAAGCACGCCTAGTGGTCCACTTACTACTATATAGATGAATGTGAACGGTGACTCTTTGCTTTCTACTTGTTTGTAGACTTAGCCTTATATCAACTCACAAGTATATTTCACGTTTATTCGACTCGACCTGGTATGCAACTTGTAGTCTTCTATATCTGCATAGATTCATTATGGCGAATGATGGATCAATTGGTAAGAAGTGGTAACAAGTGGTAGGAAATACATAAAATGACATACAACTCCGATGGAATCATAGCCGAACACGATATATGGCGAGACAAGGCTATCTTTCAGAAGTGGGATACGATCGCAAAAATGACAGGAAAGATTCAGAAGGGCCTTTGATCGATCCGCTACGGCATTGACAATTCTCAAGGATTCGCGGCGAATGATAGATCAGATGAATCGAATGAAGACCACTCCAAAAAGTGCGGTAGTCTCAATATCAATGTCAACATTCTAGGTCGATTTAACCTAGTGAAATCGTGACCTGATGATACAAGCATATTTTGCTATGGAAGTACGATCGTTGATATTATTGGGGGCAATACTATTGCATGTACCATACTTTCGCAGTGCCATTAAACAGTCATCGTGTCATGAACTGCGAAGTTTCCTGATACGTGTGTCTGCTCTTGATCAGTTGCCAGACATGGCGTTTCATCTTTTCTATAAATGTGCACTATTCGCGATCCTTGGTGGAGCCTTTTTTCAAAGTATGACCGAACGTACACAGGTCGTGATTTTTGGATCAATTGTCTATGAAATCAGAATATCGTTAGGTTGAAAGTCAGTGTCCGTGTCTGACATACGGCGTGATTAATAAAGCCTCTAACCTCCTCGGCGATTAGTCAACCGGCCCTTCTCTTACCGTATACCGAAAAGACGGCGAGAAACAAAGGCTGATGTGCCAAGGAAGGAGTGATAGCTGCAAGCCGAAACAGCTTGCAGAAAGCATATCTTGAACCTTATAATATTCGACATTCTCCCCAGCAAGTTGGATCTGCACCAAGCTCAATCCAGGTCAATCGATTCGCCAGGTCAAGATAACGATGAAATTTGACTCACTTCGAAAGGATTGTGCTTTCGCGGGGCCGCAGCTGGAAAGATGGGTGACGCCCATCAACGTAATTTGCATTTTTTATCGCATTCTCGATTTATATAAAGTCTTGCCCTGATCCCCTCGATATGTCTCATTGGAATTCTTATTCATTACAGATAAGTCATAGTTAAGCTTAACAAAGGTGTGTAAATGGAAATATCTAGTTACTAGCATTATAGTAATCGCCTGCATCAGGTCCTTCAAGAGGTATCAATTCACTGACTAGATATAGCATTGCACAAAAATGCCCAGCAATAATAGAAATCGCAATACCCAGCAAATAATACCAAAGAAGTTACCTAGTGCCGGAGGTCTTGGTCAGAATACCAACGCTCCTCTATCCACTGGAGATGGCAATGGCAGGGGCAGTGGCCAAACTTCGTCATCCCAACATGTGCAGCCTCAGGGCATACCACAACGATCTGCTTCAACGCACCGCTTGCAATACCAGATGACAACTAAAAATTCAGGTCTGGGCCCGAGGTCTTCGCGAGGTGATCCACAGAAATCGCCAACGCAAGGTGCGAAGCCGAAGCCAGCCGCTCGGACTAGCACGCCAACTAGTAGGTCTCCAACACGTCTTGGAGAAACTTCAGCAGCCTCCGAGAAGGACTCGCACAACGAAGCCAGTAGTTATTCTGAGAAATTGCTAAATGCTGCAAAGCCAGAAGAAAGAAATCGGCTCTTGGAAAACAACTTATTCAAGGAAAAGTTAATGGAGATGCGTAAGGAAGATGAGCTAGAACATGAAGAGAAGGGAAAGAAGCACGCAGAGGCAGATACATGCAAATATCCGGTACTTCACGTAAACTTCGAGCAAAAATACCTGAACCAGATTTATTTTGGCCCAAGAGGTACACTCGTTGAACCAAAAGCCTCGGCATCATCACCTACACCTAAGGGCGCAAAGCGGCAGCCGGCATTAAATGGCGAGTATATAGCGTCCATTCTAGTCGAGGCTGTACGCAAGAACATGAAGGACGATGTTGCGGAGTCTTTAACCAGTTCGACTGATGCAAGTGTGCAGAAAAAAGAGCAGGCAGCAATTCTCAGCAGGATCCAGAAACAAGCTTGGAGCACGATACAGTCATATATGCCGGACAATGTGTATTTCAGAGTCGAGTCGTTCCAACCTGCTGACAATAAAGGCGTCCGCATGACATTGGAGGATCACATCAATTTTGGAATCGCTTTCATCTTATGGACTGAGGCAGAAGCTGCCAAATGTAGGAAACCTGTCTCACAAAACTCACAGACACCGTTTCCGAAACCACGACTCTATGCAGCAGCTGCGAGCGGAGTTCATCCATCTACCTATATTTGATGACGCTCTAGATATATTGATTTAAGCATTATGGTAAGTTTTTATTTTGGTAATGTTCTGATCATGTTTTCCATCTATCCGATCTCTGTACTCAGTCTTTAGTTGTTATGTATCATTTGCTTGTCCTCTGTTTATCGTACCCTGTATGATGCCTTGCATGTTTTTCCCAGCCTGCACGGTTCCAAGTTGACCAACGTGCATGCGCTTTGTAGGCCTGAGGTTGCTTGCGATTCATATTTTCTCATCCCTTCATATTGACTCTGTTCGGTCCTGTTGTTATAAAGTGTAACCGTACATTCATACACGAAGAAAGCTGCACTGACAGATATAGTCCAAGACATACAGAAATCTGACCACTCATATTGTAGATTATATAGTGTAGGAATGATTTTTATTTGCTAATGCATCTATATATCTATACACATGAGAAAACCAACAATAGGTCTATTTAATAATATACACCAATACATCATTTCATCGTAAATTACCAAGTTTCCTATTATGTATGGTCAGTTAAGCCTGACATATTTGAAATATTAGCAAAAACGACTTACAGCAATATATTGCCCTCCAGCTTTCTTCTCCTCCCAAAATCTCTTTGACTCTTCTCGGTTCAATCCACCTTTCTCCATAGCAACGTCTACTAGAGCCTCTTCTACACCCTCTCCCATACCCTTTGTACTTCCACAGACAAAAACTCTACCATCCACGGCATTGATGACAAACCAGACGATATCGGCCTGTAATCTAACTTCGTCCTGTACGTATTTGCCTACGATTGCCTTTTTCTCCTCACTCACGACGATTGCACCTTTTCCTTCTTCGGTGTGTTGTTCGTCAATAACGCCGTCGTCGAATTCCGATACCGGCGGCGGTCTCACGTCAAGATTACTGACGCGCGACTGTACGACTTTTTTGATTTCTTTTTCATGGTGTCCGAGTTCGCCGGCGTACAATTCGTCCAACATGCTGTCTCGCACGCCCTGCACCAGCCAGATCTTGTTGGCGCAGTTTGCGTTTCTCAACCTGTTAAGTATGAACCCGCGGAACGGCGCCATTCCGACCCCGGCGCCTATCAACATCATCGGTCCGTCCGAGTTGAATTCGCGACTGAGTGGGTTTGCCATGAGACCTCTAAACATAGGAATGCGCAGGGGTTCAGAGGGGTTGGAAGTGAAGCGTTGAGCCATCCTTTCTAGAAACCCAGACCCGAGACCAAGACGATGACGACCTGTCCAGTCTGGGATTTCGTGGATGGTCACCGCCGTTTCAATCAGTTTACGTCCAGAATGAGATCCGCGACTGAAGGATTCAAAAGGATCGTTGGACAGAGAGTAGAACCGAGGCATCAGTTGGGGGAGAACGCTGAATAATTTCTCAAGAGGAGGTTTACTAGATGGAAAAGCAAGGAGGAGTTGAGATAATGTGACAAACGGACCGGTCCGTAAATCACAAAAAGCAGCTTGACCTTGTGCGGAACACAGAAAGGATAGAATCTTCTTTTCGTGCTCGGCGCTTGCGTATTCGGCGAATAATCGAATCAGGGCTTTTGTAGGAGCCATCGATGATATATCGGAACACCACGTTAGAAGTTCTCGTCTGGTCGTTAGTAATTCTCTTCCTTCTTCTTCTCCCCATATAGTTGGCCATCGACCAGATGTAGTTCTCAGTCGGACGGGCTTCTCTCGAAGATATCGAGGTATCCCTAACAAATCAAAGACTTGATCGACTTCTTCGCGATCATTAGGTGGACATATACCAACAGCACCGCCAACCTTAAAGTCAACGCCGCCTTCTTCGGGATAATCAGTAATGTCTAAATCAAAATGATATGTTCTCTTTTCGGCTCCTGGATTTGTCAATTCTCGAGCATGAAATAATGGCGCCGAGAAAACTGCATATGGTGGGTGGGGCTGTACAAAATCTGGAGGGTGTATATCAGAAGATATCCTTCGTTCCAATATTGTAGGATCGGTCTTGGAAAGGGTTTCCAACGTGACGGTTGTTGGATGCAAGTCAACGAGATTAGTCAAAGGGGTTTCTAGAGTCAATCCGCCGAGTTTCAGCTTCAATGCCGAAAATGCATCATTATTGGGGACATTGATGTCAAGAAGACCCGGCCTCGAGGTATTGATAGGAATTCTCTGAACCATACAACATCCACCTCCACAGCAGTATTTTTGTAAGAATTTTGTCCCGGTCGTTCCATCTCCTAACAATTTTTGGATATCTTCTGCAGATGATGCTATGAGACTTGTAGAAGCCCTTCGTTTGGTGTTTCTATTGACAATAGATGGAGCGTATGTATCAAGATCGGCGATAGACTCTTGTAACTCGGATGGAGGTGTGGAGATTGTAGATTCATCAGAGTCTTCTGACCACGTTGTTGTGGATTTCTTCGACGACTTGGAAAAAGCATCCGACAAACTCAACTCTCCGACACCGTTCTCAAAGGTATTATGTGATTGTTCATCTTTCGGTGTTTGACTTTTGTACAAAGGTGTTGCAGAATGTCGCACTCTAATGACTGGTGCGCGATGAGGGGATTGGTTTGGCAATCTTTGAGACATTACAGCTACGACAGGGTGCACTGCACATTAATACTGTTAGTAAAACCATGCTGAGTTCTGCAAGACGATAATATGTTGCATATCAACATGTGTAGAAAACCCCATATCAAAATAATAATAATAAAGATCTGATAAGGATTGATGGACTAACCCGAGTTTCAAATATCTTTGTTCTGGCAGAAGCGACTAGAGATATCTTACCAGCTAATCTAATATCAGCTGGAAACACTTGATATCCTTTGTCCGATCTCTTTCAACAGATCAATCTGGATTAGTGAGGGCCTTATCACCATGATACGAAGACCTTTACTGATCGTCCCGGAGGATTTTCGGGGGGCAATCACGTGTTGAGCCTTTATCAGATCATGATTTATAAACGATTTGTCATAATACCTGACGTCACGTACGAGATGATTTATTTATAAACTACTAGTCTACAACATCTTTTGTCGGTATGTCCTGCTGTACTGTCTGAGAACCACGTTCAAGCTCCTTTACCTGCTCTTTACCCTCCTCTGTCGTACAATCAATCACTCCACCTTCTACCATACTGAGCATACCACCATCACTCATCAATTCTACAATCTTTTCCGCTTTTTCAACATTCATTTCGCCTAGAACTTTATTTATCTCATCCAATTTACCACTTTCAATTGCTTTTCTCATATCTGGATCGAAAGAGTCAAAGATCTTCCTTGCCGCAATCTCGCCATCGTCTGTAGAGTCAGCCGAAGGTACCTGAATATGTATTGTTGTGTTGGGATCAACCGCATGAAGTTGAATTTGCTCAACACCTCCCCCTTCAGCTTCATTCTTCTTCCTTTCTTGTGCCATCTCCTTGCTCCGTGATCGTATGCGCGCATATGTCGTATTGACGTCATCCAAAAAGATCTTTCTGGCTTGATGTCCAGGAGTTGTAACACGCTTGAAGAATAGTCCAACGCCATCCTTGCCGAGTTGTCGACAGTATTGAATCAGCAGACCTTGATGCACACATTGACGAGCGACCTCGTCCTTTCCTTCTGCTTGCGCATTGAATGCCTCCAGTAGTAGTCCATCTGTTTCCTTTTCCTTTACTATTGTTGGATACTTAGAAATGAATTCAAATGATTGGCTGTACTCTCCAAACTTGATCGAGCCAAACTTCTTTGCTAGATCTGATGTTGTCATATCATCGTCATCGTCATTATCATCGACATCGTTAGTAGCTGTTCCTGCAGCTGAGTTTGAAGATCCATGGTCTGGCCGTGATGGATTGAGTAACTCTGCTTCAGCAGCTTTACTTCCATCGGAGGTCTTTGAGACCGCAGAACTATTAAAGCCAACATGTATATCACCACTTGTGATCTTTGATGTTTCTTGCTTTTGTAATTCTGCTAATTTAACACGTAACTCTTTCTGTAAATCGTCCACCTTTGTCTTGTGGTTATCGATCTCCGTGACAAAAACTTCAAACCGCGACGTCGATTGTTGTTTGTCTACTTCCTGCTTCACTTGATCAACAAGCGTAGCCATCATCTTGCTATAACGAGGCTGTTCCTCCACTTTTCCATGTACATTTCCCGGCGGCGGAGGCGGTTGATCGTCTTTGGGGTCACCTAAAGTCGTCATGAGTGATCGGAATACTGCTCCATCTACAGCATCTCCAGTCCATGATTTTGCTTCCTCTCGTTGGGTTTTTAAAGATGACAATAAAGCATTTATTCGTTTCAAAAGACCCTCATTAATCTTTTCCTCATACTTTAGTGTTTCGATCTGATGTTTTCGATCTTCTCTTTGTTGATGGATCTGGTGTTGTTTTGCTCTTATGAATGACTTTTTGTCGACATTTGGATGAACTTCTATATCTGAATCATCTGATAGTTCAAGAGCGTCCTACTAATTCTTAGTTGATTTCTGACTGAACTTCCGGTATCAGACATACCCATTTGGAATAATTAATTGGCATTGTTGCATATATAAATTGAAGATCGGCGGTGTTCTTCGAGAACTGGTAGGATTTTTTTGTCTGTACTGTATATGATTATGACATGGCGGGGTAAGCACTCGATATCATTTCACTTCCGGCGGTCTGGGACTACCGATGTCGTCATTCCTTTTTATATACTTTCTGAGGACGACTGTGGAATTGTATGCTTGCTACCTTGTATTTTTTCGGCTTTGAAGAGATGCTGGATGTTTCGTATGGTATTGACTGTATCATCATTGTAGAATACTAGAGTTTGTAGACTGCGCTTCAGAGTCTCCCTTACTCAGCATCTAATACTTAAAACGCGATGCAACCTTTTGTATATACATTCCGGAAGCCATTCGGCCAATCATCTGGACCGATATTGCGCTCAGTATTGCAAGTTCGGTGTGGATCCAATCGATTTGCTCCCTCGCCTCAGAACAATGCCATCTTACGAATAGTAAATGCAACATTACCGCCACATTCACAATCGTCACGAAGAAGTATATCATCCACCCATCCAATTCACTATTCAAGGCCACAATTTCGAAACTCATCTACTACACTCATATGTAGAGCATGCCTGCGAAAAGATCAAGTCAGGCAATCTACTTCCCTTGCAAATTCAAGAGTCAAAGAAACGGACAAAGAGAATGAAATTTTGGACGACACCGATGAAAATCAAGTCTTCAAGAGATCGGGAAAGGCTTCGGCGGCTGCTCAGATTAATCTTGAGGCAAGGCTAAGCAAAGATGGGGCGGGCAGTGGCAAACATACTGGATGGTCAGAAATAGTGAGACTTTTACGAACCGCAAGACCGGAAATGAAACCACTTTCTGCAGCAGTCACACTTTTATTAATATCTTCTGCTGTATCCATGTCTCTACCATTTTCAATTGGTAGAATATTGGATATTGCTACCAAACCGGCAAGTGAAGGGAGTCAATTGCTCGGACTTAGTCTGGAAACATTTTATATTGGATTAGGAACGCTCCTGACAATCGGAGCATGTGCGAATTATGGACGTATTATAATATTGAGAATAGTGGGAGAGAGAGTCGTTACCAGGCTGAGGTCTCAACTTTTTAAAAAGACAATGATACAAGATGCTGAATTCTTTGATGCAAATCGAGTGGGTGATCTTATCTCTCGACTAGGGTCGGATACTATCATTGTTGGTAAAAGTATAACTCAAAATGTGTCTGATGGTCTTCGATCTTTTATCTCTGCGGCTGCCGGCTTCTCATTGATGGGATATGTAAGTTTCCAGTTGACAGGAATTTTGGCATTACTTTTTCCCCCGGTAGCGATTGGAGCATTCTTTTACGGTCGAGCGATAAGATCGCTCTCTCGCCGAATCCAGAAAAATCTCGGAAGTCTCACAAAGATAGCTGAGGAGCGATTAGGGAATGTGCGAACATCTCAAGCTTTTGCGGGAGAAATCACAGAAGTGCGGAGGTATAACAAGCAAGTACGGAAAATATTTGAATTGGGTAAAAGGGAAGCCTATATTAGCGCCATATTCTTTAGTGCATCTGGCTTTATGGGAAACATGACGTTTCTAGCACTTCTCTGGTTTGGTGGAGGTATGGTTAAATCGGGACAGATTAGTGTTGGTGATTTGACTAGTTTTCTAATGTATACTGCATATGCTGGGTCATCACTCTTTGGCTTATCAGCATTCTATTCTGAACTCATGAAAGGTGTGGGCGCAGCCTCTCGTCTTTTTGAATTACAAGACAGAAATCCAACAATAAGTCCTACGCACGGTGTGCCTGTCGAATCAGCATTGGGGGATATTGTGTTTGACAAAGTATCATTCAGCTATCCAACTCGACCAGCAGTCAATATATTTGAAGATGTTGAATTTGTAATTAAGCAGGGTGTAAATGTAGCTATAGTCGCACCATCTGGAGCGGGTAAGTCTACTGTAGCAAGTCTGCTCCTACGCTTTTATTCGCCAAGATCAGGAAAAATCACGATCGGAGGGGTCGATATCTCCACGATGAATGCTAAACAGTTGCGTCGTAAGATTGGATTTGTGGGTCAAGAACCTGTCTTATTTTCTGGCTCTATCGCAGAGAACATTGCTTACGGTCGACCGGAAGCAACGCGAGCTGAAATTGTGACGGCTGCACGAAAGGCTAATTGTCAATTTATTGGCGATTTTGTAAGTTTACTCCTATTTTTCCCATTCGACATATCTTTTAACAAACATGATAGCCTGATGGACTTGATACACCAGTTGGGGCTCGGGGGACACAATTGTCAGGTGGACAGAAACAACGTATAGCGATTGCAAGAGCGTTACTCAAGAATCCTGATATACTTATACTAGATGAAGCAACGTCGGCATTAGATGCAGAGAGTGAAACGTTAGTCAATCAAGCAATAGCCACACTTCTAGCCGGACACAACACTACTATTAGTATTGCTCATCGACTTAGTACTATTCAACGTAGTGATATGATAATCTGTCTTGGATTAGATGGTCGCGTTGCAGAAACAGGAAGTTATCAGGAACTCTCGATGAAAGAGAATGGATCCTTTAGACGACTAATGGAGTGGCAGATGAACGGTGGCGAGCAAGTCGTAAAGAGAGGATCTGGTCCTTATGTGTCCGACCAAGAAGAATTAGCATACAAGGCTGAAAGTGAACATCATGAAGATCACGAACATGAGGTTGATTCTGATAAGAGTGTGTCTGAGGATGCCCAAAAAGAGGTTCAAGTTGGACAAACCGATCGTCAAGTAAAAGATGAAGCTAAAAAGGAAAAGACCCAAGGACCTCTTTATTAAAGACTCTGGGTCATATGTACGATAAACGATATATGTCATTGCATGATTCCATATTCTACACTCCAGTAAAGTGGCTCTTTTATCAGCAGTGATGAAATTTAAGAAAAGGAAGTATATATTATATGCATTCGTCATGTCATATCTAACAATTTCTTACACTCCAGTAGCTCCCGGAGCCTTTTCATCTTTTCTCAAACTAAGCAACAACTCTCTAAACTTTGCCTTTTCCCCAGCACCCTGTCCTTTCCCCGATAGATCTACTAATTTCGCAACTCTTTCCCACGACGTCCCTCCACTCGTCGTATCCTCTCTATTTTTCAAAAACTCCTCTGCTTCTTTTTTCGTTTGATTGATCGTCTTTTCCTTTTTATTGTTATAGTTCTCGTAAAATTCGTCAATGGCGCTACGTGCTGCTTTTACCGTCTCGGCCTTTTTCTCCGACGAGACTTTGTCGCGGTGTTGGATGGCTAGATCTCGACGTTCACGCCATTGACGGACTGGTTCGGAGTCTTCTTCCGATTGGTTGAATTGTGATGATGTGGGGTTATTGCTATGGTGTGGAAGGGTTGTATTAGAGTCGGTGACTGTGCCGTTTGGTCCTACTCCCTTTTTTTTTCCAAAACTGTTAGTCGGATGTCATTCACGAGGTGGGCCATGGAGGATGGGATTACCTGGTTATGTGTGTTGATTACTGGAAAGTTGTTCTCAAATGCTCCCATGTCGTCATGTTGTTGTTGTTGATGTTGTTCTTGTTGTATGTTATCACCTCCGGATAATAAATCATCATCTACGAGATTGTTTTGCGTATTCCTTGCGACGTTGTCAACTGGAGTGCTGAATTGGTCTGCGTCATCTCCTAATGCTGCACGTTCACGAGCTAGGAAATCAGAGGGTTCTGAAATCTCTATTCCTTCAATGTGGGGTGCTGATGGGACTGCAGGTTGTCCTATATATCTCGTGATTAGTTGATTGTAAAAGAGTCTGTGAGAATCAATTCATACCATTGTCAATATCCTCTATTGATGGGAATCGATCAGCCATATTCTAATTCCCTATTCAAGCTTGTATATGTATGAAGTTGTAATTCAATTTTATTGTCAACCTACTAATCATCATATGATGTCAACAAGGTGAATGAAGCTCATCCAGGACATTGGAATCTCTTGGCATCACGTGGAAAAATAGCATCACGATTTCCAAGAGACAACAACATCGTCCAACAATGGACGATTAATGTGATACAGACAAGTAATTGACCAAGTATTAATTGTTAGAATCATGGCATTCTCAGACGATGCTGTAAAAGCTAAATTATCTGCCTTGAATGAAACTCAGGATAGTATCGTTACTGTCGCCCAATGGGTCATGTTCTATCGCCGTCATGCCGATCGTGCTATACAGATATGGTTCGATAGACTAAAAGAATCAAACACGAGTAAAAAGTTGATTTTGATATATCTTGCAAATGAAATAATGCAACAGGCAAAAGTCCGGCTGAAAGATGATTTCTTGAATGCGTTCATGCCTTTTATCTCAGAAGCGACCGCTTTAGCATATAAAGGTGCGCCACAAGAAGTACAAATAAAGATAAGAAGAGTCGTGGAAGTGTGGCGGCAAAGAGGTATATTAGAGCCTTCTACTCAAGATGCTACAGAAACACGAATAGATGGTTTGTCAATGATGAGATTTTGAATGTTCACGACTAATATGTTTAGATTTGGATAAGAATCGATCGTCAAAAGCGACAGGAGGACGCTTGGGGGGTTCTCTGTTTGGAGCCTCGTCTGTCCCAGCTGAATTTCAATCAATTTCGCAAGCACATGCAACATTATCAGCATCAGAAACTACTGCAAAACCGCTGATAGAAAAGGCTAATAAAGATTATGCTGATCAGACTTCTGTTGATCTACAGAGTCTATCAGCACCGGTCCAGGCAGGCAAATTGAGTGCTTTGATGAGAAGTCTAGCAAGTGCTGAAGCTTCTGTAAACGATTGCATCAAAGCTCGAAAAGCATTGATAGATGGTTTGGGGAAATTACTGGAAACTCACAAGTCAAAGCTTAACACTGAAGAAACGACCTTTACAGAATTCTCCACACACAAAGCAGAGACTGAGGTGAAGCGCAAAGAAGTTGAAGAAGCAATCTTCCAGCATGTTTCGGCCGAAGATGATCAAAGTCGAGCACAAAATCAATCTAATAACCATGAAGATAGACCGGAAGTTGAAGGATTTACTCCACCTCCACCGGATGTGAATGATCGACGAGATGATTCCAATGATGCAGATGAAGAAAACGTACCCAACAATAATGATTTAGATGGTGATAATATCGGAAATACTTTTACCTCTTCAACTACTCCAGGTGCAGACTTGATGGCAAGTTTGGCCATTTTACGAGACCAATCTCTAAGTACAAGTAATGGTAGTGGGAACGATACAGACCCACCAAAGAAGAGGAAACGTACTCATGCAGAAGCGGATCTTGATGAGCAAATGTTTAGTACTGTAGGCGATATCGGTTTGGATGCCGATGTTGCTGCCAGTCTTGGTGCTCAATAAATTGGCCTTCTCGAGACCTTTTATCAGCTTGACCAATTTGTAAAGATATAGCCTACTTCAAAGCATGGACATTTGTGGAGATGTAGCATGAACATGTATGTAAATAATGAAAATAGCATGTATTATAGATGACATGACGATAGATATTATAATGATTCATGATAGTACTGTATTGTATTGTCAAAGTATGTATCCGTTCATGCACATGCATGTCAGATCTAGATCTTTTTCGAATGACATCATAGATCTCTTTTCTCCACTCCACCTTTGAAGCTAATAGTATATCATATTTCAATACCCCCCCTCTCTTTCAATCTCTTTCTTTCCCTTTTTTTTCAATGTCATTGTTTCGATCTATACCATCTCCTTATCGTACATCCCTGACTCGAACAGTTCTCCAACCTTCCACGTTATCACTATCCATCCGTCACTTCACCACCAGTCCTCCGAAAATGTCATCCCAACCTACCCCCAACGACCCACCTCAACACTCCATGGTGTATTTCCCTCGCCTGACGTCTTCCGTGCGATCATTCGGCTTGTTTCGAAAAGTGCTGCATACGGGCTTATACTCGCAGCTCGTGACGATGGAGATTCCCGTCGGAGGCGACATCGGCGACGAAGTGCACACCGTAGATCAAGTATTGATATTCACGTCTGGAGAGGGCAAGGCAATCGTGGCGGGAAAAGAACAGGCCGTGGGCGCGAGTGACGTCGTCGTCGTCCCTGCCGGAACGCAACATCAGTTCATAAATACCGGAAAGACGCCTCTCGAGTTGGTCACGGTGTATAGTCCCGCGGAACACAAGGGGGATACAGTCCACAAGACGAAAGAAGAGGGTGACAAGGCGGAAGATGAAGGGAAAGACGAGGCGCCGGAATGGAGTCAGCAGTCGAAAGAGCGGAATGAAAAGGAGGGGAGAGTGAAAGAGAGTGGAGGGCCTTATGAAAATGGAGATGATGGAAGACATGAGAAGAATTAACCGAAACGAATAGATGAAGAATAGTAGTGGTAGTATAGATTGGATATTTATTTTTTACTACTTAATGATTTTAATGGATCCCCTTTTCCTGTCTTTTTACTACTTCGACCTCCTTTCATTTTATTCTTCATTCTTGCCGCACGGATCCGGTTTTGTCCTATTTTATTAAACCCTACGACTCCAGATGCCGTCTTTTTCATGACACTTTGAGCACCGCCAGGGATGAGATAGTCAGGAACGTGTCTTAGATGTTGTTGTGTTCGTATCGTATGACTCTCATCATCATGTCGTAACGCAGCTAAATCTGCAGGGTTTTCTTCAAAGTGACGCTTTAATTTCTCACTCTTCAGCAATTCTTGTCTAATCTCTTTTGCTCTGGTTTCTCTGACAGCAACGCCCGTCACTGATCGAAGAGCATCAGTCATACGGTATCGAAATCCATCCAATCTCTTCATATCGAAATCATAAGGTTCTATCTTCTGACCTTGTTCTTCCTGTGATTTGATAATTTGACCAAGAACTTCTTCATCATGTTCACATTGTTTGATAGATGTCGGCTTATGTTGTCGGAATAAGGTTGACGGTATACAGAATGACAACGCCATTCCCGAGTTCCCAGCTCTTGCAGTCCGTCCTGTTCGATGAGTATATGATATCGAAGAAATAGGTAGATCAAAGTTCAAGACACAAGATACATTTTTAAAATCAATTCCCCTACTTATACCATATTCTGCGTCTCTTTCATTTCGTTTCCGTTTCTTGCTAGCTCTTGTGTTGTTTCCAAGCTCTACCTCTTCATCAACTCTTTCTTCGTCCTCTTTCGTAGCCTCATCAGTTTCGTCTTCCTTTTTAGATTTTCTTTTCTTTTTCTTATTCTGTCGATCTTCACTCCCAACAATCTCATTCTCATCGCTTGCAATAATTATATCATAGACGTTTCTGTTGAATTCCTCCACGACATGTATCCGACTATTAGCAGGTAATTCGCTGTTTAGTACACAACTCCTTATCCCAAATTGTTCCAAGAATAGTTTCAGTCGATAACATCGATCAATGTCGGCTACAAATACAATGACTTTGCCTTTGATCAACTTGAGCATGAAAATAGCATAGATCAACAAAAACTTTTCATCTTCGCCACACTTGACTACATATTGTTTCAAATCTCTCGCAATCTCTTCTTTGTCGTCCATTTCAATAATAACCGGTGATTCGCCAGTACATAACAGTCCTTTTAGCTGTAATACTTCTGGACGAAGAGTCGCGCTCATGAGTATATTCTGTACACCGCGAGGCATGACGCCAACTAACGCCTTGAGATCATCCTCGTGGCCATAGGAAAGTACCAAATCCGCCTCGTCGACCACACAGGCCATCAATCCTTCCAGATTCAGAATACCGCTTTGAACTAACGCGTTGGCTCGACTCGGAGTCGATACGAGTACGTCTGGGACTTGAGCGAGCCGAGCTCGGAGAATCGCATCGTCGTCTTCTTTCCGAGCGACGTTTTCTATTCGAATCAATTTCCCGCATTGAGACGTGAACGAGCGTATGGCTTTGGTCACTTGTGCTGCGAGTTCGCGGGTGGGTACAAGAATCAACGCCGAGAGATGTGTCGAAGAAGAAGTATTATTTGTGGATTTTGTTCGGAGAATCCGGTCGAGCACGGGAAGGGCATAAGCGGCGGTTTTGCCGGATCCTGTTCTTGCTCGGGCGAGAATGTCTTTCCCCGTCAACGCAACTGGGATGGCCTTTGATTGTATCGGAGTCGGGGTTTGGAATTGTGTACTGATTGCTTGAAGTAGACGAGAATCTAGATTTAGATCGAGAAATGTAGATGTTTTGGAACTTGTATTCGGAGTGGTCACCGGTTCCACATCGTCTTGCTCTTTGTGAACCGTAACACTAGAGCTTACGACTGGCTCGGGTATATCTTGGTCGTTCAACTTTCGTTTCATCTTTAATATAACTTTTATACGTACTTGGAGAAAATTACTCGTTTTGGTACAATAGTTACATAAATTTGAGGTTGGAGGGCGGTGAGTCAATTTTTCTGCCAAGCATTAACCATTGACGTAATAAACAGATGGGTATAATACTCGAGTCTTGGTTCACAAGATGGATATACCGCGCTAATCTCGAACCACCTAGCATACAATTTCAGACATGACTTGAGAAAAGTCGTGTACAAGAACAGGTTATAACCTCTGTGACACCACATATAATTTATACAACAACCCTGCTAAATCGATGAGTCTTGAACTGGGAACTTTTCTCATTCAGTCCGCATTCGGCAAGAGAATTTGATGTCATTAATCATAAGTACCTTTTGATTTCATCTGTTTACTATTGAGCTCCTTCACAACCCGTAGTTTCCTTCGGACCGCTCTGAGAGATCTTTTTCTTTCACGCGGTTGAAAGTATGATATGGTCACCAAGTCTGACCGAGTCTCACACTAGAACTGATGTATAATTGATATAAACACATGATTTACACATTCATACTACGTAAATAAATTGATTTTTATACTACATATATCATTGTGACTAGATTTTCAAGCTTTCAAACCATTTACTTGCTTCATCTACAGCCTTTTCCAATCCATCAGTCACACTACCTTGACCAATAGCGGTACTTCCTTTACCACCTGCTTTACCTCCTACAATCTTTGTTACTGCATCTGCCCAAGAGGCGGCATCTTGACCTTGACCTTCTTTGTTGATCATTTGAGAGGGAATATAACATCCATGAATGACTTTTTGCTCTCCAGCGGTGTTGTCCTTGCTTGAAGCATTACTTTTGTTATTGTCGAGAAGGAAAAGATATACAGCTTTGTCTTTGAAATTTGATTTAGGACCAGAGACATTCTTTAGTGCTTCACTTAATGTTTTTGAGACAGGAGGGATCTCGGATAATTGAACCGTTGCATGATTCGACTTGGGATTAGCGCTAAAGTATGCTTCAATAGCATCTGATATTTTCTTTTGTTCTTGTTTAGATTGTACTTTTGCATGATCTAGATTTGCCTATTTTTCTCAATCGTTAGTAATTGCTTCTATAATAAAGCAGAGTATTTATAAGTATAACATACCTTGATAATCTTGGTAAAGCGTTCTTTCAACTTTGTCTTGACAATCGCAGATATACTAGCCTGATTAATCTCCATCTGCAACTCTTTACATCGTTGTTCTTTCTCAGCGCTAAACTCTGACTTTTCGACACGTTCGATTTCTTGTTCAAGTTCTTGAGCTTGTCGTTGGACTTCATACGCCAAATGTCCAGTAACACAAGTCATTCGTCTAATTCCTTTTGCAATACCACTCTCTTCGATGATAATAAGATCTTTAATGTCTCCCGTCTTGTCAACATGTGTACCACCACAGAATTCGACACTTACGTTTTCCCATTCAGGGTTCTTGACGTTTTCAAGTAAATGTTCTACTTGAACACCAACAGATACTACTCGAACCGGATCTGGATATGTTTCACCAAAAACGGCGCGGACACCACGTATCTCTCGTGCAGTGGCAAGCGGCACATCAAGTGAATATACCGGTGCATTTTGACGAATATACGCGGTTGACTTTTCTTCAATCTTGATCAATTCATCATCAGTGACAGCGGTCTTGTAACTGAAATCGAATCGAAGCTTTTCAGGTGCTACAAGTGACCCTTTTTGGTTTATATCATCACCGAGGATCTCTCGTAGGGCAAAGTTCAAAATATGTGTTCCAGTATGATTATTTCGAATAGGATTCCTTCGCATCTCGTCATACTCGCAAATAACGGTATCTAGTACCTTGAAAGAACCATATGACATGACTCCAGTGTGGAGAATATAGCCTCCATATACTTGAACATTATCAACGTTGAGCTCTGCTTCGCCATCAATCACAATCTTTCCTTGATCACATTCTTGGCCTCCTTGTTCAGCATAGAAATTAGTCTTGTCCAGGATCAAACCAAGTTGTTCACCTTCTTTCACATCTTTTGTATTTGTAATGAATTGTTTATTATGATATATAGCGGTGATCTTTGCATTGATATTCCGTCGACCAAATTTGGACGAATCATCTGTCTTGACAACTTCTTTCATGGTATCTAATTGACCCAAATCATGGACATCTAGCTTTGGAAACTCTCCTGCAACTTTCTTTTCTCCCTTTGAAGCTTCTCGCGCCTTGTCTTGAGCTTCGCTAATCTCCTTTTCATCAATTTCCAGGCCACGCTCCTCGGCCATCAATTTTGTTAGGTCGACAGGGAATCCAAAAGTATCATACAATCGCCAGACATCAGCACCTTGTAACTTCTTCTGTCCCTTTTCTGCATATTGAGCAGCATACTTTTCAAACATTTGTTCACCACGATCTAGTGTCTTTGCAAAAGACACTTCTTCTTCGTTGATTATCTCAATGATATCTTGTTGTTTTGCCTTGATCTCCGGGAATAGATCGCTGAGTTGTTGTACAAGGGTTGGAACAATCTTCGAAAAGAAGTCTCCTATCTCGACTTGGAAATACTTTCGAGCATATCTGCAGCCTCTTCGTAATACTCGACGTACAACATAACCTCTTCCGACATTGTTTGGTACACCTCCGTCACTAATGGCAAATGTTAACGTTCTAGTGTGATCAGCGATGACTCTGTAAGCAGTGTCAATACCATCGACATCATCAGCTCCAAATTTACCAGAATACTCTCGAGCGCCAGTTACTTCTTGTATTCGTTTAAATAGTGGTGTAAATACATCTGTATCATAATTGGAGAATTTATTCTGTAGTACAGACACGAGTCGCTCAAAGCCCATTCCAGTGTCGATGTGCTTATTTGGCAACGATCGTAAAGACCTATCAGCCTCTCGATTATATTGCATAAACACAATATTCCAGATCTCGAGCACATTCGGGTCATCCATGTTGACTAGATGAGCAGCATTTCTGCCACCAATTCGATCATAATGTACTTCACTGCATGGCCCACATGGACCTTGATCACCCATTTCCCAAAAGTTATCCTTCATGTTTCCTGTCAACATGTGATCTTCAGGAACTCCAACTTTGAGCCAAAAGTTCTTTGCTTCTAGATCTGGTTCCAGACCACCAGCCTTGTCACCTTCAAAGTAAGTCACATATAACCTAGCTGGATCTAGTCCGTAAACCTTTGTGAGGAGTTCCCATGACCAAGAAATTGCTTCTTTTTTAAAATAATCACCAAAAGACCAATTACCAAGCATTTCAAAAAAGGTCTATATAAATCAACAGACGATTAACGACAAGTCATCAATTGAAACCTACATGATGGTAACTATCTTTTCCTACATCGTCCAGGTCCTAATGTAGGGTAAGTTTCAAATTCCAATTCGGATAATAAGGCACAAACATTATGTTTTCCACCCGCACGTATACACTACTGATTTGTCAATTACAAGTCCACAGATCACAAAAATGGACTTGAATACCTTTTGCGAATTCACAGCTCTCTTCAATTGAGCAAAATCAGATTGCGGATCTACTGTACCGAGAAATATAGCTTTAAACTGATTCATACCGGCATTTGTGAATAGTAAAGTTGGATCCGATAGTGGAACAACTGAACTCGACGGTACTAATTTATATAACACATCAATTTCGAGAACGATCTGTATAGAAACCTGTAGTAGTTCTTACTGAAAGTATGTTCTTGTTTCTTGAAATAGTCAAAAAATGTATTTCTAACTTTTGTAGCGGTCCATTCGGACTCTTGGGTTTGTTGAGCCATTTTGAAAGACTGTGAGGTAGACGATTGATGTACTCGTCTGTAGTTTATCGAGGAATATGCAGTGTTTTGTCCCGACTGAGAGATTCTACGTATAGGACGGATTGCCTTTTGGGGACTCTTCAGCAGACGACGATTAGACTTGATCGCAAAAAGTCCCCACTCTAGCATTCACTCGTGAGACCTTGTGTTTGAGTTGTTGATTGACTCACAAATCCGCTCGTCAATATGCTTGCTGATAACTGCGTGGTTAAAAAAAATGGTCGACTGATAAGCATCCACTCACGTGAGGGTTTTCTACCCCGCCAAAAAACATACTTCCTTTTACGTCTTTAAGGTTCTACGATGTTCACTTCTTCTGTATGATGAAATGATGAATGAATGATCTTGCGATAGTATGACAAGACTATGGAAGGAGTCGTCCGTTTCAGGCCCATTGATCGGGGTATCAAGCGTCGAGCAGACGACACATTAACTGACGAAGCGCGTTTTGCGAAAAGATTCAGTATTTTAAATCTAGGTTAGTCAAAGCCCATTATCCTCAGTCCATTTAACATGTTATACCTGACTAAAAAGACCTTTTAGATACCAATTCGCTTTCACAATCATCCCTATCATCACCGTCATCCATCTCATCTCCATTATCACCGATCCTACCGTCCCCTACGACTGTGATTGACTATGCCTCCCCCGACAACTCGGTTTCTGACTCTTTCCGGCAAGTTTCGACAAGTACAGATATGAACATTGACGACACTCCTCATAGAATCTTCATCTCCGATCTCGACGCAGAACTCGCTTCGATTGTCGATGAGGAATGCCATCATAACGACGACAATGAAATGACTGTACACACAGACGTGATCAAAAAGCTGTCGCAAATACAAAAGGAACGGTTTATGAATAGACAAGTCACACCGAGATCTAAAACGAGTAGAGGGCAGGAATTAATTCTATACAGACCCGTTACGTCAGTTCCTTTTTATTCTCCTACAGATATGACAAATGATGGAAAGAGAAAAGAGGAGAATGAAGGAAGTGATTTTACTTGGAAGCGAAAAGTGCTGGAAACAGCTCATGGTTTGACAGAGAGAGAATATAACTTACTCGACGGGCACACCATTCCAACTTCGAAAATATATAATAGCAATGTGATGGTCCATGGCGATAACAAAGGAAAGGCTTATGACAGTTATGATAATGACGATAATAATGATGATGTTATGGACACGACATGAGAATAATGTAGTATAGTTTCTTATCGATACTGTATATAAAGGCTCATAGTACATTTTAGATACATGGAATTGTAATATAGACTTTTGATAGTACATGTAAATATTCATACCATACCTGCAATACATGACAAAAGGCTTATCTTCACCCTGATACTATACTGATCTTATCATTTGCCAACATCATGTTAAGAGATTGCCTATGTTGGGCCTGTTGCTCGCTGCCATGTTTCCCATTCCGTTAGCATTGATATTATTACCATCCGATGCATTCGAGGAATAACTCGAATTAGAGTTAGATATTGGTTGTTGGACTTTCATGTCTTGACGTTGTCCTTGAATTAGAGACACTGCAGGAGGCGGGGAGTTTTGATAGACTTGACGAGTTGATGAACGAGGAGAACAATGAGGTGGGTGTTGAGATGGAGGTTGAATAGATGAACGACTTTGAAGATATGGCGAAGTCGTTACGACAGCAGATGGCATACTTTGTTGTTGCGGTGGATACGAAGGTGGATGTTGTACATGATGGTAGATATGTGGCGGTGGCGGTGGCGGTGGCGGTGGTGGTTGTTGTAGAGGTATATGTTGTGGTACTAATCCATTGGCAAACGGGACTGGAAGAGGTCTGTTATCATAATTTAGTCGTTGCGAGACGTGTTGATCATGCTGTGAATATCCATTTGTATATGCATGACCATTTCCATTGAATGGACTACCCGAAGACAGATTCATTGGCGCAAATACATGGTCCTTTATTGGCATTTGCTGATGTGGTGGATGAGATAAAGGTTGACCATAATTGACGTGTTGATTGTGAGGAGAATGATGACGATGAGAAGTAGGAGGACCATTCTTATGAGAATTACCGTGTCCATGAAACATTGTCGGTGACATACTTGCATGATGATGAGAATGTGGAGATTGGTTGTGTAGCAGAGGTCTTGGAATGACCTGTTGAGGACTAGATAGTGATGGTGGCCAATCAAGCTTGATATCGATGGCCGTTAACGGAAAAGGATCATGTCGAGCTGGTTTCATATGTGTATAATGGCATTTATGACATTCCACATCATGCAAATAATTACCATCGGTTGACGTGGATGCTATGGAAGAGTGGTCTTCGATTGGCCACCATTTTGGTGTAGTTACTGTTCCACAACAAGTACACTGCTTCTCTACGTCCTTTGAAGGACTAGATTCCTTAGAACTTGTTCGCTGAAACAAGTTCTCTCCATCAGCTACAGTTGCACTAATCGGAGTCGTCGAGTTTGTGTTTTTCGATTTGCGAGACAACGAGTTTGCACCTATCAAAGAACCTCTCCTGTGAACATTGACTGTCCCAGCAAGATGATTCCCAATCGATGTGTTGATTAGATTCGCTTTTCTAGCAGCGATACTCAAACTCTGATCAGCTTGTTTGTACTTCTCGACGAATAATTGAAGTGCGGTAGTATTATCAACCAATTCCGTCATTGGATGAACAATCGTCTTTGGAGTATGATCACGACACCAAATTGCTGGTGTGAGATAGCCATTTTCCGGGCCGAGTGTGACAGTAGTGACTTGGTCTTTCCTTGATCCTTTTACTGGTGTAACATCGAAACCAAACGTATAATTTGCCTCAAAGGCACACGTAACGTGAAATGTAGTATGACATTGCAGACAAGCCACACAAGCACCATGATCTGAACTTTTGCATAATTTACAAACAGTCTCAAACTTTGACAGTGGGATGCTACTGAAACCTTCGGCTCGCTCGTATCTTTTGGCATCACTAAACTTGATCTCCGGCGTCCAGACAGCACATAAAACATGAACCCAGTTGTTACCATCGGTTTTTTTCAATGCTTCTCTTGGTTGTACCGGTCGACCAGCTTGATTTTGTTGTTCAATATAATCTCTTTTCGTTTTTTCAAGCAATTCCTTCTCGAGACGTTCCTTTTCTCGATCTCGATCCGTCTTTTTTCGGTGCGAGATTTTGGGCAATTCCCATAATTCTTGAGGAGTGAACTCGACAGGACATAATATACAATTGTAATCCTGTGTAAGAGTCAGTATTTATTAATATGTTTTGAGCACAAAGTACATACTGTAGAGACAAGCGGTGCCTTGTCATTACTGCATTGGTCACAGATCCACCTCTCATCGTCAACACTCTCATCTACGCCGTAACAGCGTTTATGAACAGCTAATCTACAATGCGAACAATGTAACGGCTTCTCACCATCAGCCTCTATCACTTTACAGACAGCGCATGGTGACTTTCTCCACTTTGGAGGTGCGGGAACAATTGGTGCTGGCGGTGGAGGTTCTTGTTGTATAGTCTTGCTTTTTATTGCCAATGGATCGCCTGTCTTGACCTTCTTCTTGGCCGGCTCGACTCCTGGTTCTGGGGTGGCAGTCGCTGTATCTGGTGGAGTCTTTGTATCGACCTTATTCTCAATTTGTAATTCTCGTAGAAGCTCTTCATCAATTCGCCGCTTCCAATATTTACCACCGCCTTGAGCTATTTTACGAGCAACCTCATCTTGTTCTTCCCATTCTATGGCATATCTTCTCCATAAACCAGCACACCTCAAACACAGAGCCATGATAGGCTGTGCACCCTTGGCCTTCGAGTCTTTTCCTGAAGGGATTTCCTGGATCTGTACTACCCCCGGTGCTCTTCTCCATTGTCTGGAGTTCCGTCGGTCACAGAATTTGCATTGAAATTCCTGTTTGCGAACTGATGCCTTTTCTACATCGAACGCAGAGTCGTCACCATCGTCGGCCAGTTGATGTGTCGATTTATGTCCATCGTCATGATTCAATAGCTTTTTCCTTGTTGATTTACGGCCACCAAAACTATTCCACACAGCCCTTCCTTGAGGGGTCTTCTTCCAAATGTAGTAGAATCTTACAATAGCCCACATAGGCAGATCAGTCTTCATATACTGTCTGATTAGACGATGCTCGGATCCATGTTTACTGACACCTTCTTCGAATTTCTTGAGATCGACTTGCGTCAGAACTGGTTCCTTAAGATCTTTGAAGCGATTCAACTTGGCCAGCTGTGCTAATGCTATCTCTGGATGTTGATAATTATGTTGGACCAATAACGATAAAGCCTTGTCCATTAAATTAGAACTATATTCTGACACTCTGAGAGGTTTGGCCAGGAGTTTAGCCTCATGCATAAAGTTGTCTAGCATACTATCGTATTTATCTAATGACTCGACCTGATCGATCTCGGGAGTCTTATAAATGAGAGTCGCAGTATTCCGCGGATCATCATTAGGGTAGTCTTCGCCTCGTGATACGTAGCCAGGTGGTGAATCCACAATCCATGGGGGTCGATTAGCCTTTTCAACTCGAGCAGCCTCGATAGCAGCGATAGTTTCTTTTGATAATTTGGCATCCTTTTTATGACTGTTGGTCTTTATATACTGTTTCTTAATTTCCGTAGCTTTGACCAATTGTAAAGGCCTGCCATGCCATACATCTACAGATACTTCATATCTCGGTCCAAACCGAGAGCTGGCTCGGGGATATATTGCTCTATCATCGTATTGTAGAACATCTTCAACACGGCAGTGAATTCCGAGATATCTAAACGGCCACATCTTGGCTTGAGCAACTTCAGATTGTGCGACTGGCCGTACTTCGATCCCTGCATCAGGCGTTTCGATGTTCTCTTCTACTTTTTCCTCTTCCTCTTCTTCCATAATCTCGTCCTCCATAACTTGATTAGCCCCCATAGGAGGCGGCAACCTAGCCTCGAGCTTCTTCTCTTGGAGCCTACTACAGGGTCCACAAGACCACGCGAAACCTCGAGTTGGTTTTTTAGGTAGAGGTGGACTCATACAATTCATATGATAGGCATTACCGCATATAGCACATTCAACCGAATCTTGAGTAGCACAATATTGCGTACATCGTTTACAAAGCTTGACAGCGCTAGTCAATTCTTTGACACGATTCGCTTCCACTGCAATATACTTCCATCTTTCGTCAAGCGCAGTCTTTACTCGATCAGGAACGTTGATTACCTGTTCTACGGGGATGACTTCATAAAACCTGCGAATAAAGCGATCGAAGATTTGATTATACCAAAAATGATTAGGTTTCTTGCGATATTCGTCAAGATCAGAGATATGACAACGGTGAGTTATGGAACATTTGCCACGTAATGATGCCAAAGGACATAGATCAGAATGCATCGTTCCATAGATGAGCCGAGTGTCGGTGCTAGCTCGTTGCACGTCACGAGGACGATAAAACCAGTTCACCCTGATTGCATCTACGGGTGATGTCAAGTCTCCAGAGATGGTATGTATGAATTCCATGATACGACACAGATAATAAGGTTCACCAGGAGGTTCGCAAACCAAATAAACATGGTCGTCGATGTTGATTTCAGTCCCATCATCTGCAGCAAGGCCACCATTGCCATTAAGTCTGGCACCAGATGTAAAAAATGTCATGACGTTAGTCTCTATATGTGGAGATGTAGTTCGTGTTGTATTTGCGCCGTGATTGTCACTTTTCACCATCTGTGATTCATTAGAAGTAGAAATATTACCTCCAGGAGCTTTCCGTTTTTTGCTATTCAATGAGACGACCTTGCTTTGCGTTTCAGATCCCTCGTTAGAAGGCTGCATAATTCCATTTGCTTTTTTTGATGACTCGACTTTGCTATGTGACGAAATTGCGTATTCAAACTCCATATCATCCTGATCGTGTGCATAGTTTGGTCTCGAAGTGCGATTACGAGATCGTGTCCCATAGATAGAGCCAGACTCGTCCGCTGCATCAACTCGTGACGAATCTGCTGTGTCTTTTGAAGCAGTGGGGTTTTCGTTAGTGTCTGGATCTCCGACTCGAGCCTCCGTAGGCGACTCCCGGGGTGATATGATGGAAGACTTGTGCACTACTGTTTCCGCATATTTCCGCAAATCTGCTTGATCAGCCTTGGCTATCAAGTCAGGATGACTATTGCCATTAGTGCTCGTCATCATCTCAGACTTTACCTCTCCATTAATTGCGTGCAAAGGCCTTGTCATCGTATCGTTTATATCAGATACAGTCGAAACACACAAGTAAAGCGACAAAATATATTACGCATTATGCATGTAACGATGTTGGTGGAGTAACGGAAGCATCAGGATTAAAATGTGTACACGTATTAGATTGTTGGTCTCATAGAGTCAAGGTTGGGGGTTGAGTGAGGATAGACTGTCTGAGTGTGAGTGTGAGTGTGAGTGCGACAATTTTGTTTGAGCATAGGCCGTGAATGTGACGAATTTATAGAGGAATGTGATTGAGTTACTCGAGGGAAGGTATGAACGTCACAAGAGTAAAGTGTTGTCGGATGTTAAAGCTGGGGAATGGCAATGCAATCCGTAGATCCCAGGATAATGGGGAAAGTGGAGGTTGTATGTTGACAAAAAGGTCTAATAGGAAGCGGAGTCTTTGCAGGAATTCAAAGGAAGAAAGAAAGATATACACAAAGGCAAGTATTACCAACAAAGGCGCGCCAAGGATAAAAGGTTCATGAGGGTCGCACGATATGGGAACGGCAATTTGGATGGGACGGAATCGTGTTTTGGTGGTAAGGTTGTGCATGCGATGACAGAGTGGGGAACTTAAAAAGTGCAGCGCAGTGGGCGGCCTTCCACATGATCCGCGTTGAGTGATTTGGTCTTTATGAAAAGGGCACGCAGCATTAAAAGGAGTCGGCTCGCAAGAGCATCATGTTGTTTTTCGCGTAGCGCTAGTGTATTGAACGACTAGGGAAGTTCATTGGGGCAATCCGGTAATCCGATGAGACGGGGGGGCCTACGACGAAAATCAAATCTTAAAATAGCACGTTTGATGTACAGAACATTCCCAAGCTATGATCAACCTGAACTGGGACTGTAACTTTCGAAGCAATAGAAGGAGGCATTCTTTTGAGTTAATATGACAAGAAATGTTCATACTTCGTTGTGTAACGACCTTGTCAGCTCCTATATCTACGAACAGCGAGCGTGGAATACTATACATGATACTCGAAATTTCGTGATCATATCAGGCACCAGCGGGTTTTTTTTAGAGTTCTTCGTAAACAGTCGCAGAAAACGGCGGCACTGGTTTTCTGCTTACTTCTGAGACGACCGACAACATATCAATGCATTGAATGCCTTGATTATATTCTGGGCTGATCAACAACTCGATGTGTAGCACATATTTACACCATACTACAGTGGCTCTGTGACTCGAGGGTAAAAAGCGATCGGTGAACGGAGTTTGAAATAAGGTTCCACGGATTTGCCGTCATACCGCATTTCGGATCAAACAACTTTAATTCCTCTTAACCACATCTCATTTTATTATGAGGGTTAGCACTTTCAGCGAAACACTGATTGTATCAGCTTTGTGTGTCGCTAGTTACTTCTGAGAGTGCGGACGGTTTAGCGACGACTCTAGGAGAGCCTACAGCCCTCGGACTATTGCTGCTTCTTCCACCTTTGACCAAACTTGCAAAATATGCTTCCAGATTCTCGACTGGAATATCCTTACCTGCTTCGAATTGTGGTGGTGAAATAGGTGTAAACGGAGTAGTCTCGCGTGTACGTTGTCTATCTGGCGTACTTTGGGCTGAAACAGTCGTTACTGCATCCTTTGCCCTTTCCTGCAATAAAGATGTTAGTAATTCCGGAAATCTCTTGCGCCGCTCAGGAGTGTTTACCCTAATGCGACGTAATGCCTCGTCTGCGTCGTACTGTATCCCTCCCATATTAAATTGGACAGGCCCTATGTGATCACTGATTGAAGATTGCCCGTTATTATTCTCCGGCACGTTTGCTTTCTGCGCTTGCTTTTTCTTATTAGCTTCGTCCTCGAGCTGTAAATTCGCCAATACTTTTGATTGCGCTGCAAGAAATTCTTGGTCAGGTAGATGCTGAATTTCAATGCCAGTGGTTACATTGTTTACAGCCTTTGGGTTGGGGATTCTGGTAGTATATACGGTCTCAGAGACAGAATTCGTTCCGTCTTCTGAACTTTCTTGTAACCACACTTTACTTGTACCTTCTATATCAAAGCCTTCGCCGACTATCCTTATCTTTCCCCAACTATCCCAACCTGGGGGCACAAGTATTCTCTCACGATCCACCACATTATGCTTCAACGTGCTATGATAGTCATTGGCTAGGGATTCATGGCCAGGATTGTTGTAACCAATATGCAAAGATTGAAGTATGAGTGCATGTAATTGTCCGGGTTGTGTTGGCATTGTGTAGATCAACCCTGCACCGTGTTTGAGAAGTATTGTTCTTAGATACTGTAGAATGTAGTCGAAATCAGGCTCCTTGAATCCTTGTTCCTTCTCCAATTTCTCGACGGCTTGTGTATTACAACATATTACATTGATAGGGATACCAATTGGCTGGTCAAATTCGCCCGGCGCCAAAGGTAAATTCGCAATCGACTCGGCTGTTCTTGTGCTACCATGAAAGTCCCTACAGCGCCGCCATATGGCGTTATTATCTTCTAAGACATGTTGTTCAGAAGTTTCTAGCCCGCTTGTGGTACGATATAATAATAACATCCATGCTCTCAACTCTGTGATGAATGCCCATGGTCTAGACCAATCTAGGATAATTGTAACAGCGGTATCGCTAAGCGTCTCAGCAGTCATTATACGTCCAAGAAGAGTGCTGTATTCGGGTCTTGATGAAGTTAAGGTATAGATTGATAGACGAGCAAGTAGATCTGGCATGATGTTAGCACCGATATAAATGAGAGTATACAGAGACCGGTTTGAGTGATCTTGCCTTCGCCATCCTGATCCTTTATATCTCGATATGTATAACCTAAAGCTATATTGTTTGCAAGCGGCGGCGCGACTGGTTTCGATCGGTTTCGATGCTTGTTTTGTTTCGAGGGTGCAGTACTCCGTAGACTCTCGATCAATTCCTGCTGTGACTCCGCACTACCACCAAGAACAATAAGATGTTTCTCTGGCGTACGTTTCTGTATTGCTACGCTTTTGAGTAATGATGACCATATATCTTTTTTATTTTCGATTGTGCTGGTTTTTCTAGCATGGTTAGGACGTGCCATTATTTGGATATTCAACTACAGTAAATTCATAACTATCAGCTACAACAGCAATGCCATTGCTACAAATCAATGAGCTGTACATCAAACATCACCCGAATATTTCAAAGGCCAAACAATGCAATTGGGACGCGAAATCGTCAAATTGCGGGGATACTACTTTGCATATTAATAATAATCAAAACACATTCATACATTCACGACATTCTCTAACTACAAATATCTTCATTATAATTGCCGTTCAAGACCTTCAGATATTGCTTCAACAATTACATGATAAAGGCTGGTTTCATGTGAATGAACATTGAACGATAGAGGCATTGGCGTAGATCTCGGCAAGACTTTGAAAATTCCAGATTTGTACGTCACAAGAATTCACATATGTATTTTGTAGTACAGTACGCGAGATCGGACACCCTAGAGAATAGAAGATAGCTCATACTGTACCCTACTCCACTTGACGTGCCCCGGACAAGTTTCGTGGTTATAGAAAGCCTCCGGAGATATCCGAGATTTTATCGATACACAAGCATATAATAACCAATATGAAGCGCTAATTAACAATTATTTGACCTCGGGTTCATTAACGCAAATAAATATACTCCAGTAGTGACGACTACGAAAATAAAGGCAAAAATGTCAAGGGTGGATCGGGGAATGACATAAAGTAAGCGATCGACGCTAGGTGGTTGTCCAAGAAAGTATAATAAAAACTTTTCGACCTTGACAAGCCGCTGTGCTACTGTATTAGGATAGAGCTGCGAGATTCTCCATTTGACACGGAGATCCACTTTTTTTCCAATGGCACAGTAGTGCGATAGCATTCTGGTAAGTTGAAGACCGGAGTAGAAAACATGGGTCGGTTGAGATACATAGGCGCCAAGTCGATTTGACCGCTATCAATGCCAAGCACTGTGGAAATTGTCAACCATAGTTAAATAAGTTAACTCACCGCTTGTCAATCTGGACATTATTACATAAGCTATGTGTTTTTGATCATTCTTTGTCCGATGTAAGATCGTTTCATGACACCGTGCATGTGCGTACATCTGTCTAATCTGAAACTTTAAATTAAGATGATTTGGAATAACTTGCATATGTGTGCGTGGCAAGACTTAGGACAGATCTTTGCACAACGAACGACCGGGAAGCTCGACTATGCTTTTTGATAAAAAAAAGTGGAGCTCAGATTTTGTTGATTAAAATAAAAATTGGTGACAGGACTTTCCGGAAAGAGCAGCAAAAAACGCCCACAGTACCGGAGTTTTGATGCCTACCGTTTCCGTATTGTCGATGACTCGCGTGCTAATCAGATGAGCACCAGACTAGGTTGTTTTGAGTCAGTGTGATCAATACAAGATGCTATTCCAATCATTATTCGACAACCGTGTACAGTTTGGACGGTTGATCGAAGCTATTCCGATTACGCATCGATGACTGACAGAAACTGTGAATCATCTGAACGTGGGAAATAGAGTAAATTTGTCATTTCGTCATTAGGATATATATGTACAATAAAAAGGACGTTAGCACATTTCAAATTCTTGCATCTCTTCATATAATTGCAGTGACATATCAAGGATTGCCCATATATGGAGCAAGTCCTCCTGCTAATTCATCTGAACTTCGTCGACTTATCAATGGCTTACTTTTATCGCGTGCTTCTCGTAAATCAGGACATCGCCTACGATGATTTATGAACCAATTGCTGACCTGTGTCATTACGAATTAGATCATGTACCAATCAATATATAGCAATCATGAGTATCATACCTGGGTTAAACTGATGCAAGCCTTGGCAGCAAACATCTTCTTTTCCTCCTCTGATGGGTATGGATTGTCCATATGATCGTCAAACCATTTCTTCATGACATCGGTAGACTCTTTGGGAAGATTACTTCGTTTTCGAGCTTTGACAGATGCTAGTTCATATTGAGCATAGCTTGAAGCAGCATGACCTTGGGAGAAATTAGGGGGAGGAGGCAGTTGAGTTCGTGGTTGACTTTGATAGTCCGAATATCTCGAATCAAGCATTTCATTTGATAGCGAAGGCAACAGGGTATATGTTGTTGTTGTTGGTGAAGGTCCTTGTAAAGAGTTCCTGTTGTTGACATTAGGAGTTCGAGCAGGTGTGGCTCCCCAAGCCAGAGGTCTATCATAATCATCAGAGTTCATAGCGCGATCGAACGATCTTTTTCGTGAGGTTGCTGATCCAGTAGATGCAGCTGTGAATTGGCCCGGGGAATAATTATCGAGTCCGGTAGTTCGTAGTTCAGGTAGGAATGAATTGCCCAGTCGTTGCCTATCAATTTTGCTCGTCCGAGTATATGTGTAATCTTGCTGAATGGCCGAATCCCTTCTCTCTGCTGAATTCGACGTTGTTGGATAAGCTGGAGAGCTATGTGATGGTCCTCGATCACTGACGGAAGTGGTGCAAGGTCTTTTGGCAGGATTTGAGCTATATTCGACGGGCGAAACATGTTGTGGTAATCGAGAAGTGACCGGAGTTGCTGGAGGGCTTGCAAAAGGTTCTTTCAATATCTGATGAGAAAAAAGGTCAGTATGAGAGCCTGATGGAATACGATAAATATAGCAGGCTTACGTCTCGAATCGGTGGCAATGAGGGCTTTTGATAAGACGAAATACTTCGAAATGAACCAGACCCATTTGTCATTCCAGACTTCTCTGCCGTTCGAGATAAAGAATCCAATGATGTGTAGCTTGTAGAAGATCTTGGTGTTGGTAATTCTGAGCGATATTGATGATAGACATCAGACGTGCGGACCTCCAAAGGCGGTAATACCTCCATTTTATATTTGTATATGTAAGTCGCGAGTATAATCCGAGACAAGCAGAAAACCACTCTCTACACCCGATGCATATGATAGAGAATTATAAAAAAAACCCGTAAACAAACCCAACAAAATTGTTTAAAATTCGAAATGGAAATGGAATTGCTAAAAGAGGAAGCGAGAAACTATTTATTCCAACTATCTTTCTGAAACGAATAGACTAAATAAAGGAAGGAGCAAGGATGTGATGGAGGTGTGGAGCATATCAACTATAATCATAAAAGTGTGGAAGTAGACGGATTACCGCTTTGAGCTTTAGCGTCATGCAGTTCGACCAGATCTGGTCAGAAGCGGAGAGCCCCATAGACCGGATCCGATCTGTCAAATTGTTGATGATGTACTGATCCGAGAGTTTAAAAAAAAAAAGGAGTCGAAAGTCGTTACGTAGGGCGTCTGCCAACCTTTGGATCTGACACGCCTTTCGGAACGCTGTCAACAACGGTACCGCACTATTTTGTTGGGTACAATCTAAACAACACGATTTGGTAATGTTAGTTTTGTATCGGGCTGAGCATATAATGCACAGCCCAAAAACAAACGCGCATGATTGATTAATTTACACAGATCATAACATACATAAAAAGACGATACGATCAATCATTGGTCATCAAACATTTGGCAACACAAATACACGAAAACTTTAATTCACTTTTCAAATGTATTTCGACAGGGACCGATTTGGAACGAACTGCAGACTGTAAATATGAATGCACAGACCTGTCTCGAAGGTTGTAGTAAATCAAATGGACAAAGCGCCGAGTCTTCTCGCATTAGCGCGAGTCAACACTGCGGTGTTGGAAAAGGAAAAAAAAAATTGATTAGATCACGGAGATCTCCACCCGACCAGTTAATTGGTAACAGGTGGGTCCGAAAAAAGAAGGCGTCTACCAAAGAAAAATCTCAAAGTGTGGTGGAATGAGACTTTTCTCCTAGTCATGGAACTTGATTGTTTTTGACAGACCTAACTATACTACATGTTCATTATTACAGAACTCACTGTAGTAGAAATGGTTAGAACCAACAAATAAGAAAAATTATAACTTCACTATGAAACTACGCTTTAGGTGCTAACATGTACCACTCTTTTTAATTTAGTCGAGGAGAAAGTGAGACTGTCACGAAACAAACAAATGGTCGTACAAATCTGTCATGATCTTCATGATTGCGATCTCCAATTCCACAGGAGATTGTTAGCGGCAATCTAAAAGAGATTCGGCAAACACAAATGATTATTTCATTGACAGCATCCTCGTGGGCATATGCAAGTCCGTTATTTAGCCATGCGCCTTCAATTTGTCACATATGACACATGTGCAGGTATCAGTCCTGCATGAATATATGATGATTATGACATACAGTACATGATGTCCGTTCACGCTTGCGTCACGACCAATGGAAAAGAAGACACCAAATATATTGAGGCAATGCAATGCTACAGTACAATACATCCTCGTGTTGCCTATACCCCAGATAGGCGAAATAGAGTTTTACTAAAAGCAAAGCTGTATTTGATTTTTGACAGCTGACGGAAAAATGTAAAATAAAACTTTCGTGATCTGCTTTTTTTACATCTTTTCATGACAAATACAATGCATGTCGACATTGTTCTCAACTTTTTGTTTTTGACCGAGGTAATTAATGTAACGATTCTGCCAAGCATCATAGCCTATGCCTGTTTGTCTGATACACTGCCCTTCTAAAGATGAATTTTAAACGGTTCGTCGCGTTCGTCACGACAAGATAGCTTGGCTGACGATTTACGGTCGCCAAGCCATGACCGAAGCGTCACTTTGGGAGGGCCCGTTTCAGATCTTATGCAGAACCGTTAAGGGTAGTTTGATCTGCGATAAAAAATCTATCGTCGAGGATAACAGTTTTTAATCATTCTATCTTATCGTATGGCATATACAAACCTCGGTCAGGTCGCCAATGCTTGACACGGACGTACGTTGTGTTATCATTACACGAACAATGTAAGTGTCATAGACGAGCAACTCTGAAAACTCTAACATTACCAAAGATATGCAATTGATGACTGTATTAGTTTAATATTATTAAATCCCGCCATGTTTTAGATTGAGACAAGAATGTTTAACACTCTCTTCCATCAGCGGCTTTGACCTAAAATACCTCGTTGTAATCAAGTCCACCGTATGCAATCTAACGCGTTTCGCGCCATGTTTTGACCATTCCCACGAATCAGAGAACATCTACCGTCTCCCTCGCAAGGATCGTCTCGTGCTAAGTAAAAACCAAGACATCCTTCCGAGTCATGCATCTCAATAATACCCAGTGTGGATCTTTATCCATCCCAGATCTTCGAGACAAAACCCCATGATAGAAAAGCGTCGCGATCTCGGCCGGAACGATCCGGAAGGAGATCTATAGATCCATGGTTCACGTAAAACTTCTGCCAAGTGGATTAGAATTTTTCACTCTTTCTTTACTCTAGACCTTTTTCTACAGTACAATAGAGTATGAATATATTATAGGTTTAGAGTGGATCAGGCAAGGGAGGTATACGGTTGCGACAAGTGCCGTATGCTTCGTCTTGTCATTCCGTGACATTTTTATTTGACATCATGTTTGGCTTGGTACGGCTCGATCCTACTAGCCGGCCTTGATGATAATTACTTCTAGAATGGGCAGTGAGTCAGATCTACAGTACGGTTCGCAAGGATAGAGCGTAAGTTTGCGGTAACTTGTACTATTGTATCATTCGGAAGTGGAGAACATTCCGACATTGGATGTGGTATTTTCCTGATTAGGTCGAAATAATCTGGAAAAGGTTGTATCATCGCAGAAATGTACTCAAAAAGACTAGACTACCTTGCGAACACGACATGAGTTTGACAAAATCAAATCTTGGAACACACTCTGCGAACTACTGAACACATGAGGATCGTCATAAATAAATTTGTACCACTAAAATACATCTGATTACAATAGTATATATAAATCGTAAAACTAAATATAAAATTATCTGATCTGTAGAGAAGAAAGACTGTGGTAGTAGTAGCAGGTCATAATTAAAAAAAGAATGAATGAATGACAAATATCATCAAATGAATAAAAATACAACAGCGAAAAGGCCAAAGAAACCCACCAAATCTATTTGAAGCAGTGACTGTAAAGAAGAAGAGGACTTACTTTTGATTGCCTGCGCAGATTCTGCAATAACCCGTACAGCTGAACCCGTAGCATTTGCAAAAACAGTCAAAGTCGATTGACTTGATTTGGACAAGATGGCCGACGTTGTTGCGGTGCAATTGGTTTTTGAATCGGTACAAGTCTTGGGGGGAGCCGGTATTGACGGTCGGCCGAGGCCATTCATCATGTTCACAACGTTCATTGCTGAACCTTGATCTACAAAATCGCAAAAGACAAAGGTAGGATACCGATTCCACTTACTTGCACATGCATTAACATGATCTTGTAAATTACCTGAACCTGCAGTTGTATCTCCATTAACTTGAGCCGCCATGGCCTGAAAGGATGTATATATCGGGACTGTGGCGCTTGGGAAGAAAGGCAGACTCGGCTGCCAGTAAAGAACGTGATTTAACGCCGGAAACATATTTTTTTGTAGAGCTGTCGCATAATTCGTTAGAGATGGATCGGATCCGGAATCGCCGGTACCTATTTTACAATCGTTAAAAGCATTAGGATCTGTTATTAGCCATTCAGTGGAAAAGAAAAAGTTGCTTTCCTTCATAATATACGGGGCACACCCGGGAGTTTCTGAAGGACCGTCGGCAATATTATCTATAAATGTCAATACAGGTGTTCCTGCATCAATAAGCTGAGCAAGAGTGGGCCATTTAGTTGGTGGAGTTTGTGCTGTTTGTGGTCGATATGACATTACATCCATACCCATACCTTGATAAATTTGACCAAGTCCAGTCCACGTCAAACCACCTGTAGGAGGATTTATCAACATTATCGTAATGACATTATTAGGATGTTTATCTAACCAGTTCTTGATGAATGTTAACCATGTGGATAAAGAACTGACATCAGTAAATTGACAATACGAATGACAAACCCTTACACAGTCAGCACCAACCTCACCGTTGTTGGTAAAGAATTCAGCAGAAAATAAACGAACGCCATTATCGAGTTGTTGTTCCCAAGACCATGCTTGATCGGCCATGGCTGCATAAGCTGCAGGAATGAGACTCTGTACTATTGGCGCATTATGCGCACCTAGGTAAGTTACATTATCATAAGTTCTATCACAAAGTAAAGGAGATCCGTTACAAGATCTTCCTGCCGCAGTGGTAGATATCGCTTGTCCCATCTGACCAGGAGGCGTAGCAGTTACTGTAAGGGTTTGCGCTGTTGGTGCAGCGACTGGAATATCAGAATTAATAGTTAGTGTGGAGAATGCAGTGACGACTTCTGTAGATAAGCTCGTAACAGGTTGTGAAATGATTGTATTTATGAGCGACGCGAGGGCCAATAAGGTCCACGGCCGATATTTTGACGGTAACATCGATAGTAGTGTGTGGACCGAAAAGTTGACCTGAGAAAGGAAGAAAAAGGAACATGGCCTCTCATTTGACCTTTGACGGAAAGACAGACTGGCAGGATTATTGATCCCACAGGATTATGCCGAGAAGAGGGATTCATTTGGCTTGCGGAAGGACTTCCTGCTTTGCGGGAGGAATTCTGGTCGACGGGAAGGAATTTGCCGAGCGGGAAGGATCGAAAGTTCCGGACGGGAGGACCCGCGCCTTGAAATCCGAAAAAACTGGCATTTCCTCCAATATTATTCCGACCCTGACGACTGCCAAGACTTTTCCGAGCAGTAACAGCACGAGTATGACTGATCAAGGGAGTACGGTAGTAATACGCTCACCGGCCAGTAATAAATGGCCGGGTTATAGCCCTCCACCGAGTGATTATCTAAATGGTAAATGGCATGTTGTACGGACGACATTGCCCATGTGGGACAATAAATGTAATGTTACAATAACATATAAGCCGATGAAGCCTTCTACATCAGATATATCGTTAGAGAATACCGACAAATATGAGGATATTGTAGAGTATAGAAAGCTAGGCTCCACAAAGATCAACACAGTTCTTGGAGTGGACACTGCAGCGACTTCTGAACGAGATGTTTGGGACTGGAGGGGAAAAGGATGGCTTATGATAGCAAGTTCACATTGGGAAATTCTAGGATTTGGGGATGAAGTTGGAGAGCATCCTGACCTTGCTCGTGGCGAGAGGAATCGATGGGTCGTTACCTTTTTCGAAAAGACTTTGTTCACACCAGCCGGACTGGATATATACTCTAGAAGCGGCAAAGGATTGACTGCAGAGACATTACAGCGAGTCGAAGCCGCAATATCTCAAGTGTCGGATGAACGAGTACAGAAGCTTGCGAAAGACATGAAGACCATTAAGATTGAAGCATGAAAGATATGATCTTATACGTTTGATTGTCGTTTTGCTATATCTTGTAGCAGACAATTCATGATAGATATGTATCCTCTTTGTATAATATAACATGTGCTTTTTCTTCGCATTCCTGAACTTCATCTTTCTTCATCGCTTCACCACCAGGTTTTATGACCCTAAAAACCGTCAGTATGCGGATGCGACCTGATACTACATTTTAAAAACATACCAGTGCCATTCTAACCATCATGTACATGGCTCCTGCTGTAGACCCAACAACCATTGCTATAACTCTGATCAGATGCCGTATTGAGTTATATATTAAGTCTTAATTACCGTAGTAAGGATACAACATGAACTTTGCTCTCGGGCCTTTATTCCATTGTCTTATGCCATCGTGTTGCTGATGTAATCGTTGCCAGGCTGGCACATTGTTCTGGCGGTAAACTCCAGGAAAGTTGAATCTATGTAGATGTAAATCGTTAGTGGAAAGACTCTTGCCTTCTAGGTCCATTTGAGTGAGTTACGTACCCTGCCATATCGTTATCTAGGTAGTTTACTTCGGTAGGATTGATGATGAATCGATGGATTTCTTTGATCAGGAACGCACGGACCACGTCGTCGAGCAGATATTATTTTTTGGGCAGCAATTAATTATTCATGATGCCACGACACTGATCGATTGCAATTGGCTACCGATATGAGTCCTGACAGAGGATGAATACGAAGACGGCTGATGAGCCTACATGTACTTCGAAATTTTCGTTGGTGGCCCAGACGATATATCTGGATTAACAGTGCAAAAAAGACATCACTCCATATCTCATTTAAAAGCATTTCTGCGACACAAAGGAGCATTTCCAACCGAACGAGCAATGCGACAACCATCAATGATATTGACTACGAGGCGCAGGTCAATGAACCAAGCAACAATGGCAGAACCAGGCTAGTAGATCGAACGGGCGCAAATAAAAATTACAAACTTTGGAAAGAATTACTCGGCTATCGCCATCGCAAAGATGGAGTCACTGGAGCTATGGATATATGGCAAGGAATGCGAGAAAGAAGAGTAAAGATTCCACTCGATACTCAAGCAGGAGGTTACCATGAGTTGTGGTATATATTCCTCCAAGTCTTTCTTGCTCGTCCAGATTCACTTTACGACTATATAACTCACTGGTATCCTTCTGATGCAAAGTCGGAGGATAACGTTAGCGTCATATACCGAACGATTATGGAACAATATATACTGAATGATCCCTGGTCGGCTGTGGAGATTTTCGATTTATTGAAGAGTCGGAATTTGGTGCCAAACAAAGCGTCTGGTCTTATCTTGAATTATTGCATAAGAACCATCGACGTGAAGGCTGGATTTCGAGTCTTTCGGCATGTTTACAATGCTAGCTCGGAAAGAAACCTTTTTGATCGGTGTCAGGATTTGCTTTTACAGCATAATATATCCAAGGCTCTAACTACAAAATGGCTACAATTCCTGCTAGATAATGGCGATTGCCCTACACCCGGCATCGGTAAGAGATCAAGTAAACTTGCGTCAGATGTACGACGTGACAGATCTGATTTTATAGGAATAGAGAGTCTTGATAATGAAAATACTCTATTGAACGATAAAATGCCCGATTTACCATTTACTCGTGCAAAGTTTAGCTCTTATCTGGGTTCGATGCATGGTATCAGTCAGAAACCCATCAGCGATCCATTTTGTGCGAGAATATTTGCAACAAAAGGTCTTTCTCTTGGTTTCATCATTGCTGGTCTTGAAATGATTGGACTTACGCACCTTGGTCCATTGGCAGTTCGCGAGGTCGCTGTGAAGTGTGTCACGACGGAGGAATTTATTGAAGCTCTTTCAGAATTGAAAACACATAAAATAAACCTTGTCAGATGCATATATTCTGATGCTCTTTGTGAATTTGCTAGAAATGATAAGCAGGATTTATATGATAATCTTGTGCTCAGCGACAGACATCCTGATGTATATAATGATGCAGGATTGCTTCAACGGTTGATTCCTTCTCTACTTTCTCAGCATAGAACTCAGGATGTACATGCATTACTGACCATTTTATCCATGTTTCATGAGTCATCAACGAATTTTCAATGGAATAATCTGCTTCAGGAAGAAACTTCCCAAGGCCGTGTAGAAAAAGTCCAAGCACTTGTCGGAGAAATGTTGGGGTCAAGAATACAGATCAGTTCTGCTTCAAGGTTGGCTATACGACGCCATATTTTGTCTCCTAGGAATAAGAGTAAGAGTTCTCAGGGCTTCTCTGAGGATCTCGATATGATATCCAACATGTTCCTTTCAATCATGCGTTCTGGACAGAATATTGACGCTACTGAATGGAGAGAACTTCTCAAACGTTACGGCATGTCTGGACGGCTATCAGCCCTTCATGATATTCTACTGCGGCTTCTTAGCCTTTATAAAGATGCCCAATCTCCTACTTTGTGCAACATTAACGACCTTTTCTCTCCCACCATGCAACGCTCAATCATAGCGTGGGGATTCCATTCAGCACACCGATCATCATGGTTCACTTCCGTTTCTGGTCGTAAATCATCAAGCTTGGCAACGAATAAACCCCTTTCTCCTCCATACTTTCTCTCTGGACTGTCCCTCCTCGTTAATATTCACAAACAAGGATTCAATCTCCACATCCCATCTATTCGTAAAGAACTAACCACTCGACTCGGCATGCTCTACACGCCAGGAATCTCTTCCAAACCGAGTAACAGAGCTTTGAAGCGCGATGTTCAGCATTCCCTTTTGGACTCGTTTGACGCTATCCAATACATCTGGTCTACACACGCTAACGCGACGGCTTCCAAGACCGGAAATGGGATATTTGATTTCAAACATGACGGTACGACAGAAAGCGAACGCGAAGGCAAGTTGTATGATTATTTATTCGTCAAGAGTGGTTGGTTGAGGAAAAGTGTTAGGGGTATGCAAAGGCGTAGGAGGGAGGTACTTTTACCGACGAGGAAGAAAAAGATTGTCAATAGGCAAAAGTATATATGATGATGATGAATGAATGTCTGTTATTATATTGCATTGGCTTTTTAGGGTGTTAATTTTTGTAATTAATTATTTATTTCGTAAATTGAATAAAAATAACAAATCATCTCGAGTGATCACGATGCATGCTGGGACTGTGCTGTTCATACAAAGAAAGGAAACATGGATCAACACAAACGACGGCACCCAGTTTGTCAATTAGGCGTAAATTACAGTTTCAAATGTATAATTTGTCATAACAATCTACATCAACACATCCCAAGAGTTCATAATCCCATCAACATGACCAACTACCAAAGCTATGCTTATAATAAAAATATGAAAAGTCAGACATTGTTATCCACATGATATCCTTTTAGATAAATGTGATAGTACAATGGTCTACACTCTAGCTTCTTCAACCATGACCAACAACGACTTCTTCTCTTCGTCCGCTTTAGTTACGTCATGTTCGACAATGATAATATCATTAGCGACCTTTTCATCCTGATCATAAACGCTTTCAACTCCGGCGTTTCCTCTTTGACCACCTCTGACGAATTTGATCCATAGATAAGCCAAAAGTCTACCCGTGATGAACCCAACTAGACAAGAAGAGAGACCAAAGCTCAACAGAAACGCCAGTGGGACCAAGACTTGAAGGAAATCTTGTAGAAGTATGTCCATATCTTCTTCCGGTCCACCTCCTAGAACGTACGCTGCTCCGTCTTCGAAGCCGGAAGCTGGACCGTGCAGCTCAATGTAAAGTGGCTCGGGAACAGCAGAAATACCCAAAGCAGGTTGTGAGTGTTCGTCTTTATTCGTGCCGTGGTGATGTCGTCCTTTACCGCCACATCCCATCATTTTGCCTCCGGTTGCTTTCTTCGCTGCAGCAGCTGCGCCTTGAGCCTTTTCTTTAGCTGCACTAGCGGCTTGTTTGAGTCGGTCGCGGACTTGACACAAGACGGCTGGCATATTACATCCTTGACCATCGCCATTTTCGATCGATGACAGAGGACTAGAAGGAGCAGGCTCGAGAGCGATGAGTGTCATGGTGTCGTCCTTGGCGTGTTTGATAGAAATGATATCGACGGCTGGTATGTCTACTGAATGATAATCGATTTCAAGAATAGTGAAGCGAGTTCGGATGAGGACGTCGCCATTTGGAGCACTCCCCTCTGCAATTACACTTCTACCGTCGGATGTAATCTTGACGCTTCGTACGTAGTCGTCATGGACCAATTTGACGATTGGTTTGGCAAAGTCAGAAACGACAGGGAAAATGGAATAGTCGCCTCCAGCTAGACCGATAGCATGGCCATCGTATATTGTGCTGACGTTGAGTAGGATTGAAAGGTCATTTCGAGTATTGCCATCTGCGTCGGGAATAGTCGAGCATGCAGAACAGGGTATTTCAATGGCTTGCCACGGAGGAATGACAAAGGTTTCTAAGGGAGAACCCGGGAGTCCGATGGCCGCATCCGCTATACCAGGAGGGATGAGAAAAGCCTGAGCTGATGACGTTAAAAGAGAGGCAGCTGCAGCAAGGACACCGATATTGAGACGACCCATAATGATAATCTCAGCTCAAAGGATGTGGTCTATTCCAGTCGAATGGGATGAAGTGGAAGTAAAAGATAATCGAATGTGCCAGGCGCTGGCTTTTGTGGAATGCAAGGCCTCACAGGGGTAGGAATATGGAGAAGTAAGGCTGGCCTTGGCGTACGGCAAATGATGTGGCGTTGGCGGACTTGCGCGGGGTAGAGTCTAAATTTAGTAACGTCTTACACTTGGATGTGGAGCATGGCATACGTAAGCAGGCTCTCGTGATAAGAAATGAAACAAGGCGCGAGATTATGAAGTTGTTGGACCCAGTTGGTGGCAATCCAAGGTCATGTATGTACAACTTTTGCGGTCATGTCATTAGCCATTTATTACACTTGTTCAGAATTATTATATAGCATTCTGTTTTGCTTTTTTTGCTCGACGCTTCATTTCTCTTTTACTAATCTGCCTTTCCTCACCATGTATCAGCTCCGCCGTGTTAATATCAACATCTTCAGCCTTTCGTTTCGACCCCGCAATTTGAGTGGCCTTTTTCACCTCGGGATTACTTTTCTCCCTCGTCTCTTCATCCAGATACACTTTATCATGCACAGATGACTTATCGTCGAGCCCTTGAATAATATCCACAACCCCTCGCCAACCACTCTGCTGGATTCCTGCTCGTACAACAACACCTCTTGCTTCTTTTGACACTGCCTCGAATCCAATTTCCTGTTTTAAGCCCCAAGTCGCAAGAAGATTAATAACATCCCATGGTCCTCGACACTCGATAGCCCTTCGTGTCTCACTCGAAACCACAAGTCCTCTACCACGTGTCGCGCGAATTAATTGCGTTGCGTTCGATATGACAGTCCTTCTCGCTTGTGAATCACCAACTACCGCCTGTGAATATGCAATTTCGAATCGTGCACCACGTTTAATCGCTTCTGCTAATGGCTTGAACTTGAAATGATATCCCAAGCGTTGTGTAAGATCTAAAGATATTAACGCGCAGTCTAAACTACTACATGCAGCCTGTAATGTTTTTTCATCTGTCGGACGGAGGGCGAGTATATCGTATGTTGCAGACAGCGATTTGAGTCTGGAATTGGAAAGTGCGATAGTAAGAGGAATGGTAAGACGACGAAGTACGCGAAGGGAGTTAGGTATGGGAAATGGCAGGGGATCGGGGATTGGGCATGTCTATTTCATTTATCAATATTATAGAGGTATTATGAAATGGAAATGATCGTACAAGCTCAGCAGGCACTTTCCCTGTTATTGTATGGTTTAGAGCGACAACATCATAGCCTAATTCTGCAAGAAATGCCAAAGTACACGGTAGTTCAGGGTCGTTAATTGATGACCAGTGGATGTTTAGATCATAAAACATTATAAGTCAATGCCGCGCTTTGCTATCGAACAATTGAGACCAGGCATAGGCAGACGGCGCTCAATCATCATTATCGCTGTAACATGCTGAGATTTTTGTCGGACTTTTGTTGCATGTCAAGTCGTAGCAAAAAATATTACCGCATGGAACTTTCCGCTATATAACGGCCATTCAAAATAAGCTTCGGTACCAAGAGTTCTTTGCGTTTAGTTCTGTTCAGCTTTGGTCAACTTTTGGTTCTAAGCCAAGCATTATCTTCGACCGTAATTACATGTGAGCGAGAGGGATTTGCGAGTTTTCTCGTAACCCTCACAAGCAAATCATTCAAAATATTTCCCAGATTCACAGACTCTCTTCTTTTCCTTCTTTCGGGTCAGATCTTATATACTCGGCTGGTGGACTGTCCTGTCCGGGGTAGCCCAATGGCTTCTCCAAGCGTGGCACGCGTATATGCTGATGTCAATTCTAATATGCCTAGAGCATATTGGGATTATGACAGTGTAAATATATCGTGGGGAATATTAGAGAACTATGAAGTTGTCAAAAAGATTGGTACTGTTGGATCTGCTTCACTAATGGTAAACCAATTGCTTACATCTTATTCTAGGACGAGGTAAATACTCCGAAGTGTTTGAGGGAATCAATATTGTAAATTATCAAAAATGTGTCATCAAAGTATTGAAACCGGTCAAGAAGAAAAAGATAAAAAGAGAGATCAAGATCTTGCAGAATCTTAGCGGAGGACCAAATATTGTTGGTTTACTAGACGTTGTTCGTGATACTCAGGTCAGTCATCAAGGATTACAGATTCAAAAAACTTCTTTAATGATACATAGAGTAAAACACCATCATTAATATTCGAATCCGTCAACAATACAGACTTTAGAACGCTGTACCCGAAATTTGTCGATTATGATGTACGGTATTATATTTTTGAACTACTCAAGGTAAGAAATAGCTCAAACTATTGACCTCATTAAATCTAATTGTAATAGGCTTTGGACTTCTGCCACAGTAAGGGCATAATGCACCGTGATGTCAAACCTCATAATGTCATGATTGATCACGAGCAAAAGAAATTACGACTGATAGATTGGGGACTTGCAGAGTTTTATCACGCTGGTACTGAATATAACGTTAGGGTAGCGTCTAGATATTTTAAAGGGCCCGAATTACTTGTCGATTTCCAGGAATATGACTATTCATTAGACATGTGGTCGCTAGGCGCAATGTTTGCATCTATGATTTTCAGAAAAGAGCCATTTTTTCATGGCAATAGCAATTCTGACCAATTGGTCAAGATTGCAAAAGTCCTTGGAACTGAAGATTTGTTTGACTATCTTGATAAATATGAAATCGAGCTTGACACTCAATATGATGATTTACTTGGACGATTCCCAAAGAAAAGTTGGAATAGTTTTGTTGACTCGGATAATCAAAGATATGTCACGCCAGAAGCTTTAGATTTCCTTGATAAATTACTACGATATGACCATCAGGTAAACCTTATTCAGGCTCACAATATAAGAGATTGCTGACATCTTTAGGAACGACTAACCGCAAAAGAAGCAATGGCGCATCCATATTTTGCTCCTGTACGTCAAGCTGCTGCAAAGGCTGCATCTGCGCCAAAGGCATAATTTGCAGATCCGTACAGCACCTAGACTGTTGCACGGGTTGTATAAATTGGTCACAGGATACGAGAAATATGGATTTGGAGAGATATGATAAGGACTAAAACCTCTAAATGAAGGCTGGAAGCAGTTGGACGTCCTTGCCGATAACACGAATGTGATAATGTCATAGTTTCTGTTAAATTGATCTATCAATATATCAAGTCTACTCCAATGTACATATTAGATGGTAGTGATCATTAATTGCTCAAATAACTTTCATTTTCAGACCCTATTGTAGCATATACATGAGTCATAGAAATACCCCGGACTTCTTCGATTGACTAACGAATAAATATAATCGCTTCGGCACAGTCCATCTTCTGAAAAAGGAAGCGCATCATCTCAATTCTATCGAGTTTGCTTCGGCGAAAAGTGTCGCAAAGATACTTCTGAGAGGTCTGATATCTCGTTCTGGCTCAAGCCGAGTCCATATTCGACAATTGATCCGAATGGCATCAAACTCGACGCCGCACGTCATGCGTATGTTTAAATCAAAGGATTGCTTTGATTTGGAAACTGATGCATTTTAGTCGGCAAAGATAGCAGCCCTGCCAATGCATCCACTTTGCCACAAAAGTTGGAACAGAGTGGTCTGACGACGACCCAAGGACTAAGTCAAAATCAAACTGCAACTACCGAACAGGATGCGGCAGGAGAGGCACCAAAAAAGCCAAAGTCGGAGAAAGAGTGTATGACGAGGGTTACGACGAGGATATTTCTTCTAGCTAACATATAAGTAGTAGCCAAAGAGCGCGTAAAACAAGAAAAGGCAGCCAAATTTGCAGAAAAGCAAGCCAAAGCTCAATCGAATTCAGAATCGACGTCTAGCAAGAAGAAAGAGAAATCCAAGGAAGAGGCTGAAGTCATACCTGCATATGAAGAAAAGACACCCAAAGGCGAGAAGAAGAGTATGTTTTGTTTCACGCCAGGGAGTGTAATATCGACTAATCTCCAAAAGTTCTTGATTCTTTGGACGACATTCATCACAAAGCATATATCCCAAGTGTAGTAGAATCTGCGTGGAATGACTGGTGGGAGAAAGAAGGCTTCTTCAAACCAGAATATACGAAGGATGGAGAAGTCAAACCAAAAGGTTCATTTGTTGTAACAATTCCACCCCCAAACGTCACAGGAGCTCTACATATCGGTCATGCTATTGCAACGACACTACAAGACACAATGGTCCGATGGCATCGCATGAGAGGTTATACTACATTATACATTCCGGGATGCGATCATGCTGGAATTGCTACACAGGTAGTTGTTGAAAAAATGCTTGCAAGGCGACAGAATAAATCTCGACATGACCTTGGCCGAACTAAATTTGTTGAAACTGTACACGAATGGAAAGAAGAATACCATCAAAAGATCAACAAGACATTAAGGCGCCTGGGTGGTTCTTTAGACTGGTCTCGCGAGGCTTTCACAATGGATACAACATTCTCAGCTGCTGTAACCGAACTTTTTGTCCGTTTACACGAAGAGGGGTCAATTTATCGCGCTAATAAGATCGTCAATTGGTGTCCTGCGTTATGTACTGCTTTATCAAACATTGAAGTCGATAGCAAGGAAATACCCGGTCGAACTTTATTAGATGTTCCGGGATATACTCGAAAGGTTGAATTTGGCGTTTTGACTCATTTCAAATATCCTGTTGAAGGTAGTGATGAAACCATCGAAGTGGCCACGACTCGTCCAGAAACTATGCTTGGAGATACTGGTATTGCTGTGCATCCTAAGGATGAAAGATATAAGCATCTTGTCGGGAAGAAAGCAAAGCATCCTTTTGTGGAGAGATCCATCCCGATATTTGCGGACGAGCATGTTGATCCAGAGTTCGGTACTGGAGCAGTCAAGATTACACCTGCCCATGATCCAAACGATTTCAACCTCGGAAAAAAGCATAACTTGGAATTCATCAACATATTGAACGATGACGGTACGTTGAACGAGCAAGGTGGTCCTTTTTGTGGTCAAAAGAGGTTCGATGTCAGATATAAAGTGGTGGAGGAATTGACTAAACTTGGTCTATTTGTCACAAAGACGGACAATCCCATGACATTACCGATCTGTTCGCGATCCAAAGATGTCATTGAAACTGTCGTAAAACCACAATGGTGGATGCGTATGGAAGATATGGCAAAGGATGCCGTGGACGTTGTCGTCGATGGTCAAATTCAAATACGACCGGAAATGCATAAAAGAAAGTATCTAGCATGGATGAAGGACGTGCATGATTGGTGTCTTTCGAGACAATTATGGTGGGGTCATCAAATCCCGGCGTATTATATAACCATTGAAGGACAAAACTCTGAAGATGAAGACGATAAATATTGGTTCACTGGAAGGAGTGTAGAAGAAGCTAGAAAGAAAGCCGAGCTGAAATTCCCAAACACAAAGTTTACCATGAGAAGAGATGAAGACTGTCTTGACACTTGGTTCTCAGCTGGACTATGGCCTTTTGCTACCCTTGGTTGGCCAAATCCTATTCAAGATTATGATAAATTATATCCTACAACTATGCTCGAGACTGGATGGGATATTTTGTTCTTCTGGGTTGCAAGAATGATAATGCTTGGTCGTAAATTGACCGGCAAGATTCCATTTTCCGAAGTTTACTGTCACGGCCTTATTCGCGACGCTGATGGCCGTAAAATGTCAAAGTCTTTAGGTAATGTCGTTGATCCCGTTGATATTATGAATGGTATTAGCCTCGATGAATTACATGCCAAATTAAAGACTGGTAATTTAGATCCAAAAGAAGTCGCCCAAGCAACTGCATGGCAAAAGAAAGCATTCCCTCAAGGTATTATAGAATGTGGAGCAGATGCACTTCGTTTCTCGCTTTTACAATATACTACTTCAAGTGGAGGTGATATCGCTTTTGATGTCAAAGTCATGCAAGGATATAGACGATTCTGTAACAAGATTTATCAAGCAACCAAATATGTTCTTGGTAATTTACCTGCTAACTATTTGCCTCCAAAAACATCACAGTCTTTAGGTAAAGAATCACTTGCAGAGAAATGGATATTACACAAGATGAATGAAGTGACAAAGGAGATCAATGAAGCACTAACACAACGTGAATATTCCCTGTCTTCTGCCAAATTATATAAATATTGGCTATATGATCTGTGTGATGTTTATATCGAGAACAGCAAGACTATTATTAGAGATGGAAATGAAGAGGAGAAGATGTCGGCCGTCAATACTTTGTATACAGCTTTGGAAAGTGGTTTACTCTTGATGCATCCTTTCATGCCATTTTTGACCGAAGAATTGTGGCAGAGATTACCCAGAAGAGAAGGTGATTCGACAAAGAGTATCGTTATAGCAGAATATCCAGAATACAACTCATCACTTGAAGATCAAACAAGCGCTGATGCTTATGAACTTGTCATTGATAGTTCAAAGGGAATCCGAAGTCTTTTGTCGGAATATTCTATAAAAGAAGACGGTCAAGGTATGTTGTCATCTTGTCTTTCATGTCATGTGTTACAGGGCTAACATTACTTAGCATTTATCTACACTACAGATGCAACAGCGTTCAAGACTGTGTCTGATAATCAATCATCTATCCGCACTTTGGCTGGACGCGTATGTTCTTCGATAAAAATGCTCGGACCATCTGATTCTGCCCCATCCGGCTGTGCAGTCTATGCAGTATCTGCTGCTACTGCCATTTATGTCTCAATTGCAGGTCGTGTCGATCTTGACGCAGAGATCGAAAAGGTTAAGAATAAATTACAAAAAGCATCTCTCAACGTCGACAAACAGAAAAAGTTACTTGCTACTGAAGGATTTGCCGACAAGGCGAGTTATCAAATCCTAGAGGCAGAGAAGGATAAACTTAGAGATTCTGAAGCCGAAGTGAGGAATTTTGAGAGGAGTGTAGAACAATTTGAAAGATTGAAATTGGAAGATGGAAATAAGTAAATATATAATTCAAATTTAATCGACCAAGGACCAGTATTTCAAGGTTGATCTTTCATAAACTACTTTCTCAGCTTAGTTCAGTAAAGTGTGCTACTCAATAATACTGATATCTCTGCAAGTCTTTAGTTAGACGTAACTTTTATTTTATTTAGGATGAAAACAATGACGTAGTTGTATACAATCCTTTCTTTGATCATCTGTTCCATTACGCACTACCATCGCATCCATCTCCATGCGGCGTGTCTTTCCAAACAGTTCTGCATAATCCCGGTATCATATGACTTCTCCTCTCACTTCCTTCTCGTAGTTCATAATAGTTAGATAAGATGTATGCATTCTAGCCCAACAACGACAACATCTACGCTTACCCTCGGCAATATCCATTATCAGCGATAAATCTATAATAACCGACATGCCAATTTAGCAGCAAAACTACTGGAAAGGTATAATGGACACCCGGCACCCGATCCAAACTTCTTCCGAACCAGCAGTCTTGTCCGTATCATTCAACTCGACCGGGTCGAGATTCATCTGCGGTCTAACAAACGGGCTTCGAGGTCTGTCTATCGTCACATCCTCTCACTCTTTTATCTGTGCACGTCATGAAACATAAAAGCTGATTCAAGACATGGGGAGTTAGTGTTTAGAAGTCAAGACTGCGTGCGTACGATTAAAGAATGTAAGTCAATCTCTGTCAGACATGATTGGACTGGAGGGCTTATGGTTTGGAAAGCACCTGATCCAGGAAAAGGGATTGGAATAGCTGCGCTAGTAGATGATCGTTACGTGGCTGTAGTTGGAGGGGGAAAAGTGCCGAATTCGTCACGAAACGTGGTAAGTCTCTGCAATACATTCATATAATATTAATTTGTTGTATGCGTGGATGTTGTGCTTATGATTCTCCAGCTTAAATACTGGGATAATGTAGCTGGTATACTTCGGGAATCACTCGACTTTGCGGAACCTATTCTTGGGATACGAATGACAGTGAGGAATACGGCTGTGATACTCAAAGAACGAGTCGTATTTTTTTATTACACATATGATGAAACCAACGACTGTATAGTACCACAATCTCCTGCTGTGATTCATGATACAATGGATAATATATATGCTATTTGCTCGTTACGGACAGAAAAGGCAGCTTTTCCGGGTCAAAGTATAGGTCAGGTTCAGATATTATCTTTGACTGATAAGACTAAAAAAGTATTGCGATGTCATACATCTGAACTTCGACAACTTGATCTAAGTAATGATGGAGAAGTTCTTGTGACGGCTAGTAAACAAGGCACTCTGATTCGTGTATTCTCTACCTCGACTTTAATCCAAACACATGAATTCAGAAGAGGAGTTGATTCTGCAAACATCTATTCGCTTCGCATATCTCCAAAAGCTGAATTAATAGCCTGCACATCTGACAAGGGCACGATTCACATCTTTGATCTTCGCGGTAGTCCAAGTGATGCATCTCGTAGTCCGATTCAAGCTGGTCAGACCTCGGCACGTCGAAATACAGATAGATCTCATCGTCCGGGATCTATTGATTTTGAGACCGCATCCGCACCATCTCAATTAGCGTCAGTAAGGCCAAGCTCACGAACTGGTGGTTTTCATGGTGTACGGACAGACACAGCTCAAAGTCCACCCAGTGCGGCTCCTACAGCTTTGAGTGCTCTATCGAAACTACCTGGTATGCCTAAAGCTTTTGCTGATGTCAGATCATCAACTTCTATTCCTTACTATCTTGGTTCAGAATCTTCAAATTGGCAAGGTCAAGTAGACGTAATTATAGACAATGATAGCGAAAACGCTAACTCAAGTACTGTGTCAGGCTTGATAAGTACTAAACCCCCAAAAGGAGTCCTGTGCTGGGATCCAGAAGGTGGAGATCGACGATTCTGGTGCGTCGGAGGTGGATCAGACGCTAGATGGGAAATGTTTGAAGTTTTGGAAGGCAGTGAGGGACGATTAAAAGTAGTCAATAGAGGTTTTAGAAAGTACTTATCCCGTCAATTTCCTTCAGATGGATCTTGATGTTGTGCTTGTCATGTATATATTATTTGGTTCATTGTTTAGATTTACGATGTTACCCCTCATTGGCTGATTGTACGGATGTGCCCCATGAAATTTTGGTTGAGCTGTCTTTCACCTACAATCATGATCCACATGACATTCATTCCATCTATCATAACTTCTCACTGTCGACATGATGCCGAGAACCGCTCATGTTACAATGAGATGCATAGCAGAGTTTATCAATCAATATGCAGCCAAACGTCATTGCACCTGCCGTTGTGGAAACCGTTTTTCACACCCGTGCGTCTATATCCACCATTGTCTTTGCATTCCTAGACCGCTAGAAATACGACATGATCAGCTCAAAGGCTCTGAACATGTCGTATGACTCGCAATTTCCTTCCAAGGGATCGATCAAGACGATTACCCTCGATATCGCGATCAGAAATCGGCATGACATCTCTCAAACCCCCTTTCAATCAACCAAAAAACACTTATCCATCAAGCTACAACAGCAAGACAAGACAAGCTCTATAGACCTAATCCAGCTAGCTCTAACTGATGTCAGCTCAATATATAATGATATCAAGATGACCCTTCTAGCAAAGAAACGCATTATATTGATAATCATCAAGATCGAGGCCGGCTGTATCACCAATAGAATCACAAAAGTACTCATCCTATAGATAATCGACTATTATCGTAGTTTGAAGTGACGATATCTTCATAATGACATCACAGTCCCGCATCAATTTACATATATATCTCTGCGGCACTGCAATATGGCCATCAAACGCTTGATACAAAAGTGGCAAAAATCCAGGAAAAGCTTATAATATGGACAAGCTTGATCGACTCGGATGAACGCTTCTGAACAAACAAACACATGGGAAGATCCCTCTCTAGTCAAGAGATGCAGCAACGGTGGAAATGGCGTCATTGATTCCCTTGTCAATTCGTCAATATTGACCCTTGCATATGTGAGAGCTTCACCATGACTCAGAAAGAAAAAGATCATCTGGAAGCATGACCCCGACTTTGAAATGGGTTGTAGCATATCTCTGTCCACATGGACACACCTCTTCAGTCTTGTAAGCAACTTACTCAAAACATCGTTGATATATGGCTCCACGAGCTTTTCAACGTTGCAACACATCAATAAGCTTGTTTCTTGAATTCTTCTAAGACAAGTATAAGGTTTGGAAGCAAGGGTTGGTATGTGAAACGGACAGGCATCATGGAATGACAGGAACGAAATGACTTACGTTATTACGACCTACTATGACCGTTATCAGCATTCCTGCTGTCAAAGACCAGTGACAGCAGGACAAGGGATGAACCTCTGCGGTCTATGATTCTTCTATGTTATGAGGTTGAACCAATATGCCTCCTTTTTTTGTTGCTAACAACGGGCCCATTACTGCTATATCAAATGTTGTTACCAACGGTCCCATTACTGCCATGTCAATATGTGTCTCTCTTGCTCCAATCAAAGTCGTATGAAAATGCCTTTGTTGGATCTGAATGCGTTAAGCCATGTCGAGATTCGATGGCTGCAAGACTTGCACTTTAGGGAATGCTGCTTCCGTCTTTTGTTGATAGGTTGCTGGGGAGTGATAGGGTCGATGGACTCTCATGTTGGTAAGGCAAGTCCTCCAGATGTTGTTGATTCGACGTTGCATTTCGAAATTTGATTGTGCACTGGAAGATTGTTAGTACGGCTGACAGATTTAGAGACCATGAAAGCGTATACCTCGCGTGGCTTTTATACTAAGCCGGATTACAAGTCTGTCAATGTGTAGATGAGAGAAGCTCGCCATGTCCTCGTTGGCGATGCCCTCTGGTTTTGTTCGAGTCATCCTCTGGAATGTTGCTGCTTTCATCCATCATTGTTATGAGCAAGCAGTGCCCGTTGGCATTCCTTTTGGACAAATTCATCCAGCCTATCTACATATCTAACAGCCTGGTGACTTGCCAATGAATTTTGATGATATATCTGATGGGATATATAATCAATCATATTTGCTGCAAGTGACATGCTGCTTCAGACCTGTTAGCGTATCACAAAGGCTGTCGACCTTGACTGTGCTGCTCCTCTAATCAGTTCTCCCTATGGCAAACATTCCGTATATTCCTCAGCATCCTTGCAAGTCTGCTTGCGGAAGCTGAAACATCTGGTTGTGAAGTTGGACAAAGCAGATATCTTTGTGAAGTTTACCTGTCACACATCACCCCCCACGACGATTAGCTTCACAACATCGACGCTTCCGGTTCGATTCCACGTATAAGCGATATTGGTCATTCTACATCTCTAATTATCTCAGCATTTACTACATTAATCTACATAAAAAGAGGCTGTAAAAATTCCCCTCTTCGAGCTGAATAAGATGATATAGGCAAAAGATCAAAAATCGTAGCATGAAGGTACTATCTGTAACAAAAAAATAAGCACCTCTTTCGAGATGATATGGTTCCAAAGATTGGGCTCAATACTGCTGCTACTGCTAACACGGATCACTACTACTAGGCTATTCGTACGTACCTTTGAGCTTGCCCGCCTCATGGGCGGGCAAAGTTTCGACAGTTTGGATTGATTTATATACGTCAAAGTTTTGTAATTTGGACAGTTCTATGTCACTATACTATGTATGCTACAATATCATGCTACATTCGACAAAGACATGTCCTTGTTACTGCAGAGACGATCAAGATCAAGAGGAAAAGCAAAAAAATAGGGTAAGAACTAGGTTCTTGGACAACTCAGATGAGAAGTCGGTCCAGGTCCAATTCCAAAGTCCAGATGAGGCCGGTCCAGATCCGGGGGTGCCTTGCTACTACTGCTGCTGCTGCTTGCAAAGGAAACAAAGAAATAAATTCACGTACCTTATGACTGCGCCATGCGACCTGGAAACTCCCGTTCTACACGGCTTGACATCATGCTGGATTTCATTATTTATATACCCTAATTGATTGGGGGATCTGGTAGGTCATGCCATTGTGATGTTGTAAAGTCATGTAATATGCAAACAAGAGTAAGTCGCCCATGCTCGCATGGAAATTATGGACGGTTCATTTCATGACTATAATGATTATGACAGGAAAGCATCGCGTAGATTTCTCAGCAATTAGAATACTTGAGTGGCAGTCATGATCTATATAAAATTCACCGTTTCTATGTAATTTTTATATGCTTTCGATCGAATTTATGTTTATGTCGAGGAGCTGGACATGATTTAGGTAAGGATAAGATAGGAAATACCTGTCTGATATTAGACATTGATGTGTTGAAAAGTCAAGGTTACCGAATGCCTTTTGTAAATCACGGAGAAAGTTTCAAGTGAAACTATTTATTTCACGAAAAAGTTCGAGCAGTCAATGTGACTTGAAAAGAAACTAAACTTTGTGAAACTGTTCGTTCTCACTTTTTATTCATCATTTTGTTAGTCTCCTTTTACCATCATTTGCTTGTGACTTCATTTATCATTTTATTAACATTGACATTTCTATTCATCCGATTGGACTCCCAGTAGTTCGTTATGGATACATCGGCTGTCCTGCACACCGACGACTTCCCACAATATGCTGATGGGGATGTTGAGATAATACTGTCAGCTTCTCGTTGTTACAAGCTTCATAAATCGATCTTGTGCCGAGCAAGTCGTACATTTGCGACTTTGCTCCGCGAAGAAGGGGTAACACTTTCGAAAAAGGCGAGAGACGCCGGTATTACTACACGATACAGACTTGTGTTGAACATATCTGGTTCAACATGGATGTTCACTCGTGATGAACTAAATGCAAATGGCAAATCTGTTGCACGTCTCGTTGTTCCTTACGAAAATGCGAACGGTAGAAGTGTATGGCTAGGATATAATTATCTGGATGCCTTTTTCCGAGCAGTATATAACAAGCCAATGAACTTGAATCACCGTGATGACAGCTCGGTGTTACACGATTTATTGGGTACTCTTGATTGTGCTGAGATGTTAAAAGGGGTGAGTATACATATTTATACTGCTCAATCTTTTATAACTAATGCTCCTTGAATAGATTCAAGTAGTGTCCAAACCTATCGAAGCAGCTCTCCTGTCACAGGGTCAGAAGGTTTTCTTGCTTGTCTCACAAGATCCATGTGGGTGGGCATCACTTTCAAAACGTCTTCAATCTAGAAGTATATTCCGAGAAGCAATCATTCATGCAGTTGGCCGATATCACGAGATGAAGAGAACAACGGATGAAGGACGTTTTACTACATTGGATAGCTTGGACCATTCGATTCGCGATCTTATTGACAAGAAATATGACGCCCTTATTAAAGCGACAAAGGAAGTTCAATCTCGAATTGCAGCTTATTATCCTGCCGAACTGCGTCGAACTGCTGTCACAGGAAGAGTAGATCGTGATCCGATTGGAAGAAAAGATTACTCAAACGACATCTTTACATGGATGGCTTTGAGTCTTTTTAGACATTGGTACACTCTTGCCATTATCCACGGTAAAACCCACGATGCAACCGACATGGGTTATTCCATCTACAAGAATATTGCAGAAGGAGGTCATGCTTATTTGGATAGAAATATGACTTCTCAGTTTCATACATTGTTTCCAATGTCGTCAAAGGCACAAGCTGTCGTGCATACGAAACTCGATGGCGTTAAGGAAGATATGAAAATATTTGTCGAGCCAGTATTGAAAGTCTGTTGTCACTTGGATGTGGTGAGATACGACGTGAAATGGTTTACTTGTGTCGAGGTGCATGAAGATGAATTCCCATTTGACATGGATGAGGATGAAGATGTCGCAGTTGGAGGACAAGATGATAAAGTCAATAAGGGGCTAAATGGAGGGGATCAGCTCTCTGAAGCGGAAGATGATGATGCTAATATGACTGAGACTGTTGTTGATGACGATGGGTATGAGTATGAAGAAGGGGAGATTCTCGAATAGTTGACAATCATGATATCAGATATTTCCTTGAAGAATTGCCGTCACTTTATACAATGAAATGAAATAGTTACAATCTACTTTATGAAACCGCTATGCCTTTTAAAATATTTACAAGTTCTTTCGTCTTTGGTATGTTTGTGATCTAAGTTTACACGTCTATCTACACAACAACCATACACTCCTAATCATCATATCCAGCAGGAATGACTCTTTTTCCCTTTGGTACTACAGGAAAATCCCATCAGTAATCTTGAATCTTTTCTCGACAAAAAAGAAGAGGGATGAATAGCCAAGAGAAATAGGAAAAGAGGGATGGAGTTGAAAGATGGACTTACTAGGATAACTATGTGGAACCACCTGTCTAGGACCATCGCCTAATCGATGTCTTATAGGCGGTACTACGACCATCATTATAGGTCCCATACATCCCAACGCTACAGACCAGAATAATGCGGGTCGTTCTCTACTAGCCCAACGGAGGTATTTTAGAGGTGCGTCGTAGAATCCGAACGGTGCAGGTGCCATTTTATTATTCTCTCTTTTGTTTATATTGGGTTTATTGTGTCACGGTTGCGATTAATTGAGATGGAGAGAAATGGGTGTACTATCTGGCTTTGACTGATAATTGATTCTTTCTCTTGGGTTCAGATGTGGAGTAATTGGCTGGTGCGTGAGAGTTCAATTGATTTGATGGATTGGAACTCTCTCGGTTGACTGGATTCTATCAATTGACGAGTCGATCTGACCTTGGTCAATTGAGTTGATGTGCTCGGAATTATGTTGACTCGATACACTGGGACCGGTTTGGATGAGTCGTCTGAAATGACTGGACTGATTGATGTGACGACCTGATTGACTGGAGTTGATGATGTTCAATCACAATCAATTCTTGGCATTTTTTATATAAGAATAAAACTTTGCGGGGAAAGATCTATAACCAGAGTTGAGCTCTGTTGCAATAAATCTAGCTTCATCGTGTCAAAGGGAGAATATGGAGTGTTGAAGAGTAAAAAGAGATAATAAAATTGAAATCATGAGGTGGTTGATAAAATCTTTACTTCTCACGTTGATAACGTCTATCAATGCGAGAAGTACTACTGGTGATAGATTATTAGTTGTTGGAGATGATATTGCGGATAAAGACAACTATTCACAATTCTTGCAGAGTTTAGAATGTACGTCCCCCATTATTATACATTGTTCAGTAGCTGATGTTAGGTCTCTACAATAGCTCGAGGGTTTATTATATCATTCGAAACACCAAAAGCTACAACTCTTTCTTTGTTCAAGCTTGGCGAGTTATCTTATGAACATCTCTTTATATTACCGAGCAAAGCAAAAGGTTTAGGACCTAAACTCACCCCGAATCTATTGATTGACTTTATTAAGAAGGATGGGAATATTTTAATGGCTTTGTCTGGTGATGGATCTATTCCTTCTTCTCTAGCTTCTACATTACTCGAATTTGACATCACTGTACCGTCGGAGAGAAACGCTGTGATAGTAGATCATTTCAATTATGATGAAAAGACTGCTGCTGATAAACATGATGTTTTGCGAATACTTTCACCCAAACAAAGCAAGGCTGGAATACAGAATTACTTTGATGTAGGTGGAGTGTTAGCCGTTCCAAGAGCTGTTGGTCAAGTATTGGAGAATTCAAACCCTTTACTCACACCCATTCTTCGAGCTTCCGATTCTGCCTATTCTTATGATGCAAAAGATGAAAACGAAGCATTGGAAGACGTCTTTGCTTCTGGCTCACAATTGTCAATCATTACTGCATTTCAAGCAAGAAATTCTGCTCGATTGACTGTCCTAGGAGCTGGAGAAATGATACAAAATAAATGGCTCGATGTTAAGATTAAAGGTCAAGATGGGAAAGAAGTTACTTGTTCGAACAAAGCATTTGGAGACAAATTAGCTCAATGGACATTTCAAGAAATAGGCGTCGTAAAAGTAGGTCGGATTGAACATCATCTGAATGAACAACCTGTCAAACATGTCGATGGTTCAATCAGTACTCCAAATGAAATTAATCCAGAGATCTACCGTATAAAGAATGATATTGTAAGTGTTTTCCATTCACTAATAACAATATAATCAAGACTGATCATAAACCCAGACATACTCTATTGAATTATCCGAATATTCTATCGATAAATACATACCATTTACACCCGCGGCGTCTGATGTCGTACAATTAGAATTCAGCATGTTATCTCCCTTTCATCGATTGAATCTCCAACCTCTATCGACAACCCATAACAGTACTTTATTCACTACAAGCTTCACCCTTCCAGATCAACACGGTATTTTTAACTTTCTCGTCAATTACAAACGCCCATTCTTGACAAATGTTTTCGAAAAAAGAACAGTGACAGTCAGACATTTCGCTCACGATGAATGGCCGAGGAGTTTTGTCATTTCTGCCGCCTGGCCTTATGTTTCTAGTATCACAGTGACAATCATAGGATGGTTGATGTTTGTGGGACTGTGGTTGTATAGTAAACCGGTAGTGGAGCATGGAAAAGTAGTGGCGGTGAAGAAAGTACAATGATCTCTATTTTAGTAATTGATAGTGATTGTGCTGGTATATAGTATAATATGATCTATATTATGACAAAAAGTGCTTTTATATATTCTCATCTAATACAGTGATGTTTGCAAAGCTATTGGTTGTCGTAGATATACCTTTGACATACGCTGTCCGGCTATAGGATATGTAAATGTCAAACAACATACACATGACAATACCAAGTTTTAGATAATCTGTATCATGACAAGAAGTACACTTGTATATTCTCAATTGTCGAAACACTGTCTATGAACCGTTCATTAATGTACATATGTTTGTTACTGATGTGATAACAACAAGTATACCCGGCGAACATAATGCCGGAAGTGACACAGATACAATAGTCATTCGAAAAATGTTAATAAATGCAGAATACGTGAATACTCGTTGTCGTCTTTCGATGCATAAGAAAAGAAGTCATGCCAAAGGTTGAACGACAATTACCAATACGATTGCTGCGCGGAAGAAATGATATAGATCACATTTCGAGATCAGACAATTAATCCAACGACAAAAGCGTTGAATTATATCACCTGTTCGTATCTTGTAAGAGTACCTACTATATCATCCAAATACATCTTTAAGTTATTAGATTGCATTATTTGTATTAACCTCCTGCGTTTGCGAACCGAGATGGCTTCACCGCATCTCCTACAAAATGTTCCCTGGAGGTTCTCCATATGACAAGTGTGATGGGCTCACTGCAGTACTCACAAATCTAACAACTCTCCTTCTAGCGAGTGTTCTGCAAGGTTGCGCATATTCTTTCAAAGCAATAACAAGTCTTGAAACGAAGTTGTTGACGACAAACTTCATGTGAAAAGGCTTGTTTTGCGCTGTGGGAGTTATTACTGAGTATCGCTTAGATATACTTATATAAAAGCATTACTTGTTCGCAATGGACAAAGAAAATAGAATGCGTCAGACAAGAAAATAAGGAGAGTACAGAACAAAGGTAGGAAGCGAAACAATCATTGCCACCACAAGGAATCAACATGATTTGTTTTTGTTATGAACTAGGCAGGTCCTCGGTCCAGACAGTTGCGATAGAGTGTGAAAGAGGAGTGTGACAATTATAACAAATTGTATCATGGGTAGAAAAGTGGTACGGCGGATGTCTCCGGTACAAAATAAGTGATCGACGTCCAGATTGGTAAAGTCTGAGCTCAGATCATCACTGATGACAAAAAGGAGATAATTGCGGTCGATCATGGCGTAAAAGATTGGCAACAAGTCACTGACAATTATAAATCCGGAAACGGATGTGTTGATTAAAGTACAATATGATGAAGGTGAGCTGTATTTGTCCTAGGTGAAAGTTGGGTTAATACAGTGATAAAGTTGAAAGGGTCAAAAGGACGGTTGCCGATACGTGAATTTTTGTGACATAACGTCACATGCTGGATTCGTAATTTTTGAAATTTAATGAAATAGCTATTATACTCGTTAATGAATTTACTATTACTAATGTCGTCACTGCCCCTCTAGATAATGCTTCATAACAATACGTTCAGCTTTAATACATGGCCGTAGTATGGTTTTGGCTAATTAGCAGGTATTTTTGCACCCCTCTTTATATATTTTGAGCTATTCTTACTTATTCTTACTTATTATACTTTTCACTTCTATTATTTAATTATTACAATAGCGCACTATGGCTGCAATAGTACGTTCACTTTCTAATAGGCATATAATGCCCTCCTCTACCTCGCTATCTCTTAGCTCTTCTCCTTCTATATTATATAACATTATTAATAATACTAATATTTTAAAATCATATATATACTACTCTTGAAACTAATTTAAAATAGTACTATTAACACGTAGGTAAGTGAAAACAGCTAGAATATATACTATACTCTTTACTAATACTATCTAGTGTAACTACAAATCTCCTATACGCCGCGTTTAACTTTGATATTAAGTATAAACGCCCCTAATGTAACTCTAACGACTTCTAGTATTGCTCTTAAGCTAAGTAGAATAATTAGATTAACGAGTGCTATAAGAGTACTTCACGCTATAGAGCTTATTAGAATAGTATCCGCCGTTACGATCGCGCGGCTAGAATGATAGGTACTAAGGGGATTAATGCTAGAGGCCTTATTAATTTTATATTAATAAGGGTTATTTATGCTAAATCTAGAAGGATTTAATAAGAGTCTATATAGTATATAAGATTAATAGGAGATCTAAGTATGCTAGCGTTACACTAGAAGTAGAGGTGTAGGAGGAGGAGGAGGAGGAGGAAGAGGATCCTCTTACGAGTACTATAAGAGTGTAGTAATTAGAGGAAGAAATCAAGAGCTTAAAAGTCGATAATATAAAAATCGAGGGATTAGAGGGCTATATTAATATTATTAAAGGCAGCTTATAAGAGTTAAAGGATGCTAATAATATAAGAAGCTTCTATAACCTTAGAGATAAGTAGTTATGAATTTATATAGATATTATAGCATAGATAATTAATAGAGAATAGACAATATTTTAATTATATGTACTACTAGTATATAGTTATTATAGCATAAGTGCTAATTTTTTTTTTATAATAAATTATTAGTTAAAATTAATTACTAAGTACAAATTAATTATAATATAATACAAAATAACATCACAAATTCCTTTAGTTACTACTATATCACCTACTACCATAGCTACGACCACTCTATAGCACTCTCTTAGTTTTAATACGCTTACTCTTACTATTTCTCTCTAGTTATAGCTAAAACTCCCTTTTAATTCTAATAACTTTTTTTGTAATAGTAGTAGTAATAGCTGACAGTAGCTCGATAATATACGTAGTAGTAATAGCTAACAGTAGCTCGATAATATACGTAGTATTTACAAGATTAGGAGCTAGATTTCGTGGAGTCTCGAGGCTCTTAAGGGTTAGTAGTAATAAAGAGGATACTAGAGATTATAAGCTATGCTTACTAAGGTAAGGAGATGTTAGATCTATATATTCTATAAACTCTAATTCTATTAGCTCTAAGCTATAACGTTTAAAATTCTGCATATTATTAGTTTAAATTGCTTCGAAAGCTATAACATACGCTTACTATACGTGGTAAGATGCTCTCTTACTTAATAACCTAAGAACCACCCCTTTAACTACTATCGACTTCTAAAATTGTGCTATATGTTAAAATTAATCCTAATAAAAGGGCAGATTTTGATTCTTCGGTTTTAATATCTATAGTTATAACGAGTGCTTTTATAATTGCCCTTTTAGAAGTTTTCTCTTTCTCCTATAATAGCTCTATAACGATTATTACATAGTAGGATCTTGTGTTTTTAGGTTACTTACTAGCACTACCTTAAGCAAATGCTATTAACATATCTCTAATGCATAATTGCTCTAATGAAGCTTTAGTTAATAGCGTTAGATCCGCATCTTCTTTAATGTCTTTTGCACAAAAGTAATATCGTTAGTATCTATCAAAAATGAATAGATATCTTAACAATTTATTAGTACTACGTACGCATAAGTAATCTAATAGTTGCTGTCTACGTTCTCTTAGTGATGCTACTAGTTTCTTATTAAAGTCGTTACTCTAGAACATATCTTACTAGCTAGTTAGAATTAGATTCTTTAAGAAAATCTTTTGCTTAAAATTATTATTTAAGTCTTTACTCTTTACACTCTTTATAAGGATATTAAATCTCTAAAAGGAGATATCTATTTTAATAAAGAAACAGCTAGTATCTAAATTAGACATAGAATTTTCTAGCATAGTAGCACTCGTCGTAGCACTCGTAGTCGAATTTCTACGTGTGCTTAATCTTAAAGATCTAGCATAGATACTTGATGTTTGTTTACGTGAAAATGCTTTTCTACGTTCTGTCTTAGCACGCTTAATTAGCTATAAGAGGATATGCATAGCTATAATAGCTAAGGGCACTTATGAAGGAATGTCTATAAATCCGATAGCTCTAGCGTCTAGATTCGATTAATTAGTAGCTGAATATATTAGCACGCTAAAGCTTAACAAAAGACTTAGATTAGTATAATTACATATAGTATAGTATGTAGCGTTTCTAAGCTCTCTATCGTGATTATTTCTAGTTTCTAGATAGTATTTTGCCTATAGAGGCATAGTAAAATAAATTAAATAAATTAAATAAATTAATACAGCTATTATTATAAAGAGTATAACCGTTATACTAGTATTTATAACCTCTAATCTACATACTCGCGTGGCTTAGAAGCTTATAGACGTGGACGTTATGTCTTAGTGATAAGTAGTAAACGGTCTAACTTAATATGCTTAACTAGAGCTTAACGTAGTTATAAATAAGTACTATTATATATCCTCTTACCGTTAACGTCTATGCTTATACTATCGATTATAGTAAAGCCGAGACCTTAGAGGTACTCTAAATAAACGTTAAGCGTTAAGACTAGTAAAAATTTATTAAGATCTAAGAAAATTGCACTTGTTAGCGTCATAGCTAAGTGATTTATATTATAACAGTTTTAAATTATACTAATTTAAGAAATAGAGCTCTACGCCTCCTTAATTTGCTTAAATAAGACACTAACACCGTGATTTTCGGCTAGCTCTAGAGGTATGTAATATAGCAGATATAGTATACTAGGTATAGCATGTAGCTAACGCTATTATAATCTGATTCTATGATAATTCTATTGCTCGACGTAATTCTATATAACTTCACGAAGAATTAGCATATAAACTACTAGAAAAGCAACACGATCCGTAGTATACTCTTTACTATACTCTCTATTAAATAAGAGAGTGCGAAAATATGTACGCTACTAGCCTAGTAATGTTTTAGAGAGTTATCCCTACTAATGCTTAATCCTCTGATTTTGTTTGCTTATACTATAATGAAAACAATCGCCAAATCTTATGCTATTACCCCTAAGAGTACAGCTTAAGAGGAAGTGAAAATCACTAAGCTATGCTGTCTTTATACCTCTGTCTATATATATTATAAGCAGAATTTGTGTAGTTTTTTAAATTACAAGATTATATTAATTAATAACGGAGGTTTAAGTCTAGCTTGTTATGCTAACGTACGCCTAAATAATGTATCGCAAGTATACGTCTATTGCAGCATATATTTTAATTCCCTAAGGCTCTAACTTATAGTAAGCATCTATTAACTAAGCGTAATTAGGCCCTAGCACTTCTATTGTATTTTGATGACTTTATACACGTTTTTAGCGATTATAAAAGGCCTCTAGAGATAGATTTAGCTACTCGGTGTATACGATCTCTGCTAATGATGTCGTATTTCGCACGTGTGTACAAGTATAGGTGCTAAGTGCCAAAATCCTTAACTACGCTAGTATCATATTCATTTTGTAATATGCTTTATAATCGCTCCTCCTTATACGCACGCTCTTTAGCGTTCTAAATGCTCCGTTTTAGACCTAATAAGCGCCGTATCCTCTAATATGCTATTAATTTGATGTCGAAGCCCTCTTAAACAAGCATTTAATGCGTTTCTTAATCACTTATAAGTGTGCGAAAATAGTGCTAAATCCGTTTATTCAGCTATGTTATAGGAATAAGGCTCGGCGTTAAGATATCCCATTTCTTTAGCTATCGTGCTAGCGTACGGCGTGTGATAATTTTACTAGCTTTACTAAGCTTTTGTATAACTTCAAAATGTGATAATTGATTAGTAAGGAGCTAATTCGTGATATCTTCGCGATACAAGCTATCAGCACTTACAGGCAGCATCGTTGAGATACTCGTACGAGTACGAGAACAATTCATAATCTCTCTAATTTAAAGAAACAATTATCTAATTAACAGCATTTTGATGATTTGACGTTATGACGTTATGACGTTTTGCCAATAATTCGTTATGTCACAACAAATCACGTATCGGCAACCGTCAAAAGAAATGGGCGCGGAATTTGGAATTGCTCTGACATGATTCAGGACCAGTAGTCCAAGTCTATGAGTGGTTCAACTGAATCCGCAACAAGATATGCATGTTGTAGTAAAACGTCTTTATCTTGGTAAAGGTGCTGAATAGCATTGAAAGGAGTATATCGACCATGTAAATCAGTAAAGAAACATATCGTACATGTAAATTAATAAAGAGAAATTTCACACACAATCAGTCTTTCTAAATACTTGACTACGAACGTTTGCTAAGCCATATATCTCATCATCGTCACCATCGGTACCATCATCGTTTCTAGTCGATTCGACCATATGTCTCACTCCACCACACTTGAATTCGTCTCTAGGCGACATTGTATTCTTCTCGTAAACATGCGAAAGTCGTGGCACACTCTTATTTTTGACCACGACTCCTGAATCCATTTCAAGCACACCATGATTTGACGTGGCGAATGATGACATGGTTCGTTTACTTGAATATAGACTTCGTGCCTTTACTGAAGTCCATTTAAATAAAGGCTTGAGATAGACTAAATTGGCGACTAATAGACCAACTGCATCCTCTAGGAATAACCATCTCCCTTCATTTTCCAAATCCATTTGGATATTATCCGGTTTATGCCATATTTTGATAACATACGCCATTCTTACTGTGGAGCAGATCCCTGTGACAAGACCAATAGCAAGGACCATACCGACAGGTATTTTTGCCCTGAGAGGGAGTTGCGTATGATACATTGCTTGGAGACCCATGATGGCAAAGCCAAAATCCCCAAGAATGAGCGTTAAAGATAAAACATTATTAAACCAGATGGCTGTCGTTTGGTATCGATAAGTCTGCGTATATGCTCTTGAACAAGTGGAATTTACAATCTGATGTGCGGGACATTGAATTGCAAATAGAGGTACAACAATCGTGGTGAGAATACAAGTACTAATGATTGCTGTCCATATGAATAGTCGTTGAAATCGCTTATGAGCAAAGATGGTAAGAAAGAAAAGCCCAAATGAGATCCTTATCATAGTAACACTAAAAGGTCCTACGATAACCATGGCTGTCAAGAGCTATATTGACTATCAATTTGTCTACTTGTCAATCGTAAGTAGACGTGACTTACTCGATTAGTCAATGCAATACGGCTGGGATTGTGTGGGTCTTCCAATGATATATAAGCGAGATGGCCAGCCTGATAAGTCAATGCTGCAAGTACGATGCCTGAAGACTGTAAGGTATTAGCATTTGAAATAATAAAGTCCTGTCTACGCTCTCACAAATGCTAGGACCATTGTCCAGTCTTCTCCAGCAAAACTTCTTGATATGCGAAGTCGAGTAAAGATGCGAAGCACGAAACTGATAGAGTATATGATTGTAAAGGCTATAATCAGTCGCAACGTATATTTGATCGAATTCTCGAGGTCAGCGAAAACGCTCATAGACCTGCGCTCGACCAACTCTTGCTTGAACATTGTCAAAAGCAGCATAGATGACATGAATGGACAATCGACAAGGCAGAAATGGATGTTTAATGAATGAACAAATGAGACTCTTGACTGAGCTTGCCTTGTTATATGAATGTCCATGTGTTAATTCCCTGCTGTTGAGCAAGCAGGACTTGAGAGATACGTAAGACTGGCTTGCTAGGGTTGTTACATGTTACATGCAATACCATCCACTGAAAGCGCCACTTTTGAAACACAGTATTTGCGTTGTTGATCGCTGATCATATCAATCAGACAAATAACGGAATAACAAACATTACACATTCATCATAATTGGGTTATGCCATGTGTGGCTTGCATCAAAAGACTTGCATCAGATTGTTATAAAACTATTGTGGTAACATGGATTGCTGACCCAAAGAATACGCCCAGCATTTGATCGACGTGTCGAGCCAATCATTGTCCCTTTAAATTGAGCAGAAATTATGAGTCTCAGCAGTCGGGACCATATCCCAATGATACCGACTGCGGCTCGTTGATCGATCTACGCACGGCCATATAAATCCTACCTGTATGTAGCAATCAATGATTACAGGCCATCGCGAAAATACTCTTGTTGGGCCGAATATCGGTAGAGGCCACCCCCGCTTTCGTCATACTTTCAGGGTATTTCGACACGTGGGCAGGGTGGGTTCATGTCATGCCGATGGAATTTAATATTATTATTAATCAAGTTTGGAGACAGCCTTGTTGGGCTACCCTACAGGAAGTGGTCAGGATGGCACACCAGTCGGTGACCAGCGCAGTCTGGCTATCAACGACTTCTTTTTTGTTTTTTGTATCAAACTGTCGCTCTATGATATGCGATCGCTATGGAGTGCTGACATTTCTTGCTATCAGCGAGTAACAAGGGCGTTGAAACACGATTTTGCAAACCAACATTTCTATACTCTCCCGCTTTTGTAGAGTAATCCCACGATAATCTTCCACATTGAAAATACTTAGACACATTGTTACAGCTCATACGGAGCCCATGAAAAATGAGCATCGCAGGCTCTGTCAATGAAACTGACTCGTCAATTACAAATGCTGTCAATGATGCGTACTTGACAGGAGTACATAAAAGGATCAAGCAAGTCATTAAAAGCATCGAAGATGCTCAAGCAACAGTGAAGAATGATAAGGGCTACCCAGAAACCAAGATCTCTCAAGACTTCCCATACAAGCACCAATTGCAGAGTCTTGAATTGGTACTCAAGCACTACTGCGAGCAGAAGCATGATAGAGAATACTCTATATATCTCATGGAGGGTGCTACCCGAGACGGTGGATCTCTCCAATCACCCTTGAATAAACCGTTCCAAGGCCGTCAATCCACCGACCCAGACGAAAACATGGCTCTTCAGGTAATTTGGATACTTACCTACGTATATCACAAACACACAATTGTCGCAGTCCCGGACATCTCCAATCGAGCGCGAACAAAGAACTTTCTTGAACGTCTGGGAGCAACAGCTGAAGAACTGACGAAGTCAGGTGAGCTTAAGCTCGAGCTCAAGCCTGGAATTGTATATATCGTGAGTATGCAGGATGAACCTACGATGTCATGGCTTGGAGTGCATACTAGTGGTAAACATAGACGACGTATATTTTTACTCGGTCCTCCTCTAGGCCACTGCCACGAACTGCTTAAAACTGACGTGGCTTTGTTTAATGATTGCTTAGAACCCGAAGTTCTTTTCATGGGGAATGCCGAATTGACACGTCATGATGCAGGTGAGTACACAATGACGAAGCGTAGTACTAATCTGCGAGATAAAGATAACGATGATGCAAAGCCTGTAGAGAAATTTGTAAAGCTAGTGGTCAAACATTTTTTATACCAGATAATACCATCATCATCAATGGCAGCATTTAAATTGAATATATCTCACCTACTGCATTGGACTTCCTGCATTATTGATGCAGATGTGAAGCACTGGGCTAAGAACACATGCGAGCAGATTCGAGGTTTTGCTCCTAGACATCTCTTGTATCGAAGACTTCGGGATAGCGGAGCTATATATACTCTATACAAATGTGTTACTAGTGACAAGGGAAAAGAATCGCCGTTCGATAAGCTTTTGGACGAGAAAGCTGTCGTTCCACAAGCGGGTGTTGACAAAACCGACACTGAAATTCACGCAAAGACTCCATATATCTTTCTTGAATTTCTCACGATAGCTTCACAAGCCGATCTTGCTCACCAAGATTACCCGTTGTCAAAAGCCGTTACAACCTTGGGTCCCAACTATAAGTTTCTGAACGAACGTGGTTCAAGACTAGCCACCGAATACTTGCGAGAAATTAGCCTTACGAAACTTGAAGGTGACCATATTACACCTGAAGCAATAATTCGCGACCCGGATGGCACGAATTATCATATTTCCTTTGAAGAAAGGGAGAAGGTATCCGAACTGATTTACGACATGGGGGCTCCTCAAAAAAACCACGCGTTTGCGGCATTTGCCCTTGCTTTGCATCATATATATGAAGAGAAGACCCGCGGAGGATGGACCGCGGTCCCTGAGCATAAGCAGCCTGACCCCAATAAAAATAATGATAAAGTGTGGCAATGGAATCACAAGACATTCGCGGAAATTTACAAGCTACATGGCGTGCAGATCCCATATGATGCTTTGGTAGTCTTTCAGCCATTATATCCTATGTTTGAGCCATGTAGATTTACGGTCCATAAATATCATAGAGAAGGAGGAGGTGTAAAATATATAGAAGCCCCGAAATTAGCTACCGCAGAAGAGGTTGAAAAGATGGCCAAAGAGAACGAGATTCGGGCAAAGCCAGCACTAGAATTGTTGCTGTTACTTCTAATGGCAGACATCCGAGTTTAACGAGGGATTAGCAAGGACTGTCGTACAAAGGATATATGTATGTAAATAAGGATAATGATAACCCATGCATAGCGGCAAAGCATTAATGAACCATGAATAACAATAATTACATGATGAGCACAACATCGAACATTACTTTCATAATTCTCCATCCTTGTTACCGTCAATATGTGAGATCTTCGTTATGTCATCAATAGCATAAAAATCAGGTCTCTTCTCCTGTCCACCGCGACTCGGCTTGGGAAGTGTCGATGACGTTTCCACTAAAGGAGTAGCAGCTTGATGATTCCTTTTGTTGACCAAGAACGAAAACAACGGTCTGAAGAATACAACATTGGCGACGATGATACCCACTGCAACTTCCAAGAATATCCACCTAGCTTCTCTTATAAGATCCAATCGCGCCTGAGTAGGGTCAATAAAGGTCTTGATAACATAAGCAGTTCTTATGGTAGAGAATACTCCGACGACTATCCCTGCAGCTAATACCGCTCCGATCGGAATCTTCTCTCGGATCCTCATCTGCATCTTGATCAAAGCCCACAAACCGATGATCGCAAATCCAAAGTCACCAAGAATTAATGGAAGAGACCAGACGAATGAGAGCCATGTGACTGTCCTTTTATAAGGTCTCGTCTGAGTATATGCTCGAGGACATGTCGAATTTCCTAATTTATGAGCAGGACATTCGATTGCCAGGACTGGAATGATGACGACTGTCAAAATGGATGTGATTATCATTGCCGATAGGATGAACATTCGTTGTGGCCGACGTTGGGCAAAAATTTCCAAGAAGAAGAAACCAAATGTTAGACGGGTAGTGAGACCACATACGAAGCCTATTACTGTTGTTGCTAGTGAGAGCTATAAATAAAAGTCAGTCACAACTCCACAATATTTCTGTCAAGAGGTAACACGCACATCACTGACAAGGTCGGCATTCTTGAAATTGAGGTCTATGATTTCCAGACCAATTTTGCAGACTTTGAATATCATGGCTGACGTCGCTACTGCAGTACCCTATTATATGTTAGTACTTAATGTATAAATTAATTACATGGGTTTATTCGCACAAATGCAGGTAACATCATCCAATCAGTCATAGTAAACTTTCGAGCGATGAATATTCGGGTAATCATTCTTAGTATGAAGCTGACAACCATAACGACACCCAGACCCGTAATCAACCTAGTAAGTGAATTGAATTCATGTCTCAATTCATCCTGTAGTTCAGCTCGAGCTACAAGATCTGCGCGTGTCTCGAAGAAGTTCATAGGTCGAAAGTCAACCATCTTTCGCGATCAGTGTTTTTTTGACACTGAGATATTTAGGAAACGCGGCAAACAATTTGATAGAACAGTGACGGATTAGAGAATGAAAAGGAAGCGCAAAAGGGAAACTCGAAACTTATTATACCATTGACCTCGATTTTAGTTCTCGGTAGTACTAACGAGCAATGATGTGTTCTCTAGCATTTTCGTTGCCTAATCCTGAAACCCGTTCGGGTAAATGTTGTTTGTCACTACGACGTACGTTGATCTTCTAGGCGCTGTGATGTGGTAGAGTAAGGGTCCAGGCACAATGACAGAAAGCTAAAAAAAATACAAGCAAATATAATTTACGAATCACAAAACGGTAACAATGGTACTGAATCTCACTGCGTACGTATACATGTGGAGTATAATAGCCCATCAAAGTCTAATGTCATTTCATCTTGTGCCACATCCTCCACATCTGACTATTGTGTTTCGCAATCAAAGTACAGTATTCTGACATGAAGTTTGGATTGCGGACCTGCTTACCATGAAGTCAATGCTATAAACTTTATATTCCTAGGGCTAGCAATTAATTATTTTTTAATCCATAAAACTTGGTCCATGTTGTTGATGATGACAAATTCAATTTTGTTTGCAATACACTGTAGACTTGTGTTATGGCAAAGTATTTTTCGAACAGCGGTTAGATGGTAGAGACCAGGCTCTGTTTGTATCCTGGGGAAATATTTGTTTTGTAGGACGACTATAATCACCTCACGGATCATGCCCTTTGCCGAGGGAAGTGCTTATGATTCGGGCCGACGGAGTCGATCAGTTGAAAGTGGGTGAACTACATAGTCTAATTCGGTTAGAGGCTGCGTTCGCTCGATGCCAAACGAAGCTTCATATCAATACAAATCATGTGACACCTCAACATTTTATCGGCAAAAGTTGCCTGTTACTAATAAATTCTCGAAATAAAAGTCGCTTACAAAATCTCTATGCTCTAGCCAAAGTGAAAAGTAGACAAAGGGCATTCATACTATAAGATGGATGAGTTATACGACGAGTAAGTTAGCGAATTACGAAAAGACACACACAGCTAAGTCAAATATAGGTTCGGTAACTATATAGGCGAGGCAGGACAGTCAGAGAGTGAAGAAGATGTGGCCATTAACGTCAATCAATATCTCGATAATGATGAAGAGACGGAAGTTGAGGCGGCGCAAGAAGCAAACAACCAGCAATTGATGGAACTTGATGGTATGGGAATCTGATTGCAGGCACAGTATAAATTGAATCCGTGCTAACAAATGAACAGATGAAGGACCATCTAATGCTGTTGTTTTACATGAAGATAAACAATATTATCCAACTGCGCAACAGGTTTATGGTCGAGATGTGGAAACAATGGTACAAGAAGAGGATACACAATCACTGGCACAACCTATAATAGCGCCGATAATACAAAATAAGTTTACAATACAAGAAGATGATCTTCCGCCTGTATTTCATAGTCGCGATTTCATGACGGATCTCATGAACTTTCCCGAGCAAGTCCGAAACGTCGCATTAGTCGGACACCTGCATCATGGAAAGACTTCTTTATTAGATATGCTTGTATTGCAAACGCATGACATTACAGCTAGATTAGAAGCACGAAAAGGGCGAGATCGTGATGAACAACTAAGATATACTGATACAAACATTGTAGAAAGAGATAGAGGTGTTTCGACAAAAGCCGCACCAATGTCCTTGTTATTGCAAGGTACAAAGGGAAAATCTCATCTGATTAATATAATCGACACGCCTGGACACGTCAATTTTGCGGATGAAATTGCAGCTTCAATGCGATTAGTGGACGGTGTTATATTGGTGGTGGATGTAGTAGAAGGGGTACAAACTACGACCGAACAAGCTATTAAACATGCAGTACTTGAAGATCTCCCAATGGTATTATTGATAACAAAGATGGATCGTCTAATCGTCGAATTACGATTACCTCCAACAGATGCATACTTTAAGCTTAAACATGTGATAGAGCAGGTTAATACTTATATCGAAAAAATAATACCTGGTAAAGGCGAATCAAAACGAATAAGCCCTGAAAAGGGCAATGTAGCATTTGCGTGCACAAATCTTGGCTGGTCATTCACATTACCGTCATTTGCACAATTATACGCCAATACCTATGTATCGAGTGCAGTGGACGTAAACGAGTTTGGCAGACGATTATGGGGCGATATTTTTTATACTCCTGGAAATAAAAAATTCACTCGAAGGGCTGTCGACTCGACTAGTAAACGAACATTTGTTAATTTTGTCCTTGAACCTATTTATAAGTTATTCTCCCATACTATTTCACAGGAGCCAAATCAGGTAAAAGCATCACTGGAAAGCCTCAATATATATCTTACACCTACGCAACTTAAATCAAATGCCAAAGATCTACTAAAATTTGCATGTCAGGAATTCTTTGGTCCACCAACTGGATTAGTAGATATGCTTGTTAAACATGTTCCTTCACCTGTAGAGGGAGCTAAGCAGAAGCTCGACCGATATTATACTGGTCCGGTAGACTCGAAAACTGCTCAAGCAATGTCAAATTGTGATCAGAACGGACCTTTGGTCATTCATGTTACAAAACTATTCTCCACACAAGACGCATCAACTTTTAACGCTTTTGGTCGAGTGATGAGTGGAACAGCAAAGCCTGGAGAACAAGTTAGAGTTCTAGGTGAGGGATATACCATTGAGGATGAGGAAGATACGACAATGGCAACCATTTCAGATACTTGGATTGCTGAATCACGATATAACATACCTGTTTCAGGCGTGCCTGCCGGAAATTATGTTCTTCTTGGAGGTGTAGAGAACGGAATAGTAAAGACGGCTACAATAGTTGCGGCACAACTACCAGATAATGAAGACGCTTACATTTTCCGTCCAGTTGTCCATTTCTTCGAATCCGTTTTCAAAGTGGCTGTCGAACCAATAAATCCTTCGGAATTACCGAAAATGCTTGATGGATTACGAAAGATTAACAAATCATATCCACTTGTAACTACAAAAGTAGAAGAAAGTGGTGAACATATCATACTTGGTACTGGAGAGTTATATATGGACTGTGTTTTACACGATCTTCGAAAATTGTACGCAAATGTTGATATCAAAGTATCTGACCCCGTTACAAGATTCTGTGAGACAATCATCGAAACATCAGCTATACAATCTTATGCGATAACGCCGAATAAAAAGAACAAATTAACAATGGTAGCAGAACCTCTTGATGATGGAATAGCTGGTGATATCGAATCTGGTCGCGTAAATATTAATGATCCTGTTCGTGTAGTTGGTAAATTCTTCGAACAAAATTATGCATACGATCTTCTTGCCAGTCGGAACATATGGGCGTTTGGTCCTGACGATCGAGGTCCAAATATACTTCAGAACGATACTTTACCTAGCGTTGTTGATCAAAAGATCCTCAAATCCGTTCGAGACACTTTACGACAAGGATTCTCATGGGCAACTCGTGAAGGACCATTGTGTGAAGAGCCAATTCGAAATACCAAGTTCAAATTAACAGATATAACACTTGCCGAACAAGCCATTTTTCGAGGAGGTGGTCAGATCATCCCGACTGCTAGACGAGCATGTTATAGTAGTTTCCTAATGGCATCTCCTAGACTGATGGAACCTTTATATTCTTGCGCAATGATAGGTCCAGCCACTTCGGTCGCGTCGTTATATACCGTCCTGGCACGACGGAGAGGTCATGTCTTATCGGACGAACCTATTGCCGGAACTCCTTTATTCTCCGTCAAGGGACTAATACCAGTCATTGACTCTTTCGGTTTCGAGACCGATCTAAGAATGCATTCACAAGGTCAAGCAACTGTAAGTATGGTGTTTGATCGATGGAGTATCGTTCCAGGAGATCCATTAGATAAGAGTGTTGTATTAAGACCATTAGAACCCGCATCGGCTCAAGCCACTGCAAGAGATTTTGTACTCAAGACGAGACGGAGAAAGGGTCTGGCGGAAGATGTCAGTATCAATAAGTTTTTGGAACCCGAGTTGTTCAAGAGTTTGAAAGAAAGTGGTATATTAGATGGGACCGCATAATTCACGATATTATTATGTATATTATATGTTCACATCCCATGACAATTAGAATATAACGGGATTGCCGTGTCTCGATTGTGACGTTGTGAAACTGATCTGACAGACAGTGATCATAAAATTAGACATGCAATCTATCATTATGGAAAAACTTGGTATATGTATCAACAAAATTTACTAACAATCACAAATTGATCACAAGTCTGTGTCTTCATGGCACAGTCGTCCCGAGCCTTCATAGCTCAGCTTTGGTTTAGAGCGTGTGGCTCTTATTAATATAATACTAAGACTACCTCAAGGTCGTGGGTTCGAGCCCCACTGAAGGCTATTCCTATTCTTTTGTTTTTCCATCTGTTTCCACTTTTGGAAACTTTACATTCATCACTTTTGCACAATATCTTTTCAACGACATAAATATTGAACTACGTACGATGACACCTGATATTTCTTGCACACGTTTAGCAATGGTAGGTATCCTGACCCGCCATTAATTCAACGCAGATGATGGTATCGCTTTTGCGGCTGACTGTAAAATCGACTATATAAGTTGGTAATCGAGGCACTCCCCGTTCAGAGATCTAGGACAGAAGACACACCACATGTCTCGAGTTCGCAGGCATTTTGTCATTAGGTTTAGACATAACATTTATTATAAACTATTTACATCATCTCATCATGAAATTATACTTCATGTTCAGCAACAGTCGGTTCAATCTTCCTCCCACTCGCACTTCTGTAGTCTGACGACTTGACCGTGGATGACTGAATCGTGCCTAATGAGGTTGGTAATTTGCGCTTAACACGGTGGAATAGCGGTCTCAAAGGTGGAATAGATCCTAGAATAATAATCATTCCGCTTTCGGTTATTCCCCAAATCAGAATCATGCCAGATTGATCTACAGTAGTCTTTTATCAGATTAATTTTATATAATGTTCGAGGGGTAAACTTACAGCTACCATCAGAATTTGCTTCGACCGGCTTTATCAACACTACTCGTGCTATGACAGCCGCACACGGAAGTAATGAAATAGCCATTAACAAACAAAATCCATACTTTAATCTTGCAGACATTTGCAAGTTATAAACGATACTTATCGGCCAGAGCGCGAGGATAAGATCTAGAGCAGCACTAACGGCTATGGCAATGAATCAGAATCTGATTACAAGGTTGGTAGAGTTGACTTACAGCCTTGAAAAATGAGATAATTATTTGCCAACGCGCTTCGAGGACAATCGCCAGGAGTATCAACATCCCACAAAGCCTTCATAGGATCACATTGAAAAAAAATTGTGAAGATTGCGACAACAGATACCGCAGCAAATATTCCACCTTGTATATAAAGAGCCATTTTTGCTTTTTTGGCTTGCGGGCTATGTAGTTGACTTAGCAGGCTTATGATGGAGAATTTACCTATACAAACGTCAATACCGCCATCTCGACAGCACAAGTGGTGATAGCATACTAAAGACGTTGGCAGCCATTCCTATAACTACCATTAACCAGAAATACAAAACGATATGTAGACCCTGTGGAAATTCCAGATGCCACAGGTGTCTTCCGAGACCATTTGACACAGCTTTAGTCAGAGGGATAACGTCAAGCCAGTGCAGTAGCTGGGCAAGGACAATCCATATGAAATCCCATCGAATCTTTCCATTGGCCGTCCTGGCCGCATATCCTCGAAGGGCTACAAATAATGTCGCGATTACTGCTTGGACATAATAAGTTATCAGTAGCGCGGGTTGAAGGTCCATGAGCTTCATCAGAGCCAGGTCCTCCGGATGGAGGTCAGCGCGTAAGGAATACAGAAACTTGATTGATTACATTCTTGTTTTTGTGAAATTCAAGTTTCTAGGTAAACCTGACCGTTGATGCGCCAGTTCATAGAACAACGGTATCAGCAGACCGGTTCGAGCGTTAAGATGTTCATAAAACGTGAATATAAAGACAGTATGGTAATGAAGTCATGGTCGATTTCATCGGATGGTCCAGTCTATTCAGCCCATGTTGAAAGCTTTCGAGTCACTCAAGGAGCACACATGGTAGTAGGAATGAGGAGAAATGATTGTATGAGAACGACGCAAGTAGTTTAAATAGTGCACAAGCAGATTAAACGCACCGCAAGAGCCAATATGGAATCTCAACGGTCGATAAGCATTTCAACGTTTAACCTCAGATATACATAAGTAAGGGTAGATCTCCGCATACAGTATAATTATGATAACCCCCATGACATAAGATGTGTATATGGACTAGATGCATCATTTCAAATACAGAGATTACCAATTCTTGCTTTGTCACGGATTGAATGATGAACATAACCATGATAAAAGGTAGAACATCACAGTGTGATATAATCAAAGATGTTGCCCCGGTTGTTGACGTCAAAAGAAAAATTCAGCCCCGCTTTTCTGTAACACGATCCAAAGTCAAAAGAATTTGGTCGACGCTCGAAATGGAAATGAATATTTTGCAGGCAGATTTGGTTATTCTAATGGAATGACAGTCAAGTCTTGATATAAAGATGCTGCTTCCACCCGAGGGAATTGACTAGACTTTTTGTCGGTCTGGAAACAGGTATGTTTCTATATTTGTTTTTTCAAATCAATGTTTTCTAACATTCACAGTCATCAGTCAAGAAACAGAAAAATACTGCACGTGGAATGTCACAACGAAATGATACGGATCGCTATGACGATCGAAATGGTGACAGATATTATAGTCGGTTTGCTGAGAGAGATGGTCCTGAGAATGGCAGAAGACGGAGGCGAGACAGAGACGATCGATACGATAGTGACCCGCGTGACAGACAGTATGATGAGAGAATAGTTATAGATCGAGAGAGAATTGAACGAAGACCTCCAACGGTATTAGATGATAGGCCTGCACCAAGACAACCAGACTTTTTGCGTGAAGACCTGCAGCAGTTGAATGCTGGAGCACTTGCGGTAAGAAATACGGAACAATCAAAAGAACATGAACGAGCAAAAGGGGGAAGTGATATATCCATAGTTGGAGATCCGAAGAAAGGTCAACCAGCAGCCAGAATAATTGAACAAGAAGTCATATCGAAAGAAAGGATAAGAGAAGATTTGAACGATGTCATTCCTGTGGACAGGCGTAGTGTCGATTTACGTGGTAGAGACGGTACGGATGATGACCGACGAACAGAAATACGGGCATCCAGACTTGGCGAGGGACGAACAAGAAAAGAAGAAATAATCATCCGTGAAACGGACAGAAGGCAACCATTACCATACCCTATCGGGACTGAAGATTCTCCACCTCCAATGAGACGACGCCCTGTAACGGTGGAAGATGATGTTGCGTCTCGAAGAGGAAGTCATATAGATACCAGAAGAGAATATGTAGCAGATGAATTTATTGTAAGAGAAGGGCGTGGCATTCCTCCAGTAAGAGCGAGAGATTTCGATAGACCACAAGCAGATTACGAACAACTTGTCATTGATAGTAGGTCACGACAAAGGAATGCATCATTGTCACGGGAACAAAGAATCGTACCACAGCCTAATGCCGAGCGATTGATGTATCCAATCGCCCGAGAAAGAGAGGAGTTTATATTTCGAAAGAAGAGTAATGCGGATTCACCACCTAGGCAAGCGTCACCACCACCTCCGCCTCCAAAGGTATCTGTAGAAACAGAAATCGAACGGATTGCCATCAGAACTCGAGACGATTCGGCCTCTCCGGAAGGTGATCGAGAAGAAATCGTCATAACACGACGTGAATCTAGTGTTCAGGGGAGAAATCAATCTCGTGTTCCAAGTCCACAACTCGAGGACCTAAGAAGAGATGATCTACCTCCAATCATTCGTCCTTCGGTTGTGCAACATGTCTATACACATCATCATCATATTGATCATGGTATGTTCTTTAATCGTGTCGCTGATGTTTTTCATATGACTAATTTAATAACGTAGGTTATGCTGCGATGCGATCGGCTTCTCCCAAGAATGAAAAGTTATTAATCACGGCACCAGCAAAGGCACAGGAGAATGAAAGTATCGAAATCGACATTCTCAGAAAGTAAGTCAAGTAAGTAACAAGACGTATCAATCTTAGACTGACATGTTGCTCACAGAGGTACGCGCGATGGAAAGAAATACATGGAAAAAGAAGTAATCATAGATCGTGTACGTGATGATAAGATCAAATCTCGAAGATCGTCCTCTATACGGGCCGTGGAAAATGTAAGATCTGGTGAGCAGGATAAACGTGGTAAATGGACAGAGATAGCAAAGGATCTAGTGATCCGTGAAGCTATAGAAAGACAAGGTTATGAATATAAAGATACTGAAGCATTCTTTTATGTTGCAGATTATCTCGAATATGTATGTCATTGATACATCTTTTAATGATCACCAGCTAATTTATATGCAGGAAGATGTACGTAGTCTCGTACAATTGTCTGAAGATATTAAAAGACAAAGAAAAGAACGAGAAAGAGATATACAATGGCGACGTGAAGATGTTGAAAGGTCATCAGTTAATGGTGGAGGGGGTGATAAATATGATGAACGAGAAAAGGTTTATGAACATGAACGAATAGTATACGATTCTAGAGAAGGACGAAGAAGAGATAAAGCATGATGATTGATATGTTTTTTTATATATATTTTAGATCTTTCCAATTCCTTTCATTATCATTTGATAAACTCCTGAGTTTGTAGTATTTGTAAACTCTTCCTTGCCGGAAATTCTCATCACGTGTATAGCTAACGCTTTTGTGCAAACGTCTCTATGACATGATCTACAGGACTTTATGATAGTTCCAATACGATAATCATGTATAATAGTCAATGATATCCTTGATGAAGGCCTGACATGATATTGCCTTTTTTACTATCAATCGTGGTCAGCTATGCAACAATCACCATTGCATGGGTATCACCTCCAGATTGGAATTCAAGGGATTACTACGCAGTCCATATAGATTCGAAACGAGATCCGATAGAAGTAGCGACAGAACTCGGACTCGAATTACATGGGCCTTTAGGTGTACTAGAAGATCATTATATATTAGAGACGACAAAGCGAGATGATGTAGATATAATCAAAACAGCTCGAAGTGAGCTTAAAAGACGAAGACGGCGGAGAGATCTACATGCGGATTCGCATCATGTGTTGGATGATATATATTACAGTAACAAACAAGTGCGACGACAGAGGTTATTCAAGCGTGATATTCCACCACCTCTTCCACCACTCCTCCATTCTACTTCTCAAATGAATTCTCGAGACGAACGTCAAGGTACAGAAGCAGATATCCAAAAAGGAAAAGACATTGCTGCGTCGCTATCTATCAAAGATCCAATCTTTCATGAACAATGGCATTTATACAATCCTATACAAATAGGTCACGACATTAACATTACTGGAGTTTGGCAATCTGGCCTGACAGGAAAAGGATCTACGACTTGTATAGTAGACGACGGACTAGATTTCGACAGTGAGGATTTACATGAAAATTTCTTCGCGGCTGGATCTTGGGATTTTAACAATCCAGGACCGGATCCTAAACCGCAATTAGATGACGACAGACATGGAACGAGATGTGCTGGAGAGGTTGCCGCCGTGCGGAATGATGTTTGTGGAGTCGGTGTAGCGTACAACAGTAGAATATCAGGCGTGAGGATATTATCGTCTAGTATTTCAGACACAGACGAAGCGTTGGCCATGAATTATAAATACCAAGAAAATCAAATCTATTCTTGTAGTTGGGGTCCACCGGACGATGGAAAGAGTATGGATGCTCCGGATTTGTTGATCCAAAGGGCCATTCTGACGGGAATACAAAAAGGAAGAGGAGGACTTGGGAATTTGTTTGTCTTTGCGATAGGAAATGGAGCTGCTTGGGATGATGATTGTAATTTTGATGGATATACGAATAGTATTTATAGCGTAAGCGTAGGAAGTATAGATCGAAGAGGTCTTCATCCGTATTATAGTGAGAAATGCTCGGCACAACTTGTAGTCACTTATAGTTCTGGTTCGGGAGATGCTATACATACTACAGACGTTGGCAAATCTAACTGTTATATAAAACATGGTGGAACATCTGCTGCTGGACCGTTAGTTGCTGGTATTTATGCTATTGTGATTGAAGCAAGACCTGATTTAAATTGGAGAGATTTTCAATATATTACAATGTCAACTGCAATTCCGGTGAATGAACATGAAGGTGGTTGGCAGGATACTCCTCTTGGAAGAAGGTTTAGTCATCAATATGGTTATGGTAAAATTGATGCATATGCTGTTATAGAAATGGCAAAGACTTGGAAGAGTGTTAAACCTCAAGCATGGTATTTTTCTCCTTGGCTTCATGTGAGAAAGGAATTACCACAAGGACAAAAAGGTTTATTGTCACAGTTTGAGATTACTTCGGATATGATGAAAAAGGCAAATATCGAGAGATTAGAACATGTGACAGTGACGATGAACGTAGAACATACTCGAAGAGGCGACATTAGTGTTGAATTGAAGTCACCGACAGGAATAGTATCTTATATTGCTACTCCAAGAAGAAATGACGAAGCAAATGAAGGCTATTCAGATTGGACATTCATGTCAGTTGCACATTGGGGAGAATCTGGTGTTGGAACATGGTCAGTCATTGTAAAAGATACTAACGTCAATGAACATAAAGGTACATTCACAGACTGGAGGATCAAACTATTTGGTGAATCCATAGATGCATCAATACAAGGTTTGTTACCATTACCTACAGAAGAGGATGATATCGATCACGATGAAGATGTAGTCCCTGCACCAGTCAAAACAACAACTCATGGTGATACACATCCAACTGGTGATCCTGAAGGTAATCCTGCAGATCATATAGATCGACCAGTCAATGTCAAACCGACAGACTCGACTTCTACAACGACAACCGCATCATCTTCCTCTTCAACTTCAACTTCATCTCCTATTCCCGACCTCGATGATGAAGAGAAATCACATAATCTTTTACCATCCATTTTCCCCACGTTTGGTGTATCAAAAGGTAAACAAATCTGGATTTACGGTGCATTAGGTCTTATAATTTCTTTTTGTATATGTCTTACAATATGGTACATAATCACAAAAAGAAGACGTGCTAGAAATAATAGAGATGAATATGAATTTGAAATGTTGGACGAAGATGAAGCCAAAGATGACGGTGCGACTAGTGGATTGATTGGACGTGGTGATGCTGGAGGGTCAAAGAATAAAAGAAGAGCGGGGGAGTTATATGATGCTTTTGCAGAAGGTAGTGAAGATGAAGATGTATTCTCTGTTGGTGATGAGGATGAATATAGAGACATTGAACAAAAGGATACAAGTACGAGTAAAGATCAAGCGAAATCATGAATTTATGTTATGTACTGCATGAAGATATGAGATTTTACACTTTGTATTAATCACACTGAATTGGTACATATATTTTTATTGTCTGTATTGAACTCGTCAGAGTAATATACATGATGACTGTCGGTGGCAAGGTGATGAAATAATAAAACGCTAAAATGTATTTCTGTAGAGAACAAATGAACAACGCCATACCCAGATCATACCATCATTAATCAACCAACCAACAACAAACTCTTCTCATCCCACATCTTTCCCATTGTGATAAAATATATTAGTTGTTATTCTGACTATTCAGAATCCTCAAAATAGCCAAAAACAAATTCACAATATCAAGATAAAGACTAATAGCCGCTGCAATTTCTTCTTCGACGTGATAATGTCTCATAACCATCTGCGTATCAACAAGGATATACCCACTGAACAACAGCGCCGCCACGACACCATATCCCAATTCGATTTTACTCGAATGGGGGAAAAACGCAGCCATGAATCCGAAAATAATCAAGACCCACAATCCACCAAACAGATAGGGCGCCCAGTGCGCAAAGTCGTATTTCGACTGACACGCAAACAGCGTCAAGGCGACAAAGATGCCGAGCGTGAAGATCAGCGCCTCGACGACGATTTTCGAATCGTAAAACGACGTAATGACGCTGATGGAATACGCCTCCAACAGCGTGAATCCAGACAGAAAAACGAGGTTGGTCGGGTATGATTTCCGCTTCCAGAACGTGAGGAGCATGAAGCCGATCGCGCCGAACATGGACGTCCACATCATCCAGGAATTCGTCTGGATCCAGGTCTTGTAAGCCGAGGAAAAGAACGATACGGATGATAATGCGGTTGTGAAGAGGAGTTGCACGGAGAGGATCGTGTAGACTTTGCGGATGAAGCTCATGCGGATCGGCAGGGTGGCTTCGGCGACGGAACCGCCAAACTAGGTGAGAGTGTTAGTGAGACGAAGAGGGAGTGAGAGGGTGGGGGTGTATACTTTGAAATCATCGGGAAGGTTGTCGTCTTCATCGCGTGGTGTACCCGGTTGATAAGTCGTTTCAGAGGCGGTTTGGTATGAAGGTGGCGCTTGGGAATAGCCGGGTTCGTCGAACGAGTCGCGCTGAGGAGCGGGTTGATATTTAGTTTTTGATGCCATGATGCGCTGCTCTAACAAAAGTGGCAAAGTTGAATACCTTTGATAGAACTTATTAACTGACATATACTGTCAGGGAATGTGGAGAAGTCATCACATGATGTAATCGGAATTAATAAAAAGAAATCTCGAAAATTAATTAATTAATCAAACCCTCGGATCCCTCAAATATCTCAATCACTACCTGATTGAAATCTACAAAAGGTCAGTTATACATTACAAGTATTAGCTAGTCTTCCATAGATCTTCTGTGCCATATCCCTCTCATTTATTTGAGCATCAAGATTAGTACAAAGTGATTGAATGACTATAAATAGCATCATCATTATTGAATAATTATTACATCATTAAATAGACTAATCTGACAGGAATAAGTTACAGGAATTTCCATATACTGTACTTAAAATATTCAGCACGTCAGGTCCGGGATTATTGAGATCGTGAGTTATGTTCGAGTACGACTATGGCATGCCAGGGTCTACGTCTACTAGTGAAAGTACTCATCATCCATGTCTGTGTTTTATGCGCTCGCATGAATTCGAAAAGGAAGAAAGTCTTCGTTACTTCGCCATGTTCCCCCCCCGCAAACGCATAAATCCTGGGGACTGATGGATGGTCTCCACACCTCCCAATCCTTCTAATCAGCAGCCTTGCGAGGTGATACAAATGGACCCTTGGAGCTCAATGGATCAAATCTTCTAGATGTACACAATGATAAAGACTGTCTTCTGCTGAACGATACCATCTCTTCATGAAGCGAAACACCACTATTTGGCCATATGTTTGTCGCATCAATTGCTCGAATCTTTTTGTTGAAATTATTCTAGAGTACCTCGGAGCGTGCAGCGTCAAATGCGGGGTCCCCGGAGCTTGGCACACTCCCCATTCCATTCCTTTTCACTACCCGCACGGGAGGATTTATTGATCCTGCGAGTCTAAATCCTTTCAAACGTCGTCATGTCCTTCCCGTCGATGTGAAAATTGCTATTACGCTGCACACATTGATTCTCATTTCAAATCATATGATGGACATTGCAACAATTATCGTCACAATGAGTCAATTAGAACGCTAGGCTGTCTTATTTCGTACGAATCGAACATGTTGGGGACCTGCTGAGTAATGTAAATCCTGCTCGGGATTTGAAGCCTAGGAACCCTAAGCCCTAATCAAGGTGCGATGGCTTTTTTATAAAACCATACGAGTCTCCCATGTATTTTCGATTTTAGAAGAGTTCATTCTATTCTTATCAAATCCCACAATAATTATTAATATTCGCTTGTGAAACTTTAGTCCCTGCGGTATATCTATCATTACGTATAACCTATTGTCTGGAGGACATTGGGAGGATCGTACGTACAACTCTAGGACTACGTAAATCTACGCAACAATGCAGCCTGCGGCACCTGAAGAGTTGCAAGGTATCCGCTGCCCGCTCAATAATGAGAATGCCACTTATGAGTTTGTACATCTTTTTCTCGGACCTCTAATCAGCTACGCAGCATTAGAGCAGGAGGCCAGACATAATGCTGATGATAAGGAGTTGCTATATACTATAAACCACGATGCGGAGCTGAAAGCCCGCAGCAGTAGGGACACCGAGACTATCATGCTGCGAAGGTTTTATTATCACAAATACAAATTCGATGACGGTTTAGGTGACAGAAATCCCAAAAAGCCAGAGAAATGGAACATACTGGTAGTCAAGGATTTAAAGGTTCCAGATCTACATTGCGCAACTAATGGACATTTAGCTCTGTTCCATCTGCCTAGCGATACAAAAGACAGATTCACTTGGTACCTCCGTTGTACTGATATGCCCCTCGCGGTATCATTGGCGAACCGCAATTGGCGGGAGGAGAGAGCACGAGAAGACATGTTGAAGAAAAAAGCTGATCGCAAAGAACGCGAAAAAAAACTCAAGGCTGCAGTGGACGCAGACCTGGATCAACATCTGTTGAAAATCTACAAACAACCACCTGCCAAACCGGCTCTCGAAGCATGTCTTGCCAAGAAATCATGGACTCCATCACAGTTTATACCAACTTGCCTGAGACATGCACTTGGGCTTTCAAATAGCCTCCGGTCTAGCCGTGAAACTCGGGCTATGTTAAATTCGACGGCTACACAGATCCACAAAACCACTACGAGCAACCTGGCAAGTTCTCCACCCCCCAAATCCCCGGCTTTGCGTCAGAACTTATAGGGAATTCGGTGCGACTATTGCAGGACAGCGGCGGTAAGAGGTCTCGGGTTGCTGCCGGACAAACGCCTCCATCAAAAGCAGGATAAGTTCTCCTTCGGGTCTTCCAGCTATGAAGAACGGCCGTGGGACTTCTCAGAAGGTGAAACCACATAAGGGCAGCATACTCGCAGACTGTGAGCAAAGGCGTCAAGCATAACTTTCAGGAATGATTCCAAGCCCCCAGCTCCCGTGACTTTGCATTCCTGACTTTTTTGTTATAGGTGGACTAGTCGGCAGTGCTTCATGAATGTTAAGGCACTCTGTAGGTCCAATGACGCCTCCGAGGCAGGGGCGCTGGATTTGCTTCCTGCATGGCGCTTTCATGACCGATAAACTTTCACGGTAGTCCTCTTTCCTCTTCACGAGTTCATGTTGATAGTTCTGTAGCAGGTGTATTTACGGCCAAATTCGGATCTCGGCACGATTCAGTGAGACGCTAGGCCCGTACAAAATATATACTGACTTTTCTTGTAGTAGTCCACGAGCGTCAAATTGAGGAATCTGCAAACAAATGGAGTTTTTAATATTGCATTTCATGGGGGTTTATCAGGTAATTTATATAGGATGAGCGTAATCTAATCTTTCGAGCATATCGCCAAAAACTGTGCATTGGGCCATTAGACTTCTTTCAATCTTATCGAATCATTGTGACATATGTAATCTACATGATCTGGCAGATTTTTTCGAAAGTTGCCGTTGTATAAATTTGGTGACGTCATTGGTGGATTTGAATATCTCTCGTTTGTGTAAACCATTTGCATCCACTTGCATCTATCATTCTGTTCTCCATCAATCATTCTGTTCTCCATCAAGCAACATGTCTTCAATCTTCGATAACACGTCTAACTACTCCATCTACGCTGTAAGCTCCATATGTCAAGATCCATTGATATCAACATTCAAAAACCACCGAATTAATACTAATTTTCACACTCAGATCCCAGCAGCATGGATCCTCTCCATCGCACCACATATCTACGCTAGCCGCCTCGCAGGCAAGAAGTTCGACAATCGCGCTCCTCGCGGTTTCGTCGAGACGATCAAACACGACCAAAGCATTGACAAGCACGTACGTATTTCCAATTTTCCCTCCTTTTTTTTTAAACCTCTCTTCCAATCCCCATCTCTAACAGCGTTGTCTAGTTGAAAGGACGCATCAGTCGCGCCGAAGGAGCCCAACAAAACGGCTTCGAAAACCTCGCCCTCTTCGCCGCCGCAGTCGTTGCCGGAAACGCGGCCGGATTGGCTCATTCGACGCTAAACCTCCTCAGCGGTGGATATCTCTTCAGCCGCGTGGTTTATAATTACATTTACATCACGAACGAGACGCAAGCGGCCGCGAACGCTAGGAGTGGGGTGTATGTTGGAGGAGTCGCGTTGATTATGACGTTGTTTATCAAGGCAGGGAATGCACTGGCTGAGAGAAAGATTTTGAAGCTTTGATTTCGTTACGGAGTGATGAAAGTGGGTTAGATAGGTTAGAGTAGTGGGTGGGTGGTATATATTTTCTAACTCTTGGCCATATATGTTTTATCTTTACGATACTATCGTTGTGTACCATTGATGACGGATATGTATTGCTGTGTGAGAAGAAGTGCTCCATAACGAGGCATATATAACCAAGAATATCGAGAAGGGAGACTTGGTATCACTTTCGAGCGTAATGGTAACAGGATCAAATCATTCTTTTTACACAAAGATTGCAATGGATGACATAAAGCCGTGTCTGTCCTTTTTCCCAATGTAAAAAGATTGGCCCTTCATAATCGTTAAACGGAATGTTTCAAAACATGCTTGCAACAGACAGACTAATAGTAAGCTCGGTTCCCTCGGTCGATTCGGAGTGTAACTTCATATTACTAGCTAAAGTGTTGTACTCGACTACGATTTGGGAACGTACTGTCTCTTTGCCCCTCCCGTCTTTTCCCTGTCTATAGTAATCATTGTTATTCGGTCAAAAAGAAGCCAACGAAGCATATCCTTCATTAACAAAAGCAAGGCATGAATGGTGTTACCACAAATCACAACAAGATGCAATAGATATAGTATTCGAATTCGAGATTATTTTATTTATCCAAAAAAACAATATCCAAATCAAATAAATCATCACCATTTCCATACTTTCCAACCAGGTTCCTTTTCCTTTTCTTTCATAACATCTCTCTGATCCCTTTCGTCATTTCTACCTCTACTCTTTTCTCTGTTTGGTTTCTCATCTCTATATTCTTTTGTGATTCTCCTCTCTCGTCTTTTCCTCCCGTCTCGAAAAGAAGAAACGGTAGAATCATTACTATAAGATCTATCATCTTCACTATCATCGTCGTTGTCGACTCGAGCACGGTCACGATCGTCTCTTCTACGACCAGATTGAGCTCGTGATTTAGATCTCCTTGCATTCCTCTCGCTTTGTTGTCTGATGTTATTATCACTGCTCCGTCTCACATATGCTCTATCTTTATCCCTATCATTCCCTCCGGTCCTACTAGATCGACGTTCCCGTCTATTATAATTCCTATCATCGTCTATTTTCCTTGTTGCTCCACGGTTTCGTTCTATTTTTTTCCGTTCATTCTCACTGTCGTAATCTTCGTATTTACGTCCGATGGTAGCATCGACGCTACTTTTCCTGCTATTCCTTCCACCCTGTCCTGTTGCTACACTACTGTTACGTCTACTACTGCCTGGCAACCCCGAACTGTTGTTCTCGGCCCCACGAGACCATCGACGAGATTTGGAAGTCGGAGTGTTACTGACACTATCTCTTTGACTTCTTCTAGCGACTTCCTCACCGCCATAGACTTCCCATGCTCGTTTGGGAGCACTGTAAGATGGACTTTGATCTTCTTGTGGTAGTTTAGACTCTGATGAACGTCGTTTTTGTTGACCTGGTGCACGACGGGCACGAGCATCGAATGGTCGATATGCAGAAGGACTTTGATCTGTATTACTTCGTGAAGGAGAATTGTCCTTACTCGAAGGAATGATCGGACTTGTAGGACCATTGTTGACCGGCTTGAAAAAATAGGAAGGAGGAGCTACGAGTGATGCTGAAGGAGTTGTAGGATTGGACAAAGTAGGAAGTGGTGCAGCATCGGAAGACCGAACGGTACGAACAGCAGGACCAGCTGGCATTGTATCGTATGCTCTACCATATGATTTTGGATGTCTACTTTGTGCTGACGAGGGACTAGCTTTTGCAGGAGAGGATGTGGGCCTCGTTTCTACTTGTATAGTCTTTGCGGGTACGAAACTTGGTAGATTTGCAGGAGGTGGTCCTGGGGGTGGTCCAGGTAATACTGCAGGAAGATTAGATAATGATCTGGCAGATATTGATCCTGCTGGAGGTGGTGAAGGTAATAAGTCCTGAGATCTTGATGAAGAAGGACGTTCATCATGTAAAGTCTTGATCGACAGAACTTGTTGCCTAGGCTGTGTATCATATGAATGATTACGAACATGAGGCCGAACACTCTGATTGGTATCACCTTGCGACTGCTTCTTGTTATCAGCAGAAGGGTTCAAGAACGTTGTCAACGATTCAGCAGAATGATTTGGTGAGCCATGATTCGAAATGTAATTCAAATGAGGACCTGGGCCATGAAGTCGAGTTGACACTCTTCGAGCAATATTACTGAAAAAGTTCTCTTTCTTAGGTTGATCTTGATTATCACGACTACCCGATGGAGGCTCCTCTTTTCGAAGTGTTTGCGCTGATTGTTTTGGTGTGAGACTGGCTGAACTTGGCTTTCTTGATGTTGTAGGAGCCACCGTTGAAGGAATTGCCTTGCGTTGAATCTTGAATGCTGCAACATCTTGAGTTGCAACATTAGCAAGCTCGTTGTGATTGTCTTGTTGTGATTTCTCATCCGCTGCAGGAAGAACAGAAGACGACCGAGTTCTTTCCGTATTTCTACTAACAGCTCTACCAGATGTACTGACCTCTCGTTTCCGACTCATACTTCGACCACGAATTCTATCAATAATAGAATGACGTCTTGATTTTGGTGCAGGCGTATTTGTCGCACCCTGATAGAACAAAGAGGGAACGAGCAATCTATATGGAATAGTCTTTCCGGCAGGATCTTCGGCGTTAATCTCGAAATTGAGACTAATGTCCAGACCACCTTCAAGATCGATAGCAAAAGGATCATCACTTGCGATCACACTGTCTGGATCTCCAATGTCAGACTCTCTCATCGAGACATGTCTTTCCGATGTTATTGTTGGACGTCGATGGAATTGATTACTAGGTCTTAGTTTCGGATTTGGATTACTATTAGCGGCAGTATTTGCAGCCGTAATATCTTCCATCTTGTCATTGTCATGGTAGGAATTTCCAACATCATTATCTCCGTTGGCGTTATTGGCTTTATCGGGTAGAGGTCTTGTTCGTCCTCGACTACCCGATAATCTTCTGATAATCTCGCTAGCCTGGCTGCTACTCTTTACAATAGATGTAGTCCGACTCATGGATCCAGGTGGATACTTTCGAGCTTCTTTAGTATCTGTCTTTGTATTTCCATCAATGTCATTCCCATCTCTTGATTTAGAGCGTGATCTACGTGTAGGCGAATGTGATGGAGTGGAACCAGGTAAATACTCGCGAATAGTGCAATAATTCCTCCGAGGTAGTAGTGTCTTATTATTTCGTTCTTTCCCATCTACGTCATATTTAAATAAAGGTATCATATCTTCATCAGTCTGATCATCCATATGATGTATTTTATTGCGTTTATTGAGTACATCTGCAAGCATGTCTGGAGGAGGAACATTAGCAATGGCTGAAGATATAATGTTCAACATATAACGATGATCTTCATCTTTGGGTACACTGAACGAAGAAGGTGATATGAATCTTCCAACCGCACCAAGATGTACATCACCACCGAGAAAGGTAACTCTGACTGACTTTTCTGCTGCAAGTGATTGTAATTCCTTAAGAAACCAGTTTCGTTCTTCCTTGTGATGTTTGGCTGTCCAATGATCATTCAAGTCATCCAAAACTTCGACACCACCGTCAAATTTATTCACTAATCCACCCAAAACACCAGTCCGTCCAATTGCTTTGATTGGATCCATGACTTTTGATGTCAATATATTTTCGACAAAATTCATTCGCGGATATGCAATTGGTACAGTCAACATTACAAGGATATGCTTTGTCTCACCAATAGCGATCTCTTCTCTGCATCTCCTGAAAATCTGTACATAAGTATCTTGTGCAAGGATCTGTTTACGACTTCGTTCTGTTCTACAGTCAAGTCCAAGAAATGCAACCTTTCGTCCAAGCTGTAGGAATACTGATCGACTTTGTTGGTGAATATATGGTCCAAATGTTGGGCCGAGAATGAGAGAAGGTTCATCTTTCATTGTCTCTTCAGGAATACTTTGATGTTGAAAGAGCATGTAATACTTGAACGCGACGTTGCCGATCCCTACAAAGACTGGTGCACGTTGAAAATGATGAGGATATGATCCAAACCCCTATATGGTCATTAGTCAATGCAAAGTAATATTGAACAGTTGGGACTTACATCAATTATATCATGATCGTCCCATAGATTAACCATCGGTATTTGACAATTGGCCACACTAAACAAGCCTTGTGAGAACCAAGTACAATATCTAATCAAGTAGAAAAGTTCCAATTCGTCCTGCATAGCCTTTGTGAATTCTGCATGATGCTTATGATGCGCAGTCTTGATTGATAACCATTTCTTGAACAAAGTTGTTTCTTTTGTAACAGCATCATTATACAATTGATCACCACCACCAAGCATGACATGAAACGGTCTCTCAGCATGACTATTTAATACGTCACGCCATAATGGATCTGGACCACAGAAAGGTGCTGTATCAACACCTGGTTCAAACCCATTACATGTCGAAAACATAATATTCATTGTCTCACCACGAGCCGGGACCCAAAATGGAACCGCAACACCTTCATTAATTCTATAAGCCAATCTTGCCTGTCTTAGTCCAAGTTCAACTTCAATGTTGAATCTCCAAAATGTCATTCCTTTTTCTTGATGTAATATTGCAGCTTTTACTTCGCGATATTTGCCGGTAGACTCTCCATCAACATATGATTGTTGATTGTTTTCATCTTCAACTGGCTTTGAGCTTTCGAAAAGACCGTGATCACTTTCATCCATAGACACGTCAGCAGACATTGGCATTGACTCGACTGCACGGATGTAAAGTGCCGAACCAGTACGTGAACATTTAGTTTGTCCAACAATCAAATCCTTACGTTTTGCAGAAGGACTGTTTACAATATCGGTCTTTGGCGAGACGGGTGACCTCGAGAATAATCTCAAGGTAGGTACAGGCGAATATGTGGATTTATCATCGGCTGTTACAATCATGACTGAACCTCGCCATATTTCACGTTCGACTAACTTGCCACCATCTTGTAATGAACGTCTTTCAGTTCGGAGACCTTTGTAACGTAAAAGCGGACCACAATTAACAAATATTCTTGGTCGATAGCTTCGAGCTCGCTCGTCATCTGATTGTTGTCGAATTCGATTTGAGTCTTCTATAATGGTCAAATCTTCCAGATCGAGTTTTGCGGTCTCGGCATTCCTCAACCCTGTAATGATTTGATCACGCGATAAAGGTGTTTGAAGAAACGAGGATTTGTGCATCGGCTTTGGGCTTTGGTCGTTGAAATTGGCTTGACTAGCTTTTGGAGTGATATTCCGTGATCTTGTGCCTCGCGTTGCTCCGTCAATTGATCCTCGTCCTACTTGCTGTCTAGCTGAAGAGATTGACCTTGCATCCGGTGTTGATGCTGCAGTAGCATTTTGCGGCTCGTTAGGTAGGCCTGCTGTTGTTCTTGTTGTTGCTACACTATTACTGGCTATATTAGACTTCAAAATCGCATTAACACGATCATCTAGAATTTGTTGCTTCGTATTAGCGCCGTGTGAAACGTTTGTACCAGGTCGAGAATAGAATTGAGAAGCTTGTTGTTGTTCCTGCACTGGATCAGGCGTGACAGTAGGGCTCAATTGAGCGTGTTCAAATTGAGATATGTCAGGCGTTAATCCTATATCTGGACCACTCATTGTAGCACTCATTTGAGGACGATCCTGTGAATGCTGCATATTATTAGCTGATTGCGTGGAAGTCTTGCGTGCCGAATATGGTCGAGATGCATCACTTTGTTGTATTTGTTTAATGTTTTGGTTTCTTGTACTTCCTGAGTCGATCCCAGAAGTAGAATTATCATTGCCCAGATTACTGGTGCTATGGACTTTGAGTGCATTCAGTGCCTGATTGAACCGTTCTCGACCATCTTCGGACGAGACACTACTGTCGGTCATTGACATTATAGGCTCGGAAACCTTGCGTAGATGTTGAGGGAGAGTAGTCAGCTTTTCAGTAGATGTGGTAGGTCGAATCATTTTTCTGGCCGGAGAAGTGGCTGTAATGGTCATTGAACGAGCCAATAAATCGGCGGCTTCTACAGATGCAGATCTTCTTCTAGTCTTTACAGGTGCGGATGTGTCATTGCGTGGCATGCTTCCTCCCGAAGAAGAAATCATAGGTTTGGTCTCAACTGTGCCTGCTGTTTGAGGCCTCAAATCATTAAGCACGAGATTCTTGCTCGCGATTCGAGCTTCGGCATCTTGCATTCTACTCCGTTTCGCGGCTTTAGTAATATCATCCAGCGTACTTTCAAGTTTCTGTAGAGGAGATCGATCAGGTATAGAATTTTTTCTACTTTTATGTTCGCCGGTCATTGGGTCGTAGGTTGGAGTCTCCAAAGCAGGACCAAGGCCTCTTTTCATATCAGAAAGCGAAGATGAACTTTCTGGACTACTAGGTTCAAAGCCAGGATTAGGAGGTCTTGGAACATGTAGCGCAGCTTGCGGTTCTCTTATGAAGAAATGTGATCTTGTAGGCGATTGAGCAGGAGAATCTGCTGATTTAGTATGATTTTCTACAATCTGTTCGACGGCATTTCCTTGATTTTTCGAAAATGAACCTCTCTCAGGTTCCTGTCCTGTGCCTCGAAAGGGACCATATCCAGGCGCCATGTTACAAAACACAATTTCACCTCGATAATATCATATATAACTTGTAGAAAAATGGACCATGTGGACTATTTCAATTATCCAAAAAGACAAAAGACTCTAGAGAAAAGCTTTCAAGTTCGCATAAATCAAACCAAATCCTTCAAGACGAGGGAACGAATTTGATTAAAATTAATGATGATAATGTCTGGGTTCGAATTTTAATCGTAGGATCAGGACCAGCGCCACGTGGAATCCCAACCGCAAGATTCTCTTCTGGAATTCGAACTCAAGCGCTCATGAAAGGCAGGACATGTTCCAAAAGACAATGGAAAAATTGCATAATAAAGATACACGGGATGTCAGACCATCTTCTAGTCAGAATACTTGCGCCATCTTTTTTTTTTTCGATTGCGATAAAAATAGGCTCGACCCGAAATTTGGTACACCCAACAACCGTTCTATGAAATTTTAAGCGGGGGTTGGATGGAACTTTTTTCCAATGAACTACATGACATAAAAGCGGGAACGTGGGTGGGAGCTAAACGAGATGAAGGTATAATCGTCCATCAGAAGAACTTTCTGACAACACAACATAGTATATTTATTGTAAGATTACGCATCATTTACAAGTACGACCATACATCCTAGAAAATACTCCCTCTCGTCCGCTCGGGCCTGTCAAACTGGGAATGGTGC